>ENA-ORXD01000040-ORXD01000040.1-sediment-metagenome-genome-assembly--contig:-NODE-40-length-255243-cov-11.118511_pt1 | contig 255243 bp, 242 predicted proteins | sample MGYA00237862_ERZ511471 | MGnify/ENA metagenome assembly ERZ511471 | reverse complement strand
ATTCTACAGCACCTTCTGAAATCGTCAACCCCTTTCGAGGCCTTCTTTTTCGCCCTTCTCCGCGCTTTTCAGCAGCGGCGAAGAGGTGCGCATTTTACTGCGTCTTTCGAATCCGTCAACTCCTTTCGGAATCGGCTTTTTCGCTTCCCGCGCCGCCTGTGGCGCCGTCGAGAAGGTGCGCATTATACGGGGCAAAACCACCCGGTCAAGGCGTTTGTGAAAATAAAATGGCGCCGCGATTGCAGCGCCATTACAAAACAGGGAACTAGGCTACCGTGACTCGGGCGAACTTGCGCTTGCCCACCTGCAACACCACGGTCTCACCCTTGGCCAGAAGCAATCCTTTGTCGCTGACTTTTTCGCCGTTGGCCTTGACGCCGCCCTGACCGATCATGCGGATCGCCTCGGAAGTACTGGCGGTCAACTCGGCGTGCTTAAGGGCCTGGACGATGGACAGCCCCCCTGCTTCCGCGGACAGGGTGAACTCCGGCATCTCGTCGGGCACCGCCCCCTGGCGGAAGCGGGCCTCGAAGTCGGCCAGGGCACGCTCCGCATCCGCCTTGCTGTGGAAGCGGGAAACGATTTCCTGGGCGAAGGCCACCTTGATGTCCCGCGGATTGCGTCCCCCGGCCACCTCCTTCTTCCACGTCGCCATGGTTTCCAGGCTTTCGAAGGAGAGCAACTCTATATAGCGCCACATGAGGTCGTCGGACACCGACATCAGCTTGCCGAAGATTTGCTCCGGCGCCTCGGTGATGCCCACGTAGTTGCCCAGGGACTTGGACATCTTGTTGACCCCGTCCAAACCCTCCAGCAACGGCATGGTGAGAATGCACTGGTGGGGCTGCAGATAGTGGCGCTGCAATTCGCGCCCCATCAAGAGGTTGAACTTCTGGTCCGTGCCCCCCAACTCCAGATCGGCCTTCAGCACTACCGAGTCATAGCCCTGGATCAGGGGATAGAGGAATTCGTGGAGAGCGATCGGCTGCATACCTTTATACCGTTTTTCAAAATCGTCCCGCTCCAACATCCGGGCCACGGTATGGGTGGCCGCCAGCTTGATCATGTCGGCGGCGTTCATGGGGTCCATCCAGGTGGAGTTGAACACCACCTCGGTCTGTTCCGGCTTGAGTATCTTGAATACCTGGTCGGTGTAGGACCGGGCGTTCTCCTTCACCTGCTCCCGGGTGAGGGGCGGCCGGGTGGCGCTTTTCCCCGTCGGGTCGCCGATCATGCCGGTGAAATCCCCGATCAGGAACAGGGCGTGGTGACCCAGGTCCTGCAACTGGCGCATCTTATTAAGCAGAACGGTATGGCCCAGATGCAGATCGGGCGCGGTGGGATCGAAACCCGCCTTGATCCGCAGGGGCTGGCCCTTGGCCAGCTTGTCCTTCAACTCGTTTTCCACCAGCAGCTCGTCGCTGCCTCGTTTCACCACCCGTAGAATTTCATCCAACTCGCTCATGGCCGCACCCCAAACACCCCTTCACAAACCTTTTCGGTTCAACAAGTTCCAACACACTCTCGACACCGCAGGCGAGGAATTTTTCCTTTGCGCCCCGGTGGTTTTTTGTTAAGCTTGCGCCTGGTTAAAAAATAAACAGCTCAGGGAACGCGATGCAAAACGGCAAAGACTCGATTTTAGCGCAAACCCCCCTTCCCGATGAACGAAAAATCCGTATCCGCTGGCTGATCGGCGCCTCTACCCTTCCCCTGTTCGGCATGGTCGCAGCTTTCGGTATCGCCCCCGAAACCGACACGCGGCAAGTCCAAGTCAAAACCGTGGTGGAAAGCCTGCCGCTGCCGGCAGCCGCCTCCATCCCCCTCGCCAGCGAGAATTTCTGGCGGCAGGAGAAGATCCAACGGGGCGACACCATCGCCAGCCTGCTGTCCCGTTTGAACGTCAACAGCCAGGACATTTCCGAATTTCTCAAAAGCGCCCAAGGCGCCGCCACCCTGCAACAGCTGATTCCCGGAAAATCCGTGGAAGCCCGCACCAGCAACGGCGGGCAACTGCTGTCCCTGCGCTATCTGCTGAACAGCGACAAGGTGTTGACGGTGGAAAAACAGGGCGACGGCTTCGCCGCCGTGGAGCGGCCCGCCACCCTGGAAAACCGGGTGGAAATGAAATCCGCCACCATCCGCAGTTCCCTCTTCGGCGCCACCGATGCCGCCAACATCCCGGACGCCATCGCCACCCAACTGGCGGAAATCTTCTCCTCCGAGATCGACTTCCACCTGGACCTGCGCCGGGGCGACCGCTTCAGCGTGGTGTACGAAACCGCTTACAACAAGGGCGCTCTGGTCAAGACCGGCCACATTCTGGCGGCCGAATTCGCCAACCAGGGCAAGGTCTACCGCGCCGTCTACTTCAAGGACCGGGAAGGCCGCGACGGTTACTACGCCCCAGACGGCAAAAACCTGAAGAAGGCCTTCCTCCGCTCCCCCCTGGAATTCTCCCGGGTAACCTCCGGCTTCTCCATGCGCTTCCATCCCGTCCTCAAGACGTGGCGCGCCCACAAAGGCGTTGACTACGGCGCCCCCATCGGCACCAAGGTGCGCGCGGTGGCCGACGGCATGGTGGCTTTCGCCGGCTCCCAACGGGGCTACGGCAACATCGTCATTATTCAGCACAACGGCCAGTACAGCACCGCCTACGGCCACCTGAAGGGTTTCGCCGCCGGCGTCCGCAAGGGCATCAAGGTGAACCAGGGCGACACCATTGCTTACGTGGGCATGACCGGCCTGTCCACCGGCCCCCATCTCCATTACGAGTTCCGGGTCGCCGGCGTACAGCGCAATCCCCTGACGGTGGCCATACCCACCGCCTTCCCCATTGCGCCGAAATACCGCAACGACTTCCTCGGCCAGCAAAAACCCCTGGCCGCCAAACTGGACCTGCTGCGCGGCACCAACCTGGCCTCCCTGGAATAAACCCGCAGCTTGGACACCCCGGAGGTTTATCTCGGCCTGATGTCAGGCACCAGCCTGGACGGCGTTGACGCCGTCCTGGTTGACTTCGGTGGCGGAGAAACCCGCCTGCGCCACACCCTCTTCCGCCCCTTCGACGCCCCCCTGCGCCAGACCCTGCTGGCCCTGAACCGCCAGGGAAACAACGAGTTGGAAACCGCTGCCGTAGCCGGAATCGAGCTCGCCCGCTGTTACGCCGAGGCTGTTTCCGCCCTGCTGGAGGAGGCCAGCGTTGCCCCGGGGGACGTCGCGGCCATCGGCTGTCATGGTCAGACGGTGCGCCACCGTCCCGACCTGGGCTTCACCCTCCAAATCAACCAGCCCGCCCTGCTGGCGGAGCTTGCCGGCATCACCGTCGTGGCCGATTTCCGCAGCCGGGACATCGCCGCCGGCGGCCAGGGCGCCCCCCTGGTGCCGGCTTTCCACGCCGGGGCCTTTCGCCATCCTGGGCACAACCGGGTCATCGTCAACATCGGCGGCATCAGCAACCTCACCCACCTCCCCACCCAAGGCCCGGTGGCCGGCTTCGACTGCGGCCCCGGGGGGCTGCTCCTGGACGGCTGGTGCGAGCGCAACACCGGCCATCCCTTCGATCGGAACGGGGAATGGGCAGCCGGCGGAGCCGTGATTCCCGCCCTGCTGGACAAGCTTCTGGCCCATCCCTTTTTCCGCCTGCCTCCGCCGAAAAGCACCGGACGGGACGACTTCCACCTGCCCTGGCTGGAAAACCATCTGGAGGCCGGCTACGAACCCCGTAACGTCCAGGCCACGCTACTGGAACTCACCGCCTGCGCCATAGCCGATGCCATCCGCCGCTTCTGCCCCGACACCGAAGAAGTGTTCCTGTGTGGCGGCGGCGCCCATAACGGCGCCCTCAGGCGACGCCTCGGTACGCTGTTGGGCATCGAAACCGGCCTCACCGACGACCTCGGCATTTCCGCCGACTGGGTGGAAGCCACCGCCTTCGCCTGGCTGGCGCAGCAGGCCTTGCTCGGCCGGCCCGGCAACCTGCCGGAAGTCACCGGGGCGCGACACCCCTGCCTACTGGGCGCGATCTATCCGGCCTAGACGGCCAAGTCCACCTGCTGGAGCGTCCCCGCCTCGCCCGCTTCGGTGAGATAGATTCCGCTGGCCCGCACCCGCCCCAGCATGCGGTCGCCCCCGTCTTTGAGGGAGAACTCGGTGTCGGCGCTGCCCAGGTACAAGGCCCCCACACCCCTGTCTTTCAGCGCATCCAGGGATTCCTCGCCGTCCTGCCCCCGGCTCCACACCAACAAATCGCCAAATGCGGCATCGCCCTCGTCGAGCCAGCCGTCCCGGTTGCCGTCGTAAGCCGCCAAATCGGCGAAGCCGTCGCCGCTCAGGGCACCGAACAGCTCCCGCCCGTCATCCACCTTGCCGTTGCCATCCCGGTCCAGGGCGAGGAAACCGCTACCCACGCCGACGAAGGGAATGTCCTCGGCCTTGCCGTCCCCTTCCAGGTCGAAGCTGAAACGGGACGCCGTCAATTCGGCCGCCTTGCCGTCGAAATTGATCACCAGGGGGTCCTTGAGGCGATAGGTGTTGACGCCCGCCTCGACGCTTTCCACCTCGGTGCGGCGGCTCATCTCCAGGTCCAGGTCGAACTTCACCGTCCGGCCATCCGCGGTGCGCACCTCGCCGCAGGCGGAAAAACGCGTGCACTCCTGTTCCACCACCCGTTCCCGGCGCTCGTAGGCCACTGCAATTTCCGGCGGCCCTTCCGGCGTGGTCGGCACCCCTTGGCGCCGGCCGGCAGCGATTTTGCAGCCGTCCACCGTGACGCGCCCGCCCCGGGTAATGGCGTCGATGATCGCCAGCAGCATCTTCTGGATCAGGGCTTTGACCTCCCCGCTTTCCCCGCAGGCCACTTTCGCGCGCCCTGGCGGAGCGACGGATTCCGCACCGGCAGCGCGTTTACGGCCCTGGAACACGTCCTCGAAACGTTGCCACCCGCCATTCAGAAACACTTTCTTCGTTTCCCGGGAGTCCCGGCTTTCCTCGGCATGGCGCTCGCCCTTCAGCGCCAATTGGGCTTCCTCGACTTTCATCACGATCTCCTTTGCCCGCGCTCAAGGGCGGGCAAGGAAAGAGACGAGCAAACCCCGTTCCATGTCGGCAACCCACGGATTAACAACAGAAACGAGTCAGGGAAGAGAAAAGGGGCGGCAAAATTTTCCGCCCCGGAAGAAACTCAGGTGATGGGATGGCTGTGGACGTGACCGTGATCCCCTTCGTCCACCGCCACCGGAATCATATGCAGCTTGCCGTGGCGCACGCCCCGCTCGGCGATCACGCCGTCGGCGAAGGCCCGTACCGTCTTCACCGGCCCCCGGAGGAGAACGGTTTCCAGGCAGTTGTCGTGGTCCAGGTGAACGTGCTGGGTGGCCAGGGTGAGGTCGTGATGCTCGTGGTGGGACGCCGCAAGGCGCCCCGCCAAGTCGAGCTGGTGATGATTGTAGATATAGGTCAGGGAAGCGACGCAGTGCCCTTCCGCCACCGGGGACCGCAGCCGTTCCTGCTCCAGGCGTTCACGGATCAAGTCGCGCATCGCTTCGGACCGGTTGGTGTACCCCTTGTCCCGGATAAAAGCGTCGAACTGTTCGGCCAGTTCCTCATTCAAAGATATGGTGAGACGTTCCATCTGCGCTCCGGATCGAGAATCCACCGGGTGATTATAGCCCCATCCCCCATTTCCCCGCCGACCCTGGGCAAGTCAGGGTTTACCCGATAACATGGGGAAACAACCGGAACTATCATAACAAGATGAAGACTCCCCTTACCCATGGCCGCGTTTTCGGGCTAGCCACCGGGGCCAGCGTTGTCGGCCTGATCGGCCTCATCGTCCTGCTGGTGATCAGCCTGGCCCATGAATACCGGGACGCGACCGACCGGGCACGGGTCGATGCCGAAAACCTGTCCCGAGTCCTGGAGGAACACGTCTTCGCCACCGTCCAGAGCATCGATCTGGTGATTCGGGACGTAGAGGGCCACCTGGGTCCCGACGACATGATGGGCAAAGCCGGCCCCGCCCGGGCCGAAAGACTCCATGCCCTGCTCACCTCGCGGCTCGCCACCGTCCCTCAGGCCACCGGCCTCAACGTCGTCGATACCCAGGGCAATTTCATCTACAGCGCCTACGATCCCATTCCCCGGGTCAATATCGCCGACCGCTACCATTTCAAGCGTCACGCGGAAGAACCCCGGGCCGGCTTGGTTATTTCCCCTCCCCTGCTGGCCCGCACCACCGGCAAGTGGTCCGTAGTGCTTACACGGCGGGTCAGCTTCGAAGACGGCCGCTTTGCCGGCGTAGTCAACGCCGTGCTGGACCTGGAGTATTTGCAGACCCTCTATCGGTCCCTCCAACTCGGCCCCCACGGCACCGTGGTGCTGCGGGACATGGAACTCCGCCTTCTGGCGCGCTACCCCTCCAGCGAACCGCACATGGGCCGGCTCATCCCCGGCCACCACGCCGCGCCCTACGTCGGCCGCGGTCTCAAGCACGGTGTTTACCGGGCGAAGGGGCAGGTCGACGGCATCGAACGCCTTTACAGTTTCCGCCAAGTGGGGGATCTGCCCTTGGTAGTGTTTGCCGGCCTGGCCGAGGAGGATTACCTGGCCGAGTGGCGGCAGCATGTGGCGTCCTATGGCATCGCCGCCGGGGTGTTCAGCCTGGTGGTGATCGGCCTGATACTGCTGTCCCGGCTCGGCATGGCCCAGCGGGAGGAGGCGGAGGAAGCCTTGAAGCAAAGCGAGGCCCGCCTCAACGAAGCCCAGCACATGACCCACATCGGCAGTTGGGAACTGGATCTGGTGCACAACAAACTCATTTGGTCGGACGAGATCTTCCACATGTTCGAAATCGACCGGGAAAAATTCGGCGCCTCCTATGAAGCCTTCCTCAACACCATCCACCCGGACGACCGGGAACAGGTGAACCGGGCCTATACCGAATCGGTGGCCAACCGCACCCCCTACGACGCCCTCCACCGCCTGCGCTTCGCCGACGGCCGCATCAAGTTCGTTCGCGAACACTGCAAGACCGATTACGACGAAGCGGGGAAACCGATCCGTTCCCTGGGCACGGTGCAGGACATCACCGAAAGCAAGCTGGCCGAGGACCGGCTGCGGGAAAGCGAGGAACGCTTCCGTACCCTGGCCGATTACACCTACGACTGGGAATACTGGGAAGGCCCGCAGCGGGAAATGTGGTACGTGACGCCCTCCTGCGAGCGCATCACCGGCTACCGTCAGGAGGAGTTCCTGGCCGACCCGGATCTGGTCTATGCCATCATCCACCCCGATGACCGGGCCCCGATGGAGGCCCACCGGAACAATGCGGCCCACGAGGACAGCGGCACCCTCGATTTCCGCATTCTGCGCCGGGACGGCGAAGTGCGCTGGATTGCCCACGGCTGCCGGGCGGTGTACTGGTCCGACGGGCGCTTCATGGGACGCCGCGCCAGCAACCGGGATATCACCGACCGCAAGCGGCTGGAAGAGGAACTGCGGGAACTGAACGAAAGCCTGGAACGCCGGGTCGAACAGGAACTGGCCCAGAACCGCGAGAAGGACCACATCCTGATCCAGCAGTCGCGGCTGGCGGCCATGGGCGAGATGGTCCACAACATCGCCCACCAGTGGCGGCAGCCCCTCAACGCGCTGTCCATCCTCATCACCAACATCAAGGACGATTTCGATTTCGGCGAACTCAACGGCGAATCCCTCGACAAGGCGGTAAGCCAATCGCGCCGGATGCTGGAGAAAATGTCCAGCACCATCGACGACTTCCGCGACTTCTTCCGCCCCGACCGGGAGCCCGGTGAATTCGACATCGCCGCCGCGGTGGAAGACGCCCTGTTCGTCATGGACGCCTCCCTCAAGAACAACAGCATCATGGTGGAAAAGGACTTCCAACCGGACCTTCAGGCTTATGGCTATGCCAACCAGTTCGCCCAGGCGGTGCTCAACGTCATCGCCAACGCCAAAGAAGCCATCGTCGCCCGCCGGGCGGCTGGGGGCAAAATCGATCTCCGGCTGCGGGCCCTCGACGGGGAGGCCGAACTCACCATCCGCGACAACGGCGGCGGCATCCCGGAGGATGCGCTGCCGCGCATCTTCGACCCCTATTTCACCACCAAGGAAAAAGGCAGCGGCATCGGCCTCTACATGACTAAAATGATCATAGAGCGCAACATCAATGGCCGTATCGTCGCCGCCAACGGGGAAAACGGCGCCATCGTCACCATCACCCTTCCCCTGCTGCACGAAGAAGGAAAGACCCTATGAACTCCCCCGAAACCGCCGCCGTCGATACCGATTTCCTGCATACCCTGTCGGTCCTCTACGTGGAGGACGAGGAGGAGGTGCGCACCGCCCTCACCAAGTTCCTGCGTCGCCGCTTCCACCGGGTGGATGTGGCGGAAAACGGGTCCCAGGGGCTGGAGCTGTTCCGCAGGGACGGCTACGACGTGGTCGTCACCGACGTCAAGATGCCCGTCATGGACGGCCTGGAAATGGCCCGGCAGATCAAGTTCCACCGGGAAGAAGTGCCGGTGATCGTGGTCACCGCCTACAACGAGACCGACTACTTCCTCCGCGCCATCGAGGTGGGCGTCGACCGCTACGTGAAAAAGCCCGTGGACCCCAACCTGCTGATCGAGGCCATCTACAAGGCCACCCAGGTGCGCTTCCAGGAAAGGGAGCTGGAAATAAGTCGTCAGCGCATCCTGGACACCCTGACCCAGACCATCGCCGCCCTCTCCCGCGCCATCGAAAAACGTGCCTCCTACACCGACAGCCACCAGAAACGGGTGGCCCAACTGGCGGAAGCCATCGCCCAGGAGATGGGACTGGACGGGGAAGCGGTGCTGGGCATCCAGCTTGGCGCCCTGATCCACGACATCGGCTTCATTTCGGTGCCGGCGGAAATTCTGGTCAAACCCGGCCGGCTGGCCCCCACGGAAATGGCGATCATCAAGACCCACGCCCATGAGGGGGGGGAAATTCTGGGGGATATCGATTTTCCCTGGCCCATCGCCACCATCATCCGCCAGCATCATGAGCGCTGGGACGGTTCCGGTTATCCGGAAGGACTGAAGGGAGAGGAAATCACCCTGGAAGCCCGCATCGTCGCCGTGGCCGACGTGGTGGAAGCCATGTCCTCCCACCGCCCCTACCGGGCCGCCCTGGGCATCGACGCCGCCCTGGCCGAAATCCAGGCAAACCGGGGCAAGCTCTACGATTCCACCGTGGTGGACTGCTGCTTGAAGGTGATGGAGAAGAACAACCGGACTTTCTGGCAGGCACCGCGGAACGGCGGTGCTTAAAGGGGAACCGGCGCGCCCAGGAAGACGAACCGGGGTTATTCCGCTGACCGGCGACCAGAAGTCAAATTCGCCCGCCCGTCCGCAGCCGAGGCATCAAGGGCCCCGCTCTTGCCCCATTCCCCTTTTCCTTTCATCATGCCAGGGAAAAACCACGATGCAAATTCCATGATTGATGATCCCGCCCCCTTCGCTTTTCAAGAAATCGAATTCCTCGCCAATGTCGGCGCAGAGTTTGCCGAATCGGCTTCCCTCTTTACCACCCTGAATAACATTTGTGACAAAGCCACCGGCCGTTTGGATGCGGAAGCGGCATCGATTTTCCTGCTAAACCCCGAGGGCACTCATTTAGTGTGCGAAGCCTGCGCCGGCCCACTCGACATTACAGGCTTGGCCGTACCTTTCGGCGAAGGCATTGTCAGTCGGGTGGTCACACACAACCAGCTGGACGTCATACTGGACGTAGAAGCCGATCCGGCTTTCGCCAAGTTCGTGGACGCCAAAACCGGATTCGTCACCCGCTCCATTTTGTGTGCTCCGTTGGCGGTGAAAGGCAAGCCCTTCGGTGCCATCGAGGTAATCAACAAAGGTAGCGAAGAAGGATTATTTACGCCTGCCGACGGGCACCTGCTGTCGGCCCTTGCCCCGCTTGCCGCCCTAGCCATCCACAATGCCCGCATGGCTGAGGCGCTGGTGGGCCAGGAAGTAATAAAACACGAACTCCAGGTGGCGGGAGAAATTCAGCGCAGCCTATTGCCGCCGCCCCCGGAGGGGGTGCCCATCTATGGCGTCAATCATCCGGCCAAAGAGGTATCCGGCGACTTCTACGCTTGGCGCGTGCTGCCGGACGGCCGCCTATATTTCAGCCTAGGGGACGTGTCGGGTAAGGGAATGCGTGCTTCCCTTTTAATGGCAAAAACCCTGAGCCTGTTCCAATGTCTGGCCAAGACCCAGCATCATCCCGGTCAGCTTTTGGCGTCCCTCAACACCGAACTCGTGGAAACACGTTCCCACGGACTGTTCGTCACCATGGTGGCGGGGCTGTATGACCCGCGCAAACGGGAAATTCTGCTGGCCAACGCCGGCCATTTGCCACCCTTTTACCGTCTGCCGGACGGGAGCTTCCTTACCCCTATGGCGGAGGCGCCGCCCCTGGGCATCATGGAGGGGCTGGAATTCCCCGAGCAAAAGCTGGAAGCACGCGATGGTTGCCTGTACTTTTACAGCGACGGTGTGACCGAGGGCTGCCTCAAGGAGGGCGCACCGCTGGGAGATGAGGGCCTCCAGGCCTTGCTGAACGAACTCACGCCGCGGTCCCTGGCAGAACGGCTGGAAACGGTCGTCCAGCGCATTACCAGCCACGACGATGTAACCGTGTTGGGGGTTGAGCTATGAGTGAGCCCTGCCTGCTGGGTCGCTGGTGCATCCCCGCCGAGGCGACGGAACTCGCCAGTTTGCGCCACAACCTGCAGGCCGCCATTACCGCCATCGGCGTGGAGGAGGCTGCCGCCGGTGTAATCCTGCTGGCAGTAGACGAAGCTTGTGCCAACATCATCCGCCACGGTTATCACAATCGCCCCGGTGAAACGCTGGAGGTAGCGGCGTTTCATGACAAAGACTCATTAATATTTCAACTGCTTGACTATGCGCCGCCGGTAGGCCCGGCTAAAATCAGTCCCAGGGAACTTGCCGACGTCCGGCCCGGAGGGTTGGGTGTGTATTTCATACGACAAATCATGGACGCGGTCGATTACTTGCCGCCACCGCCGGGCTACGGCAATTGCCTACGCCTCGCGGTGCAGCTCGGCAAGACGTTCACATGGGAGGAAGCATGAGCTTCGCGCGAAGCGCAAGGGGAAACGCGCAGGTGGTGGCCCTGTCGGGAGAGATCGACATGGGTCGAGCGCCTGCCGTGCGCCAGGCTGTACTGGAGGCCATCAAAACCAAGGCCCCCGTCGTGGTAGTGGAAATGTCCGCCGTCACTTACATGGACAGTTCGGGCATCGCCACCCTGGTGGAAGGGCTGCAAAACGCCAAGAAACAAGGTACCGACTTTGTCCTCGCCGGCCCAGCTGGCAATGTGCTCGGCGTGCTCAAGCTGGCACGCCTGGACAAAGTATTTCGCATCCTTCCAGATCTTGCCGCTTGCGATGAGCTTGGCCGCTAAAGCGCTACGCCTTCCCCTCGCTTTCCTGGATTGGACAGGGCGTCAGTCAGTACGCTTTGTGCAGGAAACGGGCTATTTCTTTGCCCTGCTGGCGGAAAGTCTCTACTGGATCGTCGTTGGGCGCTGGCACCAGCAGCCGATACGCCTCTCCGCCATCCTGCGTGAGAGCGTCACCGTGGGCACCCAAGCCATTCCCATCGTCTCCATTGCCTGCTTCGCCACAGGCGCCATGCTGGCCATGCAGGGCATCCATACCCTGCGCCAGTTTGGCGCTGAGAGCCAAGTGGTGCTGGGCATCGCCTATTCGGTGACGCGGGAATTCGCTCCCCTCATCACCGGCATCTTCGTCGCCGGCCGCTCCGGATCCGCTATCGCCGCACGCATCGGCACCATGCGCGTATCCCAGGAGATTGACGCACTGCAGGTGATGGGCATCAACCCTGTGCGCTACCTGGTATCGCCACTGCTGGCCGCGTTGCTCATCACTTTGCCGTGCCTCACCATTTTCGCCAACCTGGTGGCCATGCTGGGCGGCGCGCTCTATTGCCTACTGGAGCTGCACATGCCCCTGTCCGCGTTCTTCGACACCTCCTTTGCCGTTCTGGAGAAAAGCGACGTCATCGGCGGCATTTCCAAGAGTTTCGCCTTCGCCATGCTCATCGCCATGATCGGCGCGATCAACGGCTTCCAGGTGAACAGCGGGGCGGAGGGTGTAGGGCGCGCCACCACCCGCTCGGTGGTGCTGTGCATCACCGCCATCATCCTGGCCGACATGGTATTCACCTGGTACCTGAGCCGCTGACATGGCCACCGACAAGCCCACCGCCATCGAAGTGAATTCCCTCGTCGCCCACTATGGGACGCGGGAAATCCTGCATGGCATCAACATGACCGTGCGCCAAGGCGAGATCATGGTCATCATGGGCGGCAGCGGGTCGGGCAAGAGCACCCTGCTACGCCACCTCCTGGGGCTCAACCGCCCCACTTCGGGCAGGATCAGCCTGCTGGGGCAGGACATCACCCGCCTCAACAGCCGCCAGATGCACGAGCTGAAAAAACAGATGGGCGTCTCCTTCCAGGGGGGCGCTCTGTTCAACTCCATGACCGTGGGTGAGAACGTGGAGTTGCCCCTCCTCGAGCATACAAAGCTGGATCGCAACACCGTGCGCATCATGGCCCGCATGAAGCTGGAAGTAGTGAACTTGGCGAACTTCGAAGGCCACATGCCCAACGAGCTGTCCGGCGGCATGGTGAAACGGGCGGCACTCGCCCGTGCCATTGCCATGGATCCAAAGCTGCTGTTCTTCGACGAGCCCTCAGCAGGCCTCGACCCTGTAGCTTCAGTGGAGTTGGACGAGCTCATCCTGCGCCTGCGCGACGCTATGGATATGACCATCGTGGTAGTGACCCATGAGCTGGAAAGCGCCTTCAAGATCGCCGACCGCATCACGGTGCTGGATTACGGCCACATTCTCATGACCGGCTCCGTGGAAGAAGTCAAAAAATCCGACCATCCGCGCATCGTCAGCCTGCTGCACCGTAGGCCACGGGACGAGGCAGTGGATGCCGACGAATACCTGCAACGCCTGACGCGGGAATTAGTGTAAAGGGAATGACCCGATGAAACGCGACACGCTTAACTACAGCCAAATCGGCATTTTTGTCATCGCGGCGCTCGCCATCCTGTTCTACACCCTGGCGCGTATCAGCGGCGACACGGGAAAACACGACCGCTACTACACGGCTTTCCACAACATCACCGGTGTCAAGGAAGGTACGACGGTCACCTTTGAGGGATATGAAGTCGGACACGTGGAAAAAATCATTCCGGAAACCGGCGAAAAGGGAATGCATTACCGTCTGGCTTTGGCCATGAAACCTGGCTGGCGCATCCCAGTGGATAGCGTGGCGAGCATTTCCATGTCAGGCGTGCTTTCCGGCCAGGTCGTGGAAGTAAGGGGCGGGAAAAACGCCCAAGCACTGGCGCCGGGCGGCGAGATACGAGGCTCGGACGCGCCCTCCCTGTTTGCCGCCGTCGGCACCCTGGCTTCCCAATGGGACGAACTGACCCGCACCAAGGTCGCTCCTGCCGTGGACAACATCCATTTACTCAGTGGGCTGCTGAAACAGAATGGCACGCAAACTTTCGAGCAGCTCAATGGTGCGCTCGCTCACCTCAACACCGCTGCCTCGGGCCTCGAAACCGTTCTCGACCATGAGAACCGCCAGCATGTACGCGCCATCCTGAAGAACGCTGACCACGCCTCGAACGACTTCGAACAAACACAAGCGAAAATTCAATACACCCTGCAACAGACCCAAAGCATTCTCAGCAACCTGGACCAGGCCAGCCGACGCATAAATGAACTTTCTCGCCGCCTGAGCGAAAATCCATCCGCCATCCTCACCAGCCGCCCGCCGGCTGAAACCCCGGAGGCCGCCCAGTGAAACGCATCGCCGTCCCCCTCCTGTTCATCCCTTTCCTGGCCGCCTGCCAGAGCCAGCCCCCTCAGCCTACCGACAAGTATTACCGCCTTCGCCAGCCGGTTACGGCTGCCATGGCGCGGCCCGCCCTGGACGGCACATTGGTGGTTCGTCCCCTGCGGGCGGACGGCCCCCTGGCAGAACGCCCTATGATATTCACCCGAGCCGACAAACCTCTACGGGTAGAGCAATACCACTATCAGCACTGGGAAGCACCGCCCCCCCTGCTAATACAGGAGTATCTGCGCCGGGACCTGGCCACACGCCATGCTGCCAGTCACGTTACCGATACCGCTAACGGCGACTATGTGCTCGAAGGTCGCATACTGAGATTCGAGAAAATGATTGCCCCCCGCGGCAGCCACGCCGTGGTTGAATGCCGCTTAGTTCTAAGCCGCCGGCATCCCACGGCCGACCTGATGGACCGCGTGTACCATGCCGAGGCCCCTCTTGCCGACGACACTCCCCACGCCTTGGCCGAGGGTATGGAAGCGGCATTGCAGCATGTGGCGGCCGATTTTGCTCGTGACATCTCCGTGTTGCGCGGAAAATGAGGCCATCGAGCAGGGAGTGAGCCCTCTGGATTCTCCCTTCAAGCACGGGTCAACCGTGCTCAAGGATGAGCGGGAGTACGGGGTATGGGAAGCAGTCGCCGGAAATAAAAATGGGCACCCCGCCGGGGTGCCCAGATTCGTCCTAGATTGGCGCGCCCGAGACGATTCGAACGTCCGACCTTTGGCTTCGGAGGCCAACACTCTATCCAACTGAGCTACGGGCGCAGAAAGATGTGAAGCATAACGACTTTTCCCCCCGCCGTCCATCACCCCTCGATTGCGCCGGACGCAAATCTGATTATAATTAGCACCTTTTGAAATTCTTATCTCCCTGAAGGACACACCATGAGCGACCACCACTCCATGCCCAAGACCACCGTCACCCAGTTCCTGCTGGCCGTCGTCGGTGCGCTGGTTCCCGTTCTGATCGTTGCCGTGCTGATCACCGGCCACATCATGAATTACGTCTCCGAATTCGGCGCCCCCGACGCCGAGAAGGACGGCGCGGCGGTTGCCGAGCGCCTCAAGCCGGTGGGTGAAATCGCCACGGCCGAAGCGGGTGCCGCCCCGGCTGGCCGCAGCGGTGAAGACATCGTCAAGACCGTGTGCTTCGCCTGCCACGGCACCGGCGCCCTCGGCGCCCCCAAGGTCGGCGACAAGAGCGCCTGGGGTCCCCGCGTCGGCAAGGGCATGGACGCCCTGGTCAAGAGCGGCATCAAGGGCCTCAACGCCATGCCCCCCAAGGGCGGCGCTGCCGACCTGAGCGACGAGGAATTCGCTTCCGCCGTGGCCTACATGACCAAATAATAATCCGGCCAACCGGATATAAAAAAAGGCGCGGTTCTCCGCGCCTTTTTTACTGCCTATCGCTCCGCTTCAAGCGGCGTCCTTTTTCCCCAGCATGGCTTTCAGCTGTGCCAATCGGGCGTTGCCGTCGGCCTTGGTTTCCTCGCTCGGCGCGGCGTCCCGGCCGCTGTGGCGCAGGTCCTCCTGGGACAGCTCGTCGATGAAGCGGGACGGTTCGCAGGCCTGCCACTCCCCGCCCCGCTTGCGCTTGTGGCAGTAGGTCAGGGACAGGCTCCGCTGGGCCCGGGTCACGCCCACGTACATCAGGCGCCGCTCCTCCTCCACCTTCTCCGGCTCCAGGCTTTCCCGGTGGGGCAGGATGCCTTCCTCCACCCCCACCAGGAACACGTGGGGATATTCCAGCCCCTTGGCGGCGTGGAGGGTGGACAGCTTCACCGCGTCCACCTCGCCGTCCTCGCGGTTTTCCAGCATGTTGATCAGGGCGATGGTCTGGGCCAACTCCACCAGGCTCTTTTCGTCCTCCTCGGCCTTGCGGTTGATCCAGCCGACGAAGTCCTGCACGTTCTTCCACCGGGTTTCGGCGGCCCGGGGCTCCTCCGAGTCGTAGAGGTAGGTTTCGTAGTCGATGGCGGTGAGCAGATCGCTCATGATCTGGGGCGCGGGCTCCCGCTCGGCGCGGGTTTGCAGGCGGTTGATGAAGTCGCAGAACTCCTTGAGGGGCTCCCACTGGCGGGGAGCGAGTTGTTCCTCCAGGCCGGACTCGAACACCGCCTCGAACAGGCTGACGTGGCGCCCGGCGGCGTACTGGCCGAGCTTTTCCAGGGTCTGGGCGCCGATGCCCCTTTTAGGAGTCGTCACGGCGCGGATGAAAGCCGGATCGTCGTCGCTGTTGGCGATCAGCCGCAAATAGGACGTGAGGTCCTTGATCTCCGCCTTGTCGAAAAAGGAGCTGCCGCCGGACAGTTGATAAGGCACCTTCTCGTTCCTTAGCATCTGCTCGAACACCCGCGCCTGGTGGTTGCCCCGGTAGAGAATGGCGTAGTCGGCGAAGCGGGTGCGGTGCTGGAACTTGTGGGCCAGAAGGCGCATCACCACCATCTCCGCCTCATGCTCGTCGTTCTTGGCCGCCGTCACCTGGATCGGGTCGCCGAGGCCCAGCTCGCTCCACAACTTCTTCTCGAACAATTTGGCGTTGTTGGCGATAAGGGTGTTGGCTGAGCGCAAAATGCGCAGGGTGGAGCGGTAGTTCTGCTCCAGCTTCACCACATGGAGGCGGGGATAGTCCTCCTGAAGCAGGCGCAGGTTGTTGGCGTCCGCCCCGCGCCAGGCGTAAATCGCCTGGTCGTCGTCCCCCACCGCGGTGAACATGCCCCTCACCCCGGACAAGAGGCGCAGCAGCTGGTACTGGCAGGCGTTGGTGTCCTGGTATTCGTCGATCAGCAGGTAGCGCAGCTTGTTCTGCCACTTCTCCCGCACCGCCGGGTGGTCACGCAGCAACTCCACCGGCCGCAGGATGAGGTCGTCGAAATCCATCGCCTGGTAGGCCCGCAGGGTGTCCTGGTAGGTGAGAAAGACCCGGGCCGCCTGGTGCTCGGCCTCATCCTTGGCCTCCTTCAGCGCCAGTTCGGGGGACACCAGGGCGTTCTTCCACAGGGAAATCCGCCCCTGCACCCGACGGATTTCGCTCTTGTCGGTGGTCTTGATGATCTCGCTGGTGATGTGCATGGCGTCCGCCGCGTCCAGCACCGAAAAGCGCGGCTTGTAGCCGATGGCGGCGGCCTCCTGGCGCAGCAGGATGAGGCCCAGGGAATGGAAGGTGGAGACGGTGAGTCCCCGGCCGGACTTGCCTTCCAGCAACGTACCCACCCGCTCCTGCATCTCCCGCGCCGCCTTGTTGGTGAACGTGATGGCGGCGATGTGGTGGCCGGAATAGCCGCATTCCTGGATCAGGTAGGCGATCTTGTGGGCGATCACCCGGGTCTTGCCGCTCCCTGCCCCGGCCAGCACCAGCAGCGGGCCGTCCAGGTGCTTCACCGCTTCGCGTTGGGGGGGGTTGAGGTGGGACAGCATGGGCAGAAACTCGCAGAATTGAGGCCCGATTTTATCACGCCCGGCCCTGGCTCCCCGCCCCCGATTGGGCTAGAGTCTGCGCACCATGCCCGAATCCGACACCCCCTTGATGGAACGCCTGCACCGCCTGCTGCGGGCCCACCCCGACGGCCTGAGCGAGCACGCCCTGTTCCTGGCCCTGGAGGACGACCCCCTGATCCGCAAGGAGGCCCTGTCGGACACCCTGTCCCTGTTCCAGGCGCATTTCCTGCTGTTCCACCATCTCTACCGCCTGGGTGAACGGTTGCGGGGAGAAGCACGGCTGGACATCCACTGCCTGAAGATCGTCCTGCGCCCCTGGGAAGGGGAAAACACCGGTCTGCCGGAAACCGGCGATCTCCTGCGGGATTACTACCTGGACCTGGACCACCTCGCCGCCACCGGGCGGGAGGAGGTGGAAGCCCTGCTGGCGGCGTTCTGGGAGCGCTTCGTGGGCCAGGATGAACTGGCGGCAGCGCTCCAAACCCTGGGACTGGATCGGGGCGCGGACTATCCCGCCGCCAAGCGCCGCTACCGGGAACTGGCCATGCGCCACCACCCCGACCGGGGCGGCGCCACCGACGCCCTGCAGGCGATCAACGCCGCCATGGCGGTATTGGCCCGCTTCCACCGGCATTCTTGATAAAATCCCCCCATGGCCACTTACGCAATCGGCGACATCCAGGGCTGCTTCGACAGTCTGCAACAACTGCTTCAACGCATCGCCTTCGACCCTGCCAAGGACCGCCTGTGGCAAGTGGGGGACCTGGTGAACCGGGGCCCCCAGTCCCTCGCCACCCTGCGCTGGGCGAAAGGGCTGGGCGACAGCCTGGTCGCCGTGCTGGGCAACCACGACCTGCATCTGCTGGCGGTGGCCGCACGGGCCGAATCCCCCAAGCGCAGCGACACCTTCCACGACGTGCTGGACGCTCCCGACCGGGACGAACTGTTGGACTGGCTGCGCCACCGTCCCCTGATGCACGTGGAGAACGGCACCGCCCTGGTCCACGCCGGCCTGCTGCCCCAGTGGAGCGTGGCCCAGGCACGGGAACTGGCCGCCGAGGTGGAAACGGTTCTGCGCGGCGACGGCTACCGGGATTTTTTCGCCCACATGTACGGCAACCAGCCGGACCATTGGCGGGACGACCTCCAGGGCATCGGCCGGCTGCGGGTGATCGTCAACGGCATGACCCGGCTGCGCTTCTGCACCCCGGAAGGAAAAATGGAATTCGCCCACAAGCGGGGCGTGGACGACCGGCCGGAAGGCTTCCTCCCCTGGTTCGAAGTGGAAAGCCGCGCCAGCTCGGAGGATTTCATGATCTGCGGCCACTGGTCGGCCCTGGGGCTGCGGCTGGAGAGCAATTTCGCCACCCTGGACAGCGGCTGCCTGTGGGGCGGACAGCTGACGGCTATGCGGCTGGAGGACCGGCAGGTGTTCCAGGTGGACTGCCCGCCGCTGCAAAACCCAGAGCGCCACGGATAGCCTCTTCCGCCAGCCGCGCCAATTCCCGCCGATTGTGGCCCTGGGCGGGGATGGGCGGCAAAAAGACCACTTCCGCCACGATCTCCCCCTCCGCCGCCATGGCTTTCAGGGTCTGCATCATGGTGGCCTCCCCGGTATAGACGGGGGCCAGGGACGGGCTCCCGTCGGGGCGGCGGTAGCGCAGGGCCACCGGCTGTACCCGGGAGCCGGCGAGCACCGCCGGCTCCAGCAGGGAAGCATGGAAATGCTTCAGTTCCAAGCCGTTGCTGGTGGTCCCTTCCGGAAAGAATGCCACCCGCCCCCCGGCCGCCAGCACGTCACCGATATGGCGGTTGACCCGGGCCGCGTCCGCCCGCTTTCCCCGCTCCAGAAACAGGGTCCCAGCCCGCTCCACCAGCCAGCCCAGCACGGGCCACTGGCGCACTTCGGCCTTGGAAACGAAGCGGAGGGAGCGCACCGCCAGCAGGGAGTAGATGTCCAGCCAGGAAATATGATTGGCCACCAGCAGCAGGTTGCCGCTTTCCGGGCCGGGCACTTCCCCCCGCACCGTCAGGCGCACCTTCAGGATGCCCAGCAGCAGCCGGGACCAGCGCCGTGCCAAGCGCTCCTTGCGGCGTTCGCCGATGAACGGGAACACCAGCAGCATAGTCAGCAGGCCCTCGGCCAGGTGCAGAGCGAGGCGGAAAAGCAGGAACCGGAGAGAGGACATAAAAAAACGGGCGGCCGATTAGGCCGCCCGGAGATGTTGTGTTCAGTGGCTGACCCGGGTGGCGCCGCCCCCGGAGAGCACCCGCACCCGGTCGCCGGGGCGGAAATCCTCATCCGCCTCCTGGGTCACGGCAATGAACTGGCCGTTGTCCAGCTTGATCGTGATTTCCAGGCCGGCCCGAGTGGTCACTTTTTCCTCGATGGCCGAACCGGCCACGCCGCCGGCCACCGCCCCCAGCACCGTTGCCAGTTCGCTGCCGCGGCCACCACCGATGTTGCGGCCGGCATAGCCGCCGATCACCGCCCCGGTGATGGCGCCCACCGGCCCTTTTTCGCCCTCGATGGTCACCTGGCGCACACTTTCCACCACCCCCATGCGCACCGTTTGTTCCTGCCGGGCCTGGGAGCGGGAATAGGCTCCGCCGGAAGAAGAGCCGGTGGCGCAGCCCCCCAGGGCCAGCACCGCCGCGACCAGTAACGCCGTTCCTTGCAACTTGTTCATTTCTGTTTCCTCTATTCGAAAGTCGTGCCGAAATGCCCCTTGAACATCCCCACCAGTTCGTCCCGGCTGGGCGCGTGGTTCTGGGGGCCGCGGTGGGCGATTTTCACCGCCCCCATAAGAGCGGCCAGACGGCCGGTGAGTTCCCAGTCCATGCCCTGGGCAATGCCGTACAGCAGGCCGGCACGGTAGGCGTCGCCGCAACCCGTGGGATCGACCACCTTATCCACTTCAACGCAGGGAACCTCCATCCGTTTACCGCCGGCATAGATCACCGAGCCCTGGCCACCCAGGGTCACCACCAGGGCCTTGAGTTGCCGGGCCAGCGCCTCCAGGGTGCGGCCGGTGCGCTCTTGCAGCAACTGAGCCTCGTAGTCGTTGACCGTGACGTAATCCGCCTGCTCGACGAAGTGCAGCAGCTCCTCGCCGTTGAACATGGGCATGCCCTGGCCGGGGTCGAAGATGAAGGGAATGCCGGCTTCGCGGAACTCCTTGGCGTGCTGGATCATGCCGTCGCGGCCATCGGGGGAGACGATGCCCAGGCTCACGTCCAGGGCGTCGGCCACGTGGTTTTCGTGGGAGAAGCTCATGGCGCCGGGATGGAAGGCGGTGATCTGGTTGTCGTCCAGGTCGGTGGTGATGAAGGCCTGGCCGGTGTAGGCACCGGGAACGTGCCGCACGTGGGCGCGGGCCAGGCCCAGCTTGTCCAGGCGTTCGGAATAGGGCTGGAAATCGTCCCCCACGGTGGCCATGATCAGGGGCTTGCCCCCCAGCAGATGCAGGCTGTAAGCGATGTTGCCGGCGCAGCCGCCGAATTCCCGCCGCATTTCCGGCACCAGGAAGGAAACGTTGAGGATGTGGATCTTGTCCGGCAGGATGTGGTGCTTGAAGCGGTCCGGGAAGACCATGATGTTGTCGTAGGCCATGGAGCCGCAGATCAGGGTATGCATTGTTTTTCGTTCCTTCCTGTCAGAGTTGCCCGATTATACCCTCACGGCCGGGCCTCCGCCCGGGCCAGAAACGCCCGCAGAAGCCGGCGCAGTATCCACACCACCGCCAGGCTGAGAAGAAAGCCGGCGGCCACGTCGGCGGGAAAATGGAAGCCCAGGCTGACCCGGGAAAGCCCCACCCACAGCACGTAGAGCGCCAAGCCCCAGCGCCCGCCCCACCCCAGCAGGGGCCACAGGGACGCCGCCGTGACCATGGCGAAGGAAGCGTGGCCGCTGGGGAAACTGTGATGGAATTCCGCCGTTCCCACCACGTTTACCGTTCCCGGCGGCAGGGCCAGAGGCGGACGGGGGAAATCCAGGGCCTGCTTGATCCAGCCCACCAGCAGGCCGTCCACCACGTAGGCGGCGGAAAACACCGCCAGCACCAGCAGCCAGGAAAGCGCCTGCGCCCGGAAAGCCAGCAGGCCGTCCCGCCGGTTGGCGGCCACGGCGAACAACCCGACCAGGGCGGTCAGGGCGAGATACAAGGGAAAGTTGCCGTGGTCGCCGAGGGCGCTGCCCGCCACCATTACGCCATCGAGGAATCCACCGCGAAGATCATTGATTCCGTGAAACAGCCAAACGTTGGCCCCACCCCAGTCGTAGAAAATATGCTTTATCATTTTTATCCCATCGTCCGCCCCGCGAGCCCCCGTGACATTCGAGGCCCTGATCGAGCACTACGGCTATTTTGCCATTTTTGCCGGCACTCTGCTGGAGGGAGAGACGGTGCTGATCCTCGGCGGCTTCGCCGCCCACCGGGGCTACCTGTCCCTGCCCTGGGTGATGGCGGCGGCCCTGGCCGGCAGCTTGGTCGGGGACCAGCTGTACTACTACCTGGGCCGCCGCTACGGCAACGCCCTGCCGGCCCGCTTCGAACGCCTGCGTCCGCGCCTGGACAAGGTCCGGGGCTTGCTGCAGCGCCATCCGGTGCCCCTCATCCTGGGCCTGCGCTTTCTCTACGGCCTGCGCACCGTGGGCCCTCTGGCCATCGGCATGAGCGGGATACCGCCCTGGCTTTTCCTGGCCCTCGACACCCTGGGCGCCCTGCTGTGGTCGGTGGCGGTGGCAGGGGCCGGCTACCTCTTCGGCCAGACCCTGGAATGGCTGCTGGCGGACCTGCGCCATTACGAGCTGGAGGTGATGGCTGCGATAGCCGCGTGCGGGCTGGGACTGTGGCTGCTCCACCACCGTCGGCGCTGAAACGCTAATTTCATCCCATCGTAACGCCCCCGTTGCACAGGCGCGGCAGTATGGGCGCCATGGGCAAATGGATCACCTGTCTCGTCTGGCTTCCTCCCCTGGCGCTGTTCAGCGCCGACGCCCACGCCTGGGGACTCTACACCCACGTCTACTTCGCCCAGTTGCTGGTGTGGGCGGTGCCCCTGGCCGACCCCCGCCTGCGCCGCTTGGCGAAAAACCTGCCCCGGCTGGTGATGGCCGGGGCCTGCCTGCCGGACCTGGCGGTGATCGCCGGCAAAAAGGACGAAGGGCGCTACGAGAACAACCACCGCTGGGAGACCGCCCTCAACCTCCTGGGCGCCGCCCGCAGCGACGAGGACCGGGCCCTGGCCCTGGGCTACGCCAGCCACCTGCTGGTGGACGTGGTGGCCCATCACCATTTCGTCCCCGCCCACGAGAACCTGTGGCTGGACATCCCCACCGTCACCCACGTGTTCAGCGAGTGGGCCATGGACGCCCACATCGCGCCCTATTTATTCGTCACGCCGGCACAACTGCTGGCACAGGAAGCGGAGCGGCTCGCCACCTATATCGCCGGCCATTGGGATTGCGGGCGGGAAGACGGCCTGCGCGCCGTGGCCACCCTCACGAGGGCCGAGGGCTTTCTGCGCCGGACCCGGCTCCCCTGGGCTCTGTACGGCAGCGCCAAACGGATCGACGGCCGCATTCCGCGCCGCTTCGACAACTACGTGGAACAGACCGCCGGGCGCCTATCCCAGATCAACCGTCTGCTGGAGGGGGAAACCCCCGCCTGGAACGCCGAAGCCCCCTGCCGCCGCACCGCCCGGGACCGGGTCAAGGAAGAACACACCCGCCGCCAACTGGGCCTGCGCATCCCCCTGCCGGAAAGCTTCTTCGAAGCCGCTTGAGAAAATCTTTCACCGCAAAGGACGCGGAGGACGCAGAGGAAAAACCTAGCCCGTAAATCCTGGCAGGAATTTTGTATTTCCTCTGCGTCCTCCGCGTCCTCTGCGGTGCAACAGGTTCTTCAAATAGCGAAGGAAAGGGAGGCGACCATGGCGCCGAGGACCGTGCCGGCCATGACGTCGGTGGGGTAGTGCAGGCCCAGCACCAGGCGGGACAGGGCCACCAGGACGGCAAAGGGCACCGCCACCCAGGCGTAGACCGGGAAGTAGGCCAGCAGCACGGTGGTAAAGGCCACGGCGTGGAGAGTGTGGCCGGAGGGGAAACTGTACTGGTCCAGGGGCGGAACGGAAACGAACAGTTCGCCGTTGAGATGGAAGGGCCGGGGCCGCAGGGTCTTGCCCTTGAGCCACTTGTAGACCGCCAGGGCAATGATGCCCACCGCCAGCATGTGGACCACCGCGGGCGCGGCGTCGGGGCCGTGGCGCAGCAGCAGGAACAGCATCAGGCCGTACCAGGCCACCCCGTCGCCGAGGCGGCTCACCAGGGCGAACAGTTCCCGCACCCAGCGCACCTGGCTGGCGCGGTTGAAGCGCAGGCACAGGGCCTGCTCCCGTTCGCTAATCCGGGACAAACGACAGCTGAGCCTTTGTATCATGTCTGCGCTCCTCTTCCTGCACGATGCCGAGCAGAATGCGCTCGAACCGGTCGTGTACGTCCTCCCAGTCCACCTGTTCCGCCCTGTGCCGCGCCGCGGCGCCCAGGCGGGCCACTTCCACCGGGGCGGCGGCCAGGCGTTCGGCCTGGCGGATGAAACCCTCCCGGTCGTTGAACGCTGCCAGCAGGCCGTTCTCGCCGTGGCTCACATGGTCCCGTGCCGCGGCGTAGTCGTAGGCCACCACCGCCAAGCCGCTGGCCATGGCCTCCAGGGTCACATTGCCGAACGTCTCGGTGGTGCTGGAAAACAGGAAAACGTCGGCGGAGGCGTAGTGCCGCGCCAAATCCTCCCCCTTGCGCATGCCGGCGTAGACCGCTTCGGGATGCCGCTCCTGGAGGGCGGCCCGCTCCGGCCCGTCGCCCACGAACACCAATTTCATGCGCGGGTTCGCCTCCCGCATGCGCCGGTAGGCTTCCGCCACCAGGGGCAGGTTTTTTTCCGGCGCCAGGCGGCCGACGTAGATCGCCACCGGGTCGCCATCCGCCGCCCCCCATTGGCGGCGCAACTCGGAGCTTCGCCGGTTGGGGCGGAACAGGGCGGTGTCCACCCCCCGGGCCACCACCAGCAGGTTGCGGTAGCCCTCGGTCTGAAGCTCCCGCCGTAGCTCCTCGGTGGGCACCAGGGTGCACAGGGCCTTGTTGTGGAACTTGCGCAGGTAGGCGCCGATGGGCGCCCGCAACAGCCCCAGGCCGTAGTGGCGGGTGTAGGTGTGGAAATTGGTGTGGAAGTCGGTGGTGGCCGGCAGCCGCAGCCGGGCGGCGGCGGCCAGGGCCGACCAGCCCAGGGGGCCTTCGGTGGCGATGTGCACCAGGTCCGGCCGGTGGGCCTGCCACAGCCGCAGCAGGGCGGACCTGGCCGGCAGACCCATTTTCAGGCCGGCATAGCGGGGAATCGGCACCCCCCGCTGCAAAGACTCTTCGAAGCGGGGCTGGGCCGCCGGGGCGTCCTCCGGGCTCTGCCGGGGCCGCACCAGCTGTATCCGGTGGCCCCGTTGCTGAAGGGCCATGACCGTGCGCTCCACGGTCATGGCGACGCCGTTGACCTCCGGCGGATAGGTCTCGGATACCACCGCCACCCGCAGGGAGCGGCGCGGGGCATGGAGGGTCTGAAGGAGCAGGGGCAGGTCGTTCATAGCGCCCTACTGTGCGCGGGGGACACGACCGTTTGATGAAGGATTGGTGATGGAACGGTTACAGGCCGCCCCCTTGACGGAGCGCCCCCCGGGTGGGAACCTTGTCGCCCTGCCCGAAGACGGGGCAGTTATCGAATCTTACTCGAGGGACCCCATGGTTGCCGCCATCACTTTTCTTGTCGTCATTCTGATCGTTATCGGCGTCGCCGCCGCCATGATTTTTTCCGGCCCGAAAGAGCAGCCCGGGAAAGACGGAGACGACAGCGGGAAAGCTTGAATGTAGCGCAGGCGACTCGCCTGCAACGGACCGCAGGTCCGTCTTTCGGCGGGCAATGCAGGCGAGGTCGCCTGCGCTACGAAAACCTCGGCCTCCCCCCGATCAGCCGAACAACACCAGGCTCCACACCAGGATCACGTTCACCAGCCCCACCAGCACGGCGGCGCTGCCGATGTCCTTGGCACGCTTGGCGAGGCGGTGGCGGTCGAGGGAGATGCGGTCCACGGTGGCTTCGATGGCGGAGTTGATCAGTTCGATGATCAGCACCAGCAACACGCTGGCCACCATCAACGCCTTGCCGATGCCGCTGACCGGAAGAAAAAAGGCGGTGGGAATCAGCAGCAGGGACAGGGCGACTTCCTGGCGGAAGGCGTCCTCGTGGCGAAAGGCGGCTTTCAATCCCTCCAGGGAATAGAACAGCGCGTTCCACACGCGCTGGAGGCCGGTCTTGCCTTTGTACGGGCTCTCTTCCATATCCACGCCAGTATCGCTCCCGCCGGTTACGGTATTGTTACGCCGGCTTCCATGCCAGATCGGGTTCCCGGGCGGCCTTCACGTCGTCCAGGCGGCGCACCGGGGTGGTGTAGGGCGCACCCTTCACCATGGCCGCATCGGCTTCCGCTTCGGCGCGGATTTCCTTCAGGGCTGCGACGAAGGCGTCCAGGGTCTGGCGGGTCTCGGTCTCGGTGGGCTCGATCAGCAGGCATTCGGCCACCAGCATCGGGAAGTAGGTGGTGGGGGCGTGGAAGCCCTTGTCCAGCAGGCGCTTGGCCACGTCCATGGCGGAAACGCCGGTCTGATCCTTGAGACCCTTGAGGGACACGATGAACTCGTGGCTCGCCCGGCGGCTGCCGTAGGTGACGTCGAAGCCGGCGGCCTTCAATTGGGCCATCATGTAGTTGGCGTTGAGGGTGGCCATGTCCGCCACCCGCTTCATGCCCTCTTTCCCCAGCATCTTGGCGTAGACGTAGGCCCGCAGCAGGACGCCGGTATTGCCCATGTTGGCGGACAGGCGGCCGATGGATTGGGGGATGTCCTTTTCCGTCAGCCAGCGGTAGACGCCGTTGTCGCAGCCCACCACCGGCACCGGCAGGAAGGGCAGCAGGCGCTTGCCCACCCCCACCGGGCCGGCGCCGGGGCCGCCGCCGCCGTGGGGGGTGGCGAAGGTCTTGTGGACGTTGACGTGGATCACGTCGAAGCCCATGTCGCCGGGGCGCACCTTGCCCAGGATGGCGTTGAGGTTGGCGCCGTCGTAATACAGCAGGCCGCCGGCATCGTGGACGATTTTCTGGATGTCCTGGATCTGTTTTTCGAACACCCCCAGGGTGGACGGGTTGGTCAGCATCAGGCCGGCGGTGTGGGGGCCGACGGCGGCCTTCAGGGCCTCCAGGTCCACCGCCCCGTCCTGGTCGGTGGGGATCTCCTTCACGGTGTAGCCGCACATGGTGGCGGTGGCCGGGTTGGTGCCGTGGGCGGCGTCGGGAACGATGATCTCCCGGCGGGCGGAATCATTCCGGGCGTCGTGGTAGGCGCGGATCATGGCCACCCCGGCGAATTCGCCCTGGGCGCCGGCCATGGGGGTTAGGGATACCCCGGCCATGCCGGTGACTTCCTTCAGAATCTCCTGCAGCTCGTACAGGCAGGCCAGCACGCCCTGGCCGCTGGCTTCCGGCGCCAGGGGATGGCGCGCCAGAAACTCCCGCTGCATCGCCAGGACATGGGCCGCACGGGGGTTGTACTTCATGGTGCAGGAGCCCAGGGGGTAGAACTGGGTGTCGATGGAGAAGTTCTTCTGGGACAGGCGGGTGTAATGGCGCACCACGTCCATCTCGGACGCCTCCGGCAGCAGGGGCTTGGATTTGCGCCGGTACTCGGCGGGAATGTCGCCGATGTCGGCGGCCTGGGTCGGGGCCAGGGCGGGATTGCCGCGGCCGGACTGGGAGAGTTCGAAAATCAGCATGAGTTAGCGCCTAATTAGCGTATTTCAGTCGGGAATGCCCGCCAGGGCCTTCATGGCCGCGGCGTAATCGGGTTCCTGGGTGATCTCCGGCACCAGCTGGGAGTACACCACGCGGTCGTTCTGGTCCAGCACCACCACGCCCCGGGCGCACAGGCCGCCGAGGGGATGGTCGGTGATCAGCACGCCGTAGTCCTTGTGGAAATCCCGGCCCCGCAGGGTGGAGAGCATAATCACGTTCTTCAGCCCTTCCGCGCCGCAGAAGCGGGCCTGGGCGAAAGGCAGGTCGGCGGAGATCACCAGCACCACCGCGTCCTTGACGAAGGCCGCCTCCTCGTTGAACTTGCGGGTGGAAGCGGCGCACACCGAGGTGTCGATGCTGGGGACGATGGACAGCACCTTCTTCTTCCCGGCGAAATGGCTCAGGGAAATGTCGTTCAATTCGCCGTCCACCAGCATGAAGCTGGGGGCGGTATCGCCGGGCTGGGGAAAGTGGCCGGCGACGTTGAGGGTGTTGCCTTTGAAGGTGACGGTGGACATGGGGGCTCTCCTTAGCGAAGGGGTGTCAGAGCGTCGCTCTCACCACTTGGAATCGGCGGTGGGTTTAAGCTTAGTACACGCCGGTCCCTGGCTGCGTTTGGTGACGATGCGCTCCAGGTGTTCCGCGTAGCGGTCCAGGTCCCCTTCGGTCTTGGTTTCGGTGGCGCACACCAGGATGGCGTGGCCGCCCAGTTCCGGGCACATCTCGCTGAGGTCCAGGCCGCCCAGGATGCCCTGGGCCTCCAGGGCCCGCAGCACTTCGCCGGCGGGGGGCTCGACGGTGATCACCGCTTCGTGGAAGAAAGGTTCGGAGAACAGCCGCTCCACGCCGGGGATGGCGGTGAGCTTCTCCACCAGACGGCGGGTGTTGGCATGGCTGGCGGCGGCCACCTTGGCCAGGCCCTCCGGCCCGAGCAGCGCCATGTAGAGGGTGGCGGCGGTGACCATCAGGCCCTGGTTGGTGCAGATGTTGGAAGTCGCCTTGCTGCGGCGGATGTGCTGCTCCCGGGCCTGGAGGGTGAGGGTGAAGCCCTCGCGGCCTTCCAGGTCCACGGTGCGGCCGATGATGCGGCCCGGCATCTGGCGCACCAGCTCCTGCTTGCAGGCCATGAAACCGAAGTAGGGACCGCCGGAGGACAGGGGCGCGCCCAGGGGCTGGCCCTCGCCCACCGCGATGTCGGCGCCCTTGGTGCCCCATTCGCCGGGGGCCTTGAGGATGCCGAGGGAGGTGGGATTCACCACCGCGATCACCCGCAGGTTGTGGGCGTGGGCCCAGTCGGTGAGGGCGTCGGCCTCTTCCAGCACGCCGAAGAAGTTGGGCTGGGGCACCACCAGGGCGGCACAGTCCTGGCTGCCGTGGGAAGCCAGGGATTCGGCCATCACATGGCCCCCTTCGGTGCAGTAGGGAAGGGGCACCAACTCGATGCCCTGGTTGCCGACGATGCTCTTCACCACCCGCTGCCACACCGGATTCAGGGACGCGGGCACCAGCACCCGGCGCGACGACTTGTGGGCCCGCACCGCCATCAACACCGCTTCCGCCAGGGCCGAGGCGCCGTCGTAGAGGGAGGCGTTGGACACGTCCATGCCGGTGAGGGACGCCATCATGGACTGGTATTCGTACAGGGTCTGCAGGGTGCCCTGGCTGGCTTCCGCCTGGTAGGGCGTGTAGGCAGTGTAGTACTCGCCGCGGCCGGCTATCTGCCACACCGCCGCCGGGATGTGGTGCTCGTAGGCGCCGGCGCCGATGAAGTTGAGCCAGCGCCCGTCCCGGGCCGCCCGCTCTTCCATCAGGCGGGAGATTTCCATCTCGTTGAGGCCCGGAGCCAGTTCCAGGCCAACCGCCTGGAGAGCGGCGGGAATCTCGTCGAACAGGTCTTCCACGCTATGGGCGCCGATGGCGGCCAGCATGGCCTGGATGTCTTCTTCGGTATGGGGAATGTAGGGCATGGCGGAATCCGTGAGGGGTGAAGGGTGAGGCGGGAGGCGTCTGTCGCCTCACCCCTCACGCCTCCCCGAAATTAATGTGCTTCGCTGTCCACCACCGCCTGGTAGCCGGCGGCATTCAGCAGGCCGTCCAGGTCGGCGGCGTTGTCCGGCTTGAGCTTGAACATCCAGGCGCCGTAGGCGTCCTGGTTGATCTGCTCGGGGGAGCCTTCCACGTCGCTGTTCACCGCCACCACTTCGCCGGCGATGGGGGCGTAGACGTCGGAGGCGGATTTCACCGACTCCACCACGGCGCACTCTTCGTTGGCGGCCAGCTTGCGGCCCACGGCGGGGACTTCCACGAACACCATGTCGCCCAGCAGTTCCTGGGCGTGGTGGGTGATGCCGACGGCCACGGTGCCGTCGGCTTCGAGCTTGGCCCACTCGTGGGTGGAGGTGTATTTCAGGTCTGCCGGAATGGTCATGTTTTTGCTCCCAAGTTTCCCGTATTGAATCGAATCAAGCTTCCTTATAGCACGCCTGCCCGTTGCGCACGAACGGGTAGCGCACCACCTTTGCATTCAGCTTCTTGTCGCGGATTTCCACCTGCACCGTGTCGCCGGTTTTTACCACCGCCGGCAGCCGCGCCATGGCGATGGACTGGCCCAAGGTGGGGGAAAAGGTACCGCTGGTGATCTCCCCCTCGCCGGCCGGGGTAAGCACCTTCTGGTGGGCGCGCAGCACGCCGCCCTTGTCCAGGAGCAGCAGGCCGGTCAGTTGGCGCTTCGGCGGGTTGGCCAGCAAGGCGGCCTTGCCGATGAAGTCCCGGGGGCTTTTCAGGTCCACGGTCCAGGCCAGCCCCGCTTCCAGGGGGTTGATGCCCTCGTCCATGTCCTGGCCGTAGAGGTTCATGCCCGCTTCCAGGCGCAGGGTGTCCCGGGCGCCGAGGCCGATGGGCTTCACGCCCGCCGCCGCCAGGGCTTTCCAGAAGGCGGCCACCTCGCCGGCGGGCAGCATGACCTCGAAGCCGTCCTCCCCGGTGTAGCCGGTGCGGGCGATGAAATGGGCGCCGAACTCCGCCGCCTGGAAGGCGATCAGGTTCTCGCTCGCGGCCTGGGAGCCGGGCAGGACCTGCCACAGCTTTTCCCGTGCGTGGGGGCCTTGCACCGCCACCATCGCTAGGTCGGTGCGGGGGGTGATTTTCAGAGCCGTGGCCAGGGCGTCCCGCTGCTTCAGCATCCAGGCCACGTCCTTGTCGGCGGTGGAGGCGTTGACCACGATGCGGAACCAGTCCTCCCGCAGGAAGTAGACGATCAGGTCGTCCAGCACGCCGCCGTCCTCCTTCAGCAGGCAGGAATAAAGCGCCTTGCCGGAGAGGGTCAGCTTGTCCACGTTGTTGGCCAGCAGGGCGCGCAGGAAGTCCCGCACTCCTGCGCCTTCCACGTCCACCACCCGCATGTGGGAAACGTCGAACATGCCGGCGTCCCGGCGCACCTGGTGGTGCTCCTCCAGCTGGGAGCCGTAGTGCAGGGGCATGTCCCAGCCGCCGAAATCCACCATCTTGGCGCCCATTTCGCGGTGCACGGCATTGAGGGGGGTGGTCTTCAGCATGGCGAACCTTTCTTATTGCGGGGCGCTATAAACGAAAAAAGGGTGAAGCCGGCGTAACCAGCTTCACCCCTCTGTCCTTGGTACCTGAGAGATTACCGCGGCGTCCGCGGCGTGCCCCTTCGGTGGGCGGTCAAGCCGCCGCTCTCCAGAGTTGCCAATCCCGGGAAGTATCTGTGCCTGAGCGATTTCGGGCGATTGCGCCTTCGGCGTCGCGGCCTTGCCGCGTCCTCTCCCCCCCGGGGTATTAGGCCCTGCCACTATACCTTTAGCGCCCTCCCAGTGGCAAGCCGGCTCAACCGGGAAAATCGAGGATTCGATGGAGGACGAAAGCCGCCACGACTGGATCGATGCCACCGCTGTGGCCGCGGAACAGCTCCGCCACCCGGCCGGCATCGAAAATCCCATCCGCCACCAGCAGCGGCGTTTCCTTGTACTTGCCGCTCCGGCCCTCGCCGTCATCCACGGCGGTGTGGGTATAGCCCCTGCCCTGCTTCCAGGTCAGCGCCTTTTCGCCATGGGGCTTGCCGTAGCACAGCTGAAAACCGAGGATGGCGCCGCCCTCTTCGTACCACACGATGAGATCGAAATGGGAACCGGAAAACCAGCGGCGAAGCGCTTCGCCGGGAATCTGCCGGGGATCAGGAATCTCCCGCAGCATCCCGGGGATAGAACAGGTAGAGCCGATAGCCCAGCGGCTGGAGGTCCCCCACCTGCAGGGTGAGCTTGACCGCCATCTCCCCCGGGCCGGGCATTCCCGCCGCCGGGTCCTTGCCCTTGGGCAGATATTCGGCGGGCTGGAACACACGCCGGGCCAGGGCCTTGTCCGCGGTGTCGGTGAGGGTCAGTTCCAGCAGGGGATATTCCTGAGCATGACCGGCTCGGCTGCGCAGGACGGCGCTGAGGGTCAGCACCCCGGGGTGGAGGGGGTCGGCCTGGAGGTCGGAGCCTTCGATGCCCAGGGTTTCGATCTGACGCGGCAAACCCAGCCGGCATTGAAGAACGCCGCACAGTTGCACCAGGAGGGGTTTCATGGCCGGAGAGCGGGCTGCCAGTTCGACGCGGAAGGCGTGAAGCGCCTGCACTGCCAGGGCCAGCAGCAGGAACAGGGTCGCCAGGACCCACAGCCAGTTCCAGTTCCGGCGGGGCTTTTCCGGCGGCACGTCGTCGGTGGTCGGCGTAACGGCCTGATCCACCGATTCGGGAAGGGGAGGAACTTCCGCCATCGGCTCCACCGCAGCGCCTTCTTCAGGCGTTTCCCCAAGAACGATCTCTTCCTCGACCAGGAACTCCGGCGCCGGCTCTTCGGCAGCGACCTCCTCGGACGGCAAAATAATCTCTTCCTGGGGCAACAGGATTTCCTCCGCCACGGGTTCCGGCTCAGGGGTCGGCGGCAATTCGGGTTCCGGCTCGGCCTCGGGCTTCAGCGCCAGACGGGCGTCGAAAACGTGCTGGCACTTGCCGCAGCGCACGTCGCCGCCGTGGGCGTCCAACTGCTCCTGCCCCACCCGGAACGTGGTGCGGCAATGGGGACAGGTGGTGAGCCAGCTCACGCCTAGCTCCTCCGCACCCCGGAAAGACACACCCAGCCTTCGTCCTCCCGCCGGAAGTCGATGTCGAACCACTGGCCGTAGACCTTCGCCACATCATCGGCCTGGGTGGCGAGGATGCCGGAAAGGACGATGCGTCCGCCGGGACGGGCGCTATTGGACAGCATCGGCGACAGCATCTTGAGGGGGTTGGTGAGGATGTTGGCCACCACCACGTCGGCCTGGAAGACCGGCGCGGCATTGGGAAGAAAGAATTCCACCGCCACCTGGTTGAGCTCGGCATTCTGCTTGGCCGCCAGCACCGCCTGGGGGTCGATGTCCACCCCCACCACCTTGCCGGCACCGAGCTTCACCGCCGCGATGGCCAGGATGCCGGAGCCGCAGCCATAGTCCAGCACCGTTTCGCCGCCCTGAAGATTCTCGTCCAGCCATTGCAGGCACAGGCGGGTGGTGGGATGGCTGCCGGTGCCGAAAGCGAGGCCGGGGTCGAGGGCGATGTTGATGGCAACCGGGTCGGGGGCCACGTGCCAGGTGGGCACGATCCACAGACGACGGGAAATGGGGATGGGGTCGAACTGGGACTGGGTGAGGCGCACCCAGTCGGCCTCCTCCAGGCGCTCCACCGTCCAGCAGCCGTCGAGGTCGAGCCCGGCGGTCCGGCCCGCTTCGGCCATCAGCGCAGGGATATCGGCGTCTTCTTCGAACAGGGCGCTGACTACGCTGTTGTGCCACACCCCCGGCGGTTCTTCTCCCGGCTCGCCGAAGATGGGCTGCTCCCGCTCGGTGCCGGCGTCGGCATCCTCGATGCTGGCGGACAGGGCGCCCAGTTCCAATAAGATGTCGCTCAGCCGTTCGGCAACGGCTTCATCGGTGCGGATTTTGAGGGATTGCCAGGCCATGGACTGCGCCCCCTCAGGACTTGGCCGCTTCCCGCAGCTTCTTCAACTCCGCCAGCTTATGTTCCAGGTAGTGGATGCTGCATCCGCCCTGGATGAAGTTGGCGTCGGTCAGCAGGTCCTGGTGCAACGGAATATTGGTGTCGATGCCGGCCACGATCATTTCCGACAGGGCGATACGCATCCGCGCCATGGCTTGGTCGCGGGTGGCGCCGTAGGCAATGACCTTGCCGATCATGGAATCGTAGTGGGACGGCACCAGGTAGTTCTGGTAGACGTGGGAATCCACCCGGATGCCGGGCCCGCCGGGGGCGTGGTACTGGTTGATGCGACCCGGGGAGGGAATCAGGGTGTAGGCGCCCTCGGCGTTGATGCGGCATTCCAGGGCGTGGCCGCGGAAGGGGACTTCCTTCTGCTTGAAGCGCAGCTTTTCGCCGGCGGCGACGCGGATCTGCTCCTGGACGATGTCGATGCCGGTGATCATCTCGGTGACCGGATGCTCCACCTGGACCCGGGTGTTCATTTCGATGAAGAAGAACTCGCCGTTCTCGTACAGGAACTCGAACGTGCCCGCGCCCCGATAGCCGATGTCCCGGCAGGCCTGGGCGCAGCGTTCGCCGATGGTGTCCCGCAGCTTGGCGTCGAGGCCGGGGGCCGGCGCCTCTTCGATGATCTTCTGGTGGCGGCGCTGCATGGAGCAGTCCCGCTCCCCCAGGTGCACGGCGTTGCCGTGCTGGTCCGCCAATATCTGGATTTCGATGTGGCGCGGGTTCTCCAGGAAGCGCTCCATGTACACCATGGGATTGCCGAAAGCGGTCTGGGCCTCGGTGCGGGTCATGCTGACGGCGTTCAACAGGGCCGCTTCGGTGTGCACCACGCGCATGCCGCGCCCGCCGCCGCCGCCGGCGGCCTTGATGATCACCGGATAGCCCACTTCCCGGGCGGTGCGGATGATCTCGTCGTTGTCTTCCGGCAGGGCGCCTTCGGAACCGGGTACGCAGGGCACGCCGGACTTCCGCATGGCGTCCTTGGCGCTCACCTTGTCGCCCATCAGGCGGATGCTCTCGGGACGCGGGCCGATGAAGGCGAAGCCGCTGTTCTCCACCCGCTCGGCGAAATCGGCGTTTTCCGACAGGAAGCCGTAGCCGGGATGGATGGCTTCGGCGTCGGTCACTTCCGCGGCGCTGATGATGGCCGGGATGTTGAGGTAGCTCTGGGCGGAGGCGGCCGGGCCGATACACACCGACTCGTCGGCCAGCTTGACGTACTTGGCCTCGGCGTCCGCCTCGGAGTGCACCACCACGGTCTTGATGCCCAGTTCGCGGCAGGCGCGCTGGATGCGGAGGGCGATTTCGCCACGGTTGGCGATGAGAATTTTTTCGAACATGTGTTTCCCTATTGAGGGGCTAGGGACTGGGGACTAGGGGCTAGGGTTGGAGTGGCCTCCGGCCACGGTGGGATTTATTGCCGCATGGCGGCTCAACCCCTGGTCCCTAGCCTCCAGCCCCTAGTCCCTGCTTCAACCAATGATGAACAGGGGCTCGCCGTATTCCACCGGCTGGCCGTTCTCGACCAGAATGGCCTTGATCACGCCGCCCTGGTCGGCTTCGATTTCGTTCAGCAGCTTCATGGCCTCGATGATGCACAGGGTTTCGCCGGCGCTGACCGACTGGCCCACCTCCACGAAGGGCTTGGCGCCGGGGGAAGAGGCGCGGTAGAAGGAGCCCACCATGGGAGACTTCACCACGTGGCCCTCGATGGCGGCCGGGGCAGCTTCAACCGCGACCGGAGCGGCAACAGCGGGCGCGGCGGGGGCCGTAGGCAGCTGGTACATCTGGGGCATCATCATCGGCTGGGCGGAGGCGCCAAAGCGGCTGATGCGCACCTTTTCCTCGCCTTCCGTCAACTCCAGTTCGGCAATACCGGATTCCTGCACCAGGTCGATGAGTTTTTTAAGTTTTCTCAGGTCCATGTTCAACCTTTCAATTGTTGTACGGCGTAGTCCAGCGCCAGTTCGTAGCCCTTCGCGCCCAGGCCGCTGATAACCCCGACCGCCAGGTCGGAGAAATAGGAATGGCGGCGGAACGGCTCCCGCTTGTAGACGTTGGACAGGTGGATTTCGATGAAGGGGATCGCCACCGCCGCCAGAGCGTCGCGCATGGCGACGCTGGTATGGGTGTAGGCGGCGGGATTGATGAGGATGAAGTCGGCCGTTCCCCGGGCCCGCTGGATGGCATCCACCAACTCGGCTTCGGAGTTGCTTTGCAGGGAGGAAAGGCGGAGTCCCGCTTTCTCCGCCGCCGCGCCCAGGCGACGGTTGATGTCCTCCAGCGTGTCTGTCCCGTAATGCCCGGGTTCCCGTGTCCCCAACAGGTTCAGGTTGGGGCCGTGCAGCACCAGAACGGTTCCGGCTACCTGATTTTCAGGCATTCCCATCCCCTTCGGCTATTTTTGTAAGCCGCAAGTTTGCCGCAAGTTAGGTGAAATTGTCCAGTTTTTCGCCGATTTTTGCTTAACTTCTTGTGGCGAAAGGATTAGTTGGCGGCTGTCTTAAAGCAGGGGCTGGAGAGTGCCTTCCAGTTGCGCCTTGGAAAGGCCGCCCACGTGGGTGGAGACGATCTTGCCGCCGCGGTCGATCACCGCCGTGAAGGGCAATCCTCCCAGCCGGTTGCCGACTTTTGACGACAATTCGACCCCATTCATACCCCCGAGCAGGATGGGATAGTTGATGCCGGTCTCGTCGACGAAGCTTTGCACGCTTTGGACCTCGTCGATCGCCACGCCGACGAAGACCACCCCGCGATCGCGGTACTTGTCCTGCAAAGCGATGAAATCGGGCACTTCCTCCCGACACGGGGGGCACCAGGGCGCCCAGAAATTCAGCACCATCACCTTGCCCTGCCACTGTTTCAGGGGCTGCTCCTTGCCGGCCAGGTCGGGGAAGGCGGCGGAGAACACCGCCCCGGCATCCGCCGCCTGCGCCACGGAGGGCGCCGACGCCTTGCCGTCGCCGCAAGCCGAAAGAACCGCCGCCAGGGCGGCCAACACCATCAATAGACGAATCTTCAACGCATACTCCTTATTTCACTATCCGGCCCAGGCTGGCGAGGAATTTCTCCGCCGGCTCGTAGCCCACCACCCGGCCGGCTTCCCGCCCCTCCCGGTCGAAGAAGATGAGCCCCGGGGGCCCGAACAGCTGGAATTTCTTCAGCAGGGCCAGCTCCTCCGCGCTGCCGGCGGTCACGTCGGCCTGCAACAGCACCATGTCCTTGAGCCGGGCCCTCACCTGGGGGTCGCCGAAGGTGAAGCGCTCCAGCTCCTTGCAGGACACGCACCAGTCGGCGTAGAAATCCAGCATCACGTACTTGCCCTTGGCTTCGGCCAGCCGCTGCGCCAAGTCGGCTTCCGACTTCACCCGCCGAAAGGACAACGGCGCCTCCGCCGCCACCGCCTCCCCGGCGGCGGACAGCCGCAGGCCGGACAAGGGCTGAAGGGCGTCCCGGCTGCCGGACAGGGCGCCGATCAAAATCGCCACCCCGGTCACCAGGGCCAGCACCCCCACCCCTTTCCAGAACTTGGCGAAACCTCGGGCGGTGGGCGGCAGGGGATCGATGGCATGGAGATAGATGGCGGAAACGATCAGCAGGGCCGCCCAGGCCAGCATGGAAGCCAGCGCCGGCACCACCGGCGTCACCAGCCAGATGGCGACCCCCAGCAGCAGCACGCCGAAAAAGCCCTTCACCGCGTTCATCCAGCCTCCCGCCTTGGGCAGCAGGGCGCCGGCCGACAGGCCCAGCAGCAGCAGGGGAACCCCCATTCCCAAGGCCATGGCGAACAGTGCCGAGCCTCCCAGCCAGACGTTGTGGGTCTGGCCGATGTACAGCAGGGCGCCGGCCAGGGGCGCGGCGACGCAGGGACCGACGATCACCGCCGACAGCACCCCCATGGCGAACACCCCGGCGTAGCTGCCCCCCTTCATGCGGTTGGCCTTCTCGGTGAAGCGGCTCTGGAGGAAGCTGGGTAGTTGCAGATCGTAGAAACCGAACATGGAGAACGCCAGGGCCACGAACACGGCGGCGAAGCCTCCCAGGGCCCAGGGGTTTTGCAGGGCGTTGGACAGCAAGGTGCCCGACAGCCCCGCCGCCACGCCCGCGGCGGCGTAAGTCAGCGCCATGCCCAGCACGTAGGCCAGGGACAGGAGGAAGCCGTGTGCCTTGGTCACCGGCTTGCCCTGGCCGACGATGATGCCAGACAGGATGGGGATCATGGGAAATACGCAGGGGGTCAGGGCCAATAGCAGACCGAAACCGAAAAAGCTGGCGACGATCAGCGCCACGTTGCCGCCCTTGAACAGGCCGGCAATGCGGGAATCCTCGGAGGGCTCCACCGGCGCCGGGTCCGCCGCCGGCGCGGCAGCAGCCACCGCCTGGGGGGGCTCCGCCGCCGGGATGGCCGGGACGGGAGCCGCAACGGCCTGGGCCACCGCCGGCAGCCGGAGTTCGGCCTTGCCCTCCACCGGCGGGTAGCACACCCCGACCTCGGCACAGCCCTGGGACACGGCCTTGAGGGTGATTTTCATGGGCGCCGAAGCGTCCTTGCGCTTCACCGGCAGCTTGATGGAAACCGTGGTCGGCCCGGGGAAAATCTCCACTTTGCCGAAGAAGTCGTCTTCCTTCACCTTGCCCGCCGGAACCTTCGGCGTCCCCAGGGTGGCTTCCGCCGGCTGGACACTGAACTTGAGCTTGTTATGGTAGAGGTAGTAGCCCTCGGCCACTTGGTAGCGCACTTCGACGGTTTCGGCGTCCACCACCCGGGCGGAGAACTTGAACGCCTGCTCCGGGTCCAGCAGGTCCCCCTCCTCGGCGTAGCCGGACAGGGGCAGCCAGAGCAGGCAGGCAGCGAGCAGCCAGCGGATCATCACGGTGATGTCTCTCCTAATGGTTTCTGTTCGTAAGGTATTTATTGTTTTGATCCGGCCACGAAGCTATCGGCCGTTTCTTCCGCCACCCAGGCCAAATAGGCCGGCAGCCCGGCGGCCAATGGGACCGCGACGATTTCGGGAAGTTCGTAAGGATGACATTCCCGAATGGTTTGTTCAACCTTGCCGTAAAGCCGCGCCGGTGTTTTAATCAGCAGCGGCACTTCCTCGGCGTGCTCCACCTCGCCCCGCCAGCGGTACACCGACCGGCAGGGCGCCAGGATGTTGACGCAGGCCGCCAAGCGATCGGCCACCAAGCGGTCGGCCAAGCCCTCGGCGCTGGCCCGGTCCGGCAGGTTGGTCACCACCAGAACTATCTTTTGGCTTTCTTCCATGCGCGCGCTCCTACTATTGGTCATCCTACTCGCTTTCCCGGTGCTGGAATTCTACGTCCTGTGGAAGCTGTCCGGCATTCTCGGCATCTGGCTGCTGCTGTGGCTGGTGGCCAGCGCCGTGGCCGGCTGGTCCCTGCTGCGCCGGGTGCCGGACGCCTTCGCCGCCGCCATGCTGCACTCCGCCCTCCAGAGGGGCTCCCCCCTGCGGGGGCTACTGTCCGGCGGCGCCACCCTGCTGGCGGGCCTGCTGCTGATTTTCCCCGGCGTGATCAGCGACGCCATGGCCCTGATGCTGCTGGCCCTGGCCCCGCCCCGTCGCCTGCCCCGGACACCGCCCCCCGACGGGGTGATCGAAGGGGAATTTCGCCGCGAGGACTAGCTTGGGCGGCCGCGGTAGTTGCGGGCGGGGGATTTGCGCTATTATCTTCGACAAATCATTGCTGGAGTGAAACATGGCACGTATGGTCAATTGCATCAAGCTGGGGCGCGAGGCGGAAGGACTGGACTTCGCCCCCTACCCCGGCGACCTGGGAAAACGCCTCTACGACAACGTTTCCAAGGAGGCCTGGCAGGTGTGGCTGCGCTACCAGACCATGCTGATCAACGAAAACCGGCTCAACCTGGCGGACCCCAACGCCCGCAAGTACCTGATGACCCAGGCCGAATCCTACTTCTTCGGCGGCGGCGTGGACCAGGTGACGGGCTACGTGCCGCCCAAGCAGTAACGACGACAAGAAGCCCGGCCCCACCGGACCGGGTCACCCCACACACCTCGCTTAACACGCCCAATGACCGACGTCACCGCACCCCAGTACTACATCAACCGGGAACTCAGCCTGCTGCAATTCAACGGCCGCGTGCTGGAACAGGCGGCGGACCCGGCCAACCCCCTGCTGGAGCGGCTGAAGTTCCTGTGCATCGTCAGCAGCAACATGGACGAGTTTTTCGAGGTGAGGGTGGCGTCCCTCAAGGAGCAAATCCGCTTCGGCGCCCCCACCACCGGCCCTGAAGGCACCACGCCGCGCCACGCCTTCGAGCAGGTGCGGGAGGAAGCCCACCGCCTGGTGGAGCGGCAATACCGCCTGTTCAACGAAGTGCTGCTGCCGGAACTGGCCGCCCAGGGCATCCACTTCCTGCGCCGCAGCCAGTGGACCGACGCCCAACGGGCGTGGATCAAGGACTTTTTTGCCCGGGAGCTGGAGCCGGTGCTGACCCCCATCGGCCTCGACCCCGCCCACCCCTTTCCCCGCATCCTCAACAAGAGCCTCAATTTTGCCGTGGAACTGGAAGGCAAGGACGCCTTCGGCCGCAACTCCGGCACCGCCGTAGTCCAGGCTCCCCGCTCCCTGCCCCGGGTGATCCGCCTGCCCAAGGAAGTGGCCGACGGCAACTACTGCTTCGTCTTCCTTTCCTCCATCCTCCATGCCCACGTGGGCGAGCTGTTCGCCGGCATGAGGGTGCGGGGCTGCTACCAGTTCCGCGCCACCCGCAACAGCGACCTGTTCGTGGACGAGGAGGAAATCTCCAACCTGCGCACCGCCCTCCAGGGGGAACTGCCCCACCGCAACTACGGCGACAGCGTGCGCCTGGAAGTGGCCGAGAACTGCTCCCCGGAAATGGCCGACTTCCTGCTCGGCCAGTTCGGCCTGGAGCAGGCCGACCTCTACCGGGTGGAAGGCCCGGTGAACCTGGTACGCCTGATGCAGGTGCCGGACTGGGTGGACCGCCCCGACCTCAAGTTCAAGCCCTTCACCCCCGGCCTGCCGGAGACCCTGAAAAAGGAAACCGACTACTTCGCCACCATCCGCCGGGGCGATATCCTGCTCCACCACCCCTACCAGAGCTTCAATCCGGTGGTGGAATTCATCGAGCAGGCCGCCGCCGACCCCAACGTGCTGGCGATCAAACAGACGGTCTACCGCACCAGTTCCGATTCCGCCCTGATGCAGGCCCTGATCACCGCCGCCCAGAACGGCAAGGAAGTCACCGCGGTGGTGGAACTGCTGGCCCGCTTCGACGAGGAGGCCAACATCAACTGGGCCGCCAAGCTGGAAGAGGCCGGCGCCCACGTGGTGTACGGCGTGGTGGGCTACAAGACCCACGCCAAGATGGCCATGGTGGTGCGCCGGGAGGAAGGCGGCATCCGCCGCTACATCCACCTGGGCACCGGCAACTACCACCCCCGCACCGCCAAGCTCTACACCGACTTCGGCATCATGACCCGCAACGAGGCCCTGTGCGCCGACGTGGCCGAAGTGTTCCTCCAGCTCACCGGCCTGGGCAAGGCGGGGGAGCTCAAGCACCTGTGGCAATCCCCCTTCTCCCTCCACCCCAACTTGATGAAGGCCATCGCCCGGGAGGCGGACCATGCCCGGGCGGGAAAAAAGGCGGTAATCATCGCCAAGATGAACTCCCTGGTGGAGCCCCAGATCATCCAGGCCCTGTACGAAGCCTCCAGCGCCGGGGTGAAGATCGACCTCATCGTGCGCGGCGTTTGCGCCCTGCGTCCGGGCATTCCCGGCGTATCGGAGAACATCCGGGTGCGCTCCATCGTCGGCCGCTTCCTGGAGCATTCCCGGGTGTTCTACTTCTGGGACGAGGGCCGGGAGCCGTTGTATCTGGCCAGCGCCGACTGGATGAACCGCAACTTCTTCCGCCGCATCGAAACCTGCTTCCCGGTGCTGGACCCCAAGCTCAAGAAGCGCGTCATCCGCGAAGGCCTGCAGCCCTTCCTCAAGGACAACCAGCAAGCCTGGCTGATGGACGCCGAGGGCCGCTACACCCGCGCCAAGCCAGGCCGGGCCAAGCCCTACGCCGCCCAGGCCGCCCTGCTGGACCTCCTGGCCACGCCGCGCAAGTAAGTACCTTCACCTAGCCCCGGAACTCGACCCACCCCGGGCTGTCTTCCTCCGGGTGTCATCGTCTTTTCATCTCGGGCGTTTATCGTTTGCCGCCCCCAATAGGATTCCCCATGAAACGCGACGAAACCCTTTTCGAGAAGGAGCAGGCGGTCATCCGCGAAGCCATCGTCGGCGCCTTCGGCCTGCCGCCGGGCAAGCTCGCGGTCAGCGTCCGCGGCGATCCCACCCTGCGGGAAACCGCCCCCACCCGCCCGCGGCAGGAAAGCCGCATCGACCGCCACGCCAAGGAAGTGCTGGAAACCTGCGAATGGCTGCTGCGCAAAAGCGGCTGCTACAGCATCTACGTCGGCTTCAACAGCAGCGAAGTGCGCACCGAATCGGTATTCAACCCCTTCAGCTACGAAATCCACGACGCCGAAGCCCTGATCCAGGAAGGCTATCTGGAGCGCCACTTCGTGTGCATGCCCTACGGCGAGAAAATGAAAGTCATCCGCCAGCTGCGCCGCATCGTGCAGAAGGGCGCGGCACGCCAGTATCTGCCGTCCCACTGGCGCGAACTCCTGGACTACCAGCGCCAGGAATGGAAACCCCTGGAAAAAAGCCAGATCCAGACCATCGTCCAGTCCTTCAACCGCCTGCGGGAAATCGACGGCTACTACCTGCGCAACGCCGCCATCTCGCTGTCCCAGCGGCTGGTGCGGGCATCGTTCAACTGCGATGGGACGTATATCGTGGACGCGGAATATTTCCCGCAGTTCGTGGAAGAGAACACCCCCTGAATCCATTGGATTCAGGGGGTGTTTCAGTGAAGGCTAACTTGCGCAGCAGGTTATGCCGAAACTAAAACACCCGTGTTTCGGCGCAGACTTACATTCGCCGCAGGCTAATGTGACGTCGGAGCCAAAATATGCCTGAATGCGCCAGCATTCAGAGTTTGCGGAAATGTCTCTGCGTTACCCACCTTGCTGTTACTCATTTGCCCAATAAACAATCACAACCTCAACTTTTGGGTCAACGGTCCCTTTGGAAGTAGCGACCTTGATTCCTAAAGTCGGGGGCATTGCGCTGACAGACACAATGTCCTTTTCGCCAACACCAAATTCTTCGGCTCTCTCATTAAATTCATCGAGTACTTCTTGGACAGAGGGCCCGCTAACTTGAAAACATTTCAGTTTGCGCATATGCATACCTTTCTTAATTTAGGGACCGCGCCAAAATTGCAGCATGGATGAAGTGCGCCGCACTCCACCCTAGCCTTTTTCGCTTACTCCCCCACCACCTTAAACCCCACCCCCACCGCCTTCCACTCTTTCGCTTCGGCGGCGAGCATGGTTTCCACCAGCAGGTTCTGCTCCAGCCACGCATTGTCCAGGCGCAGCGTGAAGCCCTTGCCGGAAATGCGGAGTTCGAAGCGGGGCAGTTGCACGTCCACCCGGTTGCGGTAGAACAGGATGGCCAGGCGCAGGGCCAGGACCATGCTCCATTCGGCGGGGTCGGCCACCAGGGGGGCGACCTTGCCCAGGGAGTGGCGCTGGGCGTTGAGCAGCATGCCCAGGCGGGCTTGGTCCAGGCGGGAGAAGCCGGGCATGTCGGCATTGCTGATGATATAGGCGCCGTGCTTGTGGTAGCCGTTGTGGGCGATGGCGAGGCCGATTTCGTGGAGACGGGCGGCCCAGCCCAGGAGTTGCAGGGTGCAGACCAGGTCCATGGGCTGCCCCTCCGCCAGCTGTTCCAGGAAGGCGGCGGAGAGCTCCTCCACCCGCATCGCCTGCTTGCGGTCCACGTGGTAGCGCTTCATGAACTGGCGCACGGTGGCGTCCCGGGTGTCGTGGTGCTCGATGCGGCCCATGAGGTCGTAGAGCAGGCCTTCCCGCAGGGCGCTGTCGGACAGGCTCATGCGCTGGATGCCCAACTCGGCGAATACCGCCGACATGACGGCGAAGCCGCCGGGCAGCACCGGGATACGGTCGGGCTTGAGGCCGGCCAGGGGGACCTTGGCGGCGTCCTTGGACTTGAGCAGGATAGTCCGCAACTGGGCCAGGCCGTCGGCGGTGATGCCCTCGTCGGCCAAGCCATTGGCCACCAGCACTTCGGACAGGGCCTTGGCGGTGCCGGAGGAGCCGATGGCCCTGTCCCAGCGAGGATGGGCCATGTCCACGGTGATGTTGCGGATTTCGGTGCGGGCCGCCAGTTCCGCCGCTTCCAGGGCGGCCTTGGTGATCTTGCCGTCGGGGAAAAATTGGCGGCTGTAGCTGACGCAGCCCATGTAGCGGCTTTCCATCTCCAGCGGGGTGTAGCGGCTGCCGATGATGAATTCGGTGGAACCGCCGCCGATGTCCACCACCAGCCGCTTTTCGTCGCTGGGGGGCAGGGCGTGGGAGACCCCAAGATAGATCAGGCGCGCCTCTTCCCGGCCGGCGATGATGTCGATGGGAAAGCCCAGGGCGGCGTGGGCCTGATCGAGAAAATCGGGGGCGTTTTTCGCCACCCGCAGGGTGTTGGTGCCCACCACCCGCACGGCGTGGCGGGGCAGGCCCCGCAGGCGCTCGCCGAAACGCCGCAGACAGGCCAGGGCCCGCTCCTGGGCATCCGCTTCCAGATATTTGTCGTCGGTGAGGCCGGCGGCGAGCCGAACGGTTTCCTTGAGGGAATCGAGGGGGTAGATCTGGTGCTCCACCACCCGCGCCACTTCGAGCCTGAAACTGTTGGAGCCGAGGTCGACGGCGGCGAGGGTGGAGGCTTCTTGCACGCTACGCTTACTCCGACGCGGCTTCGCGCTCGATTTCTTCCAGCGCCACGTGGCGCACGTCCTTGCCCTTGACCATGTAGACCACGTATTCCGCCATGTTCTTGGCGTGGTCGCCGATGCGCTCCAGGGCCTTGATGACGAACAGCACTTCGATCGCCATGGAAATCTTGCGCGGGTCTTCCATCATGAAGGTAATGAGGTGGCGCAGGCTGGCGCGGTATTCGCTGTCCACGTCCATGTCCTGGCGCACCACCTGGGCGGCGGTGGCGGTGTCCAGCCGGGCGAAGGCGTCCAGGGCCTTGCGCAGCATGTCCAGCACGATGCTGCTCATGTGGCGGATTTCGGTGAAGCGCGGCATGGCCAGTTGGTCGTTGGCATAGAGCAGCTTGGTCATGCGACCGATCTTTTCCGCCTCGTCGCCGATGCGCTCCAGGTCGGTGATGGTCTTCACCACCGTCATGATCATGCGCAGATCGCTGGCGGTGGGCTGACGCAGGGCGATCATCTGGTTGCAGTCCTCGTCGATCTCCACCTCCAGGGCGTTGACCCGATGATCTTCCTGGATCACCCGTTCCGCCAATTCGGTGTCGCCGGTGGACAGGGCCTCGATGGCATTGGTGATCTGCTCTTCGACCAGCCCCCCCATTTGCAGCACGCGGGAACGCACCGCCTCCAGTTCGGCGTCGAATTGCTTCAGGGTATGTTCTTGCAGCATGGGGTCTCCTCGCTCTTTTTCCGGAATTAAACCGGGAGAGGCTAGTCCTTGATTGTTACAGCCTTATTTCGCCGTCAGGGTTTTCACCCCGTTGGCGGTGCCCATCAGGAACACGTCCGCCGGGCTGCGGGCGAACAGGCCGTTGGTCACCACCCCGGTGATCTGGTTGATGGCGCTTTCCAGCTCCACCGGGTTCATGATCTTCATGTTGTGCACGTCCAGGATGATGTTGCCGTTGTCGGTGGTGAAGCCCTGGCGCAGCACCGGGTCGCCGCCGAGCTTCTTCAGCTCCCGCGCCACGTAGCCCCGGGCCATGGGAATCACTTCCACCGGCAGGGGAAACTTGCCCAGCAGCGGCACCAGCTTGCTGTCGTCGGCAATGCACACGAACTTCCTGCTGCACGCGGCGACGATCTTTTCCCGCGTCAGGGCCCCGCCGCCGCCCTTGGTCATGTGCATGTGCTCGGTGATTTCGTCAGCGCCGTCCACGTACACCGGCAGATCCTCTTCCAGGCTGTTGAGGTCCAGCACCTCGATGCCGTGGCTGCGCAGCCGCTTGGCGGACGCTTCGGAGCTCGCCACCGCGGCTTCGATCTTGTGCTTGATCTTGCCCAGTTCGTCGATGAAAAAATTGGCCGTGGAACCGGTGCCCACGCCGATGATCGCCCCGCTGGGCACATATTCGATGGCCGCCCGGGCCACCGCCTGTTTCAATTCGTCCTGCGTCATGTGTGTTCCTGTTTCAACTTATATACGTAAAGGGGGTAAGAATAGCCCAAGCCGCCGTTTTCTCAAATCCCGTATAATCCTCCGGATACATTGCCGAACCGGCCGGAATCCATGAAAACGTCATCCACAATCGATTATCTGGAAAAAATCCTCACCGCTCAAGTCTACGACGTGGCCATCGAAAGCCCCCTGGAAGAGGCGGCCAACCTGTCCCGGCGACTGCACAACAAGGTGCTGCTGAAGCGGGAGGACATGCAGCAGGTGTTCTCGTTCAAGCTGCGGGGCGCCTACAACAAGATGGCGCAGTTGCCCAAATCCCAGCTCAAGCGCGGCGTCATCGCCGCCAGCGCCGGCAACCACGCCCAGGGCGTGGCCCTGTCGGCCCAGCGGCTGGGCTGCGAAGCCACCATCGTGATGCCCGCCACCACCCCCCAGATCAAGGTGGATGCGGTGACCAGCCGGGGCGCCAAAGTGGTGCTGAACGGCGACTCCTACAGCGACGCCTACGAGCACGCCATGACCCTGGTGAAGGAGCACAAGCTCACCTTCGTCCACCCCTACGACGATCCGGACGTGATCGCCGGCCAGGGCACCATCGGAATGGAAATCCTGCGCCAGCACTCCAAGCCGATCCACGCCATTTTCGTCCCGGTGGGCGGCGGCGGACTGATCGCCGGGGTGGCGGCCTACGTCAAGCGCCTCAAGCCGGAGATCAAGATCATCGGCGTCGAACCGGTGGACGCCGACGCCATGTACCAGTCCCTGAAGAAAAAGGAACGGGTGGTGCTGCCCCAGGTGGGCATCTTCGCCGACGGCGTGGCGGTGAAGCAGGTGGGGGAGGAAACCTTCCGCCTGTGCCGCAAGCTGGTGGACGAAGTCATCCTGGTGAGCACCGACGCCATCTGCGCCGCCATCAAGGACGTGTTCGAGGACACCCGCTCCATCCTGGAACCCGCCGGGGCGCTGTCCGTGGCCGGCGCCAAGCTCTACGCCGAGCGGGAAAAACTCAAGGACAAGACCCTGGTGGCCATCGCCTCCGGCGCCAACATGAACTTCGACCGCCTGCGCCACGTGGCTGAGCGCGCCGAACTGGGCGAGAAACGCGAAGCGGTGTTCGCCGTCTCCATCCCGGAGAAGGCCGGCAGCTTCAAGAAATTCTGCTCCCTCCTCGGCACCCGCTCCATCACCGAATTCAACTACCGCTACCACGACCCCAAGATGGCCGAGGTGTTCGTCGGAGTCCAGGTGCAGAACCGGGCCGAAACCGACAAGCTGCTGGCCCAACTGCAGCAGAAGGGCCTGAGCCCGGTGGACCTCACCGACAACGAAATGGCCAAGCTTCACGTACGCCACCTGGTGGGCGGCCGCGCCCCCCAGGCGAAGGACGAAATCCTGTTCCGCTTCGAATTCCCCGAGCGCCCCGGCGCCCTGACGAACTTCCTCAACAGCATGAGCCGGGGCTGGAACATCAGCCTGTTCCACTACCGCAACCACGGCACCGACTACGGCCGGGTGCTGGTGGGCCTGCAGGTGCCGCCGGAGGACAAACCGGCGTTCAAGGACTTCCTCAACAAGCTGGGCTACGCCCATTGGGACGAGAGCGACAACCCCGCCTACAAGCTGTTCCTGGCGTGACCTCGCCCCACCGCTACAGCGACGACGAAATCGCCGCAGTCTACCGGGCCATCGCCGAGCGGCGGGACATGCGCCACTTCATCCCGGGAAAGCTGCCGGATGGCCTGCTGGAACGCCTCGTGGATGCGGCCTGCCACGGCCCTTCGGTGGGATACATGCAGCCCTGGCGCTTCCTGCGCATCGCCTCCGCCGAAAACCGGGAAGCCCTGTGGCGCATCGTCGAAGCCGAGCGCCTGGCCACGGCGGAAGCGCTGCCCTCCCGCACCGCCGAGTTCCTGAAATTGAAAGTGGAAGGCATCCGGGATGCCGCGGAGGTGCTGGTGGCAGCCCTCATGCCCGACCGGGAGCCCCACGTCTTCGGCCGCCGCACCCTGCCCGAGATGGACCTGGCCTCCGTCGCCTGCGCCATCCAGAACATGTGGCTGCTGGCCAGGGCCGAAGGCATCGGCCTCGGCTGGGTGTCTTTCTTCGACCCCGAGGCGGTGGCGAAGCACCTGGCGATGCCCGCCGGCGCCCGCCCGGTGGCGATTCTCTGCCTCGGCCCGGTGGCCGAGTTCCCCTCCGTGCCCCTGCTGGAAACCCGGGGGTGGGGAAAGCGCCTACCGAGGGAAGAAGTCTTGTTCGAGGAAGTCTGGCCGGACGGGGCCGGCGGCACGCCAACGGCTTATTGACAGGTCAACGAGTTGGACTGTCAACTCGACCATCGCGGCCTCAACGGCCTGAAACGTCAGCACGAAGTGACCCAATAGTGTAAGTGGTGCGCTATGGTTCATCGCCTGAGTCATAACGTTGAGCTAACCGGCGCTGCGCGGCTTTATCGCGCAGCGTCCAGCAACCGAAGGGAGCAAGGTTGAGCGCCAAATTAGACAGACTTAATCACCAGCTCGACCACTAAACCCCTCTCGTTCAAACCTTGCCTTTGCGTTCGCTCTTATTTCATCGAGCTCCACACCAGTGATGATGCCTGCGGAAACTTGCTCTTCAAATACCTTATCTAGTTCCAGAACTTGCTGCTGTAGGGAAATCCCTTCGAACCGACGGTTCCAGCGTGACTTGATCCATTGGCGTTGCGCAATCAAACCAATAGCAATGAGGATTAGCAACGCCAAAAGACTTAAGCCCTTACTAGCATTGGCGCTAAATCCCAGGCGATGAAACAGAAGGTAAAGAAACCATAGACCTGCGCTTAGAGCTAGAAACCAGCCGACGCCGGCAAGAGTAGTTGGTCTCGATAGAGGTTTCATTCGTGCTGTCTAACGTAGAAGTAACCGGTCTGCGCGGCTTTTCGCGCAGGTCCGGTTGACTGCCGGGCTGGGCTTACGTTGCTCAAGCACTCTTGAGGCTCCTGCGGACTACTTGCTTGGAGACTACTTCGAGCCTCTTAGACGTTACCTCATGGTTGTGAAGCAACTCCGTAAGCTCAGCCATTCTTCCACCAGCCTGAGCACGCTCCTCGAGCCAGGGGATGTTCCTCAGGCCATAGGCAAGCTGATGGACCACTTTTCCGGCGCGCCGCTCTTTGAGATACGAAGCGTAATTGGATGCGGAAAGATTGAGGGCCAGCAGATGCTCAAGCTCGGCCTTCTTCGACTTGAACGTAAGGGCCTTGAGATACGACTCGACCAGTTCCTGGGCGAGCCGGTGCAATTCACTGCGAGCCGAATCGCTCTCCACTCGCGCAGCGAGATATGGAGCCTCGCTTTCCCTTAAGACCAAAGTGCCGTGGTCGATTCTCCACTGGCGGTTGCATGCCGAGCAATTTATGGAATACGAGATGTGTACGCTGGAGAAGCGGTAATCGGTGGATTCGACATGCCGCAAGATGTGGCCATTCCCACAAGGGCAACGCCCTTCTTCAAACGTGTCGTGTTCAACTCGCGTCATGCGCTGCCCTCGGAAGCCAAACAGGTATTAGACGGACGCAGGCGTCCGGACATTTTTTAATATAGAGACGCCCATAATGCCATCGTAATTATTTGTTGCGCAACAGCTTTGCCAATACTCTGTCTCTATATTGCTGTCAATAATGCTGACAGCTTCGTGGCTGCTATTGGCACCACCCAGGCAGTCGATGATTGGCCGCGGGAAGCGGCGACGCTCGCAACGATACGCGATTCCTAGCGCTTTCCCCGCACCCTTTCCAGGTCCCCGCACACCTGCTCCGCCCCGTCCAGGATGCGGGGGGTGTGGCGGTTGATGATGTCGGGATCGACGAAGAAGATGTTGCCGGAGCGCACCGCCTTCATCCGCGGCCAGCGCTTCCAGTCGTCCAGCCAGGCGGGCCGGCGGCTGTCCATGCCGGCGGCGACGATGGCCTCGGGATTCGCCGCCAGCACCGCCTCCACCCCCACCGTGGGCGCCAGCACCGGCAGGTCGGCGAACACGTTGACGCCGCCACACAGCCCCAGCACGTCGCTGATCAGGTGCTTGCCGTTCACCGTCACCATGGGCGAACCCCAAATCTGGTAGAACACCCGCACCGGGGGCCGTCCGGCGTAGCTGGCGCGCAGCTTGTCCAGCCGGGAGCGGAAGGCCCCGGCCGCAGCGGCCCCTTGTTTTTCCTTACCGGCGAGGACCCCGAACCGTTCCAGGGTGGGCGGAATATCCTCCAGCCGCCGGGGCTCGCCGACGAACACCTTCATCCCCAGCTTCTCCAGCCGCTCCCGGATGCCCGCCGGGTTGCCCGACTGCCACATCACCACCAGATCGGGGCGCAGGGCCGCCACCGCTTCCACGTCGATGGCGTCGTAGCTTCCCACCCGGGGCAGACGCTTGGCTTCCGCCGGGTAGTCGCTGAAATTCACCGCCCCCACCAACTGGCTTCCCGCGCCCACGGCGTATAGCAGCTCGGTGACGCTGGGGGCCAGGCTGACGATGCGTTGGGCCGGGACCGGCAGAACCACGGCACGGCCGGCATCGTCCTTCACGCCCACTTCGGCGTGAGCAACGGCCGAAAGCAGGAACAGCCCCCACAGGATCAGCTTCGCCATGCCATGATCTCCTCCAGTTTTTTCCAATCCAGACAGGCCTCCGTCGCGTCCGCCAGACGGTCGATACCCTGCTCCCGCAGCGCCGGGTAATCCGGCGCCTCGCCGGCTTCAAGACCGGCCCAGCGCAGCAGGGCATCGCAAGCTTCCCTGCGGTCGAACAGGCCGTGGAGGTAGGAGCCCAGCACCAGCCCGTCCGCCGACACAGCGCCGTCCATCCGCCCCTCCAGGCGCACCGCCGGGGACGCCAGGGCAGGGCCTGAACTCACCCCGGCGTGGATTTCGTAGCCCGCCACCGGGGCGCCATCCAACGCCAGCCGCCCTTCCACCCGATGCAGCTGCTTGTCCGGGCGCAGCTCGGTGTCCATTTCCAGCCAGCCCAGCCCCGGACTGCTGCCCGCCGGACCCTCGATGCCCAAAGGGTCGTGAAGCCCTTGCCCCAGCATCTGGAAGCCGCCGCAAATGCCGATCACCTTGCCGCCGAAACGCAGGTGGCGGCGAATGGCCGCTTCCCAGCCCTGGGCACGCAGCCATTCCAGGTCGGCGCGCACGTTCTTGCTGCCGGGGAGAACGATCAGGTCCGCCGCCGGAATCGGCTCGCCGGGCGCCACGAAGCGCAGGGCCACGCCGGGATGGTGGCGCAGGGGGTCGAAGTCGGTATGGTTGCTGATATGGGGCAGCAGGGGCAGCGCCACCTTGAATTTGTCCTCCCCCCACACCCCGGCGGCGAGGGAGCTCAAGCCGTCCTCCGCCTCCAGGTGCAGGCCGTGGAGGTAGGGCAGCACCCCCAGCACCGGCTTGCCGGTGCGCCGCTCCAGCCAGTCCAGGCCCGGTTGCAGCAGGGCCAGGTCGCCGCGAAAGCGGTTGATGACGAAGCCCTTCACCCGCGCCTGCTCGGAAGGGGACAGCAGTTCCAGGGTGCCCACCAGATGGGCGAACACCCCGCCCCGGTCGATGTCCGCCACCAGGATCACCGGGCAGTCCGCCGCCTCGGCGAAGCCCATGTTGGCGATGTCGTGGTCCCGCAGGTTGATTTCCGCCGGGCTGCCCGCCCCTTCCACCACCACGCAGTCGTAGCTTTCCGCCAAGCGCCGGTGGGAGGCCAGCACCGCCTCCAGCAGTTTGGGCTTGAGGGCGTGGTAGTCCACGGCGTCGAAGTTGGCCAGGGCCCGGCCGTGGACGATCACCTGGGCGCCGGTGTCGCTGTTGGGTTTGAGCAGCACCGGATTCATGTCGCTGTGGGGCTCCAGGCCGCAGGCCTGGGCCTGCACCGCCTGGGCGCGGCCGATTTCGCCGCCGTCCACGGTGACGGCGCTGTTCAGCGCCATGTTCTGGGGCTTGAAGGGGGCCACCTTCAGCCCCCGGCGGTGGAGCACGCGGCAGATGGCCGTCACCAGGGCGCTTTTGCCCGCGTCGGAGGTGCAGCCCTGGACCATCAGCGTCCGGGCGCTCACGGCAGGCTCCCCAGGGCCGCTTCCAGTCGCCGCCAGTCCGCCGCCTCGCCGGGCAGGCCGAAGCGCAAAGCGGCGGGCTCATGGAAGCGGCGCACCCAGATGCCCTGCCGGGCGAGGTGATCCTGAATGAACGTGGCTTTTGGCGTCGGCACCCACTGGAACAGGGCGCTGCCACCGGCCGGTTCCAGGCCGTGGCGCGCCAGCAGACCGGCAAGCCGGGCGGAGGCGTCGGCCAGGTGATGCCGTGCCGTTTCCTGCCAGGAAAAATCGGCCAGGGCCTGCTGCGCCCCCCAGCGGGCGGGGCCCGCCACCGCCCAAGGCCCCAGGCGCTCTTCCAGTTGGCCCAAAAGCTCCGGCCAGGCCAGCACGAAGCCCACCCGGGCTCCGGCCAGGCCGAAGAACTTGCCTAGGGAACGCAGCACCACCAAGCCCGGCGTGCCGGTCAGGGTCGCCAGACTGTGCTCCGGGGTGGCATCCATGAACGCCTCATCCACCACCAACCAGCCGCCGCGCCCGGCAAGGCGCGCCCGCCAGCCTTCCAGGCGCTGCCGTGAAAAGCGCTCGCCGGTGGGATTGTTGGGGTTGACCAGCAGCAGCACGTCCAAGCTGTCCACCGCCCCGTCGATCGCCTCGCCAGCCAGGGCATCAACCCGGTGGCCGGCGATTTCCCAGGCATGGGGGTGCTCGGCGTAAGTGGGCGCCAACAGGCCCACCCTGCCCGGCGGGCGCAGGCGGGGCAGGGCCTGGATCGCCGCCTGGCTGCCCGCCACCGGCAGGAGACGGGGGGCGCCGTAATACTCCCTCGCCGCCGCCATCAAGCCGTCTTCCGCTTCCGGCAGGCGCTGCCAGCATTCCGCCGGCACGGGAGGCACCGGCCAGCCGAAGGGGTTGATGCCGGTGGACAGGTCGAGCCAGCCTTCCAGCGGGATGCCGTAGCGGGCCGCAACGTCGAGAATCCGCCCGCCGTGCTCAAGCATGGGCCCACTCCAGCAACAGGAATACCGCCAGCCACAGCCCCATGCCCCGCTTCACCAGCGTCACCGCCCGGCCGATGTCGGCGGCGCCTGCCTCATTTCCTTCTCCCAGCACGGGGCGCTGTTCCGTTTGGCCGTGATAGACGGCCGGCCCGCCCAGGCGCACGCCGAGAGCGCCCGCTCCGGCGGCCATCACCGGCCCGGCGTTGGGGCTGTCCCAGGCAGGGGCTTGGCTGCGCCAGCAGCGCCAGGCCGCCGCAGACTTGCCGAGCAGCAGGTAGGTCAGCGCCGTGAGACGGGCGGGAATCCAGTTCAAGCCATCGTCCAGGCGGGCCGCCGCCCAGCCGAAACGCTGGTAGCGCTCGTTCTTGTAGCCCCACATGGCGTCCAGGGTGTTGGCCAGACGGAAGGCCACCGCGCCGGGCGCACCGGCGACGAAAAACCAGAACAGGGCGCCGAATGCGGCGTCGTTGCCGTTCTCCAGCACCGATTCCACCCCTGCCCGGCTCACTCCGGCGGCATCCAGTTGCGAGGGGTCGCGGCTGACGATGCGGCCCACCTGCTCCCGCGCCAGAACCAAATCGCCCTGCTCCAAGGCCCGGCGTACCGCCATGGCGTGCTGCTCCAGGCTCGCCGCGCCGAGAGTGAGATAAAGCAGCAGCGCCTCCCCCGCCCAGGCGTAAGGACCAAGAAGCTGCACGCCCCCGGCAAGCAGCAACGCAGGGGGTGCCACCGCCAGAACGACGGCTAACGCGCCCCGCAGACGGGAGGCGCCGTAGAGCCTCCCCTCGACCCAGCCCGCCCAGCGGCCGAAGCCCACCAGGGGATGCCAGCGGCGGGGCTCCTTGAGCCCCTGGTCCAGCAGCACGGCCAACAGGGCGACGGCGGCGGAAATCATGGCCACAGGGCAAGGGCCGCAAGAACGGCCACTTCGGTCAGCTCCACCGCCGCCCCCAGCACGTCGCCGGTGACTCCTCCCAGGCGAATTCGCGCGGCGCGAAGGACCAGGACGAACACTACCAAGGCGGCCAGGGCTGCTTTCCACCCGCCAAGTGCCAGGACGGCGGCCAGAATGACGACCAACAGCAGCATCGCGCTCCGACGCGGCAATGCCCGGGCCATGGCCTCCCCCAGGCCGCCGGGCCGGGCGTAGGGAGCGGCGAGCAAGAGGCTGGGCAGCACGGCGCGCCCCAGCAGGGGCGCCAGAAGCAGCGCGGGGAGCGGCAACGTCTTGACCAGCGCCGCCAGGGCGGCGAATTTCAGCAGCAGCGCCAGCACCACCGCCGCCACGCCGATAGGCCCGCTGGCGGGGTCCTTCATGATCGCCAGGGTTTTGTCCCGGTCGCCGTGCCCCCCCACCCAGGCGTCGGCGCAATCGGCCAGGCCGTCCAGGTGCAGGCCGCCGGTGAGCAGCACCCAGGCGGTCGCCAGCAGCGCCCCTTGCAGCAGGGGATCGGCATGGGCCAGCAGAGCCTGGAAAGCGGCCAGCAGGGCGCCGACCAGCAGCCCCACGAGGGGAAAGAAAAGCACCCCACGGCCCCAATCCCGCGGCGCAATGTCGGCCAGGGCCGGCGTCGGCAGCCGGGTGAGGAACTGGAGGGCAAGGAAGAAGGGCTTCACCCCGCGCTCCCGTTGAGGAACACCAGTTGCGGCAAGGCCGACTCGCCCTCCCCTTCCACCCGGACGCGGGACAGGGAAGCGAAGGGCACATGGAGGCGGAACAGGTTGGGCAACGGGATGCCCAGCACCCGGGCCAGCACCAGGCGGATGACGCCGCCGTGGCACACCAGCAGCACCCGGCGGCCGGCGTGATTCGCCACCAGCTCGCTCCAGCCATCCGCCACCCGGTCCCGCACCGCCGCCAGGCTTTCCCCTTCGGGCGGGGAATAGGCCACCGGGTCGCGCCAGAAGTTCTCCAGCCGGGCGGCATCCGTCTGGGCCACTTCCGCCGGGGTTTTGCCCTCCCAGGCGCCGAAACCCATTTCCCTGAAGCGCGGGTCAATCGCCAAAGACAGGCGATGGCGGCCGGCCAGCTCGGCGGCGAACTCGGCACAGCGCTTGAGGGGAGAGCTGATCACCGCATCCCAGTGGCAGGCCTCCCCCGCCGCGGCCTGCATCTGGGCCCGGCCGGTTTCGTTCAGGGGGTCGTCGAGCCAGCCGCGGAACTTGACCCCGCCCTCGGGCTCGCCGTGGCGCAGCAGATCAATAAGAACATCAGCCATGGCTCTTTCCCGCCACCCCGGCCTCGCCGAAGGTGGCCATCTTGCCGTGGAGGGCGCAGGCCAGGCGCAGCAGGGGCAGCGCCACGGCGGCGCCGCTGCCTTCCCCCAGGCGCAGGCCGAGGTCCACCAGGGGGCGGGCATTCAGGGCAGCCATCAGCCGGGCGTGGCCGGGTTCGGCGGAGGCATGGCCGTAGAAGAACCAGTCGGCGGCCTCGGGCCGGATGCGCAGGGCGACCAAGGCGGCGGTGGAGGCGATGAAGCCGTCCACCAGCACCGGCAGGCCGGCCTGGGCACAGGCGAGGTAGGCGCCGCACAGGGCGGCGATCTCGAAGCCCCCCACGTGGCGCAGCACCTCCAGCGGCGACGACAGGGAGGCTTGATGCAAGGCGAGGGACTCCCGGATCACCTGGGCCTTGTGGCGCACCCCGGCGGCATCGAGGCCGGTGCCGGGCCCTGCCAGGGCCTCCGGCTCCAGGCCGATGAGGGCGCAGGCCACGGCCGTGGCGGCGGTGGTATTGGCGATGCCCATTTCGCCGCCGATGAACAGCTGGGCCTTGGCGTCCAATGCCCGCTGGACGGCATCCTGGCCGGCCTGAAGGGCAGCAGCCAGTTGGGCGTCGGCCATGGCCGGGCCCCGGCGGAAGTTGGCCGTGCCCGGGCCCGCCTTCTGCACCACCACGCCGGGGAGGGGCGGCAGTTCCGCCACGCTGCCCACGTCCACCACCTCCAGCTCGGCCCCCTGCTCCTGCGCCAGCACGCTGACGGCCGCGCCGCCCCGGGCGAAGTTGAGGATCATCTGGCCGGTGACGGCCTGGGGGAAGGCGGACACCCCTTCCGCCGCCACCCCGTGGTCGGCGGCGAAGACAGCGATGCGCACCCGCTCCAGTTCGGGCTTCTCCCGCCCCTGCATTCCCGCCAGGCGGACGGCGATGTCCTCCAGCCGCCCGAGGGAGCCGGGAGGCTTGGTGAGCTGGCCCTGGCGGGCACGGGCCGCGTCCGTGGCAACGTGGTCGAGGGGTTTTGCCGGCGCAGCCAGCCAATCGGGATTCATAGGGGATTTCCTTTCATCACCAGGGGCAGCCCTGCCGCCACGAACACCACCCGGTCGCACAGGCGGCCCAGCTCCTGGTGCAAGCGGCCGGCCTCGTCGACGAAACGGCGGCTGAGTTCGCCCAGGGGCACCACGCCCAGGCCCACCTCGTTGCTCACCAGGAGCACCCGGCCGGGGAGGGTGGGCAAGGTTTCCAGCAGCGCCGCCCGCTCCCGCTGGAAGATTTCCTCGTCGCCGAGCACATTCGCCAGCCACAGGGTGAGGCAGTCCACCAGCAGGCAGCGGTCGGGGGCGGCGTGCCGTTTCAGGCAGCCTGCCAGTTCCACCGGCTCCTCCGCCAGGGCCCAGGCGGCGGGGCGGCGGGCCTGGTGGTGGGCGATGCGCTCGGCCATTTCGGCGTCCCCGGCGGTGGCGGTGGCGACGTAGGTCACTCCCCGGCCGGACGCCTCGGCCAGCCGCTCCGCCAGGGCGCTCTTGCCGGAGCGGGCGCCGCCCAGAATCAGCGTCTTCACCGTTTGACCTCCCATTGCCGGCGTTTGGCCGCCAGCTGCTCCAGGCCCTGCAGCAGCACCGGGGCAGGGTGGAGGAACTGGGCGCCATCCAGCAACACCAGCCGGACCCCCATCTGGCTCAGGGCGACGTTGCAGGACGGCGTTTCCCTGCGCTCGAAGACGAAGATCACCGCCGGCCGGTATTTCCCCACGGCGGCCCGCAGTTCCCTCAACTCGCCGTCGCCGGAGAAGTGGATGATTTCCTTCTCGCCCCCCACCACCTGGAAACCAGCGGCGCTGAACAGGTCCCCCAGCCAGGAACCGCGGCCGAAGGAATAGGGGCTGCCGTTGCAGGCGGAGAGCAACAGGGCGCGGGTGCCATGGCCCTCCGCTGCCGCCGCCCCCTCCCGCCAAGCGCGGGCGAAGGCCGCGGCGCGCTGCTTGGCGTCGGGCAGGCCGGCGGCCTCTCCGATCCGGAGCAGGTTCTCCTCCACCTGGGCCATGCTCTGGAAGCCGTGCAGGCGCAGGGCCTTCGCCCCGGGGGGCGTGGCCAGACGCCACACCTCCGCGGCGGTCCAGTCGGAAGTCAGCAGCAGCTCCGGCTTGAGGGCGGCGATGGCCGCCGGGTCCGGGTCCATCACCCCGCCTGTGCGAGGCCGGTCCAGGGTGTCGTAGCGGCTGACGCCGACGATGCAGGATTCCAGGCCCAGCCATTCCAGGGTGTGGGTGATGTAGGGGGACTGGCTGACGATGCGCGGGCAGTCCGCCCACGCCGGGGAGGACAGCAACAGCAGGAGCCAGGCCAACAATCGGTAGCGCATCATTTTCTTCACCGCGGCTGATAGTTCAGGCTGACGAACAGGTTGGCCCCCGGGGTGTTGTAGCCGGGGATCAATTCATAATACTTGTCGAACAGGTTGTTGACCCGCGCCCGCACCGACCAGTCCCCGCCCAGGGCTCGGCTGGCGGTGAGATTGACCAGGCCGTAGCCCCCCATGCGCTGGGTGTTGGCGTCGTCGGCGTAGCGCTCGGAGGACAGCAGCCATTCGCCCCCCAGCTCCCACCCTCCGACGCGCCTGCTCAGGGCCAGGGCGGCGTGGTTTTTGGCGCGGCGGGTCAACTGGCGGCCGCTGGCCTGGTCGATGGGATTCTGCGCGTCCCAGTTCGCCCGCACCCGGTAGCCGCCCACCTGGCCCTGGTAGGTCAGGCTGAGGCCCTTCAGGCTGGCCTGCTGGATCTGGCTGATGGTGTAGGTGGGGGCCGGATAGGTGATGAGGTCGGTCACCTGGTTGTCGAAGTACACCGCGCTGACGTGGTGCAGGCCCCGATCGTAGTGGAGGGCGAGTTCCTTGTTGTGGGCCTTTTCCGGCCGCAGGTTGGGGTTGCTGAAGCCGGGGAAGTAGAGGTTGTTGAAGGTGGGCGCCTTGAACGCCGTGCTCACGCTGGCGGAGGCCCGCCATTCCGGAGTGAACTGGTAGCCGTAGCCGGCGTAGCCCGTGCTGTGGGCGCCGAACTGGGAATTGTCGTCGTTGCGGGCGTTGAACTGGAAGCTGTGGTCGCCCCGGCGCCCCTGGTAGCCGGCGAAGAACGATTGGACGGTGCGGCTTTTGACGGTGTAATTGGTGGTGCTTTCCACCGTCTGCTCCAGGTACTCCGCCCCCAGCAGCAGGGAATCCGGCCCCAGGCTGATGTCGTTCTGCCAGCTGAACTGGCGCTGGTCGGTGTTGAACACCGTCTTGTTGGGGGCGTAGTCGTTGTAGTGGTCGCCCCCCACCCCAAGGCGGACGGTGCTGTGCCAGTTGGCGCCGAGACGGTTCTTGCTGTAGACGTCGAAGGCGCTGAGGGTCTGGTCCTTGTAGTAGTCCGTGGTGGTGGTGAAGCCGTCGTAATGGCCCCGGCCATAGCTGCCGAACAGATTGGCCCCGATTTCGTGGCCCTCCCCCAGGGCGTGGGCCAGCTTGAGGGACAGGTTGGTGTTGCGGTAGCCGTCGGTGTCCCGGTTCCGGTTGGCGTACCGGCTATTGCGCTCCGAATAGGCGGAAAGATTGTCGCTCTCTTCGTGCCCCACCTGGGCGCTGAAGCGGGTGCCGTTCACTTCCCCGCCGTAACCGCCGCTGAGGGTCCGGGTGTTGTAGGCGCCGACCCCCAGGGTAAGGTTCGGCCGCGGCTTGCCCTTGCCGCCCTTGGTGAAAATCTGGATCACGCCGCCGATGGCCTCCGAACCGTAGAGGTGGCTGGCGGGGCCGCGGAGGATTTCGATGCGCTCGATCTGGTCTACCGGGATATGCTCGAAGGCGGTGGTGCCGTAGGTGGCGGAGCCGATGCGCATGCCGTCCAGCAGCACCAGGGTATGGGTCTTTTCCGCCCCCCGCAGGTACACCTCGGTGGTGGCGCCCATGCCGCCGGCGCTGGTGATTTCCACCCCCGGCTGGGATTGCAGCAGTTCCACCAGGGTGGATTGGCCGGCGGCCTTGATCTGTTCGGAAGAGATCACCGTCACGTCCCCCAGCAGGGTGCGCAGGGCTTGGGGGGTGCGGGTGGCGGTCACGACCACGTCGCCCAGTTGATAGGTCGGTAGTTCGTCGGCAGAAGCGCCGTGGATCAGGGCCAGGGAAGCCAGGCCCAGCTTGAGGGAGTGTTTCATTTTCGGGTTCCATGTCGCGGCATGCATCCCCGCATGCCGTATTCGTCAACAATGGAAATACCCCGGAATGGCACGCAGGCCATGCTGGCTTACCGTCGCCCCGCGGTATTTCCGCTCCCGTTCCAGGCCGGTATCCGGGCTCGCAAGACATGACGCATCGCCTTCCCACGGCTGATTGCCGCAGTGGCTTGATGATGCGCCCACACTTGCTTACCGTTGCGGGGGCAGCACCGGCTTCGCGCTCCAAATGGAGCACTCACCGGTTTCCCGTTTAACCTCCTTGCCGGACGGCAAGGGGGCACCTAAAACGAAGTTTCAGTGCAGGCTCATACTGGCTGAAGGCCAGTGTGACGCCGTAACTAAAACGCGGCGCCATTCTAACACATTAGAACTCGACCCCCTTCTGGGCCCGCACGCCGGCCTGGAAAGCATGCTTCACCACCGACAGCTCGGTGACGGTATCCGCCGCAGCCACCAGCTCCGCCGGCGCCCCACGGCCGGTCACCACCATGTGCTGCATGGCCGGCCGCAGGCGGATATCCTCCAGCACCCGGGCCAAGTCCAGGTAGCCGTACTTCAAAACGATGTTCAGCTCGTCCAGCAGCACCAGGCCGATGTCCGGGTCGGCCAGCAATGCCGCCGCCTTCTGCCAGCCGCTCTCGGCCACCTGCCGGTCCCGCTCCTTGTCCTGGGTTTCCCAGGTAAAGCCCTCCCCGGTCACGTGGTAGACCACCTCGCCGGGGAAGCGGCGGAAGAAATTCTCCTCCCCGGTGGCGGAACGCCCCTTGATGAACTGCACCACCCCCACCTTCATGCCATGGCCCAGGGCCCGGGCCACCATGCCGAAGCCGGAGCTGCTCTTGCCCTTGCCGTTGCCGGTCAGCACCAGCAGCAGGCCCTTGTCCGCATCGGCCTGGGCCACCTTGGCGTCCACCACCGCCTTCTTGCGCCGCATCCGTTCCTTGTAACCGTTTTCGCTGCTCATCGGCTTCCTGCCTCTTTATGAATGGCTTACATAATAACGGCTTCCCCGCTGCCCATTGGGAATCGGGTCAAACTTTGCTATTGTTTCGCCCCATGCTCAAAGACGCCATCGACCTGCAATCCATCCGCCGGGTGCTGGTCATCAAACTGCGCCACCACGGCGACGTGCTGCTCACCTCGCCGGTGTTCACGGTGCTGAAGAATCACGCCCCCCACCTGGAAATCGACGCCCTGGTATACCAGGACACCGCCGAGATGCTGACCCTGCACCCGGCCATCAGCCAGCTGCACACCGTGGACCGCAGCTGGAAAAAGCTCCCCCCCCTGGCCCAGCTCAAGGCCGAATGGACGCTGCTGGCCGAGTTGCAGGAGCGGGACTACGACCTCGTGGTCCACCTCACCGAGCACAATCGGGGCGCCTGGCTCAAACGCCTGACCGGAGCCGCCTACGGCGTGGCCTGCGAAGCGCGCAAAGGCCGCTTCTGGAAAAACAGCTTCTCCCATTTCTATCCCCTCCCCCGGGGCAACGCCCGCCACACGGTGGAAACCAATTTGGACGCCTTGCGCCGCCTCGGCGTCTATCCCACCGAAGAGGAAAAGCGCCTGGTGCTGATTCCCGGCGCGGAGGCGGAAGTCTCGGTGGACCTGCTGCTGGCGTCCCACGGGCTGGCGCCGGCGGAGTTCATCCATCTCCATCCCGCTTCCCGCTGGCCCTTCAAGTGCTGGCCGGAAACCAAGACGGCCGAACTGGTGCGGCAGCTGCGCGACCGCGGGCACCCCGCGGTCCTCACCGCCGCACCGTCGGAGGACGAATTGGCCATGGTTCGCCGCATCACCGACTTGGCCGGGCAGCCGTTGATCGACCTGTCGGGCCGGCTGTCCCTCAAGCAACTGGCGGCGCTGACCGCCCGGGCCAAGCTGTTCATCGGCGTGGATTCGGCCCCGATGCATATCGCCGCCGCCATGGGCACCCCCGTGGTGGCCCTGTTCGGCCCCAGCGGCGACCGGGAATGGGGGCCGTGGCAGGTGCCCCACCGTGTCATCGCCTCCTCCGCCCACCCCTGCCGCCCCTGCGGCAACGACGGCTGCGGCGGCGGCAAGGTGAGCGAATGCCTGACCTCGATTCCCGTGGAATCCGTGCTCGACGCCGCCCTGGACCTGCTGAACGGCCGATGAAGATCGCCCTCGTCCGCCAGCGCTACACCCCCTTCGGCGGCGCGGAGCGCTTCGTTTCCCGCGCCATGCAGGCCCTGGGGGCGCAGGGGGCGGAAATTACCCTCATCACCCGCCACTGGGAATCCGACGGCAACATGGAGGCCCTCACCTGCGATCCGTTCTACCTCGGCAGCCTGTGGCGGGACTGGGGCTTTTCCCGCTGCGTGCGGCGCACCCTGGCCCGCCATTCCTTCGACCTGGTGCAGTCCCACGAGCGCATCCCCGGCTGCGACGTCTACCGCGCCGGCGACGGCGTGCATCGGGAATGGCTGGCCCAGCGCCGGCGGGTGCTGGGTTTTACCGCCAGGCTGGGTTTGGCCCTCAACCCCTACCACCGCTATGTGCTGGCGGCGGAGAAAGCCCTCTTTGCCAGCCTCGAGCTGAAGGCTGTGATCTGCAATTCCCGCATGGTGAAAGAGGAGCTCCAGCGCTGGTTCTCCCTCCCGGCGGAGAAACTGCACGTGATCTACAGCGGGGTGGACACGGAAGCCTTTCATCCCCGCCTGAAGGCCGAACACCGGCAGGCCGTCCGCAGCCGCCTGGGCGTCGGCGAAGCCGCACCCCTGTTCCTGTTCGTGGGCTCCGGTTTCGAACGCAAGGGCCTGGCCGCCCTCCTCGCCGCCATGGCCGCCGGACCCCGGGACGCCCGCCTGCTGGTGGTGGGCAAGGACAAGCATGCCGCCCGCTTCCAGGCCCAGGCGCAACGCCTGGGCCTGGGTGGCCGGGTCCATTTCCTCGGCCCCCGGACCGACGTCAAACCCTATTACGGGGCGGCCGACGCCCTGGTGCTGCCGACGCTCTACGACCCCTTCCCCAACGTCGCCCTGGAGGCCATGGCCTGCGGCCTGCCGATCGTGACCAGCCTCAAGAGCGGCGCCGCGGAACTGGTGGAAGCCGGCATTAACGGCTACGTCTGCGACGCCCTGGACACCGAAGCCCTGGCGACTCATTTGGGCAAACTCCATTCCCCCGAGGACTGCGCCCGCCTCGGCGAGGCCGCCCGCCGCACGGTGGAACCCCTCAGCCTCGAACGCATGGGGCAAAACCTGCTGGATTTCTACCGCGGCCTGGAAGCCGGAAGAAATTAGACGGCGGATTCGTTTATCACCTTGTCGCCGCTTGATATAATGCGGTCCACTTTGCCCAACCGGCCCACATTCCGCCTGTCGTGACCCACCCTTTCCCCACCCCGTCCCCGGAGACGCCATGACCCCGGCGACCCTAAGCAGTTCCAGGCTCTATTTCCGCCTTCTGCGGTACGTGAAGCCCTATTGGCGGATGTTCGCCCTGTCGGTGCTCACCACCATGCTGGTGGCCGCCACGGAACCCGCCCTGCCGGCTCTGCTGAAGCCGATGCTGGACGGCAGCTTCGTCAACCGGGACCCGGCCATGATGAAGCTCATCCCCCTGGCCCTGGTGGGCCTGTTCCTGACGCGGGGCATCTTCGGCTTCATCAGCGACTACGCCACCAACTGGGTATCCACCAAGCTGGTGCTGGACCTGCGCAACCTCATGTTCGACAAGCTGGTGCGCCTGCCCACCCCCTATTACGACAACGCCTCCAGCGGCGCCGTCATCGCCAACATCGCCTTCAACGTGAGTCAGGTCACCCAGGCGGGGGCCAACGTCATCACCATCCTGGTGCGGGACTCCTTCGCCATCCTGGGCCTGCTGGGCTGGATGCTGTACCTCAACTGGAAACTCACCGCCGTGTCCCTCGTCATGGTGCCCCTGGTGGCCGTGGTGGTGCGGGTTTCCAGCAAGCGGCTGCGCAACATGGGCCGCAGCATCCAGCGCTCCATGGGGGACATCACCCACGTACTGGAGGAAGCCCTGGACGGCCACAAGGTGGTGAAGATTTTCGGCGGGCAGGCTTACGAGAAGCAGCGCTTCTTCGACGCCACCAACAACGCCCGCCGCTACGGCATGAAACAGACCGTGGCCGCCAGCCTCAACGTACCCATGGTCCAACTCCTGGCCGCCATCGCCCTGGCGGTGATCGTCTACATCGCCACCCTGCAATCCTCCACCAACCAGACCACGGTGGGGGGCTTCGTCTCCTTCATCACCGCCATGCTCATGCTGCTCGCACCCCTGAAACGCCTCACCGGCGTCAGCCAGGCCCTCCAGCAGGGCCTGGCGGCAGCGGAAGTGGTGTTCGAGCTGCTCGACCAGCCCGAGGAGGACGACCGGGGAACGGTGGAGTTGCCCCAGGCCACCGGGGCCATCAAATTCCGCCACGTCACCCTGCGCTACGACGACAATCCCAACCCCGCCATCCACGACTTCAGCCTTTCCATCCGCGCCGGGGAAACCGTGGCCCTGGTGGGCCAGTCCGGCAGCGGCAAGACTTCCCTGGTGAACCTGCTACCCCGCTTCTACCATCCCACGGCGGGGGAAATCCTGCTGGACGGCCACAACATCGAAGCCATTCGCCTCGCCAGCCTGCGGGACAACATCGCCCTGGTGAGCCAGGACGTGGTGCTGTTCAACGACACCATCGCCGCCAACATCGCCTACGGCCGCCGAAACGGGGCGGGCGAAGAGGAAATCGTCGCCGCTGCCGAGGCAGCCCACGCCATGGAATTCATCCGCCAGATGCCCCAGGGCTTGGCCACCCTGGTGGGGGAAAACGGCATCAAGCTCTCCGGCGGCCAGCGCCAGCGGCTGGCCATCGCCCGGGCGATCCTCAAGAACGCGCCGATCCTGATCCTGGACGAAGCCACTTCCGCCCTGGACACCCAATCCGAGCGCCACGTCCAGGCGGCCCTGGAAAACCTGATGCAGAACCGCACCACCCTGGTCATCGCCCACCGCCTGTCCACCATCGAAAAAGCGGACCGCATCGTGGTCATGAAAAAGGGCGAAATCGTGGAAATCGGCACCCATGCCGAACTGCTCGCCCGGGACGGGGCCTACGCCCACCTCTACCGCATCCAGTTCGCCGAAAGGAACGGGGCCGCCCTATGAGCGTGGCCCCCCTGCGCATCCTGCACACGGAATGGTCCGACGGATGGGGCGGGCAGGAGCGCCGCATCGTCAGCGAAATAGAAGGCATGATGAGGCGCGGCCACCACGTGGTGCTGGCCACGCGGCCGTCCTGCCGCATCCTGCAGGAAGCGCAGCGGCGGCACATTCCGGTGCTGCCACTGGAAATGAAAGGCAAGTTCGACCTGGGCGCCATCCGCAAGCTGGCCCGCTTTCTCAAGGCGGAACGCATCCAGGTGGTGGACACCCACAGCGGCATCGACAGCTGGATCGGCGCTCTGGCGGCCAAGCTTGCCGGGACCCCGGTCCTGGTGCGCACCCGCCACCTCAACATCCCCCTCAAGCGCGCCTGGCACAACTTCGTCCATTTCCTGCCGGACAGCCTGGTGGCCTGCGGCGAAACCATGCGCCGCCAGCTGGTGGAGGGCTGCGGCTTTCCGGCGGACCAGGTGACCAGCATCCCCACCGGCATCGACTTTGGCCGCTTCGCCCCGGCCCATACCCGACGGGAAACGCGGCAGGCCCTCGGCATTCCGGAAGGGGATTTCCTGGTGCTGATGGTGGGCGTCATCCGCTCGGTCAAACGCCATGAAATCGCGCTGCGGGCCTTCCGCCTGCTCCTCGACCGCCACCCCGCCGCCCGGCTGGTCCTCGCCGGGGAAGGCCCGATGCAGGAAGGCATGGAGAAGCTGGCCGCGGAACTGGGCATCGCCGACCGGGTGCTGTTCCTCGGCCATCGGGAGGACGTCCCCGACCTCCTCGCCGCCGCCAACCTCCTGCTCCTCACTTCCCGCTCCGAAGGCGTTCCCCAGGCGGTGACCCAGGCCCTGGGGCTGGGCGTCCCGGCGGTGGCCACCGCCGTCGGCGGGGTGCCGGAACTGGTGATCCACGAGCGCACCGGCCTGCTGGTGCCGCCGGAAGACCCCCGGGCCGCGGCGGATGCCATGGCCCGCCTGGCGAACGACCCCGCGCTGGCGGCCCGACTGGGGGAGGAGGGACGCCGCCACGTTCTGGCCGAATTCAGCCTGGAAGCCATGCTGGACAAGACCGAGGCCCTGTTCCACACCCTGCTGACGAAAAAAGGAGCCGCCCGGTGAGCCGCGCCCGCGCCGTGCCGGTGCTGATGTACCACCACGTCAGCCCGAATCCCGGACTGGTGACGGTTTCGCCGGCCACCTTCCGCGCCCAGATGGAAACCATCGCGGCGAAGGGCTACCGGGCCGTTTCCCCCGACGACCTGCTGGCCTTCCTCCAGGGCCGCAGCGATCTGCCAGCGAAAAGCGTGCTCATCACCTTCGACGACGGTTACCTGGACAATTACGTTTATGCCTACCCTGTGCTGAAGGAACTGGGGCTGAAAGCCACCGTGTTCGCCGTCACCGGCTGGATCGGGGACGGCCCTGCGCGCAGCGGGGAGCTCCCCTGCCCGGACCACAAGACCTGCATGGCCAAGGTGCGGGACGGCCAGACCGACGAGGTGATGCTGCGCTGGCCGGAAATCGAGGCCATGGAAGCCGCCGGCGTGATGGAATTCCATTCCCACACCCACAGCCACACCCGCTGGGACAAGCAGATTGCCGACCCCGCCGCCCGGCGGGCGGCCCTGGCCCGGGACCTAGCCCAGTCCCGCGACGCCCTCCGGGAGCGCCTCGGCCGGGAGGCGCGCCACCTGTGCTGGCCCCAGGGCTACTTCGACCCAGACTACGTCGCCGTGGCCACGGAACTGGGCTTCGCGGCCCTCTACACCACCCGCCGCCACGTCAACACGCGGCATACATCGCCCCTGGACATCGGCCGCATCGTCACCAAGGAACGGACCGACAACTGGCTCGCCCGCCGCCTGGCGATCTATTCCAGCCCCGTCCTGGGGCGGCTGTACACCGCAATGAGGGGAGAATCGTGAACCCCCGGCGCATCCTGGTCATCAACGTCTCCCGCATCGGCGACACCCTGCTTACCACGCCGGTGCCCCGGGCCCTGGCCGCCGCCTGGCCGGGGGCGGAAATTACCTTCGTCGGCCACCCCAAGCGGGTCGAGGTGATGGAGAACCTGCCCTTCATCCACCAGGTGAAGGCCATGACGAAACGCAGCGCGCCGTTCCGCGGCCGCCTTCCCGGAAAGGCCTACGACCTGGCACTGGTGTTCGGCTTCGACCGCCCCCTGGTGGAATACGCCCTGCGGGTGGCGGAAAAGGTCGTCGCCTTCCGCCAGGAGGACGAAGCCCTCAACCGGCGCCTCTACCGCATTGCGGGGGAAGGGCCCCGGCCCCGCCATGCCGTGCCCTACCTGCTGGAAATGCTGGCACCCCTCGGCATTCCCCCCCTCGGCCTTCACCTGTCCTACCAAGTCAGCCCGGCGGAAGCCGATTGGGCGGCCGATACCCTGGGCGAAAAGCTCCACGCCCGCCCCCTGGTGGGCCTGCAGGTGGCCAGCTTTCCCACCAAGGGCTTCCGGGACTGGCCCCTGGAGCACTTCGCCGCCCTGTGCGAACGCATCCGCCGGGAATACCCGTGCGCCCATTTCCTGATCTTCGGCGGCCCCCTGGAACAGGAGCGTACCGAGGCCCTGCACCGGCGCTTCGCCGACTGCTCCACCCTCTTCGCCGGGCGGCTGACCCTGCGCCAGACCGCCGCCCTGATGGCGCGGCTGGATCTCTACATGGGCGTGGACACCGGCCCCACCCACATCATGGGCGCCCTGCACCGGCCCCTGGTGGCCCTGTACCACGCCACCTCCCCCAGTTCCGCCCTGGGCCCCCTGGAACATCCCTGCTTCTTCCCGGTGGACCATCCCCGGGCCGGGCAGAATCCCACCATCGACACCCCCATGGCGGAAATCGGCGTGGACGCTGTATGGGAGCAGGTGAACCGGGCCCTGGCGCCCATGGAAACGAGGAGTAAGCCATGAAAATTCTGGTCATCGGCGGCGCCGGATTCATCGGCAGCCAAGTGGTGCGCGAATGCCTGTCGGCGGGCCATGAGATACGGGTCTATACCCGGCCCACCCGCTCCCTGGAACGCCTCATGGACGTGGTGGACCGCGTCGAAGTGGTCTACGGCGACTTCATGGACGACCACGCCGTGTCCGAGGCGCTGCAAGGGGTGGACGCGGTGGTGCACTCCCTCACCACCACCTTCCCCAAGACCGTGATCCAGTCGGCGGCCTACGACGTCATGTCCAACCTGCTGCCCACCATGCGGCTGATGGACCACTGCCTGAAGCTCGGCATCGGTAACCTCACCTACCTGTCCTCCGGCGGAACGGTATACGGCGAGGCCCGCTACATCCCCATCGACGAGAACCACCCCCGCACGCCCATCAGCCTCTACGGCCTGTCCAAGCTCACCATCGAGAACTACCTCCAGTTCATCGCCGGGGTGCAGCCCATCGCGGCCAAGATCCTCCGCGTCTCCAACCCCTACGGCCCGAGCCAGAACTACTACGGGGTCCAGGGCATCGTCGGCGTCGCCCTGGGCTGCCTGATCAACCACCGCCCCTTCACCGTCTTCGGCGACGGCCAGAATCTGCGGGACTACATCCACGTGAGCGACGTGGCCCGCGCCGTCCGCCTGGCCGTCGAGCACCCGGACAGCCTCACGGTGAACATCGGCACCGGCGTCGGCACCTCCATCATCGGCCTGCTGGACGAGCTGGAAGCCGCCGCCGGCCGCCCCCTGGAACGCCGCTTCGTGCCCGACCGCGGCATCGACGTGCGGCGCAACGTACTGGCCAACGACCTGGCCCGGACCGAACTGGGCTGGGCACCATCCTACACTTTCCAGGAAGGTCTGCGCGAAGTCGTGGCGGCGGTCAAGGAATTGCGAGACTGAGAGGAAAGAAATGGGAATTACAGCAGGCACCATCTCACTGATCGCCGATGCCGTCCGCCGACGCCCCGCCGGCGGCACCGCCCTGACTTTCGGCGTCCAGGGGGTCCAGCTCCGGGCCGAGGGGGCCGTCCCCTTGCTGAAATCCCTGGGGGCGCTCCGTTCCACGGACACGGCTGACCTGCGGGTGGACGAGGCGACCCAGTTCGGCGCCACCATCCACCAGGATTCCCTGTTCCGGCTGCTGGGTTTCGATGTGGTGGAAAGCGTGGACTACTATGCCAACGAGAACCCCACCCACCTGGCGGACCTGAACCGCCCCCTGCCGGCGGACCTCACGGAGCGCTACGACCTGGTCTACGACGGCGGCACCCTGGAGCACTGCTTCAACGCCCCCCAGGTCATGGCCAACGCCGTGGCGGCCCTGCGGGTAGGGGGCACGGTGATCCACCACGTGCCCCTGAACAACTGGGTCAACCACGGTTTCTACCAGTTCTCCCCCTGCCTGTTCTTCGATTTTTACGAGACCAACGGCTTCACCGACCTGACCCTGAAAATCCACCGCCTGCACAAGGGAAAGGAAAGCTTCGCCGACTACGACCCGGTCAATCCGCCGGAAGGCCTGTCCGGTGGCCGGGAACGTGCCCTGTGCTTCTTCTATGCCACCAAGGCCAGGGCGGGAAGCGAAATCACCTTCCCCATCCAGGGCCACTACCGCGAAGTGTTCGGCAACGAAGGGGGGCCGGCGGCGCCCCGCAAGAAAGCCTCCCTGGGGCGCAAGCTGCGGCGTCTGCTGGGCGGAAGAGGCTGAACTGTGCCCAATTTCGTCACCATGGCCGACGAGCGCTTCACCCCCTGGGCGGCGCTGCTGCTGCCGTCCCTGCGCGCCTTCCATCCGGAGGCCACGGTGTGGCTGTTCGACCTGGGGGCGACGCCCTCTCCCGCCCTGGCCCGCTTGGCCGCCGCCCACGGAAAGACCCGGGTGGTCCACTACCCGGAACGGGACTGGCAGTGGCCCACCTGGATCGACGAAACCGACCTGCATTTCTACTGGCCCGGCTTCTCCCTGAAGGACCGGATCAAGATGGTCTCCCGCCGGCTACGCCATCGCCTGCTAGGGCAACGCAAGGACAGCTGGGTACTAGACCTGGACAAGTTCGTGGCGGGCCGCCGCCACGGCGGCAAGGTGTTCGTGCAGAAGCCCCACATCGTCCGCCGCGCCCTGGAGGAAAGCGCCGAGCTGGTCTACATCGACGTGGACGCCCTGCTGCTGGGCCGCCTGGACGACGCCCTGCCCCAGGACTGCCACGCCGGCGTCACCATCGTGGCCCAAAAGGACCTGAAGATCGGCCGCGACCCCGGCTGCGGCAACCCGGAGCCCTACCCCCATTTCGCGGTGAACGCCGGGGTGCTGTTCTTCCGCCGCAGCCCGGAAGCGTCAGGCTTCCTCGATGCCTGGGTGGAGGAGATCGAGCGGGTGCGCCACACTCTGTTCGACCAGACCGCCGTGGCCAACCTCCTCTACCGCCACCATCCCGACGCCTTCCAACAGGACAGCGGGGTGTTCGCCGTCCCCACCGCCGCCGGGCCGGCCCGGGTGGCGACACTGCCCTGCGCCCGCTTCAACCACTACACCCTCCGCCACGATCAGACCGCGCTTCCCGACGACGTCCGCATCGCCCACTTCGTCGGCTCCCTGAAACACTCCCAGCACTGGGCGGCCATGGAGCGGCTCGCCCGCAGCGAAGTGCACCGAAGACAAGAAGCTCTCGCTCATGTCCTTATAACCAACGGAGCAACAACATGTTGAACTGGTCAGCTATTTCCCAAGACCCCAATTCTCCCCGGATTTTCACGGCGTGGAAGGAATTCTACGATTCCATAAGTGAACTGGTTTTCCTGCCGGAGCTAAAGCTTAACCATCAGGACTTCATCGTCAGCCTTATCAACAAATATGGCGACCGCATATTGGATATCGGCATTGCCGAACATACCCACGAGTACATCGAGCGGAATAGTTGGTTCCACCGCAAACTCAGGCAACTTGGACAAGACAAGGAGATATGGGGGATCGACATCAATGGCGAACTAATCTCCCATATCCAGTCGAAGTTCGACTGGAGTCATCTTTATGTCCACGATGCCACCACGCATCCGCTGAAAAATGAATATTTCGACGTTATTCACGCGGGAGACGTAATCGAGCATGTGTCGAATCTTGGCGGATTCCTGTCATTCTGCCGGGATTCCCTCAAGCCGGGAGGGAGGATCGTTCTGACGACCCCGAATCCTCATGCGATGGAATTCATCAAGCGCGCGAGGGAGTACGGGACCATCCCCGTCAACGCGGAGCATACCTGTTGGATGTCTGCGCCCACGATGAATGAACTTTGCCGGCGATATGGGCTGGAATTTGAAAAATCGTATTTTCTATGCGGCAAGAAAAAAACCCGGCAAATCCGCTTGTTCGGGAAAAAGCTGTTTTTCAAGTACCGTGATCTGATTTGGTACGACTCCCTTTGGGTAATCCGGAAACCCGAACACAGCCGATAGACCGCCAGGTGAAACTCGCCCTCATCACCACCAACCTCCGCGGCGGCGGAGCCGAGAAGGCCCTGGTGAAGCTCGCCGGGCTGATGAGGGGGCGCGGCCATGAGGTCCATCTGGTGCTGCTGGAGCATGTGGTGGAACACGCCCCGCCCCCCGGCGTCGCCCTCCACGCTCTGACCCGCCCCGGACGGTCCCAGCGCAAGGGCTTCCTCGGCAAGCGCCTCGCCGCCCTCGCCCTGGGGCGGCTGATGAAGCGCCTGGGCAAGGCGGGGCCTTTCGACCTGGTGGTTTCCACCCTGCCCTTTGCCGACGAGGTGGTATCCCTGGCCCGCCTGCCGAACACCTGGTTCCGCATCGCCAACACCCTTTCCGCCGAAATCGCCGCCCTGGCCCGCACCAGCCCGGCCAAGGCGCAGCGGCGCCTGGCCCGTTACCGCACCCTGTACGAAGGGAAAAACCTCATCGCCGTGTCGGCGGGCGTGGCGGAGGACCTGCGCCGGGAACTGGGGCTGAAGACCGCCCGCATCGCCCCCATTCCCAACCCCTTCGATGCGGCGGACATCCGCCGGCAGGCGGAAGAAGAGGTTTCCGGCCGCCCCGCGGAACCCTACTTGGTCCACGTGGGCCGCTTCGCTCCCCAGAAGCGCCACGACCTGCTGCTCGCCGCCTGGCAGCGGGCTGAACTGCCCCACCGGCTGGTGCTGCTCACCGCTCCCGCCCCCCGGCTGGACGCCCTCATCGCCCGGCACGGCTTGACCGATCGGGTGACCGTGGCCGGGTTCCAGCGCAACCCCTATCCCTGGATGCGCGGCGCGGACGCCCTGGTGCTGTGCTCCGACCACGAAGGGCTGCCCAACGTGCTGATCGAGGCGCTGATCTGCGGCACCCCGGTGGTGAGCACCGACTGCCCCTCCGGCCCCCGGGAGATCATGACCGGGGAGCTGGCGCGCTTCCTGGTGCCCATGAACGACGCGGACGCCCTGGCCGCCGCCCTGCGGGAGGCGGTGACCCATCCCCCCGCCCTGTCCGACGAACTCTTCGCCCCCTTCTCCGCCGCCGCCGTGGCGCGGGAATACGAGGCCCTGGCGGGAGAAGGCTGACCCATGTGCGGCATCCTGGGACTTATCGGCACCCCCTGGCAGAGCGACGCCGCCGCCGCCCTGGCGACCCTTCATCGCCGGGGGCCGGACGAGCAGGCGTTGCGGGGGTTGCCCGGCGCCGTCCTGGGCCACGCCCGGCTGGCGATCATCGACGTGGCCGGTGGCCATCAGCCCATGCAGAGCCCGGATAGACGCTATACCCTGGTGTTCAACGGGGAAATCTACAACTTCCAGGCCCTGCGCCGGGAGCTGGAGGCGGCGGGCTATGCGTTCGCCACCCGTTCGGACACGGAGGTCATCCTCCACGGTTACGCCCGCTGGGGCCGCCAGGTGGTGGAAAAGCTGGACGGCATGTTCGCCTTCGCCCTGTGGGACCGGGACACCCGGCAGCTCTTCGCCGCCCGGGACCGGGTGGGCATCAAGCCCCTGTTCTACTCCGCCGCCGCGGGCTTCAGTTTCGCCTCCAGCCTGGCGCCCTTCTTCGCCCTGAAGGGCTTTCCCCGGCGGCTGGACTACGAGGCCCTGCGGGACTACCTGGCCTTCCAGGCCGTCCTCGCCCCCGCGTCTTTCCTCCGCGACGTGCGCCAGCTCCCCCCCGCCAGCTGGCTCCGATACGACGAAGACAGCCGGCAAGTGGAAACCGGCCGCTATTGGACCATCCCCGCCGCCAGCCGCACCGAACCGGCGGACCCCGAGGCTCTGGCAGACGAATTCGACCGGCTGCTGACGGAGAGCGTGGAAAGCCAGATGGTGGCCGACGTGCCCCTGGGTGCCTTCCTCTCCGGCGGCATCGACAGCAGCCTGATGGTCCACTACATGGCCCGGGCCGGGGCCGGGGCCCGCCCCCTGCGCACCTTCAGCATGCGCTTCGACCAGGCGGGCTACGACGAGAGCGCCCACGCCCTGGCCGTCGCCCGCCGTTACGGCACCGAGCACCACGTCATCGACGCCCCCGCCATCGGTGCCGAGCAACTGCTCGACGCCATCCGCAGCCTGGACCAGCCCCTCGCCGACCCCGCCTACGTCACCACCGTCGAGCTGTCGCGCCTCACCCGCCAGCACGTCACCGTGGCCATCAGCGGCGACGGGGGCGACGAGCTGTTCGGGGGCTACGGGCGCTTCCTGGACGTGGAGGCCTTGCATCCCGACAGCGCCGGCAAGCGGGCGCTGCGTACGCTGGTCGGCCGCGGCCTGCTGCCCGGCTCCCTGCTGCGCCGGGGCCTGGCGGGCCAGGACCTGCTGCTCTACCGCAAAGTGGAGCTGGGGCCCTATGAAACCTCCCGCAAGAGCCTGAAGCGCTACCTCAACCCCTCCGCCTGGGACGCCTGCCGCCCGGCGGATACCCTGGCCCTGTGGCGGGACCTGGTCCGCTCCTTCGGCGGCCGGATGGACACTGACACGCTGATGCGCGCCGACCTGTGGACCTACCTGTCCGAGAACTGCCTGACCAAGACCGACCGGGCCAGCATGCACCACAGCCTGGAGGTGCGGGTGCCCCTGCTGTCCAACGCCCTCCTGGACGCCGCCCTGGCCCTGCCCGCCGCCGCCCATTTCGATGGCAGCGGCGGCAAGGCCATCCTGCGGCGGCTGGCCCGCCGCCACCTGCCGGAGGAGGTGTGGAACCGTCCCAAGCACGGCTTTTCGGTGCCCCTCCAGGCCTACTTCAACGGCGCATGGAAAGAACTGGGCGACCGCTATTTCAACCAGGCGGACACGACCGCCCCCTTCCTCAACAGCCAAGCGCTAACTGCCCTCTGGCAAGGCGCCCTCCACGGCCGGGCCTCGCGCCGGCTCGCCTACACCTTCCTGGTCCTGCTGGCCTGGCTGGATGAGCGCGGCATCGAACATTGAAAGACGGAAAGCCCCCCATGAACTCTCCTGCAAGCGGCAACAAGCGCATCGGCCTCCTGGTCGACTCCCTGGTCGGCGGCGGCGCCGAGCGCATCGCCCTGAATTTCGCCGACAGCTTTACAGCCCTGGGCCACGATGTGCATGTCTTCATCATCCGCAACGAAGTCGAGCACGATATCGGCAGCCACCGCATCCACGCCCTGTCGGAAACCGGCGTGCTGGCCAAATCCCGTCCCCTCAACAAATTCCTCCTGGCCCGGCGCCTGCGCCAGATCATCGCGGCCATCGAGGCGGACGGAAAACCCTTCGACTTCTTCATTTCCAACGCGGAGGACATGGACCGCCTCTCCGGCATCGCCCGGCTGCCCAACGTCTTCATCCGCTACCGCAACTCCATGCTGCATTTTCTGGGCTGCAAGATCGGCAACAAGACCGGCTTCAAACGGGCCGTCCGCCAGTTCCGCTGGCTGCGGAAATTCCGCCGCATCTACGGCGGACGGCACATCGTCGCCATCACCGAAGCCATGAAAAAGGAACTGCTGGAGCAGGTCGGCCTCAAGCCTGCGTCCCTCACCGTCATCTACAACCCCTTCGATTTCGCGGGACTGCGCCGCCGCGCGGAGGAACCCGCCCCCGTCCCGGAAACGCCCTACATTGTCTATTCCGCCCGCATCAGCGGCCGCAAGAACCAGGCGCTCCTGATCCGTGCCTGGCTGGAATCCGGCGTGCCCCACCAACTGGTGCTGGTGGGGGGCACCACGGATGAAAAGGAAGAGGCCTATCTCGGCTATCTGAAAGGCCTGGTGCGGAAACTGGGCGTGGAGGAGCGCGTGGTCTTCACCGGCTTCCAGAAAAACCCCTATCCCTGGGTCAAGCACGCCGCGCTGTTCGCCATGTCCTCCGACAGCGAGGGGCTGCCCACGGTGCTGATCGAATCCCTCATCCTCGGCACGCCGGTGGTGAGCACGGATTGCCCCACCGGGCCGAGCGAGATTCTCACCGGGCAATTCGCCGAGTACCTCTCTCCGGTGGGCGACGTATCGGCCCTGGCGCGCAACATCCACAAGGCCCTGGACGCCTACCCGGCCATCGACGACGAGTTCCTGGGGCGCTTCCGCAACGACTATGCCATCGGCCGCTATCTGGAGCACGTGGAGCGCGTGACGACATCCCGCTGACCGTCCGCCCGTTCCGGTACAATTCCGGACCCCTATAACTTTCTGCGCGATCCAAGAGTGGGCGTCTTCAACCTTTTTTCCTTCCTGCTGCCCCGCTGGGCCAAGGACCGGCATCCCGGCTCCCGCTCCCTGGCCTACCGCCGCGACATCGACGGCCTGCGCGCCGTCGCCGTCCTTTCGGTGGTCGCCTACCACGCCGGATTTCAGGGGGTTTCCGGCGGCTTCGTCGGCGTGGACGTGTTCTTCGTCATTTCCGGCTACCTGATCATCAGCCTGCTGTTCAAGGAACTCCAGACCAAGGGCACCGTCAGCCTGGCGGAGTTCTACGCCCGGCGGGTGCGGCGCCTGCTGCCGGCGCTGGCCACGGTGGTGGCGGCCACCCTGGTCCTGGGAATGCTCTTCATGTTCCCCCTGGAACTGCCGCGACTGGGCAAATCCGCCATCGCCCTCCTGCTGGCGGTGTCGAATTTTCACTTCATGAAGTATTCGGGCGGCTATTTCGACCCCTCCACCGACGTCATGCCCCTGCTCCACACCTGGTCCCTGTCGGTAGAGGAGCAATACTATCTGTCCTGGCCTCCATTGCTGATGCTGCTCGGCTGGTGGGCAAAGCGCAGCCGCACCCTGTCCGTGGAGCGGCTGTCCTGGATCACCCTGGGGGCGATCTTCCTGTTTTCCTACGCCGCCTGCTATGGGTACACCTTTTACGACCCGTCCGCCGCCTTTTACCTGATGCCGCTGCGGGCCTGGGAATTCGCCCTGGGCGGCCTGGTCGGCCTGGCGCAGCAGCGCTTCCCCCTGACCCCGCGCCTGGGCGGCGTGATGGCCGCCCTGGGGCTGGCGGCAATCGGGGCGACAGTGGCGCTGGCTGACGACGGCACCCGTTTCCCCGGCTTGGCCGCCCTTCCCCCCACCCTAGGCACCGCCCTGGTCATCTACGGCCTGAGCTTCGCCGGCCGGAAGTCCGCGGCGATGCGCCTCCTGTCCGCCAGGCCCATGGTGGAAATCGGCCTGTTGTCCTATTCCTGGTACCTGTGGCACTGGTCGCTGCTCGCCCTCACCCGGACCTATTACCTGGGAATGCGGGACCTGGCCCGGGACACCGCCGTGGTGCTGGTCGCGCTCCTTCTGGCCTGGCTGACCTACTGGCTGATCGAAAACCCCATCCGCTACCGCAAGCCCTGGCTGTTCCGGAAAACGCGGGAAACCCTGCTGACCGGCGCCGTCCTGTCGTTCCTGGTCATGCTGCTCGCCCATACGACGATCGAATGGGGAAGGGAGGCGAACGGGCAACTGAACGAAAAACTCTGGACCCGCGCTGAAAACAACCCCTTCGGCCTGGGGAAATGCAAAGAAGCGGAGGGCGGCAAATCCCTGGCGCCCCGGGACGAATGCACCCTTGGTAAGTCCAACGCCCCCGTTTCGCTCCTGTTGTGGGGCGACTCCCACGGCTACCAGTTCACCTACGCGCCGATGCTCGGGGATTTCATGGCCCAGGCCGGCGAACGCATCCTGGTGAGAACCCACGGCCTGTGTCCGCCCCTAATGGGAACGATTCCCTACAAGAAGGACGAGGGGCAGTTCGCCTGCGGCCATTTCAACGACAATGTGGCGGCGGAAATACCCGACCTGGCGGCTGCCGGGGTCCGGGGCGTCGTCCTGACCGCCCGCTGGAACGCCTATCTGTCCATGCCCACCACCGAACCCGGCGCCATCGCCTCCTACGGCCTGCTGGCCGACTGGCGCCCCCTGGAAGGCCAGCGGACGCCGAGCCTGAAGGTCGGGGTGGCGCCCCTCGATTTGCCCGGATCGACCGCGGCCCTGGCCCGGGGGCTGAGGGAAACCCTGGGCGAATTGTCCCGCCTCGGCTTGCGCGTATTGATCGTCGCCCCTCTTCCCGAACTGAACTTCAACGGTTTGCAGTGCCTTTACCGCAAATCCGAGCACGAGTGCGTCATGCCCCGCGCCAGCGTGGAGAAGCGCCGCGCCACGGCGATGCACCTATTGAGAACGGTCTCTGCCGAATTCGACAACGTTCGGCTGGTGGACCCCCTCGACCGCTTCTGCGATGCCGAACTCTGCTACACCAAGCGGGACGGCATGGTCATGTACCGGGACGATAACCACGTGTCGAGCGAAAAAGCCCAGGATCTGCTGACCTGGATGGGGCCCCAACTGGAGTGGCTGCGGGAAAAGCGGGAGGATCCCACCTCCCGCCCCTAGGCCGGGGCCGACCGGTCAGGGCCGGGAGAAAAACTCGGGAAAGCGGGGATACAGCGCCGAACTACTTTTCGCCACGGAGAGGGTAACGCCTTTCGGCTTCAGGACGCAGCGGTCGAAAACATCGAGAATGGCGCTGATGGTCACCTCCCCATGAACCGGGTCGTTGGTCTTGTGGACCGGACCGGACTGGTAGGGCGGCGGAATGCGCAGGCCGGGCTGCACGGCAAAGCCTTCGGAACGGAAGAAATACTCCGTGTTGTTGAGGTCCACCCCGCACAGCACGATGTTCTTGTACCCGGCCCGCACCGCCAGGTTGATGGCGAAAAACAGGGTGGCCCGCTTTTTCGGGATCGCCCACTGGCGCCGGCCGGTGAAGCAGCCCACGCGGTCGAGGCTGCCCACCGTGCGCGCGAACTCCGCCAGGGAGTCTCCGGGAATTTCGGCGTCCCACAGCAGGTTCAGCTTGCCGGCGACACCGGGGGGAAGGGCGCGGATGGCGTCGCCAATGGTGCCGCGGTCGAACCGCTCCGCATCCTTGAGATGGATCGCCGCCCCGGAAACATAGTCGTCCCGCCGGGCCAGGTTAGCCCGGATGCACTCGATATCCCAGTCGAATTTGGTCAGTTCAAACACATAGTGGGACGGCACGAAGGGGTGGAGGATCCAGTAGTTGAACCCCAGGGAATCATGGCCGGCGATGGTCGCCCATTCCGCCTCACCGTAGGACAGCACCGAGGCGCCGCTGCCGAGGATGAACAGGGTGTCCGACGACTTGCGGCAGCGCAGCGGATTGGCGTCCAGGGGCGGCAGACCGAATTCCCGCGCCACCGCGCCGAGCTTCCGGCGGGAACGCAGGGACTTGTTGAAGTAGCGCAGCCAGGGCGGCACCAGCCCCTGGCGCAACCGCTTGAGAAACGGCATGGCTACCAGGTGGTCCGTCCGCCGTCTGCCGCCAGCACAGCGCCGTTCACGTAGCTGGAAGCGTCGGACAGCAGGAACAGCACGCTTCCCTGGTATTCGTCGGGCTGCGCCATGCGTCCCATGGGGATGCGGCTGGAGACTTCCTTCAGGAAAGCGGGGTCCTGGTTGTTTTCCACCCCGCCGGGGCACAGGGCGTTGCAGCGCACGTTGCGCTCGGCCCAGTAGGTGGCCAGGTAGCGGGTAAGGCCGATCAGCCCGGATTTCACCACCGAGTAAGTGACCGGCTTCACCGGCTGCTGGTCCTCCGGCAGGCCGGGCTTGCGGTAGAGCCGCTGGTCCGGGGCAATCAGGCCGAGGTCGGAGGAGATGTTGACGATGCTGCCCCCCTGGCGGGCGATGGCCGCACCGTAATGCTTGGCACACAGGAAAGCGCCGGTCAATCCCACCGCCAGGTCGGCGTCCCATACCGGCAGGGGGAAGTTTTCCAGGCGGGAAAAGTTCTTGCTGCCGTCCCCCTCCACCTTGGGGTTGTTGGCCGCATTGTTCACCAGGCCGTCGATATGGCCGTAGCGGGCCAGGACCGCGGCGCAGTTGGCCTCAATTTCCGCCTCCCGGGTGATGTCCACCGCGAAGCCGGAAGCGGCGACGCCGTAGCGGCGCTCCAGGTCCCTGGCCAGTTCTTCCACCGGCCCCGCGTGCAGGTCCAGCAGCACCGGAACGCCGCCCGCCCGCGCCACCACTTCGGCATGCTGGCGGCCCAGGAGGCCAGCCGCACCGGTGATGACAACCACCTTATTCTTCAGGGAAAACAGGGATTCGCTCATTTTTGTCCTTTCAATGGAGGCCCACGGTCTGGCCGCCGTCCACCACCAGGCAGGAACCGGTGATGAAGGCGGCGCGCTCCGAGCACAGGAAGAGGATGGCGTCCGCCATTTCGTCCGGCGTGCCGAAGCGCTTCATGGGCACGGTGGCCTGGATCAGCGCCTCCACCCGCTGGGGGTCGGCCTGGATTTTTGCGTCCCAGCTGCCGCCGGGAAAATAAACGTTGCCCGGGGCTAGGCAGTTGACCCGCACCCGAGGCGCCAGGCGCCGGGCCACCTGCTTGGTCAGGGCCACCAGGGCAGTCTTGGCCACCGAATAGTCGGTGGGGGCGCCGATGTATTCCAGCCCGGCGATGGAAGAGACGAACAACAGACAGCCGCCGCTTGCCTCCAGCAGGGGCAGGGCGGCGCGGGCCGTCTCTTCTGCTGCGATGAAGTTGCTGCCCCAGGCCTCTGCGAAGCGCCCACCGTCCGGCAGGGCGTCCTGGGGGCCACGACCGTCACCCACGTTGGCGATGGCCACGTCCAGCCCGCCCCAGGCGGAACCGATGTGATCCAGGATCGGCGGCCATGCCGCCGCGTCGGAGCAGTCAACGGGAAAGGCCAGTACCCGCTCCGGGCCGTGCTCTTCCTGGAGGCGGTGCAGGACCTCGTCCAGGGGGCCGGCGGAGCGGGCCAGCATAGCCACCCGGGCCCCCTCCCGCAGGAAGCCCTCGGCAACGGCCAGGCCGATGCCCCGGGAGGCGCCGGCAACCAGGACCCGCTTGTCTTTCAGCCCGAGATCCATCCTTTATCCTTTCACAGGTAGCGCTGGCGCACCCATTCCAACTGCTGGCGGAATATCGCCACCCCTTCGTCGTCCCGAAAAGCCTGCATGATGAAGGGGCCCTGGTAGTCCAAGGGGCGCAGGGCTTCGAAGAAACGCTCGAACTGGGTGTTTCCGGTACCCAGTACCACCGAGCCGCCGCCCAGGACCCGGTCCTTGATGTGGATGTCGGAGATGCGCTCGCCGTAGCAAGCCAGTTCCTCCGCCGGGTCGAAGCCGAGGGCCGCGCTGTTGCCGGTGTCGTAATTCACCGTCACACGACGGGAATCGAAGCGGGATAGCAGATCGGCGAAAGGCTGGGGCGCCAGATCGGTTTCCAGGGACAGGTTGATGCCCGCCTTCTCGGCCTCCTCCACCAGGGGCTGCATGCGCTGCACGAAGCGGTCCTGGGCGGCGGCATCCGCCATCGAGGACTGGTCCACGCAGGGAATGACGATGTCAGTCAGGCCCATCCGCCTGCCATGGGCCAACAGGCGGCGCAGCACCTCCTGGCTGTGGGCAGCGACCGCCGGGTCGGGATGATGCAGCGGCGCTTCCATGAAATAGTCGGCGCACACGGTGTATACCTTTACGCCGCTCGCCTCCGACACCGCCAGAATCTCGTCCGGACCATCCGGGCGCAGCAGGGGATTGGCCTCGGCATCGTTGTAGTCGAGGATGAATTCGATGCAGTCCAGCCCCGCTTCCGCCGCCCGGGGAAACTCGTCCTGCCAGTAGCCCACCGGGTGTGCCTGGTAGCGGCCCTGGTACTTGGGCAGCAGACGGCCTTCCATGACGCCGAGGGGATTTGCCGAATAATTCATTGCAGAGTCCTTAGTCTAGTCGCGGCCGATGCCCGCCAGAAGCGTATCGCACCGGCCCAGGGAGGCCAGTTGGGCCGCGTAGGCGTCGTCGAGGGCGGCGCTGTCAAGGAAGGCCCATTTCTGATGGCCGCCGGGCTTGCTCTGGGCCAGCCAATGGAGGTGGTTGGACAGGGGATAACGCTGCACCTGCTTGCTCCATCGCAGCTTCAAGCCGGCCTGGCGCACCAGGTCGGCCAGGGTGCGGGGGTTGAACAGGAACAGGTGCTGGCTCCAGTAGGTGAAATGCTGGAAAGCCTCGCAGTCGAACAGGGTCAACAATGCATCGTCGGAACTGGGCACTTCGACGATCAACTCCCCCCCCGGCTCCAGCAATTCCGCCAGCCGGGCCAGCATGCTCCGCGGATCGTGCAGATGCTCCACCACGTGGAAAGCGGTGATCAGATCGAAACGCCGGACCGTCCCCGCAACGTCGTCCACACCGCCCCAGACCTGCATGGCGGCCTGTCCGAAGTGGGCCTGGAGCCGCGCCTCCGGCTCGATTCCCGCCACCTCGGCCGCCAGTTCCCGCGCCTTGAGCAAAAAGCCCCCGGCGCCGCAGCCGAAATCCAGCAGCCGTTTGCCCGGCAACCGGGCCTGGAGGAAGCGGAAACGGCGCTCGTCGTCCCCCTCTGCCTCCCGCAACCAGTCAGCCACCGGCAGGGGCTGGTCGCCGTGCATGCCAGAATCTTCATAATGGTCGGCGCGGATGTGCCCGAAGGAGGACAGGAACACCAAGCCGCAGGCGTCGCACTCGAGCACCTTGAGGCCGGGCGCATCCCGCACGCTGCCGGGACGTTCGCGGTGGACGGTGCCGCCGCAGAGATAACAGGCAGTCACGGGCGGCATCAGCCCTTGAAATAGGCGGTTTCCACCAGCCCGCACAGGATGTGGCCGAGCAGGATATGGCCTTCCTGGACGCGCTCGGTGCGGCGGGAGGGCACTCGCAGGCAGGGGCAGAAATCCCCCAGGCGGCCGCCGCCTTCGCCGGTAAAGCCCATGGTGCGGATCGACAACTCCCGCGCCACCTCCACCGCCGCCAGGATGTTGGGGCTGTTGCCGCTGGTGGTGATGGGCACGAACACGTCGTGGGGACCCGCCATGGCCCGCAGTTCCCGGGCGAACACCTGGTCGTAGCCGTAGTCGTTGCCGATGGCGCTCATGGAGGAGCTGTTGGTGCCCAGGGCGACAGAGGGCAGCGGCGCCCGGTCGAACTGGAGGCGGGAGACGAATTCCGCCGCCAGGTGCTGGGCGTCGGCAAAGCTGCCACCGTTACCGGCGAAGAAAATCTTTCCCCCCTGGCGCAGCGCGTCCAGGCACCAGCCGGCGAGCTCCGCCAACTGGCCGTGGAGCGCCTCGTCCTGGGCGATGGCCTGATGGACCGCGAGGGCGCTTTGCAGGTCGATTTGAACTTGCGCTTTCATTGTCCCTCCCGGGTCACTTTTTCTTGAAGCGGTAAGGGGTCGGGGCATCCGAAGCGGCCCCGGTTTCGCTGGCGTTCCACGCCTTGATCTGCCCGGGGATGTCCACCCCCACGTTGGCCGACCAGCGGTCGAGCAGGGCCCGGAAACCGGGGCCCACCTTGCCGTCGCCGATGGGCAGGCCGTTGAGACGGGTTACCGGCAGCATGCAGAACGGCGTGCCGGTCATGAAAGCCTCGTCGGCGGTGTGGACGTCGTAGGGTTCGATGTTCTTCTCCACCACCTTCATGCCCAGTTGGGGGCCCAGCTCCTCCATCACGTAGGCGCGGGAGACCCCCCGCAGGATGTTGCGCCCCTCCGGGGAGAGGATGGTGTTGTTCTTGATGATGAAGAAGTTGTCGCCGGTGCCTTCGGCGATGAAGCCGTCCGGGTCCAGCAGCAGCGCCCAGTTGTCGTCGCCGGCGATGTTGGAGGCCTCGATGTTGGCCATCAGATAATGGATGCGACTGCGGTTCTTGATCTTCGGGTCCAGCAGGCTGCCGGGGATGGCGCGCTGGGAGGTGATGACGGCGTTGATGCCGCTGTCGAACAGGTGCCCCATGCCGGCCACCGTCCAGCGCAGGGGGAAGTCGGCGATGATGACGTTGGGGCCCTTGTGCAGCCCCTCCACCCCCTGGTAGATGCCCAGGGTGCCGCGGGAAACGTCGATCATCAGGCGGTGCTCGTCGTCGTCCCCGAACAGGTGCTCGTTGGCCTCGATGGCTTCAAGGCAGTGGCGCTCCATTTCCTCGATGGTCATGCCCACCGGAATCTGGAGGATTTTGAGGCCGGCGTAGAGCCGCTCCAGGTGCTCCCGCAGCTTGAACTGCCGCTTGCCGAAAGAGCGGGTCATCTCGAACACCATGTCACCGAACATGAGGGCGGAGTCGTACACGGAGATCTTCGCCTCAGCCTCCGGCACCAGCTTACCGTTCATCCATACCACGCGACCGCTGCCCATTGCCGTCCTCTCAGTTCTTGTATTCGCTTTCGAAGGGAATGTGCGCCCGCAGCTTCTCCGCGATGGGCGCCTCCTTCGGGTTCATCTCCAGGCGGCCGTCGCCCATGGCCTTTTCGATCTTGCGCACCGCGCCCACCAGCATGCGGAAGCCCGAAGGCTCCACCGAAGCGGCCTGATCGGAACCGTACATCGCCCGGTCGAGGGTAATGTGGCGCTCCAAGGACGTAATGCCCAGGGCCGCCGCCGCGTAGGAAACGGCGAGACCGACCTCGTGACCGCTGTAGCCCACATCGCAACCAAAGCGCTCGCGCAGGGTCTTGATGCGGTTCAGGTTGGCATCCTCGTCGTCCATGGGATAGGTGGAAATGGTGTGCATCAGCTCGAAGGAACAACCCGCCTCGCGGAAAATCGCGATGGCGCGTTCGACGTGCTCGATATCGCTCATGCCGGTGGAAATGAAGGTGTGCTTCTTTTCTTCCGCCACCATGCGCAACAACGGCTCGTGCACCAGCATGGCGGAAGCGATCTTGTTGTACTTCAGATCGAACTGGCGCAGGAATTCCTGACTCTCCGTGTCCCAGGCGGAAGCAAACCACTCGATGCCCTTTTCCCGGCAATAACGGTCGATCTCCCGGAACTCCTCGGCGCCGAACTCCAACCCCTCCTTCTGGGCACGCTGGGTTTTGCCCCACGGGCTTTCCCGCGGGGAGTCGAGCAACTCCTGGGTATAAACCAGATCCAGGGTGCGCTTCTGGAACTTGACCGCGTCCGCCCCCGCCTCCGTCGCCACGTCGATGAGCTGCTTGGCGATGTCGAGGCTGCCGTTGTGGTTGATGCCGATTTCGGCGATGACGAAAATAACCATGAAATTCCTCTGCAGTACGTAGTCGTTATTGGGCCGCGGGGGCCAGAAGCGCCTCGGAAAGCTCCTTGGCCACGCCCTCTCCGCCCCGGGCCCGGGTGACGTATTTTGCCATGGCCAGCACCTCGGCGTGGGCATCGGCCGGCGCCACCGGAAAACCGACCGTTTGCATGGCCTCCAGATCGTTGACGTCGTTGCCGACGTACAGCACCCGTTCCAGAGGGATTTTCCTGGCATCGCAATAGGCCGCAAGATCGCGCCGCTTGTCGCCGCTGCCCTGCAGCACTTCCAAGCCGAGTTTTTTCGCCCGCGCCGCGACGACGGGGTTGGTTTCGGTGCTAAGGATGATCTGGGTGAAACCGGCCTTCTTCAACTGGCCGATCCCCCACCCGTCGGCCCGGTTCGCCAGCACCGCTTCGCTGCCGTCCTGGAGCACGAGAACCCGGTTGTCGGTCATCACGCCGTCGAAGTCGTAGACGATCAGGTCGGGCTGGAACGCCCCGATTCCGCCCCCCTGCTGCCACCCGGCCAACAAGTGCTTGCGGAAGAAGTACTCGCACAGTTCGATGTTCTCGACGCTGTCGATCTCGTAGGATTTCCAGTAGGGCATGGAGTAGCGGGCAATCTTACCCCCCAGCCGGTTGCCCTTCTCCCGCAGCAGCGAGGGCTTGAACACATAGATCGAACCGTTTTCCAGATACAGGGGCTTGCGGTCCTGGCGCCGGCCGCGGTTGAAGGGGTCGAAGGTCTTGCCCTTCAGCACGCCGTCCTCCTCCTGCCAGGCGCAGAAATCGTCGAGGACCGCATCGGAAAAGAGGGAATCCGCCCCCTGGGCAAGGAACGCGGCGACGGCGCCGTCGATGTCCGACGGCTCGCGCAGGGGCGAAGTGGCCTGCAGGAACACGATGCATTCCGGCTCGGCCTCCCGCTCGGCGGCGATCACATCCAGGGCGTGCAGCAGGGCGGATTCCGACGTGGCGGTATCGGTGGCGAACTCATCCGGCCGCTTGATGGCGTGGGCGCCATAGCGAACGGCCGCATCGAGAATGGCTTGGCTGTCCGAGGAAACGTAGACCGCCGCCACCGTCTCCGCCGCCCGGGCCTGGAGAATGGACCAGGCCAGGAGCGGCTTACCCGCGAAATCGATCAGATTCTTGTGGGGAATGCCCTTTGACCCGCCGCGAGCCAGTATAATGGCGACCGTTCCAGAGGAAAGAGACATGCTTGAAAAAATTATGAAATGTCTTGATGGGGTAAATCAGGGAAGCTATGTTACAGCAGTGTCTTATATAACTCAAAGAAGATTCGCCCCCCTGTACCGGCAGTGCTTTGCCGCGTAAACCTCGTTAAAGCTGTCGCCTACCGACCTCATGTTCGATCAGCGCTCCCTCCGAACAGCCTGCTTTTCCATGGACCCGGCTTCCGGCGGCAAAACCTCGGCCTGCCTCGCGTTCGGCCTGATGGCCGTCTACCTGGTTTTGCTTCCCGCCGGGCATACGGCGGCGATGCGCAATCTCGCCTTCTTTTCCCTGGTTTTCGCCACCCTCTGGAGTGCCTGGCGGCATGGGCTGCGCCTGCATTTCCCCCTGGTAGCGCCCTGGTTGCTGTACGGGGGTGTGAGCCTGCTTTCCCTGATCTACGCCTTCGATCCCCTGTGGTCCCTGGGGGAGATCAAGAAGGAGGTAGGTTACGGCATGCTTTCTTTGGTATTGGCCGCCACCTGGGTGCGAAACGGCGTTTCCCTCGAAAGGCTGATCGGCCTGGTCATTGCCGGCAATCTCCTGGTCGTCGGCGCCGTCCTGTACAAGGTGGCGATTATCGACCCGTTCTGGCAGCGGCCGCTGTTCGACGCCGTCAGCGGGAACATCCTCAACAATGGGCCCGGGAAATCCATCTATAACGGCGTGGGCAACCTCAGCACCTATCTGGTCACCACCCTCCCCCTGATCGCGGCTTACGCGTTCCTGCGGCCGTCGTCGCAACGCCCGCTTCGTCACGGACTGATGGTCCTGCTCGGCCTCGATCTGCTGGCCCTGCTGCTTACCGGCAACCGGATGGGATTGCTGGCCCTGATGACCGAGGCGCTGCTGGCGGGCGCACTCCTGGCGACCCGGCAAAAGGGCGTTCAGTTCGGCCGCATTCTGTTCTTCACCGGAATTTTCGTTGTCCTGCTGGTCGCCATGGCCGCCGTCGTCATGCAGGTACGCTCCCCCGTGTCAGACCCTCGTTGGGACATGTGGGCCTGGGCCATCAACGGCATTCTTGCCAGCCCGTTCTCAGGAACCGGATTCGGCCGCACCATCATGCGCGCGGCGGACCCCCGCTTTTACCAGGCGTTCGGGCTGGAGCACGCCCACAACATGGTCCTCAACAAAGGCGTGCAGATGGGCCTTCCCGGCATGATCGCCTTCCTCGCCCTGCTGGGTGCCGCGTTTCACGCCCTGTGGCCGCGCCAGGCCCTTCCCCGGCGCCTTTGGGCTTATGCCCTGGCAGCCGCCGCCATGTCCGCCGGGATTTTCGTGAAAAACATGACCGACGATTTTTTCGTCAGCCACAATGCCCTGCTCTACTGGACGCTTGCCGGAGGGGTGCTCGGTGCTTTGGCGGGAAGCCGGGAAAACGGGGGAAACCCGGGAAAATGAAGAATGGCGCCCCGAAATTCCTGGTCATCCGGCGGGATAACATCGGCGACCTGGTCTGCACTACCCCGCTGTTCAGCGCCCTGCGGAAACGCTATCCCGAAGCCGAAATCTGCGCCCTGGTGAACAGCTACAACGCCGCCGCGGTGGAAAACAACCCCGGCCTCGATGCCGTCTATGCCTACACCAAAGCCAAGCACCGGCCCGCGGGGACCAGCTTGGCGCGAATCTACTGGGAACGGATCGGCCTCTTCCTGGAACTGCGGCGGAAGCGCTTCGATTACGCGATCCTGGTGACCCCGCCCTCGGCCCTTCCCCGGGTGCTGAACCTGGCGCGCTTAGCACGGCCGGCCCATATCGTCGGTTACGCCGAACCCGGCGGCAAGGTCCCTCCGGCTCTCGACCTCCCCGTCTCCTACGCTCCCCCTCCCGGCTCCCACGAAGTGGAGGACGTGTTCCGCCTGTTGACCCCCCTGGGCATAGACGGCCCGCCGCCTTCCGTCACGGTACGCCCGAACCCGGTCATGGTTGAGCAGGCCGCCCGCACCCTCGTCCGGCCGGCGGGAGGACGCCTGATCGGCATTCACATCAGCGCGCGCAAACCCAGCCAGCGCTGGCCCGCCGAACGATTCGTCGAGCTGGTCAGGAAGTTGGCGCAGCGGGAGCCAGCCGCCTTCGCCCTGTTCTGGTCCCCCGGCGACGAGCACAACCCCCTGCACCCCGGGGACGACCGCAAGGCCGGCGCGATCCTGGCGGCCTTGGCCGGACTGCCGGTAACCGCCTACCCCACTCACCAGCTCCAGGAATTGATTGCCGGCCTGTCCCTGTGCGACACCCTGATCTGCAGCGACGGCGGCGCCATGCACTTGGCGGCCGGCCTGGGAAAACCCATCCTGTGCTTTTTCGGAAAATCGGGGAGCGCCCACTGGCACCCCTGGGGGGTGCCCTACGTCCTGCTTCAGCCGCCGAGCCAGGAGGTCGGCGACATCAGCGTCGACGATGCGCTGGGGGGCTACGGGGAACTGTGCCGGAAGGCCGGGCTGACGAACGTCTAACCGGCTTCGGGACGGAAGCGGCGGATATACCACTGGGCCGCTTCACCCAGCCCGAGTTTCACCGTATGGGTCGGCTGGTAGCCCAACAGTTGCCGGGCCTTGCCGATATCCGCCAGGGAGTGGCGCACATCGCCGGCGCGGAAGTCGCGATGAACCGGTGCCGCACCAGCCGCCTCCGGCCTCACCTCCGCCACCCGCTCCCGTATCAGCGCATAGAGTTCGTTGAGGGTGGTGCGGTCCCCCACGGCGACGTTGTAAACCTGGTTCAGCGCCGCCGGGTTCGTGGCGCAGGCGGCCAGCAGGTTGGCCTGGACGGCATTGTCGATGTAGCAGAAGTCCCGGCTGGTCTCCCCGTCGCCGTTGATGTAGACGGTTTCGTCGCCCAGCAGGGCGGCAAACCATTTGGGAACCACCGCCGCATAGGCCCCGTCGGGATCCTGGCGGCGGCCGAAGATATTGAAATAGCGCAGGCCGATGGTTTCGAAACCGTAGCAGCGGGCGAACACCTCGGCGTACAGCTCGTTGACGTACTTCGTCACGGCGTAAGGCGAAAGGGGCTTGCCGATCTGGTCCTCCACCTTCGGCAGCGCCGGGTGGTCGCCGTAGGTGGAACTGGAGGCGGCGTACACGAAGCGCTGCACCTTGGCGTCCCGGGCCGCCGTCAACATATTGAGGAAACCGGTGATGTTGGCCTCGTTGGTGGTGATCGGATCCTCCAGGGAGCGGGGCACGGAACCCAGGGCCGCCTGGTGCAGCACGTAGTCCGCACCGGCGCAGGCGGCGCGGCAATCGGCCAGGTTGCGGATGTCGCCCTCGATGAAGGTGAAGGCCTGCCAGCGCTCCTCGCCCACCAGACCGCGGACCTCCTCCAGGTTGGCCAGCTTGCCCGTGGCCAGGTTGTCCAGCCCCACCACCCGCTGCCCGAGGTTCAGCAGGGTTTCCAGCAGGTTGGAGCCGATGAAGCCGGCCACCCCGGTGATCAGCCAAGTCCGGGGACGGGCCGCCAACTCTTCCCGCAGCGCGGCGTATTTTCCCGCCATCACAGCCTCCACACGCGGAAGCCCGCGGCCTCGAACTCCGCCTTGGGATACAGGGACTTCACGTCGATCAGCACCGGCGTGCCGCGGCACAGGGCTTTCATGCTGTCAGGCGTCAGCGCCTTGAATTCGTCGTGGGAGACCGCCAGCACCACGGCGGCCGCAGGCTCCAGCCGGTCGAAGGGACACAGGTCGATGCCGTATTCGTGCCGCGCTTCTTCAATATCCGCCAGGGGATCATAGACCTGGACCTTGATGCCGTACTCTTCCAGTTCCCGCACCACGTCCACTACCCGGGAGTTGCGCAGGTCGGGGCAGTTCTCCTTGAACGTCAGACCCAGCACGGTCACCGGGGCACCCAAAATGTTGTGGCCGGCGTGGACCATCTCCTTGATGGCACGCTGGGCGATGAATTTGCCCATGCCGTCGTTGATGCGCCGGCCGGCCAGGATCACCTGGGGAATGTAGCCCAGCTTTTCCGCCTTGTAGGTCAGGTAATAGGGATCGACGCCGATGCAGTGCCCCCCCACCAGCCCCGGCTTGAACTTGAGGAAGTTCCACTTGGTCCCCGCCGCCTCCAGCACTGCGTTGGTGTCGATGCCCATGCGGTCGAACAGGACCGCCAACTCGTTCATCAACGCGATATTCAGGTCCCGCTGGGTGTTCTCGATCACCTTGGCGGCTTCCGCCACCTTGATGCTGGACGCCTTGTGCACGCCGGCGGTCACCACCGAGCCGTAGACCTGGGCGACGATGTCCAGGGTTTCGTCGTCCTGGCCGGACACCACCTTCAAAATCTTGGTGAAGGTGTGCTCCTTGTCGCCGGGGTTAATCCGCTCGGGGCTGTAGCCGACCTTGAAATCGACACCGCACTTCAGGCCGGAAACCCGCTCCAGAATAGGGACGCACTCCTCCTCGGTCACCCCGGGATAGACGGTGGATTCGTAGACCACGATATCGCCCTTCTTCAGGGCCCGGCCCACGGTTTCCGATGCCTTGAACATGGGGGTCAAATCCGGCTGGTGGGCGTCATCCACTGGCGTTGGCACCGCGACGATATGAAAATCCGCCTCCCGCAAATCTTTAACGCGATCGGTGTACCGGATGTCGGCCGACCGCAATTCCCCGACCTCCACCTCCCCGGTGCGATCATGCCCGGCCTTCAGTTCCTCGATGCGGTGGGCATTGATGTCGAACCCGATGGTTCGCCGCATTTTCCCGAATGCCACGGCCACCGGCAAGCCGACGTAGCCGAGGCCAACCACGGAAACACTCCGTTCAGCAGCCATTAAAGCTTCAACCTTTTGTCAGAAAAGGGCTTTCAGCCCGAACCCAAAGGCGGCATTATAGTCTTGCCGCCAGGGCGAATTAAAGCGTCTTCGGCGTTTGGCCGGTCGCCGCTTCCATCAGGATGCCGCGAACCTGCTCCACGTCGCGGCTGTCGACCCGTTCTTCCAGCAGCCTCAACCGTGCGCCCAGATCCCCCTGCCCCGGCTCATCCGCCTTCATGATTTTCGGGTGCGGGGTGCCTTCGGCGTTGCTGCTGGCAATCAGCAGCTCCTCGTAAAGCTTCTCGCCGGGACGCAGGCCGGTGGTGACGATGTCGATGTCGCCCTCCGGGTTGTCTTCGTCCCGGGGGGCATATCCTGCCAGGTGAACCATGTTACGGGCCAGGTCCATGATCCTCACCGGCTCCCCCATGTCCAGTAGAAACACCTCCCCGCCCTCGGCCATGCTGCCGGCCTGGATGACGAGTTCCACCGCCTCATGGATGGACATGAAATAGCGCGTCACCTCGGAATGGGTCACCGTCACCGGACCGCCCTGGGCGATTTGCTCTTTGAACAGCGGGATGACCGAGCCGCTCGACCCCAGCACGTTGCCGAAGCGCACGGCGCAGAAACGCTGCCCGCTGGCCCGCTCCCGGGCACGGGCGGCGCAATCCTGGACAATCAGTTCGGCCCAGCGTTTGGTGGCTCCCATCACGTTGGCGGGGCGCACCGCCTTGTCGGTGGAAATCAGCACGAAGGTTTCCACCCCCGCGTCCAGCGCCGCCTGCGCCACCGTGTAGGTACCGAAAACGTTGTTGCGCACCCCTGCCAGGACATTGGCCTCCACCAGGGGCACGTGCTTGTGGGCCGCGGCATGGTACACCGTCTGCACCCCATGCTCCGCCAACAGCCCGGCCACCAGGCGGCCGTCTTCCACCGAGCCCAGACAGGGCACCACCGGGCAAGCCGCCACCCGGGAAAGGCACTGGTCGATCTGGTACAGGGCATACTCGTTTGCTTCCAGGAGCACCAGGCGCGCGGGGGAAAGGGCCGATATCTGCCGGCACAGTTCCGAGCCGATGGACCCGCCGGCCCCGGTCACCAGGACGCTCTTGCCGCTGATACAGCGCCCGAGCAAATCGGGGTCTGCCGCCACCGAATCGCGTCCGAGCAGGTCGCCGATATCCACTTCCCGCAGCATGTTCACCAGATGCCGCCCGTTGGCGATGTCGGAAAGGGCCGGAAGAATCCGCACCCGCACGGAATACTGCTCCAGGAATGCGACCACCTCTTTGCGCCGGGCGTGGGAAACCGAAGGCAGGGTAACGATCACGTCATGGATGTCGAACCGGTCCAGCAACACGCCAAGCTGCTGCGGCGCGTAGACACGCAGCCCACCCACATCCTTGCCCTGCAGGGCCCCATCGTCGTCCAGGAATCCCGCAGGAAAGAATTCCCGCCCCTGGCGCAGGGATGCCGCCAACTGCCGCCCGGCGCCGCCTGCGCCGTAGATCAGCACCTGGCGCCCAGCATAGCGTTCCCGCAAGGGCAGCCACAACAGCCAGCGCACACCGAAGCGCGCCCCACTCACCAGCACCACGCCGATAAGCCAGTACAGCACCGGCACGGAACGGGGCACACCATGCAGCCCGGTCATTTGCGTCATAAAGGCCAAACCGGCCCACAGCAGGGTGGCCAGCGTCATGGCGCGCAGCACCGACCACAATGCGTGTTCGCCAACATAGCGGAGCACGGAGCGGTATAGCCCGGTTTTTACGAATATCGGCACGGCAAGCAAGGGAGCGGCCACCATCAGCATCGCCTGCTGCGAAGTCGGCATGAACCAATTCCCTAGGCCGAAGCGCAAGGCGTAGGCCGCCCACACCGCAAAAAGCAGCAGCACCACATCCACCGCCAGCATCACCCCCTGCTTCGCCGCGCGGGGCAAGCGGACCAACCGATGCGAAAGACGTTCAGGCACGTTCCGGCCTCCCGGCGCCCAGCACGACCGCCCCCATCATCAAAGGCGCATAAGCCAATATCACGATTCCCCATGACCCTTGGGGCCAGATCAGGCACCCCAGGGCGAGGGGCGCCAGCCACAATACGTTGATGCCGATGGCCAGCAAGGCCACGGGCCGGTGGCTTCCCCAGCGGCGGGAAAGATGCTGGTAGGCATGACTGCGGTGCGCCTCGTACCAGCGCTCCCCACGAACCATGCGGGTAAGGAGTGTCACCATCGCATCCGCCACGAATACCGCCCCCAACACCAGCCACACTGCATAGTTCAGTAACCCTTCCCGTACGGAAACCAACCCCAGTGCAAAGATCATGAACGCCAGCCAAGTGCTGCCCACGTCCCCCATGAATATCTTCGCCGGCGGCCAATTGCGTACCAAAAAGCCGGATGAGGCTGCCGCGAGGCAAAGCGCCCACATCCCAAACGGGTCGGATTCAACACCCGAACTCCCCCAGGCCGCCAGCAAGAATCCCGCGATCAGCATGAATACCGCCTGCGAACCGGCCAGCCCGTCGATTCCATCCATGAAATTGAAGAGGTTGATCCACCCCACCCCCCCAAGCAGCAACAGTGCGAACAATGGCCACCCCTCCATGGCATTCCCGGCCCCTGCCGGGGACGGAAGCGACAAAATGCCGGGCCACTCCATCAGCGCCAGCAACAGCCCGCCACAAGCGCCCATCTGCACCCCCAAACGCACCTTGGCGGACAGGGGCCGAATGTCATCCCAGAGCCCCACGGCGGCAATCATGAGGCCAAGAGCCAGTATAATCCAGCCGCCCCCCCAGCCTTCGGCAAGGTCTATGCCTATTCCCGCAACCGTACCTACCGACACGACACCCAGCCCACCGCCATGGGGCGTGGGCCGGATGTGGGACGAACGATGGTTGGGCGCCTGGACAAGGTGAAGTTTCTCGGCATGGCGCAGCACTCCCCCGGTCGCCGCCCAGGCGGCCAGCCCCACCGATACCAATAAAGGCATCAGCAGAAACATGCTCATAGCGGCATATCCTCCGCCGAGAGGGCAAACGGTCGTGGCCGAAAGCCCAAATCCCGCGCGGCATCCCCATGACCGAACACCAGGTCGCGATTCATGCGCTCCGCCATCGCCGCCGACCAATGGCGATAGCGCGGCAGCACGCGCATACAAGCCACCGCCAGCCGGAAAAGGCCCAAGGGCACCGTCAGCAGCCGGGGCCGGCGGCCCATTGCGCGAAACACGCGGCTGACCATCTCCCGATAAGCCAATATCTCGCCGCCGGAAATGTTGTAGTCACGGTTCGCAGCAGGGGCAGAATCCAGCGCGGCAAAGCAGGCCGCCGCCACGTCTTCGGCATGCACCGGCTGGCGCAACCCCACGGCGCGCCCAAGCAGGGGGAAGAACCCGAACCGCCGAATAAAGCGCACGACCTCGGAAATATTCCTGTCCCGCCCACAGCCATAAATCAGCGTCGGCCGCAGGATCACCCATTCCACTCCCTCCCTTTCCCCCCAGGAGCGCAGGCGATCTTCCGCCTCCGCAAGTCGGCGGGCAACGGCCTGTTCGCCCGAATCGGAGGAATCGTTCTTGGTGAAACGGCTGGTGGAAGACAGCGCCACCACCCGACGGGCTCCCCGCGCCTTGAGCAGCCCAAAATAATCCGGCAACACCCAGATCGGGGCGACGCAAACCCAGTGGGAAATGCCCCCGTCGGCGGCCGCGGGAAACGATGCCGGTTGCCGCCACTCGACCCCCGCGGCATCCCGGTGGGCATCCGCCCGCCTGGAAAACGCCGTGACTTTCCATCGGGAGTCCGCCACCATCGGCAACAAGCATCGCCCCACCATGCTGCTTGCTCCCAGCACTCCCACGCCCCTATCCATTTCTCCCCCAAGCCCCCCCTCGCAACAGAACGAGTCCAGGGCGATCCAATACCAAACGCTGCCATTTCCCCGCCGGAGCCGCCCCCGACAGGTCATCACCGCAAAGGAACCCGCGCTCGACCCAGGCGACAGGGCATGGTCATATACGGAGAGACATTACTGCATGTCCCGTGAGAAGGGCAACCTCCCCCTCGGCGCAAACCCTTAGCGAGCCAAGTTGTTTAACAGCGGAATACCTTCGCGCAGCGAACGGACCATGCACGTCGCCGCCCCCGACAATCTTTCCGCGTCCTGCCCCGGGGCAAGATAGTGCACCCGGGTAGCAACGCCGGCGCTCCGGGCTGCCCGCATATCCGAATCCTTATCGCCGACCATGACCGACTCGCATAGCGAAATGTGATGGCTCTCCGCCGCACGCAGCAGCATCCCCGGGTTGGGTTTTCGGTCGAACGAATCCGCCAGGTAATGCCCCCGGCCATGAACCGGGTGATAGGGGCAATAAAGGACATCCGTTATCGGAGTTCCTTCCGCCTCGAACCGTTCGCGCATCCATTCCGTCAGGACAAGGAAATCCTGTTCGGTGTAATAGCCGCGCCCGATTCCCGCCTGATTGGTCACGACGATCAACAGATAACCCAATTGCCGGGCCGCGCGGCAAAGCTCGAAGATGCCGTCGATGAACACAAAATCCTGCGCTCGGGAGGTGTAACCCGAATCGTGGTTGATGACCCCGTCCCGGTCGAGAAACAGGGCACGATTGCCGCCCATGGTCACAGCCCCGCGAGTTCGGATGTTCTTGCCATTCGAAACTCTGGGTTAAGGTGCAGAAACCGCAATTCTGGATATGCCCATGCCAAGTTTGCGTCGATCCGGGCCAATTTTCAGTTCATAAGGAGAACGCCGCTCCGTGAAGCGAAGAGCAACCATCATGGCGCGGTCTCGAAGTAGATTGCTTGGAAATACCGCCCGATAGACCTCGGGTTTTCCGTGGCTTAATTTCCATCGTCCAATGGTAGTTCCATTAACTATTACATCAACATGCTGATTATCCCCGAGCTCTTTGGGAGCAAATGCAATCGCGTTAATTTCAATGAGCATGCTTTCTGGCAGTAGCATTTGATTTGGCGTCACCACCCTGAATCCGAACCGTGGCCGATTGGCCAGCGTCCATAAGTTCCCGTCGCCATCCACTTTTGTGGCAAACCCGGAAATCAAAGCTTTATTCCCGTTTTCCTGAAAATTAAGTTCTTCGCCAAGATTCAGCTCGACATCCGGAACAAACGTACCATCCGTAACGTAGAACTCTCGTCGTGGATAACGAGAAAGACATTGTTTACAACCATCAAGAATGAGCCGCTTGCGCTCCATATTATGCCGAAAGGCCTTTACATAAGGATGTTCAAGCCATAAATATCTTAATGATTTTTCGTATATTTCTTCTGGTCGAGTATAAATCGTTTCCCCTTGGAGACCATGGCAACATAGGCCAATGGAACCATCACAGAAAATTGTCATACGACTCCAGGCCGAATCGCAAAAACCCTCGGTTGCATCAGCATGGTTAAATTTCGGGCCGGGATACAACTCAGATTCCGGGAACAATCCCCCTGCGACTATTGGCGAAAAGCTTAAAGAAACCTTATGCCCATTTGGCTTGACCACCGTCAGAAAATTTAAGGCACCATATTCGATAGCCTGAATAGGCAACCCCGCCTGTTCAACAAGACCCGCAATCCAGTCGTACTTATCCCGCAGAACCTCTGGCCTATTTGCATCTTCACTCGGGCAATAAATCTTTAACACCAGATTCTGCTTGCTATCGTTAACATACCATTCAGATAAGTATTTCATTGCCCTACTGTTAAAACGTTCAAAATCAATGCTTGATCTTGCCTCAAACTCCTCTTTCGACGTCGACATGTATGTACACACATCCATATCCAAAGCATGGAAAGAGCTTTGCAGAGTACTCCCATTGCTCGCTAGCGATACCCGGATGCCATGTGAATTCAGAATTCGTACGTAATGCTCAAATTTGGGATGGAGGGTTGGTTCGCCGTCTATATGCAAGGCCACCGGCCTGTTCGTAATATCTGGTAATTGCGCGGCTATATGGCGAAATAGATCTTCTTCCATAAACCCTTTGGGCCGAATAGAGGTCGGGCTTTGGCAATAACCACAAAAGAAATTACATTTTGAGGTTATTTCAATAAATACCATCGGGTGCAACAACTCGCTATGCAGATATCCGATGTACGATGGATATTTCATTAGCCCTGAAAACGCGCCATGGTCAATGGGTTCCAAACATGGCTGAAGATCGACTTCTTTCCACTGGTCATAGTAAGTCATGAATACTCCTTTAGCGGGCCGGGGGAAGCTCACAACCCCGCGAGTTCGCTCTGGGCGAGAGCGTAGTCGTCCGGCACGCCGATGTCGATGAAGCGGCCTCGGGTGACGAAACCCTCGAAGCGCAAGCGATGCAGGGAATCGATGAAGTAATCCGTCTCCAGGGAAAAGGCCTTCCCCAGGGGAAACCGATCCAGCGCATCCCTGGGCAAGACATAACAGCCGGCGTTGATCAGCCCCGGGCCGGACATGCCCTTTTCGAGAAAACCACTGACCCGCCCATCGGACATATCCACCCGACCGAAGCGGGCGGTATCCGGCACCTCCCGCACCACGATCACCGGGTGACGCGCCGAGTTCCACAAACGTTCCACCTCGTCGACTTCGAGATCGAGGTAGGTGTCCCCATTGAAGATGAACACGTGGTCGGCCACGCAGCGGGCCAGGGCGGCGCGAACGGCCCCGCCGGTGCCCAGGGGCTGCGCCTCGACCTCGTGCACCAGCTCCATGCCCAGATAGCAGTCGCCGAAATGGGCGACGATCTTCTCCGCCATGAAGCCGAGGGACAGCACCACCCGGGTAAAGCCCTTCCGCGCCAGCATCGAAAGCAGTATTTCGAGGAACGGCCGCCCCGCCACGGGGGCCATCGGCTTGGGCAGCTCCGGCACCACCTGCCGCAGCCGCGTGCCGAAACCGCCGGCGAGAACGATACATTCCATTATTTCGATACCTTCAGGAATACCGACGCCGCGTATTTGCGGCTGCCGGTGCGAAAATTCGGGAGATCGCGATCGGGGGTCACGGCCTCGAGGTGCAAACCCGCCACGCCTGCGTGCCGTGCTTGGTGAAGTGGCAATTGCTCACCTGGCCTTCGAATCGATTCATCGCCCGCACCACATCCATGCGACGCTCGGTGGGCACGAAAAACATCATGAAACCGCCCCCGCCGGCGCCGGATACCTTTCCCGCCAGCGCCCCGGCATCGATCGCCGTGCGATAAACCTCCTCGATGTGCGGGTTGGAAACCGTTTTCGCAGAGCGCTTCTTGCTTTCCCACCCCTGCCGCATCGAATCCACGATACCGTCGAAATCCCCCCTGAGGAGACATTCCTTCATCACCAGCGCCTCCTGCTTGATGCCGTGCATCGCCTCCAGGGCACCCTCCGAGCCGGCCTTCAGGTTGTTGCTCTGGTCGGCGATGATTTTGGCCGACTCCCGGGACACCCCGGTATAAAAAAGCACCAGGGAGGCCTCCAGTTCGCAAATAATCCAGTTCTTGATGCGCAGGGGATTGATCACTGCCCGCTCGTCGGCATAGAACTCCATGAAGTTGAATCCGCCGAAAGTCGCTGAATACTGATCCTGCCGACCGCCGTCCAGGCCGCAATCCCGGCGCTCGATCTTGAACGCCAGACGGGCGATGGTGTAGTCGTCGAGGGGAAGGTTCAGCAGTTCGGCGAAGGCACGAACCATCACCACCACCAGCGTGGAGGAGGACCCGAGCCCCGAGCCGGCGGGAGCATCGCAGAAGGTATGCAGCTCAAGGGGAATGGGGTTCCCGCCGTTGTAGTGCTGGATCATGTGGTTGTAGACCGCCTTGTGCAGATCCAGCTTGCCGTTCAGCACCAGGGGCTCCGAAACGGCCTTGACCTTCTCCATCCCCTGATCCGTCGCCACGAAGCGCACCACCGGCTCGTCCAGCGTCTTGATCACCGCGTAGGCATAACGGTCGATGGTGGCATTGAGCACATAGCCGCCATGAGTGTCGCAATAAGGCGAAACATCGGTCCCGCCGCCGGCAAGGCCCAGGCGTAACGGCGCGCGCGCACGAACGATCATGGCATGTCCCCGCCTACAGCGGCGAATCGTTATCGAACGGCGGACGGCCCTGGTTCGACTGCTTCATCATCTGCATGTCGTCCTTGTATTGATTGAGGTGCAGGCGCACCTCCCGCTCCGGCTGCTGCGCCGCCCTCACCCAACGCCCACCGGCCTCCACCTCCGCTACCGGGCGCTTGCGGACAACCAACTCGATACCGCATTCCCCCACCGGGGTCAGCGTCTGGTCGAAGCGCGGCAAGTCGAAACGGTAATTCGCGGACAGCTGTTCGATCCTCACCACTTCCGCGGCAGGGCCCAATTGGCGAACGAGGTCCAACAGATTGATCGAGCGCTCGCTCCACGAGTTCGCCTTGAAGATCGTGAACGTCCACTTGTGATCTTTGTTGAACGTGCTGGGAAACACCCCTTGCTCGTACAGGTCCTCGTCCGGCACGGTCACCACCAGGTAGCCGCCCTCGCGCACCACACGGAACCAGTTCGCCAGCCCCTCCGCCGGGTCCACCAAGTGTTCCAGGCAGTGGCTGCTGTGCACGAAGCCCAGGGAGCCGTCGGCAACCCCTTTCAGGAACTGTGCGTCGCCGTCCTCCCAATCCCAAGTTCTCACGCTGCCCAACAGCGGAAACAACTCCTTGTACAGCACCAGAGGATCGGGCTTCCCGCCGATATCCAGGCCGTCGCCGACGAAATACCGGCGCAGGAAATTGGAATCGGCCAGCCGGCGCTGGATGGACTTGCTGCATTCTTTCATCGCAAACCTCCGGCCAGACTATCGGGGGAGCGCACGGAACACGAAATGCGGCCAGATCTGCTCCGAGTTCAACCCGTCGCGGCGGATCAGCAGGTCTTCCACCACCTCGGTTGCGCCGATGCAGCTCGAAACGGTCGCATCGTCGAACACGAAATAGCCCCCTTCGACCATGTGCGGCCTGACGCCCTCGTAGGAAAATTTCACTGCGGGCGCGATGTCGCAGTCGATGTGAGCAAGGGCGATCTGGCCCGCCTGGGCCATAACGCCGTCATTGGTGTCTTCGAACAAGCCCTTCACCAGCACCAGGTTGTCCAGCTTCAGATCGTTGACCCGCGCCTGCAGCTTGTCCAGATCCACATCGGAAAAATCCCCCGCATTGTGCGCATCGACGTTCTTGTCGGTGGGGGGCATCCCCTCATAGCTGTCCAGGGCGAAAACCTTCATGCCGGGATAGAGCTTTTTTGCGACGTAAGCCATGAAAATGGCGCTGCCGCCGCGATAAGAGCCGTACTCCACGATATGCCCGAAAGGAATCTTGTCGAGAAAGAAACGCAGCAACAGGAAGATGTTCATCCTGTTCTCCTCGCTCATGATGGTCCGATCCCTCGCCACGGCAAACGCCTCCTTGTAAAGGGAATCGCTCAACACCTTGTCCCGCAGGCCGCCGAACTGCAGCCCCCAGCCGCGCTGATACCCCTCGTAGACGTTGCGCCCATGCCTGATCCCTTCGACCATGCCCTTGAGTTCCGGCAAATAATTGCTCATCACACCTCCATGCTAACTCGTTAATTTATGTAATCGTATGGCCTCAACCGTCCGCTGCCAGCAGCCCACTGACGCCGAAGCCAGGCTCCGATGGCTATCCGAGCGCCTTCAGGTTCTCCAAGGAGACACTATGATAGCGCCCCATCGAATTTCTCTGTATTGGGGGCACTGCTTACAAAACTCCTCCGTCGCAAGCAATGTTACCGCCCAGCACCGTCCCGGGAGGCCGAAGGGGCCGCCCCCATAAACCGGGTCAGATCGAGTTCGAATCGGTGCACGGCAGCGTTATATAGCGCCATACGGCCCTTCATTATCACCGCCAGTTCCGCTGCTTCGTCATCCTTCAACTGATAGCTCTCCCCTGCCGCTTTCTTCTCCGGATTCACCCTTTGGGGCGTCACATCAATTTTGAGCTCCGGAATATGCATTTTGAGCAGTTGCATCGATTCGTCCTGGCGTTCGGTAATGCCGACAAAATCGAATTGGTCCGGCCCAAAAAGTTTGCAGTAGTGTTCATCCCCCGCGCTGGCTCTTCTGACAAAATCAACCAAGCTCGGGCGCTCTGCATGCAACCATCGGCACAGAGGGTTTGTGTCGGCGAGATGGGGGGTGCGCAGCCAGTAAAGATAGGCAGAAATTATCCGCTGGACCGGATCGCGATAGAAAGTGATGAAAAAAGCGTCGGGAAAAGCTCTCTTATATTTCCGGATATTGAAGTGCCCATGTATGACATTGCATGGTGCCCTGTCCTTATAACTTCTATAGGGCTGAATGAACATTTCCAGTTTTTTTCGCCAACGGGGCAGGTTGGCGATTTCACGCGCGTCAGTGTCCAGATACACGTTGGGCCGACCATAGGTGTCCCTGAACGACTGGACCAGCGTCGTCCCCCCCGATTTTGCCTGATGCACGAAGATGATCTTTCTCTGCGTCACTCGACTCCCCTTACATATTTGATATGGTTTGCGGCAAGCCTTATGGCCGGCCCACCAGTTTTGCGACAGATTTCATCCTTTGCCGGATAAGTTGGACCAGCAGGATCAAAAGACCGGCCGCAAAACCATATAGCAGGGCCCCGAGTTCCCGGGGCATATAGGAAAATTCGACCTCGTGGGTCCCCGCCGCCAGCACCACGCCTACCTGGTTCTGGTTCGCTCGAATCGGGTCGACACTGGCACCATCCACCTTCATGGACCAGGACGGGCTGAAATGCTCGTTCAGGATGAGCAGCCCGGGCCGCTCCAGCGTCACGCTGACCACCTTGGTATTGGCCCGGTTCTTGACGATGCGCAGTCCCTCGCCGGCAACGAGGCGGCCTTCTCCCTGGGGGATGCCCTCCACCCGCTTCCGGTCGTCCTCCATCACAAAGACGGCATTCGAAACGTCGCCGAAACGCCTGATCTTTGCCCAGTAGTCCTTGGCCGTCGAATGAAAGCCGGACACATGGTAGGCGATGAAAAACTCCGGAACCGCGGCGGCGTTCTCGTAGACCGCGACGTCGCCGATCCGGAACAATTCCTTGTAGTCCGCGGACTGCGCATATGACGGCTTGTCCGAGATGAAATACTTTACGCCGTGCAGCGCATAAAATCCCGGGAAGCCGAATCGACCGTTGTAGGCCTCGAAAATCTCCCGCGGATGGGGGCTTCCGGCCACCCTCATTGCCCTCACGTTGTCATAAAGCGCGCTCATGCCGTCTATCCCCCGCGAAGAACCGGCAACTCCCATGGGTTTCAGGTCGCTGATGGTCCGATAAAGCGCCATATTTTCCATGCCGTTCAAACGGTCGTACGCCTCCATCACCACCTTGACCCGGGGGGTGTCCTTCACCGGCGATTGCGCAATCGCATCCGGCGGGCTCTGGGGGTGGAGCCGGAACCCGAAGGAGACGGCGAGCCCCAGGATCAGTGCCAGCGCCACCAACCCCGGCGCATCCCCGGACCGACTTCTGGCCCGCCCGTACCAGAACGCGCCGGCAATCAGCAACAGCGCGCCGATGTCGAACCAGTAGGTGGCATTCAGATAGGGCCTGGTTTCGGAATGGTTCAATACGGTCAGGGCAACGACGAGGGACGCCGCCACCGTCCCGACCAGCCACCCCCGGAGGCGCCCAGCGATAAGGGATTGGGCGCCGTAGGCCGCAACGACGGCGGCGAAGAAAAGGAATATATAGGAGAAGAACCAGGATTCGCGAAGATCTCCCAGGCCGGGAAGGCGGTAATTCAGATACAGCATCCCGAGATTGCTGCCGGCAATCGAAAACAGCGACCACCCCAGCAGCAGCACATGGCTCTTGAAGAGCCGGGCGCGCCAGTTCTGCTTGTCCAGGAAGGCCAGCAGCATGAAGAAGACCCCGATCGCCCCGACATAATAGCCCTTGGCGTTTTCACGGCCGATGGGCCACAGGACATTCACCAGGTCCGATATCGTCGATTGGTGGGGCAAGGCCGCCTCCAGCGGCATTTTCACGTTCCCGTACAGCGGCCTGGTGTGCCCGTCCAGCAAGGTTATCCAGCGGATGTTCTCCCCGGCATGGAGGATATAAGGCAAAAGCGCGGGTGCCGATATCAACAGGCATGCGGCCAGCGCCAGCCCGGCCTGCTTATACCAGCGGAGACTTCTCGCGTGAGCATCCTTGTCCCACAGCGCAAACAGGAAAATCACTATCCATATGTAAAGGAAGAAGATCAGCGACCCCGACGGGCTGGCCAGGACCATCAAGGATCCGCACAACGCGAATGCCGTGCCCCAGATCGGCCAGTTGTCGTCGTACAGGAAGCGGATGAGGGCGGCCGTCGCGAATATGGCCCATACCTGGGAGAACAAGGCGTGGGGCCAAGAAGCCACAATCGACAGCGCCACCGAAAAGCAATAGACGAAGGCGCCGAACAAGGAAGCCGCCACCGACAGCTTCAGCGTCCGGAGCAGGAAATAAGTTGCAAGCAGAATCAAGCCGTAATGAAGCAGGACGAGGAAGTAGACCGTCTTCATCGCTTCATCCATGGTCCCGAAACCGTCGAACCAGAGAAAATTCAGGGGATACAGGAAGCTGAATATCGGGTTCTGGTACAAAGGGAAAAAGCCGACCGGGTCGTAGAGGGGCAGTTCGCCGGACAGCAACAACCGTGACGCCGCAGCCATCTGCGGCAGGTTCCAGAAAATGTTGTCCTTGTAGGGGCCGTAAAAAACAGACCCGTGCAGCATTTCCTGGAAATGAAAAACAAAAACGCCGATTACCGAAAGTATGAGAATCAGTCGGTAGTAGATTTTATGGGTCGACGCCATCGCGCTCAGCCTGCCATTTTCTCAACAACGGTTTTCGTAGCGGATACGACCTTCTCGATGTCGCCATCGGTCATGCCGTACCACAGGGGCAGACGTACGATGCATTGGGACAGCTTATCGGTGTTTTCCAGGCTTCCGTGCGTTCGGGTGTACCGCAGCCCTCCTGGGGAAGAATGCAGCGGAACGTAGTGGAAGATGGCGCCGATTCCCAGCTGCTTCATCTGCGCCAGAACCGCGTCGCGAAGGGCGGGATCGGGCAGCAACAGATAGTACATGTGGGCATTGTGCTGGCAGTCGGCAGGGACCACCGGGCGGCGGCAAAACCCCTTTTCCTCGGTGTCGGCAAAGGCTGCGTGATAACGGTCCCACACCTCCAGGCGGCCGGCGGTGATCCGCTCGGCCTCCTCCAGTTGGGCCCACAGGAATGCGGCCGTGATCTCTCCCGGCAGGTACGACGAGCCCACGTGCTGCCAAGTGTATTTGTCCACTTCGCCGCGGAAAAACTGGCTCCGGTTGGTCCCCTTCTCCCAGATGATTTCCGCCAGCTCGGCTTGTTCGGGATCCCGCACCAGCAGTGCCCCGCCCTCCCCCGAGATGACGTTCTTGGTCTCGTGGAAGCTGTAGGCGCCGAAATGCCCGATACTGCCGAGAGGGCGCCCCTTGTAGGTGGACATCACGCCCTGGGCGGCATCCTCGATCACCCACAGGCGATGGCGCTTCGCGATATCCATGATGGCGTCCATCTCGCAAGCCACCCCGGCGTAATGGACCGGCACGATCGCCCGCGTCCGCTCGGTAATGGCCGCTTCGATCAGGCGCTCATCGATGTTGAGCGTGTCCGGGCGGATATCCACGAACACCGGGACCGCTCCCCGCAGCACCACCGCGTTGGCCGTGGAGACGAAGGTGTACGACGGCATGATCACCTCGTCTCCCGGCCGCAGATCGGCCAGCAGCGCCGCCATCTCCAGGGCGGCCGTGCAGGAGTGGGTGACCAGGGCTTTCGCCGCCCCCGTCTTCCCGGCCAGCCATCCCGCGCATTTCTTGGTGAAGGCGCCATTCCCGGCCAGCACCGAATTGTGGTGGGCCTGGGCGATGTACCAGAGCTCCTTGCCGGTCATGTAGGGTTTGTTGAAATGGACCATAAAAGCCTACTTTCTGCCGACCATGATTGCGTGGGTGTATGGGATATTCGCCATGTCGTGACGGATGCTCAATTGCACTTCCTGGAAAAACGGGCGCAGCAACGCGGCGTACTGCTCACCGGTTCTCACGTTCTGCCCCCGGTCCCGGCTGATGATATAGCGCGCCAGACCGCTTTGCCGATCGTCATAGCAGGGATCATGGGTAATCATGCGCCCCCCGGACGCAAGGCTCTGGCCCCGATGCGGCACAAGCTCGCGACCTCGCCGTCGTCCAGGTGATGGATCAGGCCGTTGGCCATGACCAGGTCGAATTCACCCAGTTCATCGACCGTCATCTCGTTCACCAGCTGGCACGAGAACCGCCCCCGCCTTCCGAACCGGCGCTCGGCTGCGGCGATATACTCGGCCGAGGCATCGAACCCGAGATAATCGACGGTGGCGGGAAGATACGCCAGAATATCCGCCGTCCCGCAGCCGATGTCGAGTATGCGCTCGGTGCCGGTCGGCGCCAAAAACTCGGCGACGTAAATCTCCCTGAATTTCTTCGCTCCGGCAATTCCCTGGAACAGGTCGTAGACCCGAGGGTTGCCGAGAATCTTGCGAATGCCTGTGGTCAGTTGGCTCATTCACCGCTCCGGCTGCATTGGAAAATCATCGGGGTGCTGAACATCGGCGGAATATGGCGCAGCAAGCCGAGCAGCCCCGTTTTGCGAAGGACGGCGGCCACGGTGAGGATGAGCGAGCCGGAATGCCGCTCCCGAAAGAGGGGGTCGCGGTCAATCCGGCTCAATGCCTCGAAAAGTAGCCCCCGGTTGAATTTCACCTCCATGCCGCTGGCCTTGGCCAGCCTTTTCACGTCGAAATAGGAAATGAAATTCAGCGAATCCCAGACATCCCGCCATTGCGCCACCGCCCCCCGGAAACACAGGGCGCTCAGCTGCGGAAAGGGCTTTAAGACCGGGATGCCCAAATGGGGTTCGTAGGGAAAGAAATAATTGGGGCAGTTGTGAACCATCATCCCCTTCGGATTCAACGCAGCACACATGCCGAGCCAGGCTTCCTCAAGGTTGGGAATATGCTCGAGCACGTTGTTGCTGAAAATCAGATCGAACTTTTCACCGCAAGCCGGCAGATCCTGGGCCGGGAACTCGAATACCCGCAGGCCAAGGTCGGCATAGGCATCGAGAATGACCCGTTTCGCGATTTCGAATTTTCCGAATCCCCCGGCGGAAGGCTCAAGGGCCGTGATATCGTGGCCCTGCTGCTTCAGGAACACGCTGAAAAGACACAGGCCGGCACCCACCTCCAGCATCCGCCGCCCCGGTTCAATTTCCCCCCCCACCAGGTCGAGGGTGGTGCGCGTTTCGTTGGCGTACACCTTCAGGAAACCCTCCGCCTCTTCCTGCGTCATTCCGCAACGCGACGCCAACTCCCGGGAGAGCCGATCCAAAGGCAGGGACTGGAGGAAGTCCTCCAACCTTTTCCGCAGGTCCGCCACTCCGCCCCCCTTCATCGGGACCCGATCAGAACGACGGCGCCGGCGGAAATCAGCAGAATGCCGACGAGCTTGTACAGGGTGAACGTCTCATGGAGCAGCACGGTGGAGCTAAGCACCGTGAGGAAAAGAAGACTGACGATCAAAAGGGGATAGGCGAAGTTCAACTCGAACTTCGTCACCGTCGCCATCCAGCACAAGGCCGAAAGAAACGCGAGAAAGAAAGCCAGCAGCACATAAGGGTCGAGCAGCAGCCCGCCGAAGTAGCCCAGCTTTTCTTTCAACCCCTCGGGCATGGCGCCGTGGGTATCCACCCGCCATTTGATCATCAGCTGGCCGATGGTCGCGAAACAGACTGTCCCCAATAAATACAGCCACTCCATAAGTTTTCCCGGTTTTATCTCAACTTTTCGGGCTCGCCGGTTCGGGATAACCGAACCTGGCGACGTGCTTCCTGACGCGATCACCCGTCAGTTCTGCCCGATCCGCCGAATAGTATTTGTCATTGAACAAATTGACCACGTGATCGTATAACCAATTTGCCGTTTTAGGCTCGCCGCTGGTTGTGGAGTCAAATCGCTCGATAGGGCAATAATGCCTGCTCGCGAACAGCCCCGCATCGAAAAGGTTGCGCAGGAATTTTTCCGGCTCGTTGACCACCACATTGAATCGCCAGTGGTTAAATGTTTTCGGCAAGCAGTAATCGCCGGACAGCATTGAACTATACAGCTCGTTTAATTCTTCCTTTTGTTGTTCGGCGGCCTGGACGAGTATTTTTACACGGTCAAAATATTCGTCGCTATTCGTGATCGCATCCACCCCCGAAAGCCAATGGCCGACAAACGCGGAAGGCGGCAGTTTATGCCCCGTCCTGACAGCCCCCTTTATCGCTTCATCCAGCGCCTTATTGGCTTCCGGCTCATAGCTCACCTGATGCCGGCGGTATGGTAATGCATCCTTGATAAAGGCATAGCCCCCCACTCCCGCATCGACATATTTCGCATAGCCGGTGCTGAATAGCACGGCATCCGACACATCGGCCACACTCTCGGAGAACGCTGGCCGGCACAAGCATTTATCCTCGACGAACATCACTGCGGGATGCGTTTCTTTGAATTCCCTGATTGCCTGTTGCATCTCAAGTTCTACGCCATAGGTGTATACGAACAGGACTCCCGCATACTCCGATGGAGACTGGCTGATTCTTTCCGAGACGTGTTGCAGGTCGATGCAAAGATTTTCAACCCCGATATCACAAGTCTCGAAGGGTGTTCCGGACTTATGGAATATCGCTGGAATAACGCCACAGCAGTTCGACGGAATTATCCACTTACCCTGTCGCTGCGCTCCTTTCAGCACGTTGAACAGGATATAGGATGCCCTGTTTTCAACAACGATCATTTTACGGATCGGAAATATTTCGCAAATGCCGGATGGCTGTACTGCTCCTGGAGATAGCTTTCCCGGTACACGGTAATGGTCCCCTCGTACAAGGCATAGTTGTGCTTCAGCTCCACAAATCTCGATAGATTGCTTAAACAGTAATCCACGGCTTCTGCCGGATTCAGGTAAAACAGGGTGGGATCGCGAAACGTGCTATGGGTCGTCAGGAAGTTGAACGCGATGGCCTTATTGCACATCCGATACATGCTGCCGATCAGGGAAAAGCAAAACGACTTCCACTCGTCATGATCAATATTCCCGGGCATGTTCAGCGTGCCGCTCAATACCACGAAGTCATGCTTCTCCTCGACGTTCGGATCCAGGATATTCCGGTTTCTGACGGTGATCTCGGGATATTTCTTTTTCGCCAGATCAATCATTTCATCCACTATTTCGGTGCCGCTGTAAGTGAATTTGACGTCCCGGCTTTTCAGATAGCTGTATAAATCGCAAATGCCGCAGCCGATATCTTCTATCGTATTGTGCGTCTCGCGATTCAACAGATGACCCGTAATCATCTCGAACCGAAGGTGCTGCGTTTCCTGGTTGTTCTGATGCGTCCCTTTGGGCGAGTCCCCATAGGTCAGAAAATTCGGCTGGTATACCTTCAGCTGTTCATCCAATATGTTTGGTTTCATCATTCCCTCCGCATGCCTCATTTATCCTGCGATTTTCCGTATATCTGTCGAACGATGGTATTCGGGCGCCGCTTCGTTTCCGAGAAGACTTTGGCCAAGTAAATTCCCACGACGCCGATCGCGGAAAGGATCAGGCCGCCGAGCAACCAGACCGATATCATCAACGAAGTCCAGCCGCTCATCGGCTTTGCGGCAAGCATCCAGTTCAAGGCCAGGAACAAGGTGCTGACACAGGCGACCAGGAAAATCGTGATCCCCGTATAAAAAATCCCGATCAGCGGCAAGTTGCTGAACGAGGTGACGGCATTCACGATAATCGCCAGCTTCTTGCGGAAGGTGTAAGTGGTTTCGCTGGTACTGTGCTTCTTCACCACCTGCGGCCGCTGGTCGAACCCGGTGATGAACCAGAGTCCGCCGATATCCAACTCCCGCTCCTCGAAGCTCAGTAGGGCGTCCACGTAACGGCGGGACATGAGACGGGCGGTGGTGATGTTGTAGGGTACCTTCAGCCCGGTCAGGGCGCGATACAGGATGTAATACCACACCCCCGACAAGCGCTCGATGGCGCTCCCCTTCCGCCGGCCCTGCACGCCATAGACCACGTCGCACTTCTCGGACTCCATTTGCTGCAAAAAGGAGAGCAGCCACTCGGGCTCTTCTTCCAGATCGCTGTCGAGAAGAAACACCTTGCCCCCCCGAGCATGGGCCAGGCCGGCCATCATGGCCTTGTGGTGGCCGAAATTGCGAGAGAGGTCGACAACCACGACGTGGGGGTCCGTTTCCGTCAACGCCACGGCCCGGGCCAGGGAATCGTCCGGGGACCCGTCGTTGACCAGCACGATCTCGTAGTCGTCCGTCAATTGGCGCGCCGCAAGGCTCACCCTGCGGTGAAACTCCTCTATGTAGGGAGCGGAGCGATACAGCGTGGCGACGATGGAAAGTTTCATGGTCGGACGTATTTCATGTAGCGTGGCGCGTCACCGCCGCAATTGAAGAGCAAATCGAGGATGCTGACGGCATGCTCGAACTCTCCCCACAGCTGGGGATATTCCGGATAGCCCCCGTAGTCGAACCAAGTCACCTTTATTCCGCGGTCGGTGAATAGCGATTCATCGAGATAGTTGCGGGCGGATGGTCCGGAAATATACTCGCTGGCCCCGGCCTGCTCGCACAGGTTGACCAGGCGTTCGCTCTGCCCACCGACCAGGGCGTAATCCCAGGAGTTGCTGACCCTGGTCTTGATGCCCAATTGGCCGCATACGAACTCGATCAGGGTCCGGTTCAGTTGGGAAAGGTGCGAGTATTCCCGTCCAAGATAAAGGGGCTCGAGTCCCGCCGCTATGCTGTCGAAGTAGGGGGCGCGCTTGTAGCTGTGGACAAGGGTTGACCAGTGCTTCGCCTGCCACCGGTGATCCTTCAGCTCCACTTCACGGATAAGGCGGCTTATATCCTGGCCGGCCGGCACGCTCAGCCACTGCACGCCGTTCTGGGTCTTGATCCTGTTGCGATTGCGCCAATCGTTCTTGGTGAACTGGACGTCGTCGTAGAGAACGAATTCATCGACCGCCGCGATCATGTCGAAATAGCCCTTCCACGGGATGTAGTTGGACTGGAGAATGGCTACTTTTTTCATGTCGAGTCTGATCGCTGTCCTTGGTCGGCCCCATTAGCCGGGCCGCTTCCTTTGTTTAGAGCTTCGACGCCCTCATGTAATACTGTCCCGCGCCGAGATGTCCATACACCTCGGACCAGAAGAAACACAGCTCGGCCTTTGCGAAGCCGGCGTTGCGGATGTCGTCGAGGAAGTCCCAACCGAAGTCGGTAAACACCAAGGACCCCTCTTCGGACACCGGGTTGCCGTGATACGCCGGCGGCAGGAGATGCTCCAGCTTCCCGTTCACCACCTCGGCGCGGCGCTCGCTCTTTTCCTTGGCCAAGTGGAACGGCACCGTCATCAGCAACTCCCCCTTCGGTTGCAGGACGCGGCAGGCCTCTTCCAACGCCCGGCGCGGGTTCACCACGTGCTCCAGCACATCGTTGCTGATGATGAGATCGAAGCTGCCGTCCGGAAAACTGAGCCGCTCCACGTCCTCGTGGCGAATGCCCTTGATGACCTGGCCGGGCAGCACGTCCTCCCCGAGGTATTCGCTGCCGGTGCAATGGGCATGGGTCACCGAGGTGCTCATCCAGTGGTAGATGGAGGTAACCTGCTCCATGAGGTAGACCTGGGGCCGGCGGTCGCGGCAGCGCTTAACGGCGTTGCGCGCGGCGTACGCCATCATCCGCTGCCGGTTGTTCAGGCCGCAATGGGGGCAGACCAGCCGTTCGCGCCAGTTCGGCAACCAGATGCCCTGGCCATCGACCGCGCCGCACTGCCGGTCGACCAGGAAATCCACCTCCCGCTCGCATACCCGACAATAGCCGGGCAGATGGTAGCTTTCCGCTTGGCCATGGGCCCTCAGGATAGCCAGCTCCCGGTCGCGACAAACTTCCAGCGCCGGCTCCACGGACCAGGCGTCGTACTCCGCCTTGCCCTGGATGTCGCGCACGATTTCCAGGGGGTCCGCCGCGCGATCCGCGGCGAACGAACCGCCATCGGCGACCCCCGGCGGGCAGTTGATGTCGTGCCGCCCGACCTTGCTTTCCGGCACCCCGATATCTTTGAGCAGGGCGGCGACGGTTTCAACTCCGGCTTCCAGGGAGTAATTGCGCCGCACGAACTCCAGGCCGCCACGGGAACTGGACTCCCACAGCACGCTGTCCTGATGGAGGCGCACCACTGCGTCGGCGAAGGCGGCGGAGTCGTCTGCAACCAGAACGCCGTCGCCCGGCGCCAGCTCCATGCCCTCCGCCCCGATCGCCGTCGACACGCAGGGCAGCCCGTAGCTCAGGCTGGTGCCGATCTTGCCCTTGATGCCCGCGCCGTAGCGAAGGGGCACAACGCTCATGCAGGAGCGGTCCAGTACGGGGCGCAGGTCTTCGACGAAGCCGAGAACCTCGATACCGTCACCCGCCAGAGCGAGCACCTCCGGTGTCGCACGGCTGCCGACGACCCGGAACACGGCGCGGGGCAGCTTCCGCCGGATGAGGGGGAACACTTCCTTGGCAAAATAGACCACCGCGTCCACGTTCGGCTGATGCTGAAAGCCGCCGACGAACACCATGCCGTTCCGGCCCGCAAACGGTGCCTCGGTTCCGGGAATCTCAATCGCCCAGGGGAACAGGAACACCCGCCCCTTGCCGCTGCCACTCGCCAGTTCGGCATCCAGCATGCCCTTCTCGGCAGAGCTGTGGACAATGGTTGCGTCCGCCGCACGGATGACGCGCATTTCCCGCTCCTTGGTCTTTTCCGCTTTTTTCCGCAACTCATCGGAACCCGCCAGCTGTGCCTCGCGGAATTCACGCAGGTAGTGAAGGTCGGAGGTGTGAAAGACCAGTCTCGCATTGGGGCAATAGCGGCGAATCGTGTCCAGGTTGCGTTCCGCCGCAAGCACCCGGAAAACCACCACCACGTCGTACTGGTCGCCGCACGCCGCCAGATGCTGCTCCAGGGAGGTGACATAAGGGGCATACAGGCACTCGACGCCGATACGCTGCAAATCGCGGGTATAGGGGTCCATGAAGAGGAAATTGTCCTCCGGCGCAAAGGTCACCTTGAACCCCAGCCCCTGCAGGATGCGCATCAGGTTGACCGCCGTGATCGAACCGGCGTCCTGATCCGGGGTCGGGGTGCAGTGATCCAGCACCAGCGCCCTCCCGGTGACGTTGCGATCCTTTTCCCTTTCCGGCATCACCCCGGGCTCGCCATGGCCGGCCAGCACATCCTGCCATCGTGCATAGAGCTTCCTGGCGTTCTCCACCTGGTAGGCTTTGACCCCGGCGGACACTTCCTTGCCGGAGGTGATACCCTCGAAATGCACCACCTCGGACAAGGGCTGATAGAGCACCCGGTAGCCCGCCTGGCGCACGCGGAAGGCCAGGTCGGAGTCCTCGCCATAAGCCGGCAGATAGTGCTCGTCGAACCCGCCGAGGCGGTCGTACAACTCCTTGGTGATCATCAGGGATGCGCCGGAACAGTAATCCACATCGCGCAGATAGTTGTATGTAGGACCGTTCGGGTCCTGCAGCCGGCCATAATTCCAGCCGGAGCCGTCGCGCCAGATGATCCCGCCCGCTTCCTGCAGGCGGCCATCGGGGTAGACCAGCTTCGAGCCGACCAACCCTGCCCGGGGAACGCAGTTAAAGGTGTTCACCAATTCGTCCAACCAGCCCGGGCGAACCACGGTGTCGTTGTTCAGCATCACCAGGAGCTTGCCATGGGCCTGCTGCGCGCCGTGGTTGCACGAGCGTATGAAGCCTTGATTCGTTTCGTTGCACACCACCCGCACGCCTTTCAGGGCCTCCAGCACTTCCAGGGTGTCGTCCGGCGACCGGTCGTCGACCACGATCACCTCGAAGCTGTAACGGGAGTGATGGGACCGGAGAGAACGCAGGCAACGATAGGTATATTCCGCCTTGCCATAGACGGGTATCACGATGGATACCATCGGCTCTTCGGGGCAAAGCATTTCGAACGGTGCGCCCACTACCTGGGGCTGATCGATCCGGGCAGGCTCGGGCATCATTCCGGCGGCCTGGGTCCGCCATAGACTGTACGAGAGGGTATGCCCGAAAACCCCAGGAAAGCGCCGGTACAGCCAGCCCTTGAGCCGGTTGCGCTCGACGGTGGAAACCGGCAGGCGGTGGTAGATCTTGCGCATTACCGCGATGGCGAATGCTTTCGGATTTTGCAACGCAAAGCGGAGGATATTCACCGAGCGGGGCCACCGCCGCAGCCGGAGCCACTCCACTTCGGCGCGCATTCTCTGGTTTTCGTTGTAAAGATTGGCGCTTGCCTCGAGCAACTGGGATTCTTTCTCAGTCAGCACCGTTTCGTCGGCGGCATTCGCCTTCTCGTTTTGCAGGCGCTCTTTTTCATGCTCCAGCTGCCCTTTTTCATGCTCCAGGCGCTCTTTTTCATGCTCCAGCCGGTTAATCACCGCGTTGAGTCTTGCGATTTCGTTTGCCGCAATATTTCGCTCGGTCTTTATCAAATCCGTCAGCGATATCACATGCTCCGAATCGAAAATGGACTGCTCCATCAGACTGTTCGGCAAAGACGGCAACGCCTCGTCGGACGCCACGGCGATCAGGTAGACCGGCCGCTGAAGCCCAAAGGAAGGCAGGCCGATTCGGTCGTCCGCCGCATAGCTGGTGGTCGGGGCGGCGCCGGCGCCGAACATGGCGGACCCGTAAAAAACGCGCTGGCCCAGGATCGAGCAATTGCGGAAATATTTTCCCAGCAGTCCCTCAAACTCCTCCCGGTACAATTCCTTGACGTGAAAATCATTCTTGAAGCCCGGGCGATCCGAGTACTCGAAGCGGTCCGGAGTGGAAATTACCAGGATGCCATCTGGCCGTAATACTCTCTTGATTTCCAGCAACATTTTGTCATGCTGGGCATGGTGCTCAAGCGTTTCAAAGCTGACGATGCAATCGATGCTGGCGTCCAGCAGCGGAATGGCTACGCAGTCGCCCTGGAGGAACTGCAGGTTGCTTTGGCGATAGGCCGATTCGGCATGCTTCACCACCTCCCCGTCCAGGTCCACACCGACAACGCTTTTTGCGCTTCCCGCGAGGACGAAGCTTCCATAGCCCTCGCCGCAGGCGATATCAAGAACATCCTTTCCCTTGACGAGTTCCTTCGCCATCAGGTATCGGTGCCAGTGTTCCAGCGCAATGACGCCGCCGACGGCCGGCACGTATCGCTCTCCAGTAAATTCCATATCCACCTAAACCACCCCCATTAGCAGCTGGCGCCTATGGCAAGACCAGCCGGATATTCCAAGCTATAGATGGTGCAGGACCTGAATCCGGCGGAAAGCACGGTAGTCCAGAAATCCGCGCCGAATTCCGTCTGTACGAGAAGATCCGAGGCAACATCCCGTGCGCACCCATGGTAACTGCCGGACAGCCCGGACCTGGAGCGACTGAGCCGTCCGACGACTATCGGAATGGTAAAAATGCACCGCCCTCCGCCCCGCAGTATGCGACGGCATTCCCCCAGCCCCGTGTCCGGGAAATCGACATGCTCCAGGGTGTCCGAATGCACGACCAGATCAACGCTTCCGGTACTCACATCGAGCTTCGTCATATCGTATTCGGGATAATTGACGAGGCGATGATTGGGCAGGGCGCTGAGATACGGCGTTAAGGTGCCGGCAGGGTTTATCTCGAGCACCTTCAAGTCCGCGTTTTCCGGCGCACGACAAAAGTCCTCCAGTGTGCCCGCGTATCCGTATGATTTGACAATCGCCTCTGCCAGCGCCATCGACCGCAGGTTGGCACCGCAACTCTCGCAGCAATAGCCCTGCTGCCTGTCGATGTAGCGGGCTTCCCCCTCGGACAATTGCCACTCGGCGACGAGCTCCGGCCACAAAACCGGCCGCTGAATGAACTGTCCCCCTCCGCATACCGGGCATCTGGTCACCGGCTCCATAATGTTTTGACTGACGAACGCCGCCAAGCCATGCCTCCCTGTGTCATTGGCTGATGCCAATCTTTGAAAAATCCATCCCCTCGTAATAAGAAGCCATCTCCCTGATGTGACCCTTGCAGTGTTCCGACAGGCCCTCCCCCCGCCCCGGAACCCCGACGTTCTTTCGCGTCTGCCGCGTCTTCACGCGCTCAACCGCATTGGCGATATCCGCCCCGGAAGCGCTTATTTGATAATGCGCGCAAATATCCTGAACCACCTTCAGCGGGTCTGCGGCAAGGTCATCATAAGTTACCAGCATTTTCCCCGTGCACTCATGCCAGGACACAAAAAAATTGAAATACCAGGGCATCACCATATGGGTGACGAACCTGGCGGCACGCTCAAACTCCCATCCGACGATATCGTCAGGAACGAACGCCATCGGATACACGACGCTTTCTGTCCGATGGTGATCAATCAGACTGGGAATGACGTCGTAGAGATTTCTCACCAATACCACGGGCTTGAGACTGAACTCATCGAGGTATCGCTTGGTCGCGCTCGAGTAGCGAACATGATGTTGCGCCACCAAGTTGAAATTCCCATAGGCGCCGCTGTCCGCCTGCAACTTTTGGGGACACAGCTCCTGCTCGCGCCGCCCGTATTCCGGAACCCACGATGTAACCGCAAAGTCAGGCAGAGTCGATAATACCGTCGAGAGGTATGTGGACCCGGACTTGGGCATGCACGCGACGAGAATTCTATGCCTGTCGTTCATGGCCCCGATGCCTTCCCCTTTTGCTGGAACAATTGTTGATGCTCGACGCTACGCTACTTGTTTATCTCGTCCGCAAACTGATGAAATCTCGTTGCCAGTTCCTCAAGGATCAGCGGATCAGGAGTGCCCGGAGGTGCGGCCAGAGCGCAGCGATAGTAGTCGTTTGCCGCTTTCCGCTCGGCGGAGTCTTCCTTGAGAACCACCACAGTTTCGACCCCCTTTTCCGAGCTGTTAATCTTTTCACGCAAAGGCAGCAAACAGTCCGTCGAAAATTCCTCGTCGAGAAAATCAAAACAGCTTTTCAGGGTTGATTCCGGCTCCCCCACCAAGTCTTCATACATCACCCGCATCACTCTCTCACGACCAAGGGCCCGCTCGCCCTTTACCGCGAACTCGGTATAAGTCTGCCATGCCGAATAAGCTTCTCCCTGGTTGAAATCCCGGCCGGCGCCCCCTGCGTTGGAAAACCGCATGAATGACTTGGCCACTTCGTCCGGGCTTCTGAGGATATGAATAAATTTCGCCCCAGGGAACAACTGCGATAACGCATACATGTAGTAGGTGTTTTCCGGCGTACCATCCACCCAGCGCCGCTTCGAATCTGACTCGGCGCGCATGATCTGATAATTCTTGGCCGAGACCCTTTCCGGCACCGGGCTCAGTGTTCCCTGTTTCTCCCGTTCGTCGATTTCGGCATCGCTCAAACCCTGTTTCTTGGCGGCCATCCTGCGGACGAAGCGCAGACGGGGTTCTCGGGTGCCTACCACGAACTGGTCCACCATTTCACCGAAGGCGGCGAAAAAGTCCTTCTCTTCCCATCCCAGCGCACCAAAATGGGAATAACGGCCGTTTACCGACCCGAACTTGTACAACTGGCGCATGTTTACTGCCAACCTGCTTATCCAGTGGGTCTCCGGTACGGGAAGAATATTGGGGTGCTGCCCCAGGCACCACGTGAATACGCTTGTCCCGGATCTCCCGGAACCCACGATGAAGATTGGTTTGTTATCGGCCCGCATAATTGGGTTCATTTTCAAAAATCAGCCAAATTTCAACAACGTTAAAAAAGTTTTCGTCTTATTCAATAACCTGGACATCAGGCTTCTCGCGGCGGGATTTGTCCCACGAACATAATCCTGGAACCGTTCCGCCAGCTCCCTTTGCGCTGCGGCGTCCGGCAGCGGGGAAACCGGCTCGCGGGTGATCGATTGATAGAACTGGTTGGCCAGCGCCCCCTTGGCCGACGCCGGATTCGGCAACGGCCCCTTCCCCGCCTCGACATCCGAGCTGTTTATCCGCTCCCGCAGCGGCAGCAGGCAGTCGGCCGAAAACTCCTCGCCGAGAAATTCCAGGCAACGGCGCAGGGTCGGTTCCGGATCGCTCACCAGGTTTTCATAGGAAATGCGCAGCACTTTATCGCCACCCAGCGCATGTTCTCCCTTTACCGCCGCCTCTGTCATCCGGTGCCAGGTGGCGTACGCTTCCCCTTCGCGGTAATCCAATCCCGCATCCCCTGCTCTGGAAAATTTCATCAGGGAACGGGCTACATCATTCGGATCCCGGAGGATGTGAATGAATTTAGCCTCCGGGAAAAGCAAGGAAAGCCCGTACATGTGGAAACTGTTATCCGGTGTACCGTCGACCCAGCGCCCCTTGGGGTCGGCCGGATCACGAACCACCTGATAGTTCTTCGCCGGTTGGGCGGAGCGAGCAGGATTCGTGGCTCTCTTCTTCTCCAATTCGTCGACCTGCTGCTCATTCAAGCCCCGTTTCCTGGCTGACTCCCGGCGAATGTAGCGCAAACGCGGCTCGCGCGTATCGACCACAAATTGGTCTACTGCCCGCCCGAACGCTGCGTAGAAATCCTTTTTATCCCAATCCAGCGCACCCAGGTGGGAGTAGCCCCCATTGACCGTGCCCACACCGTAAAGGTCATGCATGACGATCGTCAGTTTTGCAATCCAGTGGGTTTCCGGCAAGGGCAGGATGTTGGGATGTTGCCCAAGGCACCAGGTCAAGACGCTCGTACCGGACCTTCCTGAGCCGACGATAAAGATGGGTTTGTTTTCTGCTTGCATTGCGGCGAAATCCTCAGTCTTCCAACTGCGATTCCAGTGCTCCAGTTTTGATCAGGTCCAGCAGCGGAATCGGGCAACCCTTGATTATGAAATCCGCGAGGCTCCAGGTAAAGAAAACAAAAACCGGTATCCCGGTGCTAATACTTTTCTCCCTCATCTCGATGAAAGCAGCATCCAATTCTTTTTTATCGATGCGGGAGGGATGATGTTCAGTGACGAAATCCAGGTATTCCGCGGCCCCTTTTTTCGCAAGGGGCTGCACCATAATCGAGGGCTTTATTTTCGGATTGCGTTTATAGAATTTATCCGCCAGCTCCACAAAGCGCGGCAGTTCACGGTAGTTTATATCCATCAGCGCAAAGCTCATGGAAAACGTGAATACATAGTTTTTCTTTTCTGCATACTCCAACAGGAACGTGAGATTTTCATAAACCCGATCAAAATCGACTCGTTGTCTAATCTGCTCTATCGTTTCCTTGGTGCTGCCATCAAGGCTCAAGTTCAGCTTTCCAAGGTATTCGTTATCGATCAACGCAATGGCGTTGCGCTCATTCAATAGCATTCCGTTTGTCGATACCCTTACCCTGACACCCTGTTTTTTCAATCGTGCCGCAACCATCTGCCAGTTCTTGTTGAACAAGAACTCGCTGCCATTCATAAAAAAATCAAAAATATGCCCTTCATTTTCAAAACACTTCTCTATGTCGCCTTCCGACATTTCCTTGAAGCGCGAGCCGTCAGGCATCAGTGCGCCTTCCGTGATTTCTTCGGTAAACAGTCCGGGACAATGTATGCAGCGCGCATTGCATATGGCAATCAGGTTGCCTTGGCGCAATGGGGCGACGACCGCTGGGACGACATTGCCCCGAATAAAATCCTCTATTACATCGCCAATGGCCCGTAGCTTGGAAATGTATATGCCAAGGTCCGACGGCGACCTTAGCAGTTCCACCAGCTTGTCGCATTGATCAAGGAACTTCCTATAGTCAGCCAAAACGAGCCTCGTCTCGTCATCCTCGCTCCTTTTTTCCAAAATGTTTCTTAGCCGATCAATGCTGCGGATCCCTATTCTTAACCTGCCTCTTAGAAAAATTTCCCGCAGCCGCGCCACGCTATAGATGCGTACGCCAAGATGGTTTCTTAGTGAGGTCTCATAATCTCGAAGCGGCTTCTGGATCAGCTGACGCAGCGACTGTGCGGTCCCGTTAAGGCAGCATGTCTCACAAAAAACATCTGGATATTCGCCTGCGGCAATAGCTTTCCTGAACGACCGATATTTTTCGGACGCCCACACCTTCGCCACACCGTCGTTCCTCCACGAACCCATATCCGTTGGATTTTTGCAACACGCCTTGAAATCCCCCCCCATACGAAGCACCCCCTCCACCCAGGGAGATGCGCAAAACTTAGGCGGAGGACGTTCGCCTTTTTTAAACTCTATCGTGCTGGACATACACAATTTCTTTCCCAATGCGTTGGGTGCATTGAAGTTTCAATCCCTTACCCGCCACGGGCTCTCTCATTATATTTGCCCGCCTTGTAATAGGCCGCGTACTTTTTCAATACCACCTCTGTCGCATCCACTTGTTTGACGCGCCCGCCTTCGATCCATACCACGCTGTCGCATAATTCCTTCACCGTCGGCATACTATGCGACACCAGCACAACCGTCTTATCTGATTTAATCAGCCTTTTCATCTCGGCGGTGGATTTGGCGCGGAACTCTTCGTCACCTACGCCCAGCACCTCGTCGATCAGCAACACATCGGGGTCCACTTGAATCGCCACGGAAAACCCCAGCCGCGCCCTCATGCCGGATGAATAGGTGTGCAAGGGCTGGTCGATAAAATTTCCCAAACCGGTAAATTCGCGGATTGCATCCATCTTTTGCGCGATTTCGCTTCTGCGCAGGCCAAGCAGCATGCCGCTCAGCATGGCATTCTCCCTACCCGTCAGGTGCGGGACAAAGCCCACTCCGAGGGAAAGCAGCGACACACGCGCACCTTGATTGACGATGCGCCCGCCATCCGGCTCGAGGATGCCCGCAATCAGGCGCAGCAAGGTGCTCTTCCCCGCGCCATTGCGGCCGATAATACCGATGGTTTCGCCCCGATGCAGATCGAACGAGATATCGTTGAGCGGCGTGAATTTGGCCCACTTGAACATGCCCGCCCTGACGGTGTAGGACAGGCTGACGTTCTGCAGGCTGATCAGGACTTCATGGGCCGACATCAGAAGCGCACCTTTCCATACTTGCGATCCATGTGCTTGAGCAGCATCAACCCGAATGCGCTTACCAGCAGGGAGAAAAACAAGATGACGGCAAGACGTCCGGTATTGGGCCAGACTCCACGAAGCATGACGTTGCGGTATTCGTCGATCAATCCTGCCATCGGATTGAGCAGAAGATAGCTTTTCAAGGGTTCGTGGACTTCATTGATGTTGAAAAACACGCCGGAGATAAAGAACAGCAACATCATGCCATTATCGATGGCTACCTTCAGGTCCGGCAGAAATGGGGTGAAGGCCCCGACCAGCATGGCGAGCGCCATGACCAGACACAACTGGGTAAGAACCACCATCGGCACCGCCAGCCAAGTAGGCTGAAAGGGGATGCCGTAGAGCAGCAAAAAAAGCACGAAAATTGCGAAAACCGGCAGGAAACGCGCAGCGCTGCTCAGCACGGCGATAACAGGAAAAATGTACTTGGGGACGTACACCTGCTGCACCAGACCACGGTGTCCGTTGATCGACTGACTGCCGCCTTTCACTCCGGTGTCGAACCATTTCCATACCACCGCACCGCAGAGAAAGAACGGCACAAAATCCGGCCCACCGCGTTGCATCACGAGGACGAAGAGAATATAGAACGCGCACAGGTAGAGCACCGGCTCGATGACCCACCAAAGCAACCCGAGGTAGGAACGTGCCGCCTCGGCTTTAATATCGGTGTATGTCTTATATAGGATTAACTCGACGGTGTTGCGTAACTGCATGGTTAAATTTTCTTAAGAATGGCGGCCAAGATTAATCCGAGATTTCCTGCCAATGTTTGCCGATGAACCCCGGAACGCATCAGACCGGCAACTCTTGGAAGCAACCAACGTTCCCGGGCGGCCGCGAATTGATCCAGAATTTGCCGGTTTTCCGTAGTTAGCCTGGGCCGCAGCCGCTGGAGCGCCTGAATGTTTCGATCGTTCCAGTTCCTAAAAGCCCCCCTGAGAAGCATACGGATGCGCCCAAATCGGGCCGACCAGTTCGAATTTGTCCCAACAAGGTTCGCGCCATGCTGACGATATCGGAGGGATGGATAGGCATCATAGAAAATCTTGCCGCCACAACCGCTGACGGTCAAATACACCCACCAGTCGTGAGCGACCACATTGACATCCGCCCCCGCTTCGCACAGCAGGTTACGGGCCGCATCGTTAAACACCATCGTGTTGCCACCACCGATGTTTTGCATCAAAGCATTGGGAAAACTTGGAAGTTTGGTGAATAACGGAGAAAAACCGACGTCCCGATTGTCCTCGTCAACGATACGGGTACGGGAACAATACAGTGCGGGGACATCTTCCGGCACGCTTGAAAGCGAATCGATGGCCCGCTGAAGCTTGTCCGCTTCCCAGATGTCGTCCTGGTCGGAATAAGCATAATAATCGGCTTGAATTCCGGCCCTACAAGTCAACGACAGGAAATTTGCGGCAAACCCTTTCGCAGGGCCGGGATGGATGGAGAGCCGTTCTATGCCCCAATTTTCCCGATACGATTCGAGGATGACATGGGTATCGTCCCAGGACCCGTCATCCGACACCCAAACCGCCCAATTTGCGTAATTTTGCGCCGCAATGGAATCGAGTTGCTCAGCGAGATAATGCTGGCCGTGGTAGGTGCACAGAAGAATCGCAACCGTGGGACGAGAGCGGTCTAGACAACCAAGTCGCGTAGACGACGAGGAAACACCTGAAAGGGTTGTCGCACTCGGGCAACCTACATCCAGTCCAGCGCTTTCCTTTTTGCTGCATGGTCCATCAAAAACAGATGCGACATTGTTGAACTGCTTCGCCAACCCATCCCTCCAAACTCCCCCTCCGGTTCCTGCCTTCCGCAATTCCTCATTAAGGGAATTTACGCCGCCAACCCCCATCGGCGGAAAAGCACAAAAGCAGAACTCGATAATTATTATTGCCCCCCGTGGCGGATCGCTAGAAATAGCAGAATCTCCCGCAAAAAGCGATTCGTATTTCTACGTACAGAGCCCCGGCAACCCGCGCCAGTGCGCATCACAACAGCCTGAACAAAAATTTACCCCATCACCGGAGGGGTGCATGACAGCAGGTCAGACCCCGACAAACTTTTTTGCCGTATCCCGTCAGTCGAACACTTCAGCGTCGTGGAATGAAACCCCAGCTTGGTCCTTTGGAGAGAGGGTGGGCTCGCCCGACAAAGGCCACTGGATATCCAGGTTCGGGTCACACCAGGAGATGCATCGCTCATGCTCAGGAGCCCAATAGTCGGTAGTCTTGTATAAAAATTCAGCGTAATCGGACAACACCAGAAAGCCATGGGCAAATCCAGGCGGAACCCACATCATGCGCCTATTGTCTTCCGACAACACTTCTCCCACCCATTGGCCAAACGTCGGGGAGGCACGCCGGATATCCACGGCCACATCAAACACAGCCCCGGAAATCACCCGAACCAGCTTCCCCTGAGATTGTTTGATCTGGTAATGCAGGCCACGCAGCACATTTTTTGCCGAACGGGAGTGGTTGTCCTGCACAAACTCGGCCTGTATACCTGCCCTGTCTTCCAGCATCCGCTTGTTGTAGCTCTCGAAAAAAAAACCTCGTTCATCCCCGAACACTTTCGGCTCGAGAACCAGAACATCCGGAAGGGCCGTCGGGACGACATTCATCAAAACACCCTTTCTTGCAACATGTCGAGCAAATACTGCCCATACCCGCTTTTGTTCAATGGCCGGGCGAGAGCCTCGATCTGCTCCGCCGTAACGTAACCCATGCGGTAGGCCACTTCTTCGGGGCAGGCTACCTTGAGGCCCTGCCGTTTCTCGATGGTTTCGATGAATAGCGCCGCTTCCATGAGGGACTCGTGAGTGCCGGTATCGAGCCAGGCCATGCCCCGCCCCATGACGCTGACTTCCAGTTCACCCAACTCCAGATAGCGCCGGTTGACGTCGGTAATTTCCAGTTCGCCCCGACCCGACGGCTTGAGATCGGCGGCGATGTCCGCCACCCGCCGGTCATAGAAATAAAGGCCGGTCACCGCATAGCGGGACTTTGGATGGGTGGGTTTTTCTTCGATGCTGATGGCGCGGCCCCGTTGGTCGAATTCCACCACCCCGTAGCGCTCGGGGTCGTGCACCGGATAGGCGAACACCGTGGCCCCGCTCTGTTTGGAAGCAGCATGCTGAAGATCGCCCCCCAGTTCATGCCCGTAGAAAATGTTGTCCCCAAGCACCAGGGCGCAGCCCTCGCCGTTGAGAAACTCCCGCCCGATCAGAAACGCCTCGGCGATCCCCCTCGGTTCGGACTGCACCGCGTAGGAAAAAACCATTCCCCACTGGCTTCCATCACCTAGCAGCTGCTGGAAGCGCGGCGTATCCTGGGGAGTCGAGATAATCAAGACCTCCCGGATACCCGCCAGCATCAGGGTAGTGAGAGGGTAGTAGATCATCGGCTTGTCGTACACCGGCAGGAGCTGCTTGGACACGGCCTGGGTCGCGGGATATAACCGGGTGCCGGAACCGCCGGCGAGAATGATGCCCTTCATGCCGTGGCCCTCGCCCCGTAATTGGCTTCGACCCATTGGCGGTATTCGCCGCTGGCGATACTTTCCACCCATCCCATGTTTTCCAGATACCACTCCACCGTCTTGCGCATGCCGGTATCGAAGCTTTCCTCGGGACGCCAGCCCAACTCCCCGGCGATCTTGCGCGCATCGATGGCATAGCGGCGGTCGTGGCCGGGGCGGTCCTTGACGAAGGTGATCAGGCGGGCATGGGGGCTGCTCTGGGGAAGCAGTTCGTCGAGCATGGCGCACACCGCGCTCACCACTTCCAGGTTGGTTTTCTCGCTGTTGCCGCCGACATTGTAGGTTTCCCCCACTCGGCCATCGGCCAGCACCCGGCGAATCGCCGTGCAATGGTCCCCCACGTAAAGCCAATCCCGCACATTTTTGCCGTCACCGTAGATCGGCAGCGGCTTGCCCTGGACCGCGTTGAGGATAATCAGGGGGATCAGTTTCTCGGGGAACTGGTAGGGTCCGTAGTTATTGGAGCAGTTGGTGGTCAGGGTCGGCAGCCCGTAGGTGTGGTGGTAGGCCCGCACAAGATGGTCGGACGACGCCTTGGACGCCGAATAGGGGCTGTTGGGGGCAAAGGGTGTGGTCTCGGTGAACGGCGGGTCGTTCGGGCCGAGGGAACCGTAGACTTCGTCGGTGGACACGTGAAGAAAGCGGAACGCCTCTTTCTCCGCCTGCGGCAGCCCCTGCCAATGGGCCCGTACCTCCTCCAGCAGATTGAAGGTGCCGACGACGTTGGTCTGGATGAAATCTGCCGGGCCGTGAATGGAACGGTCAACATGGCTTTCGGCGGCAAAGTTGACGATGGCCCGCGGCCGGTGCCGCACCAGGAGATCGGCCGCCAAGCTCCGGTCGGCGATGTCGCCGCGAACGAAAACATACCGGCTGTCGCCATCAAGCGCCGCCAAATTCCGCAGATTGCCGGCGTAGGTCAACTTATCCAGGTTGACGACCGGCTCATCGGATTCATTCAGCCAGTCGAGGACGAAATTGGAGCCGATGAACCCTGCGCCTCCGGTGACGAGAATCAAAACACCCTCCTTAGCTTCTCTGCTGGCCGTAGTAGGCCTGGTACCAAGTGACGAATTTCGCCACCCCCTCCTTCAAGGGCGTGCGCGGGGCGAACCCGACCGCCTGCCGCAAGTCCTCGGTGTCGGCGTAGGTGGCCACCACGTCCCCATCCTGCATGGGCAGCATGTTTTTCTCCGCTTTCCGGCCCACCGCCTCCTCGATGGTTTCGATGAAGGCCATCAACTCCACCGGCTCGTGGTTGCCGATGTTGTACAGGCGGTAAGGCGCATAGCTGCACGCCGGGTCGGGATGGGCGCAGTCGAAGGCCGGGTCAGCCGTCGCCGGCTTGTCCAGCACGCGCACCACGCCTTCCACGATGTCGTCGATGTAGGTGAAGTCCCGCTGCATCTTGCCGTGGTTGAACACGTCGATGGCCCGGCCCGCCGTGATCGCACCGGCGAACAGGGAGGGAGACATGTCGGGCCGGCCCCAGGGGCCGTAAACAGTGAAGAAGCGCAAACCGGTGACGGGCAAGCCGTAGAGGTGGCTGTAAGTGTGGGCCATCAGCTCGTTGGCCTTCTTGGTGGCAGCGTAGAGGCTCACCGGATGGTCCACGTTCTGGTGCACCGAGAAAGGCATGGCGGTGTTGGCGCCGTAGACGCTGGAACTGCTGGCGAAAACCAGGTGCTCCACCTTGTGGTGGCGACAACCTTCCAGCACGTTGGTGAAGCCGACGATGTTGCTCTGAATGTAGGCGTGGGGATTCTTCAGGGAGTAGCGCACGCCGGGCTGGGCCGCCAGATTGATGACCCGCTGGAAACCCTCCCGGGCGAACAGGCCTTCCATGGCTGCCCGGTCGGCGATGTCGAGACGCTCGAAGCGAAAGCAGTCGAAAGCATTCAGCTGCTCCAGGCGGTCCTGCTTGAGCTTTACGTCGTAATAATCGTTGAGGTTATCCACCCCCACCACTTCGTCGCCCCGCTCCAACAGGCGCAGGCAGGTGTGCATGCCGATAAAGCCGGCCGCGCCGGTCACCAATACTTTCATTTCTTCTCCCGCTCAAGCGCAATCAGCTTGGCGTACTTGGCAAAACTGTTGAAACAGCCGATCAGGGTATGCGCCAGGCCCGGCGTCCCGTCCAGAAACCCCAATCGGAACAGGTAAAACTTAACAAACCGCAGGAGGGGACTCAACACCAGCTGCCCGGCACGGCCCCGCTTCCCCCGCTTGTACAATTCCTCCGCCTGGAGCGTGGTGTAGCGGTTCTGTTTGGCCAGGTAGCTGTCCAGAGTTTCGCAGGATTCGTGGAGCAGATCTCCCGCTAGCGTCCCCACCTCCCCCTCGAACAGCACTTGTTCGTGCACCGTATCGTCGCTCCACCGGGCGCGGCGACGGTCGAACAGCCGCAGGCTCCAGTCCGGATAACCCTCCCCGTGGCGCAAATAGCGGCCCAGGAAGCGGTTGCAGCGGGCCATGCGGTAAGCACCGAAGCGGGGGGCCTCCAAGACTTCGGCAATGGCCTGCCGCAAGTCCCCGCTCACCCGCTCATCCGCATCCAGGCACAACACCCAGTCGTGGGCCGCCTGGGCCACGGCAAACTGCTTTTGCCGCCCGAAGCCCAGCCATTCCTGATGCATCACCCGGGCTCCGCGTTCCGTCGCGAGAGCTGGCGTGCCGTCGGTACTTCCCGCATCCACCACTACCACCTCGTCGGCGAAGGCTGCGCTCTCCAGGCAATCTTTCAACTGACTGGCAGCGTTAAGGGTAATGATGACGACCGATAGCTTATGCACGGGGGGAGGCCGAAAAATCCAGGCGCTATTCTATGCGCAAACCGGCTACGGAGATAGGCTCTCAGACCAACCCCCGCTGCTGCAACTCGTCCTTGAGGTAGGCGTAGTAGATCGGCGCGGCCACCACGCCCAGCAGGCCGAAGGTCGCCTCCATCACCAGCATGGCCAGCAACAGCTCCCAGGCCTTGGCGCGGATTTGGGAACCCACGATCCTGGCGTTGAGGAAATATTCCAGCTTGTGGATCACCACCAGGAACACCAGGGAACCCATAGCCACGTGGAGGGACTGGCTGAGGCTCACCACCACGATCACGGTGTTGGAAATGAGGTTCCCCACCACCGGCAGCAGGCCGGCGAGGAAGGTGACCAGAATCAGGGTCTTCATGAACGGCAGCTGGACGCCCAACAGGGGCAACACCACCCCCAGATAGAGACCGGTGAAGAACGTGTTCAGCGCCGCAATCCGCACCTGGGCGAAGACGATGCGCCGGAAGGCGTCGGAGAGGCGCGCCGCCCGCTCCACCAGGGCGCGGGACAGGGGGCGATAGAGATGGATAGGCTGAGCCTCGTGGAGGGAAACCATCGCCCCCACCACCATGCCGACCAGAATATGGGCCAGCGCCCGCCCGGCCTCCTTGCCCATTCCCTGCAATTCGCCGGCGTGGGCCCGCAACCACTCCGCCATGGCCGCCTTCAGGCTCTCCGGGTTGGAGGGCAGGTATTGGAGCACCCAGGCCGGCAGCACGGTGCGGGAGCTTTCGATGATGTCCGCCATCCTCTGCAGCAGGGAGGTGAGATTGCCGGCCTCGCCGCGGAAGAAAGCCACCATGCCGAGGCTGCCGGCACTGAGGGCCAGAATCACGATGACCGAAATCAACACCACCACCACCATCTTGGCCCGCTTGCCGGTGAAACGGCTGAGGCGGGGGGACAGCAAATGCACCAGCTGGTGCACCAGCAGCCCCCCCAGCAGCGCCGGCAACAGGTGCACCTTCAGGATCAGCACCAGCAACACGGCCATGACGGTCCAGGCGGCGATGTCGTAGTAGGGCAAGGGGGCTGGGCGGCTCATTCCGGTTCCGGTGGGGAAAGCGCCTTTATAGCATGGAGTCAACAGCCCTTGAAACCGCTTGCCCCCACGTGAAGTTTTTGCCTGGAGGCTCTACAATGCCGCCCCATGACCCCCATTCTGCTGGTGAAGACCTCCTCCCTGGGCGACGTGATCCACAATCTGCCCGTCGCCACCGACATCGCCCGGCACCTTCCCGGTGCCGCCATCGACTGGGTGGTGGAAGAGTCTTTCGCCGGCATCCCCCGGCTTCATTCCGCCGTAGGGGAGGTCTTTCCGGTGGCGATCCGGCGCTGGCGCAAAGCCCTGTTCCAGCCCGCCACCTGGCAGGAAATCGGCGCTTTTCGCCGTCAACTCCGGAGCCGCCGCTACCGCACCGTCCTGGACACCCAGGGACTGATCAAAAGCGCCCTCATCACCGCTTTTGCCCACGGCGAACGCTGCGGCTTCGACCGGGCCAGTGCCCGGGAACCCCTCGCCGCCCGTTTCTACCAGCACACCTACGCCGTCGACCGCTCCCTCCATGCGGTGGAACGAAACCGGCTGCTGGCAGCCCAGGCCTTCGGCTATGCCCTGGACACCCCGGCGGACTACGGCATTTCCGCCCCCGACCTGCCTCTGCCCTGGCGCCCTCAAGAGCGCTACGCCGTGCTGCTCCACGCCACCAGCCGGGAAGACAAGCTGTGGCAGGAGGAAAGCTGGATCGCCCTGGGTGCCTGGCTCGCCCAAAAGGGCATCGCCAGCGTGCTTCCCTGGGGCAGCACGGCGGAGAAGGCCCGCAGCGAAAGGCTGGCCCGCAGCTTTCCCGGTGCCGTCGTCCCGCCGGCCCAATCCCTGGGAGAACTCGCCGTCCTGCTGGGGGGCGCGCAAGTGACGGTAGGCGTCGACACCGGCCTCACCCACCTCGCCGCCGCCCTGAAAACCCCGACGGTCGCCCTTTACTGTGCCAGCAAGCCGGGGCTCACCGGCGTCTACGCCACCGGCTTCGCCCGCAACCTGGGGGATGCCGGCGCCCCGCCCCCCCTCGCCGCCGCCCAATCCGCGGTGGAAGAGGCCCTGGGATGAGCCGCCCCCTCTACACCCTCCTGCTGTGGCTGCTGCTGCCCGCGGTCCTGCTGCGGCTGTTGTGGCGGGGCCGCCGCCAGCCCGGCTACCGCAGGCACTTGGCGGAACGCTTCGGCTTCTATCCCTCCCTTCCCGACAACGGCCGGCCGCTCATCTGGCTCCATGCGGTATCGGTGGGCGAAACCCGCGCCGCCCTCCCCCTGGTGGACGCCCTGCTGGCACGCTACCCGGATCACCGCCTCCTGCTGACCCACATGACCCCCACCGGCCGCGCCACTGGGGAGGACCTGTTCGGCGAACGGGTGCAGCGAGTCTATCTGCCCTACGACTACCCCTTCGCCGTGGAGCGCTTCCTGCGCCGCTTCCGCCCGGCCGTGGGCCTGCTGCTGGAAACGGAGCTGTGGCCCAACCTCATCGCCGGCTGCCGGAGGAACAATATTCCCCTGCTGCTGGTCAACGCCCGCCTGTCGGAAAAATCCGCCCGCCGGTACGCCCGGGTGCCGGCCCTCAGCGGGGAAAGCCTGCGAGGCCTCGCCGCCGTGGCCGCTCAGACCGAGGCCGATGCGGAGCGCTTGGCCGTCCTGGGGGCCGCCTCCCCGACGGTGGTCGGCAACCTCAAGTTCGACATCCCGCCCCCCGCCGGGATGCTGGAGCGAGGAAGGGAACTGCGCCGCCTGTTCGGGGAAAGCCGGTTGGTGTTCCTCGCCGCCAGCACCCGGGATGGAGAAGAAGCCTTGCTGCTGGAAGCCCTGGCCCGGGTCGAGGATGCGGATTTCCTCACCGTCATCGTCCCCCGCCATCCCCAGCGCTTCGACGAAGTCGCCGGGCTGTTGGCCAAACACGGCTTTTCCTTTCAGCGCCGCAGCGAAAACCGCCCCGTCCCGACGGAAACCCGGGTGGTGCTGGGGGACAGCATGGGGGAAATGTTCGCCTACTACGCCGCCTGCGATGCGGCCTTCATCGGCGGCAGCCTGCTGCCCTACGGCGGGCAGAACCTGATCGAGGCCTGTGCCGTGGGCGTGCCCGTGCTGATCGGCCCCCATACCTTCAACTTCACCCAGGCCAGCGAATTGGCGGTAACCGCCGGTGCGGCATTACGGGTGCAATCGGCGGAGGAATTGCTGCGGGAAGCCGCGGCCCTGCTAAGCAGCCCGGAACGGCGAAAAGCCATGGGAAAAGCGGGAAAGACCTTCGCCGGGCAACATCAGGGGGCCACCGGGCGCATCATGGAACGGCTGGCGCCCTTCCTAAACTAATACCGGCAGGTGGTTGTCCAGAAAGCCTTCCAGGGCGGCCTTGTCGGGGGGCGCAAGACAGACGAACTGCACCCCCATGCGAAACTTGCACACATTCGCCGCCAGCACCACGTTCATCACCCGCACCTCCACCTGTACCAAGCGGGCGCCGCCGCGTTGGGCGCCGGGGATGGAAAACTGGATTCGGCAGCGGGACTTCTCCTCCAGGCGAAGATCGCTGAACAGGGTCATGCCCCCCAGGGAAACGTCCCCGGCATGGCCGTGGAGCACCTGCCCCGCTGCGGCGATGGCCACTTTCCAGTTCACCATGTAGCGGGAGTGCTGTCTGCGTTCGTCCATGATTTCTGTTTACCCTAACAACCTAATATTTGCGCATGGCAGGGTCCACCTGGTCGGCCCAGGCATCCACGCCGCCATGCAGATTGTATACCGCGGAAAAGCCGTAGTGCTCCAGGAATAGCGCCACTTGATGGCTGCGGATGCCGTGGTGGCAGATCACCACCACCTCCGCTTCGGCATCCAGTTCCCCGAAACGGCGGGGCACGTCCCGCATGGGCACCAGCACCGAGCCTTCGATACGGCAGCGCTCGAATTCCCACGGCTCCCGCACATCCAGCAGCAGGGGCGGCTTTCGACTCCCGTCGGCCAGCCAGTCGCGCAAGGCGGCGGGAGTCAGCTGGCGCATCAGAACTTGAAGCGTGACGGGAGCACGGCGTTGCGCAGGGACGGCACGCAGGTTTCGAACAGCTCTTCCCGGTGGAAGGCCTCCTCCGCCACCCGGGTCACCAGTTCCGCCCGCATGGCCGGGGCTTCGCCGACGATGGCGAACAGCCGGCCGCCCACCTTCAGGCTGCGCTGGAAGGCTTCCGGCAGCACCGGGGTAGAGCCGGTCAACACGATCACGTCGTAGGGCCCGTGGCGATCCCAGCCCCGGGCGGCGTCGCCCAGTTCCAGGGTCACGTTGTCGATGTCGCGGCTTTCCAGCTTGCGCTTGGCCTCGTCATGCAGTTCCGGCACGATTTCCACGCTGTAGACGTGGGCCGCGAACTGGGCCAGCAAAGCCGTCATGTAGCCGCTGCCGGTGCCCACCTCCAGCACCCGGTCGCCGTCTTTCAGCGCGATCTCCTGCAGGATGCGGGCCTCCAGCTTGGGCTCCAGCATCACCTCGCCGAAGCCGAGGGGAATCTGCATATCGACGAAAGCCAGTTTCCTGTAGGCCTCCGGCAGGAAGTTCTCCCGCCGCACCTTGAACAGCGACTCCAGCACCTTCTCGTTCAGCACCTCCCAGGGGCGGATCTGTTGTTCCACCATATTGAAGCGGGCCCGTTCCATGTCCATCGTGTCACTCCCCTTGCTGCGTTCTATAGTTGAGTACGGCTCTTGCAATTATTCCACAACTTTAGTAGTTTTCCACTTCACCCGGATGTTTCATAAATTCACGTGATGATCGCGCAGTATTTTGTTTTGTAGGGGAATTTTGCGAAAGAGCGGCGTAGTGATTCATACGCCCGATTGAACAAAATTTCCATACGGAACAAAAGACCCGCGAGTGCGCGTGTCAATTTATGAAACATCCGGGTTCACTGCTGGGGGTCCTCGGGCGCCGTCCGAGGTGAGAAATACCCTTTGAACCTGATGCGGTTAAAACCGCCGTAGGGAAGCGAACAGCTCCTTGCGTATTTAAGCTTTCCAAGGAGTGCCTGCATGAACGCCAATCCCCAATTCCTGAACGATGCCGCCGGCGTGGAGCTGGTCGCCATCGAGCAATTCCCCGGCTCCGCCAAGGTGTACGTGGAAGGCTCCCGCCCCGACCTCCGCGTGCCGATGCGCCAGATCACCCTGTCCGACACCCGCACCGAGAAGGGCGACGAGCCCAACCCGCCGGTCTACGTCTACGACACCTCCGGCCCCTACACCGACCCGGAAGTCCAGGTGGACATCCGCGCCGGCCTGCCCAAGCTGCGCCAGAAGTGGGTCGAGGAGCGGAACGACACCGAAGTCCTGGACGGCTATTCCTCCGACTACGTGCGCAGCCGCATGAATGATGCCGCCGTGGCCGGCCTGCGCTTCCCGGTGGCCCACAAGCCCCGCCGAGCCCGCGCGGGCAAGAACGTCACCCAAATGCACTACGCCCGTCAAGGCATCATCACGCCGGAGATGGAATACATCGCCATCCGCGAGAATCAAAGGATGGACGCCCTCTCCGAGCTGATCCGCAGCCAGCATCCCGGCGAGTCTTTCGGCGCCGCCATTCCCAAGACCATCACCCCCGAATTCGTCCGCGACGAAGTGGCCCGGGGCCGCGCCATCATCCCGGCCAACATCAACCACACCGAAGTGGAGCCGATGATCATCGGCCGCAATTTCCTCACCAAGATCAATTCCAACATCGGCAACTCGGCCCTCTCCTCCTCCATCCGCGAGGAAGTGGAAAAAATGGCCTGGTCCATCCGCTGGGGCGGCGATACGGTGATGGACCTGTCCACCGGCAAGCACATCCACGAGACCCGCGAGTGGATCATCCGCAACAGCCCCACCCCCATCGGCACCGTGCCCATCTACCAAGCCCTGGAAAAGGTGGATGGCCGCGCCGAGGAGCTGACCTGGGAAATCTTCCGCGACACCCTGATCGAGCAGGCCGAGCAGGGCGTGGACTACTTCACCATCCACGCCGGCGTGCTGCTGCGCTACATCCCCATGACCGCCAAGCGCATGACCGGCATCGTCAGTCGCGGCGGCTCCATCATGGCCAAGTGGTGCCTGGCCCACCACCAGGAAAGCTTCCTCTACACCCACTTCGAGGACATCTGCGACATCATGAAGGCCTACGATGTCAGCTTCAGCCTGGGTGACGGCCTGCGCCCCGGCTCCCTCTACGACGCCAACGACGAAGCCCAGTTCGCCGAACTCCACACCCTCGGCGAACTCACCCAGGTGGCGTGGAAGCACGACGTGCAGGTGATGATCGAAGGCCCCGGCCACGTGCCCCTGCACATGGTCAAGGCCAACATGGACGAGCAGCTCAAGCACTGCCACGAGGCCCCCTTCTACACCCTGGGCCCCCTGGTCACCGACATCGCCGCCGGCTACGACCACCTGGCCTCCGCCATCGGCGCCGCCGCCATCGGCTGGTACGGCTGCGCCATGCTGTGCTACGTCACGCCCAAGGAGCACCTGGGCCTGCCGGACAAGGAAGACGTGCGCCACGGCATCATCGCCTACAAGATAGCCGCCCACGCCGCCGACTTGGCCAAGGGCCACCCCGGCGCCCAGATCCGCGACAACGCCATGAGCAAGGCCCGCTTCGAGTTCCGCTGGGAAGACCAGTTCAACTTGGCCCTGGACCCGGACCGGGCGCGGGAATACCACGACGCCACCCTGCCCAAGGATTCCGCCAAGACCGCCCACTTCTGCTCCATGTGCGGCCCCCAGTTCTGCTCCATGAAGATCAGCCAGGACGTGCGGGACATGGAAGCGGCCAAGAAGGGCATGGAGGAGAAATCGGTGGAGTTCGTGCAAGCCGGCGCCGAGGTTTACCACAAGGCGTAAAGCCCCTTCCGGTATAATGCGGGGGTTTCGTTCCCGGACCCCCGCATGGATACCCTGCTGCTCCTCAAGGCCCTGATCCTCGGCATCGTCGAAGGCCTCACCGAATTCCTGCCCATCTCCAGCACCGGCCACCTGATCCTGGTGGGGGACCTGCTCGGCTTCAACGACGACAAGGGCAAGGTGTTCGAGATCGTGATCCAGCTCGGCGCCATCCTCGCCGTATGCTGGGAATACCGCCACAAGCTGATCGACGTGGTGCGGGGCCTGCCCCGGGAAAAGGCGGCCCAGCGCTTCGTCGCCAACCTGCTCATCGCCTTCCTGCCTGCCGCCGTCCTGGGCCTGCTGTTCGGCAACGCCATCAAGGCTCACCTGTTCGCCCCGGTGCCCGTGGCCCTGGCCTTCATCGTCGGCGGGGTGCTGATCCTGTGGGCGGAGCGGCGGGAGCACACCATCCGCGTCGAATCCGTGGACGACATGACTTGGCGCGACGCCCTGAAAATCGGCTGCGCCCAGGCCTTGGCGCTGATTCCCGGCACCTCCCGCTCCGGCGCCACCATCATCGGCGGGCTGTTCTTCGGCCTGTCCCGCAAGGCGGCCACCGAGTTCTCGTTTTTCCTCGCCATTCCCACCCTGTCTGCCGCCGCCTTCTACGACGCCTGGAAGCACCGGGACCTGCTCTCCGCCGACGACCTGGGGCTGTTCGCCGTGGGCTTCGTCGCCGCCTTCGTCAGCGCCTTCCTCGCCGTGCGGGGTCTGCTACGCTACATCTCGCGCCACGACTTCAGCCTGTTCGCCTGGTACCGCCTGGTTTTCGGCGCCCTGGTGCTAATCACCGCCTACGGTGGCTGGGTGGAGTGGTCGGCTGGTTAGCTGGCGGGCAAACCTGCTACCATTGGCTTTTATTCCCCGGCCCCAAACCATGCCCGAGCAAACCCCGCCCATCGTGTTGACCTTCGCCGCCACCGACCCCAGCGGCGGCGCGGGTTTGCAGGCCGACATCCTGACCCTGGCCAGCATGGGCTGCCACCCCCTGTCGGTGGTGACCGGCATCACCATCCAGGACACCGTCGGGGTGGACGACGTGATGGCCCTGGACGCCGAATGGGTGGCCGACCAGGCCCGGGCGGTGCTGGAGGACATGCCGGTGGCGGCCTTCAAGCTGGGCCTCCTGGGGAGCGTGGAAGCCATCGCTGCCATCGCCGAGATCGTCGCCGACTACCCGGACATCCCCCTGGTGCTGGACCCGGTACTGGCCTCCGGCCGCGGCGACGAACTGTCGTCGGAGGACATGGTGGATGCCCTGCGGGACCTCTTGGTGCCCCAGTCCACCATCATCACCCCCAACACCATGGAAGCCCGGCGCCTGGCCTTCGACGAATCCGACGAGGACAATCCCCCGGACCTGCAAAGCTGCGCCAGCGAGCTGCTGGAAACCGGCTGCGAATACGTGCTCGTCACCGGCACCCACGAGAACACTCCCCAGGTGGTCAACACCCTGTACCACCGGGACGGCATCCTCCTCACCAACGCCTGGGATCGGCTCCCCGGCAGCTACCACGGCTCCGGCTGCACCCTGGCCTCGGCCATCGCCGCCGGACTGGCCTTCGGCCTCGGCGTGGACGAAGCGGTGAAGGAAGCCCAGGAGTTCACCTGGCAGACGCTTTCCACCGCCTTCCGCCCCGGCATGGGCCAGTTCATCCCCGACCGCTTCTTCTGGGCACGGCAACCGGAAACCAATGATTAAGGGCCTCTACGCCATCACCCCGGACATTCCGGACACCGAAACCCTGCTGGCCAAGGTCAAGTTGGCCCTGGAAGGGGGCGCGGCGGTGGTGCAGTACCGCAGCAAGAGCAGCGACACCGTCCTGCGCCACGAGCAGGCCAACGAGCTGGCCGACCTGTGCCGTGAATTCCTGGTGCCCTTGATCATCAACGACGACCTGCGGCTGGCCGACTTGGCCGGCGCCGACGGCGTGCACCTGGGCAAGGACGACGGCACCGTGCGGGAAGCCCGGCTGGTGCTGGGACCGGACAAGATCATCGGCGTCTCCTGCTACGACGACTTCAGCCGGGCGGTTTCTGCGGAACGGGAAGGGGCGGACTACGTGGCCTTCGGCAGCTTCTTTCCCTCCCCCACCAAGCCCCAGGCGCCCCCCGCGTCCCTGGACCTGCTACAGCTGGCCCGGGCCCGGCTCCAGGTACCGGTGGTGGCCATCGGCGGCATCACCCTGGAGAACTCCGCCACCCTGGTCACCGCCGGGGCCGACGCGGTGGCGGTGATTTCCGCCCTGTTCGACAGCTCCGACATCCAGATCGCCGCGGCGGCCTTCGCCGCGAAATTCGCAACCCAGCATTGAAAATACAGACCATGACCTCCCGCAACCAACAACTGTTCGAACAAAGCCAAACCCTGATCCCCGGCGGCGTCAATTCGCCGGTGCGCGCCTTCCGCTCGGTGGGGGGCACCCCCTGCTTCTTCAAGCGCGGCGAAGGCGCTTACCTGTGGGACGAGGACGACAAGCGCTACATCGACTACGTGGCCTCCTGGGGACCGGCCATCGCTGGCCACGCCCAGCCCGAGGTGGTGAAAGCGGTGCAGGAAGCCGCCGCCAAAGGCCTGTCCTTCGGCGCCCCCACTGCCACCGAACTGGAAATGGCCCGGCTGCTCACCAAGCTGGTGCCCAGCATGGAAATGCTGCGCCTGGTGTCCTCCGGCACCGAAGCCACCATGAGCGCCATCCGCCTCGCCCGGGGCTACACCGGCCGCAGCAAGATCATCAAGTTCGAAGGCTGCTACCACGGCCACGCCGACTTTCTGCTGGTAAAGGCCGGCTCCGGGGCGCTGACCTTCGGCAACCCCTCCTCCGCCGGCGTGCCGCCGGAAACCGCCGCCCACACCATCGTTCTCGATTACAACAACGTGGAGCAGTTGGAAAACAGCTTCGCCGAGATTGGCAAGGACGTGGCGGCGGTGATCGTGGAGCCGGTGGCGGGCAACATGAACCTGGTCAAGCCCAGCGCCGAGTTCCTCCAGACCCTGCGGGACCTCACCACCATGTACGGCTCGGTGCTGATTTTCGACGAAGTGATGACCGGCTTTCGCGTCGGCCTCACCAGCGCCCAGGGGCTGTTCGGCATCCGCCCCGACCTCACCACCCTGGGCAAGGTCATTGGCGGCGGCATGCCGGTGGGCGCCTTCGGCGGCCGCAAGGACATCATGGAATGCCTCGCCCCCCAGGGCCCGGTGTACCAGGCCGGCACCCTGTCCGGCAACCCGGTGGCGGTGGCTGCCGGCATGGCCACCCTTAAGCTGGTGCAGGCCCCCGGCTTCTACGAGAACCTGGCCAAGCGCACCCAGGCCCTGTGCGACGGGCTCACCGCCGCCGCCAAGGAAGCGGGCCAGGTGTTCTGCGCCCAGGCCGTGGGTGGCATGTTCGGCCTCTACTTCCGCGCCGCGCCGCCGGCCAGCTACGCCGAGGTGATGGAGTGCGACAAGGACAAGTTCAACCGCTTCTTCCACTTGATGCTGGACCAGGGCATCTATCTGGCCCCATCCGCTTTCGAAGCGGGCTTCGTCTCCGCCGCCCACACCGACGCGGACATCGAAGCGACTCTGGCGGCAGCTCGTAAGGCGTTCAAGGCCCTGTGACGTTTGGCGGGTTACGGCGCGCTGCGCCTAACCCACCCTACATTGCTTCCAGGAGGCGGGCCACCGCCTCCGCGTCCCGCTCCCCCCGCACCCGCTGATACAACGCCCCCGCTTCCGGGTAGGCGTCCTTCAGCATCCCCAGCCACAGCTTGAGCCGCCCCGGCGCGTGGCGGGGCTCGGTTCGGGTCCGCACCCCGGCGTAGTAGTCCCGCAGGAGCTGGAGCAGTTCGTCCCATTCCATCGCCTCGCCGCCGCGGATGCGTCGGGCCAGATCGGGGCGGGTGACGGCGCCCCGGCCCAGCATCACATCGTCGCAGCCGCTGGCCTCCCGGATGCGGCGCCAGTCTTCTGGCAGCCATACGTCGCCGTTGGCCACCATGGGAATCCCCACCGCTTCCCGCACCCGGGCCAGCCACCCCCAGCGGGCCGGGTGGCGATAAGCGTCGACCTTGGTGCGGGCATGGACGACGAGTTCGTTGGCCCCGGCGGCCTCGATGGCCTGGGCGCATTCCAGGGCGCGCCCGGTGTCGTTGAGCCCCAGGCGCATCTTGGCGGTGACGGGAATGTCAGCGGGAACGGCCCGGCGCACCGCGGCCACGATGGCGCGGATCACTTCGGGCTCTTCCAGCAGCACCGCCCCGCCCCGGTGGCGGTTGACGGTAGGAGCCGGGCAGCCAAAGTTGAGGTCCACCCCCGGCGCTCCCATTTCCGCCACCTTGGCCGCGTTTTCGGCCAGGGCGGCGGGGTCGTTGCCCAGCAACTGCACCCGCACCGGCACGCCGGAGGTCGTCTTGCCACCGTTTCCCAACTCGGGGGAAAGGCGCAGGAAGGTGCGTTCCGGCAACAGGGTATCGGTGACGCGGACGAACTCGGTGACGCACAGGTCGTAGCCCCCCACGCGGGTGAGCAGCTCCCGCATCAGAGCATCGGCGAGCCCCTCCATGGGGGCGAGAAATAAGCGCATGGCAAGAATCAAAAATCTTGAACCGCAAAGGACGCGGAGGACGCAAAGGAACCCTAAAGAACGAGGTTTTTTCCTCTGCCTCCCTCTGCGTCCTCCGCGGTGAATGGTTTTCCCATTGTACCGCAGCCCAACCCAAGTCATTAAGTCAACTATTCAAGGCCCCACGCCGCCGTTATAATCCGAGTCTTGTACTCGGTCTAACCAGCTCATGGCGTGCGCCATGGCCCGGTTTCCCTCACCCCTAGCCCTCTCCCGCCTACGGGAGAGGGGGACGAAGAGCGCCTTTGGCGCAATTTGAGATATACGGAGATTCCATGCGCCCCGCTCACCTCATCGCCATCCTGGAACGGGAATTCCTCAGCGCCCGGGAAGGCATCCATACGCCGGTGATGCTGTGGGGCCCGCCCGGCGTCGGCAAGTCCCAGATCATCGCCCAGGTGGCGGCCCGGAACAGCGCGCCGGTGGTGGATATCCGCCTGTCCCAGATGGAGCCTTCGGACCTGCGGGGCATTCCCTTCCGCTCCGGGGAAAAGGTGGAATGGGCGGTTCCCGCCATGCTGCCGGACGCCGACCGGGACCCGCCCTACGGCGTGCTGTTCCTGGACGAGATCAACGCCGCGCCCCCCAGCGTTTCCGCCGCCGCCTACCAGCTGATTCTCGACCGCCGCCTGGGGGAATACCGGGTGCCCGAGGGCTGGGCGATATTCGCCGCCGGCAACCGCCAGGGGGATCGGGGGGTGACCTACACCATGCCCGCGCCCTTGGCCAACCGCTTTTCCCATTTCGAGATCGAGCCCCACCTGGAAGACTGGGTGAACTGGGCCTACGGCAACGGCATGGACGAGCGCCTGATCGCCTTCCTGCGCTTCAAGCCCGAGCTGCTGTTCGACTTCGACCCGGCCCACAACCCCGCCGCCTTCCCCAGCCCCCGCTCCTGGGAGTTCGCCCACCGGGCATTGGCGAAGTTCGGCGAGGCGCCGGACCTGCTGCTGGACACCCTCCAGGCCTGCGTCGGCAAGGCGGCGGGCACCGAACTCTACGCCTTCGTCGACAACCTGCACCGCATGCCGGACATCGACGCCATCCTGCGGGGCGAGGACGTGGAAGCCCCCACCGAAGTGGACCTGCAATACGCAGTGGCTTCCGCCCTGGTGACCCGGGCCATCCGCGCCAAGGGCAGCGCCGATGCCTCCGCCATCTACGGCCGCATCCTGGACTACGCCGGCAAGCTGCCCCTGCGGGAAATGGGGGTGATGCTGGTGTCCGACATGCAACGGGCCGTGGGCCAGCCCCTGTTCTCGGTGCCCCAGTTCGCCCAGTGGGCCAACAGCGTGGCGGACATCCTGCTGGAACTCAAATAAGCGCCGGCCATGGCGACGCGGGACATCGAAACCAAGCTCACCATCGCCCGCACCCGGCTGGTGATGAGCAAGCCCTTTCTGGGTGCCCTGGTGCTGCGCCTGCCCATGAGTGAGGCCAGCGCCCAATGGTGCCCCACCACCGCCACCGACGCCCGCAAGTTCTATTACAACCCGGACTACATCAACGCCCTGTCGGTGGACGAAGTGCAGTTCGTCCTCGCCCACGAGGCCCTGCACTGCGCCCTCTCCCACTTCGCCCGCCGGGGCCACCGAGTCAAGCACCGCTGGGACCTGGCCTGCGACTACGCCATCAACCCCGTGCTGAGCAACGACGGCCTCACCCCGCCCCCCGGCGCCCTGACCCTGCATGTTTTCGACGGCATGACGGCGGAGGAAATCTACCCCTGCATCGAAGACAACAGCAGCGACGAGCCCATGGACAAGCACCTCTACGACGGGGAGGAATCGTCCGAGGGCTCGGGCAGCCAGTTCGACGATAGCCAGGAGCAGGAGCGGGGCGCCAGGGAGGGGGACGACAACCAGCCCGACGATGGCGGCGACTCGGACAAGAAGGAGCGGGAAGGCGAAGGCAGCGGCAACCGCAGCGGCCAGCCCCCGCCCCTCACCGCCGGGGAGAAGGACGCCCTGGCCCAGAAGTGGCAGCAGTATCTGGCCAGCGCCGCCCAACAGGCCCAGCAGGCGGGCAAGCTGTCCGGCGCCCTGGCGCGGCTGGTGGACCACCTGCTGCAACCCAATCTGCCCTGGCGGGCGGTGCTGGCCCGCTACCTGAGCCAGGTGGCCCGGGACGACTACAGCTATATGCGGCCCTCCCGGCGGGAGGGCAACGTGATCTTCCCCAGCCTGCGCAGCGCCCAGGTGGACGTGGCGGTGGCCCTGGACACCAGCGGCTCGGTCACCAACCAGGAATTGGAAGAGTTTCTCTCCGAAATCAGCGCCCTCAAGGGCCAGCTGCGGGCCCGGGTCACTTTGCTGGCCTGCGACTCCCACCTGGCCGAGGACGGCCCCTGGCGCTACGAGCCCTGGGAGGAATTTAACCTGCCGCGCCAGTTCCAGGGCGGTGGCGGAACGGATTTCACCCCGGTGTTCGACTGGGTCGCCGCCCAGGGCCAGGCCCCCAACGTGCTGGTGTATTTCACCGACGCGGAAGGGGATTTCCCCCCCGCCGAGCCCGGCTACCCGGTAATCTGGCTGGTCAAGGGCAAGGCCCCCGTGCCCTGGGGGCAACGCATACAATTGAACTGAGATGGAAACGCCAGCCTCCACCCTTTCCGACGAAGACACTTTGCGCCTCAACGTACTGATGGCAGGGGAAGTCCAGGCCGTGCGCCTGGACGAGGGCACCATGACCCTCCACGCCCTCACTCCCCGGGGCGAAGCCACGGTGCGCCTGTCTCCCAACTGCGGCGCCGGCCCCTACCTGAAGAAAGTGCGCGAATTCCTCGCCGGCCACGTGCTGGGCTCCCCCCAGGGCTATCCGGTCTACATCCAGCGCTGGACCCGCATGGGCCAGGCAAGGGAACAGGGCCTGGACAAGCTGCTGCTGCTGGGGGAACCGGAGGCGGCGGTGTCGGTGGCCTATTCCCCCGGCCTTACCGACGAACTGGCACGGCGGGCCTGGTGGACCATGCCGGCGGCGGACAACGCCCGGCGCATGCTGGAACGGCAATGCGTGCGGGAAGGCGCCATGGGCAAGGTGCTGGCGGAATTCCTGGTGGAGCATCTGCCCTTCGAGACCGAGCCCCACACCATCATCGACACCCTGCGCATCGTGCTCCATCCCGGCCTGATCGAAGACGTCGTGCGCCAACGCCTGTGGAACAAAGCACGGCACAACCCCACCTATCTGGTGGGTTTCCTGGAGCGTGAAGCGGACCGCCTGCCCGACCCCCTGCCCTCCCGGCGGGATGCGGCAGCAACCCTGGAACCCCTGGCAACGGACAACCCCCTGGCCGCCCAGTTGCTGCGTGTGCTGGACGCCCCTGGTCAGACCTTCCTTGCCACCGTGGAAGACGTACTGAGGCGCCCGGCGGACCAGGACGTGGTGAACGCGCTACTCAACGCCGTGGGAACCTACTTCGGCCATCGGGAGGGCACCGAGGCCTCCATCGAGAACATGGAGACAGAAACCGTCCGGCGACTCACCGAACCCGCCGCCCAGGCGGTATTGGCTGCCGCTCCCCAGTCGGAACCGGAACTGCGCGCCCTGCTGTTCCTGTCCCAGGTGGACAGCGGCCTGGCCCGGCCCATCTTCCGCACCACCACCGCCATCGGCACCCTGATGCGGCGCAAGCTGGAGCCCGTCACCGGCGCGATCCATGCCCGCATCGCCGTGCTGCGGGGAAGAAAGAACTGACATGACCGTCGCCTTGGCGCTGCTGGTCAAGGTACCCGCCGAGGCCCTGGCCCGCAGCCTGCCCATTTCCCCCGCCGCCGTAGGGGAAGCCCTGGCGGGGCAAGTGCAGCACGTGATGCGGCAGGAGGGGCTGGCCTACTACCCGGCCCTGGCCTATTGCCACGGCAAGGGCGCCCTGGATGCCGACACCCTCACCGCCCTGGAAACCATTGCTGAAGTAGCCGAAGCCTTGGCGATAGGGGAACTCCGCGCCCGTCTGCGGCCCAGCTTCCGGGAAGTGGAAATCGAATCGGTTCAACCCCTGGCCTACACCATGCCTGCCGCCCGGCCCCATTCGGCCAACGACTGGTGGGAGCTGGTGGCGCATTTCACCCCCGACCAACTGAAAGTGAATCTGCTGCTGAAACTTCGGGGGGAAAGCGGTGAAATGCCGGAAACGGCGGTGGAAAAGGAAGTGAAGGCGGCGCTGGCCGGCCGCTTCGCGCGGCTGGAAGTCACCAGCGCCCGGAGGATCTAGCCGGCCTACAGCGACCCGTAGGAGTGCAGGCCGGAGAGGAACATGTTCACGCCGAGGAAGGCGAAAGCGGTGACCAGCAGGCCCACCACCGCCCACCACGCCGGCATCGGACCCCGCAGGCCCTTCACCAGCCGCAAATGCAGCCAGGCGGCGTAGTTCAGCCACACGATCAGGGCCCAGGTTTCCTTGGGGTCCCAGGACCAGTAGCTACCCCAGGCTTCCGCCGCCCACACCGCCCCCAGGATGGTGGCGATGGTGAAGAAGGCGAAGCCGATGGCAATGGCCTTGTACATCACGTCGTCCAGCACGTCCTTGCTCGGCAGGCGGCTCGCCAGGATGCCCTTGTCCGCCAGGAGATAGGCCACTCCCACCATAGCGGCGAGGGAGAAGGCACCGTAGCCGACGAAGTTGGCCGGGACGTGGAGCTTCATCCAGTAGGACTGCAGCGCCGGCACCAGGGGCTGGATGCCGTGGGCCTGGCGGTCGAAGGCGTACCACAGCAGGAAAGCCACCGAAGCGCTGATCACGGTGAGGGCGAAGGCGCCCATCTGCCGGTTGGCGTAGCGCTCCTCGTAGAACAGGTAGAGCAGGGCGGTGATGATGGCGAAGAGGACGAACACTTCGTACAGGTTGCTGATGGGAATGTGGCCGATGTCCGCTCCCAGCAGGTAGGACTCGTACCAGCGCACCATCAGGCCCACCAGCCCCATGGCCACCGCCGACCAGGTGATGGCCGACGAGACCTTGTTGGTGAATTCGGAGCGGGCGAAGAGGCCGATCCAATAGCCCACGGTGGCCATGACGAACAGGGCGCTCATCCACATGATGGCGGATTGGCTGGAGAACAGGTACTTGAGGAAGAAGGCCTGGTCGGCCCGGGCCAGGTCGCCCTGGTACTGGCTGGTGCCGAACAGGCTTAGGGCCGCCACCGCCAGGGTCAGCCCCCGCACCGGCTTCCAGCGCCAGCCCATGGTCACCAGGCTGACCGCGGTCAGCACCAGGATGCCCTGCTCGTAGCCGTCCATGAACTGGCTGTAGCGCGCCAGGGCGTAGCCGCCGCCGGCCAGCATCAGCAGGGCGTAGAGCCAGTCGAACCAGTTGAGGGTCTTGAAAAGGGGCGGCTTGGCGCCGTAGGTCAGTTCCATCCGTTAATCCTTGAGCAATTCGGTGAGATGCTGCTTGTGCCGCTCGAATTCCCGCTCGAAATCCAGGGTCTTGCGGTTGCTGGACATGGCGAGCAGGACCTCGCCGCGCCCGGGTTTGACCAGCAGCCACAGGCGGCGTTCCCGCACGTAGAACATGACGAACACCCCCAGCACCAGCAGGGCGGAACCCAGGTAGACGATGTTGCGGCCGGGGGAACGGGTGAGCTGGAAGCCGCTGGCCTGCACCTGGACGTAGCCGGCCAACTGGAAGTACACCGGGGCGCCGTAGAAGAAGGAATCGCTCACCGCGTTCAAGCTGTCGCGCACGAAGCGCAGGGTATTGTCGTCGGCCTGGGCGGCGGGCAGCTTGGCACGCTCCCGGGATATCTGGTAGGCCTCGTAGGCGGCGTTTTCCAGCACCTTGAGGTAGGTCTGGGCGGCCTTGTCCTGGTCGGCGGCGGGGACCGACTGCTCGATGAAGCGCGCCAGGCCGTCGTAGCCGCCGCTGCCGAAAAGTTGCAGCACCTTTTCCGTGCTCTCCAGGAAGCGGGCGCGCAGGGTGGGATCAACGCCCTGGGCGGGGAGAGCCCGGGCGGCGAAGCGCCGGGCGATTTCCGGGTGGACGCCCCGGTCGAACAAGGCCGCGCGCAGACCCATGAAGCCACCGATCTCGCCCCTGTCGTCGGCGGGGAAGCGCAGGTAGCGGAAGGGCTCCGACGGGCTGCCGCGCATGCCGCTCATGAAGTAGGCGCGGCCATCCAGGTCGATGGGCTGCATGTAGTTGTGGTATTCGACCGCCTGGCCCTGGTTGTTGCGCACCGTGAAGCGCACGCTGGGGCCCACGTTCTTCACCTTCTTGCTGGAGGACATCACCTGGACCGCGCTCATGGCCCCCTTCAGGGCGTCATCCATGCCCGTTTCCCCCTCCCCCAGGCTCTCGATGTTGAACAGGCGGAAGTCGCTGAACTCCACGGTGTAGGCCGCGTCGCCGTTGGACAGCAGGGCCGCTTCCTTCACCACGCCCTTGAAGGGGAAAGGCTGGGCGTCGGAGGAAAGCAGATTCCAGCCGTTGAGGGCGAGCTTCGAGCCGCCGTCGTCGAAGCTCGCCTGGTAGATCGCCACCCCTTTGTAGATCAAAGGATGGTTCACCGCGATGGAATAGGGCTCCGCCTTGCCGCTGGCCTTGTCGACGATTTCCACGTCGCTGACGAAAGACTTGGGCTGGCCGGTGGGGTAATGCTCGATGTGGAACTTTTTCAGCCGGAGGGCGAAGGGCAGTTCCTGCACGTAGTAGCCCTCGCCGGCGTTGATGAACACCACGTCCGCCGTCTTGCCCTCGGGCACCGACACGCTGCCGCGGAAGGACAGGCTGTCGGCGGAAAGCCGGCTCGCCGGCCCCACCTGGCTCACGGGGACGTCGCGGGTTTCCGGTTGCTTGGCGCCCCACACCTGGGCGAGCTTGAGGGGAATGTTGCCGTCCAGCAGGCCGCCGAGGCAGATGATGATCAGCGCCGCGTGGGCAAAAATGTAGCCCAGCCGGCGGTAGCCGCCGCTTTTTGCCGCCAGCAGCTTATCCCCGCCGATATCCGCCGCCTTGAAGCGGTAACCGTGGGCGCCGAGATAGGCGGAGAGCTTTTGCACCACCGCCTCCGGCGCCTGGCGGACCTGCCATTGCGCCCGGTGGGCGAAATGCTCCAGGGAGGATTCGGTAGCGTGCTCCCGGTAGGCCTTGATCTCCCGCAACATCATGGGGGTGTTGCGGTACAGGCAAAGGCCCGTGGAGAGTACCAGGAACACCAGGATGGCGAGGAACCACCAGGCGTGGTAGACGTCGTATAGCCCCAGGGAGTCGAACACCTTGAACCAGAACGGCCCGAACTGGAACACGTAGTTGGAATAGGGCTCCCCCTGCTTGAGCACGGTGCCGATGGCGGAAGCGATGGCCAGCACGGTGAGCAGGCTGATGGCGAAGCGCATGGAGCTGAACAGCTCGTACCACGCTTTCAACGGTGTAGTGCGGGATTTCTGCACGGAGGTTCCCTGTAGGCTGAGACGAAAAAGGGTGACTTACGCCACCCTTTTTCAGTTCCCGGAAAGCCGGAAATTATTTCAACGCCGCGATGTAGGCGGCCACCGCTGCCATTTCCTTGTCGGTCATTTTGACCGCCACGTCGCGCATCATGCGGCCGGGGTCGTTGGCGCGCGCTTCGTCCCGGAACAGCTTCAGCTGGGCCACGATGTATTCGGGGTGCTGACCTGCCAGACGCGGGAACTGCGCGGGAATGCCGGCGCCGCTGGGGCTGTGGCAACCGGCGCAGGCCGGAACGCCGGTCTTCATCACGCCGCCACGGTAGATTTTCTGGCCCAATTCCACCTGCTTGGGATCGGCAGCCTTGCCGCCGGCGTTCTTCTGGGTGGTGAAGAAAGCGGCCAGGTTTTTCATGTCCTCGGGAGTGAGGGCCGCCACCATGCCCATCATCACCGGGCTGGCGCGGGTGCCGGACTTGAAGTCCTGCAGTTGCTTGAGCAGGTAGGCTTCATGCTGACCAGCCAGCTTGGGGTTGTTCGGATCCACGCTGTTGCCGTCGGCGCCGTGACAGGCGATGCAAAGAGTGGAGACAATCTGTTGGGCTTTCGCCGGGTCGCCCTTGGCAGGGGTTTCGGCAAAAGCCGTTGCCGCAGTGAGTATCCCGACTGCCGCCGCCATCGCGGTGAACAGTTTCATTATTCGCTCCTAATATCCTAATATGGCCGAAAAGCTACGTATTCTAAACAAAATACGCTATGATGCCAAACGCCTGATTATGCCTATCCTCCAGAACGCCCGCTTTTTCACTTCCGCCCACGAATTACGCGATCTGCCGCCCTCCGCCGGGCCGGAAATCGCCTTCGCGGGGCGCTCCAACGCGGGCAAATCCAGCGCCATCAACGCCCTCGCCAACCAGACGCGGCTGGCTTTCGTCAGCAAGACGCCGGGGCGCACCCAGCTGATCAACTTTTTCACCCTGGGGGAACGGGGCTTCCTGGTGGACCTGCCGGGCTACGGCTACGCGAAGGTGCCGGAAGACATCCGCAAGCATTGGGAAGGCGTGCTCAGCGCCTATTTGCAGTTCCGCCAGAGCCTGTGGGGAATGGTGCTGGTGATGGATGCCCGCCACCCCCTCACCCCCCTCGACCGGCAGATGCTGGCGTGGTTTCTGCCCACCGGCAAGCCGGTGCACATCCTGCTTACCAAGTCCGACAAGCTGAGCCGCCAGCAGGCGACGAACACCCTGCGAGCCACCCGTTCCGAGCTGAAAAAAATTTACCCCAATTGCACCGCCCAGCTGTTTTCCAGCCTGAAACGCTCCGGCCTGGAAGAGGCGGAAGCCGTTATCGACGCCTGGCTGGAGGGGAAGGAGACGCCTCCGCCGGAGGCGCCTCCCGGGAATAAAAAACCCCCGGTTAAAGGGGAGGAAAACCGGGGGGAACACAAGCCTTAATGGGGATTAAGGCACCCGCTCAGGGAGGAAGAAGCGGGAGATGCCGCCGAAGCAGCATCCGAAAGTAAGAGTAAAAGTGTCGAAATTTAGTTCCCGCCCCCCGGCAAAAATTTTACAATTTGGCCGCAAACCCCCGACCGGTGGGCTTTCAGTGACAGGCAGACGATCATGCAGACCCTAGGCAAATACCCCGGCAAGCGCATGCGCCGCATGCGCCGCGACGATTTCTCCCGCCGCCTGATGCGGGAAAACCGCCTCACCGCCGACGACCTCATTTATCCCGTTTTTGTCCTGGACGGCGCCAACCGCACTGAAGCAGTCGCCTCCATGCCCGGCGTGGAACGCCAAACCCTGGACCATCTGCTGCGCACCGCCGAACAGTGCGTCCAACTGGGCATTCCGGCCCTGGCCCTGTTTCCGGTGGTCGACGCCGCCCTCAAGTCCGAGGACGCCGCCGAGGCCTACAACCCGGAAGGGTTGGCTCCCCGCACGGTGCGGGCGCTGAAACAGCGCTTCCCGGAACTGGGGGTAATCACCGACGTCGCCCTGGACCCCTACACCAGCCACGGCCAGGACGGTCTCATCGACGGTTCCGGCTATGTGCTGAACGACGAAACCATCGCGGTGCTGACCCGGCAGGCCGCATCCCACGCCGAGGCGGGCGCCGACGTGGTGGCACCGTCGGACATGATGGACGGGCGCATCGGCGCAGTGCGCGCCGCCCTGGACCAGGGCGGTCACATCCACACCCGCATCCTGGCCTATTCCGCCAAGTACGCCTCCAGCTTCTACGGCCCGTTCCGGGATGCGGTGGGTTCCGCCGGCAACCTGGGCAAGGGCAACAAGTACACCTACCAGATGGACCCCGCCAACAGCGACGAAGCCCTGTGGGAAGTGGGGCTGGACCTGGACGAGGGGGCGGACATGGTGATGGTGAAGCCGGGGATGCCCTATCTCGACATCGTGCGCCGGGTAAAAGACGAATTCGGCGCTCCGACCTACGCCTACCAAGTGAGCGGGGAATACGCCATGCTGAAGGCCGCCGCCCAGAACGGCTGGCTGGACGAGCAGGCCTGCGTGCTGGAGGCCCTGCTGGCCTTCAAGCGGGCCGGCGCCGACGGCATTCTGACCTATTTCGCCCTGGATGCCGCCCGCTGGCTTAAGGAATCCGCCTAGACGCCGTCAGCCGTCGGCCAGTTTGGCGCGCCGCTCCCGCTCCAGCTTGATGATGTAGCGCTGGAGCAGCACCTGCATGTTGGAGGGCAAATCCAGAAACTGGCAGCCGGAACGCTTGGAGACCTGGCCGCTTTTCATCGTCACATCCAGCATGTTGCGGACCTGCAGGGTGGCGACAATGGCGCCGATCTCCGGCAAGTCGATGCGGCAACCCGGATAGGTCGCCCCCACCTGGACATCCAGTTCCGGCGGATAGCCGATGATGCCGATTCCTCCCACGCTGATGTCCACGATGGACACCTCCACCCGTCCCCCTTGGGACAAGGGAACCTCGCACCGAAGAGGGGTGGTGATGGGAGTGGAAATGCGGTAGTACTCGCGCCGCTGGAGCTTGAGCACCGCCTCCGGCAGGGCAATCTTGAACGCATCCCGCTGGCCGTAAATCACCTTCTCCACGCCGGGTGCCGTAAACTGGACCCGGACCCGGTCCTGGCTGGTGAGAAAAACCACTTTTCCGCTGGCCAAAACCTTGCGGTTGAGGGCGTCGTTGGAACCGTAGTCGAGAATCACATGATCCGGCTCCACCTCCAGGATGGACGTCAGGAAGAAATCCTTGCCGTGGGTGAAATACGCCGTCACCAGTTCCGTTTTCTGCATCACGGCGCGGAGCACGAAAACAATCTCGGTCTTGGAATGGATCAAATACTTGCTGTAATCGCCCAGACCGGCATCGGTATTTTGTGGAAACTTGCTCTGATTCTCCATCGCGGCAACCAATGGGGGAGACACCCTCCGCCCGCTTTTAAAATTAGGCCTGATTCAGGCCGGGATATTCGCCTGCATTATGAACGTAACCCGTTAAAAAAACCAGACAACTTTTTAATCTGCATGGATTTTTAGCCCTCCGCGCCATCCGGGGCCAGCAAAGCTTCCACTTGGCTGATTTTTGCCCGCAGCAGACTTTTTCCATCCAACCCCAGCTTGGGCAACTGGCGCAAGTCTCCTTCCCCGTATACGGCAACCTCCACCTCCGCCGGATAATCCGGCAGGGTAATGATGGGAACGGCTCTCAGATCCTTACCCAGGCGAACCAGCTTCTCGCCGCTGCGGTAGGCTATTTTCCGGTTGAGCAGGAACAGTTCCACGTCCTTCAGGCTGGAAGGGAAAACCTCCAGGTTGACGTTCGAATGGCGGGTAGCGGTGCCGCTTAACACGGAACCGGCCAAGCGTGGGTTGAACGGCGCCAGCTGGCGCATCACCTCCACCGCGAGCAACCGCAGAGTAGAGAGCCGCTCCTGATGCTCCTCCTGCTGGAACAATTCCTGGTAAATCCGGAGTTCCTGTTCGATTTCCTGGTTGTCGGGCAAATGCTGGCTGCCTTCCGCTCCCAGTTGACGGGCGGCTTTACGCTTGGCGCGGGAGAAATCCTGGAGGCCGTCTTCCGCCATCAGGCGGGCCGCCAGTTGGGCGATGCGCTGGCGCATCTGCTGCCCAGGTGGCGACCCACGGACGCCGTCGGGCGCCCTAAAACAGTTGTTCCTTGACCTCTTCGCTCGCTTTTCCACCGCCGGCCCGTTCCCCCCCCACGATCGACGCCGTCTCGCCGGGAGGATACTCTTCATAAAAATAGTCGGGAACTCCACCCTCGGAAACCCGCACTCCCGAACCGGGATTGACGTGGATAACAGAGACCTTGTCGGGAACCGATAGGGTTTTCTCCTGCACGCCGGCCAATGCTTTGGCCATGTAGCCCATCCAAATCGGCAACGCCGCCTGGCCGCCTGTTTCACCCCCCCCCATGGAGCGGGGCCGGTCGAAACCGATCCAGGCCACGCCCACCGAGTCCGGATTGAAACCGCAGAACCAGGCGTCCACCAAATCGTTGGTAGTGCCGGTCTTGCCGGCCAGATCGTGGCGTCCGAGCTGCATCGCCTTGGTCGCCGTTCCGTGGGCCACCACGTCCTGCATCAGGGTGGTCATGATGAAGGCGTTGCGGGGATCGATGACCTGTTCCGCGCCCCCACCGGCCTTGACCGGCTTGGTCTGGGCCAGCAGCTTGCCTCGGGAATCCAGTACCCGCTGGATGAAATAGGGCTTCACCCGGTACCCGCCGTTGGCAAACACGGAATAGGCCGCCGCCATCTGCAAAGGCGTTACCGACCCCGCACCCAGGGCCATGGTCAGATAGGGCGGGTGCTGCCCGGCCTCGAAACCGAAACGGGTGATGTATTCCTGGGCATACTGGGGCGTGATGCTTTGCAAGATGCGGATGGATACCAGGTTCTTCGATTTGGCCAAAGCGGCGCGTAGCCGAATCGGCCCGGAGTAGTTGCCGTCGTAATTTTTGGGCTCCCACAGCTGGCCCCCGGTTTCCGCCGGGTCCAGCACGATGGGGGCGTCGTTGATCACCGTCGCCGGGGTAAATCCCTTCTCCAGGGCAGCGGAATAGATGAAGGGCTTGAAGCTTGACCCCGGCTGGCGCCATGCCTGAATGACATGGTTGTATTTGTTGCGCCCGAAGTCGAATCCGCCCACCAAAGCCTTCACCGCCCCGTCCACCGGATTGACCGCCACGAAGGCCGCCTCTACCTGGGGCAACTGGGTGACGCGCCAGCCCAGCTTGTCGTCCTGCTGGATACGGATGACAGAGCCGCGCCGGATACGGGATTTCTCCGACACGCTTTCGCCCAGATATTTCTGGACAAACTTGACCCCCTCCCCGCCTAGCTGCAGCACCTCGCCCCCGAAGGCGTAAACGATCAGACGATTGGCTTTCGCCTCCAGCACCACGACGGGAACCAGTCCGTTGATTTCCTCCAGCTCCTGAAGGGTCTCGTCCATGGCCGCCTCCCGCTCGCCGGAGTCGGCGGGCAAATCCAGGAAGCCTTCCGGCCCGCGGTAGCCGTGACGCCGGTCGTAATCCATCACGCCGCGCCACAGAGCTTGGTTGGCCGCCTCCTGGTCCGCCTTGCGCAAGGTGGTGTAGACGGTGAAACCCTGGCTGTAGATGGCGTCCTGATAGCGCGCGTACATCATCTGGCGCACCATCTCGGCCACATAGGCCGCGCTGACTTCCGAAAATTGAAGCTCGTGACGGACCTTGAGGGGTTCCTCGATCGCCGCCTCATACTGCTTCTGATTGAGATACCCCAATTCCCGCATCCGCCCCAACACATACTGCTGGCGCATCTTGGCCCGCTTGGGGTTCACTACCGGGTTGAAACGGGAAGGCGCTTTGGGCAGGCCCGCCAACATGGCCGCTTCCGCCGCCGTCAGCTTACTCAGGGGCTTGCCGAAATAGATTTGCGCCGCCGAGGCAAAACCGTAGGCCCGCTGGCCGAGGTAAATCTGGTTGAGATACAACTCGAGGATCTGGTCTTTGCTTAGCTTGTGCTCGATTTTCAGCGCCAGCAGGGCCTCGCTGAATTTGCGGCTAAGGGTTTTCTCCGGGGTCAGGAAGAAATTCCGCGCCACCTGCATGGTAATGGTGCTGGCGCCCTGCGAAGCCCCACCGGACTTCAGGTTGCTCAGGGCAGCCCGCATCACGCCCACGTAATCGACGCCGCCATGCTGGTAAAAACGCTCGTCCTCCGCGGCCAGAATGGCTTGGCGCAATACGACGGGAGCTTCCTTGGTTTTCACCAGGGCCCGCCGCTCCTCGCCGAATTCGCCTATCAAGGCGCCGTCTGCGGTGTACACCCGCAAAGGCATCTTGGGGCGGTAATCGGTCAACGCATCCAGGGAAGGGAGACGGGGATACACCATCACTGCAGCCAAGACCCCCAGCAGCCCGGCTGTGAATATCATTGCCAATACCAAAAACAGTGGATACCGCCACCATCGCCAGGACATAAAAAGTTTCCGCACGAGGAGAGAAATTAAGTAGCCCGCAATTATAGGCGTTCTTCCCCCACCCACGAAACCAAATAAAATTACTTTACTAATTTTATAGTTGTTGCTAGCATCTAATGTAAATTATGTATGTCGCTCCTAACCGGGCCTAATGAAAGGGAAAAATCGTTGCAATTTGACGTCGACCTGGATTTCCTGCAAGCCAAAGCCCCTCCCTTGATCGGCGTGGACATCAGTTCCTCCGCCGTCAAGTTGGTTGAGCTCGTCGATACGGGAAAAGAGCTTTACCGGGTGGAACGCTATGCCATCAAGCCCCTGCCCAAAGATGCGGTAGTCGACGGCAACATCGCCAACCTGGATGCCGTCGCCGGCGTGCTGAAACAAGCGTGGCTCCAGATGGGCACCAAAATCAAAAACGTCGCCCTGGCGCTGCCCTCCTCGGCGGTGATCACCAAGAAAATCATCGTCCCCGCCGGTCTGCGGGAACAGGAACTGGAAACTCAGGTAGAGGCGGAAGCCAACCAGTACATCCCTTTTTCCCTGGATGAAGTCAACCTGGACTTCCAGGTCATCGGACCGGCCCCCAACCTGCCCGATGAAGTGGAAGTTCTGATCGCCGCTTCCCGCAAGGAAAAAGTCGAAGACCGGGTGGCGGTGGCGGAAAGCGCAGGCCTGAAAGCCCTGGTCATGGATGTGGAGTCCTTCGCCACTCAAACGGCCTACGATCTGATCGCCCGCCAACTGCCCGGCGGGGGCCGGGACCAGACCATCGCCGTAGTGGACATCGGCGCCACCACCATGCACCTGCTGGTCCTGAACAACAACCAGGCGGTCTATATGCGAGAGCAGGCTTTCGGCGGCGACCAACTCACCCAGGAAATCCAGCGGCGGTTCAGCCTTTCGGCGGAAGAAGCCGAACTAGCCAAGCATGAAGGCGGGTTGCCGGAAAATTACGAAACCGAAGTGCTGCAACCCTTCACCGACACCCTGTCCCTGGAAGTGGCCCGGGCTCTGCAGTTTTTCTTTTCCTCCACCCAGTTCAACCATGTGGACCACATCCAACTCGCGGGGGGCTGCGCCGCCATTGCCGGCCTGGACGACGTGGTTTCCAGCCGCACCCAAGTCAACACCCAAATCGCCAACCCCTTCGCCAACATGGCCCTTTCCTCCCGCATCAAACCGCGTCAGCTGACTCTTGACGCGCCGGCCTTGATGATCGCCTGCGGATTGGCCATGCGGAGGTTCGACCCATCATGATCCGCATTAACCTTCTCCCCCACCGCGAACTGAAACGGGCGGCACTCAAACGCCAATTCGCCTTCTTGGCCGGCGCCACCGCCATCCTGGGCGCACTGGTGGTCCTCATGGGCCACACCGCCATCAGCACCCGTATCGACACCCAGAACGGACGGAACGAATTCCTGAAACAGGAAATCACCAAGCTGGACAAGGAAATCGAGGAAATCAAGAAACTGAAGGAAGAAATCCAGGCCCTGCTGGGACGAAAGCAAGTGGTGGAAGGCCTGCAGACTAATCGCAGCGTGGAAGTGCACCTTCTCGACCAGTTGGCCCGCCTGCTGCCGGAAGGGGTTTATCTTTCTTCCATCAAACAGCAGGGCGACACTATCGCCCTGACCGGTTATGCCCAGTCCAACGCCCGGGTTTCTACCCTGATGCGCAATTTCGAGTCCTCCACTTGGCTGAAATCCCCCAATCTGATCGAAATCAAGGCCGCCACGGTGAACAACCTGCGTGCCAGCGAATTCGCCATGACGGTCAAGCTGGCCCCCCCGCAGCAGGTTGATGCTGGCGAACAGAAAAAAGGGGGTTGAACCGTGGACCTGAACAACCTCGCCGCCGAACTGAAAAGCTTCGATGTCAAGCAACTGGATCCCAACGACCCTGGAAGTTGGCCGACTCCCGCCAAATTCGTGGCGCTGGCACTGCTGTTCGTTGCTATCGTCACAGCGGGCTATTTCCTCGACTGGAGCGACCAGCTGGACTCCCTCAGCGCCGCCCAAAGCGAAGAGGAAAAACTGCGCCAGACATTCCTGGACAAGAAGAAACAGGCCGTCAATCTGGATGTCTACAAACAGCAACGCAAGGATATAAACCAGGCATTCGGCGCCCTGTTGCGGCAACTGCCCAACAAGTCGGAAATGGACGCCCTGATCACCGACATCAACCAGGCGGGACTGGGCCGGGGACTGGAATTCGAACTGTTCAAGCCCGCCCCGAGTGAAACCGTTTCCGAGTTCTACGCCGAACTTCCCATCACCATCCGGGTCACCGGCAGCTACCACGACTTCGGCGCCTTCGCCAGCGACGTCGCCCAATTGCCCCGCATCGTGACCCTCAACAATATCAACATCACCCCTGGGAAAACCGGCGCTCTCACCATGTCGGTCACGGCCAAAACCTATCGTTACCTGAGCGACGATGAAATCGCGGCGCGGAAGAAAACCGAACAGGCTAAGAAGGGGCCCAAAAAATGAGAAAGCTCCTTCTTCTCGGCCTTTGCTTGGGCTTGGCCGCCTGCGGCGACCAGAACGACGATTTGAAGCAATTCGTGAAAGAAGCCGGCAAGGAGCGCGGCCGGGTGGAGCCGCTGCCCCAGGTCAAGCCCTATACACCCTTCCTCTATGACGCCTTCGACATCCCGGACCCCTTCAAGCCGAGGAAACTCAAGCGGTCCACCAAGGGTGGGGGCCTCCAGCCCGACCTGGAACGGCCGCGGGAATTGCTCGAGAACTATCCTTTGGAAAATCTAAAGATGGTCGGCTCGTTGCAGGAAAGCAAGGCCGCGAAGAAAGGGCCGATTTTCCACGCCCTGATCCGGACGCCGGACAACAACATTTATCGGGTCCAGGTGGGAAATTACCTGGGCCAGAATTTCGGCAAGATCGTGGCCATCACCGAAACCGAGATCACCCTCAAGGAAACCGTCGAAGACGCCAGCGGCAACTGGACGGAACGGGATACCGGCATGACGCTGCAAGAACAGTAGGAGCAAACAATGAAATCGCACACCCATCCCGCTTTCTTCCCCGCCTGGGTCCTGGCCGCCCTTTTGTGTGCCTCGCCTTTCCCGCTTGGCGGCGGCATATCCACGGCTATCGCCGCGGAAACCAATGAAGCGACTGCCGACAACGCCATCGAGACCGTGGAATGGTCCACCGCCCAGAATGGCAAGGTCGTGGTCCGGATCGGCCTGAGGCAAGCCTTGCCGTCCACTCCCGCCGGATTCGTGATCAACAATCCGCCCCGCATCGCCCTGGATTTTCCCAACACCGCGAACAAGCTGGGGAAAAATTCCGTTCTCGCCGAAGAAGGCGCCTTGCGCAGCGTCAACGTGGTCCAGGCCGGCAGCCGCACCCGGATGGTGCTCAACCTCAACCAACCGGCCGGCTACGAAACCAAGGTGGACGGCAAAACCCTGCTGGTCACCCTGCAAAGCCAGGAAGGTGCGAAAACCACCACCAACATCACCACCCGTTTCGCCGAAGCCCTGCCCAGCGCCCAACCCCACAGCGTGCGGGACATCGACTTTCGCCGCGGCGCCAGCAACGAAGGCCGCGTCGTTACCGACCTGTCGGACACCTCCGTGGGCATTGATATCCGCAAACAGGGTAAAGACATCGTCGTCGACATCGGCGGCACCTCCCTGCCCGCCAACCTGGAGCGCAAGCTAGACGTCACCGACTTCGGCACCCCGGTTCAAACGGTGGACACCTTCCGCCATGGCCAGGGCGTACGCATGGTCATATCGCCTAAAGGCAACTGGGAATATTCCGCTTACCAGACCGATCGCCAGTTCATCGTGGAAGTGAAAGCCGCCCCGGACGATGCCGGCAAACCCGCCCTGGGCGCGGGCAAAGGCTACACCGGCGAAAAACTGTCCCTCAACTTCCAAAATGTGGAAGTGCGGGCCGTGCTGCAAGTCATCGCCGATTTCACCGGCCTCAACATCGTCACCAGCGACTCGGTGAGCGGCAACCTCACCCTGCGCCTCAAGGACGTCCCCTGGGACCAGGCCCTGGCCATCATCCTGCAAAGCAAGGGGCTGGACATGCGCCGCTCCGGCAACGTGATCTGGATCGCACCCCGGGATGAACTGGCCACCAAGGAAAAGCTGGAACTGGAAGCGCGGCAGCAGATTTCCGACCTGGAACCGGTCCATACCGAGCGCTATTCGATGAAGTATCAGAAAGCCGCCGATGTGCAAAAAATCCTGAGTGATCCCAACCAGAAAATTCTTTCCAAGCGGGGCAGCGTGGTGGTGGATGCACGAACCAACTCTCTGTTCGTGCAAGACACGCCCAGCAAGCAGGAAGACATCCGTCGCCTCATCGAGCAAATCGACATCCCGGTAAAGCAGGTGTTGATTGACGCCCGCATCGTCGAAGCCCGGGATGACTTTTCCAAGAACCTCGGCGTACGACTGGGTATTCCTAACACCATTCTTCGCGATCCTGCAGCCACGACTCAAATTGCCACGACCGGCCGCTTCGAAGATTTTCCGAATATGTTCCCGGCCACCCCCGCCACCCCCTCCTCGACAAAGTACCCGGACAATTTGTCCATAAACCTGCCCGCCGCAAACATTGGCGGTTTCAAAGCCGGCTCAATCGCCATGATTTTTAGTAATGCTGTCACCGGCGCCCTTCACTTGGAGCTAAGCGCACTGCAAGCGGACGGCAAGGGCAAGATCGTCTCCAATCCCCGGGTTGTCACCGCTGACCAAGTAGAGGCCACCATCGAACAGGGCACGGAAATCCCTTACCAGCAAGCCACCAGCAGTGGTGCCACCAGCATTTCTTTTAAGAAAGCCACGTTGAGCCTGAAGGTGAAGCCCCAAATCACCCCTGACGACAATGTCATCATGGACCTCCGGGTCAATAAAGACAGTCGAGGCGCAGAAACCTCCTCCGGGCCGGCCATCGACACCAAGCAAGTCCAAACCCAGGTGCTGGTGGAAAACGGCGGCACCGTGGTCATCGGCGGCATTTATGAACAGACAAAAACCGATACCGTTACCAAGGTGCCCCTCCTGGGCGACGTACCGGTGGTGGGCTTCCTGTTCAAGAACCGGACCAACACTGACAACCAAACCGAACTGCTGATTTTCGTCACCCCGAAGATCGTCAAGGAAGGTTTCGGAATTCAATAGCGCAGGGCTTTACTGGCCCTTTCGTCGAAATGCCGCGCTCCTTGGGCGCGGCGTTTTCCGTTACAATGCCGCTCATGAAAGCGTGCACGACCGGCAATATTTTTCTGATCGGGCTGATGGGGGCGGGCAAGACCACCATCGGACGGCAGCTTGCCAAGACCCTACACAAGACCTTCCTCGACTCCGACCATGAAATCGAGCAGCGCACCGGAGTGCACATCCCCCTCATTTTCGAATTGGAGGGGGAAAGCGGGTTCCGGGCCCGGGAAAAGGCCGTTATCGACGATCTCACGCTGAACCGGAACCTTATCCTGGCTACCGGCGGGGGAGCGGTAGTGAATGCAGAGAATCGCGCCAACCTGAGTTCCCGGGGCACCGTGGTTTACCTGCGCGCCGCCATCGCCGACCTGCTGGCCCGCACCCGGCACGACAAAAACCGGCCCTTGCTGCAAACCGCCGACCCCCAAAAGAAGCTGGAAGAATTGTTCAGCCAGCGCGACCCCCTCTACCGGGAAATCGCCGACATCATTATCGATACCGGCGCGCAAAGCGTGCCCCAACTGGTACGCCAACTGGAAAAGAAATTGCAGGAACTGAACCCGACCTATGCAAACCCTGACCGTTGACCTCGCCGACCGTTCCTATCCGATCCATATCGGCGGCGGACTGCTGGAGCAGCCCGAGTTGCTTCTGCCCCACTTGGCGATCAAGCAGGTAGCCATCGTCACCAACACCACCGTCGCCCCGCTTTATCTGGAAAAACTGTCTGCGGGTCTGCGCCGCAACGGTGTAACTATCATTCCGGTCGTGTTGCCGGACGGCGAGCAGTACAAGACCTGGGAAACCCTCAACCTGGTCTTCGACGCCCTGCTGAGCAACCGCGCCGAGCGCAAGACCACCCTCATCGCCCTGGGGGGCGGGGTGATCGGCGACCTCACCGGCTTCGCCGCCGCCTGCTACCAGCGTGGCGTGCCGTTCGTCCAGGTCCCCACCACCCTTCTGTCCCAGGTGGACTCCTCGGTCGGCGGCAAGACCGGCATCAACCACCCCCTGGGCAAGAACATGATCGGCGCTTTCTACCAGCCCAAGGTAGTGCTGGCCGACACCACCACCCTCAACACCCTGCCCGACCGGGAGCTGTCCGCCGGGCTGGCCGAAGTCATCAAGTACGGCCTGATCGGCGATCTGCCTTTCTTCGAGTGGCTGGAGGCCAATATGGATCAGCTTCTGGCCCGGGACCCGGACGCCCTGGCCTATGCCATCCGCCGCTCCTGCGAGAACAAAGCGGCAGTGGTGGCCGCCGACGAGCGGGAAGGCGGCATCCGCGCTTTCCTCAACCTGGGCCACACCTTCGGCCATGCCATCGAGGCCGGCATGGGCTACGGCGTCTGGCTTCACGGCGAGGCGGTGGCCGCCGGCACCGTGATGGCGGCGGACCTGTCCCGGCGACTGGGCCACCTCACTGAGGCCGATGTGGAACGCACCCGCGCCCTGCTGCGCCGCGCCGGCCTGCCCGACACCGCCCCCGACCTGGGGGTGGAGGTATACATGAAAGCGATGGAAATCGACAAGAAGGTGGAAGGCGGCAAAATGCGCTTCGTGCTGCTCAAATCCATCGGCACGGCCTTCCTCGGCGCGGACATTCCGCCGGATCTCTTGGCTGCCACCCTCACCGGCTATGTCCACGCCGTCTGAACTGGCTCCCTACGCCGTCAGCGACGAAGTCTCCCGCGGGAGGCGCCTGCCCGAGCCTCCGCCCACCAGCCGCAGCGAATTCCAGCGGGACCGGGACCGCATCATTCACTCCACCGCCTTCCGCCGCCTGGAATACAAGACCCAGGTGTTCGTGAATCACGAAGGCGATCTGTTCCGAACCCGCCTGACCCACAGCCTGGAAGTGGCCCAGATCGGCCGCACCGTCGCCCGCAACCTGGGCCTCAACCCGGACCTGGTGGAGGCCATCGCCCTGTCCCACGACCTGGGCCACACCCCCTTCGGCCACGCCGGCCAGGACGCCCTCAACGAATGCATGAAGGACTACGGCGGCTTCGAGCACAACCTCCAGTCCCTGCGGGTGGTGGACGTATTGGAGGAAAGCTACGCCGAGTTCGACGGCCTCAACCTCACCTTCGAAACCCGGGAGGGCATCCTCAAGCACTGCTCGCCCCAGGATGCCCGGGAACTGGGAGAAGTGGGCGAGCGCTTCCTGAAAAACGAGCGCCCGTCCCTGGAAGCCCAACTCACCAACCTGGCGGACGAGATCGCCTACAACAACCACGACATCGACGACGGCCTACGCTCCGAACTCCTCGCTCTGGAGCAATTGGAAGAAGTCAGCATTTTTGCCCGCCACCTCCACGAGGTGCGCGCCGCCTATCCCCAACTGGCCGGCCGCCGGGTGGTCCACGAGACGGTGCGGCGCATGATCGGCACCCTGGTGCTGGACCTGATTACCCAAAGCGCTGCGAACATCCAGGACGCCGCCCCCCAAAGCCTGGACGACGTGCGCGCCGCCCCATCCCTGATGGCCTTCAGCCCCGCCATCCAACAGGAGCAGCGGGAACTGAAACACTTCCTGCGCCAGCACCTCTACCGCCACTACCGGGTCAACCGCATGAGCAACAAGTCTCGCCGCATCATTCGGGAGCTGTTCGGCGCGTTCCTGGACAATCCCACCCTGCTCCCCCCTCAGTTCCAGGAAAAAGCGAAGCAGGACAAGCCCCGCGCCATCGCCGACTACATTGCCGGCATGACCGACCGCTACGCCATGCGGGAGTACCGCCGGCTGTTCGTAATGGAAGAACTGGCCTGACCCTCTCCGCCTTTTCCGGCAAACCGTTGTCCCCTCGCGTCTTTCCGGCTACAATTTAACGCTTTTCACTTGGTTTTCGAGTCGGCAATGGACAGACAACGCTGGTTGGACGGGACCCTTTACAGTCCTCAATTTGAACAGGATAGCTGCGGTTTTGGCCTGATGGCCAACATGGACGACAAGGCCAGTCACTGGCTGGTCCAGACCGCGATCCAATCCCTGGCGAACATGACCCACCGGGGGGCCGTGGCCGCCGACGGCAAATCCGGCGACGGCTGTGGTTTGTTGTTCAAGAAACCCGACTCCTTCCTGCGCGCCGTGGCCGCCGAATGCGGCTTCAGCTTGGGCAGCCTGTACGCGGCCGGCCTGGTGTTCCTCAACCGGGACACCGCTCTGGCCGACAAGACCCGCGCCACGCTGAAACAGGAACTGGAAGCCCAGGGCCTGACCGTGGCGGGCTTCCGCTCCGTCCCCACCGACAACAGCGCCCTGGGCGAATACGCCCTGGCCACCCTGCCCACCATCGAGCAGCTGTTCGTCAACGCCCCCGAGGGCCTGGACGAGGACGCCTTCGAGCGCAAGCTGTACGTTGCCCGCCGCCGCGCCGAGAAGGCCCTGTGCGAAAGCGACAAGTCGTTCTACATCCCGACCCTGTCGCCCAAGGTGATTTCCTATAAAGGTCTGGTGATGCCGGCTTACCTGCCGGTGTTCTACCCGGACCTGAACGACGAGCGCTTCGCCTCCGCCCTGGCGGTGTTCCACCAGCGCTTCTCCACCAACACCTGGCCCGAGTGGCGCCTGGCGCAGCCCTTCCGCTTCCTCGCCCACAACGGCGAAATCAACACCCTCCAGGGCAACCGCAACTGGTCCCGGGCCCGGGAGCGCATTTTCGCCTCCGAGTACATCCCGAACATGGACGACGTGCGGCCCATCGTCTCCTCCACCGGCTCCGACTCCTACAGTGCGGACAACATGCTGGAAGGCCTGACCATGGGCGGCGTGGACCTGTTCCGCGCCCTGCGCCTGATGATTCCGCCCGCCTGGCAGAACGTCCAGTCCATGGACCCGGACCTGCGGGCCTTCTACGAATACAACTCCATGCACATGGAGCCCTGGGACGGCCCCGCCGGCGTGGTGCTGACCAACGGCCGCTACGGCGTCTGCATCCTGGACCGCAACGGCCTGCGCCCCGCCCGCTGGGTGGTGACCAAGGACCGCCACATCACCATCGCCTCCGAAATCGGCGTCTGGGGCTACAAGCCCGAGGACGTGCTGCAGAAGGGCCGGGTCAAGCCCGGCCAGATGGTGGCGGTGGACCTGGTGGACGGCAAGCTGCTGCTGCCCGAGGACATCGACGGCCAACTCAAGGCCTCCAAGCCCTACCGCCAGTGGCTGAAGGACAACGCCATCCGCCTGGAAACCGGCATCGATGAGGACAGCGCCTTCCCGGTGATGGAGCCCAAGGCATCCCTCACCTACCAGAAGCTGTTCAACGTCTCCTTCGAGGAGCGGGATCAGGTGCTGCGGGTGCTGGCCGAGGAAGGCCAGGAAGCCACCGGCTCCATGGGCGACGATACCCCCATGGCGGTGCTGTCCCAGAAAGTGCGCAGCCCCTTCGACTACCTGCGCCAGCAGTTCGCCCAGGTGACCAACCCCCCCATCGACCCGATCCGTGAAGCGATCGTGATGTCGCTGAACACCTGCTTCGGCCCCGAGCGCAACCTGTTCGAGGAGACCGCCGGCCACGCCAAGCGGCTGGAAGTCACCTCCCCGGTGCTGTCCCAGGAGAAGTTCGACAAGCTGACCTCCCTGTCCGAGCCGGAATACCGCAGCCTGACCCTGGACCTCAACTACGATCCGTCCAAGACCGGCTTGGCGGGCGCCCTGGACAAGCTCGCAAGCCAAGCGGTGGAAGCGGTCCGTAGCGGCCACGTGATCCTGGTGCTGTCCGACCGCCACGTCGCCGACAACAAGCTGCCGATCCACGCCCTCTTCGCCGTGGGCGCCGTGCACCACGCCCTGATCCGCGAAGGCCTGCGCTGCAACGCCAACCTGATCGCCGACACCGGCACCGCACGGGACCCGCACCACATTGCCTGCCTCATCGGCTACGGCGCCACGGCGGTGTTCCCCTACGTCGCCTACCAGGCCATCAGCGACCTGATCAAGAGCGAGGAAATCAAAGGCCAGACCCTCAACGACGCCCTGTACAAGTACCGCAAGGGCATCAACAAGGGCCTGCTGAAAATCCTGTCCAAAATGGGCATCTCCACCGTCGCCAGCTACCGCGGCGCCCAGCTGTTCGAAGCCGTGGGCCTGCACCCGGACGTGGTGGAACGCTGCTTCGAAGGCACCGTGTCCCGCATCAAGGGCGCCAGCTTCGACGACTTCGAAGCCGACCAGCAGCAACTGGTGAAATACGCCTACGATGCGGTGGAGCCCCTGTCCCAGGGCGGCCTGCTCAAGTTCGTCTACGGCGGCGAGTACCACGCCTACAACCCGGACGTGGTGATGGAACTGCAAAAGGCGGTGCAGAAGGGCGACCGCGAAGCCTACGACCGCTTCGCCGCCCTGGTGAACGACCGCCCCGTGGCCATGCTGCGGGACCTGATGAAGCTCAAGTTGGACGTGGCCCCCATCTCCATCGACGAGGTGGAGCCGGTGGAGGCCATCCTCAAACGCTTCGACTCCGCCGCCATGTCCCTCGGCGCCCTCTCTCCCGAGGCCCACGAGGCTCTGGCCGAAGGCATGAACCGCCTCGGCGGCCGTTCCAACTCCGGCGAAGGCGGCGAAGACCCGGCCCGCTACGGCACGGTCAAGATGTCCAAGATCAAGCAGGTGGCCTCTGGCCGCTTCGGCGTCACGCCGCACTATCTGGTGAACGCCGAAGTGCTGCAGATCAAGGTGGCCCAGGGCGCCAAGCCCGGCGAGGGCGGCCAGCTGCCCGGCCACAAGGTGTCGGAGATGATCGCCAAGCTGCGCTGCTCCAAGCCCGGCATCTCCCTGATTTCGCCGCCGCCCCACCATGACATCTACTCCATCGAGGACCTGGCCCAGCTGATTTTCGACCTCAAGCAGGTCAACCCCCAGGCCCTGGTTTCGGTGAAGCTGGTAGCCGAACCCGGCGTCGGCACCATCGCCGCCGGCGTGGCCAAGGCCTACGCCGACCTGATCACCATTTCCGGCTACGACGGCGGCACCGGCGCCAGCCCCATCGCCTCGGTGAAATACGCCGGCACCCCCTGGGAACTGGGCGTCACCGAAGCCCAGACCGTGCTGCGCGCCAACGGCCTGCGCAGCCGGGTGCGCCTCCAGACCGACGGCGGCCTGAAGACCGGCATGGACGTGATCAAAGCCGCCATCCTCGGCGCCGAGAGCTTCGGCTTCGGCACCGCGCCGATGATTTCCCTCGGCTGCAAGTTCCTGCGCATCTGCCACCTGAACAACTGCGCCACCGGCATCGCCACCCAGGACGAGCGCCTGCGCAAGCAGTATTTCATCGGCCTGCCGGAAATGGTGATGAACTACTTCACCTTCGTCGCCCAGGAAACCCGTGAACTGATGGCCCGCCTGGGCGTCCGGACCATGAACGACCTGATCGGCCGCATGGACCTGCTGGAAGTGCTGCAGGGACAGACCTCCAAGCAGCAGAAGCTGGACATTGGCGTCCTGCTCGACCAGGGCACCATTCCTGACTCCGTACCGCGCTTCTGCACCGAACCCACCAACCCGTCCTTCGACAAGGGCGAACTGGCGGAACAAATGGTCAAGGATGCCATCGGCGCCATCAAGGCCAAGCAGCCCCTGGAACTGTCCTACGACGTGCACAACGTCAACCGCTCCATCGGCGCCCGCCTGTCGGGTGAAATCGCTCGCGCCCACGGCGCCGACGGCCTGCCCGACAACTGCCTCACCCTGAACCTGAAAGGCAGCGCCGGCCAGAGCTTCGGCGTGTGGAACGCCAAGGGCCTGACCCTCAAGCTGGAAGGCGATTCCAACGACTACGTGGGCAAGGGCATGGCCGGCGGCCGCATCGCCATCCACCCGCCCAAGGGTTCGGCCTTCGTCGCCCACCGCACCGCCATCATCGGCAACACCTGTCTCTACGGCGCCACCGGCGGCCAGCTCAACGCCGCAGGTATCGCCGGCGAGCGCTTTGCGGTGCGCAACTCCGGTGCTCTGGCGATAGTCGAGGGTGTGGGTGACCACTGCTGCGAATACATGACCGGCGGCATCGTCGTCGTGCTGGGCGACACCGGTCTCAACTTCGGCGCCGGCATGACTGGCGGCTTCGCCCTGGTGTACGACGAATCCGGCCAGTTCGCCCACCGTTACAACAACGAGCTGATCGACATTCATCACATCAACACCGAAAACACCGAGCAGTACCGCCACTACCTGCGCGAGCGCCTGGAAGAGCACGCCAAGCTCACCGGCAGCGTGCGGGCCCAGGAACTGCTCGACCAGTTCGCCGACGTGATCGGCAAGTTCTGGCTGGTGAAACCGAAAGCGCTGCATCTCGACAGCTTGCTGAAGAACTGAGCGCAATGGGGAAGAAAATGGCTGACGACGTTTTTCAATTTCTGAATATTGCCCGCCGGGACGGCGACAAAAAAGCCGCGGATGTCCGCAGCAAGGAATTCCGCGAAATCTACGCTTCCTTCGACGCCGCCCAGGCTCAGGAGCAGGCCGGGCGCTGCCTCGCCTGCGGCAACCCCTACTGCGAGTGGAAGTGCCCGGTGCACAACTACATCCCCAACTGGCTCAAGCTGGTGAAGGAAGGCAACCTGTTCGAAGCGGCGGAGATGTCCCACAAGACCAACTCCCTGCCGGAAATCTGCGGCCGGGTGTGCCCCCAGGACCGCCTGTGCGAAGGGGCTTGCACCCTCAATGGCGGTTTCGGCCCCGTGACCATCGGCCAGGTGGAAAAATACATTACCGATGAGGCCTTCAAGGCCGGCTGGCGCCCCGACATGAGCAAGGTGGTGAAGACCGGCAAGCGCGTTGCCGTCATCGGCGCCGGCCCCGCCGGCCTGGGCTGCGCCGACGTGCTGGTGCGCCATGGCGTGACCCCGGTGGTGTTCGACCGCAACGAGGAAATCGGCGGCCTGCTCACCTTCGGCATCCCCGAGTTCAAGCTGGAAAAATCGGTGATGAAGAACCGCCGCGCCGTCTTCGAGGCCATGGGCATCGAGTTCCGCCTCGGCACCGACGTGGGCAAGGACGTGACCTTCCAGCAGTTGCTGGACGAGTTCGACGCCGTGTTCCTCGGCATGGGCACCTACAGCTACATGAAGGGCGGCTTCCCCGGCGAAGACCTGCCCGGCGTGCTGGAAGCCCTGCCTTTCCTGATCTCCAACGTGCGCCACTGCCTCGACCTGCCCGGCGACTTCGTCTCCATGGCGGGCAAGCGCGTGGTGGTGCTGGGGGGCGGCGATACCGCCATGGACTGCAACCGCACCTCCATCCGCCAGGGCGCGGCCTCCGTCACCTGCGCCTACCGCCGTGACGAGGCCAACATGCCCGGCTCCAAGAAGGAAGTGGCCAACGCCAAGGAAGAAGGCGTGCAGTTCCTGTGGAACCGCCAGCCGGTGGAAGTGGTGGGCAACGGTAAGGTGGAAGGCGTGAAGCTGGTCACCACCCAGCTCGGCGCCCCCGACGCCCGCGGCCGCCGCACCCCGGAAGTGATTCCCGGCAGCGAGGAAATCATTCCCTGCGACCACATCATCGTCGCCTTCGGCTTCCGCCCCAACCCCCAGCCCTGGTTCGCCGACTTCGGCATCGCGACCGACCAGGCCGGCCGCGTGGTGGCGGCCGGGAACCAGCACAGTTTCCAGACCGGCAACCCGAAGGTGTTCGCCGGCGGCGACATGGTGCGGGGCTCCGACCTGGTGGTGACGGCGATCAACGAGGGCCGCCTGGCGGCCAAGGGCATCCTGGGGTACTTGGGGCTAAACTAAGCTCATGCACAGCCAGCGCTTCGGGCGGGAAATCGTACTCACCGAACACGCCAGAAAGCGCATGGCCGAGCGGGACATTTCGCTGGAGACGCTGCAAGAACTGGTGGAAACCGGCGAAGTGCGCCACAAGGATGAGGCGCGCCTGTGGATCGCCAAAAGCTTTACCGCCCGGCAGGACAACATGCTGTGCGTGGCGGCGGTGGCGGAAAAGTCGCTGATCGTCAAAACCGTAATGCATCACTTTGAATGGGAGGAGACGCCATGAAGACGACCTACTACCCCCAGGACGACATCCTCGAAATGCGCTTCAGCGACAAACCCATCGTGCGCGAAACCTCCCAGGACTGGAACATCAACGTCAGCTATGCGGCGGATGGGAGCATCGTGGAAATGGTGATCCTGGACGCAGTGAAGTGCGGCTTCATGCCGTTTGAAAGCGGGGAACGGAAGGCCGCTTGACCCCTCCCTTCCGCCCCATTTCTTCGCCACCGAAACAATAAATTCCATAACCTGGGCAACCCATTCCCATGACCAAACTCAAGAACGACACCTTCCTACGCGCCCTGCTGCGCCAGCCCACCGACTACACGCCGATCTGGATGATGCGCCAGGCCGGCCGCTACCTGCCCGAGTACAACCAGACCCGGGAGCGGGCGGGCAGCTTCCTCGGCCTGTGCAAGAATCCGGACTTCGCCACCGAAGTCACCCTCCAGCCCCTGGCCCGCTTCCCCCTGGATGCGGCGATCCTGTTCTCCGACATCCTCACCGTTCCCGACGCCATGGGCCTGGGCCTGTATTTCGCCCAGGGTGAAGGCCCCAAGTTCGAGCGACCCCTGCGGGACGAATGGGAAATTCGCGACCTCACCGTACCGGACCCGGATACCCACCTGCGCTACGTGATGGACGCGGTGACCCAGATCCGCAAGGCCCTGAACAACGAGGTGCCCCTGATCGGCTTCTCCGGCAGCCCCTGGACCCTGGCCTGCTACATGGTGGAAGGGGGTTCCAGCGACGACTATGCCATGGTCAAGACCATGCTCTACAGCCGCCCCGAGCTGCTGCACCGCATCCTGGACGTCAACGCGCAGGCGGTCACCGCCTACCTCAACGCCCAGATCGAAGCCGGCGCCCAGGCGGTGATGATTTTCGACTCCTGGGGCGGGGTCCTGTCCCACGCCGCCTACCGGGAATTCTCCCTCGCCTACCTGGAGCGCATCGTCTCCGGGCTGAAGCGGGAGCGCGACGGCGAGAAGGTGCCGGTGATCCTGTTCACCAAGGGCGGCGGGCTGTGGATCGAATCCATCGCCGCCACCGGCTGCGACGCCATCGGCCTGGACTGGACCATGGACCTGGGCGTCGCCCGCAAGCTGGTAGGCGACCGGGTGGCCCTGCAAGGCAACCTGGACCCGACGGTGCTGTTCTCCAACCCCGAGGTCATCCGCCAGGAGACCGAAAAAGTGCTCGCCAGCTACGGCAGCGGCGCCGGCCACGTGTTCAACCTGGGCCACGGCATCTCCCAGCACACCCCGCCGGAAAACGCCGCCGCCCTGGTGGAAGCGGTGCACGAGCTGTCCCGCAAGTATCACTGACCTAGACCCGGGGCGGTCCGTGGCGTCCCCCATCGCCCGCGTCGTTCTCGACGTCCCCCTGGACGAGGCCTTCGACTACCTGGCCCCCAACGCCCGCCCCGACGACGTCGGGCGCCGGGTCCAGGTGCCTTTCGGCCGGCGCAAGGCCATGGGGGTCATCGTCGGCCTCAGCGACCATTCCGATTTTCCCGCCGCCCGGCTCAAGCCGGTGGCCCACATCCAGCGGGACACCCCGCCCCTCGCCGCCGCCGACCTGAAGCTGCTGGGCTTTTGCGCCGACTACTACCACCACCCCCTGGGGGAAGTGGTGCTCAACAGCCTGCCCACCCGCCTGCGCCAGACCGGGGAAACCGCCCTGCCCTCCCGTCGCCGCTACCATCTGACCGCCGCCGGACTAGCCCTGCAAGTGGCCGATCTGCCTCCCCGGGCCGGCGTCCAGCGCAAACTCCTGACCCTGCTGCAGGAAAAAGGCGGCGCCTACCGGGAAGAATTGGCCGAACTCGCCGCCACCGCCCCCCAAGCCATCAAGCACTTCCTCGCCCAGGGCTGGGTGGAAGAAAGCGAAGAACTGCCTACCCTGGCGCCGGCACCCGGCACGCAAGCGCCGTCCCTGCCGGCCCTGACCGCCGCCCAGCAACAGGCTATCGACGCGGTGCGCGACGCCGGCGCCGGCTACCGGGTATGGCTGCTCCACGGCATCACCGGCAGCGGCAAGACCGAGGTCTACCTGCGCCTGATCGACTGGGCCCTGGCGCAGGGCAAGCAGGCCCTGGTGCTGGTGCCGGAAATCAACCTTACCCCCCAGCTGGAAGAACGCATCCGCCGCCGCTTTCCGGCCAAGACCCTGGTGAGCCTCCACAGCGGCCTCAACGACACCGAGCGAGTGCACCACTGGCTGCTGGCCCAGGCCGGCCAAGCGGACATCGTCCTCGGCACCCGGCTCGCCGTCTTCACCCCCCTGCCGCGCCTGGGGCTGATCGTGGTGGACGAGGAGCACGACGGCTCCTACAAGCAGCAGGACGGCCTGCGCTATTCCGCCCGGGACGTGGCGGTGGTCCGCGCCAGCCAGGCCGGGGTGCCCATCGTGCTGGGCTCCGCCACCCCCTCCCTGGAGAGCTGGCACAACGCCCGCAGCGGTCGCTACGGCCTGCTGGAACTGCCCGAGCGGGCGGCGAAAAACGCCGCCCCGCCCCAGGTTCATTTGATCGACACCCGCCACTACAAGCCTGACCAGGGCTTCACCTCCCCCCTGCTCAACGCCCTCGCCACCCGGCTGGAGCGCAAGGAACAAAGCCTGGTGTTCATCAACCGCCGCGGCTTCGCGCCGGTGCTGATGTGTTCCGCCTGCGGCTGGGTGGCCCCCTGCCACCGCTGTGCCACCCGGCTGGTGGTGCACCTGCGGGAACGGACCCTGCGCTGCCACCACTGCGGCCACGAGGAACGCGTCCCCCTGGGCTGCCCCAGCTGCGGCAACGCCGACCTGGTTTCCGTCGGCCACGGCACCCAGCGGGTGGAGGAAACCCTCGCGGCCCGCTTTCCCGAGGCCCGCATCCTGCGGGTGGACCGGGACAGCACCCGGCGCAAGCACGCCTTGCGGGACATGCTGGAGCAGGTCCACGCCGGGGAAGCGGACATCCTGGTGGGCACCCAGATGCTGGCGAAAGGGCACGATTTCCCCAAGCTCACCCTGGTGGGCATCCTGGATGCCGATGGCGCCCTGTACAGCTCGGACTTCCGCGCCTCGGAGCGTCTTTTCTCCCAGTTGATGCAGGTGGCGGGGCGTGCGGGACGGGCGGCGGATGCCGGCGAGGTGCTGATCCAGACCGGCTTCCCCGACCACCCCCTGTACGGCGCCCTGCAGCGCCACGATTACGCCGCCTTCGCCGAAAGCCTGCTGGACGAGCGCCGCCAGGCTTACTTCCCCCCTTACTGCCACCAGGCTCTGCTAAGGGCCGAGGCACCCAAGCTGATCGACGCCCTCGGCTTCCTGGATGCCGCCCGCAAGCTGGCCCTGGAGCTGGATTACCCGGTGGAGGTCTACGACCCGGTCCCCGCCCAGATGGCGCGGCTGGCGGGCAAGGAGCGGGCCCACCTGCTGGTGCAGGCCGACGCCCGCAAGCCCTTGCACGGCTTCCTCAAGGCCTGGATGGCCGCCCTGCGGCGGGACAAGAACGCCAAGGTGCGCTGGTCCCTGGATACGGACCCGCTGGAGTTCTAGGCGAATTCAGCCGCGCTGTTCGACGTACTGGGCGATGGCCTCCTGGGCGGCCATCTCGTCGCTGATGAATTCCACGAACTGCAAACCCACGCGGTAGCCCCCCTCCACCGGCCGGCTGCCGGCGATGCGGCAGCGGGCCTGGATCAGGGTCTGGCCTTCCCCCAGGGGCAGCAGGAAATAGACGTGGCAGATACTTTCCTGGGTCAGGGGTGTCGAATGCAGCACCGCGATGCCGCCGGTGGACACGTCGTCGATGGCGGCGTCGATGCCCGGACCCGCGGAAAGAATGATCTTCACCCGGCTGTCGAGGCGCTGGCGCGAGGCAATGCGGAAATCCCGTTGAGACATGGCGACCGGCCCGAAAAGGAAAATAGATATTTTATTCCACCAGCAAGGGCCGGCGATAATGCGCCCACCCCGGGAAACGGATAAAATTACGCTTTTTTTGAGCAGTCTTACGTGAAACAACACCTTACTCAGCTTTTCCAGCAAGCCCTCGAAATCGTCGCCCCGGAGCTGTCCACCGTCCAGGTGGAAATCGCCCGGCCCAAGCACGCCGACCACGGCGACTTCGCCTGCAACGCGGCGATGCAGGTGGCCAAGAGCCTGAAGCGCAATCCGCGGGAAGTGGCCGCCAAGCTGATCGAATCCCTGCCCGCCTCCCCCTATGTGGCCAAGACCGAAATCGCCGGGCCGGGCTTCATCAACGTCTTCCTCGCCCCCGCCGCCAAGCTGCGGGCGGTGGCCGACGTCCTGGCCCAGGGCGCGGACTACGGCCGCAGCCGGGCCGGGGGCAACAAGAAAATCCAGGTGGAGTTCGTCTCGGCCAACCCCACCGGCCCGCTGCACGTGGGCCACGGCCGCGGCGCGGCCTTCGGCGCCAGCCTGGCCAACGTGCTGGAAGCGGCGGGCTTCGATGTTTCCCGGGAATACTACGTCAACGACGCCGGACGCCAGATGGACATTCTGGCGCTCTCCACCTGGCTGCGCTACCTGGAGTTGAACGGCATTCCCCTGCCCTTCCCCAAGAACGGCTACCAGGGCGACTACGTGCGGGGCATGGCGCGGGAAGTGCTCGACTCCCACGGCATCCGCTACGTGCGCCAGCCCACGGCGGTGCTGCAGCACACCCCCGGCGCCGACGAAGACATCGAAACCCATCTCGACCAGCTGATCGCGGATGCGAAAAAGCTGCTGGGGGACGACTACGACTACCTGCACAACATCGCCCTCACCGAACAGCTGGGAGACTGCCGCAACGACCTGATGGAATTCGGCGTCGCTTTCGACGCCTGGTTCTCGGAGAAATCCCTCTACGACAGCGGTCTGGTGGAGCGGACGGTGAAAACCCTGGAAGACCACGGCCATATTTACCTCCAGGACGGCGCCAAGTGGTTCCGCTCCACCGCCTTCGGCGACGAGAAGGACCGTGTGGTGCAGCGGGAAAACGGCATCTACACCTATTTCGCCTCCGACATCGCCTACCACCTGAACAAGTTCGAGCGCGGCTTCGAGCAGGTGATCAACGTCTGGGGCGCCGACCACCACGGCTACATCCCCCGGGTGAAGGGCGCGCTTCAGGCCCTGGAACTGGACGCCGAACGGCTCACCATCGCCCTGGTGCAATTCGCCGTGCTCTACCGCGGCGGCGAAAAGGTCTCCATGTCCACCCGTTCCGGGGAATTCGTCACCCTGCGGGAGCTGCGCAACGAGGTAGGCAACGACGCCTGCCGCTTCTTCTACGTGCTGCGCAAGAGCGACCAGCACCTGGACTTCGACCTGGACCTGGCCAAGTCCCAGAGCAACGACAACCCGGTGTACTACATCCAGTATGCCCACGCCCGCACCTGCAGCGTGATGGAGCAGTGGGGCGGCGACCAGGGCATGCTTCCCGGCGCCAGCCTGGCCCCCCTGGGCAGCGACTACGAGACGGCCCTGCTGCAACGGCTGGCCGGATACCCGGAAATCGTCGAAGTGGCGGCCAAGGACTTCGCCCCCCACCACATCGCCTACTACCTGCGTGACTTGGCGGCGGATTTCCACAGCTACTACAACGCCGAGCGCTTCCTGGTGCCGGAAGAGGAAATGAAGCTCGCCCGCCTCGCCCTGGTGGCGGCGGTGGGCCAGGTGATCCGCAACGGGCTGGCCCTGCTGGGCGTTTCCAGCCCGGAAAAAATGTAAGGGCGCCCCCATGAGCCGAGATTACAAGCCCTCCTCCCGCCAGCCGGCGAAGAAAAGCGGCAACCCGATGCTGATCGGCATCATCATCGGCCTGTTCATCGGCCTGGCGGTTTCCTTGGCCGTGGCCCTGGTGGTAACCCGGGGGCCCAATCCCTTCGCCGACCGAAACGCGGTCGCCGAGGCCCCGGACGCCAAGGCGGGAACGAAAGACGGCGCCAAGTCCGCCGACGGGGCGGTGGCCGCCCTGGATGACGGCCTGAACAAGCCTCTCAACAAGCCCCGCTTCGACTTTTACAACATCCTGCCGGGCAAGGAAGAGCCGGTCACCGACCAGGAATTCAGCCAGGCGGCCCAGCGTCCCGCCGCCGACAAGAGCAAGGAAAGCTACTACCTCCAGGTGGGCTCCTTCCCCGCCGAAGGCGACGCCGACAACCTCAAGGCCAAGCTGGCCCTGATCGGCATCGAGGCCGGCATCCAGACCACCACCATCCCCGACAAGGGGGTCTGGCACCGGGTGCGGGTGGGTCCCTTCAGCAACGTGGACGACCTGAACCGTATTCGCAACACCTTGACGCAAAACAATCTCCAAACCACACTGGTGAAAATCAAAGAATAGCCACGGAGCCGCCCATGAAACGCCTGTTTGCCCTTTTTCTTCTGTTTTTCGCCGCGGGCCTGGCCCAGGCCGAACCCAAGCTATGGCAGGAGTACGCCCCCCTGCAGATGCCTCAGCCGGCGGAAACCGGCAAGAAAATCGAAGTGCGGGAATTCTTCTATTACGGCTGCCCCCACTGCTTCGACATCGAACCCGCCCTCCACCAGTGGCTCAAGGGCAAACCCAAGGATGTCGAGTTCGTCCGTACCCCCGGCATCTTCCAGGACGCCTGGCTGCCCATGACCAAGACCTATTTCGCCCTGGAAGCCCTGGGCCAGTTGGACCGGGTTCATGGCAAACTGTTCGCCGCCATCCACCAGCAGAACCAGCGCCGCCTGTTGTCCGATGAAAACGCCATTTTCGACTGGATGACCGCCAACGGGGTGGAGCGGCAGAAATTCATCGACGCCTACCGTGCCTTCTCCACCCAGGGCCGGGCCCAGCGCGCCAAGGAAATGACCAGCCTATACGGCATCAACGGCGTCCCCGCCTTCGTGGTGGACGGCAAATACCTCACCACCGTCGCCATGGCCGGCGGCTATCGGGAACTCTTCGCCACCATCGATTATCTGGTGGACAAGGCGCGCAGGGAACGCAGCGGCAAGAAGTAAGATGGCCATCTCCCTCATCCTGGTCGACGACCACCCCCTGTTCCGCAAGGGGCTGACCCACCTGCTGGACGGCAACCGTGACATCACCGTCGCCGCCCAGTTCGCCGACGCCGCCTCGGTGCGGACTTGGCTGGAGCAGGGAGGCAAGGCCGACGTCGCCCTCCTCGACCGCACCCTGCAGGAAACCGACGGCCTGACCCTGGTGCCGGAACTCAAGCGCGGGGGGATGCGGGTGGTGATGCTGACCATCGCCGAGGAAGACCACGAAATCCGCGACGCCATCGCCAAGGGGGTGGACGGCTACGTGCTCAAGACCAGCGACCCGGAGCAGATCCTGCGGGCCATCCACGCCGTGCACCAGGGAGACAGCCTGTTCCCCGCCCACGTGATGCAGAAGCTGGCCAGCGGCGAACTGCTCCACGGCGCCTTCGACAAGCTCTCCACCCGGGAGCTGGAAATCGTCACCTTCGTCGCCCGGGGCCTCTCCAACCGGGCCATCGGCAACGCCCTGGGCCTGTCCGAGAACACCGTGCGCAACCACCTGCGCAGCATCCTCGACAAGCTGGGCCTGGTGAACCGGGTCCAGGTCGCCACCCTGGCCCTGGAACAAGGCCTGGTGAAAAGCTCGACGCCGGTTGAAAAGCACTAGTGATTGATGGTCACAAAGTACTAGCCCCAATAGGGTTTTGTGGCTAGAATGGCCCCACAAGTGTGATGCTTGTTTCTGTTCATTCAGCGCCCCGGGATCCGGGGCGTTTTTTTATTTCCCCTCCTCCCCGCCTTGAACCTCCGGTTTCTGTGAACTAAATTAGTACCGCATTGGTCCCAATTACAGTTCAAGGAAAGAACCCGGATGCTTCGTCTCAGCAAACTCACCGACTACGGCATCGTGGTGATGGCCCACTTGGCGCGTCAGCCCGAGCGGCCCCACACCGCCGCGGAAATCGCCGCCGCCCTGCCCCTGGGCGCCCCCACCGTCAGCAAGCTGCTCAAGCTGCTGGCCCGAGGCGGGTTGCTGGTGTCCCAGCGGGGCGCCAAGGGCGGCTACGTCCTAGCGCGGAAAGCGAAGCAAATCAGCGTCGCCCAGGTGATCGACGCCCTGGAAGGCCCCATCGCCCTCACCGAGTGCGTCCTGCCGGGGGTCTGCCGCCAGGCCGAAAACTGCGGCGTGCGGGACAACTGGATGAAGCTGTCCGGAACGGTTTATCACGCCCTGAATAGAGTAAGCCTGGCCGAAATGGCCCGGCCGGAAGAGGAAGCTGTCGCGTAAGTCCCGCCGCCCGGCGGCGGACAAACAGGAGGTCGCCATGTCGGATTCGGTACAGCAGGTGGAACAGCTGGTGGGCCAGGAATACCGCTGGGGGTTCGTCTCCCCGGTGGAAGCCGATACCGTGCCGAAGGGCCTCGACGAGGACGTCATCCGCCTCATTTCAGCCAAGAAGCAGGAACCGGATTTCCTGCTCCAATGGCGCCTCGACGCCTACCGCCACTGGCTGGGCCTGGCCGAGCCCCACTGGTCCAGCGCCCATTACGCCCCCATCGACTACCAGGACATCATCTATTATTCCGCCCCCAAGACCCAGGACCGGCCCAAGAGCCTGGCGGAGGTGGACCCGGAACTGCTGCGCACCTACGACAAGCTGGGCATCCCCCTCAAGGAGCAGGAACTGCTCGCCGGGGTGGCGGTGGACGCGGTATTCGACAGCGTGTCCGTGGCCACCACCTTCAAGGCGCAGCTGAAAAAGCTGGGCATCATTTTCTGCTCCTTCTCCGAGGCGGTGCGGGAGCACCCCGACCTGGTGCGCCAGTACCTGGGCAGCGTGGTGCCCCCCGGCGACAACTTCTTCGCCACCCTCAATTCGGCGGTGTTCTCCGACGGCTCCTTCGTCTACGTGCCGAAAGGGGTGCGCTGCCCCATGGAGTTGTCCACCTACTTCCGCATCAACGCCCGCGCCACCGGCCAGTTCGAGCGCACCCTGATCGTCGCCGACGAGGGCGCCACCGTGTCCTACCTGGAGGGCTGCACCGCGCCGATGCGGGACGAGCACCAGCTCCACGCCGCGGTGGTGGAACTGGTGGCCCTGGAGGGCGCCACCATCAAGTATTCCACGGTGCAGAACTGGTATCCCGGCGACAAGGAAGGCAAAGGCGGCATCTACAACTTCGTCACCAAACGGGGGGACTGCCGGGGGGCGAACTCCAAGATTTCCTGGACCCAGGTGGAAACCGGCTCGGCCATCACCTGGAAATACCCGTCGGTGATCCTGCGGGGCGACAACTCGGTGGGCGAGTTCTATTCGGTGGCCCTCACCAACCACTTCCAGCAGGCGGACACCGGCACCAAGATGGTCCACATCGGCCGGAATACCAGGAGCACCATCCTTTCCAAGGGCATTTCCGCGGGCCACGGCAGCAACGCCTACCGGGGGCTGGTGAAGGTGCTCAAATCCGCCCACGGCGCCCGCAACTACACCCAGTGCGACTCCCTGCTGATGGGGGACCGCTGCGCCGCCCACACCTTCCCCGCCATCGAAGTGAAGAACCCCACCGCCCGGGTGGAGCACGAAGCGTCCACCTCCAAAATCGGCGAGGACCAGCTGTTCTACTGCAAGCAGCGGGGCATCGCCGAGGAGGACGCGGTGTCCATGATCGTCAACGGCTTCTGCAAGGAAGTGTTCAAGGAACTGCCGATGGAATTCGCGGTGGAAGCCCAGAAACTGCTGCAGGTGAGCCTGGAAGGGGCCATCGGCTAAGGAGGTGTGACATGCTGGAAATCCGCGACCTGTACGCCGCCGTCGACGGCAAGACCATCCTCAAGGGCATCACCCTCACCGTGAACCCCGGCGAAGTGCACGCCATCATGGGCCCCAACGGCTCGGGCAAGAGCACCCTGGCCAACATCCTGGCGGGGCGCGACGGCTACACGGTGGAATCGGGCAGCGTTTCCTGGTTCGGCCGCGACCTCACCGTCCTGCCCCCGGAAGAGCGGGCGCGGGAGGGCATCTTCCTCGCCTTCCAGTACCCGGTGGAAATCCCCGGGGTGAGCAACCTCTACTTCCTCAAGGCGGCCCTCAACGCCCGGCGCAAGCACCGGGGCGAGCCGGAGTTGGACGCCATGGATTTCCTCGCCCTGGTCAAGGGCAAGATGGCGGACGTGGGCATGGACGAGGCCTTCCTCTACCGGGCGGTGAACGAGGGCTTTTCCGGCGGCGAGAAGAAGCGCAACGAAATTCTGCAAATGGCGGTGCTGGAACCCACGCTCGCCATCCTCGACGAGACCGACTCGGGGCTCGACATCGACGCCCTGAAAACGGTGGCCGCCGGGGTCAACCGGCTGCGGGCCCCGGACCGCAGCATCGTTCTGGTCACCCACTATCAGCGCCTGCTGAACTACGTGGTGCCGGACCAGGTGCATGTGCTGGCCCAGGGCCGCATCGTCAGGTCCGGTGGCCGGGAACTGGCCCTGGAACTGGAAGAGCGGGGCTACGGCTGGATCGAACAGGAGGCGACCCATGAGCCTCTCCTTTGAATCCCGCCCCACCTACCTGCCCTACCGGGAAGCCTTCGACCAGACCGGCCTGCTGTGGGACGACGCCCCGGCCTGGGTCACCGCCCGCCGGGAGGAGGCGTGGAATCGCTTTTCCATCGCCGGCTTTCCCTCCCCCCGGGACGAGGAGTGGAAATACACCCCGGTGGCGGCCATCGAACAGACCGCCTTCCGCCTCGCCCCGGAAACCCGGCTTTCTCTGCGCCAGGTGGAGCCCTTCGTCCCCTTCGGTTTTTCCGGGCCGGTGGCGGTGTTCGTCAACGGCCGCCTCCAGCCCGCCCTGTCCCGCCTTGGCAGCCTGCCGGAAGGCACCACCCTGATGGGCCTGCACAGCGCCCTCGCCCTGTGGCCGGAGGAACTGGAACCCAATCTCATGCGCCTGGCCGCCGACGAGGACAACCCCTTCGCCGCCCTCAACGGCGCCCTGGCGGAGGACGGCGCCTACCTGCGGCTGCGCCAGGGAGTCGAACTGGAGGAACCGGTGCTGCTACTGCACCTCACCGCCGGCAACCACGTGCCGGTGATGGCCCACCTGCGCCATTTGGTGGTGGCCGAAGCGGGCAGCCGAGCCACCCTCATCGCCCGCCAAAGGGCTCTGGGGGAGGATGTCCATTTCGTCGACACCCTGACCGAAGTCATCGTCGGGGAAGGAGCCGTCGTGGACTACCTCAAGCTCCAGGAGGAAAGCACGCGGGCCTATCCCCTCGCCCAGTTGCGGGCCCGGGTGGAAAAGGACGGGCGTTTCAGTTCCCGCATCTTCTCCTTCGGCGGCCAGCTCGCCCGGGAGGATGTCCATGTGGAACTGGCCGGAAGCGGCGCCTCCTGCCAACTGGACGGCCTGTACCTGGCCGACGGCCGCCAGCACACCGGCACTCACACCCGCATCGACCACCGGGTTCCGGCCACCTCCAGCCGGCAGACTTACAAGGGCATCGTCGCCGGCCACGCCCGGGCGGTGTTCAAGGGCCGGGTGCTGGTGGAGCGGGACGCCCAGCAGGCCGACGCCCGCCAGGCCAACCATAATCTATTGCTGTCCCCGGAGGCGGAAATCGACACCACGCCCCAGCTGGAAATCTACGCCGACGACGTGAAGTGCAGCCACGGCGCCACCGTGGGCCAGCTGGACGAGAAGCAGGTGTTCTACCTGCGCTCCCGGGGCCTGGACGAGAGCGCCGCACGGGGAGCCCTCACCTACGCCTTTGCCGCCGACGTGATGCAGCCCGCCATCCCCTGCGTAAGGGAAGCCGTCGCCGCCACCCTGCTGCAACGTCTCCCCGGGGGCGAACTGGCACGGGAGTTCTTCCATGAATTTTGACCCGGCGACCCTGCGCAGCGAGTTCCCCATCCTGTCCCGGCCGGTGCGGGGCAAGCCCCTGGTTTACCTGGACAACGCCGCCACCACCCAGAAACCCCGGCGGGTGATCGAAACCCTGGAGCGCTACTACACCGAATCCAACGCCAACGTCCACCGGGGCGTGCACTTCCTCAGCGAGCGGGCCACCGCCGCCTACGAGGGGGCGAGGGAAACCGTCCGGCGCTTCCTCAACGCCAAGGAGGCACGGGAAATCGTCTTCCTCCGGGGCACCACCGAGGCCGTCAACCTGGTGGCCGCCGGCTTCGGGCGCTCCCGCCTCAAGCCCGGGGACGAGGTGTTGATCACCGCCCTGGAGCACCACTCCAACATCGTCCCCTGGCAACTGGCCTGCGAGCAGAGCGGCGCCGCCCTGAAGGTGGCCCCCATCGACGACGCCGGCCAGGTGATCCTGGAAGAGTATGCCAAGCTGCTTTCCGGCCGCACCCGCATCGTGGCCCTGGCCCACGTCTCCAACGCCCTGGGGACGGTGAACCCGGTGGGGGAAATGATCCAGCTTGCCCACGCCGCGGGCGCGGCGGTGCTGGTGGACGGCGCCCAGGCCGTGGCCCACCACCGGGTGGACGTGCAGGCCCTGGACTGCGACTTCTACGCCTTTTCCGGCCACAAGGTCTACGGCCCCACCGGCATCGGCGCCCTCTACGGCCGGGCGCAGTGGCTGGAAGCCCTGCCCCCCTACCAGGGCGGCGGGGAAATGATCCGCCAGGTGACGTTCGAAAAGACCACCTACGCCGACATCCCGCAAAAATTCGAAGCCGGCACGCCCAATATCGCCGGCGCAATCGGGTTGGCATCCGCCCTGGATTTCCTCATCGATACCGGCCTCGACGCCGTGGCCGCCCACGAGCACGACCTGCTGGTCTACGCCACCGCCGTGGCGAGCGAAATCCCCGGCCTGCGCATCGTCGGCAACGCCGCCGAAAAATCCGGCATCCTCAGCTTCGTCCTGGAAGGCGTCCACCCCCACGACATCGCCACCGTCCTGGACCGGGAAGGGGTCGCCATTCGCGCCGGCCACCACTGCGCCATGCCGGTAATGGCGCGCTACGGGCTGGCCGCCACCGCCCGGGCGTCCTTCGCCCTGTACAACACGCGGCAGGAAGTGGATGCCCTGGCCGCCGCCGTGCTCAAGGCCCGGGAGTTGTTCCATGGATGAGTTGCGGGACCTGTACCAGGACGTGATCCTGGACCACAACCGCCGCCCCCGGAACCGGGGCCGGCTGGCGCACCCCACCGCCACCCTGGAGGGCTTCAACCCCCTGTGCGGCGACCGGCTGACCCTGGACTTGGAGGTGGACGGCGGGGTCATCCGCGACGCCGCCTTCGACGGCGAAGGCTGCGCCATTTCCACCGCCTCCGCCTCCCTCATGACCGAGGCGGTGAAGGGCCTGACGGTGGCGCAGGCGGAACACCTGTTTTCCGATGTCCACGCCATGCTCACCGGTGGGGGAGGGCCGGAAAAGCTCGGCAAGCTGGCGGTGCTGGCGGGAGTGAAGGACTACCCCACCCGGGTGAAATGCGCCACCCTGGCCTGGCACACTCTCCACGGCGCCCTGGGGCACCGCCATGAAGCGGTTTCCACCGAGGAGGAAGGAACATGAAGCCCACCGTGGAAGAAATGAAGGAACAGGTGATCGAGGCCCTGCGGGCGGTCTACGACCCGGAAATTCCGGTCAACATCTACGACCTGGGGCTGATCTACCGCCTGGCGGTGGACGAGGACGGGAAAGTGGAAGTGGACATGACCCTTACCGCCCCCCACTGCCCGGTGGCCGAAAGCTTTCCCGGCCAAGTGGAGGCCATGGTGCGCCAGGTTCCCGGAGTGAGCGACGTGCGCCTGGAACTGGTGTGGGACCCGCCCTGGACCCCGGAGCGCATGAGCGAGGTGGCTCGGGCGGAACTGAACTTCTTCTGACGGGAGGCGCCATGTCGGACTGGGTGAACGTCGCCCCGGTGAATGAACTACCCCCCGGCTCCCGCCGGGTGGTGGAAGTGGACGGCGTGGCGGTGGCGGTGTTCAACCTGGACGGCCGCTACTACGCCATCGAGGACATATGCACCCACGACGGCGGGGAGCTGGCCAGCGGCAAGGTGGAGGGGGAGGCCATCGTCTGCCCCCGCCACGGCGCCCGCTTCAGCGTCAAGACCGGGGAAGTGCTGGCCCCGCCGGCCTACGAGGCGGTGGCGGTGATGGCGGTGCGGGTGGCGGACGGCTGGGTCCAAGTGCGAGACGAGCGCTGGGAATGAAAAAGCCGGCCCGGGGCCGGCTTCGTTCGGTTCTGAACCTGGGTCAGAGGGAAAGAATCCACTTCACGATGGCTTTGACATCGTCGTCCTTGGCCGCCGGGTTGGGCGGCATCGGGGTCTGGCCCCACACGCCCACGCCACCCTTCTTCACCTTATCGGCCAGCTTGGCTTCCGCGTCCCCCTGGCCCTTGTACTTGGCGGCCACTTCCTTGTAGGACGGCCCCACCATCTTCTTGTCCAGGGCGTGGCAGCCCATGCAGTTGTTGGCCTTGGCCAGGGCTTCGCTGGCCAGGGCTTGGCCGGACAACAGCAACACGGCCGCTCCGCACAAACCGATCACCGTCTTTCTCATTTTCCTTCTCCTAATTGGTCCAGAAAAACAAAAAGCCAGCCCGAGGGCTGGCTTCCAGTGTATCCCAAGGGGGAACAAATTACAGCGACAGAATCCACTTCACCAGCTTGTCGGCTTCGGCCTTGGTCACGTTGTTGGCGGGCATCGGAACGGGGCCCCAGGTACCCACGCCACCCTTGATCACCTTGTCGGCCAGCTTGCCGGCAGCGGCCTTGTCGCCCTTGTACTTCTTGGCAACGTCCTTGTAGGCCGGGCCCACCAGTTTCTTGTCGACGCCGTGGCAAGCCATGCAGCCCTTGGCGGTGGCCAGGGCCTGATCAGCAGCAGCTTGGCCGGCCACCAGCAGAGCGGCAGCGGCGACGATACCCATCAGAGTTACTTTCATCTTCAATGTCCTTTCGTGATTTTAAGAATTACCCCACCAAAACGGGCTAAATGTTATACAAGTTTCCCGCCTTTGCAAACCTGCCGCAAAGACGCAATATCTTCTATGGCCGGTAAGCACTTAACGCTTTCGCAGACCCAGGCGTTGACAGTGGGGGTTTCCGGGTGGCGTAAAAGGACCGGCAGGCCATCCAGGCCGTTGGGCAGGGGCAACACCAGGCAGCGGGGCAGGTAGTCCCGGGCCAGAGTCTTCGCCCATTCCGCCACGCCGGCGGCCGGGCCTCGCAGAACGGCCAGCCGGGACGGCTCCAGCCATTCATCCAGGGCCGCCAGGAGGGACAGGCAACCCACCGGCTGCCGCGCCATTTCGGCGGCAAAAGCTTTCAGGGTCCGCTCCGCGGCCTCCAAGTAACGGTGTTCCCCCAGGACATGGCCCAGGCGCTGGAGGGAAAAGGCTGCCATGCCGTTGCCGGAGGGGGTGGCGTTGTCGAAGGCGGGCTTCATGCGGGCCAGGAGGGTTTCGTGGTCGTGGGCGGTGAAATAGAAGCCGCCGTTCTCCTTGTCCTCGAAGCGTTCCAGCAGGCCGTCGGCCAGCTCCCGGGCGAAGGCCAGCCGGTCTGGGCGGAATTCGGTTTGCAGCAGTTCCAGCAGGGCATCCAGCAGGGCGGCGTAGTCGTCCAGATAGGCCGGCAGGCGAGCCTGGCCGTCCTTGTAGGCGGCCAGCAGCTTGCCCTCCCGCCACAGGGTGGCATGGAGAAAATCCACCGCCTGGCCTGCCGCTTCCGTCCACTCTGCCCGCCCCAGCGCCCGGCCGGCCCGGGCCAGTCCTTTGATCGCCAAAGCGTTCCAGGAGGTCAGCACCTTCTCGTCCCGTCCCGGCCGCACCCGCTGTTCCCGGGCGGCAAGCAGTTTGGAGCGGCTCGCATCCAGGCGGCGCGAGACCTCCTCGGGGGACTGCCCGGCGTCCCGGGCCGCATCCTCCAGACTGCGGGCGACCACCGGGTTCCAAGCCTTGCCTTCGAAGTTGGGCGCCAGGTCGAGGCCGAACACCGCTTCCGCCACCGGCCGCTCCTCGGGAGACAAAAACTGCTCGAATTCCTCCCGCCGCCAGACGTAGAACTTGCCTTCCTCGTGCTCGGAATCCGCATCCAGGGCGGAGTAGAAGCCCCCTTCCGGCGCGCCCATCTCCCGCAACAGCCAGCCGGCGGTTTCCTCCAGCACCCGGCGGAACAAGGGATCGCCGCTAAGCCGCCAGCCGTCGGCGTAGGCGGCCAACAGGAGGCCGTTGTCGTAGAGCATTTTCTCGAAATGGGGGATGGCCCAGCGTTCGTCCACGCTGTAGCGGAAAAAGCCGCCGCCCAATTGATCGAACAGTCCCCCCTCCGCCATCTTGCGCAGGGTGTGGAGCGCCATGGCCATGGCTTTGTCTTCCTCCCGACGCAGGAGGAATTCCAGGTCCGTGGGCCGGGGAAATTTGGGCGCGCCGCCAAAGCCGCCATGGACCGGATCGAAGCTGCGCTCCAGGGTGCGGTAGGCCGCCTCCATCGGTGCGGCGCTCAGGCTCTCCCCTCCGGAGGGCCTCTCCTCCAGGGCCTCCCGCAACGAGTCGGCCAAGTCCCCCATGCGCGCCTCATTCTCATGGTAGTGGCGGGCGATCAACGGAATCAGCTCCCGGAACCCGGTCATGTGGGTGCGGCCATCCTTGGGGAAATAGGTGCCGCCGAAGAAAGGCACCTGCTCCGGCGACAGAAACATGTTCAGGGGCCAGCCTCCGGGACGCTGGGTCAGCAGGTAGTGGGCGCTCTGGTAGAGGTGGTCCAGGTCGGGACGCTCCTCCCGGTCCACCTTGATGCACACGAAATGCCGGTTGAGCAGGGCGGCGATGGCCTCGTCCTCGAAGCTTTCCCGGGCCATGACGTGGCACCAGTGGCAGGTGGAATAGCCGATGGAGAGGAATATCGGCTTGTCGTTCCGCTTTGCCAGGGTGAGCGCTTCCTCTCCCCAGGGATACCAGTCCACCGGGTTGTCGGCGTGCTGGAGGAGGTAGGGACTGGTTTCGGAGGCGAGGTGGTTGGGCATGGCAGCGGGTCCGGGGAAAGTCCTACCACTCTAGCATGGGGCCGCCTATTGTTGAACGCTATTGTCGGGTATCCAGACAGCAAAAAGGCCGGGCGAACCCGGCCTCTTTGGAAAGCTTACTTGCGCTCCACCTGGGACACGTCCCGCACCGCGCCCTTGGCGGCGCTGGTGGTCATGGCGGCGTAGGCGCGCAGGGCGGCGGAAACCTCCCGCTGGCGGCCGACCGGCTTCCAGGCGTCCTTGCCGCGGCCTTCCATCACGCCCCAGCGGCGGGACAGTTCCTCGGCGCTCACCTTGAGGTTGATGGTGCGGTTGGGGATGTCGATCTCGATGGTGTCCCCCTCCTCCACCAGGGCGATGGCGCCCCCTTCGGCCGCCTCGGGGGAGACGTGGCCGATGGACAGGCCCGAGGTGCCGCCGGAGAAGCGCCCGTCGGTGAGCAGGGCGCAGGCTTTGCCCAGCCCCTTGGACTTGAGGTAGCTGGTGGGGTAGAGCATCTCCTGCATGCCGGGGCCGCCCCGGGGGCCTTCGTAGCGGATCACCACCACGTCGCCGGCGACGATCTGGTCGGCCAGGATGGCTTCCACCGACGCGTCCTGGCTCTCGAACACCCGGGCCCGGCCGGTGAAGGTGAGGATGCTCTCGTCCACTCCGGCGGTTTTGACGATGCAGCCGTCCAGGGCGATGTTGCCGTAGAGCACCGCCAAGCCGCCGTCCTGGCTGTAGGCGTGAGCCTTGTCGCGGATGCAGCCGGCTTCCCGGTCCAGGTCCAGTTCGGGATAACGGCGCTCCTGGCCGAACGCTTCAACCGTGGCCACGCCGCCGGGGGCGGCGCGGTAGAAAGTGCTCACTTTTTCATCTTTGGCGCGGCGCACGTCCCAGGTTTTGATGGCTTCGCCTAGGGTCTTGGCGTGGGTGGTGGGCACGTCCCGATGCAGCAGCCCGGCCCGGTCCAGTTCGCCCAGGATGCCAACGATGCCGCCGGCCCGGTGCACGTCTTCCATGTGGTAGGTCTGGATGCTGGGCGCCACTTTGGCCAGATGGGGCACCCGGCGGGAGAGGCGGTCGATGTCCTGCATGGTGAAGTTCACCCCGGCTTCCTGGGCCGCGGCCAGCAGGTGCAGCACGGTGTTGGTGGAGCCGCCCATGGCGATGTCCAGGGTCATGGCGTTCTCGAAAGCTTCGAAGCTACCGATGGAGCGGGGCAGCACCGAGGCGTCGTCCTGCTCGTACCAGCGCTTCGCCAGTTCGACGATCTGGCGGCCGGCTTTCAGGAACAGTTCCTTGCGGTCGGCGTGGGTGGCCACCAGGGAGCCGTTGCCGGGGAGGGAGAAGCCCAGGGCCTCGGTGAGGCAGTTCATGGAGTTGGCGGTGAACATGCCCGAGCAGGAGCCGCAGGTGGGGCAGGCGGAGCGCTCGAAGGCCGCCACCTGCTCGTCGCTCACCTTGCTGTCGGCGGCCACCACCATGGCGTCCACCAGGTCCAGGTGGTATTCCTTGCCTTCCCAGTTCACCTTGCCCGCTTCCATCGGGCCGCCGGAGACGAAAATCGCCGGGATGTTGAGGCGCAGGGCGGCCATCAGCATGCCGGGGGTGATCTTGTCGCAGTTGGAAATGCACACCAGGGCGTCGGCGCAGTGGGCGTTGACCATGTATTCCACGCTGTCGGCGATCAGATCCCGGGACGGCAGGGAGTACAACATGCCGCCGTGGCCCATGGCGATGCCGTCGTCGATGGCGATAGTGTCGAATTCCTTGGCAATGCCGCCGGCCGCCTCGATCTCCCGCGCCACCATCTGGCCCAGGTCCTTGAGGTGGACGTGGCCGGGAACGAACTGGGTGAAGGAGTTGGCGATGGCGATGATGGGCTTGCCGAAATCCCCCTCTTTCATGCCGGTGGCCCGCCACAGGGAGCGGGCACCGGCCATGTTGCGGCCATGGGTGGAAGTGCGGGAACGGTAGGCGGGCATGGAAATCCTCTGCAACGGCTGAAGTGTATAATGCGCGATTTTAACCCAAAGCCCCGGCCCACCCCAATGCTGATCCACCCCCAGTTCGACCCCGTCGCCCTGCAGCTCGGCCCCCTCGCCATCCGCTGGTACGGCCTGATGTACCTGCTGGCCTTCGCCCTGGTGCTGGTGCTGGGCCGGCTGCGCCTGCGCGCCCAGCCGGGGGCGGGCTGGACCGGCAAGGACCTGGACGACATCCTGTTCTACGGCGTGCTGGGCGTGGTGCTGGGGGGGCGACTGGGCTACGTGCTGTTCTACAAGTTCGGCTACTACCTGGGCCATCCGCTGGAAATCTTCGCCGTGTGGCAGGGGGGCATGTCCTTCCACGGCGGCTTCCTCGGCGTCCTGGCCGCCATGGAGATCTACTCCCGCCTGCACGGCAAATCCTGGATGGCCCTCACCGACTTCATCGCCCCCCTGGTTCCCCTGGGGCTGGGAGCCGGGCGCGTCGGCAACTTCATCAACGGCGAACTGTGGGGCCGCCCCACCAACCTGCCCTGGGGCGTCGTGTTTCCCCAATACGACATGGCGGTGCGTCACCCCTCCCAACTGTATGAATTCGCCCTGGAAGGCCTGGTGCTGTTCACCGTCCTGTGGCTCTATTCCGCCCGCCCCAAGCCCACCGGCGCGGTTTCCGCCCTGTTCCTGATCGGTTATGGCGCCTTGCGCTTCCTGGTGGAATTCACCCGGGAGCCCGACGATTTCCTCGGCCTCCTGACCCTCGGCCTATCCATGGGCCAGTGGCTGTCCCTGCCCATGATCGTCGCCGGTGTCCTGATGTGGCGCTGGGCCCACCGCCAGCCCGCCAGGCCCCGCCCTTACGGAGGGCGGTGGTAAATCCCGGCCGTATTTCCTTTCCCCCACCCGTGGCTTATAATGCGGGCATTCAAAAGGGGACGTAGCTCAGCTGGGAGAGCGTCGCGTTCGCAATGCGAAGGTCGGGAGTTCGATCCTCCTCGTCTCCACCAAATACCGCCGAGCTTCTTGCTCTACTGGGACTGGAAGCATAATTTTGCAGCAACTGCAAAGATATGCTTCCGGGGCTAAGTGCAAAGATGTGCTGCCCAAAAAAGGCCTCTAGGATTTCCTAGAGGCCTTTTATATTGGATATCCGAAATTAATGTAGAAAACTCGGCCCTGAATTCCATGTAACCAGCACACCACAGCCATGCCGCTTGGCCTGTGCGTTCTTCCTCCATCCTCAACGATTATGTTAGTCGTCAGCATCCCGTAATCCGCATTACGACTATGAGGCAACCGTGAGTGATTCTATTGCTCGCGGGGCGACACCGACGTCGCGCCAAGCAGCGGGATGACAGGTAAAGAGAAGTATCTGGTGACGTTGAGCAGCATCGAAGAGGATGCGCTTCATCTGCCCGAGGCGCTGCTCGTCGCTGTGCACCAGCGCATCATCGAGGATGATGAGGGTAGGTCGCCCAGCCTCCTGCAGCAGATCGGCATAAGCCAGACGGCTGATCAAGCCCATCTGCTCGCGCGCGCCAAAGCTCAGCGCCTCGAACTCGCCACTCTCCTGCCCTCGCAATCCAGGCCGTGTGAGCGGCCCGGGTATGAGGTTCTCGTCGATTTCGAGACTGGCCTGCGGAAACAATAGGTGCAAGTAGTGATTAAGGTGCTTTTGCAGTGGCGCTTGCAGGCGGAGCGTGAGATCGCGACGCTTGCCTTCGAGCAAATTGAATAGTAGGTCCAGCGCCTGGGCACGGCGAGTGAGGTCGACGTTGCGCCGCGCAAGTTGTTCAACCTGCACGGCAAGTTCGGCGGCTTGTTCTTCGAGACCTCGCGCTCCGACACTTTCGAGCTGGGCTTGCAGGCGAATGATTTCCTCGCCTTGCGTGCGGAACTGCTTCTCAGCTTGCTCGGCACTCCGACGCAAGCGTTCAATATCTTGCGCGAGAATGTCGGGGCGAGCTTCAGCAACCTCCTGAGCCAAGGTGCCGATACGCTGTTCTAGAACATTCCGCTCGGCATTTGTCTCGAGCAGGCGCTGGTTGGCGTCTTGCTGACGTTGCTGGCGCGCAGGACTCTGCAATGCATTGTGCAGGGCTTCGCGTTCGCGCTGGGCGTTATCGCGATCAGCCTCTGCGGTGGCCAGTGCTTGCTTGGCCTCGCTGGCTTCCCGACTAATTGACGCAAGCGCTTCGCGGGCATTCTCTTGCTGGCCTTCAGCTTGTTGCTGCTGCAAGACTGGTGCCTTCGGTGCATCTGGCAACAGTGTAAGAGCGGCTTGTGCCTCGGCAACACGTGTGTTGATCTCGCCTTGCTCTGCCAGCAAGGCATCCAGCCCCTTTGGGGCGTGGAGTGCAAGCACTTGCTCGGCTTGCCGGATATCGAACAGTTGCTGTTGGTAGTTAGCGTTGCGCTGCTCGGCTTCTTTGAGCGACGCGACACCGATTCGCTGCAATAACGAGTGGTGGGCCTCCTGTAGCTCACTTTGCTCACGGGCAAGCTCAGCGAGGTCGGTACCGCCCGGCGTGATGAGTACGCGCCCAACCCCCGGAATACCTAATTCTCCAGCGGCAACAAGCATGCGCTCGCCCTGGTTGGATATAGCTTCGCCGTTTAGGGTAAGGGACCTGCCAAGCTCCAACTCAAAATCTAGACGCGTCGCAATGGCAGCCTGACGAATCTCCAATTCACGCAAATCTTTGTGCTGTTTTTGCAGGGTGGCGAGATCACGTTTGTCGATTTCGGAGGCAACAGCAAGATTGCGCCAGTCCGCAAGTTGGGTTTGTGCCGATTGAGCCGCTGTGATGGCGTTCGCCAGTTCCAATAGGCGTGGTTGAGCGTCACGGATGCTTTGGGTAAGTGTTACACGCTGATCCTCCTGCCGAGCTAGTCGCAGGGCTCCCCGAGCATGCTGATAGGCCGCGTCGGCAACTTGTTGCTTGCCCGCTAGTTGAGCGTACGCTGCGGTGGCTTTTTCGACACTCTCCATAGCTTTGGCGAGGGCCGTTTCGCGCGAGGCGAGATCTTGCGCCTGGTTCGCAAAGTCAGCAATTTGATGGCGTAAGAGCGTCAAAGTGTTGTCATATTGCGTGAGTTGACTACGGTCTTGCATGAGCTTCTGATCGAGTTGTTGGATGCCGACATATTTTTCTTCGGCGATCTTTAGCTCGGCGCGGAAAGCTTCCCAGGGACGCTCGGCCTCTTCTGCGGCATGTTGCTGGCGTAAGCTTCCCAGTGTGTCGACCTGCTGGCGGTAGGCAGCAATCTGATCTTCAAGTACAGTCTTCCGTGTTTGAGCATCAGAGAGATCGGCCGCGACCTTACTCAATTGCACCGTAGGTTTGCCGGTGGCCGTGAGCAGTGTTGCCCGCTCGGCGCGAACACGTTCCAGCACCTCGTCGCCGCCACTGCTAGCGACCTCTCCGAGCGAGTCATTCAAAGCGCTACGCAGGTGATCGGTGGCATTGCCAACGGCTTCACGCACTTGCTGGCCACTACCCTGCTCAATCCACAGCAGCCCCGGAATGCCCCAATGCTCGGGTTTGCTAGCACCCTTGACTGCGAACTGGAAGCCGAGAAGCTCAGCAAGCTGGTCTTCGGCGTCGGTGCCTTCAAATCGCCGCGTACCTATCTTGAGTTCGCAACGTTTACGATGAAGAAAGCTCTTGGTCAGCGAGTAAGAGATATCGCCGATATCAAAATCCAGTTCGACACTAGGCGCAGCAGAAGAATCGTCCCAGGGGCACAAGTCGTCGACGCTGGAAGATCGGTGGCGCTCAAAGAATGCCGCGCGTATAGCGCGCACGATAGAACTCTTGCCGCTTTCATTGGGTCCGGTGAAAAGGTTGATGCCAGATTCGAAGTCGCGGATTTCAAGTGGCTGGCGGAACTGGCGGAACTGCTCAATGCGCAGGCGCTTGAGCTTCATGATGCGCCTCGTTGAGCTTGGCGCTCCATGAGAATACTGGCAAGAATGGCAAGCGCCTCGCGCGCTGTGTCACCAACTCCACCCTCCTGCTGGTCGCGCAAATCGGCGATGACATCTCCAAGATAGCCGTCTGCCTTCAGCACTGCGATATCGTCGTCGGTTGGCATCAAGCGCAGTTCATCTAACTGGACCTCCAGGCTGCGCGCGCGACCTTCGGCTTCGCTCAGTGCCTGGCGGATACGTTGATGCCCCGCGAGATCGGTCTGCCCAGTGAGTCGGAGACGAACAACGTCTTGCGCATCGAAGGCGCTCAGGTGTTCAAGTAACGCATCGACATCGCTAGCGACGCTGAGGCGTATTTCCGACATCCGCCACCTAAACTGGCCAACTGCATGATTCGTGACCCGTGGTAGTGCACCCGGTGCGTCAATATCGACAAGCAACGCCTGACCGGCACCATTGTCTTTGAAGCGATCTTGCTCGGGCGTTCCTGCGTACCAGGTACGTTCGTCAATTTGCTTGGTACCGTGCCAGTCGCCAAGCGCAAGATAGTCGAGTCGGGCTCGCTTGGCGCGGTCAGTGGCGATGGGATTGGCGGAATCAATGTCTTCAGCAAGGATGCCTTGTACGCTACCATGCGCTAGGCCTATACGCAGCAGATCCGGTGCAGTGTCGGCGGTGTCGAACCACTCAGTAAGGTCACTGTAAGTGTGACGCTGCGTAAGTGGTGCGGCAAGCACGGCAAAACCCTGCGCGGAGAAATCCAGAATGCCCGGCTTGAGTGCGATTTGTACATTTGCAGGGATAGCCTGCAGCCGCTCGGCCCGCGTCCAGACGCTCTCTGCAAGCGCCGCATCGTGGTTGCCAGGGATCATGACCCAAGGCCCGGAGAAGGCTTGTATGACGTTGAAGAGGCGCCGGATAGTGCGGTCAGAAATGGTTTGCGCATCGAACACGTCACCAGCCACAAGCACAGCATCAACCTTGTGCTCAGCGGCCAACTGCGCAAGCCGCTCAATGGCGCCGAAGCGAGTCTCTGCGAGCGTGACGGCGTCATCCACGGCAATCTGACCGTACTGGCGACCGATCTGCCAGTCTGCTGTGTGCAGAAAACGGGCCATGGTTATGGCATCTCCTCAGGTTTTGGGGCTATTCGAAGCGCCTTAGCAATAGATGAGATCGCTTCGACGATTTGCTGAAGGATAGGAAACTCGATTCCTTCTGCGTGCGTTTTTTGGAGAAACATGGCCATCACCTCAGAGTTCTTGAGAGCCTTACTCGGCTGATCATAGCCATAGCATGCGGAGCATTGGTCGCGCAGTGGTAGGTAGCGATCCCCTGCAACCCCTTGCAGGTATGTCTCAATATCATCCTCAAAAATCGCACACCCTGGATGCACCCCCGTGGCCGGAAAGTTAACTTCCTCTACAGCCCCCAGTTGCAGGAGCGCCCGGTTCGTAGCCGCCCCCCTATTCTTCGTCTTGTCCCCATCGAACATAAAGTAGGTTGGAATTCCGAATCCTTGAAAAGCGACGACTGCTCGGTCGATATTGTTCTTGCCGATGACCGGTACTACCACAATACCCAGCTCATCCCATTTCTGGTCCATGGACTTCTGCATCGCCCATAGTGCGGCCACATCCGAGTCCCCTTCAACAACCACGGCAACGTCAGCGAATAACCCCTCGTTTACGATTGAATTCAGAACGGGCGCAGCGCGTGCGACGAATGTATCAGCTGTGAAGTCCTCCGGTTGCCGGCCCGTGACTTGCGCGAGACGCTGAGCCGCTTGAAGCCGCGTAAAACTCGTGAATGTTGTGACGCGTGGTTCATTGGCATCGGCTGACGCCGCTTTTCGGCACATGCGCACCTCGTCGAAGTGTTCGACATCTACGAAGTAGGGCGAATGAGTGACACATACCACCTGAGTGCCAGGAATTGCTGCATCAGCCCCACGCTGAGCGAGGTCGCGGAGAATCTTTGCCAAGTAGCGACTGCGAGCGGGGTGCAGATATAGCTCAGGCTCCTCAATCGCGAGGATCAGGTCAGGAAGTCGCGGCGGTTCCTGCACAGCAGCTTCGCCAGTGTCGTTGGTCGCAATCGGATGCGGATGCGTCATGGATAGTTGTTCCAGCAGCGCTAGGATCAGGGCGCGCTGTAACCCATGCCCACTATACCGAACCGGCACTTTGAAGTTATCCTCGGACACTGTTACTACCGCGTCCGGTAACGGGATAGTCGGCGGCTCCAACTCAGCAAAGTCAATCAGCAACTCCGCTCCTGGGGCATAGCGCTTTAGACGGTCCGTAACCAGCCTGCCTAACTCGGTTAATTCAGGAAGGTTATCTTTGCCATAGAGCTGATGAGCCTTCGTCTCGAACTCCTGCTTGAATTCCTGGAAATCCTGGCGGGTACTGATACTGCGCGTAACGATGAGGTCGAGCAGTTGCATGATCGCCCCTCGCCTCTCCATCTCTGCAGCGGCGTCTCTGACCGCTGGCACAAGTACGAACTTCGTAAACTTGTCGAGCTTGCCGCCTCCCACATTGCGCGACCCTAAAAACTGAGTTTCACGTTCTACCAACTGTGTAAGCGCAGGGTGTGCAGCCTCATACTCTTCCATCGCGCGGTCTACGTCCTCCCCTTTCGTTGGGAGATCGGGGAAACCTGGAAACTCACCGCTTTCGATCAGTGCCTTTATGCCCGTGCGCTTGTCTCGGGCCCCCAGCTTTCGCAGCTCCGCAAATTGGGGAATTTGGGCGACTGTCCCATAGTAGCGAGCGCCACCTTGATTAATAACCTTCGTCACTATCAGCTTGCCGCCATGAACATAGCTACCAAATTCGGCAGCTTCGTCCGGCCGAAGGCGCCGTATGTAACGCATATCCTAATGGTCGTGTCGGTCTGCTGATGGTTGTAGTAATCGAGGTGCGAGTATTGAGCGCTGACGTTATAGAACGACTCCAGTGCATACAGCACTGTCGATTTCCCGACGCCATTCCGGCCCAAGAAGGTGGTAATTTCCCCAAAAGATACTTCCCCATCCCTGATGGACCGGAAGTTCTCAATTTTCACCTTCTCGATGAACATACCTCCCCCCTGCATTGCCCTAAACCATTAGAAATCGATGTACCGATCCTTATACCGTGTTGCTTACGAGAACCGCCCCCAGTCTCGCTGGATATGCCAATTCGGCCGCCACTTTACAAAATCTGCAGGATCAAATGTCTCATCGAGTTGGGATATGGACTGAATCTGGCTTGCCTCAAGAGATTCGGTGTGGGGTCCAGACGGGCTTGTGAAATCCCAAAAGTGGTATCTGTCTATTTGGGACGCATCGTTCGCCTTGGGGCCGAAATCCATTGGCGCCGACACACGGGCGACTTGAATGCCGTCTTTTTGCGAATAAAAAATGACGTGAAGCTTATTCTTGCCGTGAATGGCTGAAATGAAAATATCGTGTTGAGCGTGCTTCATGGCTACGGCTCCCTTGGTGAGAAAAACTAACCCAGACCGATGACCCCGTACTGTATCGATAGTACCGGCCTCACAATGATTATCTAATTTTTTATCCAAAAAGCCAGAATCAGCCGTGTCCGTAAACACCATTATTAATAGTAAATGTGCAGCAACGCATTCCTAGTAACCGCAGTTGTATCATTCCAAACACAGGCGCATTTACTTGTAATGTCAATAGGTTGCATGTGTTTTTTGTTTGACATGAACGAAGCAGGGCAATAAGCTTTTTGCTTTCAGTTCCCATAACCGGGCAAAAGAATGGGGTAATGAACTGCATGTTTACCCCAATACGCGGCAGAACTTCCCGGCTTTTTTCCTTCCCTACACCCCCTCAATCGACTCCAGGCAAGGCCCCCCGATGGCCAGGATGGCTTCGGCCAGGGCCTCTATCGCCTGCTCCCGGGCGAAGCTCTTGCGCCAGGCAATGGCCACGCGGCGGGCGGGGGCGGGGGCCTGGAAGGGAATAACGTTCAGCAGTGGGCTCTTGTAGCGCTCACTGGTGGCGCTGCACGGCAAAACGGTGATGCCGAGGCCGGAGGCGACCATGTTGCGGATGGTTTCCAGGGAATTGCCCTGGAGCACTTCGCCGCCCTTGCGCTGGAGTTCGGGGCAGGCCTCCACCACCTGGTTGCTGAAGCAATGGCCGCTGGCCAGCAGCAGCACCTTTTCGCTCGACAGTTCTTCCGCGTTGACGGTTTCCCGCTGGGCCCAGGCGTGGCTTTTGGGCACCACCACGGCGAAGGACTCGTCGTACAGGGCCTGGGTCACCACCCCTGGCACGTCGAAGGGCAAGGCGATGATGGCCACGTCGATGCCGCCGTTGCGCAGCAGCTGTTCCAGGTTGGCGGTGGTGTTCTCCTCCACTTCCAGGGGCATTTCCGGCGCCCGGGCGTGGAGCAGCGGAATCAGTTCCGGCAGCAGGTAGGGGCCGATGGTGTAGATCACCCCCAAGCGCAGGGACCCCACCAACTGGTCCTGGCCCTGGCGGGCGAGGGTGCGCAGGCGTGCGATTTCCTCCAGCACCCGCTGGGCCTGCTCCACCACCTGCTGGCCGATGGGGGTGACGCTGACCTCGGTTTTGCTGCGCTCGAACAGCTGCACCCCCAGTTCCTCCTCCAGCTTCTGCACCCCCAGGGACAGGGCGGGCTGGCTGACGAAGCAGCGGTCCGCCGCCCGGCGGAAGTTGCGCTCCCGGGCGACGGCGATGATGTAGCGGAGTTCGTTGAGGGTCATGGGCGGGCTCCGTGGCGAGTTGTGATAAGCATAGCAAATCAACTAATTTTGAACAATCAATTGGATGTATCGAAACGGCTTCCCTACACTGGCAACACCTGATCGCAACACGCAACGAAAGGAGCCACCGTGAAACGACCCGAGATCAAGACCCTGGAAAACCTGGAAGCCGCCTTCGCCGGCGAATCCATGGCCCATATCAAGTACCGCTATTTCGCCAAGATCGCCCGGGAGCAGGGCGACGAGGAGACGGCGCGGATTTTCGAGGACACCGCCGACCAGGAAGTGCAGCACGCCTTCGGCCACTTGGACCTGCTCTACCCCAAGAGCGGGCTGACCCCGGCCAAGTGCCTGGAGATGGCGATTGCCGGCGAAACCTACGAATACACCGAGATGTACCCCAAGTTCCGGGAAACCGCCGTGGCCGAGGGCAAGGCGGATGCGGTGGGGGAAATCGATCACCAAATCGCCGAATCCCATGAACACGCCGAGCGTTTCCGCGCCACCCTGGAAAAAGCCGCCAAGCGCTTCGCCGCCCTGGCCAAGGTGGAGGAACGCCACGCCAACCATTACCGCGAAGCCCTCGCAAAAGCCGCGGTCTGATTCAAACCCTGACCCTTATCACAAAGGAGAGCACCATGAAAACCTGGCAATGCATCGTTTGCGGCTTCATCTACGACGAAACCCAAGGCGACCCGGAGCACGGCATCGCCCCCGGCACCCGCTGGGAGGACGTGCCTGCCGACTGGGCCTGTCCGGACTGCGGCGTGGCCAAGGCGGACTTCGAGATGGTCGAAGTGACCGCGGCCTGAATAACATCTTTTCCCTCACCCCGGCCCTCTCCCGCTTGCGGGAGAGGGGGAATGGGGCCTCGCTTCGCGAGCTTCACTGAACGGAGGAAACCCATGGACCCTATCGTCATCATTGGCGCCGGTTTGGCCGGATATACCCTGATCCGCGAGTTGCGCAAGCTGGATTTCTCCTCCCCGGTCATCCTGGTGACGGCGGACGACGGCGATTTTTATTCCAAGCCCATGCTGTCCAACGCCTTCGCCCAAGGCAAAACCCCGGCGCAACTGGTGACCACGTCGGCGGCGGTAATGGCGGCCCAACTCGGGGTGACGCTGCTGCCCCGCACCCGGGTCCTGCGTATCCGTGCCGGGGAACGGATGATCGAAACCAGCGCGGGGGATTACCGCTACGCCAAGCTGGTGCTGGCCCTCGGCGCCGACCCCATCCGGCCCGCCCTGGAGGGGGACGGAGCGGGAGAGGTGCATTCGGTCAACGACCTGGCGGATTACGCCGCCTTTCGCCAACAGCTGGGAGCCGGCGCCCGGGTGGCCATCCTGGGGGCCGGGCTGATCGGCTGCGAATTTGCCAACGATCTTGCCGGCGGCGGAATGAGGGTGACGGTGGTCGATCCCTCGCCCCACCCCCTGGCCAGCCTCTTGCCCCAAGCAGCAGGGCGGGAACTGGCGGCCTCCCTCGCCCGCCTCGGGGTGGCCTGGGAATTCGGCAAGACCGCCCGGGCGGTGGACAAGACATCCGGCGGCTATCGCCTGAGCCTGAACGACGGTTCCGAAGTGGCAGCCGACTGCATCCTGTCGGCCATCGGGCTGCGGCCCCGCACCGCCCTGGCCGGTGAAGCCGGGTTAACCGTCAACCGGGGAATTGCGGTGGATCAATACCTGCGGACCAGCGACCCCCACATCCACGCCCTCGGGGACTGTGCCGAAGTCGACGGCCAGGTGCGGCCCTACGTGCTGCCCATCATGCACGCCGCCCGAGCCCTGGCCCAAACCCTGGCGGGCCAGGCAACGGCGGTAAGCTACCCGCCCATGCCGGTGGTGGTGAAAACCCCCGCCTGCCCGGTGGTGGTGCAGCCGGTGGCACGGGATGCGGCCGGGCAATGGCAGGCGGAGGCTTGCGAAGACGGCGCCAAGCTGTGTTTCGTCGATCCGGCCGGGGGGATCACCGGCTTCGCCCTCGTTGGCGGCGCCACCCGGGAAAAGGGGGAGATGCTCAAGCGCCTGGCGATTTAGCGTGTTCATGCTTCGATACCTCAGTACGAACGGTTTTCTTCAGCGTTTTCTTAAGGCTTACCAGGGAATGGGTTCGCCGTCCCGGAAGAACCCGCCGGAAGGCCCGTCCTTGGGCAGGGTGGCGGCCCACACGATGCCCGGCACCGCCTCCTCCACCGTGCGCTCGGCGTGGGGGCCGCCCATGTCGGTCTTGACCCAGCCCGGGCAAATGGAATTGACCTTGATGGAACTGCCCGCAAGCTCCGCCGCCAGCACCCGGGTAAGGGTGTTGAGGGCGGTCTTGGACATGCGGTAGCCCGGCCAATAGCCGCCCATTTCCGCAAGCTGGCCCATGCCCGAGGAAACGTTGACGATACGGCCATAGCCGTGGCGCTTCATCGGGGGAACCAGGGCCTGGCACAGGCGCAGGGGGCCGAGGGTGTTCACGTCCAGGGTGCGGCGCACCATCTCGGCATCCGCCAGGAAAACGCTGGCCGGCTCGGGGTGGAGAAAATCCCGCGGCTCCAGCAGCACGCCGGCGTTGTTCACCAGCACGTCCAGGCGGCCGAAGGTTTCGTCGGTCCACTGGCTTAGCGCGTCCACGTCTTCCTGGCGGGTAATGTCCGCCGGAAAGATGTCCACCGGCAGGTTTTCAGCGCGTAGCCCGGCGGCGGCGTTTTCCAGCTTCTCCCGGTTGCGCCCCACCATGACTACCCGGTAGCCGCCGTTGGCCAGGGCGCGGCTGATTCCCAGCCCAAGACCCCGGTTTGCCCCGGTGACGATTGCAACGCGTTGTTGTGCCATGGCGTATCTCCTTTCGTCCCTTGCCGCCCCCTCTCCCATGCTAGCGGCTCGTCCACCGGAATCAATGGCGATATGTGATACATGCTGCCTATTGGTAACTTGGTACACGATTAATTATACGTATCGCACAAAGGGAAACACCCCGGAGTTGACGCAAAGACGGGGGTTTACGGCCGCAGGATGCGGCCGGTGAGCAGGTCCTGGATGGTGGAGGGCCGCCGCCGCCGCCCCACCGACCCCGGCACCGTCAGCACCGCGTCGCCGAAGGCCCGACGACAATCCCGGGGAGTACGGCAGGGCTTCTGGCCGGAACGGTTGGCGCTGGTGGATACCAGCGCCGTCCCCAGGACGTAGCAAAGGCCCGCCGCCTCCGGATGGGCGGTCACCCGCACCGCCAGGGTGGGATGGCGACCGGTGAGAAACCGGGGCGTGCGGCGCCCTTTCGGCACCAGCCAAGTGTGGGGGCCCGGCCAGGTAGCGGCAACCGTTCCCCGCTGTTGCGAAGTCAGGGGAGACAGCAGCCCCGCCAAGCGTTCGAAACGGTCGGCGATCAGGATCACCCCCTTGGCCGCGGGACGGCCCTTGAGCGCGAGAATACGGGCCACGGCCCGGGGGTTGCGGGGGTCGCAGCCCAGGCCGTAGCAGGATTCGGTGGGATAGGCGATGACGCCGCCGGCCTGGAGGTGGGCGCGTAGCCGGCGCACCAGGGCGGCGGAGGGAAGGCGGAGCTTCATGGCGCCGCCGGGGTGGTCAGCCCTTGAGCTTCTGCTGAAGCTCTTCGTTCTTCTTCATGATCTGGGCGGCGTTGGCGGCGCGCTCGTCTTTCAGCTTCTGGGCCAGCGCAGCGTCGGACAGGGCCAGCATCTGGGCGGCCAGGTAGGCGGCGTTCTTGGCGCCGGCCTTGCCGATGGCCACGGTGGCGACAGGGATGCCGCCGGGCATCTGCACCGTGGACAACAGAGCGTCGAAACCGTTGAGGGGCCCGCCGTCCATGGGCACGCCGATCACCGGCAGGGTGGTGTGGGCGGCCACGTTGCCCGCCAGGTGGGCGGCCAAGCCGGCAGCGCAGATGAACACCTTGCAGCCCCGGGCTTCAGCCCCGACGACGAATTCCATGGTGGCGGCCGGGGTACGGTGGGCGGAGGAGACTTTCACTTCCCAGGCCACGCCCAGGCTGGAGAGGGTGTCCAGGGTGCCCTGCATCACGGGCAGATCGGAATCGGAGCCCATCAGGACGGCGACGAACGGTTTGCTCATGATTTTGTTCCTTAGTGTTTAATGGCGCGGAAGCCGATGTCGCGGCGCATCTGGCTGCCATCGAAGTGAATCTGGTCGGCGACCTCGTAGGCCCGCTTCTGGGCGAGGGAAATCTTGTCCCCCAGTACGGTGACGCACAGCACCCGGCCGCCGCTGGTGACCACCTTGCCGTCGGCCTGGGCAGTGCCGGCGTGGAACACGTGGAAATCCTCGCCGTCCGCCGGCAGGCCGGTAATGGCGTCGCCCTTGCGGGGATTCTCCGGGTAGCCGGCGGCGGCCATCACCACCCCCAGGGCGGCGCGGCGGTCCCACTCGGCTTCGGCCTGGTCCAGGGTGCCGTTGACGGCATGCTCCACCAGGGTAATCAAATCGCTCTTGAGGCGGAACATAATCGGCTGGGTTTCCGGGTCGCCCATGCGGCAGTTGAATTCCAGCACCTTGATGCCCCCCTGGGGGTCGATCATCAGGCCGGCGTAGAGGAAGCCGGTGTAGAGGATGCCGTCCTTGGCCATGCCCGCCACCGTCGGCAGGATCACTTCCCGCATGGCCTTGGCGTGGATTTCCGGGGTCACCACCGGAGCCGGGGAATAAGCCCCCATGCCGCCGGTATTGGGGCCCTGGTCGTTGTCCTTGAGGCGCTTGTGGTCCTGGCTGGTGGCCAGGGGCAGCACGTTGTGGCCGTCCACCATGACGATGAAGCTGGCCTCTTCGCCCATCAGGCATTCCTCGATCACCACCCGGGCGCCGGCGGCGCCCAGGGTGTTGCCCTCCAGCATCATGTCCACGGCGGCGTGGGCTTCTTCCACGGTCTGGGCCACCACCACCCCTTTGCCGGCGGCCAGGCCGTCGGCCTTGACCACGATGGGCGCGCCCTGCTGATCAATGTAGGCGTGGGCGGCAGCGGCCTCGGTGAAGGTGCCGTAGGCGGCGGTGGGAATGCCGTGGCGCACCATGAAGGCCTTGGCATAGTCCTTGGAGCTTTCCAGCTGGGCGGCGGCCTGGGTGGGGCCGAAAATCTTCAGCCCGGCGGCGCGGAAGGCGTCCACCACGCCCGCGGCCAGGGGCGCTTCGGGGCCGACCACGGTGAGAACGATCTTTTCCGCCAGGGCGAAGTCCACCAGCTCGGCAACGCCGGTGACGGGGACATTCACCACCCCCTCCTCCCGGGCCGTGCCGGCGTTGCCGGGGGCGACGAACACCTTGGTGGAACGGGGCGAACGGGCCAGTTTCCACGCCAGGGCGTGTTCGCGGCCGCCGTTGCCGATAACCAGAATTTTCATAGCGAATCCCTTTAGCTGGTAGCCAGTAGCTGGTAGCCAGTAGCTTTAGTAGTGCGCCCTTAGGGCGCGGCCTTCAGCTACCAGCAACAAGCTACCCGCTACAGGCTCATCCTCTTCAATGCCTGAAATGCCGCATGCCGGTGAACACCATGGCCATGCCGTGCTCGTCGGCGGCGGCGATCACTTCCTCGTCGCGCATGGAGCCGCCGGGCTGGATCACCGCGGCGATGCCGGCCTGGGCGGCGGAGTCGATGCCGTCGCGGAAGGGGAAGAAGGCATCGCTTGCCATCACCGAACCCTTCACTTCCAGGCCCGCGTGCTCGGCCTTGATGGCGGCGATACGGGCGGAGTTGACGCGGCTCATCTGGCCGGCGCCGACGCCGATGGTCATGTTGCCCTTGGCGTAGACGATGGCGTTGGACTTCACGTACTTGGCCACCCGCCAAGCGAACAGCAGGTCGGCCATTTCAGCCTCGGTGGGCGCGCGCTTGGTGACCACCTTGAGCTCGTTGTACAGGGCCAGATCGGCGTCCTGCACCAGCAGACCGCCGGTGACGCGCTTGAAATCCAGGCGCTGGCCGGGCTGGGCCGGCCACTGGCCGCATTCCAGCAGACGCACGTTCTTTTTCGCCGCCGCCACTTCCACCGCCGCGGCGGAAACCTTGGGGGCGATGATCACTTCGACGAACTGGCGGTCGAGGATGGCCTGGGCAGTGGAACCGTCCAACTCGCCGTTGAAGGCGATGATGCCGCCGAAGGCGGATTCGGGGTCGGTCTGATAGGCCCGATCGTAGGCTTCCAGCAGGTCCTTGCCGTAGGCCACGCCGCAGGGGTTGGCGTGCTTGACGATGACGCAGGCGGGGGCGGCGTCGAACTGCTTGACGCACTCCAGGGCCGCGTCGGCATCGCCGATGTTGTTGTAGGACAGCTCCTTGCCCTGGAGCTGGCGGGCGGTGGCGATGCTGGCTTCCTTCTCTCCCTCGGCCACGTAGAACGCGCCCTGCTGGTGGGGGTTCTCGCCGTAGCGCATTTCCTGGGCCTTGGCGAACTGGAAGTTGATGCGCTCGGGAAAGACCTGTTTGCTGCCGTCGGGTTTGATGGCGGTCAAATAGTTGCTGATCATGCCGTCGTAGGCGGCGGTGTGGGTGAAGGCTTTCACCGCCAGGGTGAACCGGGTTTCCTGCTTCAGGGCGCCGCCGTTGGCCGCCATTTCCTCCAGCACCGGCGCGTAGTCGGCGGGGTCGGTGACGATGGCCACATGGGCGTGGTTCTTGGCCGCGGCACGGACCATGGTGGGGCCGCCGATGTCGATGTTCTCGATGGCGTCTTCCAGGGTGCAGTCGGGCTTGGCCACCGTGGCGGCGAAGGGATAGAGGTTCACCACCACCAGGTCGATAGGAGGGATGCCGGCTTCCTTCACCGCCGCCTGGTGGGAATCCAGATCGCGGCGGAACAGGATGCCGCCGTGGACCTTGGGATGCAGGGTCTTCACCCGGCCGTCCAGCATTTCGGGGAAGCCGGTGTAATCGCCCACCTCGGTGACCTTGACGCCCTTGTCGGCGAGGAGCTTGGCGGTGCCGCCGGTGGAGAGGATTTCCACCCCGCGGGCGGAAAGGGCTTGGGCGAATTCGACGATTCCGGCTTTGTCGGAAACACTGATCAGGGCGCGTTGGATGGTGGTCATGGCTTATAGAGAGAAGGTTATTTGATTCCGTGGAACTGCATTTTCTTGCGCAGGGTGTTGCGGTTCAGGCCCAGGACGTCGGCGGCCCGGGTCTGATTGCCGCCGGCATGGTCCAGCACCATTTGCAGCAGGGGCTTCTCCACGCAGTGGAGCACCATATCGTAGACGGCGTGGGGCTCCTCCCCGTCCAGGTCCTTGAAATACTCGGTCAGGGTCTTCCGCACGCAGGCGGCGATCTCGTTGTCTTTCATCATATTTTTATCGTGTCCCTTGCGGGCCGGATCGGTTTTACGCCGCCAGCCCGTCTTCTTCGTAACTCAGGTAGCGCTGGCGGTCCATCAAGTTCGAAAAGAACTCGTCCACCGCCCGCCGCTGCTCCGGAATGCCCTCCAGCTGGTTCATGGCATGGCGGAAATGAGCGGACCCGACCAGCCCCTTGGTGTACCAGCTGATGTGCTTGCGCGCCACCCGAACCCCGGTGACCTCCCCGTAAAACGCGTACAAGTCTTCCAGGTGTTCCAGCAGCACCCGGCGGATTTCCTCCACTTCCGGCGGGGGCAGCTTCTCGCCCGTTTCCAGGTAATGGGCGATTTCCCGGAAAATCCACGGCCGTCCCTGGGCGGCACGGCCGATCATGACCGCGTCGGCCCCGGTGTGCTCCAGCACGAACTTGGCCTTTTCCGGGCTGGTGATGTCGCCGTTGGCGATCACCGGAATCTTGATCCCCGCCTTCACCGCGGCGATGGTGTCGTACTCCGCCTCGCCGGTGTAGGCGCAGGCCCGGCTGCGGCCGTGGACGGCCAGGGCCTGGATGCCGGCGGCTTCCGCGATGCGGGCCACGGACAGCACGTTCTTGTGGCTCTTGTCCCAGCCGGTGCGGGTCTTCAGGGTCACCGGCACGTCCACCGCCCCCACCACCGCCTCCAGGATGCGGCCGATGAGGGCCTCGTCCTTGAGCAGGGCGGAACCGGCGGAAACATTGCAGATCTTCTTCGCCGGGCAGCCCATGTTGATGTCGATGATCTGGGCGCCCCGGTCCACGTTGTACTTGGCGGCCTCGGCCAGCATGGCCGGATCGGCGCCGACGATCTGCACCGACACCGGCGCCCATTCCCCTTCGTGGTTGGCCCGGCGCTTGGTCTTCTCGCTGCCGTAGAGCAGGGAATTGCTCGCCACCATCTCGGACACCGCCAGCCCGGCGCCGAAGGAACGGCACAACTGGCGGAAAGGCCGGTCCGTCACCCCGGCCATGGGGGCGACGATCAGGTTGCTTTTCAAGCGATAAGGACCGATCTGCATGACTGGACGTGAACGACGGCGGAAGGGCGTAATTGTAAACGGAAAACCCTACCTCGGGAACGCCGCGTAGGCCAAAAAGGGGGAAATACCCTACCTTGTTTCGACCTCCGCCAGGCCTATAACGGAAACCTATTCGTTGACATCCGTCAACTTTTAAGGAGGTACATCATGCAACGAAACCGTTACCTATGGCCCCTGGTGGCGCTGGCCGCGGCCTGCGCCCTGCCCTTGGCGGCCAACGCCCAGACTCCCGTGGGCCGCGACCTGGCGTCCAACTGCTTCCAGTGCCACGGCACGGACGGGCGGGCCGTCAAAGGCATGCCCAGCATCGCCGGCAAGGACACCAACAGCATGTACGGCAAGATGCTGGAGTACAAGCGCAGCACCAAGTTCAGCGACATCATGGTCCGCCTGGCCCACGGCTACACCGACGCCCAGCTGCGCCAGATCGCCATCTATTTCGACAGCGTGCCCGAGCACTAGGCCGGCACCGCTTCCCTCGCTTTTCCTTTTGTTCCAGCAAAGCATGCGCGATCTGCGCGGCTTACAGGAGGTAAAACCATGAACAAGCTTTCTCGCCGCGACTTTCTCAAGGCAGCGGGCGCCTCGGCTTCCCTGGCGCTCCTGCCCACCAGCCTGCGCGCCCAGACCGCCGAGGGCCGGGTAGTGGTCATCGGGGGCGGTTTTGGCGGCGGCGCGGCCGCCAAGTTCCTGAAACTGTGGAGCCCCAGCCTCAACGTCACCCTGGTGGAACCGGGCGCCACCTACCACTCCTGCATCATGAGCAACCTGCTCTATGCCGGGCGCATCCGGCTTCAGGACCTGGAGTTGAATTACAATGCGACCCGCAACCGGGGCATCAACGTGATCCAGGACCGGGCCATGGCGGTAGATGCCGCTGCCCACACGGTCACTCTGGGGGACGGCTCGACCCTGCCCTACGACAAGCTGGTGATGGCGCCGGGCATCGACTTCCTCTACCCCGCGGGCCTGGAAACCCCCGAAGCCCAGGCCCGGGTACCCCATGCCTGGAAGGACATGGGGGCCCAGGGGCCGATGCTGCGCAGCATGCTGCAAGCCATCCCCAACGGCGGCACTTTCGTCGTCACCGTCCCGCCGGTGCCCTACCGCTGTCCCCCGGGACCTTACGAGCGGGCCTGCATGGCGGCAGCCTTCTTCCGGCGCAGCAAGCCCCGCTCCCGGGTCATCGTCCTGGACGCCAACCCGGGCATCATGGCGGAAGAGGCCACTTTCACCAGCGCCTTCAACAACACCTACCGGGGAATGATCGAGTACCACCCGAATACCCCGGCGGTGTCGGTGGACGCGGAACGGAAGATCGTCATCACCCCCAGCGGGGCGGTCCAGGCCAGCGTGCTCAACGTGATTCCGCCCCAGAAGGCTGGCCAGATCGCCTTCGACGCCGGGCTGGTGAACTTCGACGACCGCTGGGTGGGGGTCAACCTGCAGACTTTCGAGGCCACGGCCGCCGAGGACATTTTCGTCATCGGCGACGCCCATGGCTCCACGGTGGGCAAGTCCGGCCACTTCGCCAACTCGGAAGGCAAGCTCGCCGCCTCGGCGATCATCGCCCAACTGGCCGGAGAACCGGTAAACCCGGCGCCCACGCTGAGCAATGTCTGCTACAGCGCCATTACCACCTCGTCGGCATCCTGGTTCACCAACACCCTGGCCTACCAGAACGGCAACATGGCAGCGGTGCCGGGATCGGTGGGCGACACCACGCCTACCGGCGATCATTACGAGGACATGTTCGGCTGGGCCCGCAACCTGTGGGCGGATACCCTCGGGTAGACGGCCAGGGCCCCCGGAGCGGGCTCCTCAGTGGGCCCGCTCCCAGTTGGGCCCCACCCCCACCTCCACCTCCAGGGGCACCTTGAGTTCGGCCACGCCGCACATCAGTCCGGGCAGCCGGGACTTCACGGTTTCCACCTCGGCTTCGGGCACTTCCAGCACCAGTTCGTCGTGGACCTGGAGAATCAGCCGGGCGCCCATGCTTTCCTGTTCCAGCCAGTCCTGAACCGCCACCATGGCGAGCTTGATCAGGTCGGCGGCGGTGCCCTGCATGGGGGCGTTGATCGCCGCCCGCTCCGCCCCCTGGCGCCGGGCGCCGTTGGAGCTTTTGATTTCCGGCAGCCACAGGCGGCGGCCGAACACGGTTTCCACGTAGCCCTGTTGCTTGGCCAGCTCCCGGGTACGCTGCATGTAGTCGGCGACGCCGGGGTAGCGGGCGAAATAACGGTCCATGTAGGTCTGGGCCGCCGAGCGCTCCACCCCCAGCTGCCCGGCCAAGCCGAACACCGACATGCCGTAGATCAGGCCGAAGTTGATCACCTTGGCGTAGCGCCGCTGCTCGGAGGACACTTCCTCCGGCGGCACGCCGAACACTTCCGACGCCGTGGCCCGGTGCACGTCGTGGCCCTCGGCGAAGGCCTTCAAGAGGCCGGCGTCGTCGGACAGGTGGGCCATGATGCGCAGCTCGATCTGGGAATAGTCGGCGGAGACGATGATGTGGCCCGGTGCGGCGATGAAGGCTTCGCGGATGCGCCGCCCTTCTGCGGTGCGCACCGGGATGTTCTGCAGGTTGGGGTCGGAACTGGCCAGCCGGCCGGTGACCGCCCCGGCCTGGGAATAGCTGGTGTGCACCCGGCCGGTTTTGGGATTCACCATGCGCGGCAATTTGTCGGTGTAGGTGGACTTGAGCTTGGCCAGGCTGCGGTAGTCGAGCAGGATTTTCGGCAGCGGGTAGTCCAGGGCCAATTGCTGCAGCACGTCCTCGTCGGTGGACGGGGCGCCGCCGGGGGTCTTCTTGATTACCGGCAATTGCAGGCGGTCGAACAGGATTTCCTGGATCTGCTTCGGCGAATTGAGGTTGAAGGGCTGGCCGGCGGCCTGGAAGGCCGACTGCTCCAGTTCCAGCATCTTCTGCCCCAGTTCCCGGCTCTGGGCGTCCAGCAAGGCGGAATCCAGCAGCACGCCGTTGCGCTCCATGGTGAACAGCGCGTCCAGGGCCGGCATTTCGATCCGGCGGTAGACGTATTCGAGCTTTTCATCCGCCGCCACCAGGGGGTAGAGGGCGCGATGGAGCTGCAGGGTCACGTCCGCGTCCTCGGCGGCGTATTCGGCGGCCCGCTCCACTTCCACCTGGTCGAAGCCGATCTGCTTCGCCCCTTTGCCCGCCACTTCCTCGTAGGTGATGGTCTTCACCCCCAGATGGCGATGGGCCATGGAGTCCATGTCGCGGGGCTTGTGGCTTTCCAGCACGTAGGCCTGGAGCAGGGTGTCGTGGACGATGCCCCGCAACGCGACGCCGTGGTTGGCGAAGACGTGCTTGTCGTATTTCAGGTTCTGGCCCACTTTGGCCTTGGCCGGGTCTTCCAGCCAGGGCTTGAGGCGGGCCAGGACCTCGGCCTCCTTCAACTGGGCGGGGGCGCCGGCGTAGTGGTGGTTGAGGGGCAGGTAAGCCGCCTCGTGGGGCGTAATGGCGAAGGAAATGCCCACCAGCTTGGCGGCCATGGGGTCGAGGGAGGTGGTTTCGGTGTCCACCGATACCAGTTCGGCGGCCTGGAGCTTGTCCAGCCAGCGCTGCAAATCCGCCTCGGTAAGCAGGGTTTCGTAGTGCCGCTGCGCCGCGGGGGCAGGGGGTGCCGCTGCCGGGGCGGCCTCGGCGCTGCCGATTTCCGCCCGCCAGGTCTTGAACTCGAAGCGCTCGAACAGCTCGGCCAGCTGGCCGTTGTCCGGCTCGGCCATGGCCAATTGGTGCCAATCCAGGGGCAGGTCCACGTCGCATTTGATGGTGACCAAGCGGCGCCCCTGGGGCAGCCAGTCCAACGCGCTGCGCAGATTTTCCCCCACCACCCCGCCCACTTCGCCGGCCCGGGCGACCAATTCGTCCAGGGAGCCGAACTGGGTCAGCCACTTCACCGCCGTCTTGGGCCCCACCTTGTCCACCCCGGGGACGTTGTCCACGCTGTCCCCCATCAGGGTCAGGTAATCCACGATGCGCTCGGGGGGCACGCCGAACTTGGCCAGGACGCCGGCCTCGTCCAGGTTCTCGTTGGTCATGGTGTTGACCAGAGAAACGTGGGAGTTGACCAGCTGGGCCATGTCCTTGTCGCCGGTGGAAATCACCGTGTGGATGCCCTCGTTCCAGGCCTTGGTGGCCAGGGTGCCGATGACGTCGTCGGCCTCCACCCCCTCCACCATCAGCAGGGGCCAGCCCAGGGCGCGGATGGCGTCGTGCAAGGGGGCGATCTGGGCGGCCAGGTCCGCCGGCATCGGGGGGCGGTTGGCCTTGTACTCGGGATACCAGTCGTCGCGGAAGGTTTTTCCTTTTGCGTCAAATACGCACGCGCTATAATCGGCGCTCACGTCCTTACGCAGCCGGCGCAGCATGTTGAGCACGCCGTAGATCGCGCCGGTGGGCTCGTTGTGGCGGTTGCGCAGGTCCGGCAGCGCGTGGAACGCCCGGTAAAGGTAGGAAGAACCATCAACCAGCAGCAGCGTTGGCATAAAACATCCATCATGAGCAACAAGTTAGCAAAGATCATCAGCCCCGAAGTGGAAGCCCAGTCCTATTCCGCCCGGGAGTCGTGGCGCGTTTTCGGCATTATGTCAGAATTCGTCGAGGCCACCGAACGGCTGGCCTCCATCCGCCCGGCGGTGTCCATTTTCGGCAGCGCCCGCACCCCGGCCGACCATCCCTATTACGCGCTCACCGAACAAATCGCCCGCCTGCTGTCCGACTCCGGCTTTTCGGTGATTTCCGGCGGCGGCCCGGGCATCATGGAAGCCGCCAACAAGGGCGCCTATTTCGGCAAATCTCCCAGCATCGGCCTCAACATCCAGCTGCCCCACGAACAGCACACCAACCCCTATCAGGACATCAGCCAGACCTTCCGCCACTTCTTCGCGCGCAAGGTGATGTTCGTCAAGTTCGCCACCGCCTACGTGGTGATGCCCGGCGGCTTCGGCACCCTGGACGAGCTGATGGAAGCCCTGACCCTGGTGCAGACCGGCAAATCCCGCAAGATTCCCATCATCCTGGTGCACGAGCCGTTCTGGAACGGCCTGATCCAATGGTTCCGGCAAAGCCTGGTGAAGGAAGGCGTGATCAGTGCCGACGACCTGGACCTGGTGCAGGTCATCAACGAGCCCAAGGACGTGGTGGCCGCCATCTTCAAGTATTACGAAACCCGCGGCTTCGAGCCCTCCGCCCACGAGAAGGAAATCCAGCTCAGCCTGTAAGAGCGTTCTTTGGTAAAATCAGAAAAACCCTCAAGGAAACCGTCATGCGCCGCCTGCTCGTCCTCCTCCCCCTGGCTTTGGCTCTGAACGCCTACGCCGCCGACCCGGCCCCCGGCGATCTCCAGCCGCTTCCCGCTCCGCCCGAGGCCCCGGCCGGCTATGAGCCCGACGCCAGCCAGGAACCCCAGGTGACCATCACCACTCAGGGCGAAAACAAGGTGGAGGAGTACCGTATGCACGGCAAGTTGTACATGATCAAGATCACGCCGCCCAACGCCGCCCCCTATTACCTGATCGACCATACCGGCGACGGCCGTTTCGCCCGTTCCGAGGGGCTGGATTCCGGCGCCCGCCCCCCGATGTGGGTGCTGTTCGAGTTCTGATTCCCGCTACAACGCTTTTTAGCCGCCGTTTTTCATGTCCGTTTTCACTACCGTTACCCCCGACGAGCTTCGCGCCTGGCTGAAAAACTTCGCCCTGGGCGATCTGATGGAGCTGAAGGGCATCGACTCGGGCATCGAGAACACCAACTACTTCGTCACCACCACCCACGGGCGTTACGTCCTGACCCTGTTCGAAAAGCTGACGCCGGAGGAGCTGCCCTACTTCCTCAACCTGATGGCGCACCTTTCCCAGCACGGCGTTCCCTGCCCGACCCCCATCGCCAGCCTGGAAAACAGCTACCTCGGCCACCTCAACGGCAAGCCCGCCAGCATCGCCACCCGCCTCGCCGGCCGCTCCCTGGAGCAGCCGACCCCGGACCATTGCGCCCAGGTGGGGGATATGCTGGCTACCATGCACCTGTCGGGCAAGTCCTACCCCGCCTCCATGCCCAACCCCCGGGGCCCCCAGTGGTGGCGGACCACCGCTCCCCTGGTGAAACCCCATTTGTCGGGGGCGGAAGGCGAACTGCTGGAAGCCGAGCTGGCCTACCAGACCGGCTTCCGCTTCGACGACCTGCCCCGGGGCGTGATCCACGCCGACCTGTTCCGGGACAACGTATTGTTCGACGGTGACGCCCTGGCCGGGGCCATCGACTTTTATTTCGCCTGCAACGGCCTGTGGCTGTACGACCTGGCCATCACCGCCAACGACTGGTGCGTGACGGCGGACGGCACCCTGGACGAGGCGCGCCTGCTGGCGATGCTGGAGGCCTACCACCATGTCCGGCCGCTGACCGCCCTGGAACGGGGCGCCTGGCCGGTGATGCTGCGGGCCGGGGCGCTGCGTTTCTGGCTGTCCCGCCTCTACGATTACCATTTCCCCCGCCCGGGCGAACTCACCCACGCCAAGGACCCGGACCACTTCAAGCGCATCCTGGAGGACCGCGTCGCCCGCCACGGCGAATTGCAGCGCTTGTGGGTTTGATTTCGCGGCTGCTACACTTTTTTTATCCCCTCTACCGAAAGAACCACCGTGGAACCACGTTCCGTCAACGCCCTTCAGGGCTGGCGCTGGATTGCTGCCGGCTACACGCTGTTTTTCAAGAATCCTTTGATCTGGGTGGTGTTTTTCCTGATTTACTTCTTCCTCGCCTTCGTCCTCACCTTCCTGGTGCCGCTGGTCGGCGCTCCGATCTGGGCGCTGCTGGACCCCATGCTCATCGCCGGCTTCATGATCGCCTGCCGGGCGCTGGAAGTGGGGGAGGAAATGGAAATCGCCCAGCTCTTCGCCGGCTTCCGCACCCACGCCCGTCCGCTGGCGGCGGTAGGCGCCTATTACTTGGCGGGCAAGGTGCTGGCGATTTCGGTGGCGGCCTTCATTGCCACGGTGGTGATGGGGGGGGGATTGCCCGACCTGGATCTGGCCGAGGCGATGAAAACCCACGACGAGGCGGCCCTGATGGCCATGGGCCGGCACCTGATGGTGGTGCTGCTGTTCTTCATGGCCTTCCTGCTGCCCCTGCTGATGGCCTACTGGTTCGCCCCCGCCCTGGTGGTGTTCGATGGCCTGGCGCCGTGGGAGGCGATGAAGCAGAGCTTCCGCGCCTGCCTGCGCAACCTGGGGCCGTTCCTGGTCTACGGCGTGGCGGGGCTGGTGCTGATCGCCCTGGGCTCGGTGCCCTTCATGCTGGGGCTGATCGTGGTGGTTCCGGTTCTGGCCGCCACGTCGATCTACGCCGGCTACCGGGACATCTTCGTTGCCGAGCAGCCGGCCGTTTCCATCGACGAGACGGTGTGAGGTTCGGTAAAAGCCTGGACCGCAAAGGACGCGAAGGCTCGCCAAGGAAGGCTATAAAGGAAGACGCGATAAACGCAGGGAACGGTTTTCCTTTGCGTACCTTCGCGTCCTTTGCGGTGAAAGGGTTTAGAAATTACAGCGGCGTGAGCTTGGCGTATTCCAGCGCCAGCCACTTCACGCCGCTGTCGCGGAAGTTCACCTGAACCCGGGCATCCGCCCCCCTCCCCTCGCAGTTCACGATCACCCCGATGCCGAACTTGGCGTGCATCACGCCCTGGCCAACGGCAAAGCCGGTGCCGTTTGACGCCGCCGGGGCCGGGCTGGTCCACTCCATGGCCTCGCCGTAGTCGTACCCGCCCCCCACCTGCTTGATCAGCCCGGACGGAATTTCCCGCAGGAAGCGCGACGCCAGGCCGTAACGCATCTGGCCGTGGAGCATGCGGCTTTGGGCAAAGCTCAGATACAGCCGCTGCCGCGCCCGGGTGATGGCCACATACATCAGGCGCCGCTCCTCCTCCAGGCCGCCGTCGTCCATCATGGCGTTCTCGTGGGGAAACAGCCCCTCCTCCAGGCCGGTGATGAACACGGCGCGGAATTCCAGCCCCTTGGCGGAATGGACCGTCATCAACTGCAGGGCGTCCTGGCCCCCTTCGGCTTGGTGTTCCCCGGCCTCCAGGGAGGCGTGGGCCAGGAAGGCCGCCAGGATGGGCAGAGGAGGCGAGCCGTCGGCGGTCTCCTCCGGCTCGTATTCGCCGTCGAACACTGCCGCGGCGTTGACCAGTTCGTTCAGGTTCTCCACCCGCTCCGCTTCCTGCTTGTCCTTCTGATAGTGTTCCGGCAGGCCGCTGGCGGCGAGAACCTGCTCCACCTGTTCCGCCAGGGACAGATGGGAACAGGTGTCCCGCAGCAGGTCGATCATCTGGACGAAGCCCCGCAGGCCGGTGCCCGCCTTGCCCCCCAGGGAGGTATGGCGGGCCGCCTGCCATAGGCTGACGCCCCCGCCGCCGGCCACTTCCTGCAGTTGTTCCAGGGAGCGGGCGCCGATGCCCCGGGTGGGGAAATTCACCACCCGCAGGAAAGCGCCGTCGTCGTTGGGGTTGGCCATCACCCGCAGATAGGCCAGGGCATGCTTGATTTCCTGGCGCTCGAAGAAGCGCAGGCCGCCGTAGACCCGGTAGGGCAGGCCGGCGGAGAACAGGGCGTGCTCCAGCACCCGGGACTGGGCATTGGAACGGTAGAGCAGGGCCATGTCGGACAGGGCCATGCCGTCCCGATGCAGAGCCTCCACCTCCTCGACGATGAAATCCGCTTCCGCCCGGTCGGTGGGGGCCTCGAACAGGCGGATCGGCTCCCCCTCCCCTTCGTCAGTCCACAGGTTCTTGCCCAGGCGCTCGGCATTGTGGCGGATGAGGGCGTTGGCGGCCTCCAGGATGTTGCCCTGGGAACGGTAGTTGCGCTCCAGGCGGACAATCTTTTCCACCTGGAAATCCCGCTCGAAATCGGCCATGTTGCCCACCCGGGCGCCGCGGAAGGCGTAGATGCTCTGGTCGTCGTCCCCCACCGCGAACACCGCGCCCTCGTCCCCGGCCAGGAGCTTGAACCACAGGTATTGGAGGCGGTTGGTGTCCTGGAATTCGTCCACCAGGATGTAGCGGAAACGCTGCTGGTAATGGCGGCGCAGCCCTTCGTCCCGGCTCAGCAGCTCGTAGCAACGCAGCAGCAGTTCGGCGAAATCCGCCACCCCTTCCTTCTGGCACTGCTCGTCGTAGGCGGCGAAAATCTCCGCCATGCGGCGGGTGTGGGGGTCGTAGGCCTCGATGTCCCCCGCCCGCAGGCCCTGCTCCTTGTTGCCGCTGATGAAGTGCTGGACTTGGCGCGGGGGGTATTTCTCCTCGTCGATGTTGAGGGCCTTCATCACTCGCTTCACCGCGGCCAGCTGATCCTGGCTGTCGAGGATCTGGAACAGGGCCGGCAGATTCGCCTCCCGGTGGTGGGCGCGCAGCAGGCGGTTGCACAGACCATGGAAAGTGCCGACCCACATGCCCCGGGTGTTGATCGGCAGCGCCGCCGACAGCCGGGTCAGCATCTCCCGCGCCGCCTTGTTGGTGAAGGTGACGGCGAGGATGCCGTGGGGGCTCACCTGCCCGGTCTGGATCAGGTAGGCGATGCGCAGGGTCAGCACCCGGGTCTTGCCGCTGCCGGCACCGGCGAGAATGAGGGCGGATTGGCGGGGAAGGGTAACGGCTTCCCGCTGTTCGGGATTGAGGCCGGAGAGGTAGGCGTGGGTCATGGCGGGAATTATACCGGAGGGCGACGGCGGAACGGCACGGCGCAGCGGGAGTCTACCGTTTAAACCATCCCGCGGAGGAAAGCTTCATGGGCAGCTACACCGGCATCAACCACCTGGCATTCGCCACCGGAGACCTGGAGGCCACCATCCGCTTCTGGCGCGATCTTCTGGGTATGCGGCTGGTCTATGGCTACGGCCAGCCGGGGTACCGGCAGTATTTCTTCGAGGTGTCCGCCACCGACCTGATCGCCTTCTTCGAGTGGCCGGCGGTGGCGCCCCTTCCCCGCCGCACCCACGGTACCCCGGTGAAAGGGCCCTTTGCCTTCGACCATGTGTCCATCGGCGTGTCCTCCGAGGAAACGCTGTGGGAACTGGTGGCCACGCTCTCCGCCGCGGATTTTCCCGCCTCCGACGTGATCGACCACGGCTTCATCCGGTCGGTGTATTCCTTCGACCCCAACGGCATCCCGATCGAATTCAGCTGGCCCGCGGAGGACATCGATATCCGCCGCCGGCCGGTATTCGCCGACAAGGTTCCCCCGGCGGCTGCCGGGTCCGAGCCCCGCGACGGCAGATGGCCGCCGTCGGAGGCGATACCGAAAGACGAGCGTTTCGTGGTGCGGGGAGTGGGGTGGGAGCATTTCCTCCCCTTGCGGACGGGTCGTGACGAAACCTGACCCCAGCCGGGAGTGGATTAGCCGATCACCGAGCGGTTGCGGCCGCCGCTCTTGGCGGCGGCAAGGGCTTCGTCGGTTTTCTGGACCAGTTCGCTCAGGGACAAGGCATTGCTGTCGGGATAGCAGGCGCCGCCGATGCTGATGGTGAGATATTCCCCGGCCAGTTCACTGATTTCCGCCCCTGCCACCGCTTCACGGATCTTCTCCGCCACCACCCCGGCCTGCGCCTGGTTGGTGTGGGGCAGCACGACGATGAACTCCTCGCCGCCGTAGCGGCCGCACAGGTCGGAATCCCGGGTGGAGCGGCGGATCAGCTTGGAGACCTCGGCCAGGGCGAGGTCACCGACGGCCTGGCCGAAGCGTTCGTTGATCTGACGGAAATGGTCCAGGTCCATGATGAGCAGGGAAAGCTCGCTGCCGTAACGGAAGGCACGGGAAAATTCCACCTCCAGCCTTTCCGTGACATAGCGGCGATTGAACAGGCCGGTCAGGCCGTCGGTGATGGAGAAACGCTCCATCTGCCCCAGAACCTGGGCGTAGTCGAAATGCAGGGCCAATTGCCGCGCCAGCCCATCCATGTCCTGGAGGGCTTGGTCGTCGTAGCGGGTGGTAGCCGCCAGGAGCATCACCCCCAGCAGCCGCTCTTGCAGAAGAAGGGGCAGGGCGACCACTTCCTGGGGCGTAACGCGGGCGAAGCCCAGATGCAGGTGCAGCGCCTCTTCGTTGGGAACGTCGCTCAGCCGCTTGCTGCGCCGCTCCTCCGCCACTTGGCCCGGCAGGCCTTCCCCGAAGGTAAGGGCGTCGATGGCCTCCAGTTTGACGCTGTTGCCCGCCACCGGAAGAAGCTGTTCGTCCTTCGCCAGGTAGACCACCCCCGCCGCCGAGCCGGTCAGTTCCACGGTCCGGTCCAGACCCTGCTGCAGCACCTCCCGCGGCGGACGGCTCAGGTCCATTCCTGTCAAGTTAGCGCTGCGTTGCACGTGCCTACCTCCTCCGCCTGTGGAAGGCCCGTCTGCGGGCCGGTTATGGCGGAAAGCATAGCACGAACCGGATGGACCGTTAATTTGCCGGGGCCGAAAAAACTTCGGGGGCCGCAGCCCCCGAAATGTCGCTCGCCTTGCGTCAGCCCTTCTTTTTGGCTTCCAGCATCTGGTGCACCAGCGGGGTGAGGATGACTTCCATGGCGAAGCCCATCTTGCCGCCGGGCACCACGATGGTGTTGGGGCGGGACATGAAGGAGTCGTGGATCATGCGCAAGTAGTAGGGGAAATCCACGCCATGGGGATCGCGGAAGCGGATCACCACGAAGCTCTCGTCCGGCGTCGGAATGTCGCGGGCGATGAAGGGGTTGGAGGTATCCACCGTGGGCACCCGCTGGAAGTTGATGTCGGTGCGGGAGAACTGGGGAGTGATGTAGTGCACGTAATCCGGCATGCGGCGCAGGATGGTGTCCACGATGGCCGCGGCGGAATAACCCCGCTCCTTGGCGTCGCGGTGGATTTTCTGAATCCATTCCAGGTTGACGATGGGCACTACGCCCACCCCCAGGTCCACGTGCTGGGCGGCGTCCACCTTGTCGGTCGTGACCAAGCCGTGCAGGCCTTCATAGAACAGCAGATCGGTATCCGCGGGCACGTCTTCCCAGGGAGTGAACTCGCCGGCGCTCAGCTTGGTGCCCAGGCGCAGGTTGTGCTCCGCGGCTTCTTCGTCGCTGTGCAGGTAGTAGCGCTTCTTGCCCTTGCCGTTCTTGCCGTAGCTCTTGAACAGTTCCTCGATCTTGTCGAAGTGGTTGGATTCGGGGCCGAAATGGCTGAAATGGCCATTACCGGCGGTTTCGGCCTTTTTCATCGCCTCGCGGAATTCCATCCGGTTCAGGCTGTGAAGGCTATCGCCTTCGATGATCGCGGGGGAGATTTTTTCCCGCCAGAAGATATGCTCGAAAGCGCGCTTCACGGTGGTGGTGCCGGCGCCGGACGAACCGGTCACCGCGATGACGGGGTGCTTCTTGGACATGTTAAGTGTTCTCCGTTAAGGTTTTTTAATTTGATTGCCCCAAGTATACCCAGGACCGGCGCGGCTTGTCACTACGGACCGCACCGCCAACTGCCCGTCCGGCATAGGGATTATTCGACTGTGACCGATTTCGCAAGATTCCGCGGCTTGTGCCTCCGGCCGACCGCTTGGCGGCCTTAACCCATGCTGCGCATGGGTTAGCCTGCGCCGCAAGCCGCGCCGATTGATTGGTCTTCTCCTACCAGAATCTACTCGACCGTTACCGATTTAGCCAAGTTGCGCGGCTTGTCCACGTCGGTGCCCTTTTGCAGGGCGGCGTGGTAGGCCAGCAACTGCAACGGGATGGTATGCACTACCGGGCTGAGCCTTCCCGCCTGGACCGGGAGGGTGATGACCCGGATGCCGTCCTGCTCGGCGATTCGGCTTTCCCGGTCGGCAAAGACATACAGTTCGCCGCCTCGGGCGCGGACTTCCTGGAGGTTGGATTTGAGCTTTTCCAGCAGGTCGTCGTTGGGGGCGATGGCCACCACCGGCATTTCCTTGTCCACCAGGGCCAGGGGGCCGTGCTTGAGCTCCCCGGCGGGATAGGCTTCGGCGTGGATGTAGGAGATTTCCTTCAGCTTCAGGGCCCCTTCCAGGGCGATGGGATAATGCCGGCCGCGGCCGAGGAACAGGGCGTGGCGCTTGTCGGCGAAGCTTTCCGCCCAGCGCGCGATTTCCGGCTCCAGCTCCAGCACCTGCCGCACCTGCTCCGGCAGGTGGCGCAATTCGGCCAGCCAAGCCTTTTCCTGTTCCCCGTCCAGGCGGCCCTTGAGCTTGGCCAGTACGGCGGTGAGCAGGAACAGCGCCACCAGCTGGGTGGTGAAGGCCTTGGTGGAGGCGACGCCGATTTCCGGGCCGGCCCGGGTCAGGAAGCGCAGTTTCGACTGGCGCATCAAGGCGCTTTCCGGCACGTTGCAGATGGCCAGGGTGGCCGATGCGCCGTTAGCCTGGGCGTGGGCCAGGGCGGCCAGGGTGTCGGCGGTTTCGCCGGACTGGGAGACGGTGACCACGAGTTCATCGGACACCGGGGCGCTTTGGCGGTAGCGGTATTCGCTCGCCACTTCCACCGTGCAGGGAATGGCGGCGAATTCCTCGATCCAGTAACGGGCCACCAACCCGGCATGATAGCTGGTGCCGCAGGCCAGGATGCGTACGTGTTGGGCTTCGGCCAGGGTTTGCGCGGCATTCTCGCCGAACAGGGCGGGGTTGAGTTCCGTCAGGGCCGGAACCTCCGCCAGGGTGTCGGCCAGGGCCCGGGGCTGCTCGTGGATTTCCTTCTGCATGTAGTGGCGGTAGGGGCCCAGTTCCGCCAGGTCCGCCGACAGTTCGCTCACGTGGTGGGAACGCTCGACCCGCTCCCCCTGGGCGTTGTAGATGCGGTAATCCATCAGGCCGATGTCGGCCAGGTCGCCGTCTTCCAGGTAGACGAAGCGCTGGGTGACCGGCAGCAGGGCGGAGGTGTCGGAGGCGACGAAATTCTCCTCGATGCCCAGGCCGATCAGCAGCGGGCTGCCGTTGCGGGCGCAGACCAGGCGGTGGGGCATGTCCTCGGCCAACACGGCGATGGCGTAGGCGCCCTTCAGTTCCGCCACGCAGTCCCGAACCGCCTGGAACAAGTCGCGGCTTTGGCGGTAATGGAAATGCGCTAGGTGGGCGATCACTTCGGTGTCGGTTTCGGATTCGAACATATAGCCCAAGTCACCCAGCTTTTGGCGCAACTCCTCATGGTTTTCGATGATGCCGTTGTGCACCACCGCCAGGGTATCGTGGCTGACGTGGGGATGGGCGTTGTTCTCCGTCGGCGCGCCGTGGGTGGCCCAGCGGGTGTGGGCGATGCCGGTCTGGCCGTGGACTTTCAGCCGCGCGGCCTCCTGCTCCAGCAAAGCCACCCGCCCCACGCTGCGCACCCGTTGCAGGCCGTCGTTGACCAGGGCCAGGCCCGCCGAGTCGTAGCCTCGGTATTCCAGACGCCGCAGCCCTTCCAGCAGAATGGGCACCACATTGCGCTGCGCCACCGCGCCGATGATTCCGCACATAGCTTTCCCCTACTTGTTCTTGGTAGGCCGCTTCCAGCCCGGTATGGTGACCTGCTTGGCTCGGGACAGGGTCAGCTCCCCTTCCGGCGCGTCCTTGGTGACGGTAGACCCGGCGCCGATGGTAGCACCCTTCTTGACCGTTACCGGCGCCACCAATTGGGTATCGGAGCCGATGAAAGCCTCGTCCTCGATCACGGTGCGGTGCTTGTAGGCGCCGTCGTAGTTGCAGGTGATGGTGCCGGCGCCGATGTTCACCTTGCGCCCCACGGTGGTGTCACCGACGTAGCTCAGGTGGTTGATTTTCGACCCCTCCCCCACCTGGCTGTTTTTGAGCTCCACGAAGTTGCCGATGTGGGCGTCCCGCGCCAGTACGGTTCCCGGTCGTATCCGAGCGTAGGGCCCGATATGGCAGCCGGGGCCGATTTCGGCGTCCTGGATGTGGGTGAACGGCTCTATCACCGTTCCGGCGGCGATCTTGGCATTGCGCAGCACGCAGTTGGCGCCCACTGTCACACCATCGCCGAGCTCTACCCGGCCTTCGAATACACCGTTGATGTCCAGGGTGACGTCGCGGCCGCACACCAGTTCACCCCGCACATCCACGCGGGAGGGATCGAGCAGGGTGACACCCCGGACCAGCAGGGCCTGGGCCGTTTCAGCCTGATGGATGCGCTCCAGTTCGGCCAGCTGCTGCTTGCTGTTGACGCCCAGGATTTCCCATTCATGTTGAGGATTGCAGGTGGTGACGGATACACCGTCGGCCACCGCCAGGGCGATGATGTCGGTCAGGTAGTACTCCCCCTGGGCGTTATCGTTGCGCAGCGTGGCGACCCATTTCCTCAAGGAGTCGGCGGGGGCGGCCAGGATGCCGGTGTTGATTTCCCGCACCGCCTTTTGGTCGTCGCTGGCATCCTTTTCCTCTACGATACCGGTCACCGCACCGCTTTCGTTGCGCAGGATGCGGCCGTAGCCGTGGGGGTCGCCCAGTTCCGCCGTCAGCAGGGCCACGTCCCCGGCGCGCGCCAAGTGGGCGAGGGTTTCCAGGGTTTCGGCGCGGATCAGGGGGACGTCGCCGTAGAGGATTAGCACCGCGCCGCCGTCACCCACCAGGGGAAGGGCCGTCTGCACCGCGTGGCCGGTGCCCAGTTGCTGCTCCTGAAGCGCCCAGGCCACGTCCGGCGCGCCGCAGGCGGCGGGAACCGCCTCGCCGCCGTGGCCGTAGACTACCACCATGCGGCCGGGTTGAAGCCGGCGGACGGCGTCGAGCACGTGACCCAACAGGGGCTTGCCGGCGAGACGGTGGAGAACCTTGGGAAGATCGGAATGCATGCGGGTGCCCTTGCCTGCGGCAAGAACCACCACGTCGAGATGGGCGTTCATGGGGGTAAGAGTGTAATCCCGCAGGAGAAAGAAAAAAAGCAGCTTGCGCTGCTTCTTTTCTTCCGGTGTTTTGGATTATTTCTTCTTGTGCAACTTATAGCGGTGCAGGGAGCGCAACTGGGCAGCCGCAATGGCCAACTCGGTCTGGGCCCGCGCCAGGTCCATTTCGGATTCCTTGCGCTCGATGGCCTCCTCGGCCCGCTTCTGCGCTTCCATCGCCTTGGCTTCGTCCAGGTCCTTGCCGCGAATGGCGGTGTCGGACAGGATGGTCACCAGCTGGGGCTGCACTTCCAGGATGCCGCCGGAAACGAAGATTACCTCTTCGTCTTCCTGGAACGGCACCTTGATGCGCACCGTACCGGGCTTGATCCGGGTCAGCAGCGGGGCATGGCGGGGAACGATGCCCAGCTCCCCCGCCTCGCCCGGAACCACCACCATCTCGGCTTGGCCGGAGAACAGGCTTTGTTCCGCGCTCACCACGTCCACGTGTATCGTCATTGCCATGATGGCACTCCTTACTGGATGGACTTGGCTTTTTCGATCGCTTCGTCGATGGAGCCCACCATGTAGAAGGCCTGCTCCGGCAGGTGGTCGTATTCGCCGTCGACGATGCCCTTGAAGCCGGCGATGGTGTCCTTGAGGGACACGTACTTGCCGGGAGCGCCGGTGAACACTTCCGCCACGAAGAACGGCTGAGACAGGAAACGCTGGATTTTACGGGCGCGAGCCACGGCCAGCTTGTCTTCGGGAGCCAGTTCGTCCATGCCCAGAATGGCGATGATGTCGCGCAGTTCCTTGTAGCGTTGCAGGGTAGCCTGCACGGAGCGGGCGACACCGTAGTGCTCTTCGCCGATCACCAGGGGATCGAGAATCCGGCTGGTGGAGTCCAGGGGGTCCACCGCGGGGTAGATACCCAGTTCGGCCACCTGACGGGACAGCACCATGGTGGCGTCCAAGTGGGCGAAGGTGGTGGCGGGAGACGGGTCGGTCAAGTCGTCCGCAGGCACATACACGGCCTGGAAGGACGTGATGGAACCGGTGCGGGTGGAGGTGATGCGCTCCTGCAGGCGGCCCATTTCATCCGCCAGGGTGGGCTGGTAACCCACGGCGGAAGGCATCCGGCCCAGCAGGGCGGACACTTCGGTACCGGCCAGGGTGTAGCGGTAGATGTTGTCCACGAAGAACAGCACGTCGCGGCCTTCGTCGCGGAAGTGCTCGGCCATGGTCAGGCCGGTCAGGGCCACGCGCAGGCGGTTGCCGGGAGGCTCGTTCATCTGGCCGTAGACCAGGGACACTTTGTCCAGCACGCCGCCTTCCTTCATTTCGTGGTAGAAGTCGTTACCTTCACGGGTACGCTCGCCCACGCCGGCAAACACGGAGAAACCCGAGTGTTCCACGGCGATGTTGCGGATCAGTTCCATCAGGGTCACGGTCTTGCCCACGCCGGCGCCGCCGAACAGGCCGACCTTGCCGCCCTTGACGATGGGCATGACCAGGTCGATAACCTTGATGCCGGTTTCCAGGATTTCCACCGAGGCGGCCTGTTCGGAGAACTCCGGGGCCTTGCGGTGAATGGAAGCGTGGGATTCGGCGCCGATGGGGCCGGCTTCGTCAACCGGGTTGCCCAGCACGTCCATGATGCGGCCCAGGGTCTTCTGGCCCACGGGCACCTGGATCGGGTTGCCGGTGTTCAGCACGTCCATGCCGCGACGCAGACCGTCGGTGGAACCCATGGCGATGGTGCGCACCACGCCGTCGCCCAGCTGCTGCTGGACTTCGAAGGTGAGTTCCGGGTTCTGCATCTTCAGGGCGTCGTAAACCTTGGGGATGGCGCCACGGGGGAACTCTACGTCCACCACCGCGCCGATGATTTGCACGATCTTGCCTTGACTCATGATCAATCCTTAAAGTTTGAAATCTTGCTTAAACCGCCGCCGCGCCGGCGACGATCTCGGACAGTTCCTTGGTGATGGAGGCTTGGCGGGTCTTGTTGTAGACCAGCTTCAGCTCGTCGATCACGTTGCCGGCGTTTTCCGTTGCGGCTTTCATGGCCACCATCCGTGCGCTCTGTTCGGAGGCCATGTTCTCGGCCACCCCCTGATATATCAGGGTTTCGATGTAGCGCACCATCAGGTCGTCGACGATTTCCTTGGCGTCAGGCTCGTAGATGTAGTCCCAACGGCCGGGGGCGCTGCCCAGTTGCTCACCGTGCAGGGGGAGCAGCTGTTCGATCACCGGTTCCTGCCTCATGGTGTTGACGAACTTGGTGTAGCAGATGGCCAGGCTGTCGATCCTGCCTTCCATGTAGGCGTCCAACATCAGCTTCACCGGGCCGATCAGGCGCTCGATGTGGGGCGTGTCGCCGAGGCCGGTGACCTGGGACACCACGTTGGCGCTCATGCGCTGCATGAAGCCCAGGCCCTTGTTGCCGACGCAGCACACATCCACGTCAACCTGCTGTTCGCCGGAAGGCACGCAGCCCTGGGAGTCGCAATCGAGGGCGCGCCAGGTCTTGATCTGGTTGAACGCCATGCGCAGCACGTTGATGTTCAGGCCGCCGCACAGACCCTTGTCGGAAGTCACGACGATCAGGCCTGCACGTTTCACGCTCTCCCGGCGCACCAGGAACGGATGCTGGTATTCGGGATGGGCGTGGCTCATGTGGGCCGCCACGTTGCGCAGCTTCTCGGCATAGGGACGGGCCGTCCGCATGCGCTCTTGTGCCTTGCGCATTTTGGAGGCGGCTACCATCTCCATCGCCTTGGTGATCTTCTGCGTGTTTTGCACGCTTTTGATCTTGGTTCTGATTTCCTTGCCGCTGGGCATAGGGAACTCCCGCTCTAGTTACAGCACCGTGGTGGACTTGAACTCTTCGATCGCGGCGCCCAGGGCCTTTTCGTTCGCTTCGTCCAGATCCTTGGCCGCTTCGATGTTGTCGATAATGGCGGGATGCTTGCTCTTGATGAACTTTTGCATGGCGCTTTCGAAGGTCAGGGCCTTCTTCACGTCCACGTCGTCCAGGTAGCCCTTGTTCACCGCGTACAGGGTGATGGCCATCTCGCTGATGGACATCGGCGAGTACTGGAGTTGCTTCATCAGCTCGGTCACCATCTTGCCGCGCTCCAGCTGCTTACGGGTGGCTTCGTCCAGGTCGGAGGCGAACTGGGCGAAAGCGGCCAGTTCGCGGTACTGGGCCAGGGCCAGACGCGTACCGCCGCCGAGCTTCTTGATCGCCTTGGTCTGGGCGGCACCGCCGACGCGGGACACGGACAGGCCGGCGTTGATGGCGGGACGGATGCCGGCGTTGAACAGGTCGGATTCCAGGAAGATCTGGCCGTCGGTAATGGAGATCACGTTGGTCGGCACGAAGGCGGACACGTCACCGGCCTGGGTTTCGATGATCGGCAGGGCGGTCAGGGAACCGGTCTTGCCTTTCACTTCACCGTTGGTCATCTTTTCCACGTACTCGGCGTTCACGCGGGCAGCGCGCTCCAGCAGGCGGGAGTGGAGATAGAACACGTCGCCGGGGTAGGCTTCGCGACCGGGGGGACGGCGCAGCAGCAGGGAAACCTGGCGGTAGGCCCAGGCCTGCTTGGTCAGGTCGTCGTACACGATCAGGGCGTCTTCGCCGCGGTCGCGGAAGTATTCGCCCATGGTGCAGCCGGCGTAGGGCGCGATGAACTGCATGGCGGCGGAATCGGAAGCGGTGGCGGCGACGACGATGGTGTGACCCATGGCACCGTGCTCTTCCAGCTTGCGCACCACGTTGGCGACGGAGGAGGCCTTCTGGCCCACCGCCACGTAGATGCAGATCACGCCGGTGTCTTTCTGGTTGATGATGGCGTCAATGGCCACGGCGGTCTTACCGGTCTGGCGGTCGCCGATGATCAGCTCACGCTGGCCGCGGCCGATAGGCACCATGGCGTCGATCGCCTTGAGGCCGGTCTGCATCGGCTGGGACACGGATTGGCGGGCGATCACACCGGGGGCGATCTTCTCGATGGGGGAAGAAGCGGCGGCTTCGATCGGGCCCTTGCCGTCGATGGGCTGACCCAGGGCGTCCACCACGCGGCCGATCAGGCCACGGCCCACGGGCACTTCCAGAATGCGGCCGGTGCACTTGACGGTGTCGCCTTCGGTCAGATTCTCATAGTCGCCCAGCACCACGGCGCCCACGGAGTCGCGCTCCAGGTTCAGGGCCATGGCAAACACGTTGCCGGGCAGCTCCAGCATCTCGCCCTGCATCACGTCGGACAGGCCGTGGACGCGGATGATGCCGTCGGCCAGAGAAACGATGGTGCCCTGGGAGCGCAGCTCGGCGCCGGCTTTCAGGTTTTCGATCTTACTTTTAATCAGATCGCTAATTTCTGTCGGATTCAACTGCATGATCTCTCCTTGCAAGGGTGCCGGCGCGCGGCAACCTTAATGTTTGAGCTGTTGCGCCATGCTCGCCAGCTGAGCGCGGACCGACGAGTCAATCACGTGGTCGCCGACGGCGATTTTCACCCCGCCGATCAATTCCGCGTCCACGCTGACTTTCGTGGTGACTTTCTTGCCGAACCGGGCTTCGAGGCCGGAAACGAGGGCTTTCACCTGGGCGTCGGTCAAGGGATAGGCGCTGGAAATTTCCGCCTCCAACTCGCCCCCCTGCTCCGCCTTCAGCTGCTCGAACAGCACGCTGATTTGCGGCAACAACGGTAGACGGTCGTTTTCCATCAGGACCTTGACCAGATTCTGTCCCTGGGCGTCGATCTTGCCCTCGCTCACGGAGAGGAGAAAAGCTTGCAGCTTTTCCTCGTCCACTTGCGGGTTGTCGATCAGGGCGCCCACCTCGGGATCAGCCACCACGGCGGCGGCGAACTGGAGCATCTCGGACCACTTGCCGAGGGTGCCGTCCTGGTTCGCCAGCTTGAACACCGCTTCGGCGTAAGGCCTAGCTATAGTGACGGTTTCAGCCATGGCAATTACAACTCAGCTTTGATGGTTTCGAGCAGGTTGGCATGGGCCTTGGCGTCGATCTCGCGGCGCAGGATCTTCTCCGCGCCGGCCACGGCCAGGTCGGCCACCTGCTGACGCAGGGCCTCCTTGGCGCGGTACACTTCCTGCTGGATCTCTGCCTGGGCAGCCGCGATGATGCGCTCGCCCTCTTCCTTGGCCGTACCCTTGGACTCCTCGACCACCTGGGACGCACGCTTCTCAGACTGGGCGATGATCTCGGACGCCTTGCTCTTGGCTTCATGCAGCACTTCGGACGCGCGCTTGTGGGCCAGCTCCAGCTCGTGCTTGCCGCGCTCAGCTTGCGCCAGGCCGTCGGCGATGCGCTTGGCGCGCTCTTCCATGGCAGCCATCAGGGGGGGCCACACGAATTTCATGGTGAACCACACCAGAATGGCGAAGGTAATCGCCTGGCCAATCAATGTAGCGTTGATATTCACGCTAACCTCCTAATTAAGGATGTTAATTAGGCACCAGCCGCTTGCTTGATCACGGCGATGAAGGGGTTGGCGAACAGCAGGTAGAGGCCGATACCCACGCCGATCATGGTCACGGCGTCCAGCAGACCGGCGACGATGAACATCTTGATCTGCAGGGTGGGGATCATTTCGGGCTGGCGAGCAGCGCCTTCGAGGAAGCGGCCGCCCAGCAGACCGAAGCCGATGGCGGTACCCAGGGCGCCGAAGCCGATCAGCAGAGCCACGGCGATGGCGGTCATACCCTGTACGCTACCCAGAATTTGTGCGAGTTCCATTTTTTTCTCCTAAAGATAGTTAAGTTTAAAGTTGAAAAGTCTTACGAAATCAGTGGCTCTCGTGGGCCATGCTGAGGTACACGATGGTCAGCATCATGAACACGAAGGCCTGCAAGGTAATGATCAGGATGTGGAAGATCGCCCACGGCGCACCCAGCAGCCATTGCATGTACCAGGGCAGCAGAGCGATCAGGATGAACACCATTTCGCCGGCGTACATGTTGCCGAACAGACGCAGGGCGAGAGAAATCGGCTTGGCGATGTCCTCGATGATGCGGAACAGGATGTTCACGGGAACGAGGTACTTGCCGAAAGGGGCGAACATGACTTCATGGGCGAAGCCCTTGATGCCCTTGATCTTGATGCTGAAGAAATAGATCAGGAAAAACACCGACAGGGACATGCCGAAAGTCAGGTTCAGGTCGGTGGTGGGGACCACCTTGAGGTAGTGGATGCCCATAGCGGCGGCGACGCTGGGCAGCAGGTCCACCGGCAGCAGATCCATGGCGTTCATGACGAACACCCAGACGAAAATGGTCAGGGCCAGGGGAGCGATCAGGACGCTCTTGCCATGGAAGGAATCCTTCACCTGGTTGTCGACCATCTCGACCACCATTTCGACGAAATTCTGCAAGCCGCCAGGGACGCCGGCATTCGCCTTGCGCGCCGCCAGCCAAAAGGTGCCGAATACGATCAGGCCCAGAACGGCGGAAAAAAACAGGGTGTCGATATTAAAGGTCCAAAAGCCCTCGCCCCCCTGGAGATTGGTCAGGTGGTGGGTGATATATGCGGACGGACCCTGCTCATGTGCTGCGTTCTGGCTCATTCATTCACTCACTTATTAACAAACAGCGCTACCCAATATCCGGCCAGCGCCGCCATATACCCTATAAACAGCGGCAACGCCTCCACCGCGGGATACAGCACGAAAGTCGCGGCAAACAGCAACAGCGTTGCCCCCATCTTGCCCGCCTCGCCCCAATAATGGGCGCGGACCAGACTTTGGACGTCCCCCTCCCTTGCCGACAACATACGCAGCGCGTATATCACGCCGCCCGCCAGGGCAATGAAGCCCCCCAGCAATGCCGCCTGGGCGGCACTCCGGCCCGCCAGCACATACCACAGCACTGACGCCAAAACAGCCATTGCCGCTTGCACGCCTAGGACTTTGCGGACTTCCGATGCGACCGCCCGCGCTGTTTTCAACTGAAACCCTTGAATTTCGTCGGGGACTTGCGCCACCTAAAGTGGCGCGGTTTTGGCGGCGTAAAGAGGGCGCCCAAAACTTTTCAATTATATTATGACGTTAGCGGATGTGTCAACGCGACATTAGAAACGGCTACTATTCTTTATTATTTTGCCTTATAGGGCCGAAAAGAATTAATTATTACATCGAGTTGGTCGAGGCTGTCATATTCGATGACCAGCTTGCCGCGACCTTGGCCGCGGGCTTGAATCCTCACTTTAGCCCCCAGCTTGTCCGCGATTTCCTCTTGCAGACGTTCCACGTCCTGGTCCTGGGCGACGACTTTTGGCTTGGCGGGAGACAGGGTCTTTTGGGCCAGCTTCTCCGCTTCCCGCACCGAAAGGCCCCGCTCGGCGATGTGATAGGCTGCTTCCAGTTGCTTGCCGGCATCCAGGGAAAGCAGGGCTCGGGCATGGCCCATGTCGATCTGGTTCTGCATCAGCATGTCCTGCACCGGGGACGCCAAGTTGAGCAGGCGCAACAAATTGCTCACCGCGCTGCGGGAACGCCCCACCGCTTCGGCGGCCGCCTGGTGGGTCATTTCGAATTCGTCGATCAGGCGCTGTATCCCCAAGGCCTCTTCCAGAGGGTTGAGGTTTTCCCGTTGAATGTTCTCGATCAGGGAAATAGCCAGCGCCGCTTCGTCGGGAATTTCCCGCAGCAGCGCCGGAATTTCGGTCAATCCGGCCATGCGGGCGGCCCGCCAGCGGCGTTCGCCCGCGATAATCTCGAATTTTTCGCCGTCCACCCGCCGCACCAGGATGGGCTGCACCACGCCCTGGGTTTTGATCGAGTCCGACAACTGGGCCAGGGATTCCTGGTCCATTCGAGTACGGGGCTGGTATTTGCCCGGTTGCAGCAGGGTGATATCCAGGTTGCGCAGGGACTCGTCCGCCGTCGCCGAGCCCGTCTCGTCACCGCCAGCCAGCAGCGCGTCCAGCCCGCGGCCCAATCCTTTCATTTTTGCCATCTTGACTCCCTCAAACAGCAGCTTGGGTTACTTTGCGTTTCTTGATCATCTCCCCCGCCAGGGCGAGATAGGCGATAGCCCCCTTGGACCCCTTGTCGTGATACAGCACCGGGGTGCCGAAACTGGGGGCTTCGGCCAATCGCACGTTGCGTGGAATGACCGTACGGTAGACCTTGTCGCCGAAGTGCTTCAACAACTGGTCCGACACCTGCTGAGCCAGGGCGTTGCGGGGGTCGAACATGGTGCGCAGCAGCCCTTCGATTTCCAGCTCCGGATTGAGGTGGGCCCGTACGCGCTTGATGGTTTGCACCAAGTCGCTCAGACCTTCCAGTGCGTAGTACTCGCATTGCATCGGTATCATCACCGACTGGGCGGCGCACAGGGCGTTCACCGTCAACAGGTTGAGGGCCGGCGGGCAGTCGATGAGCACAAAATCATACTGGTCCACCACCCCGGCCAGGGCATTCCGAAGACGACGCTCCCGGTGTTCCAGGTCCACCATTTCCACTTCCGCCCCGGCCAGCTCCCGGTTGGCCGGGGCAATGTCGTATTGACCCTGCTCGGCGGTAAACCGTACCTCTTCCAGGGATTTCTGCCCCAAAAGCACGTGGTAGACCGTCTGCCGCAGGGCGTTCTTGTTCACCCCGCTGCCCATGGTCGCGTTCCCCTGGGGGTCGAGATCAATCAACAGCACCCTGCGCTTGGCCGCCGCCAAGCTTGCCGCCAAATTGACGCTGGTGGTGGTCTTGCCGACCCCACCCTTTTGATTGGTAATCGCCAGGATTTTCGTCATTTCTAGTCCACCCTTATCAGTACCAGATGTCGTTCTGCTTCCAGGCCGGGAACCGTGACCGGGAAGACCTGTTCCACCGTGACGTCGCTTGGCAAGGCAGCCAATTCCTCATGGGGATAAAGCCCCTTCATGGCCGCCAGCACCCCGCCGGGAGCGCAGAGGTGGCGGGTCAGTCCGACAAAGTCGGCCAAATCGGAAAACGCGCGGGAGATGACCACGCCGAATCTGTTCACCGGCTGGAACGCCTCCGCCCGCTCACAAACTACCTGCACGTTATCCAGCTTCAGTTCCAGCTTGGCCTGGGTCAGGAAGGTCGCTTTCTTATGGTTGCTCTCCACCAGAACCACCTCCGTTTCCGGTCGCGCCAACGCCAGTGGAATCCCCGGCAGGCCGGGGCCGGTACCGATATCCGCGATGGACTTTGCCTGGGGGAGATATGGCAGCACCGCGAGGCTATCCAGGATGTGGTGGGACAGCATCTGCTGGGGCTCCCGGATCGCCGTCAGGTTGTAGACCTTGTTCCATTTATGCAGCAGGGTGATGTAAGCCAGCAAGCGCTCGCCGGCCCCGGGCGGCAACGGAACCGCCAAAGCCGCCAAGCCCTGCTCCAGTTTCTCTCCCAGGTTCATGGGTTGTTCTTTCTATTCTCGAGGTCCCGCCGCTTGAGGTGAACCAAGAGCAGGGAGATCGCCGCCGGCGTAATGCCGGAAATTCGGGCTGCCTGGCCCAAGGTTTCGGGCTTGTGTTGGTTGAGCTTCTGGGTTACTTCCACCGACAGGCCGCGGACCTCGCGATAGTCCATCTCGGCGGGCAAGCTCATATTTTCGTGCTGCTGGCGGCGCCGGATTTCCTCCTGCTGACGCTCGATGTATCCCTGGTACTTGGCCTGGATTTCCACTTGTTCCGCCACCCGAGCATCGTCCACCGCCTGCCCGGCGCCGGGCAGGGTCATAAGGGCTGCGTAGCCAACCTCCGGGCGACGCAGCAAGTCTTGCAGACTGTATTCCCTTTCGATGGGCTTGCCCAGGACAGCGACGAGATTTTCTTCCGCTACCGCCCGAGGATTGATCCAGGTATCTTTCAATCGCTGCTGTTCCCGTGCAATCGCCTCCCGCTTGCGCTCGAAGCTCTGCCAACGCGCATCGTCCACCGCCCCCAGCCGGCGGCCGGTTTCGGTCAGCCTCAGGTCGGCATTGTCCTCCCGCAGATTCAAGCGGTATTCCGCGCGGCTGGTGAACATGCGGTAGGGCTCCGTCACACCGCGTGTGATCAGATCATCCGCCATCACCCCCAGGTAGGCCTCTTCCCGACCGGGGCACCAAGGCGCATCTTCCCGTACATATAGTCCGGCATTGATGCCCGCCAGCAGCCCCTGGGCTGCCGCCTCTTCGTAGCCCGTAGTGCCGTTGATCTGCCCGGCGAAAAACAGACCGGCAATGGCTTTCGACTCCAAGGAGGATTTGAGTCCCCGGGGATCGTAATAGTCGTACTCGATGGCATAGCCCGGACGGGTGATATGAGCGTTTTCGAACCCGCGGATGGAACGCACCAGATCCAACTGCACATCGAAGGGCAGGCTGGTGGAAATCCCGTTAGGATAGATTTCGTGGGTGTACAGCCCCTCGGGCTCGACAAAGATCTGATGGGATTCCTTCTCCGCGAAGCGCACCACCTTGTCCTCGATAGACGGACAGTAGCGTGGGCCCACCCCGGCGATCACCCCGGTGAACAACGGGGAACGGTCCAACCCGGCGCGGATGATGTCGTGGGTTTCCGGGCGGGTATGGGTAATCCAGCAGGAAACCTGTCGCGGGTGTTGCTCCGGACGGCCGAGAAAAGAAAATACCGGCACCGGCGCATCCCCCGGTTGTTCCTCCATCACCGAATAATCCAGGGTAGCGCCGTCGATACGTGGCGGGGTGCCAGTCTTGAGCCGGCCCACCGGCAACGCGAGTTCCCGCAGGCGCTGGGCCAAACGGACCGCGGGGGGGTCGCCGAGGCGACCCGCGGGAAAATGGGTCAAACCCACGTGAACCAGCCCGTCCAGGAAGGTGCCGGTAGTCAGCACCACCGCCCGGGCGCGAAATTCGATGCCCAATTGGCTAATCGCTCCGACAACCCGATCGCCTTCCAGGATCAGATCGTCCACGGCCTGCTGAAACAGGGTCAAATTGGGTTGCCGCTCTAGGCGACTACGGATGGCTTGCTTGTACAGGGCACGGTCTGCCTGGGCGCGGGTAGCCCGGACTGCGGCACCTTTGCTGGCATTGAGGATGCGAAAATGAATTCCCGCCTCATCGGCGGCCAGCGCCATGGCCCCGCCCAAGGCATCCACCTCCTTCACCAAGTGCCCCTTGCCGATGCCCCCGATGGCCGGGTTGCACGACATCTGACCCAAGGTATCCACGTTATGGGACAGCAGGAGGGTTTTCCGACCCATACGGGCACAGGCCAGCGCGGCCTCGGTTCCCGCATGGCCGCCCCCTACCACAATGACATCGAAAGAGGTGGGAAACTGCATATCATGGCTACCGCAAAAAGGCCGACCATGATATGCCAAATTTTCCCAAAATGACAGATTGCGGCACGAATCCGAAGACTGTTTCACGTGAAACAGCCGAGTCTATCCGACTGTTTTTATTTATAATTTATTTGCCGATGCAAAAACGGGAGAAAATTTCCCCCAGCAAATCGTCGGCGGTGAATTCGCCCGTAATAGCGCCGAGGGCTTTCTGGGCCAGCCCCAGTTCCTCAGCGAAAAACTCCAGCCGCTCTCGATTTTCCGCTGCCCCCTCAAGATGCTGTTCCGCTTCTCCCAGGGCGCGAAGATGACGTTCCCGGGCCATGTATATCCCCTCCCCCGCCGGCTGCCAACCCACGATTCGCAACAGCACGTCCTTAAGGGCCTCCACTCCTGCCCCGGATTTGGCGGAGAGATAAACATCGGTATAGGGCACCTGTTCGTCCGTTCGGGGATCGAGAGCAAGGGTGTCGATCTTGTTGAAGACCCGCACCACGGTCATCCCCTGCGGTAAGCGTTGCAGAATTTTCTTGTCCGCATCGGTAATCCCTTGCCGCACGTCCACCAGCAACACGGCCAAGTCGGCCTTTTCCACCGCCGACCATGTACGGGAAATACCGATCTGTTCCACCCGGTCCTCTGTCTCCCGCAGCCCAGCGGTATCGATGACGTGCAGCGGCACCCCCTCGATCTGGATATGCTGGCGAATGGCGTCCCGAGTTGTTCCCGCCACTTCGGTGACGATGGCCACCTCCTCCCCTGCCAACCGGTTCAACAAACTGGATTTTCCCACGTTGGGCTGACCCACCAGCACCACATGCACCCCTTCCCGCAGCAGGCTGCCTTGCCGCGCAGTACCCTTAACCCGGGCGAGTTGGCGCCGAATCACCTCCAGGCGTTCGAAGGCACGGGCCGCTTCAAGGAAATCGATTTCCTCGTCGGGAAAATCTAAGGTCGCCTCCACCAGCATGCGCAAATCAATCAGCTGCTCCACCAGCCGCTTAACCTCGGCCGAAAAATCCCCGTTCAGGGACCGCATCGCGCTCCTGGCCGCTTCGGCCGACGCCGCGTCGATCAGATCGACCACACTCTCAGCCTGGGCCAAGTCGAGTTTTTCGTTGAGAAAGGCTCGCCGGGTGAATTCCCCCGGTTCCGCCAAGCGGGCGCCCAGCGCAAGGCAGCGGGCCAGCAGCAATTGAAGGACCGCGGTGCCGCCATGACCTTGGAGTTCGAGAACGTCCTCCCCGGTGAACGACTGGGGTCCAGGAAAATAAAGGGCGACGCCCTGATCCAGGGGGTCGCCCTTTTCATCCACAAAATAACGCAACGCAGCTCGGCGAGGCGAAGGAACATCGCCCAACATGGCGGAGGCTATTGTGGCGGCCTTCGGTCCGGAAATTCGCACCACACCGATGCCGCCCCTCCCGGGAGCGGTGGCAATGGCTGCAATCGTGTCGGAACCAGCCATGGACTAGTGGGCCGCGCGCTCCATTTTCCGGGTGATATACCACTGCTGGCCGATGGACAACAGATTGTTCACCACCCAGTAAAGCACTAGGCCGGCGGGGAAAAAGACGAAGAAAATACTCATGGCAAAGGGCATGATCAACATCACCTTGGCCTGAATGGGATCGGGCGGAGTGGGATTAAGTTTGGTCTGCACCAGCATAGTAATGCCCATCAGGACCGGCAGCACGAAATAGGGATCGGAAGCCGAGAGATCCGTTATCCAGCCGTAAAACGGGGCCTGGCGCATCTCGACGCTGTAGAGCAACACCCAGTAAAGGGCGATGAAGACCGGAATCTGTACTACCACCGGCAGGCAGCCGCCAAGGGGATTGATCTTTTCCGTCTTGTACAACTCCATCATCGCCTGGTTCATGCGCTGACGGTCATCGCCATACTGTTCCTTCAGCTTTTGCAGCTTGGGCGTCAATTTGCGCATGTTGGCCATGGAGCGGTAGCTCTTCGCGCTCAGGGGGAAGAAGGCGAGTTTGATCAGCACCGTCAGGATGATGATCGCTACCCCCCAGTTGTGGACCAACCGCTGAATCTTATCCAGCACCCAGTAGAGGGGTGCGGCAATAACCGTCAACCAACCGTAATCCACGGTGAGGTCGAGGCCGGGGGCAAGTTTCTTGAGCGCGGTCTGTTCCTGGGGACCGGCGTAGAGACTGGCGCTGATGCGACCACTGCCAGCGGGCTGTATTGCTCCCGCAGGGCTTTCCAACAGAACGCCGACGGAATATAAGTCTTTGCCCACGGTCTTGGCGTAGAACTCCCGACCCACGCTACTTTCGGGCAGCCAGGCGCTCAGGAAATAGTGCTGAAGCACCGCGACCCAGCCGTCGTGGCTGGAACCGGGCAACTCGGCCTTTTTGCTTTCGATATCCTCAAAACTCACCTTACGGAACTTGGCTTGCTCGGTATAAAACGCCGGCCCGGTGTAGGTTTGAAGCAACTTCGAGTCTTCTTTGGGGGGCTGGCCGGTCCTTACCAGCTGGTAATAGGCACTGGGGTTCAGAGGAATCCCGGCGCCGTTGACGACATCGTAGCTAACGTCGATCAGATAGCTGTTGGGATGAAAAGTGAAAACCTTCGTGACCTTCACCCCTTCGGCATTTTGCCAATGGAGGCGAACCTGGAGGTCTTTGCCGGCAGCAGCCAAGGCGTAATCGTATCCTTCCGCCGTAAACGTCGTTTTGTGGGTCGGCAGGCCCTCCCCCAGCAAACCACTCTGCGCAATGTAGGGATGCTGGGCGTCGTCTTCCAGCAGCAGGAAATTCTTCGACTTATCCTGGGCATCCTTGTGCTTAAGCAACTCCAGGCGACGGATGTCGCCCCCCACGGTGTCGATTTCAACATACAGGGAATCCGTCTTTACCCGGACCCGCTTCCCCGTTTGCTGAATCCCCGACTCAACGCTTTGCGCTTCGGGGGCCTTGACCACAGGGGCCGGCACTGCGGATTCCGCCGTGGTGCCCGGCTTCGCCTGTATGGGTACCGGTTGCTGCTCCTTATTCCACGCTTCCCACAACATGAGGATGGAAAAAGAAAGAACGACAAAGAGGATTATTTTTTGCGTATCCATAAGCTCTGTTCGAAAACCCTACGGCACGGGGTCATACCCGCCCGGATTCCACGGATGGCACCGCGCAATGCGTTTAATGCCCAGCCACAACCCCTTTGCCGCCCCATATTTGCGTACCGCATCGACGGCATACTCGGAACAGGTAGGGGCAAACCGACAACTGGGCCCAATGAAGGGGCTGATTATATACTGATACACGCGGATGAGTTTTATCAGGACGCGAGACATTTCAGAACCTCCCCCAGTAACCCGATCAATTCCTGCCGGACCGCCACCTTCTTTTCCAGGGTAAATGACCGGTGCAACTGGACAATGATGTCCAACCCAAGCAGGTCTTGCTGCCCGTGACGGAACGATTCCCTGGCCATGCGTTTGACGAGGTTGCGCTGAACGGCATGGGGGAAGGTTCTTTTGCTGACAACGATCCCCACCCTGGGGAAAGAAAGGCCATTAGGCTTGGCAAGCACTCGAAAATGTTCGCCTTTTGCCCAACATTTGAAATGAAAAACGGATGAAAATTCATCCGTTTTCAATAAGCGCCGGCTTTTGGGGAAGGCTTGTAGCGCCGTCACGCCAAGCAGGTTATACAGCCAAGCGAGCGCGGCCCTTGGCACGGCGGGCGCGAATTACCGCCCGGCCGCCACGAGTCTTCATCCTGACCAGGAAGCCGTGGGTGCGCTTTCTCCGGACCACGGAGGGTTGATAAGTACGTTTCATGATTTGACCTCTAGAGAGTTATTTCCAATCTCGCTGAACTCGTAATTAAACCGCTAATATCCAGTAACTGTCAATGACTATTTATCCCGTCATCCTGTGGATAAGTCGGCTCAAAGTGACTAGAATGTCGCCGGAATAGGACGTTGAAATATCCCCCTCCACCCGATTTCTTACCAAAGCGGCCGCAAAAAGATGAATGACTTTTGGCATAACTGCTTGAACCAGCTGAAGCAAGAACTCACCGAGCAACAGTTCAACACCTGGATCAAGCCCTTATGCGCCGAAATCAAGGGAAGCGAATTGCGCATCACGGCACCCAATCGCTTTGTTTTGCAATGGGTAAAGGACAAATTCGCCATCAAGATTGGCGAGCTGGCACAAGAACATTTTTCCCGGCCGATGGACGTCAATCTGCTTTTGTCAGCGGCTACATCCAAAAAGTCGTCACCCCCACCCCAAACCGTACCGACGCCCCCGGCAAATGGTAACGGTACGCGGCAGAAAGGCGTGCCGAACGAATCGTCACGGCTCAATAACCACTTTTCATTCGACAGTTTCGTCACGGGCAAGGCCAACCAGTTGGCCCGCGCAGCTGCATTACAGGTGGCAGAAAATCCCGGACATGCATACAACCCGCTATTTGTTTACGGCGGCGTCGGTTTGGGAAAAACCCATTTGACCCAAGCGATCGGCAACCGAATGCGGGAACTTAACCCCAACGCTAAGATTAGCTACATCCACGCCGAACGGTATGTTTCCGACGTGGTGAAGGCATACCAGCATAAAGCCTTCGACGATTTCAAACGCTATTACCATTCCCTCGATTTATTGTTGATCGACGACATCCAATTCTTCAGCGGCAAAACCCGAACCCAAGAGGAATTTTTCTACGCTTTCAACGCCTTGATCGAGGAAAAGAAACAAGTAGTCATCACCTGTGATACCTACCCCAAGGAAATCGATGGCATTGAAGAACGTTTGATTTCCCGGTTTGGTTGGGGCCTCACCGTAGCCATTGAACCACCGGAACTAGAAATGCGGGTCGCCATCCTGCTAAAAAAGGCAGCACTGGAAAAGGTCAATCTCGGAGAAGACGTCGCTTTCTTCATTGCCAAGCAAATCCGCTCCAACGTGAGGGAACTGGAAGGCGCCTTGAAAAGAGTGATGGCTTATTCCAAATTTCACAACCTGAGCATTTCCCTCTCCGTCGCCAAGGAAGCTTTGAAGGACCTGCTGGCGGTACAGAATCGCCAGATTTCGATCGAGAACATCCAAAAAACCGTGGCGGATTATTACAAGATCAAAGTAGCGGACCTCTTCTCCCCCAAGCGATCGCGCGCCATTGCGAGGCCGCGCCAAATTGCCATGGCCCTCGCCAAGGAACTGACGGAACTTAGCCTTCCCAATATCGGCGAGGCTTTCGGAGGGCGGGACCATACCACCGTTCTCCATGCCTGCAGAAAAATCACCGAACTCAAGGCTTCCGACCCTTCCATTAACCGGGACTTCAGTGTGTTGTTGCAGGTGTTGAGAAGCTAGAATACTGTGGATGAAATCTGGATAACTGACTCAGTAACACTGCTTGTTAAAATCATCCACAAATCATCCACATGCCCCACCGGGGTTTTTACCATAGATTATCAACAGAGTAATCTATTGATTTAACGTTAGAATTCGTAGTAGTCACCAAGATGTGATGATGCTTATCATCTATTATCAAGGAAATAAATATGAATTTAATAAGGATAGAAAGGGAAGTTTTCCTCAAGCCCCTGTTGGCGGTCACTGGGATCGTGGAAAAGCGGCATACCTTACCAATCCTATCCAACGTCCTGATATCGAAAGGCGATGGAAATTTGTCGTTCATCGCGACGGACCTGGAAATCCAAATTACAGCATCCATCGAAGCAGACCCCGAAACGTCTGATTTTCTTATTACTGCTTCCGCAAAGAAACTTCAGGACATCTGCCGTTCGCTACCTGAAAAAACCTCAATCGAAATTGAGAAGGTACAAGACCATCGATTGAATCTGAAAGGTGGCAAAAGTAAGTTCAACTTACAAACGCTTCCCGCGGAAGATTTTCCGAAATTCGCGGCGCAAAGTTCGCCATTGGGCGACATCAATATTTCCCAGGGCTTGTTTCGCAACTTGATTCATCGGGTCATGTATTCCATGGCCCAGCAAGATATACGGTACTATCTCAACGGGCTCTTGCTGGTAATTGGTAGCGATGACATAAAGTTTGTTGCCACCGATGGACACCGTCTCGCAATGGCAAGCATGAAGATTCAATCCGGTTGCCAACCGTGCGAAATCATCCTCCCCCGCAAAACGGTCACCGAATTGTTCAAGCTTTTGGCCGATTCGGAAGATGGTTTGAACATCGAGGTCGGAACAAATCAAGTCAAGTTTTCGTTTGATAACATCGTCTTGGTTTCAAAAGTAGTAGACGGGAAGTTTCCCGACTACAACAAAGTTATTCCCGCGGCCCACCCGAACGAATTTGTGGTCGATCGGGTAGGCCTGCTTCAGGCTCTACAACGTGCTGCCATTTTGTCCAACGAAAAATTCCGTGGCGTTCGGTTGGTTCTGACTCAGAATAGCCTGCGTATCATCTGTAACAACAGTGAACAGGAAGAGGCCCAGGAGGAGATGGAAATCGATTATGGGGGTGATCCCCTGGACATCGGTTTCAACGTAACCTACCTTCTCGATGTACTGAATAATTTGGCTGTCGATAAGGTGATGTGCAGCTTTAACGATGCCAATAGCAGTGGCCTTATTACCATCCCCGGCAACGACGAATTTAAATACGTCGTCATGCCGATGCGGATTTGATTGTTTCACGTGAAACCATAGAGTGAAGTAATGTCAGAATACGATTCCAGTAGTATCAAGGTCCTGAAGGGTTTGGACGCGGTTCGCAAGCGTCCCGGCATGTATATCGGCGACACCAGCGACGGAACCGGCCTGCATCACATGGTGTTCGAGGTCGTAGACAATGCCATAGACGAGGCCTTGGCCGGACATTGCAATGAAATTCGGGTAACTATCCACACCGATAATTCCATCAGCGTCGTGGACAATGGGCGAGGTATTCCTACCGATATTCACAAGGAAGAAGGTCGATCGGCCGCCGAAGTAATCATGACGGTGCTCCACGCCGGCGGAAAATTCGATGACAATTCCTACAAGATTTCCGGCGGCCTTCACGGAGTCGGGGTATCGGTGGTGAACGCTTTGTCCGACTGGCTGAAATTGACCGTTCGCCGCAACGGTGAGGTTCATTTCATGGAATTCCACCGCGGAGAGGCTGTCGATCCCCTGAAAATGGTTGGCAAGACCGAGCGCCGGGGAACGGAAGTCCACTTCTACCCCAGTACCGACATTTTCGGGAATGTCGAATTCCACTATGACATTCTCGCCAAGCGGTTACGGGAACTTTCCTTCCTTAACGATGGCGTAGCCATCGTCCTGAACGACCAGCGTACCGGCAAGGAAGAAAACTTTTCCTTCACCGGCGGCGTCCAGAGCTTTGTGGAATACTTGAACCGCAACAAATCGACGATCCATCCCAGCATTTTTTACGTCAAGGGCGAGAAAGACGGCATTACTGTCGAGGCCTCGATGCAGTGGAATGATTCCTACCAGGAACTGGTCCAGTGCTTCACCAACAACATCCCCCAACGGGATGGCGGCAGCCATTTGACCGGACTTCGAGCGGCGCTTACCCGTACCCTGAACCAATACATTGAAAGCAACGAGCTGGCGAAGAAAAATAAGGTCAGCACTACCGGCGACGACATGCGGGAAGGTTTGACGGTAGTGTTGTCGGTCAAGGTACCCGATCCGAAATTCTCCTCTCAAACCAAAGACAAGTTGGTCTCCTCGGAGGTCCGTCCGGTGGTGGAGGACGTCGTCGCCAACGCTTTGAACGACTTCCTGATGGAAAAGCCCAACGATGCGAAGATCATCGTAGGTAAGATTGTGGATGCCGCACGGGCACGGGAAGCCGCCCGTAAAGCCAGGGAAATGACGCGCCGCAAGGGGGTCCTCGACGGGATGGGCTTGCCGGGGAAACTAGCGGATTGCCAGGAAAAAGACCCCGCCCTCTCCGAACTCTACTTAGTGGAGGGTGATTCCGCAGGGGGATCCGCCAAACAGGGTCGGGACCGTAAATTTCAGGCGATCCTGCCCCTAAAGGGAAAAATCCTCAACGTGGAGCGGGCGCGTTTCGACAAATTGATTTCCTCCCAGGAAATCGCAACCCTGATCACGGCCCTCGGAACCGGGATTGGCAAGGACGAATACAACGTCGCCAAGTTGCGCTATCACCGCATCATCATCATGACCGATGCTGACGTGGACGGATCCCATATCCGTACCCTCCTGTTGACGTTCTTCTACCGTCAGATGCCGGAGCTGATCGAAAACGGCAACATCTACATTGCTCAGCCGCCCCTCTACAAGGTCAAGCACGGTAAGCAGGAGCGCTACCTGAAGGATGACCATGAGCTCAAGCAATACCTGCTCGAATTGGCTCTCAACGACGCGGAACTGGTAGTAAGCAGGGGCGCATCCCCTTTGAGCCGCGAGGCTTTGGAAGAAATTGCACGGGAATACATCCTTGCCGAATCGGTGATCGAGCGCCTGAGTCGTGTCATTCACGAAAAAGCGCTTTATGCCTTGCTCAAGGGACCGGCCGTCGACCTCTCAACCGCGGAAGGTGCGGCCGAAAGTGCGGCCGCCATGGTTCGCATCGTCAGCGACCCGGATTTTGAAATGGAAGCGGTTTACGACGACGTAAACGAACAACATCGCCTAGAGATCCGTAAGCGGCACCACGGTAACGTCCAGATCAGCCACCTCACCCCGGATTTTCTGCAGAGCGGCGACTATCGCCAAATCCGTAAGACTGCGGACGTCTTGAATGGATTGATCGGCGAAGACGCATCCATCAAACGGGGTAATAATGCCAAGGCAGTTCGGGAGTTTGGCGAAGCGCTGCAATGGTTGTTGGATGAAGCCAAAAAAGGCATGACTATCCAGCGTTACAAAGGCCTGGGGGAAATGAATCCCGAGCAGCTGTGGGAAACCACCATGGATGTCAATGTGCGGCGCCTGCTCAAGGTGCAGATCGAGGATGCCATCGCGGCCGACGAGATTTTCACCACCCTCATGGGGGACCAAGTGGAGCCGCGTCGCGCCTTCATCGAGGCCAACGCCCTGATCGCCAGCAATATCGACGTTTAGTGCCTACACAAGCCTCGTTGCGCACGCAAGCGCAGTGGGGCCTTGTTCAGGCTCGGGGTATTCAACGAGGGGGAGTGGTGGCCAAGGGCGGAATCGAACCACCGACACAAGGATTTTCAATCCTCTGCTCTACCAACTGAGCTACTTGGCCGCTTAGACAGGGACACCGAGAACCGGGAGCCCCGAATCGAAGGTCGCCATTAAACCCTTAAAGCGGCCTTCCGTCAAGGGGGAGGACAATCTGGATGCCGTACACGTGAAAATCCGCCGTTTGCTTGTCGTGTCGATTCTCGCCTTGGGGTCTGGCGCAGCCGGGGCCGTGCCGTCAACATTTGAGCCGGTGGTGGGTAATGCCGTCCTGTGCGGTGACCACATAGCCCCCCCCTATTTCCAGAATTACCTCACCACGCATTTCAAGGCCCCATACAAAACGGCGGGCGGCGCCTATTGGTACAAGCCGGATGGAGCACAGCTGTTCGGCATGGAGGTGGCGGAGATTTTTGTCAGCAACGGCGCCGACCAAGTGGATTTTCTCGGCGTAATCTTCAATGCCCCGTTGAATGAAGCCAGACAAAGACTGCTGGACGGCCCGGGTACGTCATTCCAACCGGACTCGGTCGAAAAGACGTTTCGCTCCCCTCTTGGGAGCCATTTGACAGAATATCAGCGTACCAAGAGCAAACTGTTTTGCGTCAAATACCGCGTGGGCCGCTGACAGGCCGCCTTAGGCGTGTTCCGCCCTTCTCCATGCCCTTCATGTACTAATATTGAAAAGTTGCGGGATCATGGGGGCGGCGTTCATGGAAACGCCCTGGCTTGTGCCCGCACTCAACAATAACCGGAGGGATAAGATGGATAGTACGGCCACCACAAAATTTGTCTTCGACTTTGAAGAAGGGGACGGCAAGAACAAAATGCTTTTGGGCGGCAAAGGGGCAAACCTTTGCGAGATGACCCAAATCGGTCTGAATGTCCCCCCGGGTTTTACCATCACCACCGAAGCGTGCCTCGCCTACTTGGAAGGTAACGCCCTTCCCGCAGGAATCATGCAGGAAATCCGAGGCCACATGCAGGCTCTGGAGAAGAAAACCGGTAAGGGGTTCGGCAACGCCGACAATCCGCTCCTGGTTTCTGTGCGATCCGGGTCGGCCATGTCCATGCCGGGGATGATGGATACCATTCTCAACCTGGGACTGAACGAAAAAACCCTTGAGGGATTGATCGCTCAAACGCAGAATCCCCGCTTTGCTTACGATGCTTACCGTCGCTTTGTCCAGTTGTTCGGCAAGATCGCCCTGGGCATCGCGGATGAACACTTCGACGAGGCCATGAACGCCGTCAAGGCGAAATACAATGCGCCCCAAGACGTGGACCTTTCCGCTGACAACCTGAAGGAACTGTCCCAGGTCTTTCTCGACATCATTCAGAAAGAAACCGGCAAGGCTTTCCCCCAAGACCCCTTCGCCCAATTGGAAATCGCCGTCATGGCTGTGTTCCGGTCATGGATGGGAAAACGCGCGGTGGACTACCGCAAGCAGTTCAAAATCACCAAGGACATGGCCAACGGCACGGCGGTCAACGTGTGCACCATGGTTTTCGGAAACATGGGCAACGACTCCGCCACCGGCGTCGGTTTCACCCGCAACCCGGGAACCGGGGAGAACGTCATTTTCGGCGAGTACCTGGTCAACGCCCAGGGCGAGGACGTGGTAGCCGGTATCCGTACCCCTAAGCCCATCGCCGAGATGGAAAACGAGATGCCGGAAATCTACCGCCAGCTGGTGGAATTGCGCAACAAGCTGGAATCCCATTACAAGGAAGTCCAGGACTTCGAATTCACCATCGAAAAGGGCCGTCTCTACTGTCTCCAGACCCGCAACGGCAAGATGAACGCCCGCGCCATGGTGATCTCGTCGGTGGAAATGCTCGAGGAACGCTTGGTTGATAAGGAGCAGGCCCTCAAGCGCATTCAGCCGTCCATGCTGGAACAGCTTCTGGTTCCCACCCTGGCCCCCAATTTTAAGGCAGAGGCTCTGGCCGTCGGTCTTCCGGCGTCTCCTGGCGCGGCGTCGGGCAAGATCGTTTTCGACGCGGACACGGCGGAAATTCGTGGCAAGCTGGGAGAGAAAATCATCCTGGTGAGAGAGGAAACCAAGCCGGAAGATATTCATGGCTTCTTCGCCGCCCAGGGCATCCTTACCAGTCGCGGCGGCAAGACATCCCATGCCGCGGTGGTGGCCCGGGGCATGGGCAAGCCCTGCGTTTCAGGATGCGAAAAGATCGCTATCGATGTGCGGGAAAAACGCGCTACGGTGGGGGACTCCGTTCTCCATGAAGGGGACATCATCACCATCGACGGCAGCACCGGCAAGGTCTACGCCGGCGAGATTCCCACGGTGGAGTCGGAGTTCTTCGGCGAACTCTCCACCGTCCTGTCCTGGGCCGACGAAGTGGCGACGCTCAAGGTCATGGCCAACGCCGACACTCCCCGGGATGCGGCGCGGGCGCGAAAGTTCGGTGCCATGGGAATCGGCTTGTGCCGCACCGAGCGCATGTTCAACGACACCGACCGCCTGCCCATCGTCCAGGACATGATTCTGGCCGAAAGCCAGGAGGATCGTGTGCTGGCCCTCAACAAGCTGCTGCCGATCCAGCGCGGTGACTTCAAGGGCATCTTTGAAGCCATGGCGGGTTTGCCGGTCACGGTACGCCTGCTGGATCCGCCGATCCATGAGTTCCTCCCCACCGCCGAGCAACTCGAATTCGAGATTGCCCACCTGCGGCGCCTGAAAACGGCGGTAAAGAGCGTGGAGGAGCTTCCCGAAACCCTGCGCCTGCTCAGCGCGGAAAGCCACAAACAGGACATCGGCGCGCTGGAACAACTTCTTGCCCACCTCAACCAGTACAAGGAACGTCCGGAAAACCAGCTGCTGGCGAAGAAGGAAGCGATGCTGAGGAAGGTGCGCCAACTCACCGAGGTAAACCCCATGCTGGGCCACCGCGGGGTGCGGTTGGGGATCACCTATCCTGAAATCTACGCCATGCAGATTCGCGCCGTTCTGGAAGCCGCTGCGGAGTGCGTCAAGGCCGGCGTGGCCGTGCATCCGGAAATCATGGTGCCCCAGGTGTGTACCGCCGAGGAGCTGAAGCGGGTCAAGGCCCTGGTGGATGAAATCCATCCCGACGTGGAGAAAAACTACGGCGTCAAAGTACCCTACCAATTTGGCTCCATGATCGAGGTGGTGCGGGCTTGCATGCGGGCGGGACGGCTGGCGGAGGTGGCCGAATTCTTCTCCTTCGGCACCAACGACCTGACTCAGGCTACCTTCTCCTTCAGTCGGGAAGATGCGGAGAACAAGTTCCTCCCCATGTACAACGAGACCGGCATCCTGCGCGACAATCCCTTCGAGACCCTGGACGTTAAAGGGGTCGGTCGCCTGATGGAGATGGCGGTGAAGTGGGGCCGGGAGGCCCGCCCGGATCTCAAGGTAGGGATCTGCGGCGAACAGGGCGGTCACCCGGCATCGATCCGTTTCTGCCACTACGTCAATTTGAACTACGTCTCGTGTTCCGCCCCCCGGGTTCCCATTGCCCGCCTGGCGGCCGCCCAGGCCAAGCTGAACGAAGCCGAGTACGGCTCCGATCTTTTCGCCTGACCCGCCCTCATGGGCCGCTCCCTGTCTTCTGCTCAGGGAGCGGCATTTATCCCCCTCGGCAGTCGCTGCCGGCCGTCGTCCCTTCCCTTCAGTGCTGATAGAAACCAAGCGCTGTGGTAATCTTTTGCCCGAAAAAGGCCACCGGCCCGCCTAAATTGCGCAGACTCCCGAGGAAGGACGCTTCATGACCCACTCCGTAACCATCAAACCCAGCAACCACCAGTTTCAAGTCAATCAGGGGGAAACCCTCCTGGATGCGGCCTTGCGGGAGGGACACGCGCTACCCTACGGCTGCCGCAACGGGGCCTGCGGGGCGTGCAAGGGCAAGGTGTTGGAGGGGAGCCTGGATTATGGCGACTACCAAGCCCACGCGCTCAGCGAGGAGGAAAAGCGCCAGGGAATGGCGCTGTTCTGCTGCGCCCGGCCCCAGTCGGACCTGGTGATCGAAGTGAAGGAAATCGGCGCTGCCAAGGACATCCAGGTGCGGACCATGCCCTGCCGGGTGGAAAAAATCGAGCATCCGGCCGATGACGTGGCCGTGCTCTATCTCAAGCTGCCGGCCAACGAGCGGCTGCAATTCCTTGCCGGGCAGTACATCGACATCCTGATGAAAGACGGCAAGCGGCGAAGTTTTTCCCTTGCCAACGCACCCCACGACGACGCCTTCCTCCAACTGCATGTGCGCTACCTGGCCGGCGGCGCCTTTACCGAGTACGTCTTTAAGACCATGAAGGAAAAAGACATCCTGCGGTTCGAGGGGCCCCTTGGCAGCTTTTTCCTGCAGGAGGACAGCGCCAAGCCCATCGTTTTTCTCGCCAGCGGTACCGGCTTTGCCCCGGTCAAGGCCATCGTGGAGCATGCTTTCCACATCGGAATTCAGCGGGAAATGGTGTTTTATTGGGGCGCGCGCAACCGGAAGGACCTCTATCTGGCGGAATTGGCGGAGCGCTGGCAGCAGGAGCGGGCCAACTTCCGCTTCGTTCCGGTGCTGTCCGAACCGGCGCCGGAAGATAACTGGTCCGGCCGGACCGGCCTGGTCCACCAGGCGGTGATGGAGGATTTTGCCGATCTGGGCGCTTATGAAATCTACGCCTGCGGCAACCCGGCCATGGTGGAAACGGCCCACGGCGCCTTTACCACCGAACGGGGCCTGCCCGAGGGCCAGTTCTTCTCCGACGCCTTTTTCATTGCCGGCAAGAAGTAGGCCTATTCACTCTTCCCCGCGGCACAACTCCAGGCTTTGCCGGTAGTGCCGACAGGCCTCTTCGGTCTGCCCAAGCTTCTCCAGCAACTGGGCCATGAGCAGGTGGGATTCGGCACCGGGTTCCACCGCCAGGCTGGCTTCCAGGTAGCTGCGGGCCTTGCCCCATAGTTCCTGTTTGGCGCAGAGACGGGCCAGCGCGAGAAGCAGGGCCGCGTCCCGGGGATGTTCCGGGAGCCACTTTTCCGCCCGTTCGGTCTGTTTCAGCACATCCTTGGCGAAGCAGGTGCCGTAGAAACGGGCCAGTTCCGTGTCCCAGCGGGCATCCAGGCTGCGGGTGGCGATCTCGACCGCCGTCTGCCCATCACCTGCGGCGGCGAAGGCCGATGCGGCGGACAGGGCGACCTTGCTTTCAAGCCGGTGTTCGGTGGGGATTTTTGGCCAGAATTCCCGCAGTGCCGTGTCGTCGGACGCTTTGCGGCGGAAGATTTCCCCGTAGGCATTGGCGCGCAGCTGCGCGGCCTGGGCCGGCTCCAGGGCTTCCCGTTTTTCCAGTTGGGTAACCAGGGCGGGTACTTGTTCCCAGTTTCGGGCCATTTGCTGGGCCTTGAGCTCCAGGCGCAGCACGTGGGAATGCTTGCGCCCGTGCTTCTCCAGTTCCTTGATGGCGCCCAGGGCGGGTTGGGGCTGGCGTTCGTCCAGCAGCAGTTCGGCCTGGGTGACCAAGCGGGCCACCGGCTGGCTGTCCTCCTGGCGTTCGGCCTGGGCCAAGTAGGCATCCCGGCGGTCGAAGGCGCGCTGTTCGTGGGCCGCCCGGGCCGCCAGGAGGGCGGTGAGGGCCGGGGTTTCGCCCCGCGCCAGGGCGGACGCGGCGTTTTTCTCGGCGATGGCGTAACGGCCTTCGAAGAACGCCGTCAGCGCTTCCTCCATCGCTTCCCGCGCCCGGCTGCGGCGCCGGGATTCCTTGAATTCCCGCACGTAGGCCGGCAGGGTCACCATGTGATGGGCCAGGCGGGTGGCACCGTAAAGGGCCAGGAACGCGGCCAAGAGAAGCAGGACGAAAAGGTTGAGAGACAGTTCCACCCGGTAGGGCGGCAAAAACAGCAGCACCAGGCCCGCGTTGTACTTGGCGGCCAGGGTCAGCCCCACCGCCAGGGCGAGGCCGGCCAAAATCCAGAACAGCACCCTCACCGGCCACCCCTTTCCTTGGCCAGCTTGAGGGAACGGACCGCGTTCAGGCTGGCGGAAATGTCCGGCAGGGTGGCGATGACCGAGGCGGAGGCTAGCTGGCGCACGGTTTCAAGGGCGACCCGGGTGGGCTTGGCCTGGGTGTCGAAATAACGGTTGAGGCCCGTATCCACCGCCTTGAGGTCGTTGCGGTAGCCGGCTTCGTCGTGCTGGAGCAGGGCCAGACGGGCGGAAAGCAGCCGCAGGCGAATATTTTCCCGCACGTAGGTCGCCTGGGACGGGCTCAGCAGGGGGGCCGACGGGTTCTCCATGCGTTGCACCCGGATCAACTGGAAAAAATCCTGCCACGCCTCCCGGGCCAGCTTGGCCCATACGCCCTCCGGCGCCGCCTCCTTTGATTGCTCAACGGGCTTGTCCGAAGGGCCGCCGAGGGCCAGAGGCAGCCCGTCCACCCCGGCGGCCAGGTTGTCGAGGCGCAGGCTGATGCCCGCCACGTCCACCAGGGGCAGGGTCTGCAGGCGTTGGATATCCTGGCTCAGGGTCTTGCGCAGGGGGATCAGCTGGGGCCGGTCCAGGCGCGCCAGGCGACTATCGGCGGTCTGGAGGGCGATGAGGGCAGCCTTGACGTTGCCCGCCAGCTGCAACTGCTCGCTGGCGGTGAGCAGGATTTGCTCCACTTCCGCCAAGGCCCATTCGTCCCGGCTGCGGGACATTTCCTGGTACAGGGCTTCTAGGGCCAACTGCTGGCCCTGGGAGTCGGCAACCTTGTTTTCCAGCACGCCCAGTTTCACCAGCGCCTCCCGGGAGCCTTCCTGGGCCTGGCCGGCGACGATGCGGCTTTCCTTGTTGCGGCTGTCCATTTCTCCCAGGCGCTTGGCCACGTCCTGTTGCAGACCCTGCAGGGTCTGCCGGCTGTCCAGCCATACCCCGGCGGAAACCGCGAGGGCGACGATGGCCGCTCCCATCCCGAGGTTGAAGCCTGTGTGGCGACGGGGCGCGGAAGGCGTCTCGGCCCCTTGTTGCGGTTCAGTGTTCATGTTGTTTTCCGGCATTAAACCAATCGATCAAACCTTGGACCAGTGCTTCGTCGTCCGGCCCGGCCACGATGGCCTGGGATACCCCCAGTTCCCGCGCCGCCGCGGCGATGCGCTCGTGGATGGTGAACAGGGGGGTCTTCTTCAGCCATTGTTGCCCAAGTTTGCCTACCAAATCAAACAGGTTGTGCAGGGTTTCGCGGCTGGTGACGGTGACGGCCCCCACTTCCCCTCGTGCCCAGCGCTGCAGCAGGGGCGCGACGTCCAGGTTGGGGGCGGAACGGCGGTAGCACTCGGCGAAGGTCACGGCCGCCCCGCGCTCGGCCAGGGTCTTGCCCAGCAACTCGCGCCCCCCTTCGCCGCGGAAGATCACCAGCTTTGAACCGGCGACGGTTTTCATTTCCGGCAGTTCCAGCAGGGCTTCACTGTCCGCCCCCCTTTCCGGCGCCAGGACGTGTGGGAAGCCGAACTGCCGCAGGGCGCGGGCACTGCCCTTTCCTACCGCCGCGATGCCCAGCCGCTCCGGCCAAGAGCGCCGGGCGCGCACCAGGTTCATGGCTTTGTCCACCGCCGTGGGGCTGATAAAAACGGCCCACTGAAATTCGTCCAGGCGATCGATGAGTTGGTTTAGGGTCTCGGTGTCCTCCGGCGGCTGGATTTCCAGGGCCGGGAACAGCACCGGCTCGCCCCCCGCTTGGGCCACCAGGTCGGCGAGACGCTGGGCCTGCTCCCGGGGGCGGGTGACCAGCACGCCGATGCCGGCCAAGGGGTGGCGTGCCATGACCCGGGTCAGGCCAACTCCGCCAGGATGTCCGCCGCCCCCTGGCCGATCAGTTGTTCGGCCAGGCGGGCGCCCAATTCCTCGGCCTGTTGCGGAGAGCCGGAGAGTTCGCCGCGGATCATCTGCGTCCCGTCCGGGGAGGCGACGAAACCGCGCAGGCGCAGGATGCCGCCACGGATTTCAGCGAAGCCCCCCAGGGGCACCTGGCAGCTGCCGTTGAGGGCGCGGCTGAAGGCCCGCTCCGCCTTGACGCAGGCGGCGGTTTCCGGATGGTTGAGGGGGGCCAGCAGTTCCTGTAGTTCGGGGCGGCCGGCGCGGCATTCGATGCCGATGGCCCCCTGCCCCACCGCCGGCAGGGATTGTTCCGTGGGCAGCAGGGCGGTGATGCGGGCGGCCAGCCCCAGGCGCTTCAAGCCGGCGGCGGCGAGGATGATGGCGGCGTACTGGCCCTCGTCCAGCTTGCGCAGGCGGGTCTGTACGTTGCCCCGCAGGGTGTCCACCGCCAGATGGGGATGGCGGGCCCGCAACTGGCACTGGCGGCGCAGGCTGGAGGTGCCCACCACGCTGCCCGGGGGCAGTTCGTCCAAAGAGCGGTAGCGGGTGGAAACGAAGGCGTCCCGGGGGTCTTCCCGTTCGCCGATGGCGGCCAGCACGAAGCCTTCCGGCAGCACCATGGGCACGTCCTTCATGGAGTGCACGGCGATGTCGGCCCGGCCCTCGTCCATGGCGATTTCCAGTTCCTTCACGAACAGGCCCTTGCCCCCGATCTTGGACAGGGGGGAGTTGAGGATCTGGTCTCCGGTGGTGGTCATGCCCAGCAGGGAGACGTCCAATAGGGGATATAATTCCCGCAGCCGCCCCTGAACGTATTCCGCCTGCCACATGGCGAGGGCGCTTTCACGGGTGGCGATGGTGATGCCGGCGAGGCCGCCGGGGATTGCCGTATTCAAAACAAATCCTGCCTATCGAGTAGAGTGGAGATTTCGCCATGCCCGCCGTTGCAGCCGCCCGCTTGTTTCACGTGAAACCCCGCCAGTCGCGGGGGCTGTGGACGGTAGTGACATTGTTGGCCATTTTAACATGGTTCACGGCGGCGGGCGCCCTGGCCCAGACCGCTGACAGCGTGCCCCTTGCCCGGGACCTGGCTGCCGAGGCCAAGCTGGCGCGGGACAAAAACCTGGTGTTGCTGGTGATGTTCGGTACGCCGGACTGCCCCTATTGCCGCCAGGTGCTGAGCGAATTCCTTCTCCCCATGAGCCGCAACGCCGACTATCAAGCCAAGGTCATCATGCGTCAGGTGGAAATCGGCGGCGGGCAAAGGCTGGTGGATTTTTCCGGCCGTGCCACGACCCACCGCCAGTTTTCCTTCCAGCACCGTGCCAAGCTGGCGCCCACCGTGATGTTGTTCGACGCCGACGGTCGGGTGTTGGCCGAACCGTTGGTGGGCATGATCACCCCCGATTACTACGGCGCCTTCCTCGACCGGGCCATCGACGAAGCCCGGGAAAAACTCCACGCCAAGCCGGCCCCCTGATTTTTCCACTCCCTGGCGACGATTCCACTTTGGGGCTATGACGGTAGCGTACGCCCATGCTATAAACCATTATAGCCGACCGAACTGATCGGTTTTCCATCCCCCGGGGAAACGACTATCAGCGGCGGACCCCATTCGCGAAAACCGCGGAATGGATCAAGGGAGATAACACCATGTCGACCCCCAAGCGGGCGGCGCCCCCCAGGCGCGCCGGTGCCGTGCCGTCCCGGCTTTTGCGGGAGGCTTTGGATGCGGTCTCGGCCAGGATTGCGCTGCTCGATTCCGGCGGAACCCTTCTTTATGTGAATCAGGCGTGGGGGCGTTTTGCCCGGGAAAACGGGTTGGAGGCCGTCGGTTACGCCGTCGGCGGCAACTACCTGCAACTTTGCGCCGCTTCCGCCGACGAAAGCGGCGGCGAAATCGCGGCCGGCTTGCGGGAGGTTCTGGCAGGGAGCCGGGAGGAATTCCGCTTGGAATACCGGGTCCCGGGCCAGGATCGGACCCGCTGGTTTCGCCTGCGGGCAACGCGCTTTTCCAGCGACGATCGGCCATGGCTGGCGGTGGTCCATGAAGACGTGTCGGAGGAAAAGCAGACCGAGGAGTGCCTGCGGCAGAATGAACTCCGCCTGCGCCGCTTCCACCAGATCACCCACGATGCCGGCCATTCCCTGGACCAGCGCATCGAACGCCTCCTGGCACTGGGGTGCGAAACCTTCGGCCTGGATCTGGGCATCCTGGCCCGGATCGACGGCACTCTCTACACCGTGGACCAGGTATCTCCGCCGGACGGGGGAATCACCCGGGGGGCGGTATTCGACTTGAGCCAAACCTATTGCGAAAAAACGCTGCTGGCCGACGGCCCGATCAGCTTCGTCCACGCCGCAAACAGCGAATGGGCGTCCCACCCTTGTTATCACGCGTTTCATCTGGAAGCCTATCTGGCCGCCCCGCTTCGGGTGGGCGGCAAATCTTTCGGCACCCTCAATTTTTCCAGTCTCAAGCCCCGACCACAGCCCTTCACCGACGCCGACCGGGCGTTTCTGGAAGTCATGGCCCAATGGGTGGAGGCGGAACTGGAGCGGCGCCTGGCCGAGCAGGCCTTGCGGGAAAGCGAAGAGAGGCTGAGCGCGATTTTGCGCCACGCCCCCGTGCCCATCTTCCTCAAGGACACGGAGGGCCGCTACCAGCTGGCGAGCGAGGAATATTTTCGTGTCAGCGGCCTAAATCAGGGCGGGCTGGTGGGCAAGACCGACTACGACCTGTTTCCCGCGCCGGTGGCGGACATGTTGCGCAAAGGTGATCGACGGGTGCTGGAGTCGGGGGCGGTGCTGGAATTGGAAGAAAGCGTGCCCTTGCGGGGCAAGCTGCACGATTTCCTGGTGGTGAAATTTCCCCTCTTCGACAGCGCCGGCAAAGCCCATGCCTTGGCCGGCATCGCCACCGATATCACGGAGCTGAAGCAAGCCCAGCGTTCCCTGGAGGAAACCACCCGGCTTCAGCAGGCCATTCTCGACGGTACCTCCTACCTCATCGTTTCCACCGACGACCAGGGGGTCATCCGCACCTTCAACCGTGCCGCGGAACAGATGCTGGGCTATACCGCAAGGGAAGTGGTCGGCAAGGCCACGCCGGAAATCTTTCTCGACCCCCGCGAATTGGTGCAGCGGGCCGAGGCCCTGGGCCGGGAATGGGGGGAAACGCTTCCGCCCGGCCTCGATATTTTTACCGCCAAGCTGAAACGGGGCCTGCCGGAAGAGGCCATTTGGACCCATATCCGCAAGGACGGCAAGCGCTGGCCGGGCTTGGTGACCGTCACCGCCCTAAAGGACCGGGACGGCCGGGTGACGGGCTACGTGGGGATCGGATCGGACCTCACCGAGCGCCTGCGCCTCGAAGGCCGGGCCGCCCGGGCCCAGGCCAACGAGCTGAGCCGATCGGTGATCAATGCCCTGGGGGAAGGGGTGATCGGCCTGGACGGCGAGTTGCGCATCACCTTCGTCAACCCCAAGGCGGAACAGCTGCTGGATTTGACCGAAAGCGAATTGCGCGGCCAATGGGTGTGCGACGTGATTTACGGGCCCCGGGACTCCGCCGCCTCGCCGGACCCCTGCCCCCTGCACGAAGTGGTGGAGCGGGGGTGGACGGCCCAGGTGGACGACGCCCATTTCACCCGCCGCAACGGAGAACGCTTCCCGGTGTCCTTCGTCGCCTCGCCGATCCTCGAAAGGGGAAAGGCGACCGGGGCGGCCCTGTCGTTTCAGGACGTTTCCCTGCGCCGGGCCGCGGAAGCCGCTTTGCAGCACCACATGGTGGAACTGGCGCGGATCAATGCCGAACTGGACGAATTCACCTTCGTCGCCAGCCACGACCTGCAAGAGCCCCTGCGCAAGCTGCTGGCCTTTAGCGACTGGCTGCGGCGGGACCTGGGGGAAAATCGGCCACCCCGGGTGGACCAGGATTTGGAGTTCATCGTCGATGCGGTGAACCGGATGCAGGGCCTGGTGCAGGATTTGCTCGCCTTGTCCCGGGCCGGACGGGTGTCCCTTACCCACCAGCGGGTGAGCTTGGACGTTGTGGCTAAACAGGCCCTGGAAAACCTGGTTGTCGCCGTTTGCGAAAAACGGGCGCAGATCGAGAGCGACTCTTTGCCCGAAACCTGGGGCGACCCGACGATGTTGACCCAGCTGTACCAGAACCTGATCGGCAACGCCCTCAAATTCAGCGGCCCCCAGGCGCCGCAAATCCGCCTCACGGCGCGGGAAGAAAACGGCGAATGGGTGTTCGGCGTGCAGGACAACGGCATCGGCCTGAAACCCGAGTATGCCGAGCAGATCTTCCAACCCTTCAAGCGCCTCCACGGGCGGGGCAAATACGAAGGATCGGGAATCGGCCTGTCCATCTGCCGCAAGGTGGTGGAACGCCACGGCGGGCACATCTGGGTGGAATCGGAGGAGGGCCGCGGCGCCCACTTCTGCTTCACCCTCGGCGGGCATCGGGGCGGGTAAAACAGGGAACGGAAGCGATGAAAAAGAAGAACGCCAAGCTATGGCAGGTACTCGCCGGCCTCCTGCTGGGGCTGCTCGCGGCCCGGGCGGTGGCGGAAACGCCTATGCGGATCGTGGTCAGCGTGCCGGGCCCGCGCAACATTTCCTACCTCCCCATCGATTTGATCAGCAAAATCGGAGCGGACCGGGCCGAAGGCGCCGAGGTGCATCTGCGCCAAGTGGGGGGCGGGGCGGTGGCTTTGCAGGAAATGATGATGCGCAACAGCGACTTCACCGTGGCCGGCCTGCCGGCGGCTATGTCCCTGCGCGCCAACGGCGTCAAGGTGGTCACCCTGGCGGCGGTGAACGACCTGCCCCTGTTCGTGCTGATGGTGCGTTCCGACCAGCGGGGAAAGGTGAAGCGGGTGGCGGACCTGAAGGGCCGTACCGTCGGGGTCAACACCAGTTCCCTGAACAGCAAGACCACCTCCCAGCAGCTGGCGGAACTCGTTCTGCGTAACGCCGGCGTGCCGATGGACGGCGTGCGTATCATCGCCGCCGGCCAAAGCTGGGACGAACAGTCTTCCCTGCTCAAAAGCCGGGCTGCCGACGCCATCATGGGCGATGAACCCTTTGCCTCCCGGCTGCGGGACGAAGGGGCCGTGTTCTTCCTCGCCAACCTGGCCGACCCCGGGACTACCGCTTCCATCCCCGGTGCGGGTTTTCTCCATGCCGCCCTCGAGGCGCGGGAGGACCTGGTGGACCAGGAACCCAAAAAGGTGGAGAAAATGGTGCGCATCCTGCGCCGTACCCTGGAATGGATGGCGCGCCACACCCCGGAGGAAATCGTCGCCCGTCTCGAAATCAGCGACCCGGTGGAGCGGAAATACCTGCTGGCAAACCTGAAAACCCACCCCCGCCTCTACAGTCCTGACGGACGCTTTTCTACCCGCCAGCTAATGGAAACCGACCACTTTTTCCGGGCCACCTCCCCCGACGCCGCCAAGGGGTTTTCCCTGGAGGGCATGGTGGTGGATACCTGGGCGGGACGGAAGCCATGACCCGCAGCCCCACGCGCAAGCCCCGGCACTTGGACCGAGGTCACAGGGAGCGTTTGCTGCCCGCCGGGACCTTCCATGGGAAGGTCGAGGGGAGCAGGAAAGCGGCGCAGCTTACCGGGAAGCTTCCGGCGTCCGTGCCGGAAAGCTTCACCCCCGATTCGTCTCTAAGGGGTCTTCATGGCGCGGAATGACGCCCCGCGCCACTCCCTCATGGGCCAAGCCGTGGCGCGCCTGGGCGCGGCCCTTGCCGCCGCGGCCCTGCTGGCGGTTCTCATTTCAGCTTGGTATTACCAGGCGGCCTACACCAAAGCGCGGCAGCAGAAGAGTGCCGACAACGCGAGCCACTTCCAGGCCCGCATTGCCGATCTGGAATACGATGCCGAAGTGGATGCCCTGCGGATCAAGGCCCGGATCGAGTTCACGGGTCTGTTGGAGGATCCTGCCCATCGTTGGGCGAAGCTGCACAGTTACTTCACCGCCCAAAGCGGCAGCGTTCGCTTCCGTAACCTTCTGGTGGGCCGGCCCGACGGGAAAGTGCTTTTCCGCTACGGGGACGGGGCGGAGCACCTGCCTTCCGCTATGGTGATGGCAGGCAATTCGGATTGGTACTACAGCCCGGAGAGCGAGATGCTGTACCGCGTCTATCGGGTTCCCATCTGGCTGGGCATGGAGGGTAGCGCGAATTTTTACCTGTTCAAGGCCATGGACAACGCCCTCCTGTTCCGCAACGCCTATCCCGGCACCGATTTGTTCCTTTCCTGGCGCGGCAACATCGTCGCCAGCTCATTGGGGGAGGCGGGCAAGGGCGAGGCCTTGCCCGGGAGGGACGTGCGCACCCTGGTGTGGGACCGGAGCGCCACGGAATCGCCCCTGCTGCTGGTGCGCACCTATGCGGCTCCGCCTTTCTCCACCTGGGAGGTGGCCGTGGTGGCGGCTTTGCTGGTGGCGGCCTTTGCCGCCCTGTCCTGGTTTGCCCTCGGCGACTGGCTTACCCGCACTGCCCGGCGGGTACTGTCCCTGGAAGAGGCTTCCCGGCTTTTTTCCAGCAGGCAGGCCTTGTCGGCGGAGTTGGCGGAAAACCTGGACATGGCCAGGAGCCGGGTCGGGGATGAACTGACGGGGGTGGCGGACTCCCTCGACGAACTGATGCACACCGTGGTCCGGCGCAACGAGGAGCGCCGGGTCTACGAGACCGAGCTGCGGGAGCGGGAACGCAAGCTGCGCTCCTATTTCAACCTTTCCCTGGACCCCATCATTGTGGTGGACCAGCAGGGCCGCATCCAGGAAGCCAACCCCTCGGCCTGCCGCATGCTCGGCTACTCCGAGGAGGAGCTGCGGCAGCGGGGCGTGCGGGACATCATCGCCCAGGACGAGGCCAACCTGGCCGCCGACCGCAAGCATTTCGAGGACTTGGCCCGGGAAGGCCGCAGCCGCGGCGAAGTGGTCCATTTGACCAAGGGGGGCGAATCCCTGGTGTTCGACGTCAATGGGGTGGACCTGGGGGACGGGCACATTCTCGGGGTGCTGCGGGACATGACCGAACGGCGCCGCATGGAGCAGATGCAGGCCCACCACATGGCGGAACTGGCCCGGATCAACGCCGAACTGGACGAATTCACCTACGTGGCCAGCCACGACCTCCAGGAGCCCCTGCGCAAGCTGGTGTCCTTCAGCGTGCTGCTGGAGCGGGACCTGGGCAAGGAACTGACCACGCCGGTAGCGACGGATTTGAAATTCATCGCCGAATCCGCCCGCCGTATGAAAACCCTGGTTCAGGATTTGCTCGCCCTTTCCCGGGCCGGCAAGTCGGTCATGGGGCGCGAGCGGGTTTTCCTGGATGAGGCGGCGGACCAGGCGCTGGAGAACCTTGAGGTGATGGTGCAGGAGCGGGGGGCGGTGATCGAGCGGGATACGCTGCCGGAGGTGTGGGGCGATGCCACGCTGTTGACCCAGCTGTACCAGAACCTGATCGGCAACGGCATCAAGTACGTCAAGGACGCTCCGCCCCGCCTCCGGCTCACGGCGGAACGGACCGCCGAAGGCTGGGTGCTGGGGGTAAGGGACAACGGTATCGGCATCCGGCCGGAATACGTGCAGCAGATCTTTCAGCCTTTCAAGCGTCTCCATGCCCAAGCCGAGTACGAGGGCACCGGCATCGGGCTGGCGATCTGCCGCAAGGTGGTGGAGCGGCACGGGGGGCGTATCTGGGTGGAATCGGAGGAAGGCCGCGGCGCCCATTTCAAGTTCACCCTCGGCGGGATGTAGCGCCTAATTTTTCTGCTAGGCTGGAAACGCGAATTCAGGGAAGGAAAATATCATGGTGGTACACGGACGGCCGGTGATCATCCTGCTGGTGGAGGACGATCAGGGCGACCAGGAACTGACCCGCCGGGCGATGATGCACGGCAAGATCAAGAACGACCTGCACATCGTCGAGAACGGCGAGGAGGCCCTGGATTACCTGTCCGGCCGCGGGCGATACCGGGATCGGGAGAAATACCCCCTCCCCGACCTGATCCTGCTGGACCTCAACATTCCCCGCCTGGACGGCAAGCAGGTGCTGAAGGCGGTCCAGGCCGACCCGGTGCTGCGGCGCATCCCGGTGGTGGTGCTGACCACCTCCTATCAGGACGCCGACATCCAGCAGGCTTATGAAAGCGGTGCCAAGTCCTACATCGTCAAGCCGGTGGACATCGACCAGTTCACCCGTGTGGTGCAGGCGATCGAGGAATACTGGTTCCAGATCGTGGTCCTGCCCCCGGTGCCGAGGTGACCATGCACACCCCCATCGCCCTCAAAGTATTGGCGATCGACGACGATGTGGTGGACATCGAGCTGCTGCGCCGTTACCTGGAAGCCCTCCACGGCTACCGCATCGAGCTGGCCTCGGTGACGGACCCGGACACCCTGGACACCGGCGTCCTGGTCGGCGAAACGGACGTCATCTTCCTCGACTACCTGCTGGGGGAAAAGACCGGCCTTACCGTGCTGCGGGAACTGCGAGCGGCGGGGGTGCACCGGCCGGTGGTGATGCTTACCGGCCAGGGGGACGAGCACCTGGCGGCGGAGCTGATGAAGGCCGGGGCCGCCGACTATCTTGCCAAGGCCCGCATGTCCCCCGACAGCCTGGAACAGGTGTTGCGCAATGCCCTGCGGATGGCGCAGCTGGAGCGCCAGGCCGCCGAGGCGGAGGAAAAGCTGCGCCTGGCGGCCACGGTGTTCGAGAACGTCCTGGAGGGGGTGGTGGTCACCGATGCCGAAGGCGTCATCCTGTCGGTCAACCCGGCCTTCACCGCCATCACCGGCTTCACCGAGGAGGATGCCCTGGGCAAGCGGCCCAACCTCCTCAAGTCGCGCATGCACGACCTGCCGTTCTACCAGAACCTGTGGGGCGCCCTGCTCTCCGCCGGCCAGTGGAAGGGGGAAATCTGGAACAAGCGCAAGAGCGGCGACATGTTCCTCGCCTGGCAGACCATTTCCGCCGTGCGCAACATCGAGGGCCAGGCCAGCCACTACGTTTCCGTGTTCTTCGACATCACCGAGCGCAAGCGCCACGAGGAGCAGGTCCGCTACCAGGCCTACCACGACCTGCTCACCGGCTTGCCCAACCGCCAGCTGTTCCAGGACCGCCTCGCCCAGTCCCTGCTTCACGCCAAGCGGGAAGGGGAAATGCTGGCGGTGATGTTCCTCGACCTGGACCGCTTCAAGGAGGTGAACGATAGCCAGGGCCACAACGTGGGGGATCTGCTGCTGCAGGAAGTGGCGCGGCGGCTGAAGGCGAGCGTACGCAAGGGGGACACGGTGGCGCGGCTGGGGGGCGACGAATTCGTCATGCTGCTGCCGAAGATCAAGCAGCTGGACAACGCTCTCCACTTGGCGGAAAAAGTCATCGAGCGCTTGGGGGAGCCCCTGAACATCGGCGGCCACGACCTGAACATCGGCGCCAGCATCGGCATCAGCCTGTTCCCCAAGGACGGCGACCAGGCCGAAACCCTCCTCAAACATGCCGACCAGGCGATGTACAGCGCGAAGCAGAAGGGGCGCGGCCGCTACTACATCTATTCCGAGTAGATACCGTCTCGTCTGTCAACAGCCACCAGCCCAATTGGACTGGTAAGTGGTCTGCTGCTTGAGCACCCCGAAGCACAAGTGAACGAGTTTACGCATGGCCGCACCGAGGGCCGCCATTTTGGCTTTTCCTTTGGCACACAGGCGGGCATAGAGCGCCCGGACGTGCGGGTTGTGCCGGGTGGCCACGATAGCGGCCATGTAAAGCACAGCGCGGGTTTTGGCATCCCCGTTTTTCGCCAGCCGAGGGCGCTTCTGGATGCTGCTCCCGGATTGGTGTTCGACCGGGACCAAGCCCAGAAACGCCGCCACCTGTTCCGCCCTGGTGAACTTCCGGCTATGCAGTACCGCCAACATCCGATTGGCGGTCTTGTCGCCCACCGCCGGGATCGACAGCAGGCGTTCCCGGTCCGCTTTCAATCCCGGATGGCGGTTGATGTGATCGTCAATCGCCTGTTTCAGCCGGGTGATTTCCCGGTTCAGCGAGGCCAGGTGATTGGCCAGGGATTCCTGAACCAGGGCGGGGGCGCGGGCGACGAGCGCTT
>ENA-ORXD01000039-ORXD01000039.1-sediment-metagenome-genome-assembly--contig:-NODE-39-length-255331-cov-11.408887_pt1 | contig 255331 bp, 187 predicted proteins | sample MGYA00237862_ERZ511471 | MGnify/ENA metagenome assembly ERZ511471 | reverse complement strand
TGGTTTCAAACGCGGGTGACGAACGGCTTGCTGGAAGGTATCAACAGCCTGATCCAGGCGGCCAAGGCCAAGGCGCGGGGCTATCGCACCCTGAACAATCTCATGGTCATGGTCTATCTGGTGGCGGGTAAACTGGACTTTGAAACCTGAGTTAGCCATAGTAATCAGCGAGGAGGCGTTGAAACACTTGGACGGCAAGAATTATAAAATCAGATATGGTGATCCTGGCTTTATTGTCATTCCTAATTCTGACCAACCACCATGGCAACTGGGTCCCGCTCTGTTGAATTTTGGCTGGCATCTCTCTCCCGACCGGCGATACCTGGTTTATACGTCCTTCTTGGACGAATCGAATTATGAGAGACTGAAATCCGAAAAAATTGGAAATAAAGGAGCAAGACACTACGGCAGTTGGGAAATTAACTACAAATTCACACCTCCCAAGGCTGTTTACCTTGCGGATCTGAACAATCGGAAGAAGTCACTTGTGACTGAAGGAGAGCAACCATTTTTTTGGGATCGAGGACAGAGTGTGCTTTATTGTAAATATGATAAGAAAGATGGACAAAAATACATCATGAAGTATGATTTAGAAAAAAAAGTGGCTGGATTCATCCGCCACAAGACTAGTGGGCAGAAGTTGACGGCCACAGTGTTCTTGCAATTCACCCCAGTTCCGGAAGCAAATTGCCTGTATTACCCCGATAATGTTTTTAGTCTGTATCAATTGGATTTGGAAACCTCTAGCGTCACGGAGGTTCTCGATTGGGTCGGCGTTTGGGCTGTGCGACCTGCTGCCAGCATGCCAGGAGAGTGAGGCGCATTCTGTCCATGTGTCGATGGACGTATGGGCTGAGTCGAACCCGGGGCCGGAAGAAGTCCATATCGCGATAGCCGTAATCTTGTCGTTCGGGGGGTCAGTCTGTGTTGATCCAGCCGTCGATGGGCCAGGTGTCGTGTCGGTGTTCGAAGAGACAGTCAGATAAGGTAAAAGGTCTTTCGCCCATTCCATCGGATCATTCCATTCAACCGCCCGTTATTTGGCACTGTGCCTGCCGGCCAGGAAGAACCGCGGGGCGAATTTTTAGATTTCCTCGATGACCTTGTAATCTGTGATGTTCCAGTCAGAGTCCGGACCGCGAAGTGGTCCGGGAAGACAGCCTGGGGTTTCAACCGGAGGCCCCATGGGCAGCACGCTGACCCGGCTGGTGTACCACATCGTGTTCGCCACAAAGGACCGCTTTCCTTCGCTGACTCAGGAAATCCGTCGAGGAGGAATTCGTGGCGCTGCTGGAGCGTCACGGGGTGGCGTATGATCCGCGGTATCTGTGGAACTGATGGCCTAGGCACCTGCTCCTGCACCCCTTCAGGGTGCGGGGGGCTTGGGGGTGGGATACCGGACCTGGGGTTGAAACCCCAGGCTGTCCCCCTCGATCGCTTCGCGATCGGGGTGGCGGACGATCGGACGCACCGGAGTACCCGGTTTGGAGTGCGCAGACACGTCTGCGCTCTGGTTTCCTGCGGAGCAGGCGCCGGGATGTTGCTTTGCGCGCTTCACTGTACCCCGCGATTTGACTCCGCGCGCTCCGCGCCCATCCAGAGCGGCGTCGTGCCGCCGCTTTGGATTCGGCCGTAGGCCGCGTCTGCCGGACGCGGCCCACTGAAACTGCACGATCCATGGGATCGGAGGATCGGATCGTTCGATCCCGAAGTCCGGCCGCGCCAGCGGTCGCGGCGTGTAGCCCGGGCCGCGAGGCCCGGGTGGCGGGAAGATAGAAGGGCTGGGAAAGCCGCGCCAGCGGCGGCGGAATCCGTGAGCCGGGTTCGGATTGGAGCACGAAAGCACCTGCGATTGAGGGGCCGTTCAGCCCTCGGTTTCCCCCGCTCCTGCGGAGCTGGCCGATGCTCCGTGCTCTCCGCGCACCCGGACCTTTCGGTCCGGGCTACATTCCGCCGCCGCTCGCGCGGCGGGATCTTGCCGCGGCCCGCGTTCGGCGAACGCGGCCTACGGCGAGTGAACAGTGAACAGTGAGCAGTAAACAGTGAACTGTGAACAGCAAGGGCTGGGACACGCCACGATGACACGCGCGACGCGACGCAGTGTACTGTTTTTGTAACCTATTGTTTATTATTTCACCCGACAGGATTCGATCCGGCAACCTGCGGTTCCGGAGTCCGCTGACCGGAAACGCCCCGCCGGACCCCATTTAACCCGAACAATCCGCCCGGTCCTTGCGTACTTCGAGGAAAGGAACGGATCCATGCAGATGAAAAATGTCACCTACCCTGTTAATAAATCCACCGCTCAGCCGTCTTTCTCCCAGGAGACACCTGAAGGAGTGACGAACATGCACGCAGCCCCGGCCACCCTCCCCTCCCCGGCTTTGCCGACCGACATCGACCGGCTCTACCGGGACCATCATGCCATGATCCTCCGCACCGCGTTCCGGATCACCCGGAACATGCGCGACGCCGAGGACGTGCTGCACAGCCTGTTTCTCAGGCTCATCGAACGGGAGGCCGGCCCCGACCCGGGTGTCAACCCGGGTCCGTACCTCCACCGGGCCGCCGTGAACCTGTCGCTGGACCTCCTGCGCAAACGCCGCCGCGGCGCGTCGCTGGAGGCGGTGCCCGGTTCGCGCGACTCCGGCCAGCCGCGGCCCGACGAAGTGAGCGCCCAAGCCGAACTGGGAGACCGCCTGCGCGCGGCCATCGCCCGGCTCAGCCCCCGGGCGGCGGAGATCTTCGTCCTGCGCCACGTGGAGGGATACACCAACAACGAGATCGGCCGGATGCTCGGCATCTCGTGGGGCGTCGTCGCCGTCACCCTTCTGCGCGCCCGCCGCCGTCTCCAGACAGACATGCAGCTCTGAACAGGGAGAACAACCATGAACACTCGCAAACCGAAACTCGACGACCTGATCGACGCCATGCAGGCGGACATGCCGGACGCGGCCGAATTCGCCGCCGCCTCCGCGCGGGTCCGGCAGCAACTCGAGGCAGCGGCCGCCCCCCCGGCCGCCATCGCCGACGACGCCTGCATCCGCAACTGCGCCGACTTCCGCCGGCTGATTCCCGCCTATCGGGACGGGAGTCTTTCGGCCGGCCGCCGCGCGCTGGTTGAAGACCACCTGCGCAATTGCGTCCCCTGCCGCAAGGCGGCCTGGCAATCCGCCGCGCCGGCCTCGGCCCAGCCGGTCCGCCGGCCAGTGGCCCTCTCGCCGCGCTGGGCCCTGGCGGCCGCGGCCGTCCTGCTCCTGGCTCTGGCCATCCCGTTGTTCCTCTACCTGAACCCGTTCGCCGACCGCGCGGGGGCCACGGCCGTTGTGGACACCGTGAACGGGCACCTGTTCACCGTCCGGGACGGCCGGGTCCAGCCCGTTGCGGCGGGAGCGACGATCCCGCCGGGACAGGCGGTGCGCACCGCCCGGGGTGCCCGCGCCATCCTGACCCTGGCGGACGGCAGCCGGGTGGAAATGAACGAACGCGCGGAGCTGGCCGTCAACGGCCGCTCCGACGGCGCGGCCGTGGACCTGCGGCATGGTAGCGTCATCGTTCGCGCCGCCCGCCAATCGGAGGGCCACCGTCTGTTCGTGGATACCGCCGACTGCCAGGTTTCCGTCAAGGGCACGGTGTTCAGCGTCACCAGCGGTCCCAAGGGATCGCGCGTTTCCGTGCTTGAGGGCGAGGTCTGGGTGGATCACGACGGCCGGACCAACAAGCTGTTCCCCGGCCACCAGGTCACCACTCATGTCAGTATCCGGCCGGTGGCGCTGGCCCGGGAAGTGGGCTGGAGTCTGGAGGCGGATCAATACCAGGCCCTGCTGCAGCAGGTGGCCGACACGAGCCACCAGTTGCTCCAGACAGTGACAAACGTCCCGCTGCGGTTTGACCCCCGTCTCGCGGCCATGCTGCCCGAAGACACCGTGATCGTCGCGGCCGTCCCCAATATCAGTTCCCAGCTGGCCGACGCCGGTGACACCTTCTTCCAGAGCATCCGGAGCAACCCGGAGCTGGCCGCCGCGCTGAACCGGGAGCTGTCCGACGCGGAAATGGACGAGGTGTTCGCCCTGATCCAGCGCTGCCGCACTCTCGGCGCCCATCTCGGTGACGAGGTGGTGGTGGGCGTGTGGGACCTCGAAGACGAGCAGCCCGGCGTCGTGCTCCTGGCCGAGGTGAAGGACGCCGCAACCCTGCGCGCCGCCCTGGCGGACGAAATCAACCGGCTGGACAACCTGGCGGGGCGTCAGGTGCCGGTGATTCTGGTCGATGACCCGGCCCTGCTGCCCGCCGCCGGGGTCGAGGCCCTCTACGTCCTCGTCACCGCCGATCACCTGTTCGTGAGCAGCGAGCCGGAAGCCGTGCGCCAGTGCGCCGCCTCGGCCGCCGGTCCGGGCCATTTTCTCGAATCCGCATTCGGCGCCCAGGTCGCCCAGTCGTACGCCGACGGCGCCGCCTGGCTGTTCGCCGCCGACCTGGCGGGCATCCAGAAGGAGCACGCGGCCGACAATCCGGCCGAACGCGAACTGCTCGGCTTCCAGGACGTCCGCTACCTGGTGGCGGAACAGAAGACCGTGTCGGACCAGTCCCAACTCCGCCTGGCCGTGGGCTTCGCCGGGGAACGCCGCGGGATCCCCTCCTGGCTCGGCAATCCGGGTTCCATGGGCACGCTGGACTTCGTCTCGCCGGACGCCTACGCCGCGGCCTGCGTCCTGGCCAAGGAGCCCCGGGCGATCGTGGACGAGCTGCTCGGCATCCTGGCCACCCTCAATCCGGATGACCTGCAGGAGTTCCTGAAATTCGAGGACGAGACGGGCCTGAGCATCCGGGAGGACCTGGCCGCGCCCCTGGGCGGTGAGTTCCTCCTGGCGGTGGACGGACCGGTCCTGCCGAAACCGGCCTGGAAGCTGGTGCTGCTGGTGGACGACCCCGCCCGCTTCCAGCTTTCGCTGGAGCGGCTGGCGGAGGCGATCAACCGCCGGCTGGCCGAGGAGGGCAAAGCCACCCTGTCGATCCAACGCGACGAGGTGTCGGGCGACACCTACTACACGGTGGCGTTAGCGGACAGCGCCGTCACCGTGCACTACTCCTTCCACGACGGCTACCTCATCATGGCCCCCGAGCGGTCGCTCATCACGCAAGCCATCGCCAACCGGATCAACGGATACACCCTGCCCCGGAGCGCCGATTTCCAGGCGGCCCTGCCGGCGGACCGCTACGCCCAGTTTTCCGCCGTGGCTTACTCCAACGCGCAGAAGCTGGCCGGCTCGCTCGCCGACTTCGTACCGGACGGCGCGGGCAAGATGTCCGCCGACGAGCTCCAACAGGTGCGCAACGTCCTCCAGAACCTCAAGCCCATGCTCTTCTGCGCGTACGGCGAGACGGACCGCATCGTGCTCACCGGCACCGGACTGATGGGCCTGAACCCGGCCGACTGGGCCCGGTTCGCCAGTCCGGACCAGTTGATGAAAATGCGGCCGGAATCCGGCAAGGTGCCGGCCAAGACCAGACCGCGTCCGTTCCGGAAAACGCTTTAGATCCCCTTCCGACGGGAGGCGGCATCCGGCCGCCTCCCGCCGGCGGCTCAAGGAGTACGCATGAGCCCATCCGACCGTGTCCCGCCAACCGTGCCCGACGGCCGTCCCGCCCTGATCGAGCTGGACGGCCTGGTGGTCCGTTTCGGCGCCAAGACGATCCTCAACGAACTCACCAGCACCCTGTCGGGCCGCGCCATCGGGCTACTCGGCCCCAACGGCGCCGGCAAGACCACCCTGATCCACACCCTGCTCGGTTTCCACCCGGCCCAGGCCGGCTCGGCCCGGGTGATGGGCCTGGACATCCGCCTCCAGAACCGGGAGATCCGGCGGCTGACCGGCTACATGCCCGAAAACGACAGTTTCATCGCCGGGCTCAGCGCCCTGCGCCTGACCCGGATGCTGGCCGAGATCACCGGCCTGCCCCGCGCCGCGGCGCTGGAACGGGCGCACGAAGCGCTCACCTGGGTGGGGCTGGGCGAGGCCCGCTACCGGAAGATCGGGACCTATTCGTTCGGCATGCGCCAGCTCACCAAGCTGGCCCAGGCGATCGTCCACGGACCCGAGCTGCTGATTCTCGACGAGCCCACCAACGGCATGGACCCGCCGGCCCGCCAGCGGATGATCCGGCTCATCCAGGAGGTCCGCGACTCCGGCCGGACGCGGCTCGTGCTCTCCTCCCACCTGCTCAAGGACGTGGAGGATTGCTGCGACGAGGTCCTCATCCTGAAAGCCGGCCGGATCGCCCACGTGTGCAACCTCGAGGAGGAACGCCGCGCCAACCGGAAATTCCTCGAACTGGAGATTGTCGGCGACACGGCGCCGCTGCTGGCCATGGCATCGGCACGCGGCTGCGAGTGCGCGGCCGCACCGGGCAACCGCCTCAAGATGGTGCTGCCCGAGGGGGTGGAGATCCGCGACCTCTACGTGCTGGCCGCGGAGCGGGACATCCAGATCCGGCGCCTGAACTACAAACGCGATTCCCTGCAGGACATCTTTCTGAAAGCGATGGAGAACGGTCATGGCGGTCTATAAGCACAACTATCAACCGTACGCGGGGCCGCTCACGCCGCCCCGGTTTCGTTTTCTCGTCCTGACCCGGTACGCCCTGGCCGGCTTGTTCCGCTCGCGGCTCTTCTTCTCGTTCTTCATCCTCTGTTTCGCCGCGCCGGCGGTGGGCGCCATTCTGATCTACCTGCATTACAACACCCTCGGCCTCCAGATGATCGGCCAGACGATCCGGGACCTGCTCCCCATCGACGCCGACTTCTTCCTGTACTTTCTGGCGATCCAGACGGGCCTGGGGATGTTCCTCACCGCCATCGTGGGGCCGGGGCTCATTTCGCCGGACCTGTCCAACAACGCGCTGCCCCTCATCCTGGCCCGCCCCTTCTCCCGCACCGAGTACATCCTCGGGAAAATGACGGTTCTGGTGGGCTTTCTCTCGCTCCTGACCTGGGTCCCCCTGCTGGCGCTCTTCTTTTTCCAGAGCACCATGGCGGGGCTGGGCTGGCTGTTCGCCAACATCCGGATCGCCGTGGCGATCTGGTTCGGCTCCTGGGCCTGGATCCTGGTGCTGGCGCTGCTGGCGCTGGCCTTCTCCGCCTGGGTGAAGTGGCGGCCGGTGGCCGGTTTCCTGATCCTGGGCTTCTTCCTGATCAGCGCGGGCATCGCCGAAGCGTTCAACGAGATGTTGAGCACGCAGTGGGGCGTCGTCCTGAACCCGGCCGAGCTGCTCAAGATCGTCTGGGACGCCCTCTTCCTCGCCGAGACGGACGCCGTCATCCCGCCCGTCTGGGCCGGCGTGATCATCCTGGCCCAGTGCACCGGCTTCCTGTTCCTGCTCTACCGGCGCGTGCGGGCCTACGAGGTGGTGCGATGATGGACGCCAACCGCCGCATCGTCCTGCGCGACGTCTCGAAATTCTACGGCGAGGTGCTTGGGGTCAACCGGGTGAGCCTGGCGGTGGAGCCCGGCATCACCAGCCTGGTGGGCCCCAACGGCGCCGGCAAGACCACCCTGCTGAACCTCATGACCGGCCTGCTGCGGCCCACCGAGGGCGCGATCGAGGTGCTGGGCGTCCCGGTGAGCCGGCCGGAGCGCGTCTTCCGCCACGTGGGCTACTGCACCCAGTACGACGCCTTCCCCAAGGGGCTGACGGGCTATGACTTCATCCGCGGCTACCTGCGGCTCCACGGCCTGCCCGAGACGGAAGTGGAGGCGCTCACCCGGGACGCCCTGGCCCGCGTGAACATGACCGACGCGGCCGGGCGGAAGATCGCCGCCTACAGCAAGGGGATGCGGCAGCGGGTCAAGCTGGCCCAGGCCATCGCCCACAAGCCCCGCGTCCTGATCCTCGACGAGCCCCTCAACGGCCTCGATCCCATGGCCCGAGCCGAGGTCATCGCCATCTTCCAGGAGGTGGCGGCGGACGGGTGCATCGTCATCGTTTCCAGCCACATCCTGCATGAGGTGGACATCCTCTCCGACCGGGTCATCCTGATGAACCACGGCTACGTGGTGGCCGAAGGCGGCATCCACGACGTCCGCGAGGAAGTCGAGGAGCACCCCATGCAGATCCTCGTCCGCTGCGACCGCCCGGCGGTGCTGGCGGCGCGGATCTTCGAGCTCAACCACGCCGTGGAGGTTAAGCTCCACCCCGACGGCCGCGGCCTGCTGCTGCGGACGAAGGACGCCGCCGGCTTCTACCGGCTCATGAACCGCATCGCCGTCGAAGAGAACCTGGCCATGGAGGGCATCCAGCCCGCCGACGACGACGTGCAGTCGCTCTACGACTACCTCATCGGCAACGAAGGAGGCCGCGCATCATGACCCTGCCCGAGATCTCATCCTGGCCCTGGCGGCTGTGGCGCCGCCAGACCGTGGCGGTGACCCGCCTGGAGCTGCGCAAATGCCGTCGGGCCCGCCGGCTCGTGGGTCCCCTGCTGCTGGCGTTGCTGCCCGTCCTGATCATCGGGGCAGTCTCGATCGTGCGGATCGTCATCGGCAAGCCGACCAACCCCGTGCAGCTCGACCAGGGCTATGCCGTTTTCTTCCAGACGTTTTTCCTGCGGTTTCTGGTTTTCTTCGGCTGCGCGGCGATCTTCACCGGCGTCTTCCGTGGGGACATGCTGGAGAAAACCCTCCACTACTACCTGCTGGCGCCGGTCCGGCGGGAAGTGATCGCGGCCGGCAAGTTCCTCGCCGGGCTGCTGGCGACCGCCACGCTGTTCGGCATCAGCGCCGCCGGATCCTTCCTGCTCATGCGGTTGCCCCTGGGCCGGACCGGCCTTGAACAATACCTGCTGCACGGGCCCGGTTTGGGATACCTGGGCGGCTACATCGGTGTCACGGCGCTGGCCTGCCTCGGGTACGGGGCCGTTTTCATCCTGTTCGGCGCCCTTTTCCGGAATCCGGTGCTCCCCGTCCTGGCCCTGTTCGGCCTCGAGAGCATCAACTTCCTGCTCCCTGGCTGGCTCAAGATGATCAGCGTGGTGTATTACCTGCAGGCCCTCAATCCGGTGCCGCTGCCGCCCAGTCCGTTCGCCCTGATGACGGATTCGATTTCACCGCTGCTGGCGGTCGCGGGACTGGCGGCGTTCGCCCTCGCCGTCCTGGTGGTGACCGCACTCCGGATCCGCCGCCTGGAGATCATCTACGCCGCCGACTGACGGGCGCCGGCGCCGGTCGGCTTTCCGCCAGCTTTGATCGCACCTGCCCGCTCTCCCGGTGCCGGCGGAACCGCCGGCGGCCGGCTGCATCCGTTCCACCCTGTTTGACATCTGAAAACAGGTCACCTAGAATGGATCGCAGGGTTCCGGCATGGCCGACGACGCAACCAAGAACCGATCCGACGCCCCCCCCGATTCCACCGACTGGGATCCGGCCCGCTACTCCTTCCTGTTCAGCGCCCACCCGGAGTTCGTGGACGCGCTCTACCGCGAGTGGTCCGCCGACCCGGCCCGGGTGGACGCCAGCTGGCGCCACTTCTTCAGCGGCTTCGACCTGGGCCTCCGCCAGGCCGCGCCATCATCGGCCGAGCCGTACACCCCATCCCGCCCCGACGTCCGCGCCGCCGCCTTCGATCCGGCCGAATTCCGGGTGATCAACCTCATCCACGGCTACCGGACCCGCGGCCACCTCTTCACCCGGACCAACCCGGTGCGCACGCGGCGGCCGTACACGCCCACCCTCGACATCGCCAACTTCGGATTGACCCCGAACGACCTGGACAGGACGTTTCAGGCGGGCGCCGAGATCGGCCTCGGCCCGGCGCCGCTCCGCGAGATCATCGCCCATCTGGAAGAGACGTACTGCGCCTCCGTCGGCGTCGAGTTCATGTACATCCGTCACCCTGAGCGCGTCCTTTGGCTGCGGCAGCGGATGGAGGCCACCCGCAACCGCCCCCGGTTCTCCCCCGAGGTCAAGCGCCGCATCCTGGACCGGCTCACCCGGGCGGTCGTCTTCGAGAATTTCCTCCACTCCCGCTTCGTGGGCCAGAAACGCTTCGCGCTGTCGGGCAACGAGACCCTCATCCCCGCGCTGGACGCGCTGATCGCTTCCGGCGCGCGCAGCGGAGTGGCCGACGTGGTCATCGGCATGCCCCACCGCGGCCGGCTCAACGTGCTGGCCAACACCATGGGCAAGCCGCCCCACGACATCTTCGAGGAGTTCGAGGGGAGGCGTTACGGCGACGATGTCTTCGTGGGCGACGTCAAGTACCACCTCGGCTACACGCGGCAGGTCACCACGCCCGACGGCCGCGCCGTCCGCGTGGAGCTCGCCTACAACCCGTCGCATCTCGAGGCGGTGAACCCGGTGGTCGAGGGGATCGCCCGGGCGCGCCTCGACGCCGACCACGGCGGCGACCTGGCGCGGGTGCTGCCGGTGCTCATCCACGGCGACGCCGCCGTGGCCGCCCAGGGCGTCGTCTACGAGGTCATCCAGATGTCCCTGCTGGACGGCTACCGCACCGGCGGCACCATCCACCTGGTAACCAACAACCAACTTGGCTTCACCACCAACTACCTCGACGGCCGCTCCAGCACCTACTGCACCGACGTGGCCAAAGTGACGCTGTCACCCGTGTTCCACGTCAACGCCGACGACGTCGAAGCCGTGGTGCTGGCGGCGGAGCTGGCCCTGGACTATCGCCAGACGTTCCACACCGACGTCTTCATCGACCTGCTGGGCTACCGGCGGTACGGCCACAACGAGTCGGACGAGCCCCGCTTCACCCAGCCCAAGCTGTACAAGGTCATCGCCAAGCATCCCGACCCCCGGCAGATCTACCAGATCCGCCTGGCCAAGCGCGGCGAGATCGAGGCGGGCGAAGCCGAAGCCATGGAGCAGGCGTTCCGCGCCGAGCTCGAATCGCAGTTCGCCGCGGCGCGCGCCGAACAGCTCCCCCACTGCCACCTGATGGGGGCCTGCGACCGGCGGCGGCGCCCCGCCGATTTCAATTTCGTGGATTCGCCCGCCACCGCCCTCCCTGCCGACCGGCTGCTGGACGTGGGGCGGAAGGTCTTCACCGTGCCGGCCGACCGCGCCATCTTCGACAAGATCCGCCGCCTCTACGACGGCTGGCTCAACAACCTTGTGGCGGAGCGCCGCTGCGACTGGGCCATGGGCGAGACGCTGGCCTACGCCACGCTGCTCGCCGAGGGCACCCCCATCCGACTCAGCGGCCAGGACGTGGAGCGCGGCACCTTCTCGCACCGCCACGCCGTCCTCCACCTGGAGGATACCGAGGAGGAGTACGTCCCCCTGAACGCCGTCGGCTCCGGTCCTGCGCGCTTCGAGGCCTTCAATTCGCTCCTGTCGGAGTATGGCGTGCTCGGCTTCGAATATGGCTACGCGGGCGCCCGGCCGCAGGCGCTGGTCATCTGGGAGGCCCAGTTCGGTGATTTTGCCAACACCGCCCAGGTGATCATCGATCAGTACCTGGCCGCGGCGGAGGCCAAGTGGAACCGCCTGAACGGCCTGGTGCTGTTCCTCCCCCACGGGCTTGAGGGCCAGGGCCCGGAGCACTCGTCGGCCCGGCTGGAACGATTCCTCGGACTGTGCGCCCACAACAACATGGTCGTCACCAACTGCACCACGCCGGCCAGCTTGTTCCATCTGCTGCGGCGGCACATGAAATTTCCCGTGCGCGTCCCGCTGGTGGTGCTCACGCCAAAAAGTCTGCTGCGGCACCCCCGGTGCGTCAGTCCCCTCGACGATTTCACCGGCGGCCGCTTTGAACCGGCGCTTGATGACCCGGCCGCCGATCCGGCCCGCGTCCGACGCGTGCTGCTGTGCTCGGGCAAGATTTATTACGACCTCCTGCAACGCCGCGAGGCGGACGTCCGCAACGACGTGGCCATCATCCGGATGGAGCAGCTCTACCCGGTGGCTGAGTCCGCCCTGGATCGTCTGCAGGCGCGGTACGCCGGCGCCGAGTGGCGCTGGGTGCAGGAAGAACCGGAGAACATGGGCGCGGCCTGCTTCGTCCGGCGCAAGTACCCGATCCCGTCGCTCCAGGTGGTCGCCCGGCGGGAAAGCGGCTCGCCGGCCACCGGTTTTCACGAAATCCACCAACTGGAGCAGCGGGAGATTCTGGACCAGGCGTTCAGGTAACGCCGAAACGCATCTCATCGAGGGAGCGGAACATGGTGATCCAAGTGAAGGTGCCCGCCGTCGGTGAATCCGTGACCGAGGCCGTGGTGGGCCGCTGGTTCAAGGAGTCCGGCGACTACGTCCGGGTCGACGAGCCCGTCTGCGAGATCGAGTCGGAAAAAGCCACCATGGAACTCAACGCCGAAGCGGCCGGCCGGCTGACGGTGACCATGCCCACGGGCCGGACCGTACCCATCGGCACGGTCATCGCCGAGATCGACACCGCCGCGGCGCCGCCCGCGGGCGCACCCGCGCCGGCGCGCGCCGCTGCGGCAGCCACTCCGGTTCCCTCAGCATCTGCGCCCGCCGTCACCCCGGACGCCGCCGGCAATTCCGGCCGGACCCGCTTCACCCCCGTCGCCCGCAAGCTGCTGGCGGACGCCGGCGTATCGACGGACCGGATCGCGGCGGCCCCCGGCGCCCGGGTGACGAAGCGGGACGTCCTGGACGCGCTGGACCCGGCCCGCAGCCAGCCCGCGGCGCCGGCGCCCGCGCCGGCGCCGGACGCGGACCGACGCCCCGTCCACCGCGAGCGAATGACCACTTTGCGCGGCACCATCGCCCGCCGGCTGGTGGCGGCCAAAAACGAGACCGCCATGCTCACCACCATCAACGAGCTGGACATGTCGGCGATCATGGACCTCCGCGCCCGCCACCAGGAGGCGTTCACGGCAAGACACGGCGTGAAGCTGGGTTTCATGTCGTTCTTCACCTGGACCGTCTGCCGCGCCCTCGAGGAGATGCCGGTGATCAACGCCCGGATCTCGGGCACCGACATCGTCTACCCGGAGTACTGCGACATCGGCATCTCGGTGTCGACGCCCAAGGGGCTGGTGGTGCCGGTGATCCGCGATGCCCACCTGATGGACCTGCCCCGGCTGGAGGCCGCCATCCAGGCCCTGGCCGACCGGGCCCGCGCCGGCAAGCTCACCGTGGACGAGATGTCCGGCGGCACCTTCACCATTACCAACGGCGGAGTGTTCGGATCGCTCATCTCCACGCCCATCATCAACTATCCCCAATCGGCCATCCTGGGCATGCACACCATCAAGGATCGCCCGGTGGCCGTGGACGGTCAGGTGGTGATCCGGCCCATGATGTACCTCTCGCTGTCGTACGACCACCGGATCATCGACGGCCGCGAGTCGGTCAGCTTCGTCATCCGCGTCAAGGAGCTGTTGGAAAGCGCGACGGCCGAATGGCTGCGGCTCTGAGTTCCGCCATTTCGCGTCAAACCGGCTGTTCCGGCATCTGTATAAGGATGGAAATCCACAGTGGGGGTGGTCCTTGCCCAAAGACGAGTGTCTGATTTTACTGGCGCACGGCAGCCCCGATCCCCGGTGGCGGAAACCGTTCGAGCATTTGGTCCGCGACCTGGTTGACTCCCGGGACGGCACCGCCCCGTTGCTGGCTTACATGGAATTTGTGCCGCCGACGCTCACCGACGCGGTCGCCGAAGCCGACCGCCAAGGATTCCGGCGCATCGCGATCCTCCCCCTGTTCATGTCCGGCGGCGGCCACGTCGCCAAAGACATCCCCGCCCAAGCCGAAACCGCCCGGCAGAACCACCCCGGGCTCGCCATCCGGGTACTGCCGCCGGTGGGGGAGCACCCGCGTTTCCAGAGGATGCTCAAAGAGATCATCCGCGACCTGCAGCTCCGCGCCTGACCCGCCGGACGGAGGTCGAACATCCGCCGCCAGAACATTTCATCGTGCCGGTGAGCCGCATTCGTCGCCTGCGGCCGGCTGAAGCAACCGCTCAATCGACCTGCTGCCGGCGGTACAGCTCGGCAGCGACCGCATTGAGCACCGGCTGCAGGTCTTCATCTTCCCGCAGGGCGTACAGCAGGGCGGCCAGCAGCTCCAGGATGGTCTGCGTCTCCGCCTGCAGCGCCTCGACTTCGCCCGCGAGGCGCTCGTTTTCCTGCGTCACTTCCTCAAGGACCGCTTGCAACCGCGCCAGTCGCTCCGCCTGGGTTTCCTTCTGCGTCACTTGCGGCTTCCCCCTGACACTTCGATGGAATCACTCCGGGCTGCCGTCGGCATCCGCTGACAGGTCGCCGTCGAGCATGGCGAGCACGATCAATTCCCCCTCACGCTTCACCTCGGCATTGACACACCCCACCCGGTTGCAGATCCCGATGCAGTTTGAGTAATCGGCGCGCGGTGACTGGAACAGGGTGATGAGACGGGCGCCGCATGGGCACGGGGCGTAGACGGGCAGGGCCACGCCGCAGACGGGGCAGAACAGCTCGAGGATGTCTCCCTCCTCCAGGTCGACGTCCAAAGCGATCCGACACTTCTCGCCGAACACGGGACTCAGTGCCACCAGCCCCTCCCCTTTCCGGCCGCGGACCCTCAGCAGGATGCCGGGATGGTTGTTGAAACTGGCGCGGCGGTTCACCAGATCGTGTCCGTTGGGGCAGAAGCAACGGGTCACTACCAGCACCCGGGGAGCCCGGGCCACGTCCCGGTCGAGCGGGTTGGGATAGAACAGCATCCCCTTTTCGTCGTCGTGCTCCATGGGGTGGCACTCCTGAATGCTCGGACCTTGATTGTATTGTAGGTGACGCGCGCCGGTCCGTCAACTCCGGGCACCCGGGGACAGCGGCCGGTCCGGACCGGCCGTCTCAGCTCCCGGCCTGCCGGTGCCGCAGAAAGCCGGCCTGGCGGGCGCGGATCCGGAACACGGCCACGAACATGCGCAGGGAATCCGCCAGCGGGCTGACCTTGGAGCCCTCGACGGCGCGCCAGTTGACCGCCACTTCCTCGATGGCGTAGCCCACCCGCTGGGCCAGGTACAGGATCTCCACGTCGAACGCCCAACCTTTCTCCGAGGACCACGCGAAGAGGCGCTGCGCGGCGTCGCGCCGGAACATCTTGAAGCCGCACTGGGTGTCGCGGATTCCGGGCACCGCCAGCAGGTTGACCATGGTGTAAAAGGCGTTGCCCATCATCTGGCGAAATCCTTCCCGCTCGCGCCGGACGTCCGACGACGCCAGCCGCCGCGAGCCGATGATCACCTCGATGTTCGCCGCCATGGCCGGCCGAAAGCGGTCCAGCTCCTCGATCGGCGTGGCGCCATCGGCGTCGGCGAACGCGACGTACCGCCCGCGCGCCTCGAGCACGCCGCGGCGCACCGCCGCCCCCTTTCCCTGGTTGGCCGGCTGCCGCAGCAGGTGGAACCGGGCGTCCCGTGCCGACCATTCCGCCACGATCCCGGCGGTGCGGTCGCGCGAACCGTCGTCCACCACGACCACATCCATGGCGTAACCGCAGCGGACCATGTGCGCCGCCACGCTGTCCAGGAAGGCGGGCAGACGATCCGCCTCGTTATAGGCCGGGATGACCAGACTGACCAGCGGACCGTCGCCGCCGTCGCCCTCCGGCCACGGCCAGCCGCCGGGCGGCCGCTGGCTGTGCCGCATGGCCAGAATCACCGCCGGGCTCAGCAGGTCCCCGGCGGCGAATTTGAACCGGTGCAGGAACAGGGCGCACAGCGGCGCCAGCACCAGCAGGCGGGCGGCATGGAAGGCCAGCAGCGGGACAAGGGCCGCGCCCACGCCGGGCCACGCCAGCAGGGCGGGCAGCTCCAGCACGCCGATGCCCAGCGGCACCGGCGACACTTCCACCAGGCCGGTGAAGAAGAGATACATCGTCCAGGCCACGGCGGTTTCCGGAACCGCGTCGGCGAAGTGGACGAACAGCCACCCTTCGACGCCCCAGCAGACCAGGCCCGACAGCACGCTCTTCACCACCGCGGCCGGTTCTCCGCTCCGGACCGCCGCCGCGACGAGCATCGCCGCGGCCACGGCGCCGCCGATGGCGGCGCCCCAGCCGAATCCGAATAATCCGGCCGCCACCGTCAGGCCCGCCGCGACGGTGACCCAGGTCCCCGCGTCGCGGGCGGTCAGCCACCGCTGAATCTGCTCCCGGCTGGAGCCGCCCAGTTCGCGGACCAGGAATTCCGTCTCGAACGAGCGGAGAGGCATCCACGGGCTGCCGATCTGAACAACCTGGATCATGGCTTCGAACGCGCCGGATTGCTGCCACGAGGCGGCAGCCCCGAAAACAATCCGCCGCCGCGCGCTGCGCAGGACGAAGCCGGCGGCGGCGGCCAGCAGCAGCCCGCCCGCCGCGCGCCACGACATCCGGTCCCAGGCCAATGGCTGACCGAGGTGGATCAATGCCGCCAGCACGAGTCCCCCGGCCAGCACCGCCAACAGGTAGTACCGGCCATAGTGGGTGAACCGTTCTGTCTTTGCCGCGCCGACAACCAACTGGCACTCCCGTGAATCCGAATCGGAACCCTGGCGTGGAAACCATCTGATTGTAGATAACCGCCCGCCCCCTGTCAACGCGCCCCTGGCGCCCCGCGGGGCAAACCTTTGCCAACCCGTCGCCGCCTTGCTACAATGGACCTGTCATGCCAACTTGCCGCCACGCCATCCGTTTTCGGGACGGTTCAGCCGGACCCGCTTCGAGTTCAAACCGGGGAGGTCAGCCATGACCACGCGCCTGTTCTACCGCCTGGGGTTCGCCCTGCTGATGCTGTGGGGCGGGAGCACGTGCGCGAGCGCGCAGGTGCTCCCCTTCGATGTCAAGACCCTGCGGGACGGGCTGCCCCAGTCGCAGATGGCCAGCATGGTGCAGGACAACCGGGGGTACATCTGGGTGGGCACGTGGGGCGGCCTGGCCCGGTACAACGGCGGCCGGTTCCACAACTACACCACCGACGACGGCCTGCCCAGCGGCCGGATCCAGGAACTGCTCGTGGACAGCCGCGGCACACTCTGGGTGGCCACCGCCGGCGGCACCGTGGTCATGCGCGGCGAACGACTCACGCCCATCGCCAATTTAAGCCTGAAGAAACCGCGCTGCCGCGCCCTGCTGGAGGACCGCGACGGCGCCATCTGGATCGGCACCGACCAGGGCGCCTACCGCGTGCCCAAGGATACATTCCGGGCCGAACCGGCGCCAGACGGACTGGGACGCCAGATCATCTACGATCTGGCCTCGGACCGGGGCGCGATTCTCATCGCCGGCGACCAGGGGTTGTGGCGGTACGAGCCCGGCGGCGGCTATCAGCAGATGGACATCCCCTGCCCCCGGAACCAGATCCGGACCATCGCGGTCACCGGCGACGGCATCTGGCTGGGCACCAGCACCAGCGGCGCCTTCCTGAAGGACGCCGCCGGCTGGCATTCGATGCTGGCATCGGGCCAGGTCACCGGCCGCACCATCTACCGCATTTACGCCGCCCCCTCGGGCACGCTGTACATCTGCACCAGCGACTCGGCGCTGTTCCTCCGCCGGGTGGGTGAAAAAGCGTTCCAGCACTGGAACACCGACATGGGCCTGCCGTCTAACGTGGTGAATTTCACCTTCGAGGACCGCGAAGGGAACGTGTGGGTGGGCACCGATATCAACGGCCTGGCCCGCCTGGGCGGCGTGGCGCTCAGCAATCACGGCCTGAAGCAGGGCCTGCCCAGCGACTGCGTGTTCGGCATCGCCTCCAGCCCCACGGCCGGCGCCCTCTGGCTGGGCACGCTGAACGGGGCGGTCCATTACCAGGTCCGGCCGAATTCGAAGGTACTGGAAACCATCGGCCTGGCCGACGGTTTGGACACCGAGTGGGTCTGGAAGGTACTGCCGGAGGCGGACGGCGGTTTGTGGATTCTCACCGACACCTCACTGTTTCACCGCCCGCGCGGTCAACGCCGGCTCCAGCCGATGCCGCCGTCGGTCCCGGTGCCGCGGGCGGAACTGTGGGATGCCACCTTCGATCATCAGAACCGCCTGTGGGTGTGCGGGCGCGGCGAAACCGGCGGGCTGGTCATGCGCGACGTGAACGGCGCGTGGCGCGCTTGGACGGCCACCGCCGCGGGCGAACCCCTGACCTTCTGCGCCCACTTCTGTCCCCGCCGGGCCGGCGGGGTCTGGGCCACGGTGGAAACCGACGTGTTCTTCTGCGATGGCGAACGCGTCGTCAAGCTGGCCGAACGGCCGCCGCTGTCGCGGCAAAGCTATATCAACAGCATTTTTGAGGATAGCGTCGGCCGTCTCTGGGTGGGTTCCGATGCCGGACTGGCGGTGATGGACGGCAACGGCCGCTGGCGGCTCCTCAACGACCAGCCCGGCCTGACGTCGCACCACGTCTACTTTTTCGGCGAGGACCGGCGCCACAACATCTGGGTGGGCACCACCCGCGGGGTGTCGCGCATCGGCACCGACGGCCGCGTGGAGAGCTTCACCCCCGAGGACGGCCTGGCGGGCTACGAAACCAACCAGTACGGGTTCCATTGCGACGCCGGCGGCGAGATCTGGATCGGCACCGTCGACGGGCTTTCCCAGTACGATCCCGACCGGCACTACCCCAATACCATCCCGCCGAACCTCGTCGTGGAATCGGCCGAACTGACCGACCGCCGGGTCGACTTCCCCCAGTCGCTGGAACTGACGTGGAACGAACGGTCGATCACGTTTCAGGTGGCCGTGCTGTCGTTCCGGAACCGCAACCGCGTGGGCTACCGGGCCCGGCTCGAAGGGCTCGAGGAGGAGTGGCTGCCGGTCCGCCAGCTCGCCGAGCTGCGCTACACCAATCTCCCCTCCGGCAAGCTGCGCCTGCTGCTCCAGGCGGTGAACGAGTCGGGCATCTGGAGCGAGACCGCGGTCCTGCCCATCACGGTTCATCCGCCGTTCTGGCTGACGACCTGGTTCCAGGCGCTACTGGCGGTGCTGGCCCTGGCCGCCGTGGTGGGCGTTTATCGCTGGCGCACCTTTATCCTCCGGCGCCGCACCCGGGAGCTGACCGTCGAAGTGGACAAGCGGACCACGGAACTCCAGGACGCCAACCGCCGCCTGACCCATTTGGCCACCTATGATCCGCTCACCGGCCTCATGAACCGCCGCGCGATCATGGAGCGGCTCGAGGAAGCGGCGGGCGCTGCCGGTCGCGGCAATCGCCAATTCGGCTCCATCCTGGTGGACCTGAACAAGTTCAAGTCGGTCAACGACACGCTGGGTCACAGCACGGGCGACGACGTGCTCCGCACGATGGCCGGCAAGATCCAGGGCTGCCTGCGCGATGGTGATTTTCTGGGCCGCTACGGCGGGGACGAATTCCTCATCTTTCTGCCGGGCGCCGCCGCGGATGCGGTGAATGCGGTCGCCCACCGCATCGCGTCGCTGAGCCACACCGTCAGCGGTGACGGCATCGCCATCACCGTCACGGCGGCGTGCGGCGGCGTGGTCGTCCCCGGCATGTGCGCGCCCGTCCTGCCCGCCGTTCTGGCCCAGGCCGACGCGCTGATGTACGCGGCCAAGAAGCTCGGACCGCCGGGCGTCGCCACCGCCAACTATCAGCCGCCCGCGCCTTGAGGCCGGTGGCCGCTTTTCCCCCGACGACGGACGAAACTGTGATGTCCCTTATCGAATCCCCGGCTATAATAGCTGGCACATATTCCCTCCAGGAGGAGTTCATGAACAGGCATCTGCGATTGTCGGGACTGATGATCATGGGGTTGGCGTTCATGGTGCTGGCGGCGGCTCCGCCCGTCAAGCCCGTCACCGTCAATGGATCCGGCCTTTTCACCCAGAACGCCAGGTTGATGGCGGACGGCGTGTTCGTCGATCAGGAGGATGCATGGGACGACCCGCGCTGCGTGCACTGGGCCGATTTGGACGTGTCGTTCACGCTGGACCTGGGCGCGACGATCCAGTTAAATGAAATCACGATCCAGGTGGACAACAACGACGTGTACCGCCTCGAATATTCGGCGGACGGTCAGAATTACTCCCTCTTGTTCACGATACCCGCAGATGCCGGCGAAATCGAAAACGGCATGGACACGATGAGCTCCGACGCCGATCATCCGGATTTCGTGCCCGTTCTCGATTTCAAACCGGTGGTCGCCCGGTACCTGCGCCTGCAGGCCGTCGAGGGCGACGACGCCTTCAGCGTGGCGGAGCTCCAGGCCTTCGGGACACCGGTGGAGGCCGCCGCCGGCTGGCCGGCGGTCAAGGGCTATGGGACCTTCACCAACAAACCGTCGCTGCTGGTGGACGGCAAGACCGTCGAGGAGGGGGCCGCCTGGACGGACGACCAAACCGTGCACTGGTCCGATCCGGCTGTGTATTTCATCATCGACTACGGCAAGATCCGCCCCATCTTTGACGTCATGATCCAGGTGGACAACAACGACGACTACATCGTGGACTATTCCGTCGACGGCGTGAAGTATACCCGGCTGTTCGCCATCAGCCAGGATGACGGGAACGTCCCGGACGGCATGGACACGATGAGTTCCCTCGACGCGCACCCGGCCTACGAGCCGAAGATCGACTTCAAGCCGGTGCGGGCCCGTTTCCTGAAAGTCTACGCCGTGGGCGGCGACGGCATGTACGCGATCACCGAGATCAACGCCCGCTGACAGGGAGCCGCTGACAGTAGTGTCTACCGGCTCCCCGTTTCCATGGGGTGAAGGGATATGGTGCGATTGCGGCCGGCCTGCTTGGCCTGGTACAGGGCGTAGTCCGAAAGCCGGATGAAATCAGACAACGCGCCGTCATGATCCGGCGTCAGGCTGGTGACGCCGCAGCTCACCGTGACGTGCGGGCCGGCTTTGGAGGCGGAGTTGGCGATGCCCAGCGCCTCGACCCGCCGCCGCAGATGTTCGGCGACCTTGACCGCCCCGTCGAGATCGGTCAGGGGCAGGATGACGGCGAACTCCTCGCCGCCGTAACGGGCGATGGAGTCGCCGGCGCGGGACAACCCGTCGGCCATGGCGGTGGCCACCGATTTGAGGCAGGCGTCACCGGCCTGGTGCCCGTACGTGTCGTTGTAATCCTTGAACCAGTCGATATCCACCATGATCATCGCCAGCGGCGACCTGGCGCGAACCGCCCGTTTCCACTCCTGGTCGATGCGCTCGTCGAACTGCCGCCGGTTGGCGATCCCGGTCAGCGGATCCAGATAGGACAGTTCCAGCAGGGTCCGGTTGGCATCCTGAAGCTGCCGCGTGCGCGCGTCCACCAGTTCCTTCAGTTCGTTCTCCCGCCGCTGGTGCGCCTGCAGACGCAGCTTGAAACCGGCGTACATCAGCCCGCCGCCCAGCGCGGCCAGCAGCGCGTAGGCCCACCAGGTCGCCCAGGGCGCCGGCCGGATGTTGAAGGCGACTTCCACCGGCCCCTTCACGTTGCCCGCGTAGTCACGGCCCCACACCCGGAACACATAGTTCCCGTCGGACAGCCGCCGGTATTCCTTTTTGAAGTCGGCGGACCACATCGACGGCTGGGGGTCGAACCCCACCAGTTGGGTCCGGTACCGCGTATCCTCCTGGCGGAAAAAGCTCAGCAGGGCGTATTCGAAATCGATGTCGTTTTCATTGAAGGCGAGCGAGGCGCCGCCCCTCAACCGCCGGGAGGACCCTTCCCTCTGGACGAGCGTTCCCTGGACCAGGAGCGGCTTGGGAGTGTAGTCGCGGGCCTCCAGACCGGGATCGAAGACCGCCGCACCGCCCACAGTCCCCACCCAGATCCGGCCGAGCCGGTCCACCATGCCGGCATTCCGGTTGCACTGGTTCAGGGGCAGACCGTCCTCCACGGTGAACGTGAACACGTCGAAGACCGGCCCCACCTGTCCGTTTTTCCGCGTGGCGGGCGTCAGTCGGGCCACTCCCTTGTTCGTGAACATGTAGAGCCGGCGCTCCGCGTCACTCAGGATCTTATACACCGTGTTGTTGGGCAGGGGCGGATCGGTGGCGTCGGTGAGGGTGAGCGCGATCCGTTCGGGGTCAGCCTGGTCGATGCAGAAGGCGCCGCCCCCGTCGGTACCGGCCCACACCACCTCCCGCCCGTCAGGCAGCGTGGAGTCATGCAGACACTGGATCGATTCGTTGAGCAGACCCTCGCGGCTCGAGTAGGTTTGCCAGAACGCGCCGTCGTAGCGGGCCAGCCCGCGGGCGGTGCCCACCCAGAGGACAGGCGGGCTGTCTTTCCTTCGGGTTTGGATCAAACTGAGCACGGAGTTATGAGGTAAACCGGTCTGCGTGTCGAACACCGTCCAGCGACCGTCGCCGAAACGGGCCAGCCCGCCGCGGGTGCCCACCCACAGGCACTGCGCGGCGTCGGACCCGCCGGTCTCCAGCAGGACCTGAATCATGTCGTTGGGCAGGAGACCCGGACCCGTGCCGATGTTCCGCCACACCCCCCGGGCGAAGCGGGTCAGCCCGCCGTTGCGGGTGCCTGCCCAAACCGTCGTCCCGCCCGCGGGATCCGCGGTCGCGGCGAGGCACTGCACGATGTCGTTGGGCAGTGCCCCGGAAGCCTGGCTGAACACGTCCCAGCGCGCGCCGGTGAGCCGGGCCAGCCCGCCGCCGTCGGTGCCGAACCAGAAACTGGCCGTGCCGTCGGGCGCCACCGTCTCGAGGATGGCCAGCACGGGCAGCGGAAACGGGCGCTGCACCGGCTTGATCACCCGCCATTGCCCGCCCCGCAACTCGGCCAGCCCGCCGTTGCGGGTGCCGGCCCAGAGGACGGGCACCCCCGTGGTCTGACGGGTCTCGTGGAGACTGTACACCGCGTTGGACGGCAGGCCGTCGTCGATCCCCAGGCTGTGGACGCGCCCTTCGCTCAGCCAGGCCAGGCCGCCGCCATCGGTGCCGATCCAGATGCCCTGCGGGTTGTCCGTTCCGCCGGCGGCCTCCAGACTGGTGAGGTGTTCGGAGGGGAGGCCGTCCTCGCTGCCGTAACGCCGCCAGATGTTCCGGTGAAAACGGAACAGGCCGCCGCCGTAGGTGCCCACCCACAGGGCGCGGCTGCCGTCCGGCTCCACCATTTCCAGGAAGCTGTTCACGGACACGCGCGGGAATCCCGGTCCGGTTTCGAAACGGTCGGCGCCCGGACGGAGGCGCGCCAATCCGCCCTCCGTCCCCGCCCAGATGGTGACCCGGCCGTTGGCGTCGCGCTGGCCGAACAATCCCCAGACGCGATTGTGTGGCAGCCCGTGCCGGGTGTCGAACAGCGTGCTCCGGCCGGCCTCAATCCGCACCACGCCGCGGTGGTGCGTGCCCGCCCAGATCACCGGCTCGCGACCCGGGGCGGCGCTGTCCACGAGGGCGTTGATCCGATCGTTCTGAAACGCGTCGGCGCTCCCGGGCAGCGGCGTCCAGCGGCCGTCCTGATAGCGGTGGAGTCCGCCGGCCTGGGTGGCGAACCAGAGGCTGCCGTCGGCCGCCGACAGGATGGCGCGCACGAAATTGGACCGGGTCCGGTTGGGCATGTCCACGCCGTGCCAGCGGCGCCCGTCGTAGTAGGCCGCGCCGTCCTGGGTGCCGATCCAGAGGAAACCGTGCCGGTCGCTCACGATGGCATGGACCGTGTTCTGAGGCAGGCCGTCGGAATCGCGGAACACCCGGATGGAATAAGTGCCGATGTCCAGCAGGCTGGCGGCGCAAACGGACAGCGTGGCGACGCCGAAGACTCCAGCCAGGCTCAGGGCGAACACCGCCATCGGCAGCGCCCGCCGGCCCGAGACCATGTCCCCGACCGGCGCGCCCTGTTCCACGTGACGGTGGCGGCTGTTGCGCCCGGATTCCTGCTTCATGTTCCGGCGGATGTCCTTTGAATCGACCCCGTGCCCTCATTCACACGTGTCCGGTACCGATCGCCTGGCCTGATTCTAACCGGATATCACCGGGAATGCAACCGCCGCCAGACCCTTGCCGCCGGGCCGCCGATCCCGTACAATCACCTGTCACGGCAAGGCAACGGGAGCATAAATCGATGAACATTCACTGGAGCGGCGCGTTCGAAGTCAAGACCTACGAACTGGACCACACGGGCCGGCTGCCGCTGCCGGCATTGCTGCACCGCATGCAGGAAGCCGCGGAGCACAACGCGGTGGCGCTGGGTTTCGGTGTCGAGGAACTGCTGCGGCGGAACCTTACCTGGATGCTCACCAGGTTTCACCTGCGCGCGGACCGGTTCCTCGCCGGCCGCCAGCCCATGACCACCGAGACGTGGCCGTCGGGGTTTGAGGGGCGCTTCGCCGGCCGCGAATTCCGGTTCTACGCCGGCGATCGCCGTGAGCCGTTCGCCGTCGCCTCCAGCCAATGGCTGATGGTGGACATCCAGCGCGGCCGCCCCGTCAAGGTCCAGGACGTTTTCCCCGATCTGTTCCCCTGCGATGAAACCCGGGTGATCGACAACGCCTTCGCCGAACTCGACCCCGCCGGCCCCGAGGTGCACCGCGCCACGTTCCCGGTCCGCCTGGCGGACCTGGACATCAACCAGCACGTCAACAGCCTGCGCTACATCGACTGGATCATCGAAGCCGTCCCCGACCGCCTCTGGGTCTCCCATGGCATCGGCGCGCTGCAGGTGGAGTACCGCCGCCAGTCGGCGTACGGCGACACGGTGGACGCAACCACCCACCGCGAGCCGGCCGCCGACACCACGGCGATTCCGGTGTTTCACCATGTACTGCGCAACGCGGCCGACGGCGCCGTGCTGGTGCGCGCCCGCACCGTCCGAGTTCCCTATCAAGATTTACGAGGAATGTGATCGACAACTGACCGTTTCTCGCCGGCCGCCGGCCGGCCACGGCGCATCGTCGCAACTCCGTTCTCAGCGCCGGTAAATTCCCGTCAGTCCCCGGGCGCCAGGTCGTGCGGATCGGTGGGGCGCAACCGCGCCTTGAGCTCGTCCGCCGGCTCGGGAATCGTCCAATCCCCCCGTTGCCGCCGACGGGCCGTTTCGGTCGCGGCGGCGGCCTGCCGGTCCGTATCGGGGGGATCGTCGTGGGCCATGTAGATCGTCTGGGAGGGGAAAGCGAACCCGCTGCCGGCCCGGTGGACGATGTCCATGATCCGGAAGTTCAATTCCTCCGCCACGCCGGTGAAGACGTGCAGATCGGAGTGGACCACCCAGGCCATCACCTCCACTTCCAGTGCCGAGGCGCCGAAGCCGCGGAAACGCACCCGCAAGGCATCGGGATAAATCCGGGGGTCGGCGAGGAGCATCCGCTTGATTTCGTCGATCACCAGGGCCAGCTGGTCGGGCGTGGTGCTATACACGAGCCCCAGCACCGGGTTGTAGAATATCCGGTCGCGGGCGGAAAAGTTGACAATCTTGGCGCCGGCCACCATGGCGTTGGGAATGGTGACGACGGTGCGCTGCATGGTGCGGATGCGGACCGAACGGAAACCCATGTCCTCCACGGTGCCCTGGATGTCGTCCACGGCGATGAAATCCCCGATCCGGAAGGGCCGGTCGGTCCCGATGCTCACCGCGCCAAACAGGTTCTCGATGGTCTTCTGCGCGGCAAACGCCACGGCCAGACCGCCGATGCCGAGGCCGGCGAGGAGTCCGCCCACTTCCACGCCCATCACGCTCAGCACGCCCAGCAGGACGAAGACGCCGATCAGCACCTTGAGGAAGCGACCGATGACAGTGGAAAAATTGGCGGCTACCGGCATGCCTTCCCCGCCCGAGCGGGCAACGAAACCCGCCGCCACATCCACCACTCGGAACAACAGCCAGCCGACGCCGACGAGAGACAGCAATTGGGCGCCGCGCGCCAGAATCAGTTCGGCGGTGGGAGTCAGGCTAAGCCAATGGGATGCCGGCCGGATCAGCAGGCCCCAGAGCACCAGGCACAGTGGTCCGTCGCTGGCACGGAGCAGTTCGTCGTCCCACTTCGTCCGGGTCCGCCGGGAGACCAGCCGGCCGCCCGCCACCAGCAGGCGCTGCAGCGATTTGGCCAGCACCCAACCGACGCCCACCGCCAGGAGGATGGCCACCCACTGCCAGAGCTGCAATCCGGCAAAGGACACCGCGAAGAGAGCGCCGGGCAAAATGTCGCCGATCCAGCCGTAGCCGAAGACACCGTACAAGTAATCGACATAGCCCACCGTCTCGGGCGCGAACGTCCAGATGTGGCCCTGCTGGGGATCCAGGCGGAGGCCCAGCGCGATCGTCACGGTCCGGCCGTTGGCCTTGATCTGGGCCAGGATCTCGCGGTCCTCGGGCACGTCCTCTTCCGGCGCGCCGAATTCGCCTCCGGACAAAACATCGGACACCACCGCTTTCGTCCGCAGCAGCACGAGCATCAGCCGCCGGGCGAGCATCGCGCCCCGGGCGGCCTGATCCTCCGGCTTCACCGCTTCGAGATCCAGATAGTGGGCGGCGGTGTCGAATTCGCCCCGCAGGGCGTTGTCCATGAAACCGGTAAACGCGGCCCGGGGGCTGTTGCGGTGGACCGACGGCGGCGCCTGCCCCAGGCCGGGATTCAGCGTATCCGCTCCCGCCAGGCGCTGCCCCTGCACCAGCGTGCGATACCAGATGGCGGCGTTCGCCACGGTCCGGTGGGAAATCAGCCAGGCGATCTCGCCCGAACTCTGGTCGGCCACCCGGCGCAGCACGATGTCACCGGCCGTGCCGCCCGACCGGAACTGGTAGGCAGTGACGACGTTCGCGCCGGCCCCGTTTTCGATCGGCTCCCTGGTCAGCCGCCGATTGATTTCGCCCGGTGTCACCCGCAGTTTGCGCATCACTGTGAACAGCTTCTCGGCCACGTCGGCACCCACGCGCCGCTGCTCCGGCTCGCCCACTTCGTCCAGGTCCAGCAGATGGGCGGCCAGCACGAACTGGCCGGACGTGCAGGCATCCCAATAGGTGCGCCAGCTCTCCACGGGCGTTTGGCGGAGCACCACCGGTGGTTTCGGCCCCAGTCCGGGATTGATCGCCGGCCGTTCCACGACTCCGGTGACTTGGGCCAGCACTCCGGTCACGGCGGCGACAGCCAGAACCGTCAACCACGCGCGTCGGATGCCGACGATGCGCGACCACGCCATCATTGCAGACCTCCTTGACGATCATCGGCGGCGGAGCCGGTCGACGACCGACCCCGCCGCCGGCAGGCTTACTGCTTGTAGTAGTCCGGATACGCCGGCTGCCGGTGCCGGGGCGGCGGGTTCTTCTCCAGATCCTGGAGCAGGATCTCCACCGCCTGCTCCAACTGGGCGTCGCGCCCCTGGCGCCAGAGGAGCGGATCGAGTTCCACTTCGACGTCGGGCGCCACGCCGTAGTTCTCGACTTCCCACTGGCCTTCGGGATTCCAGAACGCCACCCGGGGCGCCGTGACGCGGCCGCCATCCAGCAGGGCGGGATAATCGTAAATTCCCACCAGGCCGCCCCAGGTGCGCTTGCCCACCAGCGGTCCCACCCGGGCCCGGCGGAAGTACCAGGGCATGGCATCGCCGCCGGATCCGGCGTATTCGTTGATCAGCATGGCCTTGGGCCCGAAAATGGCGCCGGTGGGCGTCGTGAACGGTTCCCCCTCACGCGTGGACCAGTAATTCATCAACGGGCGGTGCAGGAGGTCCACGATGTAGTCCGCGGCGTACCCTCCGCCGTTGTACCGCTCGTCCACCACCAGGGCCTGTTTCCCCACCTGGGCGAAGAAATAGCGGTTGAAATACGTGTAACCGCCCGCCGCCGTGTCCGGCAGGTAGACGTAGCCGATTCGGCCGCCGCTGAGCGTTTCCACCCGGCGGCGGTTGCCGTCGATCCAGGCCCGGTGCCGCAGGGACGTCTCGCTCGCCAGCGGTTCCACGACGACTTCGCGGGCGCCGTTCCCGTCGGCGTTGGGTCCCACCTTGATGCGGACAGCTTTGCCGGCGGTGTTTTCGAAGAACCGGTGCACGTTGTCGTCCGCTCGCACATCCCGGCCGTCCACCGCGAGGAGGTATTCTCCTTCCCGAACGTCCACGCCCGGCTGCGTCAGGGGCGCGCGCAGCCCGGGATTCCAGTTTTCGCCGCGGTAGACGTGGGCGAAGCGGACGCGCCCGTCGGCAGTCTCGTAATCCGCGCCCAGCAGGCCGCCCGGCACCCGGGTCACCGGCGCCAGGTCGCCGCCGCCCACGTACGTATGGCCCAGCACCAGGTTGCCCAGCATCTCGCTGAACAGGTAGTTCAGATCACCCCGGCTGGCCACGGCGGCCAGATACGGCTCGTACCGTTTCTCCGCCGCGCGCAGATCCAGGCCGTGAGCGTTCGGGTCGTAGAGGAAATCGCGTTCGATGCGCCAGACCTCGCGGTACATCTGGCGCCACTCGGCGGGCGGATCCACCCGGACGTCCATCGCGGCGGTGTCCAGCCACGTTTCGCCTGGCTTGAACGGCTGGCCCGCCGGCGCGACCGCCCAGCGGGATCCCAGCTGCAGCAGCATCTTTCCGCCGTCGTGCGACAGGGCGAACGCGCTCACGCCGTCGGCGACAGGTTCCGCCTTTCGCTTCTTCAGGTCGAACAACTGGATCTTTGCCCGGGCCGGCCCGAACTGCGGCAGCAGGTCGCCCTCGCGCAGGTAAACCTGGCCGGCCTTGCCGGTCCACAACCCGGTGTAGTTGCGCGCCGGCAGCGGCAGGGCCAGGATCCGCTGGTCAAGTGCTTCAAAATCGATGCGGATCTCCACCGGTTTGTCCTTAGCTTTTTCACCGGCGCCGCCTGCCTGTTTCGCCTCCTTTGCGGGACTGCCGGCCGCGGCGTCGCCCGCCGGCTTCTCGCCGGACTTGTCTTCGGGCTTGTCCGTGTCGGCCTTGACCGTTTCCTCGTCGCTTTCGGGAGCCAGCGGCGATGCCGCGTCCTTTTGCAGGACGATCACGTACACGTTGCGGCTCGACGGGCGGTTGTAGCTTGACAGATCCAGCCAGGCCGTCGTGGGGCCGATATCCGTGCTGGCGGTGAAGAAAAGGTACTGGCCGTCCCGGTCGAACGCGGCAAAGCGGGCGTCGCTGAAACCGTCGGTGAGCTGGCGCTTTTCGCCCGTCTCCAGCGAGTAGACGCACACCGCCCGCATGTGGTTGGCCAGCTGCCGGGTATAAGCGATCCAGCGGCTGTCGGGGGACCAGACCGGATCGAGGGTCCGTTCGGGCTTGTCGTAGGTGTCGCTGTCCACATTGACGTTGCGGCCGCTTGCCACGTCGACATACCAGAGGTTCAACCGCTTGTCGGTGTAGGCGATTTTCTTGCTGTCCGGTGACCAGACCGGGTTGTAGTAGAACGACGGCGCGTCACCCAGGCCGATGCGCCGCGGCTCGCCGGCCCCGCTCTGCTCGATCAGATGGATGGCGTATTCCCCGTCCGCGTCCGACAGGCAGGCGATCCACTGGCCATCGGGCGACCAGGCCGGGTCGCGGTCGGCCGCGCCGGAGCTGCGGGTGAGATTGCGCGCGTCGCCCTTTTCGGCGGGCACCGTGAGCACTTCGCCGCGGGCCCCGAAGACCGCCCGCTTGCCGGTGGGCGACAGTCCCGCCGACTCGATCCGCTCACCCACCTTGACATAGCGCGGCCGGACGCCCGGCATGTCACCGGCGAGCTGGATGGGCACGGGCCGGGACTTGCCGGAGGCGACATCCAGGAGGTGCAGCGAGCCGAACTGCTCGTAGACGATCGCGCCGGCCCCGGCCGACGCCGACTTGATGTCCAGACCGTCGTTGCGGATCACTTCGCGCACCTGCCGCTGCCGCGTGTCGTATGCGTACAGTGTCACCGGCCCGGTGCGATCAGAGAGAAAATAGATGGTGTCGCCCAACCACATGGGATTGAAGTCGTTCCAATCCTTCCGCGGGAGCGCGTCCACCCGCGAATCGGCCAGATCGGCAATCCACACCGCCGAGGCCAGACCGCCGCGGTACCTTTTCCAGGTCTGGAAGGCGCCGGGCAACGGCACGTACGCGATCCGCCGGCCGTCGCGCGAGTACGACCCCTGGTACCCCATGGGCAGAGGGAGCGCCGTGGGCATGCCGCCCTCGGTCGAAACGGTGAACAGTTGCGATTCCCGTCCCGAACGGCTTTCCCGGCTGGAGACAAACAGAATCCGCTTGCCGTCCGGCGTCCAGCCGGCGACGGTGTCGGCGGCCGGATGCCAGGTGAGGCGCCGGGGATTTCCGCCGGCCGCCGGCATCAGGTAGACGTCCGGATTGCCCTCGTACTGGCCGGTGAAGGCCAGCCACTTCCCGTCCGGCGAGAACGCGGGGCTGGTTTCGCTGCCCGGGCCGTCCGTCAGGCGCCGGGCGCTGCCGCCCGGCCGGGGCACGGTCCACAGGTCGTCGGCGTAGGTGAAAACGATATCGGTCCCGTTGACCGTTGGGTGCTGCGGCAGCAGGTTTGTCTGCGCCAGGGGAAAAACCCCGAACATCATCGCCAGACATCCAACCCCGATCGCGATCCGAGCCTTCATGAAAACACCTCCGGAAGGGGAAGATCGGCGGCGCGGCCGTGGCCGCCGCCGCGGCAAACAGACTCATTGTAGACCAGGTGCAGGGCCAAGGGAACCCGCAAACTGCCGGCGTCCGGCCGGCCGGAGTCAATCCCCGAGGATGTCCCGTGGCGCCAGGTGCCAGCGCAGCGTCATGCCGCCGGCGGCGAACGTCCCGGACAGGAGCGCGATCCCCGCCTTCTTCATGGAAGAGTCCCGCCCGAACCGGCCCGTGAGCCCGGCCAGCAGCAGGCCGCAGTCCGGCTCGTGTCCCACCAGCAGGAGCGGATCGGGCAATGGCTGCCGGGAGGCGAACAGCCGCTCCAGCCGCTCCAGCGAGGCGCCGCAGGCCAGCTCGTCCAATTGGCAGACGGGGAGACCTAGCGCCTTCCCCGCGATGGCCGCAGTCTGGGCGGCCCTCGCCAGCGGGCTGGACCAGACGGCCGCCGCCCGAAGCCGGCCGTCCCGGATGAGCTGCTGGACCACCCGTTTCGTCCGCTTCATCCCCTCGGCGGTCAGGGGCCGGCCGGCTTCAGAACCGGTCCATTCGTCGCGCTCCGCCGCGATGCCGTGCCGCATGATGTACAGTTCCATAAATCCGCCTCCCGAATGTCAAACGATCCCCATCGGGACCATAGCACATTCCCGCGCGGGGACGTATTGTTTCGATGACAATCTGAACACCGCCGCTTGAAAAACCGGCGGTCGCCGCGGCCGATCGACTACGCTTCGAAACGGCCCAGCACCAGGCAGGCGTTCTGGCCGCCGAACCCGAATGCGTTCTTCAGCGCCAGGCGCACCGTCGCCTGACGGGCCTGGCCGGGGACGTAATCGAGGTCGCACTGCGGGTCCGGATTCTCGAGGTTGATGGTAGGGTGGATGACGCCGTCCAGGATGGTGCGGACGGTGGCCACCGTCTCCATGGCGCCGGCGGCGCCGAGAGCGTGCCCGAACATCGACTTTGATGAGCTGACGGGCACCTGGCGCGCCCGTTCGCCGAACACATGCTTGATGGCGCAGCTTTCGATGGCATCGTTGAGAAGCGTGGAAGTCCCGTGAGCGTTGATGTAGTCCACGTCCGCCGGGGTCACCCCGGCGTCGTCCAGCGCCCACCGCATGGTCCGCTGGGCGCCTTTCCCCTCGGGGTCGGGCTGGGTGATGTGGTAGGCGTCGGAGCTGCAGGCGAAGCCGCACACCTCGGCCAGGATGCGTGCGCCCCGGTTCACGGCATGCTCCAGCTTCTCCAGAATCACCACCGCGGCCCCCTCGGCCATGACGAAACCGTCGCGGGCGGCGTCGAACGGCCGACTGGCGCGCTGCGGCTCGTCGTTGCGCCTGGACAGGGCGCCCATCGCGGAAAAGCCGGCGATGGGGATTTCGCTGACCATGGCCTCGGCGCCCCCGGCGATCATCACGTCCGCCTTGCCCCGGCGGATGTATTCCGCCGCCTCGCCGATGCCGAACACGCCCGACGCGCAGGCCGCCACCGGCGTGGTGATGGGCCCCATGGCCCGGGCGGTGTAACTGACGTGGTACGACGGCATGTTGGGCAGGGTAGAAGTGATGGCGAACGGGCTGACGCCCCGCATGCCCACATCCCAGAAGCGGCGGGCGTTGTCCATCGCCCAGTCCAGCCCGCCCATGCCGACGCCGATGGCCGTGCCGGTCCGCTCCTCGTCCGGCACCGGCACCGGCAACCCTGAATCGGCCAGGGCCTCGCGCGCCGCCGCGATGGCCAGTTGCGACACCCGGGCCATGCGACGCGCCTCCTTGAAATTCATGTACTGGCCGGGATCGAATCCCTTGACTTCGCCGGCGATGTGCGCGGGCACCGTCGAACTGTCAAACAGGGTGATGGGGGCCACGCCGGACCGTCCGGCGACCAGGCCGGCCCACGTGGTGGCGACGTCGAGGCCCAGCGGGGACACCATCCCCATGCCGGTGATGACTACACGGGTTCGATCGTTCCTCACAGGTTGCTCCCTTGTCGTGATGCTGCGAATATCCGGGATTCATGCCGTGCGAACCAGCCGGTTACGGGCGGCCACATCGGGGACAGCGGCGGAATCCGATCATCGCCGCATTGTATATCGCGTCCGCCGCCGATTCAACTTCATTCTCCCGCTTCGAACCGGCGACGATCAGGTGGCGCACTGCCGTTCCATCGCCTCCAGGGCGAGGCGGAGGTTGTCCATGAACGCCTGGTACGAGGACGCCTCGGCGCCGTGCGCCGCCGGGTCGATGGGCGCGCCGTAAAACACCTCGACGCGGAAGCGGCGCAGCCGACTCAGGCGGAACAGCCGGGGCAGCCGGTGACCGCGGGGATAGACGTCGTAGGTCCCCTTGATGTAGACGGGCACGACGGGCACGCCCAATTCGCAGGCCAGGATGGCCACGCCGTTCTTGAGCGACTGGATCCGGCCGGTGGACGACCGCGTGCCTTCCGGATGCAGGTACAGAATGTTGCCGTTGCGGAGCACCTGGGCGCCGGCCTGGAGCGCCTGCAGGACGTCGCCGGCGCGGTCCACCGGAATCACGCGGTGGATGGCGCTGAGCAGGCGGCCCACGAAGTTGTTGTAGACCTCCTTCTTGCCGATGACGAACGCCCGGCGCCGGATCGCCGCCGGCAGCGTGCCCACCACGGCCGGGTAATCGAAGTAGCTCACGTGGTTCGGCGCGATGATGAACGGCCCGTCACCCGGCAGCGAGTGGAGGTTGTGACCGCGCAGGCGATAGAACACCTTGCCGATGAAAGTGATGAAGCCGTAGTCCAGCGGTTCCAGCCACCCGGCCAGACGCCGGACGGCCGGCCGGATCGGCAGGCCGTCCCAGGCGGCGGTGACGTTGCGGATCGCCGCCCGCCACCCGCTGAGATCGCCGTCCCCCACCGCCTCGGCCGCCTTCACCGCCTCCAGCACGTCGCCCAGGTTCTGCATCCAGCCGAGGTTGTCGGACTGCAGGCGGACCTGCAGCCGGCTTTCCAACTGGGCGGCCATTTCCAGCACCGCCAGCGAATCCATGCCCAGATCCAGGTAGAGACTGGTGGCGGGCGACAGCTCGTCCGCGTCGAAGGGCCGGCCCAGCGCGCCGGAACACGCGGACAGGATCGCCTCCATCTCCGGCAAGCTCATGATCTCGCGCTCCGCCAGGGTCCGGGGCGGCCGGCTGACGCCGGCGACGGGCGCGGCGCCGCCGTCGAGCCGCTCAAGCCATGCCCGCAGTTCGCTCCGCCTGATCTTCCGGGTACTGGTGCGGGGCAGCGGCTCCGTTCGGATGGTCATTCCCTGGGGGCGCCGGTAAACAGGCAGCAGCCGGGCCAGCCGCTCCATGTCCCGGGTGATGGCCGCGGTCCATTCGCTCTCCGGCGCCTTCTTCACCAGCTCGGGCGCCGGCACCACGACGAGGTGGATGCGCTCCGCCCCGGCCGGTCCCACGCCCACCGTCGCGGCTTCGGCGAGCCGGGGCGAACGGCTGAAGAACTGGTCCAGTTCATCCGGCGCGACCTTCTTGCCGGACGCCAGCACGATGACGTCCTTGGCCCGACCGGTGATGTGCAGATTGCCCCGCCGGTCGATCCGGCCCACGTCGCCGGTCCGATACCAGCCGTCGTCGGTCCGGGCGGCGGCGGTGTCCTCGGGATTCAAATAATACTCGCGGAACACCGAGCGGCCCCGAATGGCGATCTCGCCACTGCCGTCGGACGCGGGCTCCAGAATCCGCATCTCGGTGTCGCCGAACGGCCGGCCGGCGGAACCGATGGCCTTGCGGCGGTCCGGCGGGTTGATGATGATGCCGCCGCTGGTCTCGGTGAGGCCGTAGCCCTCCTGAAACTCGTAGCCCAGGGCCAGGAAGCGCCGGATGGTCTCGGGACGGGCCTTGGCGCCGCCACAGATGAAGCGCTGGATACTCGGGGCGAACTCGTGGTGGAGGTGGCCGAACAGCCGGCGCGAGGCGGCCACTCCGCCCGCCCGGTACGCCAGCCAGCCGAGCCGCAGCAGCCCGGCGAACACGATCCGCACCGGCAGGCCGCGGGCGTGCACCTTCAGGAGGATTCCCTTGATGAACGCGTCGTACAGCAGCGGGATGCCGGCCAGGTGGGTGATCCGTTCCTCCTTGAGCGCGGCCACGACGCGGGCGGGCTTGAGCGAATCGATGAACACCACCGCCGAGCCGGCGGCGTGACAACTCAGCACCCCGACAAAGACGAAGATGTGGTTCAGCGGCAGGATGGCCAGGAGGCGCGACTCGGGCCCCACGCCGATGGCCGGGACGTTTTGCAGCGTCTGGTTGAGGATGTTGCCGTGGGTGAGCACGACGCCCTTGGAGCGTCCCGACGTGCCGGAGGTGTAGATGATGGCCGCCGTGGAATCGGCCGTGGCAGGACTCGCCGCCAGCGGTTCGTGCCGCCGGAGAAGCCGCAGCCAGCCGTCGTCCAAGACGAAAAACTCGCGGATGTCCCCCGCCGCGGCGAGCCGCTCGGCGAACCGGGCGAATCCCGCCGAGACCAGCAGGACCGCCACCGACGCCTCACGGACGATGCCGACGATCTCATCCTCGGTCTGGCGGACGTCCAGCGGCACCACCGTGGCCCCGGCTGCGGCGGCGGAGTAGAAGGCGATGCTCCAGAGTGAGCTGTTCTCGGCCAGGATGCCCGCATGCGGCCGCGACGCGCCGGCCAGCCGCGCCGCCAGGAAAGAGGCGCCGCGGCCGGACAGATCCAGCACTTCGGCGAAGCTGAAGGTCCGCCGGGCATCGGCGAAAGCGTCCACCAGGTGGGGAGCGGCGCCGTAACGTCCCGCGCCGTCGGTGAGCAGATCGTACAGGGACTCTGGTTTCACGGTGCGCCTCACACAGCGGGTTGGCTCATGATACGCCATTCCTCGGCGGGAGCCAAACGGGATTCTGCTCGGCGAGCGGTCTGGCGCCCTCCGGCCGGATCGGCCGGCGGCGGGGTATAATGAATGCGTATCCATCCAGCCGACAGATGGTGCCGGGCATTCCGACCCCCGGCCGGTGCCCAGCCCATCGCCGAGGAGGTTCCATGGGTCGCTTGAGCGCCGTTTGCATTCTGATCGCCTGGTGCTGCGGGGCCGCGTGGCCGGCTGCCGCCGACGTTCAGTTGGAGAAGCTTCGCCAGGATAACGAGCAACTCCGCCAGCGGGTGGACGGACTGGAAAAATCTCTGGCGGAGATGCGCGTGCTCGTTGACCGCTTGACTGATGCGGCCGCCCGCACCGGCGCGCCACCGGCGGTGCCGGCTGCGGCGCCTCCCCCGCCGGCCATGGTGGAGTCCGCTGCGCCGCCTCCGCCGCCGCCCCTGCAGATCTACGGCAACGTGGAGCTGGATTTCGCCTGGGACCTGGATCGGAACCAACTGGGGCAGCCGGAACCCGATCCGCTGGAGAACACCACCTTCGATTTCTCCCCGCGGCCCAGCCGGCTGGGCGCCCGGTTCAACCTGCCGGGGCCTGCCGGCAGCGCCGTCACCGGCCGGGTGGAGACCGATTTCGTGACCGCCTCCGGCACCGAGAACTCGCCCAACCTGCGCCTGCGCCACGCCTACGCGGAAATCGCCTGGGCGGACAAAGGATTCAGCCTGCTGGGCGGGCAGACCTACGACATCATCGCGCCGCTCCAGACCGACACCATCGATTACCCCACCGAGCTATGGCCCGGCGACGTCGGCTACCGTCGGCCCATCCTGCGCGTCCGCCAGACGTTCGGATCGGACTCCACCCGCCGGTTCACCCTGGAAGGGGCCGTGGCCAAGGTCACCGGCCTGATCGAAGACAACCCAGCCGCCCCGGTGGCATCCACGGTCCGGATGCCCGCCGTCCAGGCCCGCGCGGCCGGCACGTGGCCGCTGTTCGGCGGCCGCGGTTCCACGTTTGGCGTGTGGGGACACTTTGGCAGCAAGAATCACCATCTCAATCCCGCCGGCGACCAGGTGCGGCTGACCTCCTGGTCCGTGGGCATGGACGCGGATATCTGGCTGACACCGAAGCTCGAGATCATGAGCGAGTTCTGGCGCGGCGTCACCATGGACACCTACTACTGGGGGGATCAGATCGAAGTGCTTCCCGGCGGCTTGGCCTACCGGAGCGTGGACAGCATGGGCGGTTGGGCCACCCTGACCTGGCGGCAGTCGCCGGCGCTGCGGTTCAACGTGGGCGCCGGATTCCACGACCCCGCCGACCACAAGCTGGACGGCGCGGAGGAATTCACCCACGTCGTGAGTTATTTCGGCAACTGCTTTTACGACTTTGACGATCACTGGGAAGTGGGCGTGGAATTTTCCTGGTGGCACGCGGCCCAACTCGACGGCCCCGATCGCAGCAAACGCCGGATCGGCGGCACCTTTCTGTACCGATTCTGAGCCCGGTATAAAAAAACGTCCGGTGGAGCGCCGCAGCGCCCCACCGGACTGGAACAGACGGTGGCTATTGCCAGCTCAGTCGGCGGCCAGGAGTTTCTTGACCTGGGCGACCAGGGCCTCCTCGGTACCGGAGCCCACCTTGATGTCGGCGACGCGGCCCTGCTTGTCGATGACGACGAGCGTGGGGATTCCGCTGATGCCGTAAGCATTGAACTCGGCCCCCTTGTCGGAGACGGCGATGGGATAGCTGATCTTGAACCGGCCCAGGAACTCCTGAATCAACGCGCGCTCCTGCTCCGGCGGCACCGGGCCCTTGTTCTGCATCTCGTCGCGGTAGTTGCCGTACAGCTTGGTGAAACCGATGATCACCAGCCCCTGGTCCTTGAGCTCTTCGTAGGTTTTCACCAGATGCGGGATGACGGCGCGGCAGGGGGGGCACCAGGTGGCCCAGAAGTCGATGAGCACCACCTTGCCCTTGAGCCCCTCGAGGGTGAGCGGCTCGCCGTTGAACCAGTTTTCGGCGGCGATCGCCGGCGCCGGCTGGCCCAGCATCTCGAGTTGCTGCAGCGCCGACTTCACCCGCTCCTTGCCGGGCGCGTCGGGCAGCGCCAGGTATTTTTGCCCGTACGCCTTCCGATCCGCCGGGTTGTCCGCCGACATGGCGAAGAGCATCCACAGCTCGTACAAATCGTTGTTCTTCGGCAATCGTTCCTCGATGGATTGAAAGAGGGCCAGCGCCTCGGCCGGCTGGTCCGACATGAGCAGCAGCCCCACCTTGTGCAGAGCGGCGGTGTCCTGGAGCGGGGATTTGGCGGCGATCAGCGCGTCCGCCTTCGCCATCGCCTCGGGTAACCGGTCGAGATCGGCCAGGATCTTGCTGCGCGTCAGCTCCAGCTCGTCGCTGGCCGGATCCGCGGCATGCTTTTGCAGCAGGGCCTCCAGGGCGGCCGTGCGGACCGTCATCAGCTCCTGGAACTCGGCCCGGCTTTTGACGGTCTTCAGCTTCGCCTCCAACTGGTTCTGCAGCGCATCGTACTCCTGGCTCAGAGTCGCGGCCGTTTCCGCCTGCGCGGCGCAGAGCGTCGCCAACCCAAGGAACAGGATCACAACAATCTTCAGATGGTTCATGCAGTCTACCTCATCGTGAATTTTATCCGCGGCGCTCCGGTCGTGGGCGCGAAACTCCCATTTACGCGATTCAAGACTCGAAGTTCAAGTGAATTATGATGCATTATCGGGGTTTGGGTTTCTATTCCGGTCATCGGGCGCCGGCGCATGGGGCCGCGGCCTCGTCCGCCGGGGTCGTTCCGGCGGGACCGGCATCCGGCCGCCGCCGCCGGAACCAGAGATATACGGGTACGCCGGCCGCCAGGGTGAGCAGGCCGACGCCCGATTCCACCGGGCGCTGGCCGAACGCCAGCACCAGCGTCGCCGCGGCGGCGGCGATGTACGCCAGCGGGACCAGCGGATGGCCGGGCACGCGGGCCTCCGCCACGCCTTGCCGGCGGAGCTTGAACACGCCGACCACGGCCAGGATGGGAAAGATGCCCAGGCAGAAGCCCATGTAGGTGAGGATCTGGTCGAAGGTGCCCAGCAGCACCATCACTGCCGCCACGAGTCCTTGCAGGAGAATGGCACGGTCGGGCACGCCGCTGCGAGGGTTGACCGCCGCGGCGAAGCGGAAGAAACAGCGGTCCCGCGCCATGGCGTAATAGACGCGGGGGCCGAGGATGATGTAAGCGCTGAGCGATGAGAAGAGGGCGAAGGCCACCAGCGCCGATACAGCGGTCTCCGCCGTCTTCCCGAACAGGCCGCCCGCCGCCAGCCCGGCCACGGCGATCTCGCCGGAGAGCCGGCCCGGCGGCAGCGCGTACAGATAGAACAGATTCAGCGCCACGTACACCGTGATCACCGCCACGGTGCCGCCCACCAGGGCGCGGGGCATGGTGCGCCGCGGCTCGCGCACTTCGGAGCCGATGTAGGCGCCGGCGTTCCAGCCGCTGTAGGCGAAGCCGATCCACATCAGGGCCAGGCCCATCGTCATCCAACCGTCGAGGCCGTAACTGAATGATGTCCCCTGCCCCACGTGCGCCCAGTCTCCCCGGCCCGCGGCGAATCCGGCGGCCACCAGCCCGACGATGAGAGCCACCTTCAGCACGGTGAGCACGTTCTGAACCCGCGCGCCCAGTTCCAGGCCCCGCATGTGGATGGCCGTGAACAGCAGGATCACCGCGATCGCGTAGATCCGGGGAAGCAGCGCGGCTTCGGACTCCGGCGAGAGGATCCCCGGACGGAGCAGGACCGGAAACGCCTGCGTCAGGTACGCGCTGAAGCCGATGGCCGAGGCGGCGATGGGAGCCGAAAAACCGGCGAAGAACGAGATCCAGCCGCTCAGGAAACCGAGCATGGGGTGGAACAGTCGGGAAAGAAACACATACTCGCCGCCCGCCCGGGGGATGGCCGCGGCCAGCGCTCCGTAGCACAAGGCCCCGCAGAGGGCGATGGCGCCCCCGACCGCCCACAGCGCCAACATCAGCCGGGGATCACCCAGATCCTTGAGCAGCAGGCCGGAGGTGGTGAAGATCCCGGCTCCGATCATGTTAGCGATGACTATGCTGGTGACGGAAAAGAAACCCAGTCTCCGGCTCAGACCGTTTTCCGATGGTGTGGATCCCATGACAGCGAGTCTCCCGGGAAGGTGAACCATCCGTGCTGCGAGACTATACGGGCGTTTCGGGTTGAATGTTCCAGATGGCCGGCGCTGTCGGGTCACAATGTGACGGCGACCCCGCGACCGTGGTGCGACTTCATGCCGGTCCGATCCGGACAGGCGCCACCAATCCGTCAAGCGGTCAGGCAAAGCTTGCCCGGTGACCGAGAATCATCTAACATGGCATCATCGGACTGTGAATCTCGACGGAGGTGGGTCCCATGAACCGATGGCTGATCGTCGCGACAATCGCCGCATGCCTGACTGCCGGGTTGCCCGCGCAGAGTGAGGCCGTCCTCAAGCAATACTTCGAGGGTAAAAAAGTCGTTGCCAGGGTCGACCTGCCGGCCACGAAGGACGGTGTCGACGTGGACGTCTTCCCCACCGGCCGCTCGCAGATGGACTACAAGAGCTACGCCAACCGACTCAAATCCTTCGGCATCGCCCTCCGCGACGGCGATCCGGTTCTGGTCACTCTGATCAAGGCCAAAAAGAACTTGATCGAGTTTCAACTGGGCGGCGGCGGCTACGGCACCTTCGGCGACGACACCGACACCAGCGTCCATTTCACGCCCACTCCCAAGTCCAGGCGCGAAGAGGACCTGGAGAAGCAGCTCGACGCGGAGAAAGATCCGCGCCGGGCCCGGGTGATCAAAGACGAGTTGAACGACCTGCGCTGGCGCCGGGAGCGGGACGACGACCACCGCCGCCACGACGCCGAGATCGCCGCGGCGGCCAAGATCCAGGTCATCCAGGAAAAGCGGCTGCAGGGGGGCTCCCGGTTCAACCTGCACTTCGGCAGCGCCCTGGCGCCGACCGACCTGGTGCCCGAGCGGATTACCGCCGCCCTGGCCCAGTATCTGAGCTTCCCTTGGCTGGAAGAGGCCGCGGCGCCACCCGCCCCGCCGGCCGCCCCAAACGTCGCCCCCGCCCCGCCGGCCGACCCGGTCCAGTCTCTGCGCAAGGGCCTGACCCGGGCCGATGTGGAGGCGCTGCTCGGCAGCCCCCGGACCATGAACGAGACCATGGAAGGCGGCCTGAAGCTGCTCCACTGCGTGTATGAAAAGGGCGAGAACCGCGTCGAGGCGGTTTTCACCGAGGATGTGCTCATCCGATACACCATCTCGTCGCGGTGACAGCTTCGCGACACCGGAGTGCACCATCTCGATGCCCGCCATCAGCATATTCAATGACGTGCTGGGTCCGGTGATGCGGGGGCCGTCCAGCTCCCACACCGCCGGTTCCCACCGGATCGGCCGGCTGGCCGCGGCGCTGCTGGGCGAGCCGGTCCGCCGCGCCCGTTTCGCCTTCGATCCGGACGGCTCGTACGCTCAAGTCTTCCGGGAACAAGGAGTGGATCTGGCTCTGGCGGCCGCGCTGCTCGGCTGGGAGCTGACCGACACGCGCTTTGCCGAAGCCTTGACCGCGGTGCGGCCGGCGGGATTGGACGTGGATTTCGACGTCGGTCCGCTTCCCGGCGCCGATCACCCCAACACCGTGGACATCACGCTGATCGGCGCGTCAGGCGGCGAGCTTTCGGCCCGGGCCCGGTCGACGGGAGGCGGCTCCATCTCTCTGGATCGACTCGGTGGCTGGCCGGTGGCCCTGGACGGCACCGCTTTTGAATTGCTCGTCGAGACAAATGCCGAACGCGCCGATGCCCTCGGCGACGCTCTCTCCCGCCTCCCGGGCCGCCGGGAACCGGTGGTCCTCCGACAGGAGGGCAGCCGTTGCCTGCTCCACGTGCGCCTTGCCGATCCGCCCGACGACGACGCCGTTGCGCGATTGCGCGCCGTCGCGGGCGTTTGTCGAACATGGATGGCTCCCCCTCTCTACCCGGTGATCCGGGGTGAACCGCTGTTCCGGTCCGCGGCGGACCTGTGCCGGTTGGCGGATGCGGAGGGGGCGTCCATGGGCCGGCTGGCGCTGGCCTCCGAGGCGCGACTGCTCGGCTGGAGCGAATCGGAAACGAAGGCCGAGATGTCGGCTCGCCTGGGCGTGATGCGCGCCGCCGTGCGCGACGGCCTGGCCCGGGACGACCATCCGCTCCGGCTCCTGGCGCCTTCGGCGGGCGCGGTGTACCGGACCGAGGCGGCGGGCCGGTTGTTCGCCGGCGGCATGCCCGCCCGGGCCGCCGCCCGGGCCCTGGCCGCGATGCACGTCAACAGCGTCGGCGGCGTGGTCTGCGCGGCCCCCACCGGCGGGTCGGCCGGCGTGCTGCCGGCGGTCGCGGTGACCCTGGCCGAGGAGCTGGGCCGGAGCGAGGCTGCGGTGGTCCGGGCGCTGTTCGCCGCCGGCGCCGTGGGCGCGGTCCTGGCCGAACGGGCCACCTTCGCCGCGGAGGTGGCCGGCTGCCAGGTGGAGATCGGCGCCGCCGGCGCCATGGCCGCTGCGGCGGTTGTGGATGCCGCCGGCGGCTCCGCGCGGCAGGCCGCGGATGCCGCGGCCATCGCCTTCCAGAACTCGATGGGTTCCGTCTGCGACCTGGTCCAGGGCATGGTGGAAATCCCCTGCCACACCCGCAACGCCGCGGCCGCCGCGTCGGCGTTCGTGCTGGCCGACCTGGTGCTGGGCGGCTATATCAATCCCGTGCCACTGGACGAAACCATCGACGCCGTTTTCGCCACCGGGCAAATGCTGCCGCCGGAACTGCGCTGCACCGCCCGCGGCGGCCTGGCCGCGGCGCCGAGTGCCCGTTCCCTGCCCCGGCGAAGCTGAGCGTCCGCCGGCCATCCCGAACCCGAGGCTACCGCATGGAACCCGCAACGCTTCTTTTCCTATCCGCCGCCGATGTCCGGCGGGCCCTGTCCATGCCGGCGGCCATCGCCGCGGTCACCGACGCCTTCCGCATCCTGTCGGCGGGCGGTGCGCTCGCGCCGCCCCGCCTGAACCTGGCGCTGCCACCCCGCGACCGGACGGTGCTGGTGATGCCGGCTTATCTGGCGGGCGCCGACTCCCTGGCGGTCAAGGTGATCGCCCTGTACGGCGCCAACCCGGCCCGCGGCCTGCCGCTCGCGCACGCGCTGGTGATGGTGTTCGACGCGGAGACGGGCCGTCCCCGGGCGGTCATGGACGGCGGCGCGCTCACCACGCTGCGCACCGGCGCCGCCTCGGGCGCGGCCACGGCTATCCTGGCCCGCCCCGAGTCGGAAGCGGCGGCGATCATCGGCGCCGGCCGCCAGGGCCGCACCCAACTGGAGGCGGTCTGCGCCGTCCGCCCTATCCGCCGCGCCTCGGTGTTCGACCCGGAGGCCGGTGCGGCGGAGCGCTTCGCGAACGAGATGTCCGAGCAACTGGGCATCCCGGTGATTCCGGCGGTAACGGCGGACGAGGCGGTGGCGGCAGCCGACATCGTCTGCACCGCCACCCCGTCCGGCACGCCCGTATTCGACGACACCGCCGTCCGGTCCGGCACGCACATCAACGCGGTGGGTGCATACACGCCCACTGCCCGCGAGATTCCCGGCGAGACCGTGGGCCGGTCGCGGCTGGTGGTGGACAGCCGGGCCGCCTGTCTCGAGGAGGCGGGCGATCTGCTGATCCCCTTGGGCGAGGGCCTCATCGGTCCGCCCGACACCTGGGTTGAGATTGGCGAGATCGCCGCCGGCGCCCGCCCCGGCCGCCAGTCGGCGGACGAGATCACCCTGTTCAAGTCGGTGGGGCTGGCAGTCCAGGACGCGGCCGCGGCGGCCGTCGCCCTGCAGGCGGCCGATTCCCTGGGGCTCGGCGCCCGAGTCGAGCTCTGAATGGATGCGCGCCTGGCGGATGGACGGAAGCCGGCGCGCATGCTAGACTGAATCCGCCAGAATCCCGCCGCGGATGAGACGATGCACAGCGACAACCCAACAGACCCCGGACGCCCCGCAGACACGGCGCCTGACACGGTCGGTCCGGCGGGTGCTTCAACGCCGCCCGAGGTTGTGGAGCTCCCCGCGGCACTGGTCGGCCGGTACACGGTGGATCGAAAGCTGGGCAGCGGGGCGTTCGGCGACGTCTTCCTCGCCCGCGATCACATGCTCCAGCGCGACATCTGCATCAAGATGCTCCGCGAAAATCCGGAAGCGGACGCCTCGTCCGGCGGATCACGGGAACGGATGCTTCGGGAAGCCCGGGCGGCCGCCCGGCTCAAGCACCCGAACATCGTCACGATCCACGACATTGTCGCCGACGGCCGGCTGGCCGCGATCGTCATGGAACACGTCGAGGGCGAGAACCTGCGGGACATGCTCCTCCGCCGCGGCGCCCTGCCGTTCGACGAAGCCGCCGGCATCGCTTTCCAGGTCGCCGAGGCGCTGGCTTATGCCCACGCCAACGGGGTCATCCACCGCGACATCAAACCCGCCAACATCTTCCGGTCCGGCGACGGCACGATCAAGCTGGGCGACTTCGGCACCGCCCGTCTGGAGGGCCAGTCGGCGATCACCCTGACCGAGGGGCTGGTGGGCACGCCGGCCTACATGTCCCCGGAGCAGATTCAAGGGCATAAAGTGGACGGCCGCACGGACGTCTTCTCGCTGGGCAGCACTCTGTACGAGATGCTCACCGGCGTCCGCCCGTTCCACGACCCGTCGGCCTGCACCATGCTGTTCAAGATCCTGCGCGAGGAGCCCGCGGCCCCGAGCCGGCTGGTGCCGGAGATCCCGGCGGCGATTGACGCCATCGTCGCCAAGGCCCTGGCCAAGGACCGGGAGCGGCGTTATCCGGATGCCGCGGCCCTGGCTGCCGAACTGGCTGCTCTGGCCTCCACCGTGCCGACGCGCTTCCTGCCGGCGTTGCGCCGGCCGCGCCGCTGGTTCATGTTCGCGGCGGCGGCGGCGGTGGTGGCGCTTCTGGCGGGAGCGGCCTTCTTCCTGCTGACGGACAGACTGGGAAACCGGCCCTTTGTCACCATCAGCCCGTTCGACAACCGGACCGGCCGCCAGGAGTACGTGTTCATCGCCGAGGGGCTGTCCGCGGAGCTGGGCCGTCGATTCACCGAGGACGCCTCGGTGACGCTGGTGCCGTTCGGCGACGTCGCCGCCCAACAGCGCCGGGGCCGCCGGATCGAGGACGCCGCGCGGAAGGCCGGCGCCGGCTATCTCGTCACCGGCACGCTGCGCGCCCGTGGCGAGCAGTTGACCGCCGATTATCGGCTGCTGGACCTGCGCGCCAACGGCGAATGGCGGGATACGCTCCCGCTGGCCCGCCGCAATCTGCAAAGCTCCCTCAACCAGATCAAGGGGCAGATCGGCGTCTGGCTGGATTTGACGACCCCGCCCCGCCTGGACACCATGGACCCGCAGGCGTACGAATTCTACCTGCGCGGCGTGTCCAAGATCGTCGAGATGGAGCAGGGCCGTAATGCCGCGTTCACCGAGGGCCGGTCGTTTCTGGAGCGGGCGCTCGCCATCGAGCCGTCCGTGGAGGTGTGCGCGGGACTGGCGCGGCTGTACTACCAGGCGGTCAATCTCGGGCTGGCGCTGGAGCCCGAGAACATGGACATGGCCCGCTACTACTTGGACAAAGCCGTGCGGATCCGGCCTGATTACGGTCCGCTCATCCAGCTCCAGCTTCGCTCGGCGCTCCAGGAAGGACGTTACGAAGACACGCTGAAAATCGCCGCGCGGGCGATCGCCGCCGACCGGCTGGAGCTCGACTACGCCGCCATGGCGTCCTACGCCCTGCGACAGACCGGCCGGTATCGTTGGAGCGGCACGCTGTACCGGCAGACCATCCGCCTGTTTCCCGAAAATTACTACCTCAAGCTCAACTACGCCATTTGCCTGTTTCAGCAAGGGCATCACGCCGACGCGCTGAAGCTGATCCGGACCTGCGTCACCGACGAGCCCGACAAGTACTGGGGTCAGTTTTACCTGGCCCATTATTCGTTGCTGCTGGGCGACACGGCCGCCGCGGCGCGTCTGGCGGCGACGCTGCCCGATAACGCAACCACGCAGAACCTCCGCCGGCAGATCGCCCTGATCCGGGGCGGGCTGGCGGAACGAGACCTGAAACTGGCCGGTCAAGAAGTTTCCACCACCGATGTCAACCATTCCCTGCGCCTGGCCGAGACCTATGCTTTGGCCGGCGACACGGCCGCTGCGCTCCGGCAGTTTCAGATCAACGTCAGAATGGGGCACGGCACCTGGGAGTATTTTGACTGGAACCCGCTGCTGGCCCGGCTGCGGGAGACGCCTGAATATACAAAATGGCACGCGGAGGGATTGCGCCGGCGGGCGGTGGCCTGGCAGCGGCAGGACGCGATCATGCGGCCTGTTTTCCGCAAGCTCGGTGTCGATCCGGAAGCCGGGTCGCCCACGCAGGCGAGCCGACCGTAACCGAATGAAGCGTGCGCAAGGAAGTTCGTCATCTTGAACACCGCTCGATACGCCCACGTCCACTGCAACAGGATCGCGATGCTTCTGGTCGGTTGTTGGATGCTCGCGTTCCTGCCTCACCCCGGACTCCACGGCCAGTCGGGTCCGGCGGCGGCGGAGGAACTGATCACCGACCGTCCGGACTTCACCGAAAGCGCGCGGGTGGTGCCCTTCGGCCGCATGCAACTGGAGAGCGGGTTCACCTGGATTCACGTCAACGCCGAGAGGGTCGAATGGGGCGCTCCGGAACTGCTGGCGCGGTGGGGCATCCTGCCCATGTTGGAGCTGCGGTTCAATTGCCCTGATCGGATCTGGGAGCGGAACGGACAGGATCGGTCAGGATTCGGCGACGCCGCGGTCGGGGCGAAGCTTCAGCTGCCATCACCAGGCCGGGATTGGAATCTCGCGGCGATTGCGTCCGTCAGCCTGCCTTCCGGCGACCGCGACTTTTCTTCCGGGACGGCAGATCCCGAATTGGTGCTGGCGTGGGGTCGGGACCTGTCCGAGCGCTGGTCGTATGGCGGCCAGGTTGCAGGGAACTGGATTTCCGAGGACGGTTCGCGCCATTTCAACTGGAGCACCAGCGGAGTATTCGGTTGCGACCTGGGTGGCGACTGGGGGACGTTTTTTGAGTTATTGGTGGATGCTCCCCACGCGGGCGGGACCGCTGTGCTGTTGCACCACGGCTACACCCGGCTGTTGCGCGGCCCCATCCAGCTGGATATCCACGGTGGGATCGGTTTGAACGACGCCGCTCCGGACGCCTTCATCGGGTTTGGCTTCTGCACCAGGTTCTGATTTCCGCCGGATGGCCGTCTAGGATCCCTTTCGTGACCGCAGCGCGGTGATGATGAGCAGAGGGCCCACGAAACAGGCCTTGCCGATGAAATAGAGGCCGATGCCGGTGGAGACGGCGTTGTCCTTCGACGCCTCAAAGCCCACGTAGTACAAAATCCAGATCCCCGCGAACAGGCAGATCAGCGAGGCCAGCACGCCGCAAATGACGCCCACCCAAGTGAGACGGTCCATGGGCACCTCCCTTTCCGAAGAGACAGTGTGTTCATTGGACCACAAGTTCCCGGTAAAATCCCGTATTTTCTGATTCGACCGCATTCGCTGACCGCCGGTCGACGCGCGGCCGTGTTGGGAAGCCCGAGACCGATCGCTCGGCTTCAGTCTCGGCTGCGTGACCGGGGGTCAGCGCACCGCGATTTTCAGTTCCCGGACGAGGAAGCTCCAGATGTCAGCGACTTCCTCGATCTGCTTGGCCACGGGCTTGCCGCCGCCATGGCCGGCGCGGGTTTCGATGCGGATGAGCACCGGCGCCGGCCCCGCCTGGGCCGCCTGCAGCGCCGCGGCGAACTTGAAGCTGTGCGCCGGCACCACGCGGTCGTCGTGGTCGGCGGTGGTGATCAGAGTGGCCGGGTACCGGGTGCCCGGCTTGATGTTGTGCAGCGGCGAGTAGGCGCGGATGGCCGTGAACTCCTCGGGATTGTCGGGCGAGCCGAAGTCGGACACCCAGGCCCAGCCGATGGTGAACTTGTGGAAGCGGAGCATGTCCATGACGCCCACTTCCGGCACCGCCGCCCCGAACAGCTCCGGCCGCTGGGTCATGCAGGCACCCACCAGCAAACCGCCGTTGCTGCCGCCGCCGATGGCGAGCTTGGGTGTCGAGGTATATTTCTGTGCGATGAGCCATTCACCGGCGGCGATGAAGTCGTCGAACACGTTCTGCTTCTTCAGCTTCATCCCCGCTTGGTGCCAATCCTCGCCGTACTCGCCCCCGCCCCGGATGCAGGCCAGCGCGTACACGCCGCCCATCTCCATCCAGACCAGGTTGGACACCGAGAAGAAGGGCGTGGACGAGGCATTGAATCCGCCGTACCCATAGAGATAGAGCGGGTTATTTCCGTCCAGCTTCAGCCCCTTGCGATGGGCCAGAAACATGGGCACCCGCGTGCCGTCCTTGCTCGGGTAGAAGACCCGCTGGACCTCGAACCGGTCCGGATCGAAATCCACCTTCGGGCGGCGGAAGAGCGTCTGCGCGCCGGTGGCGACGTCGTACCGGAAGATGGCACCGGGCGTCACGAAGTTGGTGAACAAGAAGAACGTCTCGGGGTTGTCGGCGCGGCCGCCGAAACCGGCCACGCTGCCGAGACCGGGCAGCGCCACGACCCGTTCGAATTTCCCGTCCAGGGAATACACCGACACTTTGCTGGCGGCGTCCTCCATGCAACCGGCCACCAGACGGCCGCCCAGCAGGCTGACGAACTCCAGTGTCTCGGCGGCCTGGGGCAGGATCTCGCGCCAGGCGGCGCGTTCGGGCCGGCGGATGTCGATGGCGATGACGCGGCCCCGCGGGGCGTTCAGGTCGGTCTTGAAATAGAACACGTCCCCCGCGTTGCCGATGAAGCTGTAACTGGCCTCGAGCTCCGGGATCAACTCCACGACGGGGCGGTCGGGCTTGGCCAATTCCTTATAGAAAAACCGGTTCCTCACGTCGGTCCCCTGCCAGACGGATATGCCGAGGAAGCGCCCGTCCTCGGTCACGCCGCCGCCGAAGCCCCACTCTTTCTGGTCCTTGCGTTCGTAGACGAGGATGTCCTCGGACTGCGGCGTGCCCCGCTTGTGGTAGTACAGTTTCTGAAAAAAGTTCTGGGACTGCAGCTTGCTCTTCTCATCGGGAGCGTCGTAGCGGCTGTAGAAGAAGCCCGCGCCGTCCTTCGCCCAGGAGGCGCCGGAGAACTTCACCCATTGGAGGCGGTCCGGCAGGTCCTGCCCCGTGGCCACGTCGCGGACTCGCCATTCGGTCCAGTCGGAGCCGCCGCTGGAGACGCCGTAGGCGATCCACTGCCCGTCCGGGCTCACGGCGTAGCCGGCCAGCGCCAGGGTGCCATCCGCCGACCAGGTGTTCGGGTCGATGAGCACCCGCGGCGCTCCGTCGAGGGCGTCGGCGGTGTAAAGCACCGACTGGTTCTGCAGGCCGTCGTTGCGGGTGTAGAAGTAACGCCCGCCCTCGCGGAAGGGCAGACCGAAGCGCTCGTAGTTCCACAATTTCGTCAGTCGCTCGCGGATTTTCGTCCGGGCCGGGATCGCCTCCAGGTAACCGAAAGTGAGCGCGTTCTCGGCCTCGATCCAGGCGCGGGTCTCGGCCGAATCGGGGTCCTCGAGCCAGCGGTACGGATCCGCGATCTTCACGCCGTGATAGTCGTCCACCGTGTCGCCCAGTCGCGCCGGCGGGTATGTTTTCGGGGCGTCGCCGTCAGGTCCGGCCGCCTGGATCGCCATGAGTGTTCCCAGTGACAGAATCAGAATCAATCCCAGTCTCAGAATCGAGCAGTTGGACATGGTGTTCTCCCGTGTGAATTGACGATCCGATGCCCTTGGGTCGCGGCTTCGTCGTCCCACCGCTTCGCCTTGGCTGTCCGGACCATGACATTGTACGTCCGGTCCGGGCGAAAAGGTTCGCCGCAAACGAGCCAATGGTTGCTTGGCGCAGAAATCCGGCCGTGGTCGAAGCTCAGCATGGGACGTGAGGGGGATGCACCGTCGGCGTGTGCTACGGGCGCAAGGACCGGATACCGATAAGCCGCATGACGCCGTCGATGAACGTGAGGGGGTGGGTGGGACAGCCGGGCACGTACAGATCCACCGCGTGCCCATCGAAAAAGCCGCGCCGCAGGGCCGGCGACGACGCGAACACGCCGCCGCTGATGGCGCAGCTCCCCACGGCGATGAGCAGGCGCGGCGCGGGCACGGCGCGCCAGGTATCTTCCAGCGCGGCGGCCATGTTCTCGGAGACCGGCCCCGTGACCACCACTCCGTCGGCGTGGCGCGGCGAGGCGACGAATTCGACGCCGTAGCGGCCCATGTCGAAATTGATGTTGCCGCAGGCGTTCAGTTCCATCTCGCAGCCGTTGCAGCCGCCCGCCGACACCTGGCGCAGCTTGAGGGATCGGCCGAACAGGCGGCGGACGTCCGCCCGGACGGCGTCGGCCGCCGGCTCCACCGCCGCGGTCACGCCCTCGCCCGTGACCAACGCCTCGCGCCCGAAGGCCGCCAGCCGGTGCTCCGTCGTGAACTCGATCGCCCCCGCCGGGCAGGCCTCCCGGCAGTCGCCGCACAGGATGCAGCGGCCCAGGTCGATGCGCAGGGGCTCGGCGGTGATGGCGGCCGCGGGGCAGACCTCCTCGCACCGCCGGCAGCGGGTGCAGGCGCCGGCCCGCAGCTCGGGCTTCCCCAGGAAAGGCGGGATCACGGATGCCCGGAGAGGATCCGGAACGAAGGCCCAGCCGTGGCGCCGGCGGATTTTAAGCAGGTCAAACATCGCAGGGTTCCTTGAGATAACTGTGATCCGAGAGAGCGTCGCCGGAGAAGTTGAGAGAAGGATACGCAGGGAGGTTGAGGGTGCGATCACGATCACGATTACGATTACGAGCACGATTACGAGCACGATTACGAGCACGAACGGCAGTCAACATCTCCCTACTCCTATCTCCTATCTCTTATCTCCTATCTCCTCACTCCTCACAGGTCATGTCCGCAATACGACAGGTTGAAGCTCTTGTTGCAGAGCGGAAAATCCGATATGCCGTTGTGGCGTACCGCCACCGCCAGGCCGAACCAGTTGTGCACCGACGGATCCTTCACCCGGTAGCGGATCACCTGCCCGCCTTCGCCGGTGACGACCGCGTGCAGGATCTCGCCCCGCCATCCTTCCATCAGCGAGACGGCCAACCGGTCGGACGGCAGCTTGGTGTCCGCCGGGACGCACCGGGCGGCGCCGTCGGGGAGATTGTCCAGCCGCTGCCGAATCACCTCCAGCGACTGGCGGATTTCCAGATAGCGGAGGGTGGCCCTGGCCAGGACGTCGCCGCTTTCCTGGATGATCGGCCGGAGCGGTACCCGGGCGTACCCGCCCCATGGGTGGTCGGCGCGCACGTCGCGGGGAACTCCGCTGGCACGCGCGGCCATGCCCACCAAACCGATGCTTTCGGCTGAAGCCCGGCAGACGATGCCCGTTTTCTCGAGCCGCGACAGCACCGATGCCGACGAGAAGAACTTCTCGGCCATCCCCTCGGCCTCGCTCCAGACGTCGCCCAGGTTCTTCAGGATCGTGGAGCGGAGCGCGTCGTCCACGTTGCCGCGCACGCCGCCGGTCTGGATCCAGCCGCGCCCGTAACGACTGCCGCACGCGGCCAGCGACGTGTTGATCACCCGGGTGCGCAGCGCACCGAACACCGCGTTGCCCGTAAGGTAAGCCACGTCGTTGGCGATGGCCGCCAGGTCACCCATGTGCACGCCCATCCGCTCCATCTCCAGGGCGACATCGCGCACGTACCGGGCGCGCGGCGTCGGCGCCAGCCCCAGCAGCGCCTCCATGGCGCCGCAGTAGGCCAAATTGTGCCCCACCGCCGTGTCCCCGGCGATGGACTCGGCCAGCCGATTCCGGAACGGGTGGGCCGGCATGGCGTCGCGCTCCAGCAGCCGCTCGACGCCGCGGTGCTGGTAGCCGAGCTGGATCTCCAGGTGGTGGACGTCCTCGCCGGCGCACTGGAAACGGAAGTGGCCCGGCTCGATAACGCCGGCGTGCACCGGCCCCACCGCCACCTCGTGCACTTCCTCGCCCGCCATGGCGAAGAACGGGTAGCCGGTCATAATCTGTTCCCGGTCCGCCCGGTCGTGGGGATAGCGCACCGGTTTGAGCCACGGATGCCCTTCCGGCTGCAGGCCGTACTCCTCCCACAGCTCCCGCTCGAACACGTGGGCGGCCGGCACCTCCCGGGTGATGGCCGGGTAGGCGGCGCCAGGCGCCGCGACCGCGCCGGCGATCCAGAGCCGGGCGGCGGAATCGTCGGCCAGAATGGCGTACACGGTCAGGCGGCCGTCCGTGGGAACCCCGAACAGCGCCGCCAGGCGCAGCCCCTCCTGGCAGCGCCGGACGATTTCGGCGGCCAGATCCGGCAGTGTCCAGGCCGGAATGTCGGCGCGCGCCTCGCTGCGGTTGTTCCGTGTGGCAAGCCAGCCGTTCACGCTCACCTCCCCCCGCCCAGGCTGACGGCGGCCCGCTGCACCAGGTCGTACACCGGCGCGGGCATGGCCAGTCCGATCACCACCAGGATCGCGAGGAAGAGCACCTGCGGAATGTAGTTGACCAGCGGCGTCCGCTGGCGGCGCAGGGAGGGGTTGGGATCGCCAAACGCCATCTGCATGATCGAGTGGCCCATCCCGAACAGGATGACAGTCAGCAGCAGGAAGAACGGCACCAGCATCCAGGCGAACCCGCCGTCCAGGATGGCGCCGGCCATGAGGAACTCGCTCAGGAAGGCGGGGAACGGCGGGAACGCGGCCAGGGCCAGAAAGCCGAAGATCCACAGCCAGCCGGTTGTCCGGTCCACCCGCAGCAGGCCGCGCACGCCGGCCACCTCCTTGGTGCCGTAATGCCCCAGGATGTTGCCCGCGGTCAAGAACAGGGACGCCTTGCCCAGCGAGTGGGCCACCAAGTGGAGCATGGCGGCGAAGATCCCGACGCCGCCGAGGCCCGTGCCGATCGCGATGAGCCCCATGTTCTCGATCGACGAGTACGCCAGCATCCGCTTGTAGTTGCGATTCTTGAGCACGAAGACGGCGCACACAAACAGCGACAGGAAGCCCATGGCCACCAGCAGGATCCGGGCCTGCGCGGCCTGGCCCGCCAGGTCCATGACGCGGTACACCCGCAGGATGCCCAGCAGCGCGGTGTTGAGCAGCGTGCCGGAGAGCACCGCCGAAATGGGCGCCGGCGACTCGGCGTGGGCGTCGGGCAGCCAGGCGTGCACCGGGGCCAGCCCCATCTTGGTCCCGAAACCCATCAGGATGAACGGGAAGGCCAGCCGCAGCCAGAACGGCGACAGCTTGTCGGCGTTGGCGCCGAGGTCGTCGAAAAAGAGCGACACGGTGTCCCCGGCGCTCATGGACAGCAGGATGATCCCGACGAACGCCAGCGCGATGCCCACCGAGCAGATGAACACGTACTTCCAGGTCGCCTCGAGGGCTGCCTTGTTCCCCTCGTAGTAGATGAACGGGGCGCTGGCCAGGGTGGTCCCCTCGACGAACACCCACAGCAGGCCGAGATGCGTGGACAGGATCACGCCGGTCATGCAGCAGTTGAACAGCAGCAGGCAGATGGCGTACCACGTGTGCCACCGCGGGCTCAGGCCGGACTGCTTCAGGAAGTCGCCGTGGTAGAAGGCCACCCCCAGGTACAGCACCGACAGGACCAGCAGGAACAGGATATTCAGGTTGTCCACCCGGAAAAATGGCAGCAACGACGACGGCTGCCGCCACAGCCAGACGGAAATCACCAGGTGCATGACCGCGTACAGGTAGATGGTCGCCACGTTGGCCGCCTTCGACTTGAATCCCAGCAGCAGCACGCCGGCCACGAGGGGGAACAGGATGAGAATGGCGATCAGCATGGCGTCAATCCCTGAGATGCGTCAAAGCGTCGATTTTCGATTCGTCAAAGGTGGACTTGATTTTCGTGACGAACAGCCCCAGCAGGAAGATCCCCAGGAAAATATCCAGCAGCACGCCCAGGTTCACGAGGAGCGGCATCTCCCGGGCCATGGAGAGCGACAGCAGGAAGATACCGTTCTCCAGCATCATGTAGCCGGCGACGTGGGTGACCAGCATTTTCCGGGTGGTGATCACCAGCAGCCCCGTCAGCATGGTGGACACGGAGACGCCGAAGTACAGCGGCTTGATGTCCCGGGCAAAATCCAGCGAGCCGTACGCCAGCAGGAAACCGAAGGCGAAGATCAGGCTGGCGATGACCACCGAGAAGAAGTTGGGGATGTACGGCTCGAGCTCCCGGTAGACGCCGTTGCGGCGGACCACCCGGCGCAGGAACCACGGGATGATGATCGCCTTGAACCCGAGGGTCTCCACCGCCAGGAACAGCAGGTTCAGCAAGTGGAAGCTCTGCCAGTCTGCGGCCACCAGCAGGAACAGCACGAGGCCTTGCGCCACCAGTACCCGAACGTACGCCTCGATGCGGCTGGTGGCCGCCACGTAGAGCATGGTCACGCCGAACAGGACGATCAGGAAGTTGATCACCGCAGCCCCCCGAATTTGAACAGCAGCACCACCGCCAGGACGATCAGTCCGTTGGACGTCATCAGGAACACGAACTGCGACACGTGGGTCATGCGCAGTCGCGCCGTGACCGATTCCACCAGGCCGGTGGCCACAGCCACCGCGGCCAGCACCAGCAGGATCATCGCGGCCGACACGCCAAGCGGCATCGCCGCCGGTAGCACCAGCGCGGCGATCAGCGCCCCCACGATGACCATCTTCAGGGCGGCGGCGTACTGGAGGAAGGCCAGGTCGGGCCCCGCGTGGTCCAGCACCATGACCTCGTGGATCATGGTGAGTTCGAGGTGCGTGTTGGGATCGTCCACGGGCACCCGGCACCCCTCCACCAGCAGCATGATGAAAAACGAGATCACGCCGAGCACCAGGGCCACCTGAAGCAGCCCGCCGGAGCGCTGCAACGCCGGCAGGGCGTCGGCGAGCGACGTCTGACCGGCGATCGCCATGCTGCCCGCCATCAGGAGAAAGAACGCCGGCTCCACCAGGCCGGAGAACAGCACCTCGCGGCTGGCGCCCATCCCCTCGAAGCTGCTGCCGGTGTCCATCGCGGCCAGCACGCGGGCGAACTTGCCCATGGCCATGAGGTAAGCGAAGAGCACAAAGTCGCCTTCGAAACTGACGATCGCCCCGCCGCCGGCCAGTGGCACCATCAACCCCGCCAGGATCACAGCGGCCAGATTCACCGAAGGAGCCAGTTTGAAGACGGACGTGGTCGTGTCGCTGATCACCGTCCCCTTGCGCAGCAGGCGGAAGAAATCGTGGAACGGCTGGACGAGCGGCGCCCCGCGCCGACCCGCCCACAGGGCCTTGGTTCGGTTGATCACGCCCACGAACAGCAGGGGTGCGCCGAACAGTATCACCAGGTTGACGGCCAGGTTCAGCATAACCGACTCCGCCCGGGACCGACGATAAAGTGCATCCGGAAAGCCATCACACCACCGCCATCCAGACCAGGGTGACCGCCAGAAAGACCAGGCCGTAGAAAATGTACCGCTGGGTGCTGCCGCTCTGGATCCACGTGAAGCGCGTCAGGAACCGGTTGAGCCGGTTCACCACCGGCTGGATCAGCCACGCCTCGAAGATGTTCCCCGGATGGGTTTCAAACAAGGCCGATTCGGGGAAGAAGCCCGCCGGCTGCTCGAGCTTCGTCTCCAGCGCCAGCACCGGGTTGGTCAGGGCCAGCACCGGCGCGGCGAACGACGAGGCCGTGTACTGCATCCGGGGCGTCCCCGCCCCGTACCCGCAGTCCCACGTCCGGAAGGTTTCCACCGGCCGGCCTCGCAGCAGCAGGCGGCGCAGCGCCATCAGACCCGCCGTCAGGACGATCAGCCCCGCGGCGATGATCGAAATGCGCTGCAGCAGGTCGATCACCGGCAACCGGGCCGGCAGCGCCGACGCTCCGGCCAGCAGCCGGGCCGCCGGCAGGGCCAGCCCAACCGCCGCCTGCGGCAGCACGCCGATGAGCAGGGCCAAGACGCCGAGCAGGAGCATGGGTCCGCGCATGCTCCAGCCGGGATCGCGCATGTCCGGCGGCTGCGGTTGGCGGGGAATTCCCAGAAAGGCCACGCCGCAGACCTTGGCGAAGCAGATGAGCGCCAGCACGCCCACCAGCGCCAGCACCGCCATCACCAGGGCGGACACCAGCACTAGCGCCACGCGCTGGCCCACCAGGCCGCTGAACGCGGCGGCGTACACCAGGAACTCGCTGACGAACCCGTTGAAGGGCGGCAGGCCGCAGATCGCGGCGGAGCCCACGATGAACAGCGCGGCCGTGACCGGCATGCGGCGGGCGATGCCGCCCATCCGCTCCATGTCGCGGGTGTGCAGCCGCCGGTAGACCGCGCCGGCGGCGTAAAAGAGCAACGCCTTGAAGATGGAATGGTTCAGCACGTGCAGCACGGCGCCGGCGAACCCGAGGAGGGCGATCATGGGGGCGCCGTACGCCAGTCCGAGCATGCCCATGCCGATGCCCAGACCGATGATGCCGATGTTCTCCACGCTGTGGTAGGCCAGCAGGCGCTTCAGGTCGTGCTGGGCGATGGCGTACACCACCCCGAGCACCGCGGAAGCGGCGGCGATGACGAGGACGGCCAGCGCCAGTTCCACCGGCGGTTTCCCCAGCCACGTTACGACGCGCAGGATCCCGTAGATGCCGGTCTTGATCATGATTCCCGACATGATGCCGGACACGTGCGACGGCGCCGCCGGGTGCGCCCTGGGCAGCCAGGTCTGCAGGGGAACGAAGCCGGCCTTGATGCCGAACCCGACGAAGAACAGGATAAAGATCTCCGGCGCGGGGAACGCCGGATCCTGGAACACGGCGGCGAAGTGGCGGAAATCCATCCCCGCCCCGCGGCCGCCGACGAAGAGAAAGCCGGTGATGAGGCAGACCACGCCAACGTGCATGGATACGAGGTAGTTCAGGCCGGCGTCCACCACATCTTCCTTCCAGTGCTCGGTGACCACCAGGAAGAAGGACGCCAGCGACATGATCTCCCACACGATGAGGAAGGCCAGCGCGTGCTGCACCACCGTCACCAGCAGCATGGAGGCGGTGAGCAGGCCGAGGCAGAAGAAGTGACCGCCCAGGCGCTCCGGCCGGGCCGGCGCGGCCTCGGGCGCAACGCGGAGATAGCCGGTTCCGTAGATCCCGCCCAGCAGACAGGTCAGGGCGATGGCCAAGGCAAAGAACGCCGACAATTCATCCAGCACCAGGGGAACGTCGCCGAAGAACGGACCCGCGGAAACCACCCGCACCTCGGCTCCGCCGTTCCAGATCGCGCGCAGCGCGCCGCCCATGACCACCACGCAGCCGGCGGCGGACAACAGGGTGCTAAGGCGGCTCTTCCAGTCGGCGGGGACGACCAGGGCAGCCAGGCTGCCGGTCAGGATGAGGGTGATCCCGATGACGAACAGGTCCATGACATACTCCGGGGATGCCGGCCCCCGTACCGGGCCAGGCAGCCAGTCCGCTCGATGTGGGCTGGTCAGTGCGTCCGCCCGGTTACGGGCCCCATCAGTCGGGCCGGCCGGGCTGGATGGATTGGCGGCACCCCGCGAAAGCGCCGATTGTAAGACCGGCGGTATTGAAACTCAAGGGAAATTCTTCACCGCGGAACAGGACGTTTCAGCAGCCTGTTTGGAGCGCGCCAACATGTCGGCCTGCCGCCTATCCGCCCACCGTTCGGCGGCCGTCTGAGGTCGACGGCCGGAGGGCCACGCGGATCCGGAGCGGCGTCGCGCCGCCACGGTCCAGGCCGACCATCCGCTGCAAGAAAAAAAGCCTCCCTGGAGGGAGGCTGAATATGGCGGGGTTGACGAGACTCGAACTCGCGACCTTCGGCGTGACAGGCCGACGTTCTAACCAACTGAACTACAACCCCGCGTGCTTTAAAGACCCGTGTTCCGTTTCCTGGTGGGCGGTACAGGGCTCGAACCTGTGACCCCCGGCTTGTAAAACCGATGCTCTCCCAGCTGAGCTAACCGCCCCGGAAGAAGGCATATTTATAGCCGAGCGCTCCAAATGTGTCAAGGGGAATTTCGGAAATCCGCATCGAGCGTGGGGCTCAGTGCTCCAGGCGGAGGGTCAGCCACAGATTGCCCAACCCCAAAACCAGCGCGGCAAGGAACACGGCCGGATAGCCGGAGGCGTCCCAGAGGAACCCGCCGAGGAACGGCACGATCATGGACACCGCGTGATCCAGCGTCAGCCCCATGGACAGGGTGGGCGCGATTTCCCGCTTGTCCGCGGCGATCTTGTTCAGGTAGGTGATCCGGGCGATCCGGGTGGCGAACATCAGGCTGTCGAGCACGAACAATCCGTAGAGCAGATAGATGTTCACCGAGAGGGCGAAGCCCAGGCAGATGGCCGCCATCGCCACGCCGTCGACGACCAGCACGGCGCGCTCGCCGAAGCGGTCCACCGCCAGTCCGAAGTACTGTCGGAACACCACGCCGCCCACCGCCGCCGCCATGACCAGCAGGGCGATGGTCTGGGGCGGCGTGTGGAACACGCTCACCAGCACCCACGGGCTGAACGTGAGAAAGAGCTGCTTGCGGGCGCCCCAGAAAATATTGAGGAGATAGAACCGCGTGTACCGTTTCTTCAACACGAACCGGCGGTGGTCGCCGCCGCCGTCGCCGGGCAGGCGCAGCCGGCTGAAGGCCACCGCCGCCAGGATCGCCGTGGCGGCGGCCACCGCGTAGACGCCCGCATAGCGGACGCCCAGCCGGTCCATCAGGAGCCAGACGGCCCCGGTGCCCAGGATCATGGACAGATTCCGCGCGCCGGTGAGCTGCCCCAGCCGCCGGCCGGCCCGGTTCGCCTCGGCCAGCTTCAGGCCGATGGTGGCCTCGGCGGTGATGAACAGGTGGTCGCCGAGACTCCACAGCATCATCCAGAAAATCATGAGGGACATGTTGGGAGACAGGTACCCGAGGCCCAGGATTCCGACCCCCGTCGTCAGGCCCACCAGCATGGTCCACGACCGGAGCGAAAACGCCGCCAGGGCGCCGGTGACGAAGATCATGGCGAAACCCGGCAGCTCCCGCGGAAACTCGATCAGGCCGCGGGCCGACGCGCTGACGTGGAACGAGTCGAAGAGGTAGTTGTTGAAAGTGGCCGTGAGGATGCCGTTGTTGATCCCCAGCAGCAGGACTCCGGCCAGAAACACCCGCAGGCTCGGGCTGGCCTCCCGCCATCGGTCGCGATATCGGGACAGGACGCGCACGGAACTCCCTCTCAATTTACCGGCCGTCCGCACATCCGTCACAAAACGGAAACGCCGGCGACGAACAGCCATCCAACAGAGTGCCGCCATCGCCGGCCGGGCGCAGCGGCCGGCCAAATAACAGTTGAATGCCGGACTGCCTTCATCGTACAAACAGCAATCGGCGGCGAACGATCCGGAGATGACCGCCCATTATGGCACCGCCGCCGTCGATTGCAACCACTTTCCCGAGGGAGTGCTCATGACGTTTTTTGCCCGCCCCGCCCGCCCCGGCGGCTCCAGTCTGCCGAGGATGGTGGTCGTTCTCTTCGCCGCGGCGATAGGCGTTTTCGATGTTGCCGCCATTCCGCCGCCGCCCCCGCGGGACGCCGCCGACCTGCAACTCGCGCTGGACCGGCTCACGGTGCTGGGCAGCATCCTCTACGTGGCGCCCCATCCCGACGACGAGAACACCGCCCTGCTGGCGTACATGGCGCGCGGGCGGAAAGTCCGCGCCGCGTACCTGTCGCTGACCCGCGGCGGCGGCGGCCAGAACCTCATCGGCACCGAGCAGGGATCGCTCCTGGCCGCCGTCCGCACCCAGGAGCTGCTGGCCGCCCGCCGCATCGACGGGGCCGAGCAGTACTTCACCCGGGCCCGGGATTTCGGTTACTCCAAAACTTCTGCGGAGAGTCTGGCCATCTGGGGTCACGAAGCCGTGCTCGGCGACGTGGTCTGGGTGATCCGCCGCTTCCAGCCCGACGTGATCGTCACCCGTTTCCCGTCCGCCGGCGAGACGCACGGCCACCACACCGCCTCGGCCATCCTGGCGCTGGAGGCCTTCCACGCCGCCGCCGACCCGGCGCGGTTCCCGGAGCAGCTCCAGTGGGTAAAACCATGGCCGGCACGGCGGATCTTCTGGAACGCCTGGCGGCCCCCGTCCGACACCCGATTCGATGCCGCCGGCCTCCTTCAGCTCAATCCCGGCGCCTACGACCCGCTGTTCGGCGAATCGTTCGCCGAGACCGCCGCCCGCAGCCGCTCCATGCACAAGACCCAGGGCTTCGGCATGCTGGCCCGCCGCGGCGCGTACACCGATTATTTCAAGCTCCTGGCCGGAGAACCGCCCGTCTCTGATTTATTCGATGGCATTGACACCACCTGGGCCCGGGTGCCGGGCGGCGAAACGGTCGGCGAGTTGCTCAACGAAGCAGCCGCCCGATTCAATCCTCGCCGGCCCGGCGACGTGCTGCCGCTGCTCCTGCAAGCGTGGGAGGCGCTGCAGCAACTTGATCACCCATGGGCGGCGGTGAAACGCGAGGAGCTGAGGGACGCCATCCGCGACTGCGCCGGTCTCTGGCTGGAGGCGATCGCCGAAACGGACACGGCCGCGCCGGGCGACACGGTCAGGGTGTCCGTCACGGCCATCAACCGGTCGGGGGCGCCCATCGCCTGGGCGTCCGTGACCGCCGCCGGCCATACTCAGTCGCTCGACGCCGCCCTGGCCGCCGATCGGCCCGAGACCGTGCAACTTGCCACAATCATACCGCCGGACGCGGCCGTCTCCCAACCGTACTGGCTGCTCCAGGAGCCGGAACGGGGCGTCTACCGCGACGACGATCCGGCACGGCGCGGATTGGCCGAGAACCCGCCGGCGATCGAAGCCGCCTTCCGGCTGGTGTTCGGCGCCACGGCCGTCGATTTCCCCGTGCCCGTGCGCTACCGATGGCGCGACGCGGTGGAGGGCGAGCGGTACCGGCCGTTCGTCATTCAGCCGCCGGTGATGATCCGGACGGCGGACCGCGTGGAGATGTGCGCCGACGACCGGCCCCGCGAGATCCGCTTCACCGTCGTGGCCGGGCGGCCCGGAATCCGGGGAACGATCACCGCCGCCGTGCCTGACGGTTGGCGGGTGGAACCGGCCGCGCAGGCCTTCGCGCTGGAACGGAAATCGGACGAGCTGTCCCTGTCCGTTTGGGTGTCTCCGCCTCCCGGAGCCGGCGCCGCGGTGCTGGACCTGGCCGCGGTGACCGATGGCGGCACCTACCGTCAGGGCCGGATGCAGCTGGCCTATCCGCACATCCCCACCCAGACCGTGTTCCCGCCCGCCCACCTGCACCTGGTGCGGCTGGACCTGCGGCGCGACGGCCGCCGAATCGGCTACATCATGGGCGCCGGCGACGACGTGCCCGACTGCCTGCGCCAGATTGGCTACACGGTGGAGCTGCTCTCCGACGAGGATCTCGAGTCGGGCGACCTGTCGGCGTACCCTGCCATCGTGGCCGGGGTCCGGGCCTACAACACGCGGCTGCGGCTGTCCCCGCTGGCGGGCCGCCTGGCCGACTACGTCGCCGGGGGCGGCACGCTCGTCGTCCAGTACGCCACCGACCGCGGCCTCGTGGCGGACCCCGTGGGCCCCGTCCCGCTCACGCTCACCCGGCGCCGCGTCACCGATGAGGCATCGCCGGTCATCTTCCTCCTCCCGGAGCATCCCGTCCTGACCACCCCCAACCGGATCACCGCGGCGGACTTCGCCGGCTGGGAACAGGAGCGCGGGCTTTACTTCGCCGGGGAGCGTGACCCGCGGTTCGCCGCGCCGCTGGCCATGCACGACCCGGGCGAGGCGCCGCTGGACGGCGGGCTCGTCGTCGTTCGGCACGGCCGGGGCCACTTCGCCTACACCGGGCTGGCTTTCTTCCGGCAGCTCCCCGCGGGCGTGCCCGGTGCGTATCGTCTCTTCGTGAACCTGCTCTCGCTGGAGGCCGCCGATGAGTGAGCCCGCCGCCGGGCGCGGGCCGGAGCCGCCCGAGGAGCCGCCGCCTCTCCTCGGCACGTGGGGGCGGCTCTACGCCCTGGTGCTGCTCGGCCTCGCCGGCTGGATCGTCCTGTTCTACTTCTTCGGGCGGGTGTTCCGATGAGCGGCTGGGACTGGCTGGTGCTGGGCGCATCGCTGGCGTTCATCGTGGCGTACGGCGTATGGAAGGGCCGGGCCAGCCGGGACCTGGACGGCTACCTGCTGGCGGGCCGCCAGATGCGCTGGCACGTGGTGGCGCTCTCCATCATGGCCACCCAGGCGAGCGCCATCACGTTCCTCTCCACACCGGGTCAGGCGTTCACCGACGGCATGCGCTTCGTCCAGTTCTACCTGGGTCTCCCCATCGCCATGGTGATCCTGGCCGCCACCGCGGTGCCCATCTACCACCGGCTGAAGGTTTACACCGCCTATGAGTACCTGGAGGGCCGCTTCGACCTCAAGACCCGGGCGCTGGCCGCCCTGCTCTTCCTCATCCAGCGGGGCCTGGCGACGGGGCTGACCATCTTCGCGCCGGCGCTGGTGCTGTCAGTGCTCCTCGGCTGGAACCTGTACTGGACCAACCTGCTGATCGGCGGACTGGTGATCATCTACACCGCCTGGGGCGGCGCCAAGGCGGTGAGCTGGACCCAGTTCCAGCAGATGCTCATCATCACGGGCGGCATGGCGGCGGCCGGCGTGGTGGTGGTCGTTCTGCTGCCTGACTACGTGTCGATCGGTGGGGCGCTGCGCGTGGCCGGCGAGCTGGGACGGCTCAACGCCATCGATTTCTCGTTCGACCTGACCAACCGCTATAACTTCTGGTCCGGCATCCTGGGCGGCTGTTTTCTGGCGCTGGCCTACTTCGGGACCGACCAGTCACAAGTGGGGCGTTACCTCACGGGCCGGAGCGTGACCCATAGCCGCCTGGGCCTGCTGGCCAACGGCTTGATCAAAGTGCCCATGCAGTTCCTGATCCTGCTGATGGGCGTGTTCGTGTTCGCCTTCTACCAGTTCCATCCGCCGCCGCTGTCGTTCAATCCGGTGGCCGCGCAGCAGGCCCGCTCGGGTCCCGCCGGAGAATCATACCGCGCGCTGGAGCGAGAGCACGCGATGTCGTTTGCCAGCCAGCGCGCCGCCGCTGACCGATACGTCGCCGCCCGCGAGGCCGGCGACGCCGCCGCCGTCGCCGCCGCCCGGAGCGATCTCCATCGGGCCGAGGCGGCAGCCGCTGACGTGCGGGCACGGAGCGCCCGGATCATCGAGAGCAGCGGCGGCACGGCGGGCGATGCCAACTACGTCTTTCTCAACTTCGTGATCCACCACTTGCCGGTCGGGCTGGTGGGACTGGTGCTGGCGGCCATCTTCGCCGCGTCCATGAGCTCCACCGCGGCCGAGCTCAACGCCCTGACCGCCACCACCATGGTGGACATTTACCGCCGCCTGCTGCGTCGTGCGCCGGATGCCGCCGCGGAGGTGCGCCTGTCGCGCTGGATCACCGTGGCCTGGGGGGCGCTGGCAGTGTTCTTCGCCGAGTTCGCCAGCCGCCTCGGGACGCTGGTGGAAGCGGTGAACATCCTCGGCTCGCTGTTCTACGGCACGATCCTGGGCATCTTCCTCGTGGCTTTCTATGTCAAGCGCGTGCGCGGCGCCGCGGTGTTCTACGCCGCGCTGATCGCCGAGGCGGCGGTGATCGCCTGCTGGCTGTTCACGCCCATCTCGTTCCTCTGGTACAACGTGGTGGGCTGCCTGCTGGTCATGGGTTTGGCGCTCCTGTTCCAGCGGACCGGAACCGATCCCCTCCCGGTCGCGCCCTGAGCCCGTCACCCGGGGCGCCGGGTCATCGCAACATGGATCGCGCCGCTTTCAAAAAAACGAAGAGCCCCGCCGTCGGGGCTCTCCACATGTCGTGATCGAACGTTGGCGGGGCTACTTATTCCACTCCGCCAGCAGACCTTCCATGTCCTTCAGGTTGAAGGGGGGCTGCTCCATCTTGCGGCCCAGAGTCAGCGCCTGCTCCATGGTCTGGATGGCGTTGGCCTTCTGGCCCTGCTTGGCCAGGATGCGCGCCTTCACCACCAGGTTGTAGTAGGTCTCCTGGATGGCCACAGACGAGTTGATCCACTTGAGCGCCTCATCGAGATTGATGTCGTGATCCAGGCAGAACAAGGCCGCCCGGTAAGGCTCCGTCCAGTAGCGGGCCATCGTCCGGCGCGCCTGGTTCAGGAACTTGCCGGCGGTGTCCACGCTGAGCCTGACGGGGACGCCCACCTTCTCCCACTGCAGCATCAGGGTGGCGGAATCCGCCGTGAGGTCGGCGAACGTGAACCGCAGCCATTCGGTGTGCGCCGCGGCGACCGGCTTGACCTTCACCCGCAGGACATCTTCCTCCTGCTTGTAGCCCATGGTGCCCCACATGGCGGTGTTCTTGTTGACGATGACCGTCCACTCGTCGGCGCCGGGAATGGTCGCCAGAGCGTACGTGCCGGCCGCCAGCTCCTGCCCTTCCACCTTGACGGGGTCGCTGATGGTCAGAGTGGTGGCCTCGTTGGCACCGGTGCGCCACACCTCGTTATAGGGAACCAGCCCGCCCCAGATGGCCCGCTCCTTGACGCCGGGGCGGCTGTAGGTGACGGTTACGGTCGTGGTGCCGATGGTCTGGGTGACCACGGCCTTGGGACTCACCCGGGGCACTTCCAGCCCCTGGGCTTGAAGGGGAACCGCCGCCAGCAGGACCGCCAGCAGCGCCATCGAAACCAGTCTGATCATGTTCATGTTGCCTCCTGAAAAATCCGGCGGGAGTTGCCGCGGGTTCGGTCCAGCCACGTGCGTGTCATCTTCCCCATTCGGGCTGTCGCTCGGCCGTGGTGTTCAAATCTTCCCCGGATGTTGTGCGTATTCTACCAAACTTCATTTTGGATTCATACCGCACCGGACGGTTTCAAAAGAGCTCGCGCGGCGGTAATAAACCGGAATGCTCCTGTTTATTCCTTGGCAGACCGGTAGTGTAATGATACACTTCCCTTTTAATCCCGCCGGCTCTCCGCCGGCAATTCCCGGAGGCGACATGGATTCCAATCCGAAGCATGGCTTCAATACGCTGCAGGTTCACGGCGGCCATCACGAGGACCCGTTGGGCGCGGTGAACGTGCCCATCTATCTCAGTTCCACCTTCGCATTCAAAAATGCCGCCCATGGCGCTTCCCTGTTCGCCGGCGATTCGGACGGCTTTATCTACACTCGGATCGCCAACCCCACCATCCGGGCCCTGGAGCGCACCGTGGCCGAAATGGAGGGAGGCTTCGACGGCATCGCCACCAGTTCCGGAATGGGCGCGGTGTCCACCATCTACATGGCGCTGCTGGCCCAGGACGCCCATGTGGTGAGCACCGCTTCGGTCTACGGCCCTTCCCGGCTGATCGTGGAAAAACACTTCACCCGATTCGGCGTGACGGCGGATTTCGTCGACACGTCCGACATCGAAAAAGTCACACAGGCCTTTTGTCCCGAAACCCGCGTGCTGTATGTGGAAACGCCGTCCAACCCCACCATGCAGGTCACCGATCTGACCGCCATGGCCGAGCTGGCTCATGCCCGCGGCGCCGTCCTGGTGGTGGACAACACGTTCGCCACCCCGTACCTGCAGCGGCCGCTGGAACTGGGGGCCGACGTGGTCTTCCACTCGGTGACCAAGTTTCTCAACGGCCACGCCGACGTGGTGGGCGGCATCATCGTCACCCGCACCGAGGAGATGTACCGCCGCATCCGCCCCCTCATGGTGAACATCGGCTGCAACATGGATCCCCACCAGGCCTACCTGGTGCTGCGCGGCCTGAAGACCCTGTCGTTGCGTGTCGATCGGGCCCAAACCAACGCCATGCAGGTCGCCCGCTGGCTGGAGCGCCACCCCAAGGTGGCCTGGGTCAAGTACATCGGGCTGGAATCCCATCCCCAGCACGAGCTGGTGAAGCGACAGATGCGGGGCTTCGGCTCCATGATCAGCTTCGAGCTCAAGGGAGGGTACGAGGCCGGCCGCCGGCTCATGGACAACGTCCATCTCGCCATCCTGGCCGTCTCGCTGGGCGGCGTGGAAACCCTGATCCAGCACCCCGCCTCCATGACCCACGCGGGCATGTCCCGCGAGTCGCGGCTCGCTGCGGACATCACCGACGGCCTGGTGCGCTACTCGGTGGGTATTGAAGATGTCGAGGATCTGCAGGCCGATCTGGAGCAGGCGCTGGAGAAGGTTTAGGTGCTGGGTGCCGGGACCCAGGTTACGGGACCTAGGTCCTGGGACCTGGGTCCTGGGTTCTGGGTACAGAACCTTAGGAATTTACACTATTGGTTTTGATTGTTCATCGCGAATAGAACCGACCTCCAATGTGTCGGCTGGGGACTGCCCGGGTTGTTGAGGGTCAACTGCGGGCGATCCACTGCCCTGGAATAGAGCCCTCGTTTTCAAATCCCAGGTCCCAGCCCCCAGGTCCCAGGTCCCAGATCCCAGCCCCCAAGTCCCAGACCCCTGCTGCAACTCCCCTCATCCAGCTTACGACTGCCTACACCGGGTAGTTGCCCGCCATGAGGGCTTCAACGTCGGCGACGGCCTTCGGAATGGGCCGGCCCATCACCCGGGCGCCGTCCGCGGTGATCAACACGTCGTCCTCGACGCGGAATCCGCCCAGTCCCAGGTATTGCGCCACCTTGTCATAGTTGATGAAGTCGGCGTGGCGGTTTTCGGCGCGCCACTGCTCCACCAGCGCGGGGATGAAGTAGATTCCCGGCTCGATGGTGATGCAGTAGCCGGGCCGAAGCGGACGGATCATCCGGAGGTAGCCCAGTCCGAACTGCTCGGAGCGCCGGCTGTCGGGACCGTACCCCACGAGGTCGCCCAGGTCCTCCATGTCGTGCACGTCCAGGCCCAGCATGTGTCCCAGCCCGTGGGGGAAGAACATGGCGTGGGCGCCGGCGGCCACCGCCTGCGGCACGTCGCCCCGCATCAGCCCCACCGCCACCAGCCCCTCCGTGATCACGCGCGCCGCCTCCAGGTGGACGTCGCGGAACGCCACGTCGGGCCGGCACATCCGGGTGGCCCGCTCGTTGGCCGCCAGAACGATCTCGTAGATCTCCCGTTGCCGCGAGTCGAAGGCGCCCGTGACGGGAAAGGTCCGGGTGATGTCGCTGGCGTAGCCGGCGGCCGTCTCGGCGCCGGTGTCCATCAGGATCATCCCCTGGGCGGGAATCTCGTTGTGATACGCGTGGTTGTGCAGCACCTCGCCATGGACGGTCACGATGGGCGGAAAGGACAGCTGCATCCCGCGGCTCATCGCCGCGTCATGCATGGCCGCCATGACCTCAAACTCGGTGCGCCCCGGAGCGATGGCCTTCGCCGCCGCCGCGTACATGTGGAAGCTCACCTCGACCGCGCGCTCGATCTCGGCAATCTCTTCGGCTCCCTTGGTCAGCCGGATTTCCACCACGGCGCGCTTCAACGCCTCGCTGGCGTTCTGGCGGGTCTCCTGGGCGCTCAGATGCAGCAGGTCGGCCAGTTTCAACAGGTGGTCGCCGCGGTACGGCGGCAGGTAGTGCAGCGTTTGGGCGCCGCCCCGGAACGCGATGAGAAACTGTTCCAGCGATTCGATGTCTTCCACCCGGTGGATGCCCACCGCCTCGCCCAATGATTCCAAGGTCGGCAACGGGCCGCTCCAGACGATATCAGCCACCGTCTGCTTGTAGCCGAACAGGATGTCCTCATCCGGAGTCATGAGCAACGCCATGTTGGGAATCGCGTGACCGGCAAAGTATAGAAAGTGGCTGTTTTGGCGGTAGGGGTAGGGATTGTCCACGTAATTGCGCGGCGCCTCGTCGTGGCCCAGGATCAGGATCCACGAACCGTTCATGAGTTGCCGCAGCGCGTTCCGGCGGTTGGCATACACCCGAGCGTCAAACATGATTCCTCCAGGGAAAGGTTTCTAGTAAGATATAACAGATTCGGATCGTTGTACAGCCCGGCCGTACGCGGGGCGCGGCCCGAACGATTGCAATTGTCGTGGCGGATGAGGCGTGCCGACGATGTCCCACGCGCCGACCATAATCCGGGAAGAAGCGGACGTGTTTCTCCGCGGCTGCACCGTGCTGCACCTGGCGACCGTTTCGGCTGAGTCCCCCTGGTGCGCGGCGGTATACTTCGTCCATCGCGGCCGTCGATTCTACTTCTTCTCGAACCCTGACTCACGGCATGTCCGCCAGTTGCTCGATCTCCCCCGGGCCGCCGCATCGATTTCGGCCGATGAGTCCGACTGGCTGAAAATCAGGGGCGTGCAGTTGTCCGGCTCGGTCCGTCGGGTGGAAGTATGGACCGAGAAGATCCAGGCAGTGGGCCTCTACCTCGCCAAATATCCCATGGCGGAATCGTTTGTCGCCAGCCAACACGGCGCCGGTCGATTGCCGGCCGCTCAGCTCGCGCGGCTTTCCCTGTTCTGCCTCGAGGCGGACGAAGTGGTGTATACCGACAATCGCCGGGGCTTCGGATGGCGCGCGGCAGTGCACCTTGAAGATTGAACGTACGCCAGCATCATCTTTTTAATGAAATGTTTGGATCAATTCTGGATAGAGCGTGATCCATTGTATCGGGGTTGCCGAGCGGGACCGCCCCACTACAAAAAAATAATCCGGCCCGGAGGCCGGATCGGAATAAATGGTTGGCGATTTGTATTATGACAGGGGCACCGAAGGGTGTCAAGCGAAAAGGTGTAATTTTGGTGTATTTCCAACCATGCTCCCCTGATCGCTTCCGATGAGCCGAACTGCGCATCCAAGTCATCCGGAATGCCCTGGTGTGGCCCGCATTGCCATCGGGACATGATTTCTGTAGAATGTGCCAATATGCGTGGAATTGGAAAAACCTTCATCGTGGCCATCACCGGCGCCAGCGGCGCCGCCTACGGCTGGGATTTGCTTCAGCGATTGGAGGGAGCCCCCGAAGTGGCCCGGATCTATCTGGTGGTTTCAAAACCGGGCCGGGACGTGCTCCTGATGGAAACCGGCCGGAGCATGGCGGGACCCGATGACGTCGAGCGGCTGGGCTTGTCCAAGGCGGTTTGGCTCGAAGAGTCTGACTGGTTCGCGCCCATCGCCAGCGGCTCCTGCGCCACCGACGGCATGGTGATCGCGCCGTGCACCATGTCCACGCTGGGCGAGATCGCCGCCGGAACCAGCCGCAACCTCATCCACCGGGCGGCCGACGTCTGCCTCAAGGAACGGCGCCCCCTGGTGCTCGTCCCCCGGGAAACACCGCTCAACACCATCCATTTGTCGAACATGCTCCGGGCGGCCCGGGCGGGCGCGGTCATCCTCCCCGCCATGCCATCGTTCTACTCCCGCCCCCAAAGCGTCGATGACCTGGTGGGCACCGTCTCCGCCCGCGTGATGGCGGTCCTGGGTTTACCCCTGCCGGACAACCTGGCCTGGGCTGGCCGTCCATGATCGCCGCCCTCTTCCGGCAACTCCGCTTGACCCTGGGGATGATCCGAATCGAACACACCGTCTTCGCGCTCCCCTTCGCGTTTCTCGGCGCCGTGCTGGCCGAGCGGCGATTTCCCGACACCTACACCTGCGTGTGGATCCTGATGGCCATGGTGGGCGCCCGCAGCGCCGCCATGGCGTTCAACCGCCTCGCGGACCTGCCCTTCGACCGCGAAAATCCACGGACCAGCAACCGCGTGCTCCCCCAGGGACGTGTTTCCCGCCGGTACGTGGTGGGCTTCACCGTCGCCAGCGCCCTGCTCATGCTGCTGGCGGCCTACATGCTGAATCCGCTGTCGTTCATCCTGGCCTTCCCCGCGCTGCTGGTGATCCTGGGGTATTCCCTGACCAAGCGCTTCACGTCCCTGACCCACGTGGTGCTTGGCTTCGCCCTGAGCATCGCCCCGGCTGGCGGCTGGATCGCGGTGACCGGCGCCTTTGACCCCCGGATCCTGCTGCTTTCGGTGGTGGTGGTCACCTGGGTCGCCGGATTCGACATCCTGTACGCGTGCCAGGACATCAGCTTCGACAGCCGGTTCGGGCTCTATTCCATTCCGGTCCGCTTCGGGATCCGCCGGGCCCTGACCATCAGCTTCCTGCTCCATCTCGGGACCATTTTCTCGCTGGGCTTGCTTATCTACGTGTTCCAACTCTCGTGGTTCAGCCTGGCGGGTTCCCTGCTCCTGGCCGGCATCCTCGTGTACGAGCACCTGCTGCTGCGGCCGCAGGACCTGTCCCGGGTGAACACGGCGTTTTTCACCCTGAACGGGCTCTTCAGCATTCTGCTGTTCGTCATCGTGCTGCTGGACATCTGGCTGTTCCAGACTCCCGTCATCCCGATCCGCTGAGGCAACGCCATGTTAGACATTCCGGCCCGATCCCCGCTGGCGGACATCGCCCACAAGGTCCGCCGGGGCGAACGGCTCGATCTCGCTGACGGGGTACGGCTCTATCAGAGCCACGATCTGCTGACCATCGGCTGCCTGGCCAACGTAGTCCGCGAACGGCTCAACGGCGACACGGCCTACTACATCGTCAACCGCCACATCAACCACACGAATGTGTGCGTCAACGAGTGCCGGTTCTGCGCTTACTACCGACCGCCGGACCACCCGGAGGCGCGGACGATGTCGCTGGAGGAGATCTTCACCATCGCCGAGAGCCACGCCCGGGAGGGCATCAGCGAACTGCACATCGTCGGCGGTCTGAATCCCCGCCTGCCCTACAGCTACTACCTGGACATGCTGCGCGGACTGAAACAGCGGCTGCCTGACGTCCACCTGCAGGCGTTCACCATGGTGGAGATCGACCACATCGCCGCAACCGCAGGCCAGTCGGTTCACGACACGCTGCGGGACCTCCAGGCGGCCGGCCTCGGCTCCATCCCCGGCGGCGGCGCCGAGGTGTTCTCGCCCGGCGTCCGCGAGCAGCTCTGTGAGAAGAAGATCTCGGGGCAACGCTGGCTGGAAATCGCCCGGACCGCCCACGAGCTGGGCATCCGCAGCAACGCCACCATGCTATACGGCCATGTGGAATCGGTCGAAGAGCGTGTGGAGCACCTCATTCAATTGCGCGAGCTGCAGGACCAGACCGGCGGCTTTCTGGCGTTCATCCCGCTGGCCTTCCATCCGGAGAACACGCGCGTGGAGCAGGGCGCCGGCACCACCGGCTACGACGACCTGAAGAACCTGGCGGTGGCGCGGCTCATGCTCGACAACTTCCCCCACATCAAGGCGTTCTGGATCATGGTGGGACCCAAGATCGCCCAGGTGGCGCTTTCGTTCGGGGTGGACGACATCGACGGCACGGTGATCGAGGAACAAATCACCCACAGCGCGGGCGCCCGCACGGCCCAGGGCATGACCCGGACCGAGCTGGTGCATCTCATCCGTCAGGCCGGCCGGGTACCCGTGGAGCGGGACACGGTGTATAATGTCCGGAGCCGGAACGACTGACGAGGAGACACCAATGGATGTCAAGATCGCGCTCATCGGGGCGGGCAACGTGGGCCAGGGCTTTCTGGCGGTCCTGCGCAAGAAGCGGGAACAACTGGCCAGCCGGCACGGCATCACCTTCCAACTGGTCTCGGTATGCGACCGCTCCCACGGCTCCGTCACCGCCGCGGCGGGCCTGAAGATCAGCGAGATTCTGCCCATTCTCGAAGACGGCCGCGGCCTCCTCGACTACCAGACGACGGACCAGGCCTGCGTCAAGGGGTTGGATCCGCTGGCGTGCCTGGAACTGAGCCAGGCCGACGTGGTGCTCGAGTGCACCCACTCCAACCTGCAGACGGGGGAGCCCGCCTCCGGCTACATCCGCCAGGCGCTGGGGCTGCGCAAGCATGTGGTCTCCAGCAACAAGGGGCCGGCGGCGCTCAATTACCAGGAGCTGCGCGACCTGGCCAAAACCAACGGCGTGCGTTATCTGTTCGGCGCCTCGGTGATGAACGGCACGCCACTGGTGAACCTCCTGCGCAGCGCCTATCGCGCCGACGAGGTGCTGGAGATCCGCGGCCTGCTCAACGTGACCACGAATTTCGTCCTGTCCCAGATGGAGAAGGACAAGCCGGGTGAAGCCGCGATCCGGGAAGCCGTCGAAAACGGCTATTCCGAAGCCGACGTCTCCCTCGATCTGGACGGACACGACACCCTGGCCAAGCTGATGATACTGCTCAACGCGCTGAGCGACCGGCAGCAGTCGCCCAACCAGTTCATCCGGGAGGGGATCACAAGCATCACGGTGCGCGACATCCAATCCGCCCGCGAAAAAAACATGCGGTACCGGATGATCGCCCACGCCTGGCGGGAGGAGGACGGGTCATGGCGCGGCCAGGTCGGACCCAACAAGATCGACGAGCACGATCCGTTCTATCGCGTGGCGGAAACGCACAACGCGATTATTTTCAAGTCGGAGACCGTCGGCGAGGTCTACCTGGAGGGCCCGGGCGCGGGCCGCCTTGAAGTGGGCTACTCGATGCTGCTGGATCTGTTGTCCATTTACGTGTCCTGAGTTGCGGGCGGGAAGCGGCCGCTGCGCCGGATCCAGACCGAAATCCCCAGATTGTGCATGATGTGCATGGCAATGGCCGCGCCCAGCGACCCGGTCCAGGCGTAGACCGCCGCCAGCACCAATCCCATTACGAAGGCCATGACACAGTAAGCGGCCAGTCGCCGCTGCATGAAGAAGTGCAGGAAGGCGAACAGCGCGGTGGCCGGCAGGATGCCGATCACGGGCTGCAAAGCGCCTCGGAAGAGTATTTCCTCGGCCGCCGATGCCACCACCGCCACGAACAGCCAAGGCACCGATGGCACGGCCGCCACCGCCCGGAAGATCTCCGGATCCAGCCGCTCGCGGAGCCACGGCCACTGTTCGTAAAGGAGCGCGCTGGTCCCGGCGGTGAGCAATCCCAACAGCGCGGCTAGAGCCAGAGCACGAGGCGGCCCCGGCAGGCCGGCCAACTCGGCCGCCAACGACGGGCCCCTCACTCCAAAGGCGATTCCGACCTGAATCGTCGCGAGCACCACAGTGCCCAGGAGCACGGCTTTGACGAGATCGCGTTTATCCATTTATAAATAAGCAAGATCCAAATATGTTCCAGTACTACTTGAAGTTTTCAAATATCTAAATTTCATTTTATTTATGCGTCACTTATGGGCAATCCGCCTAATCCGTGTAATTGGAAAAAGCATCAAACCATCACATATATAATAATATTTAATTCAATGACAATATGTGGATATGCTGCCGCCGCCGCACTCAACGCCCAAGTTCATCGAAATTGTCGATGACCGGCGGCGCCGTCTGACGGGCCTTGATACCCACATCCGCCAGCATGTTCCGCATGGCGGGATACGGGTAGAGATACACGACTTCCACGATGCCGGCGTTGATGATGAGTCGCTGGCAGAGGTCGCACGGGAAGAGGGTGGTGTACATGACCGCTCCTTTCGTGGAAATACCCTGGTAGGCAGCCTGGACGATGGCGTTGGCCTCGGAATGCGTGGCCGGGCAGAGGGAGTGCCCCTGGTTGCTGTCGATGCGTTCGGTGTCCTTGATGCAGGGGCGGCAGAACTGGTGAGTGAAGCCCTTGGGCGGTCCGTTGTAGCCGGTGGAGATGATGTGTCCGTCGCGAACGATCACGGTGCCGATCTGGTGGCGGACGCAGATGGACCGCGCCCCGGCGATCTTCGCCAGCGCCATGAAATACTGGTCCCTGGTCAGCCGTTCTCGGTCGGTCATGGCTGTTCGCCCACCGCGGGTTTTGAAGCGGCGGCGGGCGCCGGCACCACCAGCACTTTGTCTTCCCCTTCGCAGGTGACCAGAATCCGGGTGCCGTCGGCAGTGAATTCGGCGCCGACGGGATTCTTGCGGACGGGGATCCGCTTGACGGTCGGATCGCCGGCGATGTCGGCTGCGAGCACCGCCACCTCGCCGGCGCGGTAGCAGGCCACCGCCACCCACTGCTCGTCGGGAGACAGGCTGAAGCGGAACGGCCCTGCGGGCATGGGCACCTTGTGCAGCACCTGCCCGCGGCGCAGGTCCCACACCCACAGGTCGTTGGAGCGGGAATGGGTGATGTAGAGCTTGCGGCCGTTCCGGCTGATCGCCAGGCCGTTCGGGCCGTCGCCCACCTTCAAAGTTCCGATCACCTTGTTCACGTCCAGCGAGATCACCGACACCGTGCTTTCGGCGGAGTTTGCCACATACACCGTGTCCCCCGCCGGATTGACCGCCAGCGCCTGCGGCCGCACCCCCACCTTGACTGACTCGACCACTCGTTGCTTCTGGAGGTCGAAGATATCCAGGCGCCCCCATTTCCCCTTCCCGTAGTTGGCCACCAGCAGATGGTAACCGTCGGGGGTCAGGCACAGATCGGTGGGGATATGCCCCACTTTGAACGTGTCCTCGAGCTCCAGCATGGGCAGCGTGAACGCCTTGACCAGACCCGACTCCATGTTCGAGACGTACACCCGCTGCCCCGCCGGATCGACGGCGATGCCCAGGGGCCCGTAACCGCCGGGCACTTTCCGGATCTGTCGCATGGATTTCAGGCTGATCAGGGAAACCTCGTCGGAGCCGAAGTTGGTTACCACCGCGTGCTCACCGTCGGGGGTGAGTCGGATGAAATTGGGCGCCTTGCCCACCTTGATCTCCAAGGCCGCCACCGGGGCGGCCAGAAGCAGAAATACGGCCCAGACGATCGCGCGTTTCATTCGGATGGTGTCCTCTCCAGTTGGTCTCGACACGCCCGCAGGGTGTTTTCCATGAGCTGGGCGATGGTCAGCGGCCCGACCCCGCCCGGTACCGGCGTGATCGCCGCGGCGCGGGGGGCCGCGGTGGCCCACTCCACGTCGCCCACCAGAGCCGTGCCTTTCTTCTCGAACGATCGCCAGTGATCGGGGCTGTCGCCCACGATCCGGCGCAGCTCGGCCGGGTCGGCCACCGCGTTGATGCCGACGTCCACCACCACGGCGCCCTCGGCCACGTGGCGGCCGGTGATCATACCGGGCTTGCCCACCGCTGCGACCAGAACATCCGCCTGGCGGCAGACCGCCGCCAGGTCGCGGGTCCTGGAATGGCAGAAAATCACCGTGGCATGGCGCTGCAGGAGCAGAATGCCCATGGGCTTGCCCACGATGTTGCTCCGCCCCACCACCACCGCGGTCCGGCCCGCCAGCTCCACGCCGGACTGGTCCAGCAGCACCATGATGCCGGCGGGCGTGCAGGGCACGAGGCGGGGTCGCCCCAGCAGCAGCCGGCCCATGTTCTCTGGGTGGAAACCGTCCACATCTTTGGCGGGCCGAATCAGTTCGGTGAGCGCGTCCGCCTCGCCGGCCAGCGCCGGCGGCAGGGGCAGTTGCAGAAGGATGCCGTGAACGGTGCCGTCCTCGTTGAGCTCGCGGATGGCCGCTCGAACCCGGTCGGCGCCGCAATCGGCGGGGAGCGGCACGTGCCGGGACTCCATGCCCAGCTCTTCGCAGGTCTTGACCTTCTTGCGGACGTACACCCGCGAGGCCGGATCGTCGCCGACGAGCACCGTGGCCAGGGCGGGCGTCACGCCGAACGAGTGGCGCAGCTCCAGCACCTGCGTTCTGACGCGCTCGATCATCTCATTGGCGATCCGTTGTCCGTCCAGAACGACCGGCGGCATGGCTCACCTCACGCCAAATAGTCCCGCCCATCTTAGCAGACTGGCGGCAAGTTGACAACGCCGCGCGGCCCGCGCCGCCGAACCCGGACAATCAGGTTGTCCGGGTTGACGCATGAGCGCCTTTGGCATTATGATGGGGGTCACTCACATCGAAATGACATATGTCGCCCGGTGGATGATCCGGTTTCCCATCAGCACGGTTCTGCGTTCATCCATGGATCGGCATCCGACAATCAGTCAGGGAGGTGTTTCATGGCAGTTGCCACACCGCGTATGTCCAAGCCGTTTTTTCTCGGCTCATATTTTGGCATGCTCGCCCTGCTCTTGCTGATCGCAGTGGCCGGGGTGTACGCCATCAACCTGTCGCAATCCGGAGATGAACAGTCCTCCGGGCTGATTCTCGGAATCGCGGCGCTCATCTGCATCGCCGTCTTCATCTACGATATCATCGTCTACTGCCTGCTGGTGTTCAAAATGTGGGCCGCCATCCAGGACGGCCATGCCCGGACAACGCCGGGCAAGGCGGTTGGGCTGCTGTTCATCCCGTTCTATGGTCTGTACTGGATGTTCGTCGTCTTCCGGGGCTTTGCCCAGGATTACAATGCCCTGTTGGAGCGGCGTCAACTCAAGTTGCCCCGCCTGTCAACGGGATTGTACACGGCGTTTGCGGTGATCAGCCTGGTCACCGTCATACCCTACCTGGGCTGCATCACCATCCTGCCGCTGCTGATCGTGTATCCGATCCTGATTGCCAAAACCTGCGATTCCGTGAACGCCCTGCCCGAGCTGGTCTCGCAAGCGCCGGAGGCGATGAGCCGCGAAGAACTCGTGGCGGTGGTGAAACAGCAGCAGTCGTCCGGTCCCCCGGCGTGGGTGTGGATTCTGGTCGGGCTTGCGGTCCTGGCAATCCCGGTGCTTGGCATCATCGCCGCCATCGCCGTCCCCAGCCTGGTCACTGCCAGAGAAGCGGCCCGGGTGACCGCCACCCAGAAGGACATGCGCCAACTCGCCACGGCGTTTGAGTCCTGCCTTCTTGACCGGAACTACCTCCCCCCCCAGTCAGGTCCGATGCGCGCCGCCGAAAAGGCATCCTCAGAGCTTGCCCCATATATCGGCAACATATCCAGCCAGGACGCCTGGGGCAACGATCTGCTGGTGTATTGCGGCGAGGCGTGCAACGGCCAATACGGTCTCAGCGGTTGCAGCGCCACCGATTACCTGATCGTTTCACCAGGCAAGGATGGCGTGCGGGAAGACTGGCTGTACGACCCCGACAATCCGGGAGCCGGCATCTTTTACCGGTCTTCCAACACCGATTTCGACCGGGATCTGGTGTTTTTCAACGGGTTGTGGATCCGCGGGCCCAATTGAACCGGGACCGGTCGATCGTTCAGAGCCGGGAGTTCACGAAATCCCAGTTGATCAGCCGGTCGATGAACGTGGCCACATAGTCGGGGCGCCGGTTCTGGAAATCCAGGTAGTAGGCGTGCTCCCAGACGTCCACGGTGAGCAGGGCCGTGCAGCCGTGGGCCAGCGGCGTGTCGGCGTTGGCCGTCTTGGTGACCGCCAGCTTGCCGTCCCGCAGCACCAGCCAGGCCCAGCCGCTGCCGAACTGGGTGACCGCGGCGTTCTTGAATTCCTCGACGAACTTGTCGTAGCCGCCGAGGTCGGCGTCAATTCTTGCCGCGATGGGGCCGGTGGGCCGTCCGCCGCCACCCGGCTTCATGCAGTTCCAGTAGAAGGTGTGGTTCCACACCTGGGCGGCATTGTTGAAAACGCCCGCCTTGGCGCTGTCACCGGCCACCTTATGGATGATCGCCTCGAGATCGAGGCCATCGAGCTCGGTGCCCGCGATCAGCTTGTTGGCGTTGGTGACGTATGCCGCGTGGTGCTTGCCGTGGTGGAATTCCAGCGTCCGCTCGCTGATGACGTCAGCCAACGCGTTCTTCGGATACGGCAGATCGGGAAGGACAAGAGCCATGACAACCTCCTCACAGCGGATGATAAGTATATTGAACCACAGTGGCGGGCTGACGTAAAGGCCGGTCCGCCCCTTCAGCTTCTCCGCTCCTGGACGAATACCGCTAGCTCCCGCATGAAGCTGGCGTCGGCGATGCCGGTACCGAGCCCGGCCAACGCCGCCAGGGCGCGGTCCACGGTTTCCCGGGCCATCGCCCGGCTGCGCTCCATGCCGTAGACCGCCGGGAAGGTGAGCTTGGCCTGGGCCGCGTCCTTGCCGGGCGTCTTGCCCAACTCTTCGCGCGTGGCGGTGACGTCCAGCAGGTCGTCGGTGATCTGGAACGCCAGGCCCAGCGCTTCGCCGTATTCGGTGAACCCGGCCAGGATGTCCTCGCCGGCGCCGCCGAGGAGCGCTCCGCAGCGCACCGCGCCCCGGATCATGGCGCCGGTCTTCAACCGGTGGATCTCGTGGAGCCGCCCCGCGTCGGGTGCGCCCGCGCATGAGGCGATGTCCAGCACCTGCCCGGCCACCATTCCATGGGGCGTGCCCGCCGCCAGCGCCGCCTCCTCCGCCAGCCGGGCGCGCAGGGCGGTCAATTCCCCGCCCAGCGGATACCGCGCCAGCAGGTAGAACGCGTGGGTGAGCAGGGCGTCACCGGCCAGGATCGCCAGGGCCTCGCCGTACGCCTTGTGGCTGGTGGGCTTGCCGCGACGGAAATCGTCGTCGTCCATCGCCGGCAGGTCGTCGTGGATCAGCGAGTAGGTGTGGATGAGCTCCATGGCGCAGCCCGGGACAAAGCGCTCCGGGTGACGGCAGCCGAGCGCCTCGGCGGTGGCGGCGACAAGCACGGCGCGCAGTCGCTTGCCGCCGGCGAACACGCTGTAACGCATCGCCTCGTGGATTCCGGCGGGCGGCTGGCCGGCCGGCGGCAGCAGGCGGTCCAGCCAGTCGTCCACATCCCGCCGCGCCGCTTCCCACCGGTCCTGAAAGACGGGTGTCATGTACGGTGACCTCGGTATCAGAACGGCACGTCGTCGTCGGCGCGCTTGACCTCGCCGGCGTCCGCTTCCTCGCCGCCGAAAGGCTCCGGCCGCATCTTGCCATCGGCGCCCTTGAGCAGTACCTCGACCTTCTGCTCCGCTTCCCTAAGCTTGGCCGAACACGTCTCAGCCAGGGCCATGCCCTCCTCAAACACTTTCAGCGCCTCTTCCAGGGGCAGGTTCCCCTCTTCGAGCGCCTTGACCTTCCCTTCCAGGGCGGCCAGGGCCGATTCGAAATCCTTGAACTGCTTCTGCGCCATGGGATGATCCACCTCCGCGTCGTTTCAATCTTGCGATCCGCCGCCGCCGTGGGGCGACCCGTCCGGCCGGGACGTTTCGACGGCGCACTCCAGCCGGCCGGCGCCCAGCAGCACGTCCACGCGGCTGCCGGGCGGGGCCTGTTGCCACGTCCGCACGGGACGGCCGCCGGCGTCGAGGCACAGGGCGTACCCCCGCGCCAGCACCGACCGGGGCCCCACCGCCTCCAGGCGCCGCCGCGCCAGCTCCAGCCGGCCGCGATAGTTCACCAGGAAGGCCTGCATGCGCGCGGTGAGTCCGCTGCCCGCCAGGGCGATCCGGTGGGCGGTTTCGCGCAGCCGTTGGACGGGACTCCGCGCCGCCAGCCGGCGCGCCGCCTCGGCCAGGCGCCGCTCGGGACCGCCCAACCGCTCCCGGATCCGCAACCGGAGCTGCATCGCCAGGTCGTCCACCCGCTGGATCCGCGTGCCCACCCGATGCGGCAGCGCCGTGAAGCCGCGGCTCAGGAACAGGACGCGCAGACGGTGGCGCCGCTCGGCCACGGCCTGCTTGAGCGTCGCGGCCAATGCGCGCCGGGCGGCGGTCACGCGGTCCCTCAATCCGTCGGCCGCGGCGGCCACCAGCTCGGCGGCCGCCGACGGGGTGGGCGCCCGCAGGTCGGCCACGAAATCGGCGATGGTGAAATCCACCTCGTGCCCCACGGCCGAGATCACCGGCATCCGGCACGCGGCGATGGCCCGCGCCACCGGCTCCGTGTTGAACGCCCACAAGTCCTCGAGGCTGCCGCCGCCGCGCCCCACGATGAGCACGTCCGCCGTCTCGGGATGCGCGTCGAACCAGCGCACCGCCTCGGCGATCTCCTCGGCCGCCCCGTCCCCCTGCACCTTGACCGGATAGAGCAGGACGTGGACGGCGCTGTTCCGCCGCCGGAGGATGTGCAGGATGTCCCGCACCGCCGCGCCGGTGGCTGACGTCACCACGCCCACCCGGGCGGGGAACAGCGGCAGGCGGCGCTTGCGCCCCTCGTCGAACAGCCCCTCGGCGGCCAGCTTCTCCTTGAGCTGCTCGAAGGCGCGCATGAGGTTACCCAAGCCGTAGTCCACCATCTCCTCGACGATGAGCTGGAGGTCGCCGCGCGGCTCGTACATGGAGATGCGGCCGCGGGCGATCACCTCCATGCCGTTGCGCGGCGTGAACGGCACCCGGCGGTGTGAGCCGCGGAAGCAGACCGCCCGTAGCTGGGCGGCGGCATCCTTCAAGGAGAAATAGTAATGGCCTGACGCCGGAATCGCGAAATTGGAGATTTCGCCCCGCACCCAAACCGCGGGAAACGTGTCCTCCAGCGCGGCGCGAATGAGGGCGGTCAACTCGCTGACGGTGAGAACGCCCCGTTCGTCCAGCCCGGTCTCGCTCATGCCGCTCCCTCCTCCGCCAGCCACCGCTTGATCGCCGCCACGAGATACAGCGAGCCGGCCACCACCACCCGGCCGCCGGGGCCGGCCAACGCCCTCGCCTCGGCCAGGGCCTGCCCGGGATCCTCCCGATAGGTGACGCCCGACAGGCTGAGGAACGGCGTGAATTCCTCGGCGCCCGCGGCTCGGGAAGACGGCGCCCGGGTCAGCACCAGCGCGGCCGCGTGGGTCCGGAGCAGCGCCAGCATGCCGGGCAGATCCTTGTCGCGCATGGCGCCGAACACGACCACCGGCCGCGGATCGAGCCGGGCGAACTCCCGGACCAGCTCTCCGACCGCCTCCACGTTGTGGGCGCCGTCGGCCACGACGACCGGCGCGCCGGCCAGCCGCTCCATCCGCCCCGGCCAGCCGCCCTGGGCCAGGCCGGCGCGCACCGCCTCGTCGTCCAGCCGCCACCCCATCCGTCTGAGCGCCCGGCAGCACGTCACCACCGTGGCCGCGTTGTACCTCTGGTAGGCGCCGTCCAGGCCCAGCTCCCAGCGGCTGTGGCCGGCGAATTCCGTTTCATAGACGGGCCGGGCCCGCACCACCGCGGCGCAACCGGTCCGCAGCTCACCGGCCACCTCGGTGGACCACGCGTCCTGCGGCCCCAGCACCGCGGGCGCGGCGGGCCGGAGAATGCCCATCTTCTCGCGGGCGATGGCCGCAACCGTGTCGCCGAGAATCCGGCAATGGTCCAGGCCCACCGTCGTGATCACCGAGAGGATGGGTTCGGCGACATTCACCGCGTCGAAGCGACCGCCGAGGCCCACCTCCAGGAGATGGATGTCGGCGCGGGCCTCGCGGAACAGGCTGGCCGCCACGAAGGTCCACCATTCGTAGTAGGTGGGCGACCGGGAAAGCGCGTTCGACTCGGCCGCCACCGCCTCGCGGGCGATGCCGGCATGCCGGAGGATCGTCTCGGTATCCGCCGGGACTCCGTTCAACCGGATCCGTTCCGCCTCGTCCAGCAAGTGGGGCGAGGTGTAGAGCGCGGTCCGGTAGCCGGCGGCCTGAAAGACGCGACTCAGCCACCAGCAGACGGTTCCCTTGCCGTTGGTGCCCGCCACCACCACCGCCGGGGCGAAGCGGCCCGGAAACAGCCGCGGGATCACCCGGCCGGCGACGGACAGATCGTAACGCATCCCGGGCAACTCACCGCCCAACCGGTTGAGGAATCCGGTGAAATCGGCATAGCTGTGCCAGGCGGGCTCATCCATCAGGAGGCCAGAAATCGCAGGACCTTGATGAGGAAATCGCGCAGCTGCCGGCGGTCCACCACGCGGTCCAGCATGCCGTGCTGGAGCAGGAACTCGGACCGCTGAAACCCCCCGGGCAGTTTCTGGCGGATGGTCTGCTCAATCACCCGGGGACCGGCGAAGCCGATGAGCGCGCCGGGTTCGGCGATGTTCAGGTCCCCGAGCATGGCGAACGACGCGGTGACGCCGCCCGTGGTGGGATCCGTGAGCACGCTCAGGTACGGGACGCCGGCCTCGTCGAGCCGGGCCAGCGCCGCGCTGATCTTCGCCATCTGCATGAGCGACAGGATCCCCTCCATCATCCGTGCGCCGCCCGAGGCCGACACCAGGATCAGCGGGATCCGGCGCTCCAGCGCCCGGTCGATGGCCCGGGCGATTTTCTCCCCCACCACCGACCCCATGCTTCCGCCGATGAACCGGTAATCGAGGGCCGCGACGACCACGTCCATGCCGCCCATCCGGCCGGTGGCGCAGCGGACGGCGTCCCAGAGGCCCGTCTTGCCGTGCGTGTCCCGCAGCCGCGCCGCGTACGGTTTCTGGTCCACGAACCGGAGGGGGTCCGGCGAGCGCAGGTCGGCGTCCGTCTCCTCAAACTGCCCGTCGTCGAACAACTGCTGCAATCGCTGCAGGGAATACACTTTCAGGTGATGGCCGCACTTGGGGCACACCATCCGGTTTTCTTCCAGATCCCGGATGAAATGGGTGACCGCGCAGCCGGGGCATTTTTGAAACTGCCCTTCGGTAAGAACCCGGTGCGATGCCGAGTCCGCCTTGCGGAATTTTGAGGCCCCGTCTCGATCCGGCATTCGCGTCCCCTTCACGCCGAGTATTGAAACGAGGCCCATCTTATCGACAGCCATAAACCGAGTCAAGTGCCTTGGCCGCTGGACGGCCCGCCATTCCCATGAAAAGATTTGATTTTTTGCACAACTCTGGTTAAATATAGCCAACATTCACGTTCGGGAGGACGGTATGATCTGTCCCTTCTGCCTGAAGGATTTCCCGGCGGGATACGCCCAGTGTCCGCATTGCCTCGGACCCATGGCGGGCAATCCCCAGCCCGTCTACGCCGGCGTTTTCCGGCGGTTCTTCGCTTTTCTCTTCGACGTCCTGATCATCTCCGTCCCCGCCGTCGGCATCAATTTCGGCCTGATGTTCGCCCTCGGCCCAGACCAGCCGATGATCCCGCTGGCCGCGACATCCGCGGTGGTGGGCCTGCTGGGCATTCTGCAGCTGGTCCTGCTCCTCACTTCGGGGCAGACGATCGGCAAGAAGATGCTGGGCGCCAAGATTGTCGGCAAGGATTTCGAGAAAGCGGGAATCGGCAAAATCCTGCTGCGTGAAATCGTCGGCCGGCTTGTTTGCGGATTGACTGCCGGCATCGGTTACCTGGTCATCCTGTTCAATCCCCAACGGCGCGGCCTGCACGACATGATCGGCGGCACGGTGGTCCTGCGCAAACAGAAGGCGGGGGAGGCCCCGATCGCCGCGGCCCCCGTGCCCCAGCCGGAATTCCTGGCGGCCCCCGTGCCCCCGCCGGAGTACCTGGCGGCCCCCGTGCCGCCGCCGCCCACGCCCATGGCGCCCACCGCCGTGCCGGTCGCGGCGCCGCCGGCGCCGGAACCGGCCTTCCAGCCGCCGCCCCCGATGCCTCCAGCGCCGTCCGCCCCGGTGGTGGCCGCCCCCGTCATGCCGCCGCTCGAGCCGGTGGTTCCGCCTGTGCCCGAACCGGCACCCGCACCCGAGGTGTCCGCCGTGCCGGCCGCCGAGGCCGGCAATTGCCCCGCCTGCCACTCGCCCATCGAGGATCCCGACAGCAAGTTCTGTCTGGTGTGCGGCTATCCGATCCAGAGCGGGATCAAGATTTACAACCAGTTCTGCCCCAATTGCAAGGCGCCCGTCCCCGACGGGGCTCCCGCCTGCCCTGCCTGCAACCGGCTCATGGCGGAAATCCCGCCGCCAATGGTCGCGCCGCTGCCCGTCGAGGCGGCGGCTGAGGCCACGGTGGTGGTCTCGGCTCCCCAGATCATCTCCTACACCGCCGAAGGTCGTCAGGAAGTGTTTACCCTGCAGCTTCCACTGACCAAGATCGGCCGCAACAAGGACAACCATATCCCGCTGCCGGGTGAAAAGGCGATCTCCGGTCACCACTGTGAGATTTACATGGAAGGCACCCAGTTCTTCATCCGGGATCTCCAAAGCACCAACGGTGTGTACGTCAACAACCGTAAAGTGGATACCAGCATTCTCGCTGACGGTGACAAGATCAAGCTGGGCTTCAAAATCTTCCGGTTCAAGCAAAACTAGCCGATCCCATCACGATCGTACCCGGTTCGCGATATCGGCATACCTTGTCATCGAGCGGTGGCATCGGGTTGCTCGATCAGTCCCCGCCACCGGACCCGGTTCATTCCCCGACCGCGTCAAAAACCTGAGCAAAGCATCGGGCCAAGTGACAATAATCACAACAAAAAAGTGGGAGGAATTTTAGTTTTCAGTTGACAGAAACAGGCAACTATAGATAATTCTATATCTATAAGGTTAGATTACGCATTTTCGAGTGAGCCTTATGCATGGTTTGTTTGCCTCTCCCGATCAGCTTCCTTTTAATTCCGGGTTCCATCACGTCTTCACAAATGCGAATTCTTTTGTCAAATCAGCTTTTATGATTCTTCATAAGGAGGTCTTATGAGAAGAACCCTTCTGACGCTCCTCGTGGTCTCCTGCTTGCTGATGGGTGCGTCGGTGTTGGCCAGGGAAGCCAATCCCGGCGGACTGCAGCTGGCAGCCGCCCACCCGGACCAGGGCGACATCATCGTCCGGCTCCGCAATCACCTGATCTCCATGAACGGCATCGAAGCGGCGCTATCGGAACCGAGCTACGTCGGTTCCGAGTACTGCCTGTCCTGCCACGGCGCCTTCTCTCCGGAACTTGATGAATGGCACCACACCCTGCACGCCTTCTTTATCCGCGAGCCGAAGGGGATGTACAGCCTGCAGCCGGGCCAGGGCATCATGGCCGATTACGACAGCAACGGCCAGGATGATTTCATCCAGGGATTGGATCTCAACACCCTCACCGACACCGCCCTGGACGGCGTCAAGCCCAACGCGCCGATACTCTCCTACGATGCGGCTGCGGACAAGTATTACATCCAGCTCGGACCCGGCGGGCTCAAGCTGTGGGTGGTCGCCACCCTCGGCGGCCACAGCGTGGGCAACGGCCAGCGATTCATCTGCCGCGTGCCGGTGGCCGACGGCGACAAGCACATCGGCGGCTGGAGCCAGGCCATCTACTTCGGGCCCCTGGCCTGGAGCGGTACCGCCTACAGCGCCAGCACCACCGCCTGGTACGCCGGCAACACGCCCAAGTACGCACCCGGCGTGACCGCCGCCGACCTGGGCAACCCCACCACGGGACTTCAGGGGCAGAACTACCTGAAGAACTGCGTCGGCTGCCATATGACCGGAGTCCGCCAGGCCTGGGTCGCCGAGAGCGGCGAGTACATCGTCAACCCTTACCCGGCTTCGCTCTACCAGGAGCTGAGTCCGAACTATCCCGACCTGGACGGCGACGGGATCAAGGACCTGATCAACATCGGCTGCGAATCGTGCCACGGTCCCGGCTCCATGCACATCCTCAGCCGCGGCAATCCCGACCGGATCGTCAATCCCAAGAACATCCGGAACAACAAGGAGCGGTCAACGGTGTGCCTCCAGTGCCACGTTCGCATCGCTTCCGCCCCGTCGAAGAAATGGGGCTTCTCCTTTGATGAAGCCGCCAACACCGGCTACCGCGTCCAGAACCCGGTGATCCCGCTGGATACCTACCAGGTACCCACCGCGGCCAAATGGCCGGATGGCTGGAACTACGCCTATGCCCGCATCGACTCGTACCTGAGCAGCGGCCACTACCAGGGCAGCCACGGCATCGCCTGCAACGACTGCCACAACGCCCACCGGGAAACCGCCAATCCCGCCCAGGTGCGCGACACCATGGACCACAGCGGCGTGAACGACATCCCCTCGCTCGTGGCCAATGACAGCTTCTGCCTGTCGTGCCACAACGCGCCCTACTCCTTCCCCACCATCACTGAGCAGATGGTCAAGGAATGGGATGCCAATTTCCCGACGATCCGCGCCGCCATCGAGGAGCACACGCACCACCCCTATGGCGCCGACCGCATCATGGGCCTGTCCAATTGCATCACCTGCCACATGGCGCCCAACCAGGGGCACTCCTTCATGCCGGCCCGGCCCGAGGACACCATCACCTACCAGGCGGCCACCGGTTTCTATTCGACCGCTTCCGGTAACGTGAACTCCTGCTCCTCCGCCTGCCACCGCGGCCTGGTGCGCATCTGGCAGGACGTGCTGGTCATCCCCGACTGGACCAACAACAAGTACGGCACACCCACCGAAATCGCGCTGGCCAACCACCTGGTGGAATACTTCGGTCCCGGCGGACTGTGGTGGGACACCACCCCGGAAGCCGCCCACTAGAACGAACCGTCACATCGACTGAGTGCAACGGGCTGCCCATCGGGGCAGCCCGTTTTTGTTTGGTAATGGCGCCGGAATCAGTGAGCGAAGTCAGCGGTCCGTGTCCAGTCGATGTCCAGGCGCCGAACAGGGTTACAGCCAACGGCAGTTCCCGGCGGTGACCACGGACTTGCAAACCCTCACTGGATCAGCTTGCCCCCCTTGAGGCTTTTCGCGATGGCCGCGGCCAGCACCTGTCGCTGCGTGGCGTCGCCGCCCGTGCACCCCCAAACGAAGCGGCCCTGCCAGCCCAGCTGGATGTCGCCGTTGTACCTGTCGCGGAACGCCTTGCCGCCGGCGGCAAGAGCTCCGGCCGGCGCGTTTCCCGCGAACGCGAACCGGCTCACCACGGCCTGGGCGGACTTGGTGTCGCCGCAATCCAGGATGAATCCCTGCAGGTTCTGCCCCTTCAACTCGTACTCCGCCAGGTACGCGCCGCGGAGATATTGATAGCCCAGAAAATTCTGGGCGATGTATTTTTCCGTGTGCGCCTTTCGCCCGGCCTCGGGCAGCCGGCGAACCAGTTCCGGCATCCGGGCCGGGCCCGGAATCCGGTCGGCGATCGCCTTCCCGAACAGGTCCAGCACCACCGGCCCCTCCTTCCCCGCGCCGTCCACGGTGATCTTGACGTAACAGTCCCCCTTGAAAAAATTCAGGGTGATGATATCGCCGTATCCTTCGGCGCCGATCGCCATGAAGAATCCGTTGGTGGGACGTTCCTGGCTGTAGATGCCGAAGGCGTCGGCGGGCGAGGCGTGCTGGTAGATCTCCACGGTGGTGGTGGCGCCGTTTTTCCGTTGATAATTCTTCACCGCCAGCATGCGGAAGTTGCAGCTCAGGTAAGATTCAGCCGCGCCATTGATGTATTTGTAGAGCGACTCCGGCGCGTACAGCTCCACCTTGCCGCCGGACTGCCAGCCGGACGGAGCGGTCAGCCACTGCTCCGGACCGGCCGCCGAAGCGGGTTCGGCCAGGATCATGAAGGGAATCAGGACGACAAGAATAGCGAGTGACCATCGGGACCGAAGCATATTCACCTCTCGCACATGCCAACGGCATGCATGGATTGTGCGCCGCGACTGCGGGCCGGCAAGCTGGGTGCAAACGGTATCCGCCGCGTCGGCTCGACGCGTTCCCGGCCGGCGCGGCCCGGGATTTACCGTTATGATGCCGGCTGACGGAGAAAGTTTTCGGAACCCGCCGCTCAGCCCAGCAGGTCACGCGGCACGCCGCGCAGACGCGCGATGTCCCGGACCCGGTCCCGCACCGGGAAACCCTTGGCGCAGCGGACGTCGCACGTCGCACAGCCGGCGCACGGATCGCCGGGCAGGTCCAGCTCCGCCAGCACGTCGCGGGCCAGGCCGGGGTTCCGGTAACCGTACGCGTACATGTAGCTCCGCATCAAATCTGGAATGGGCAGTGCCGCCGGGCATTGGGGCCGGCACCGGCCGCACTGTTGGCAGTACAAGCCGGCCAAGCCCGGTTGCTCGTCGAGGTCCAGCCGCTCGGCGGGCGTCAGCTCAAGCCCGGCCATCACCTTCAGGTCGGTCTCCAACTGGTCGAAGGTGGTGAACCCCGGGATCGTGGTGTGCACGCTGGGTTCCTGCAGGACCCACTTGAGCGCGGCCGTCATGTTGATGGGCAGCAGGCGCTCGCGGTCCCAGTACACGCCGGCCTGGGTTTTCATGGCGACAATCCCGAGCCCCGCCCCGGCCGCTTCGACGATCGCCTGGCGCACTGCCGCGCGGTGGTCCTGGCGGAAATTGTAGGCGGTGAGCACCACGTCGTAGAAGCCGCTGTCTTTCGCGGCACGGAGGACTTCCGGCTCGTTGGAGTGAGTGGAGACTCCGATGAAGCGCGCCTTGCCCGACTCCTTGATCTGGTTGGCCACCTCGAGCATGGCCTCGTCGAGCACCCCCGCCCGGCTGGACACGTTGTGCAGGTACAGGATGTCCACGTAATCCGTGTCCAGGCGGCGCAGGCTGATCTCGAGCATATCGAGGTAGCGCGCCTTGCGCCGGGCGCCGTCGTCCCCGCCCGGCGGCGGGACCTTGGTGGCCAGCACCACGGCATCCCGTTTGACCGTCTTCAGCGCCTGCCCCACCATCTCCTCGTTCCGGCCGTTCTGGTAGCCGTGGGCGGTGTCCACGTGGTTGATGCCCGCGGCCAGCGCCGCCTCGACCAGGCGGGGGTTGTCGGCGTTCATCACGCCCATGCCCACGATGGACACGTTCAGGCCGGTCCGCCCCAGTGTCCGGGTGATCACCGGGCCCTTCGCCGGTGGTGCCGGTGCGGGTTCCGGCGAATGGGTGACCGGTTCCGGTGTGCGGCCGCAGGACGCGCCCAACGCCACGCCGGCCAGGCCGGCCAGACCCGCCTTCAGGAGCGTCCGCCGTTCCATGCTGTTGGACTCATCGCCCATGGTCACCTCCCGAAAATGTCGGCTGGATCTGAACGCTGGTATTATTGTACGGTCGCCGGCGGCGAAAAGCAACGCGGCGCCGGCACCTGGGGCCCCCGCACGCGCCTATGGCTTCCGGGTGAGATCCTCCGGATTACACTGCATCCAGCCGGCTGGTCTTCTTCTGCCTCACCCCGGCTCAGCCCACATCAGGCGGCTCTGGTCGACTGATTCGATCGCCAGTCCTCCCGGGAGCCCGGTCACGCAGATGCATTCCCGTTGCGCCGTCCGCGGCTGATACTGTACAATCGGTTCAAGTTGATCCAGACCGTCCTGTTACGATCAGAACCGGCGTGCGCCTTTGCAGGCATTGACGGCGCACCTGACGACAATCCACCGGGAGACCCGGAATGATCGGCCGCACCGTCACCCATTATCGGATCCAGGAAAAACTCGGCGGCGGGGGCATGGGCGTGGTCTACCGGGCCGAGGACCTGAAGCTGGGCCGGACGGTGGCGCTGAAGTTCCTGCCGCCCGAGACGGTGCGGGACGACGAGGCCAAGCGGCGCTTCTTCCACGAGGCCCGTGCCGCCGCGGCGCTGGATCACCCCAACATCTGCACCGTCTACGAAGTCGATGAAACACCGGAAGGCGAAGTCTTCCTCGCGATGGCTTGCTATGACGGAGAGACGTTGAAGGATCGGATCGCCCGCGGGCCGCTCCCGACGGCAGAGGCCGTCCGCATCGCTCTGCAGGCGTGCGACGGATTGGTCCGCGCGCATCAGCGAGGCATCGTCCACCGGGACATCAAGCCGGCGAACATCATGCTGACGGCGGACGGCACCGTGAAGATCGTTGACTTCGGCCTGGCCAAGCTGGCGGGACAGACTGCGCTCACCCGGACCGGCACCACCCTGGGCACCGTCACCTACATGGCGCCGGAGCAAGCGCGGGGAGCCGCCGTGGACGGGCGGGCCGATGTCTGGGCTTTGGGGGCGGTGCTTTACGAGATGCTCACCGGCCGGCCGCCCTTTGCCGGCGAATACGCGCAGGCGGTCATCTACTCCATCCTCAACGAGGCGCCCGAGCAGCCTTCACACCTGCGGTCGGACCTGCCCGCCGCTTTGGAGACTGTGATCGCCCGGGCGCTGGCCAAGGACCCGGAGCAACGGGTTCCCGGAGTCGCCGAGCTGGCCGCGGCGCTCCGCGCGCTCGGCCTCGATCCGTCAACATCCCCTCCACTTGCGGAAACACAACCGCTGGTAGTTACTCCCGGAACAGCCTCAGGCGCCCAGCCAGCCGGTTCAGATGAAGGCGCTAGCATCTCCGCGGGGATGGCCAGGCCCCGCCCTCCGTGGTGGTTGTACGCCGCCGCGATCCCCTTTGTTTGCTATACCCTCTTTATGATCTTCCAGTATTTCTTCGGACTGGAAAGCCCTGGTTTTTTGTACAGTCGTTCGGACAGCGGGATTCTGCTCACCGAGGTCAGTGAGAATTCCGCCGCGGTCCGGGCGGGACTCCAGGCCGGCGACCGGATCGTGACCGTGGACGGCCACCCGGCCTCATGGGATGTGATGAGGCACTTTTATTTTCATGCCGAGGGAGGGCGGGAGTATCGTTTGGAATATGTCCGCCAGAAAATCCCTCGGACCGCCACGCTCGTTCTCGGACCGGTGCCTTGGCGCTACTGGCTCAGTCAGGACGGGCTGAACGAGCTGGGTCACATTTTCATTTCGCTGGTGTTTATTGTCCTCGCGGTTTTGATCGCCTTCTCCCGCTCAAGAGATTCTGTGGCCCTCACCGGCGCCCTCTGGATGGCCACGTGGAGCATCCCCATCACCTGGCTGCTCATGGGGGTGCCGCCGGGTTTCAACAGGATCATCGGTCAGTTTCCCCTTCCGCTGGCGGTCGCCATCCTGCTGGCCCCGATCATCTCCATCGGTCTTTCCGCCGAGCTCGGTCTCATTTTCATGGCATCGTTCCCGCGGCGGATTTTCCAGGCGCGCTGGATTTACATCGTGCTGTGGCTGTCCGCCATTCCCCGGTTTCTCATCATGGGGTACGCGATATTGAAGACCCACTTTTCGACCACTCCTTTCGTGCAATGGCCCGGGGTGCTCCAGGTATTCGGATCGATCCGCGCCTTGTACTGGATCGGCGCCATCTGTCTATTGATTTACAGTTTCCGGACCCTGCGGGATAAAAATGAGCGGCGGCGGTTGCGTCTCCTGTTCATCGGCTTCTGCGCCTTTTTCATCCTCGGCCTGCTTCACACTCTCTGCTCCTTCCGGATGTGGGAGTTTCAAAGAACATTGATCATCTTCTATTGGAACACTCCCCTGCCCCTGGTGGTGTCGCTGCTCCTGGCGATGTCGGTGGGCCTGATAGCCGTGGCTATCGTCAAGCACCGGCTGTTCGGCCTGCGGATGATGATCCGCCGGGGACTGCAGTACGCGGCAGCCCGGGGGCTCCTTCTGGGCCTCGCGCCCGCCTGCGCCGCGGTCCTCGTGGGCGATCTCCTGCTCCACGCCGACCAGCCCCTCGGCGCCATCCTGGCTTCCAGAGGATGGTTCTACGCCGCTCTCGGGATCGGCGGCGCAGCCGCCCACTTCAACCGGAAAACGTGGCTGGAAGCCCTGGACCGACGGTTCTTCCGCGAGCGCTACGACGCCCGCCGGATCCTGGCCGACCTGGTCCAGGAAATCCGCCAGGCCGGCGATGCCGCCTCGGCCGCCCGGCAGGTGACCGCCCGGATCGCCGCGGCGCTCCATTCAGAATACGCCGCCTTGCTGGTGAGGGATCCGGAGGCGCCGGCCTTCTACATAATGGCCGCGTCCTGTGGGCCATCCGCCTCGACATTCTCGACGCCGGCGGATCCTTCCACCCTGGCCCTTCACCAGATACCGCTCCCGGCCTCGGGAAAGCTGATCACACTCATCCGCGTGCTGGAGAAGCCGGTGGAAATCAGCATGTCGGAATCCAACTGGCTCCGGAAACAGCTTCCCGCGTCGGAGACGGAGTGGTTGCAACAGGTCCGGATCGAATGGCTGTTCCCGGTACGCCTCGGCGCCGATGGCGCGGAAATCCTGCTGGCGCTCGGCCCGAAGCGTTCGGAGGAGCCGTACTCGCAGGAGGACCAGGACCTGTTGACGGCCGTGACCGGCGCCCTGGCCCTCCGCCTGGACACGCCGTCCGCTCCCGTGCCGCCCCAGCCGTGGGCGCCGGCTCTGCGCTGACCACCACCTGCCTCAAGCAAAACGGGCATCACCGCCCGGCGGAGATGCCCGTGTATATTTGGTGCCGATGGCCGGACTTGAACCGGCACGCCCCTTGCGGAGCCAGGGATTTTAAGTCCCTTGTGTCTGCCATTCCACCACATCGGCAGCATTTCTCTCACCACAAAGGCACAAAGAACACAAAGGAAAACAATGAGTTGCGGGCCACACCAAGCCTCGCCCGCCATCTTGTCTTTGGCCAGACTATTATAAAGGGACGGTGGCCTGGACACTAAAAATTCTTTGTGTCCTCTGTGAACTCTGTGGTGAAAAAAGAAGGGAAAAATGGAGGCGGCGAGCGGACTCGAACCGCTGAATGGAGGTTTTGCAGACCTCTCCCTTAGCCTCTTGGGTACGCCGCCTCAAAGAACCGAGGGGACAAAAAAGAGCCCATGCCGGGCTCTGGAATCTTTGAAAAAATCTGGAGCGGGAAACGGGATTCGAACCCGCGACTTCAACCTTGGCAAGGTTGCACTCTACCACTGAGTTATTCCCGCTCACCAAGGCGGGGATTCTAACAAAGCCGGCTTGGGCTGTCAACACCAAATCTGCCCCGATCCGCCACGCGGCGGCCGGCGACCGCCCGCCCGAGGGCGTCCGCGTCTAACGGCCCAGCAGGTCCAGCGCCACGCGGCAGACCAACTGGCAAAAATCGACCAGTTGGGCTACTTCCACGAACTCGTTGGTCACGTGAAACGCCTCGTCGTCCCCCGGGCCCCACCCCACGGCGATCACGCCGTGGACGTTGAGCACCTTGGCGAACGTGCCGCCGCCCATCCCGAACACCTCGGGCCGAAATCCCAGAACCTCGCCGCACTGCCGCTGGATGGCGTGGACCACGGGATTGTCCGGATCCACCTGGTGCGGCTCGGTCCAGGCCTGGAACTCGAGCTTGAACTCCCCCGCCTCTTCCCGGCAACAGGCCAACAGCTGGTCCTCCACCTGCTGGCGTGTCATCCCGGGCACCGTGCGGATGTCCAGGTAGGCGACGCATTCCCCTGGCACGATGTTGGGTGCGGCGCCGCCGTGGATCTCGCCCAGGTTCAGGGTGGGCGCGCCCAGTTGCGGGTGCACGTCGTGAACCAGCTGCAGCGTTTCGATGCGGGTCACCAGACGGGCCATCCGGTAGACGGCGTTGACGCCGCGCTCCGGCGTGGAGCCGTGGGCCTGGCGTCCGATCGACGTGATCTTGACCACGGCGCGTCCCTTCTCGGCGATGTCGATCCGCTTCATGTTTTCGCCGATATCCGGGATGATGGCCCAGGTGGGGTTGATCCGCTGCTCTTCCATCAGGAATCCGATCCCGAAATCCGCACCGTCCGGATCGGTGGCCTCCTCGTCGGACAGGGCGGCGATCTGAAGCTCGCCCGCCAGCGCGTCCTCACCGACGGTCTCCTTCAGGATGCGGGCGGCCAGCAGGATCGCGGCCAGCGGCCCCTTGTTGTCCAGAACGCCGCGGCCGAAGGCCTTGCCGTCGCGGACGGTGACCGTGTACGGATCCGAATCCCAGCCGTCGCCGGGCGGGACGATGTCCATGTGACCGGCCAGAAGCAGCCGCTGCCCCGTCCGGTCCCGGCCGAGCCGGCCGATCACGTTGGGCCGGCCCTCATGCCGGGCGTGCACGTCGTAGCGGACGCCCCACCGGTCGAACTCGCGGGTGACGATCTCCGCCACGCGGTATTCCTCGCCGCGGAACTGGAGGTACGGGTGCTCGGCGAGCTTCTCGCTCACCACGTTGACCGTCCGCTGGGCCACCATTTCCGACAGCAAGGCCAGCAGGTCCTCGGCGATTCGGGACCGGTTCTGCTCAAAGTAATCATGGATTGACTGGCTCATCATTCACTCCCCACCGATCAAATTCAGGAATAAAACTCATTTCACCACAAAGTCACGAAGGACACAAAGAATCTTTGACTGTTTTTGACGGCGCCTGAACCCGGAGACACGAACCGGCCGGGTCAGGTCTCCTCGGGAGTGCGGAGGTGGGTGAATTCCACCACAAAGCGGCAGCCTTGCGGCTGGACCGACTCGGCCCGAACCGCGGCTTCGTGATCATCGAGGATCTTCTTGACGATGGTCAGCCCCAGCCCCATTCCCTCTTTTTTCGTGGAGAAGTAAGGCAGGAAGAGGTTCTCCCAATGTTCATCGGCAAGTCCCCGGCCCTCGTCCTCGACGCTGAGGTGCACCCGGCGGCTCTCTTCCCGGTAGGCGGTGATTACCGTGATCCGACCGTCGCCGCCGGCCTCGGCCACGGCGTCCGCGGCGTTGCGAAGCAGGTTGTTGATGACCAGCCGGATCAGCTCCCGATCCAGGTAGACCGGCGGCAGGCCGGGATCCAGAACCAACGCCACGCGCCGCTCCGGATGGGCGACGCGGAAGGCCGCCGTCGCTTCGTCGACCAGCTGATTCAGGTTGACCGGCAGCATCACGGGGTTGGGCAGCCGGGCGAAGCGGCTGAACTCCTCCACCAGGTACTTCAGGTTGCCGGTTTCCGACTGGACGGTGGCCAACCCGTCATCCAGGAGCTGGCGGAAATGGCCGACCGATTCGCTGCCCGGCAGGGCGCCTTCGTCCTGCAGACGCCCGAACTGCTTGCGGATCCGTTCCACAAAGAGCTGGATGGGGGTGAGCGGATTTTTGATCTCGTGGGCCAGCCGCTTGGCGACCTCCTGCCAGGCCGCCGCTTTTTCCGTCCGGATCAGGTCGCTGACGTCGTCGAAAACCACGACGTAGCCGGTCACCCGTCCCTCGGTGTCGCGCATGGCTGACACGGTGACGGCAAAGTGCATGGTCCGCTTGCCGGTCTCGAACGTGATTTCCCGGCTGACCCGCTGGTGGAACTCGGCCTCCTGGAGGAGCCGTTGCAGCTCGGGCATCTTCTCCGGCGGAATCACTTCCTGCAGGTGCGTGACGCCGTCCTGGACGCGGCGCTGTTTGAGGAGGTGGCGCGTGGCGGTATTGGAGCTGGTGATCCGCAGATCGGCGTCCACCGAAACGACACCCGTGGCCACGCTGTCCAGCACGGTCTGGATGAACGTGTTGCGCGCTTCCAATTCCTGGTTCATCCGGGTCAGCACGGCGTTGGCCTGCTCGATGGCCGCCTGGCCGCGGGCCAGTTCCTCCGTCATCCGGTTAAACGACTGAATCAGCGTGCCGAACTCGTCGCTGGATTCCCACTCGATGGGCCGGCTCCAGTCGCGCGCCGCCACCCGCTGCGATCCCTCGATCAGGGCTTGCACCGGTCCCGTGATCTGCTTGGAGATGTAAATCCCGAACCAGACGAAGGCGAACAGGAGGCTGATGCCGGCGAAGCTGACGATCAGGAGATACTGCCAGCGGAGCAGTTCCACCTGGTTTTTCAGCCGGAAATATTCCTGGTACGCCCTGATGATCAGGTAAGACCGATAGGCCACGGAGCCGGGCAGACCCTTCAGAAAAACCAGAATGCCCCGGTCGTCCCACGGGCTCGGCGCAAAACACACCACCACGTCCCGGTCCGGATGATTTTCCACGAAGTGGGCGATCTCGCCGGGGCGCACATTCCGCACCACCAGCGCCGGATCGCTCAGCGTCACCGCCGGCCGCCCACGATCCGGCGGGGCGCTGTCCTGGCGGCGCACGCGGCCCCTGGCGTCCAGCAGCAGCACGGCGTCCAGCCGGCGGCGCCGGCGGAAATCGGCTACATCCTCCCAGGCCAGCGCGCCGCTGGCGGCGTCGCTCCGAAAATCGGCCATTTCGCCCCGGACGCCGTCGATGGCGGTGATGTAATACGAGCGGGCCAGCTCCTCCGAGTGGCGAAGGATCTCTTCGGCCGGCGCCGAAAACCACTGGCTGATGCTCCGGTTGATGACGGTGTACGCCAGGAAGACGAACAGCCCCGTCGGGACAATGGCCAGCGCCAGGAACGCCAGCGTGAGCTTGGTCTTCACGCTGGCGAACACCGTCCGCTCCCGTTTCTCGAAGAACGTCTTCACCAGGTAACGGGCGAGCACCAGCACGAGCACCAGGATGAACAGCACGTTCATCACCGTGAGCACGGCCAGCAGGATCGCCTGCAGGTTGAAGGTGGGCGATTCGATCCCGCCGCCGCCCAACTGGTACTGAGTGAAGAGCAGCGCGGCCAGCGCCAACAGGATCCCCAGGGCCAGCAGGGTGATCTTCAGCTTGGTGAGCGGTGGCGGCGTCTGCTTCATGGGCATTGGACCGACTGGCGCTTCCACGGCGTGACGGTTTCCAGCGGAATGACGAGCAGCAGCTTCTTCCGCTGAAGCACCACTCGCGCCTGGATGTAGGCGCCCGGCTTCAGTTTTCCTGCCGACCCGATGACCAGGGGCGGCTCGGTGACGGTCGTCAGCCATTCAACGGCATCGTCCAGCCCGCTGAAGATCAGGGCGGATGATTCCCGGCCGTCAATCGTGGTCACGCCGAAATACTGCCGGGTGCGGGGATCGCCCGACAGCCGCTTGAGGAGCACGGCCCCGGCGACGAACTCATCGAACCAGATGCTCCGCTCGCCCCGCAACTCCGACTCGTAACGGAAGACCACCGCTTCGCCGCCCTCCAGCAGCTGGCGAAGGGCTGCCCGGTCGATGGCCTGGATGCGGCACCGCAAGGTGACGGTTTGGGAATCGCACTCGCAGCTCAGGTCGATCAGCTCGCCCTGCTCGCTGGTGAATACGTTCAGCAAACTCCAGACGGACAGCAGGACGACCAGCGGGATCTTCATTGGCGCTCGGGCTCCTTCGGCGCCCGGCCGTCATGGACGATCCGGCCGCCGACCACAGTCAGAAGCACCCGGGTTTTCAGGATATCGCGTTCCGGGACCTGCAGCAGGTCCTGATCGGTCACCGTGATGTCCGCCCACTTGCCCGGCGCCAGCACGCCCTTGTCCTTCTCCTGGAAGGCGGCGTACGCGCTCCATTCCGTCATGCCCCGCAGGGCTTGTTCCCGGGTCATCCGCTCCATGGATGTCCAGCCTCCCGGCGGGTGGCCCGCTTTGTCCGCGCGGGTGACGGCGGCATAGAAGCCGAGCAGCGGGTCGGGCGCCTCCACCGGGAAATCCGAGCCGGTGGGAATCACCACACCCGTGCGGATCAGGGTCTGCCAGGCGTATGCGTAACGGGCCCGTTCCGGTCCGAGGCGATGGGCCGCCCACGGCATGTCGGACGTGCAGTGGGTGGGTTGCATCGACGGGATCACGCCGAGCGCATGGAAACGCGGGATGTCGGCCATCGCCAGCACCTGCGCGTGCTCCACCCGGAAGCGCCGCTCGCGTCCGTCGGGCACGCCGGCCAGGGCGCGCTGGTACGCGTCCAGGACGGTCCGGTTGGCCCGGTCGCCGATGGCGTGGGTGCACGCCTGAAACCCGTAGCGGGCGCACAGCCGGGCGATACGTTCCAGAGTTTCGGGCGGGTTGACCGGCAAACCGCACGTGTCGGGTCGGTCGGTGTATGGCGTCAGCAGCCAGGCGCCCCGGGAACCCAGCGCGCCGTCGGCATACATCTTCACCGCCCGGATTGTCAAAAGTCCGGCGGCGTCCTGCAAGACGCCGGCGGCGAGCTGGCTCTCCAGCCACGCCTCGTCTCCCTCCAGCATGGCCCAGATCCGGATGGGCATCTGGTTCGCCTGCAGCAGGGCCCGGTATTCCGCCAGCTCTGTAGGCCCGATGCCGGCATCGTGAACCTGGGTGAGCCCCAGGGTGGCGCAGCGTTTCATCGACTGCTGCAGGCGACGGCGGATTTCGTCGGGCCGCGCCGCGGGGATTTTCGATTCGATCAGGTCGGACGCGCGATCCACAAAAATCCCGGTGGGGCGCCCGGCTTCATCCACGAGGATCTCGCCCCCGTCAACCGGAACGGCCCGGTCCCCCAGGCCGGCCATTTCCATCGCCCGCCGGTTACTCCAGATCGCGTGGCCGTCCACCCGCGTCAGGACCACCGGATGATCGGGGGCGGCAGCCGTGAGGCTGGCGTGAGTGGGGAACCGCTTGTCGAGCCACCGGTTCTGATCCCAGCCGCGGCCCAGGATCCAGTCGCCGGCCGGTGTGGTCGCGGCCGCCAGCCGCACCTGCGCGGCCGCTTCAGCTTCGCTCGCGGCGCCGGTCAGGTCCAGGATCTCCATGGCCCGGCCCAAGCCCCCCACGTGCGCGTGGCTGTCCACGAAACCCGGGTAGGCCGTCGCGCCGGCCAGGTCCACGATCACGGTCCGCCCGCCGGCCAGCGGCGCAACTTCCTCCCAGGAACCGACGGCCATCACCCGGTCGCCCCGGATGGCCAGGGCCGACGCCGTCGGGCGCGCCGCATTCAACGTGTAAATGACGCCGTTTTTCAGAATACGGTCGGCCGGTTCATCGGCCATCGCGGCGCTCCAGAGAAGGGTAAAAACACATAGCATCACCCACCGTGTTTGCATATAATAGCCCCGCCTTTGAGGATTTTCGGGGCCATTGTAGCCGAAAGCAAGGACGCATTCAACGCCGATGCCCGACCACGAAGACTACCGATCCCTGTTCGCCGAGTATTTCGACGCCCGGTGCCCGGACTGTCAGAACTCCCGCTGGGTGGTGGAAGACGGCGTTGCCCGCCGGTGCCACTGCTTCACCGAAGAGTTGGGGGAACACCGTCTGGCGTTCGCCGGCATCCCCCCTTCCTACCAGCGGTGCCATCTGGACAATTTCATCCCGCAGAACGCCAAGCAGCGCGAAGCGCTCTCGTTCGTGGAAATGTTCATCACCTCCTTCCAGCGGGGTGAGGCGCTGGGACGCGGGCTGCTGATCCGCGGCCCCGTGGGCGTTGGCAAGACTCATCTGGCCGTTGGCGTCCTGCGACGCCTCATCGAGCAGGGCTTCACCGGACGGTTTCAGAACTTTTTGCACCTGATCGAACAGATCCGGCAGAGCTTCGATGAAAGCGGCGCGGACATCGAGAACAAGCTGTTCCGCCGGCTGAGCCGCTGTCAGGTGGTCCTGCTCGATGAGCTGGGAGCCACCCGCCCCACCGAGTTCGTTTTCAACAAGCTGTACGACATCATCAACTTCTGCTTCGACCAGCGGATTTCGGTGCTGTTCACCACCAATTATTTGGACCACGCGGTCCGACCCGGCTGGTCGTCTTCATCTTCCTCCCCGGCCGCCGGAGCCGGCGACTCGGCGCCGGACGAGCCGTCCGGTCCGGGTTCCGCCGCGGCGTACACCCTGGCCGAGCGGATCACCCAGCGGCTTTACTCGCGAATCATGGAACGCTGCACCGACGTGGTGCTGCAGGGGCCGGACTACCGCCTCCGCCACAAGGGCCGGTACTGAAATCCCGTCAAGAGTGGGAATCGAATGATAGACGGCGGATCACGCCGCCGTCAGCCTTTGACTTCGATCTTCTCGAAGGTGAGCAGCACCCTGGAATCGACCTGTTTGCCGTTGGTGATGGCGGGGAACACGATGGATGAGTCGATCATGTTCCGAACCTTGATCGCCGTCCCCGTGTCGCCGCCGGAGATGGACTCGACTTCGGCGCTGCCGTCGGACCGGACATGGGTGAGCACGCCCAGGCGGTCGGACGCCAGCTTCTGAAAGTCGTTTTCCGCGAACATCTTGACCGCGACCGTACTGATCCGGGGTTGATACACCTGGTCGGACGAAATCCGCTCGGGCGAAAAATCGTAGAGGTTCTGAAGGTACTGGCGCTCCACCAGGGTCTCGGCCATGCCGTCACCGGCAGGATCACCCAGAAAGCTCTGCAGGTTCGCAAGACCGGTCGGTGAATAAACCAGGAGCGAGATGGCGAGGAAGAACAACACCGTGATGGGCACCGCCAGGAAGACCGTCCGCAAATGCTCGGCCATCGAAAACTCGAGCAACCGGAACTGCAGGGTCGCAAACCAGCTGGACTGCGGGGGGCGGGAGGCGAAATGGAGCCGGGCGTTCAGCACGTACGTCAAGCGGAGGGGCGCCGCGACGGCCGGCAGGCACCGGATCATGTCACGAGCTTCGGTCATCCGGGCGAGGTACATCCGGCACGCGGCGCAGCGCGTCAGGTGCCCGCTGAGATCCAACTCGTCGTTGGCGGCGAGTTCGTTGTCGATGTGTTCGTGAATCAGAATTTTATAGTTGTCGCAATCCATATCGATACCCTTAGAGATAACTGTCCATCAATTCCCGCAATTGCTCGCGCGCCCGGGCGATCCGGCTTTTAACGGTGCCCAGGGAAAGCCCGAGGCAGTTGCCGATTTCCTCGTAGGTCATTTCCTCAATATCGCGCAGCAGCAGCACCATCCGGTATTTGAACGGCAGCCGGTCCAGGCACCGCTGCAGATTCTTCCGCACTTCCCGAACCGCGCACGCCTGCTCCGGGCTCTGGGTCGCACCGCTCAGGGACAGATTGAGTCGGGTCAGCGCCGCATGGTTCAGTTCATGGATCGAGACGGTGCTGCCCCGGCGCCGCACGCGCCACCAGCGTTGCCGGTTGGCGGCCTTGTTGGCCACGATCCGGTAGAGCCAAGTCTTGAGGGCCGCCTCGCCGCGGAAGGTATCCAGCTTCCGGTAAACGGTCATGAAGACATCCTGGGTCAGCTCGAGGGCGTCGTCGAAGTGGCCCAGCAGACGGTAGGCCAGGCGAAAAATCATGTCGTGGTATTCGGAATAGACATCCTCAAAACGGTAGCTCGCGCACGCTGCGCGAACCGCAACCATATCGGCATCCGAATACGGCAGAATCAGCTTTGATTCCGGGATGTCCTTCAATGTCAGATCCTGGGTAGCCATTGCCGGTTTCTCCCGAAGTCCTATACATTTAGACAGCAGGTTCGGGAAAAAGTTCCGTGCACTGGAATTATAGCATACGCAGCGGACAATGAATTGCATTGACAGATCCGGATTCGATCTATACTATCGAATTCAGATCATGAGCTAAGTGACTGATTCATGAGTGCATTGCTCAATTATTATTATTATTGATTTTGGGCGGTGCCTTCCCGTGCGGAAGGCGTGAACACCACCCCCGCAGCGTCTGATCAATCCAAAACACCGGCTGTGTGTTTAGCAACCTTCATACAGGAGGCCTTATGAAACGGTGTCTCGCGTTTCTACTGCCGGCCTCCATCGTCCTGCTGATGGGCTTCGGCCTGGCGGCTGACGCCGCCAAGCCGGCTCCCGCCGAGGCGCTCCTTTCTGAAACAAGCCGCCAGTGTGCCGGCTGCCACGAAGAGTTGTACAACCACTTCGTGTCCGCCAACGCGCATGCCCGGCTGAAATCGTTTGAGTTGGGAGCCGGCCCCGGGGGATGCGAAGCCTGCCATGGGAACGCCCAAAAACACCTCGATTCGGGAGAGAAGACCGACATCTTCTCCTTCGGAGCGGCGGAGGAGGCGAAAACCAACGGAATGTGCATGACCTGCCACAAAACCGGTGAGTTTTCGCGGTGGGCCCACGGCGCGCATGCCCGCAACGGATTGGCGTGCACGGAATGTCACACCATTCACAAGGGCAAAGGACGAACGGCCGGCAACCAGACGGTATTGTGCGGCAGATGCCACGCCGACATCAAAGCCAAAATGAATTACCCCTCCCACCACCCCGTGCGCGAAGGCAAAATGGGATGCACCAGTTGCCACACCCCGCACGCCGGAACCGCGATCGGTTCGCTGAGAACCGCCGAGCGCAAGAACGATCTGTGCCTGAAATGCCACAGCCGCTACCAGGGACCGTTCGTTTTCGAGCACGCGCCGGTGGCTGAAGACTGTACCATCTGCCACGCCCCGCATGGCACGGCGGCCAACAACCTGCTGGCGCAGAACGAACCGTTCCTCTGTCTGCAGTGCCATTCCGCCCATTTCCACACGGCCCGAATCGGCGATTCAACCCCGCACAGCGGGCCGTCGGGTGACGCCTCCAACCGCTGGGGCGCGACGGGCTGGATTCGCGCCTACGGCACCAAGTGCACCCAGTGCCACTCCCGCGTCCACGGCTCTGACCTGCCGTCCCAGGGCATCAGCGGCCGCGGCGGCAACCTGAGCCGGTAGTAGAGGAGGCCGCGCATGAAAAATCATCGCACGTTCATCGCGCTCATCGTGACGGCGCTGGCTATCCCGGTTCTCGCCCAGGGCGGCGCCACGCGCACGGAAGGCAAGTTCCTGATCGGCGTCACCGGGGACGACCTGGACCGGTACATCGGCCGGGCCGCCGAATACGAGATCGCCGACCAGGGTGTCCGGCCGTGGATCAAGGCTTACCTGGAACTGCAGCAGCGGGATCTGTATCTCGAGATGGCCGCGGCGCACAGCGGCAATCCCGACGACCAGTTTTACCGGGTCCGTCTCAACGCCGCCAGGGTCTGGGACAGCCAATTCACCTACCGGCGGTTCCTGCACCGCCTGGATCACGATCCGCTTGAAAACATCGACACCACCCAGGTGGCCGGCCATCTGTACACCTATGCCGACGACCTGGCCCCCGCCCATGACTACCGGATCACTTACAGCGAAATCGCATTTCTGAACGAATTCAGGATTCCGCAGGCGGAATGGCTTTCGCTCCGGTTCGACTACAACCGCCAGCAGCGCGAGGGCGCCCACCAGTCCACCCAGCTCAACCATTGCTCCTCCTGCCACGTCACCGGCCAGGTCCGGCCCGTGGACGAGGCCCAGGATGACTTCAAGTTCCGGGTGGCCGTGGACACCGCCCGGGCCGGCGGATCCTACACGTTTCAGTACCGCCGCTTCAGCGATGCGACGGGGTCCCTGCCCTACCTGTTCGACGAGGCGGTCCATCCCGGCACCCGTATGGACGTCTTCACCAACCGGATTCTCTACGATCGGACAAACGGCGAGCTGCCCATCAGCCAGGTGCCCGACACCAACAAGATGCTCCACGCCCTCAAGGCCTACTACCACATCGACGACCGCAACACGGTGACCGGGGCCTTCCTTTACTCCGAGGTCGAGAACGAGACCAGCGACCTTAAGATCCTGTCCCGCAACTACACCGGCCGCTACACCGGGTCGTTCGGGCACGGCATCACCCTCAACGCCCGGTTCCGGTACTCGAACATCGACAACGCCACGACCTATGTGGAACTGCCCGACCCGGTGGCCAACGCCGGCCCGCAAGCGGGGCGGACCTACGCCGAAGCGTACCCGTCGTTTGGCGGCGCGTCGTTCACCCGCTTTTCGGCGATGTCGCGGGAGGACACCGAGTTCGACGCCGACCTGAGCGTGCCCCTGCCCGGCCGGAACCGCTTCGTGGCGGAGTACGATTTCGAGGACACCGCCCGTGACTATTTCGAGACGGGCACCACCCGCGAACACCGGTTGACCTTCACGTTCCGCACCGACCAACGCCGGGAGCTGGCCGGTTGGGTTCGCTACCAGGCGGCGTTTATCGACAATCCCTTCGCCAACCAGCAAGCCGCCGTGGAAGAGGTGCTCCAGCCGTTTTCGACGCCGGGTGCCGTGCCGTTCCCGGGCGTCCAGTATTTCCAGCTATACGCCTCGCGTCAAGCCACTCTCACCAACCAGCCCGCCATGGTCCACGACCTGAAGGTCAGCGGAACCTGGAAACCGGTCCAAAACGCCGGCCTGAACGTGGCCTATAACCTCAAACACTCGACCAACGACGAGCTGAATTTCTCGGATTGGTCCCAGACGGTCCATGCCATCGGCGCCGACGCCTGGTATACCCCCGACGAGAGAGTGACGCTCAACGCCGGCGTCCATTACACCGACTACGAGACGGAGTCGCTGTTCGTGCAGCCCGTCTGGAATGGTTGAGCGGCCGGCGTCACGACGGGCCAGTTTGGCTCGTTATACGACCCGATGGACTACCGCGGCCATGACACCCACGCGTTCTTCACCGCCAATTTCATCCCCCGCGACCGCCTGCGCATCTACGCGGAATTCGCCTTCAACCAGGTGGACGAGGGTCTCGACGGGATCTCGATCAACATGGCCCAGGTCCCCGGCGTGCCTCCGGGCAACCTGTTCGACTACCATCTTGACGAAACCCTGGGCGCCTATTCCAACCTCGACGTCCGCCACATCACGGGCAAGTACGGGTTCTCCTACGAGTTCGCCAACGGCATCACCCTGACGTCATACCTGAAACACGACGACTACAACGACAATTCCCCGTACCTGTTCGACGCCACCGGAACCGTGGTCAGCGTGGTGGCCGGGCTGGGTTACACGTTCTGATTCGCACGGACGAACAGTCCGTTTAGAGCCGCCGGCCGTCCGCCGGCGGCTCGTTTTGTTTTCCGCCGCCTCGCCGCGGGGCTTTGCAGTTGCATCCCCCTGCATTTACTGATAAGATTTCATTCAAGATCGTTAGCATCCACACACCGGGCGGCATGCTGAAGATACCTTGTCGGTCGTCAGTCCCGGCGAACGTGTGATCTTTGAATTATGAATGACGATTTCCGGAGCGGCGGCGGCAAACGCTTCCGCGCCTGGCGCGGGAGAGGAAAGTCCGGACTCCACAGGGCGGTGCGCCTCCTAACGGGAGGGAGGGGCGACCCTACGGAAAGTGCAACAGAGAGCAGACCGCCGATGGCCCACGCGGCTCAGGCAAGGGTGAAACGGTGGGGCAAGAGCCCACCAGGCCCGGTGGCGACACCGGGTGCTTGGCAAACCCCGCACGGAGCAAGGCCGAATAGGAAGGCGTTTGAGGCCGGCCCGGCCGATGCCTTCGGGTAGGCCGCACGAGCGCCGGGGAGACCCGGCGCCCAGAGGAATGTTTGCCCCGCTTTTCCACGGAGAAGCGGAACAGAATCCGGCTTACAAGCCGCTCCGGAATTTTTCTGAAGTTGGATTTTCGATCCGTCTAATGTTCAAACCAAATATAAGGAGATTGCATCATGGGCGAACCTGGTTTCTGGATGGGCGATGACGCCAAGAACACCCCGATTCCCGCGGACCGCGTGATCAAGGCGGACCCGGTGAACCGGCTGCTGGCCGCTTTGATCGACTGGGTCATCACGATGGCGGGCATGATCCTGTGCATCCTGCCCGGCCTGGCATACGCCCTCTGCAAGGACACGCTGTACGACGGCCGGAGTTTCGGCAAGAAGGTCATGGGGCTGCAGGTCATCAACGCCCAGACACTGACTCCCTGCAAGCTGATGGAATCGGTTATCCGCAACGTTTCCCTGATGATCCCGGTATTCGGCCTCATCGACGCCGTGATGGTGTTCATCGATCCCGACGGCTACCGTTTCGGCGACAAGTGGGCCACAACCCGGGTTATCGAAAACAAGTAGTCCGACCCGAACACTGAACAGGAGGCACTCACCATGACGGATGCGGAACTCCAGAAAAACCGGTTCATCGCCCTGGCCATCGACATCGGCGCGATCTTCGCCGTGGTGGTTGTGGTGGTGATTCTGAACATTGTCGGAAGCATCATCTCAAACATTCTGGGCAGTCTGGTCCAGATCGTCGGCGCCGCCGTCCTGTGCGGATTCATTCTGCTGCGCGACTACATCGTCAAGGGCAACAGCATCGGCAAGCACCTGATGAAGCTCAAGGTGGTGACCACCGCGGGCGGTCCCATCGAAGTGATGCACTCGGTCAAGCGCAACCTGGTCTATTCGCTGACTTCGCTCATCTGGCTGCTGACCAGCATCATCGCGTTGATTCCCTTCCTGGGCTGCATAGCGGGCGTCGTCCTGTCCCTGCTTCAGTTTGTGGTGGGTCTGGCCGTGCTGGCATTCGCCGTGTGGGAAGCGATCACCATCACCAAGTCGCCGGAGGGTCTGCGCTGGAGTGACACGTTCGCCGGAACCCGGGTCGTCCGCCAGTAAGCGCCGTCCGTTGCTGAAACTGGTCGGGCTGCTCTTCGCTCTATTCTGCCTCGCGGTGATTGTCGACGGCCTCCGCTCGCCGCAGGTGCAGATCACCAGCCGCATTCTGGCGGGGGGGATTCAGGTCTACCAGGACCGGATTTCCCCCCTGCTTCACTTTAACAACCGTCTCCAGTTCTGCCGCTTCACGCCCACCTGCAGCGAGTACATGAGGCAGGCGCTCCTGAAATACGGGCTCTTCCCCGGATTGGCCAAGGGAACCTGGCGCATCATGCGGTGCAATCCCTGGAATCCGGGCGGAGTCGATCCGCCCTGAAATCCGGCCGCGGCGCCGGCCGTCTCCTTCACCGTTCGATGGGATTGTTTCAGCGGGGTGCCGGCTGACCGAAAAACCAGGCCAGATCGGCGGGCCGGCCGGCGTATAGCCGCGAGTAGTAGTTCCAGTTCCGGTAGATCGCCTTCACGTAATTTCGCGACTGGGCCATGGGGATGAGCTCCACGATCTCCGGCAAGCCCCATTTCTGTTCGTGGCGGCGGTTCACGTCGCGGATGCGGCGGGGGCCGCCGTTGTACGCGGCCAGGGCCAGCGCCATCTTCCGGTCGAAATACCGGTACTGCTTCACGAGGTACCGGCAGCCCAGCGGCAGGTTGAACTCGGGCGCCTTCAGCCGCGGCACGAGGTCGGCGGGATTGCCCCGGTAGCCCGCCTCCTCGGCGGCGGTCGCCGGCAGGAGCTGCATCAGCCCGATGGCGTTGGAGACCGAACGCGCGTCCTCTAGGAAGGCCGATTCCTGCCGGATGAGCGCCAGCACCAGATCCGGCTCGACACCGGTATCGGCCAGCTCCCGCTGCAAGATCTCTTCGTACCGCACGGGAAAGAGCATGTGCCAGCAATCCGGCGATACGTCTTCCACGCGAAGCGTGTACAGCTCGGGGCACGCCCGGTGGGCGTGCCAGATCAGATCGTAGGTGCGCGCCTCTTCGGCCGCCCGCCCTGCCAGGAACGCATGCAGTCCCGGATCGCGGAGCGTCCGGTTCGCCGCGTCGACGCGTCGAAACGCCGGTTCCCCGAAACCGGCGGCCAGGGCTTCCAGTACGTAGAACCGGTCAGGCGGCGGCAATACCTCCAGCGGCTGGCCCGACGCGGGGGGACGGACGGGCGTGTACTTTTCCCGGATCACGCGGGTCCAGCTCGCGGCGGCAGCCGAAGCATCTGCTTCGGACGGCGGTGGGCCGCTCCATCCCTGCCGGATCAACTCCGCGTAGTACGAGTACGGGAAAACCGCCAGCAGCGCCTGGTGGGCGGCCGCGGCCTTGTCGGGCTGCTTCATCCGGCGGGCGCAGATCCCGTGCCAGTACAATCCGGCGATCGCGAACTCACGGCCGTCGTCCATCTCGATGGCGCGGCGAAACAGGACATCGGCCCGCGCCCATTTCCCGCGGAGATATTCGGTCCAGGCCAGCTTCCAGCTGGCTTCGGCGACGTCCGGGCGTCGCTGGGACAATCGGGCGATCTCGCCGTAGAGCCGACGCACGTCGTCGGACCGGCCCGTCACTTCGGCGTCGAACGCCGCCGGCTGCAAAAGCCGCATGTGTTCGTCCGACCGGGGCGCGATCTGCCGGACCACCCGCAGGTTGTGCTTGTATTCGTTCATCCGGCCGAGCTTCTTGCCGGTCACCGCCAGGCCGTAGGCGCGCGCCAGCCGGTCGTCGGCCGCGCGGGGACGGAACCGCCGGAACAGATCCCGCGCCTGCCGGTACTGTCCCGTCTGGAGCGCGGCCTCGCCGGCTGTCCGCCAGAATGGATCGGCGGCGGCTTTCGGCGCCTCGTGCTGCAGGTACCCCGCCAGGCAGGCCCAGGCGGCCCTGCCGCTGCCCCTGGTCAGAAAGTCCCGGGCTATCCGCACGGCCTCCGACACCGGCAGCAGAGCCGGAACGGGCTCGCCCCCCTCGGCCTGCTTCAATTCTTCCAAAGCCGCCAGCCAGATGGCGGCGTCGGCATCGGCCACTCGCAGGGCGGCGCGCCAATGCGCCTTCGCTTCCTCCACCCGCCCGTCATCGCGGTCCAGCCGCCCCAGGTTGAGGTGCCACCAGTCGGCGCGAATGTCAGGGCGGTCGGACGGATCGGTCGCCTTGAGCCAGCGGCGGATTTCCTCAGTCCGCCCGCTCTTGCGGTACACTGCCACCAGTTGCGCCAGCTGTTGAAAATCCAGCTCGCCCGTGCGCGCCGGGGCGTTCAGGATCGCGTCCACCCGGGTCGCGAGCTCCGGACGGAGCCGGACGATCTCCAGCATTGTCTCGATGGCGAGTCCGGCCAGGGCGGTATGGCGAAATACGGCCGGTTCTTCGAGGCAGCTCAGCGCAGCTTCCGGTTGGCTGGCCGTCTGTAACCGCCCGAGAATCAGGCTGGCCAATCCCTCGAGACGGCGGTTGCCCTCCGTCCGGTAGAGTTGAAGCTGTTCCTGCCACCGGACGACCCGGTGTTCCTCCGGCATCGCTTCGATGGCGGCTCGATCCCGGGCCAGTCGCGCCAGGTCAGGCTGCTGCTCCAACGGCACCGGGTCGGCCCGCCATGGGCAGGGCGTCTCCACCGCCGCCGCATAGCAGACGCAGCATACCGTCAGGATGAGACTGGCGAATCGTGAGTTGAGACGCAACGTCGGCTAACGCTACTGGTTGACCGGTCCGGGGTACCCCCTGCCCAATTTGGCCGAGTCCCCTTCCGCCAGGATGCGGACCAGTTCCTCATGGAAATAATCGATTTTCAGGCCCAGGCTGCGAGGCACCCGCTTGTCGAACATCTCCCGGCTGCGATCGATGTCCTTTTGCAGCCGCCGGTACAGGTCTTTTTCGATCCGACCTTCAGTTACCGAGTCTTCGTTGTAGAGCTTGATCTCCGAGACCAGCAGGCGAGCGAACCGGCGGGCGTCATTGTACTGCCGTTCTTCCTCGGGCGTGGTCCATGGCTGCGTGCTCACCGGCGGCGCCGCAGGCGCCGGCGGTGTGAAGGCGGGTTCCGGCGCCTGAAAGCTGGGAGCGGCCGGGGTTTCTTCCAGGATCAGCTCCTCCAGCGGGTGCTCTTCGAGAACGATCTCCTCCGGCTCTTCAGTCACAGGCATGGCGGGGCCCGGCGAGATATCCATGGACGGCGCATAGCCCATGTCGCCGGCCTCCTCCAGAACGATTTCTTCGGGCTCCGTCTCGAACATCGCGGGGGCGGCCGTTGGCGCGGCTTCTTCGTCCACCACGATCTCCTCTTCGCCCAGGCTCTCGATCCTCATGACCTGGTCCATCAGCGACAGTTCCCCGTCGGGAGCCGGGACCGCGGGCGCGGCCGGCGGCTCCTCAAGCTGGATCTCGTACTCTTCCGGTCCGGTGCTGAAGCCCGTCAAATCGAGTTCATCGACCTGCTCCTCAACCGGAAATTCACGGGTGGCGGCCAATGACTTGTCGGGGTCCGCAGGGATTTCAACAGGCATGAACGCTTCGACCACGGGCGCAGGTTCGGCAGCCGGCGGTTCCTCAGGTGCGCTGACGGGCTCCTCGAACAACTCAGCGGCCGGTTCGACCGCCGGCTCTTCAACCGGTTCCTCGATCCACTCATCTGCCGCCGGCTCGGCTGCCTGGACCGTTTTGGCCGTAGGGGGCTCATCGATCACTGTCGGCGGCACCGCCGCGTAGACGTCCACCTCCGGCTCCGCGACGACGGGGCCCATGCCGGGCAGCCCCAGGCCCAGGCTTTTCCGCATGGCCAGGTTTTCCAGCCAGATGGCGGTGGTGGTCATGATGGTCTCACCCGCCTGGACGGCCTCCGCGTCACCGATCCGGCAACCATCCCCGTCGATGAACAGCACGGCGGCGACCGATCCGAAGAGGACCAGCGGGAAGACGTGGAACTTGGCAGGTTTTTCGAAATCAGCGATTTCCAGGTACCGGGCCCCGGCAGGGAGATCTTCCTTGATGAACGTGCGGCCGCCTGTCCCCTCAATCAGGGAACTGATGACGGCGTCCGCGGCGACCGCCGCAGAGAACGTCTTGAGCCCGGACTCAACGAACACCGGGCGGTATCCCCGGCCCTCCCAACCGGACACCTGTCCCTGCCGGACGAGCAGGATGAGCGCACGGTCGGATATGCCGGCCGTGGCCGCCAGAACCGCTTCGAGAATCTGCTTCTGCTCGGTGCCGCGGGTGATGCGCGTGATATCCGTCAGCAGCCGGCCGTGCCATTCCGCCTCCGCCTGTTGCTCGGCGCGCAGCGGGACGAGCGTCTCCCGGATGTACTCCGCGATCTCCTCGCCGGTGAGTTGCGGAACGATCCCCGCGCTCTGCTTCTCCAATTCCTCCAGGGTGCCCTGTGCCTTGGCCTGCACGCTCTTCAGGCGATTCTGAATCGACTCCGTGTAGGTGTTGAGCATTTCCTGAAAATAGAAGGAGAGTTTTCGTTCCGGGTCGAGGAGCTGGCTCATCGTTGTTTCTCCTGTCTGTGCCAACGGTATGACAAATCAATCTTATGCCATCATAACCAAGCAGAAAATGCCTGTCAATAACATACTATCCGCTAAATCAGTGAGAAACGAGGGGTCTTCAGCCCCGGCTGCTTATTCCGCCGTGCGCGCCGCCGCGCGGGCCGCCTCGAGCAGCGGCTCGGCCGACAGATCGCGGCCGACGGCGCCGCGCATCCAGTAGCGGGGCGTCAACGACCCCTGGCGGCACATGCGCTCCATCTCCGCGCCCAGCGGCTTTCCGGCCAACGCCGATTCCACCTGGAAGTGGATCAGGTGGCCCAGCGCGTAATCGGCCAGGTAGAGCGGATGGTAGACCATGTGCTGGTACACGGCCAGGACCGGGCAATCCCTCACCCGGAATACCGGCGCGAAGTACTCGTTCCACACTTCCTTCGCCAGACGGAGAACCTCGGCCTGAAAGCCGGCGGCATCCGCCTCGGGATGCGCGTACAGCCAGCGCCAGGCCCTCATCTCCACCAGCGACACACCGGCGATTTCGTAGGTGATCCAGAAGGTGTCGAGGGCCTGCGTCTGCCGCGACGACGCGCCCGGCCCGTCCAGCCCGAGAACCTGGAGGTCGCGGGCCTGGAACACGTAGGCAAAACACTCGGTGAACGCGTTGTTGGGCACTCCGCTCATGGCGTAGTGGTCCACGCCTTCCAGCGAGAACACCTGTTCCACGTTGTGCCCGAATTCATGCATGGCGATGTTGAAGCCCTTGTAATCCATCCCCCCGGACGCCACGCGGGTGCGCAGATGGGCCTTGTCGCCGCGCATCGACGCGCCCATGGCATGCCCGATGCCTCGGGAAGCGTCCACAGCGACGTGGTCGGCGACGAATGCGGCCCGGTCGGGCGCGAAACCGAGGCGCTGCAGAATCGTGGGCAGATCGGCCTGGAAGGCCGCCGCGGTGGGATAGCGCGCCTGGACGATGCGGTCCAGTTCCGCCTCCGGTTTCGAGGGCCCGCTCCGGAAGCCGCCGTACCAGATGTCGAAAGGCCTCAGCTCGCGGCCCAGCCGGCGGGCGATGAGACGGCCGACAGCCTGCGCCACCGGATCCCGCAGTACGGCCAGGAGCAGCTGCTCCACCTCGGCCTCGGGAAGCTGACGGTCGAGGTTGAATTTGCGGTCGATGGCGGTGGGGCTGAGCGGCATATGGTCGTCCAACCGACGGGAAGCATGGAACATGTTGAGCCACTGCTGATAGCGTCGATCCCCTTCCCGCACGACATCCAATTCCCTGAGGTTGCCGTCCACCGGCTCGTACAGGCGGTTGGCGGCCGGATCCCAGCAATAGCGCGGATCGTCGATCACCTGCCGCGGAATGGTCCCGTCCACGATCCGCTCCAGGACCCTCATCAGGAGTTCCTGGCGGACCAGACCGCCGGACTCGGCGTACTGCGCCCGGATCTCGTCGCGGATGTTCCAGTGGGTGACCAGTTTGCGGTCCTGCGCGTAGGGCCGCCGGTTCCCGTCCTGAAGCAGGTTGCCGATGTGGATGTTGTAGGTCGCCACATAGTTGCCGGCCGCCGCATGCGCCCGGCTCGACAACTGGGCAACCTCGGCGGGGACCCGGGCGATGAACCAGTCGCCCAGACGGGCCATGGCCCACTCCTCGCGGCTCCAGGTTTCACCCAGCCGGTTCTTCTCGGCCAGAGTGTAGAACGGGAAGTTCAACATGGTCACCTGGGCGACGCGAATGCCGAATAGGTCATCGGTGAGATGCGCGGCGGGGGCGTACTGCTGGAACAGGTAATCGACTGCCAGCGGCTGCCCGAGATCCAGCTCAAGCGGCTCCGACAGGCTGCGCCGGATCTGGTGGAACCGCCCGTGGATCAGTTCCATATTGTCCTGGATGCGGGCGAAGGTCTGCCGGCGGAGCGCCGGATCCCCGATGAATTGCTCCTGACAGAAGCGCTTGAACTCGGCCTCCGGTCCGTCGGCCGGCGTCCACAGGAGAGCGAGTTGGCGCACCCCCCGCTCCGCCCGCTCCCGGATACCCGTGCCCCATCGCTCCGCCAGAGCGTCCACCGTGCGGAGCTGACATTCGGCGGAAATGGCGGTCACGACCGGCGCCTCAGCGGCGGTCTCCGCGAGGATATGTCCGGCAGCCGGGGCGATGGCTGCCAGCACGAAAAGTCCCCATACGACGCGGGCGCGATGTTTCATGACGGCGGTTCCTCCTACTCATGTTCCAGGTTCTCCAGCATGCAGAGCGTCACCCGGGTCACCCGTAAGATGTTCGCCACGGAAACGTTGTCCGGGTTGTCGCGCGGGGTATGCCAGTAGCTGTTCCAGGGACCGAATTCAAAATCGATCAGGTCAATGGCCGGGATGCCCAGTTCGCGGAAGGGGATGTGGTCGTCGATGATGGAGTTGGGTTCGCCCTCGGCGATTTCGGGCCAGCCCAGCCGGCGGCAGCACGCCGTCAGCAGCGACCACAACTCGGGCGAGGAATACCGGTCCCGGGTCAGCACCAGGTCGCGGTCGCCGATCATGTCCAGCAGGATCAGGGCCCGGACCTTCCGCGCGTCCCCGTTCCGCCGGAGGTTGTCGGCGTGGTGGCGGCTGCCGTACAGGCCGTCCGCTTCGGTGATCGATTCACCCATCGACTCCTCGCCGTCAAAAAAGAGAAAGCGGTAGGTGGCCCGGGTATCGGCGCGCGCCGCGATCACCCGGGCGATTTCCAGGACGGCGGCGGTGCTGGAACCGGAGTCGTTGGCCCCGACAAAATGGATGCCGGGCAGTATTTTCGTGTCGATATGCGTCGCGATGGCGATGATCCGCCCGGGATCCCCGGCTTTCTCGCCGATCACGTTGGCCATCTCGATGCCGCCTTGCGGCGTCGTCGCCCGGAAGGGCTCCCGGCGGACGTTCAGGCCGGCCGCTTCCAGCTCGGCAGCGATGAAGCGCCGGCACACCTCCAGGCGGGGCGAACCGGACGGCCGCGGCGCCAACCGGACCAGCGCGGCGAAATCCTGCTCCAACCGCTTCAACTCGGCGGCCGCCGGCCACTCACCGCCCGCCCGATCCGGCTCGGCCGGTCCGGCCGACCCGGCCGTTTCCTCGGCCGTCGGCCCGCCCGATACCCGCTCCGGACCGCAACCCCCGCCGAAAACCAGCATCAGCGACAGCCAGAGCGTCCCCATTGTCCACACTTGATGCCCCGCTTTCCACCTGGCTTGACTAACCGTGAACCCCTTCATATAATGAGGACTCTTTAAGAGTGAAGATTACTAGTTCTTCATTTTGAATCATCTCCTGGCTCGAGGCAACATGAAAATCTTCTTCCGGCTGGTGCTGGTGATCGCGGTGCTGACGATGGCGGGCGCCGCCCGGCCCCAACAGGTGGTCCAGGCCCCCGAAGGCCGCATCGCGGTCCGGGTGGAGATGGTCAACCTGCTCTGCAGCGTTCTCGATCGGCGGGGCAACTACGTGACGACCCTGGCCCAGGATGACTTCATCATCTACGAGAACAACGCACCCCAAAAAATCGAAAATTTCAGCGCCATGAGCGATCTGCCGCTGAGCATCGCGCTCCTCATCGACACCAGCGCGTCGGTCGCCAACAAGCTCAAATTCGAACAGGACGCGGCCGCCGAATTTTTCTTGACCGTGCTCCGGCCCCAGGACAAGGCCCTGCTGGTGGAGTTCGACACCGGCGTCACCCTGATCCAGGATTTCACCAACGACACCAACCTGCTGGGCAAACAGTTGAAGACCCTGCGGGCCGCCGGGGGCACCTCGCTCTACGACGCCATCCTGCTGGTGGCGGAGGAGAAGCTGGTGCCTGATCAGGGCGAGCGGCGCAAGACCGTGATTGTCATCTCCGACGGCGAGGACACCGTCAGCAAGGTGACCTTCGAGGAAGCCCTCGAAATGGCCCAGCGCTCCGGCGCCACCATTTTCGCGATTTCCACCAACAAGGGCGGGCACTTCGGCGTCAAGGGCAGCGACGAGGGGGACGCGATTCTGGAACAACTCACGTCGGCCACCGGCGGCAAGGCGTATTATCCCACCAAGATGGACGACCTGCGCCTGGCGTTCCGGGAGATCAATCAGGAACTCCGCAGCCAATACAGCATCAGTTACCGTTCCACCAATCCGGCGCGTGACGGCACGTTCCGGACACTCAGAGTGGCGGTTAAGGGAAAGGATTTGCGCGTCCGCCACCGCAAGGGGTATTTCGCCCCCAAAAGCTCGAGCGCGGATTGACAGAGCCGGCTGGGCATGTTATAAATCCATCACCTGATTTCCTGTGGTCGCGATGAACAAAGAGGTCGAACCGCCCGATCAGCCGAGCACGCCCGACAGCAGTCGGGATACATCCACGACCGGCTTCTCAACCAACCGGGATCTGGAACGTCTTTTCCAGGAAGCCGAGCAGACCATTGACAAGATCGTCCACGCCAAGCGGGACTCCCGCGAGGAGGCCGCGGCCGGGCCGGCGCTCATGTCCGAAGCGACGGTGACACCGATTTCAATTCCGGCCGAAGCCCCGCCGGACGAGGCGGAGCCGCTGCGACGGGAACTGGAGCGGCTGAAACAGCGCTACCAGGAGCTCGAAACCGATTTTCAGAATTTCCGCAACCGGACCGAGCGGGAAGCGCTGAGCACCAGTCTGAACATCCGAGCGGAGCTGTTGAAGGACCTGCTGCAGATCATCGACATCCTGGAACTCGCCAGCAATACGTTCAACTCGGAAAAATTCACCCATTCCGTGGACAGTTACCGGAAGGGTTTCAATCTGCTTCACCGGCAATTTCTGGATGTCTTCGATAAAATCGGTGTGACCAAGATTCCCACCGAAGCGCAACCGTTCGACCCGCACCTGCACCAGGCGATCACCGCCGAGGAGCGGGCCGACCTCGAGGTCCAGACCAATTTGAAGGAATTGAAATCGGGCTACATCTACCATGGGATCCTGCTGCGTCCGGCCATGGTCAAGGTGGGCGTGCCGAAGAAAAAACAGGGCTGATCACGCTGATCGGTAACTATTTGTCGCTCAAAATGTTTTGTGTATAATAGCGGCCAACTTCCAGCCGGTTGATGAGGACCATATGGCAAAAGTGATCGGGATCGACCTCGGGACCACCAATTCGTGCGTCGCAGTTGTCGAAGGCGGAAACAGCCAGATCATCGCGAACAGCCTGGGCGGCCGGACCACCCCGTCCATCGTCGCCTTCACCGATAAGAACGAGCGCCTGGTGGGACAGATCGCCAAGCGCCAGGCCATCACCAACGCCGCCAACACCATCTACGCCGTCAAGCGCCTCATCGGGCGCAAATTCAATTCGCCCGAAGTCACCCGGGCCCGGGACCACCTGCCCTACCAGTTGGTTCCGGCGACCAACGGCGACGTCCGCCTCAAAATCCGCGACAAGCAATACTCCCCGCAGGAAATCTCGGCCATGATCCTCCAGTTCCTGAAGCAATGCGCGGAAGAATTCGTCGGCTCCAAGGACCTGGAGGCGGTCATCACCGTGCCCGCCTACTTCGATGACTCCCAGCGGCAGGCGACCAAGGACGCCGGCGAGATTGCCGGCTTGAAAGTCAAACGGATCATCAACGAGCCCACGGCGGCCGCGCTGGCATACGGCCTGGGCAAGAACAAGAACGAGAAGGTGGCCGTCTACGACCTGGGCGGCGGCACCTTCGATATCTCCATCCTTGAAATCAACGAAGGAGTGTTCGAGGTGTTGTCCACCTGCGGGGACAGCTTCCTCGGCGGCGAGGACTTCGACCAGCGCATCACCGAATGGATCATTCACGAGTTTCAGGAGGAAACCGGAATCGATCTCCGCAACGACATCCTGGCGCTGCAGCGATTGAAAGAAGCGGCCGAGAAGGCGAAGTGCGAGCTGTCATCGGTCACGGAAACCGCCATCTCCCTGCCGTTCATCGCCGCCGACGAGTCGGGGCCGAAACACTTCGACCGGACGCTGACCCGCCAGCAGCTCGAAGAGATGGTCAAGGACCTGGTCGAGCGGACTTTGGAACCGTGTGAAAAGGCTCTGTACGACGCGAAACTCAACGTCACCGACGTCGACAAGATCATCCTGGTGGGCGGCCAGACCCGCACCCCCAGAATCCGCCAGATCGTCTCGGAATTCTTCAAAAAGGAGGCGAGCACCGAGATCAATCCCGACGAGGTCGTCGCGGTGGGCGCGGCCCTCCAAGGCGGCGTCTTGCAGGGTGACGTGAAGGACATCGTCCTCCTCGACGTCATCCCGCTGTCGCTGGGCGTGGAAACCCACGGCGGCCTGTTCACCAAGATCATCGACCGCAACTCCACCATCCCCCTGAAGAAGACGCTGCCGTTCACCACGGTGGCCGACAACCAGACGATCGTTGAGATCCACGTCCTGCAAGGCGAGCGGGACCTGGCCGAATTCAACCGCTCGCTGGCCAAGTTCGAGCTCGTGGGCATCGCCCCGGCTCCGCGGGGCGTGCCACAGGTCGACGTGGCGTTCGAAGTGGATTCCAACGGCATCCTGCACGTGTCGGCCAAGGATCAGAAATCGGGCAAGGTGCAGGAGATCCGTGTGACGCCGTCTTCCGGCCTGTCGCAGGACGAAGTTCTGCGCATGAAGGAGGAGGCCAAGTTCTTCTCCCAGAAAGACCAGGAGCGTAAAGAGCAGCGGCTGTCGCTCAACCGGCTCGACGGCCTGATCAAGAACGTGCAGCGCTCCTACAACGAATACGGCTACCTGCTGAGTCCGGACAAATCCAACAGCGTCAAAAACATCCTGAACGAATCGGTCAAGATCCTCAATCAGACGGACCTGCCCCTGGCTTCGGTCGAGAGCACCTACCAGGAGTTGGAGAAGGCGGGCATGGAAATCACCAACGCCATGCTGGCCTCGCCGGGCGTCGGCTACGCCGAGGGCGATCAGGACAGCCAGACCAAGATGGAGCAACTGCTTCGTGAGGCGATGTCGCCGCAGAAAAAGGATGATGCCTGACCCGGATCAGCCGGTCACCATTTCCCCCACCGGTCCTTGAGGACCGGCCCCGCTTCCACTATAATGACGGTTCTTGCGGCCTGACGCCGCCGCTCCGGGAGGAACGATTTGGCCAAGCGCGACTATTACGAAGTCTTGGAAGTGGACCGCACCGCATCTCTGGACGAGATCAAGCGGGCGTATCGGAAGATGGCGATCAAACATCATCCGGACAAGAACCCGAACGATCCCGCCGCGGAGGAAAAGTTCAAGGAGGCGGCGGAGGCCTACAGCGTCCTGAGCAACGCGGATAAACGCGCCCAGTACGACCGTTTCGGGCATGCGGGCGTTTCCGGCTCGCCGTTCGAGGGCGGCTTCGACACGGTGTTCGCCGATTTCACCGACATCTTCGAAGGACTGTTCGGCTTCGGCGACCTGTTCGGCCGGGGCGGCCCGCGGGGCCGCAGCCGGTCCCAGCGCGGCAACGACCTGCAGTACGAGCTGAAGATCACATTTATCGAGAGCGCTTTCGGCACCGCGACGAAGATCAAGATCCCCGTTCTGGACACCTGCACCGACTGCGGCGGGTCGGGCGCCGCGGCCGGCACCAGCCCGACGACGTGCACCGTCTGCGATGGTCGGGGCCAGGTGCGCCTGACCCAGGGTTTCTTCACCATCGCGCGCCCGTGCTCTCATTGCGGCGGCACCGGCCGGGTGATCCGGACTCCCTGCGCCGCCTGTCACGGCCAGGGCCGGGTCCGGCGGGAAAAAACCATCGAGGTCAAGATCCCGGGCGGCGTCACGTCGGGCACCCGGCTGCGCCTGCAGGGCGAGGGCGAGTCGGGATCAGCCGGCGGGCCGCCGGGCGACCTGTACATCCTGGTCTTCGTGGAGGAGCACCCGCTGTTTCAACGGGAGGGCAGCGACCTGTACCTGGAGGTCCCCGTCACGTTCAGCCAGGCCGCCCTGGGCCACGAGCTGATGATTCCCACGCTGTTCGGGGACGAAAAACTCAAGATTCCCGCCGGCACTCAGCCGGAAACCGTGTTCCGGATGCGGAACAAGGGGATGACCGAGATCGGAACCAGCAGCCGGGGTGACCTGTACGTGCGGGTGAAGGTCGAGGTGAACAAGAAGCTGAACCGGGAGCAGCGGAAGCTGCTGGAGGAGTTCGGCCGAACGGCCGACGGCGACACGATCTCAAACCAGAAGAACATGCTGCAAAAAATCCGGGAGAGCATCTCCCGCCCGAAGCCCAACTAGGCGCTGGCGATCATGACGCAGGAAGCCCCGTGGGGGATTATCAGCTGGACGCTGCCGCAGGAACTCGAGGAAACCGCCTGCGAACTCCTGGTGCAGTTCGGATCGCAGGGGGCCGCAATCACCTATCCGTCGTCCGACCGCGTCACCGTTCAGGCGTACTTCCCGCCGGGACTCGCACTGCAGCGGCTGGCCGACGAATTGCCGCAGCGCCTGTCCGGCCGGTTCACCGGCAGCGTGGAACGGCCGCTTGTCGGGAGCGAGGCGCACTTCGACTGGGTGGCGCACGGACGTGACGCGCACCGGGCCGTCCCCGCCGGCCGGCACTTCCTCATCCACCCGTCCTGGGAGACGCCTGTCGATCCCGCCCGGCCTCTGGTCATTCAGATCGATCCCCAGCAGGCGTTCGGCACCGGCAGCCACGAGACCACGCGGCTCTGCATCGCGATGATGGAAAAATACCACCGCGCCCGGCACACGCGGTGCCTCGACGCGGGCTGCGGCAGCGGGATCCTCATGATCGCCCTGGACCGCTGGGTGGGCTGGCGGTGTCCGCGCTCCGCGCCGCGGTTCCGCGTGGACGGCATCGACCTGGACGCCGTCAGCGTCGAGGTGGCCCGCGAGAACCTCGCCGTCAACCGGGTGCGGCTGGCGCACGCGGTGCACGGCGCGCCGCTGGAGGACTTCCGGTCAATCCCCTACCATTTTATTTTCGCCAATCTGCTGTCGGGGATCATCCTGTCCCACCGGGAGCATCTGGACCGCCTGCTCCGCCCCGGCGGGCTGATGGTCCTCAGCGGAATCCTCGGTGACGAACTGCCGGAGATCCGGCCCGCCGCGACGGAACGCGGGTGGGTGATCCTGGAAGAAGCCCGGGCGGGCGACTGGGCGGCGCTGGTGGTTCGAAAACCGCCCGTCCCGCCGCATTCCGCGAGGTGATCCGTGGTGGCCCAACGCACGAGCCGGCCTGAATCCGCTGATGACCGCGCCCGGCTGCTCGCGGCCATGGACGAGCTGGCGGATTCGAACCGCCGCCTGCTCAACCGTGAACACCAGTTGCAGCGCGAGCAGCATTTCCGCGAGCTCTTCAACCGAATTGTCACGCGACTCATTTCGTCCGACGACCTCAAGCAGACGCTGGACGACGTGCTGGTGATCCTGTGCGCGGCGACCGAGTCGGAAATCGGCGCGATCTACCTGCACGCCCCCGAGGAGAACCGCTTTCTCCCCTTCGCCAGCCACAACATCCCCGACAACCTGCCGCCGCTGGAACCGGGGGTCGGTTTGTTCGGCTTCGTCACGCGGGAGAAAAAGCAGTACGTGTCCGGGGACATCCCCCCCACCTTTCCCCTGAAGATCCGCCTGGCCGACGACGTCGAGGTGCCGCCCCGCGTGGTGCTGATCCAGCCCCTGCTCCGCGCGGACCAGCTTCTGGGCGTGCTGGTCGCCGGAACCGCCGCCAGCTACTCGGCCGAAATGCTGGACATGGTCCAGCGCGCCGCCGTCCAGATCGCCATCGCCATCCTGAACGCCGTCACCCTCCAGCGGGCGATCGGCCTGGCCCGCGAGCTGAAGTTCAAATCGGAGTCGCTCCGCGAGCGATACCGGGAGCTGGAGCGCGCCCACCAGCTCAAGACGGCGTTTCTGGCCGCCGCGTCACACGAGCTGAAGACGCCCCTCAACGCCATCATCGGATTCGCTAACGTGTTGCTGAAACAGGCGCACGGCCCCCTCAATCCGCGGCAGCAGGAGTATGCCCAGTACATCAGGAAAAACGGCGACCACCTGCTGAAGCTCATCAACGACACTCTGGATTTGTCCCGCATCGAGGCGGGCAAGGTGGCGATGGTGCGCCGCCGGATCAACCTGGCCCAACTCCTCAAGGAGTGTATCCAGTCGATCCGTCCGCTGGCGGATCGCAAGTCACAGCCGGTCCATCTCCGGCTCGGCGAACCCATCCCCCCCGTGACGGCGGACCGCAGCAAGCTGAAGCAGATCGTCTTCAACCTGCTGAGCAACGCCATCAAGTTCGCCCCCGAGGGGACCGACATCACCGTGCAGGCGCAGCTCACGGAGTTCGGCGACGAGATTCGAATCTCGGTGACCGACGGCGGTCCGACGATCGCCGCCGAAGACCGGGAGCGGATCTTCGAGCCATTCGTCCGCGCCGCCCAGGCCGCCGGGACGGAAGGCACCGGTTTGGGGCTGGCGCTGGTGCGCAAGCTGGTGGAACTCCACGGCGGGCGCGTCGGGGTGGAATCCGCCGCTACCGGCGGCAACACGTTCCACTTCACCCTGCCCACCGCCGGTCTGGACGCCCGGGGCCGGCGGGGCGATATCGTCAAGGCGAGGCGGACCTACGATGCATAACCCGCCCCTGCTGCTCCTCGTGGACGACGTCGCGGAAAACCTGGTTCTGCTGGAGGCCATCTTCGCGCCCGAGGGGTACGCCACCCGGAGCGCGGGCCGCGGCGAGGACGCGCTGCGGATCGCCCGCGCGGAGGCGCCGGACCTCGTGCTGCTGGACGTGCTCATGCCCGGTCTGGACGGCTTCGCCGTGTGCCGGGCGCTGCGCGCGGACGCGGCCACGCGCTTCATCCCCGTCATCATGGTGACGGCGCTCAACGAACTGGAGGACCGGATCCAGGGGCTGGAGGCCGGGGCGGACGACTTCATCTCCAAGCCCTTCAGCGACGACCTGCTGCTGGCCAAAGTGCGCTCGCTGCTCAAACTGAAACAGTCGCGGGACGAGCTCGAGGCGCTGAAGACCGACTTCGCCAACATGATCGTCCACGACCTGCGCACGCCCACCCATGCCATCCTCGGCCTGGCCGAGCTGTTGCGCGAGGACCCGGCCGGCGGCGACGCCCGCCGCATGATGGAGCTCATCATCACCAGCGCCCGGAAAATCGACCAGCAGATCACCGACTTCCTCGAGGCCAGCCGCCTGGAGGCGGGCCGCCTCAAACTGCAGCCTCGCGCCGAAGACGTCGTCGCCCTGGCCCGCCGCGCCATGGACCAGGCCCGCCCCGGCGGGCGGGCCCGTGAGATCCGGCTTGAGCTGGAAGCCCCATCCGAACTCGTCGCCCGAGTGGACAGCGACCGGCTGGGCCACGTGTTCCTGAACCTGATCCAGAACGCCATGAAGTTCTCGCCCGCCGGCGGGACGGTCACCGTCCGCGTCAGCGCGTCAGAAAACCGCCTGGAGGTCGTGGTGGACGACGAGGGCCCGGGGTTACCCGAGACAGACGCCGCCGCCCTCTTTCAAAAGTATATCCAGGGGGAGCGGCGCACCGGCGGCGTCGGCCTGGGCCTGTTCATCTGCAAAACCATCGTGGAGGCGCACGGCGGCCGGATCCGGGCCGAGAACCGCCCCGGCGGCGGCGCCCGCTTCCGCTTCGAGCTGCCGCTGCAGCCGCCGGACCAATCCTGAGCGAAGGAGACCCGCATCATGCATCGAGTCCGTTGGGTGTGCGTCCTGGCGTTCGCGGCGGCCGTGGCCGGCGCGGTGGCCCTGCCGCAGACGGCCGGCAATCCGTCAGCCCCCGGCGGCGGCGCCGCCGACATCCGGACGCAGTTGCTGCAGGAATTCGGCCGGCTGAAAATCAAGGCCAAGGGGAAACCGAAGACCCTCCCCTTCGACGCGGTGGACAAGCGCCTCCAGGCACTGGCGACCCGCCACGCGGAACTGGCTGCCGCCCGGCCCGCCGCGGACCCGGCGGCGGCCCCGATTCAACTGACCTTCACCGAGCTGTTCGCCCCCAACCGCGACGACTGCTTCGTCGCCCTGTCGAACACCGTCATCCGGCTGATGCCCGAGAATGCCCTGACGGACCTGACGATCTACGCATCGGACGCCCGGCCCGTGGGCACGTTCTCCAACACGTACACTTATTCCCGCGCCGCCGCCAGCAGTTACACGCTGCATTTTTTCCAGTACCGGACCCCGGACGGCCGCCTATCCAAGACGGGCCCGGACCTGCTGCTGGACCGCTTCCGCGCCCGCTGGACGGACGTCCGGGACCGCGTCTGCCTGTCCCTCCCCGCGACGGAATAGCCGCCGTACGCCGCATTCAGCTAGGACAGGATCAAGTATCTCGCGCACTCCGTGCGCGCGTTCGGCCACGGCCGGATCGGCCGTTCATGCGGATCATCCCCTCTGATCAGCCTTAATCGAGCCATTTCACCGCAGGAATCCCCCATATCATTCCGCTGGAATCCCCACCGTCTGGCAGATAGAACCGCGAGGGAACTCCGATCCACCCTCGCCGCAACACTGCACAAATTCGTGGGCGAACCGCTCAACCATGCCGAGAGGGCGGGCCGCGCCCGGCAGGCGCGGCCTACTGCGACGTAGCGCCCGTCCGCCGGACGGGCGCCGTGACACTTGGCATAAAGAGGCGGGATTCCGATCCGTCCTTGCCACGATATTGCACAAACCCGTGGGCGAACCGCTCAACTATGGCGAGGGTGCGGGCCGCGTCCGGCGGGCGCGGCCTACGGCGACGTAGCGCCCGTCCGCCGGACGGGCGCCGTGACACTTGGCAGGGCGCGAGGAGATTCGTCCGGAGGCCGCGCGGTACTTTCCGCGCGCGTTCGTCGAACGCGCGCTCCGTCTTCACCCCAGCTTGCGGTAGAGGGCGTCGATGTGGCCGGCGCGGGTGGCGCGGGCCACGGCCGGGATGCCGTCCGTGTACTGGGCGACCTTGCGCGCCCCCAGCACGCGGAACAGCAGCGCCGCCAGGTTGAAATGGGACTCCTGGACGGCCCGCGGCAGGTAGAGGCGCTTGATCTCGCGCTCCACGTAGCCGGCGTGGCTCTCCATCACCGTCATGACCTCGTCCACCTCGTGCAGCCGCCGGATGGCCTCGGTCACGGTCCCCCGCCCCTCGATGCCGCAGCCGTACGCCGCCCGCATCACCTCGTCCATCCGGTCGAAGAGGTGGGCATGGTGCACGTGCTGGCCGCGGTGCACCAGCTCGTGCGCCAGGGTCAGCCGGAGGCCGTCGAGGTTGCTGTCGTCGACGTTTTCGCGGACCACCAGAATCTCCCGGGTGCCGTGGTTGTACGCCCCGGCGATGTTGCCTTCCAGCATGTACTCGGTGAGCCGCTCGAGGGGATTGCGGGGGGCGTCGGGATCCATCCGGATGCCGGCGGTCTGCATTCGGCCCAGGACGATCTCCTCGTACCCGCGGTGGCGGGGCAGCACCCGCGTCCGCAGGTCGCCGAGCTGCAGGTTCCAGCCGGTCAGGTGGGCGACCAGCGGGGCCACTTCCGCCACGAGCTGGCGCACCTGGCCGTCGGTCACGGCGAGTTTGCCCATACGCGCGCGCCTACAGCTTCTGCATCGCCTTCAGGACGTCCTGCAGCACGCCGGTCTCCTGCTCGAGGGTGATGTCCGCCATCTTGCGGAGCTGGTTCTCCAGCGGACTGTCCTCGAGCTGCGGGTTGAGCTTCTCCTTCTCGATGGCGACGGGCTCAAGCCGGCCGAGCAGCTCGCCCATCTGCGCCGCCTGCGTTCCCTGCTGTTTCTTGGCCATAGCGATTCACCTGTTCCTTCGGCCGGCCGCCTACATGATGCCCAACGCTTCTTGGAGGATCTTCATCTCCAGATCGGTGATGGATTTCACCGCCCCTTCCAGCGCCTGGTGCTGCCGGTTCAGCATCTCCATGAGCTCCTGGATCTGGGGGGACTGGGCGCTGGCCCGTTTCGACTCCAGGATCTTCTGAATCTTGGTGCCGAGCACGCCGGCGCGCTGGGCGTACTCCTGCACGGTGGGCTCCTCCTCGGAGTGGATCTCGAGGCCGCCCTTGCCCATGAACGACTCATACAGGCCGCGGTCCTTCATCCGCTGCACCACCGTCTCCTGCAGCGCCTGACGCTCGCCGCGGGGGACGTCCGCCGACTGGAGGTACTGCTGCAGGAGGGTGAAGTAAGCGTCGCGGGCGTCGCGGAGCCGCTCCTTCTCCGTCTCATACTCGGAGAGGGTCTGGGAGACGAACTTGGAGGCCACCCGCTCGCGCACCGACTGGAGCGCCTCGAAGCCCTTTTCGCGGATGTCGTCGTCGGCGCCGAGGTAGCAGTACACCAGGCCCAGCATGGCGCGGCCCTCGGCGAAATCGGGCGCGGCCGCCACGCTTCCCTCCAGGAGCCCCTGGACCTCCGCCATGGCCTTGGTCATGGCTGGCGCCTTGCCCGGCGCCTCCTGCAGCCGGCGCAGACGGGCGGTCGCGGCGAGGAACGAGCAGTCGCACGGGAACGCGGGCTGGATGCTGCGGCTGTCGGTCTCACTCTCCACCAGGTTGCGCAGGAGCTGCTCCAGCAGCGACCCGCCGCGTCCGCCGAAGGCGGCGCGCCGCCGCAGCGATTCGACCGCCTGAAGTGCCTGGTCGAACTGCTCGGCCGCCTCCTGGAACGCCTGCCGGCGCAGCGCCACCAGGCCCCGGGCGGCGTGACAGTAGCCGCGGAGTTTGGCGATCTCCTGCGGGTCGCTCACCAGCCCGTCGAGGTGCTCCAGCTTCTTGAACGCCAGCTCCACCTCGTCGGCGGCGCGGGTCCAGTCGCCCCGCCGGGCGAGCCCGGCGAACCGGTGCAGGTGAACCCGCAGCAGGGCGTCGGCGACCTCCTTGTCCAGCGCGCCGATCCGGCCCACCTCGGCCAGCAGCTCCGCCCCGGCGTCCACGTCCTGGGCCATGACCGCCATGGCCCGGCGGTAGAGCGTCAGGCACAGGTAGTACCGGGCGCTCCCCTGGGTCCCTTTCAGGTTGGGCGGCCGGTAGCCGGGCGCCAGGTCGTGGAGGCGCCGGAAACAGCGCTCCGCCAGTTCCAGGTCCGGCTTCTCCGCGGTCAGCGCCATGTAGCCGCCCAGGTAAAGTCCCTCCCTGTGCGCGGCGTCGAGCTCCAGGAGTTCCCGCACGTGTTGGGCCGCCTCGGCGGGGTGGCCGGCCTGGTGATGGGCGAATCCCAGGCCGAACAGAATTTCCTTGCGGTGATCGGCGCTCTTCTCCGTCTCCAGATCAATGCGGTTGAACTGGGCGATGGCTTTGGTCCATTCGCCCTCGTCCAGGTGGAGGCGCGCCGTCTCCAGCGCCCGCCGGCGGGTGTCGCCCTGTCCGATGACCTGGACAAACTCGGTGAGCGAGCGGCCGCTGGCGACCACCAGCACGAGGACGCCCACCAGGACCGCGCCGCCGAGGATCGTGTAGAGCACCCCCGTCGGCCAGGCGCCGACGGTCTCGGCCAACCGCGTGAGCGCGCCGCGGACCGCCGGCGGAAAGTCGCCGGCCGAAACACCCCAGCGGGTCAGGAGCAGCCCCATGGCGGCAGCGCCGGCCGCGAACGCGGCCAGGACATACGGCAGCAAATGGGGGAGCACTCGGGCGCCGTCGGTGCGGTCGCGCACCAGGTCCATCACCGCATATCCGCCGAATATTAATAGGAAGCACCAGCCGGCGATGAACGCGGCCGCGGGGACGGTCAGCGCTGCGGCCTCGATTCCCCACAGCCGGACGAGCGCCAACGGCGCGGCGACGCTGAGCACCGCGTTGAGCGCGAACGCCCAGTCCACCCGGGCCGGCTCCCCGCCCGCCTCACCCTCGGTCACCGCCGACGCGTCGACGTCCACGCCCACATCCCGGAGCTGTTTCAGCAGGTTGTCCGCCAGGCCGGTTTTGTCCGGTTGCCCCTTGGCCAGGTAGTACGACCGGGCCCGGTTCAGGTAGCGGGCCGCGCGGATGCCCTCGCCCGTGTGGGCGCAGCTGGCGCCCACCATCATCTCGGCCTCGGCCTGCATGTCCCGGTCGCTGCGGCTCACCGCCATGTTCAGCGCCGTCTGCGCGGCGGCAAGGGCGTCGCGGTGATGGTTCTGGTTGTAGCTCTCGATGGCCTGGTTCAGCACCAGCCGCGTCTGCGCCGTCTTCCAGCCCTGCAGGAACGTAACGAGGCCGGGGATGACCATGCCCGCGAGACACGCCCAGATCCAGTTCGGGGTCAGGTGCTGGTAGACCAGGGTCAGCACAACCAGTCCGAGGGCGGCGGCCACCACGGTCCGCACGAACGCCTTGAAACCGGGCCGTCCCTGGGCCAGTCCGATGGCCGCGATCACCACGGGCAACGCGATGCACAAGCCCAGATAGACGGTCAGCCACCAGGAATGATACTGCTGATGCATACGAACGATGCCCTGGTAGGCCCCCGCCGCGAGAAGCAGGGCGATTCCGTATGCGATCGCTTGCGCCATGATCCCTCCCTGTCAATCCTGCCTGAATTCCGGTCGGTCCAGCAGCCGGGCCAGTCCCTCCAGGATCTTCCCCTGGTCGGACGACTGGCTCATGGCCGCGAGGAAATGCTCGATGGCCTGTTCGGGCTGCCCCGCCTCGAGATAGAGCTCCGAAAGCAGGACGTGCGCGTCGGCGTGCGCCGGAAAGGCGTCCAGCGCCTTGTGGGCCCAGGTCATGGCCCGCTCCGCCATCCGCCGCTGCCGGTGCAGCCGCGCCCGCAGCGTGTAGATCTCGGCCACCTCGGCCGGGTTCAGATTGCCGAGATGGACGACTTTCTGGATCACCTCCAGCGCCCCGTTGCACTCGGCTTCCGCCGGCTGATACTGCTGGCGATCGATCTGCAGCCGGATGGCCTGGGCGCGCGCCGCCAGGTGATAGGGATTGAGCTCCACCACGCGGCGCAGCACGTTGACAGCCGGTTCGGTGTCGCCGGCGCGGCGGAGGATGTCCGCGTAGCGGATCATGAGCGGGATGCTGTCGGGAGAGGCCCCCAGCAGTTCGAGGATCTCCCGCTTGGCCAGCGCGTAGTGGTCGAAGCGGGCGTAATGGTCCGCCAGCGCCTCCCGGGCGCTGGTCAGGGCGGGATTTTCCTTGAGCGCCCGGCGAAAGGCGGCCACGCCTTTTTCATAGTCGCCCAGCCCCTCACCGTACACGCGACCGAGAAACAGGTGGGCCCGGGCGGCGTCGGGCCCGGCGGTCGCCTCGGCGAGCACCGCCGCCGCCAGCTCGAACCGGCGGGACTCGTAGAGCTGGATGCCGAGCTCCACCGGCGCCAGGCGCCGGGCCAGGTCGTCGAGCAGCCGGATCATCTCGCCAACGGTGGCATAGCGGGTCCGGGGATCCCGGTGGAGCGCCTTGCCGGCCACGGCGCCGACGGCCTCGAGATACGGCGCCACCGCCTGGCCGATGTGCGGCGGCAGGTCGTCCAGGAGCGGTTCGAAGGGGACGCATTCGCCCCACATGATCTGCTCAGCCGTCGCCCACTGCGTTTCCACGTCGAACGGCGGATGCTTACTGAACGCGGCGTACAGGAGCATCCCCAGCGCGTAGATGTCGGACGCCTGGCTGCCGCCGCCCCGGAGCTGCTCCCTCGCCACAAACTGGAGAAACGGGTTGTCGGCGATGAGGCGATGCCCGGGGAGCGGCTCCGCGGCGCCGAAGCAAAGCAGGAAGGCCTGCAGGGGCGCCTGGCAACGCGCCACGATGGCGGTGGGATTCACCTGCCCGTGGATGAGACGGCGGTTGTGGAGTTGTTCCACACCGCGGGCGACGCCCAGGATGATCATGAGCAGCTGGTGGCGGCCGGCCATCCCGCCGCGGCGCAGGCGGTCCATGCACACGGCCAGGAGTTCGCCCTCGGGCCGGGCCACCACCGCATAGCGCTCGGCGCCCACCGCTACCTCGTCGCGTGGCGGCAGCAGCGCCTCGTGGAGCACCCCGCCGAACGCGTCAGCGGACGAGCGGTCGGCAGCGCCGGGCCCGGCGGGCCGGAGCGCCTTGACGTAGACGGCGTCACCCGATCGGGAGTCGGTGCCGGCGAAGAGCGCCCCGTAGGCATCGCGCGCTGCGGGGGCGTCGTCCACCTGGTAATGGCCGATGGCCGTCGTGCTCATGCGTCAGCTCCCCACCTCGTAGATGGTGTCCTGGAGGATGTACGCCTTGTCCTCGATGACGTCGGCGCTGCCGCCCGCCACCGCTTGGGCGAACCCGTTCATCGCCCCGACGAGCCGGGCCTGCTTGTCCGGCGGCAGGCTGCCCGCCATGGCTTTGGCCTTCTCCCAAACGGCGTTCCAGGCGGCGGGGATTTGCTCTGCAGGCAGGCTGGGCACAGCCGCCGCGGATGCCGGCCCCGACGCGGGTGGCTGCGTCTGGGCGGTTGGCGGCGGTCCGTCCTGAGTCCCGGCCGGCGCCCCGTAGGCACCGGCCATGGCCTGCATCACCAGCTCCCGGTTCTTCTTGATCGTCTCTTCGTCCATACGCGTGATCCCGTCGAACATGAAGGAGCCCTCATAAGCCCGGCGGGTGCGCAGGTCGGTGCAGACCGTCGACAGCGTGCCGCTCGCGTCCAAGGTGAATTTAACCTCCAGCACATGCTGGCCGCGCGGGAGCGGCTCCAACCCCTGGATCCGGACCTCACCCACCTTGGTGTTGGCGGCCACGTACTCTTCCTCACCCTGGTACACCTCCACCAGCAGCTCGGTGGTGAAATCGGCCGCGTTGGTGAAGCCCGCCTGACTCTGGGTGATGGGGATGACCGACTCCTTGGTGATGATGCGATGGAACTTCACGCCCTCCACCGCGATCCCCAGCGAGTGCCCCGTGACGTCGAAGATCTTCACCTTGGGCACGGCCGATTCCGTCGCGGCCGCCTGCTCCTGCTTGACCTGCGCCAGCTGCTCCGGCGCCATCTCCTCCACCTCTTCGGGCGGATGGCCGATGGGCACGAGCCCGCCGGCCACGATGGCCGCGCCCAGCGCCACCACCTCGTCGGGATTCAGATCGCTCTTGATCTCGAACTCGCGGTCCGGGCACTGCTGCTTGAGCTTGTCCGCCAGCATTTTGCGGATGATGGGCATCCGCGTCGGCCCGCCCACCAGCAACACGCCGTGCAGGTCGCCCCAGTCGTAATCGTTCGTCTTCTCGGCGCTGGCCACGGCCTCATCGAGGCAGGCCATCGACTTTTCCAGCAGCCGCATGATCAGCCCTTCATACTGCGCCCGGGTGATGGGCAGGAGCGGGCTCAGCGGCTGGCCGTTGATCACCGTCAGGTACGGCACGTTGAGCTCGGTGGCCTGCATCTGCACCAGACGCTTTTTCACGTCTTCCGCCTCCACCTTCAGCCGGCGCCGCACCGCCTCGTCGCCGGCCAGATCCACGTTGTGCTTCGCCTTGATCTGCCGCAGCGCCCACTTCATCATCTCCTCGTCCATGTCCAGGCCGCCCAGGCGGGGGTCGCCACCCGTCCCGACCACCTTGATGTCGTCCGCAGTGATGTTGATGATGGACACGTCGAACGTCCCGCCGCCCAGATCGTACACCGCGTACACCTTGTTCTCGCCGGGCTGCAGGCCGCTCTTGACGCCGTAGGCGATGGCCGCCGCCGTGGGCTCGTTGATAACCCGATGGACGTTCAGGCCGGCGATGCGCCCCGCGTCGTGGGTAGCCGTGTGCTGGACCGAATCGAAGTACGCCGGCACCGTGATCACCGCGTCGTGCACCGGCTCGCCCAGGTAGTTCTCCGCGCACAGCTTCAGGTAGCGCAGGATGAACGCCGAGATGGTCTGGGGATTGTACGTCTTGCCCCCCATGGTCACCTTGAAGTCCCGCCCCATCTCCCGCTTGATCTGGGAGATGGTGTTATCCGGATTGCGCAGGAAATTCTGCTTGGCGTCCTCGCCGGCGATCACTTCGCCCGCGTCGTTCAAGCTCACGATGGACGGCGTCGTGTACGACCCGCGCAAGTTCGGGATGATCACGGCTTGCTGCCGCTTCTCGTCCCACACCGACACCGCCGAGTACGTCGTCCCCAGGTCAATCCCCACGATCTTGGCCATACCGTCTCTCCTTTATCTGATCTCGGATGGATACTTCACAGCTTCACGATCACTTGCGGCGCCCGGAACACCCGGCCCTGGAAGCGGTAACCCGGCCGGCGCAGCAGCAGGATGGTGTTCCGGGGCACGTCCAGATCCGGGATCGCCTCCGGCGGCAGATCCGCGGCCGTATGCTGGTGCAGCGCCGGATCGAAGACGGTCACGCCCGGTTCCACGACGATCTCCTCAAGGCCGATGGCGCGCAGGCCGTCCATCAGCTTCTGGCGCACCATGACCAGCGCCTCGAGCACGCTCCCGGTGGGCACCGCGCCGCCGGCGGCCTGGCGCTCGTGAGCGATGACGAGTTCCAGGTCGTCCAGTGCTGGAAACACCGCCTGGAGGGCGCCCCGCTGGATCTGCCACTGCATCTCCTCGCGGACGCGGGTTTCCAGCTCCCGCAGGGCGCCGGCAAAGTGCTTTTCCGCATTCTGGATGCCGGCCTGGCCTTCCTGGACGGCTTGTTGGGCGGACTGCGTCATGCCCTTCACGCCCAGGTCCAGATCTTCGAGCCGGCCGCGCACCACGGCCAGGGCGGCCTGCAGCTCCATATTGTCACGGCTCACGCCGCGGACCAGCCGTTCCAGCCGGTCCAGCTTGTCGGCCGCGCCACCGTTTTCGGTGCCGGTTCCTGCCGCCACCGGCGCGTCCGCCGGCGGCATATTGGCATCCTGGTTCGTCATAGTGTTCTCCTGAGAGATTGGTGCATTCGCCTGCGATTCAACCAGGCGTCGTCGAGCCCGGTGTTTCGGTTTTTGTTTCCCGCTCATACGCCGCTCCGATGGCTCATCCTTCCCAGATCGGCCGGGTCAGGCCGGCCGAGCGCATCAGCGCCTCGATGACCCGGAAGCGGGCCTGCCGCTCCCGGTAAACGGGCGGGGCGACGGGCCGGGTGCGCAGCACCTCTAGGGTCGCCCCCTTGCCGCTGTCCAGTTCCTTGTTGTAATCCTCCCGCTTCTTCTCGTCCTTCAGGATGGCGGCGGCCTCGTTGACCCGGCTCTCTTTCTCCTCGGCTTCCTTGTCGCCGCGCTGGGCCTGGGTGTGGTACAGGGTGCAGGCTTTCGTCGCGGCGTCGCTGATCAGCCGCTTTGGCTTGGCGGCCTTGGCCACCTGCTCCCGCGTGAGCCCCAACAGCTCGTAGAAGGAGCTGCCCGATTCCTCGGTAATGTCCAGCCGGATCATCGCGCGCCTCCCGTCAGTCGGAACGTTGCAATCGGCGTCATTCGACCATCTTCTCCAGCATCTCGATTTGCTGTTTCAAGGCTTTGTCGTGGCACATGAACTTTGCGCTCTGGAGCAATCCCCGGATTCTGTCCATATTGTCAAAGCTGGCGTAGCGGCCATGGATGCGAAACAGGCACACAGCCAGGTAAAAATTGGCCACGGAATTAAATGGATCCTCGCTGACGATTGTCTCCAGAATGGTTGACGCCCTCGACCAGTCCTCCCGATTCATCAGCTCCACGGCCCGGTTCATCTCGCGCTGCTTTTCAGCCTGCTCCACCACCGTAATCACCTGGTTGAGCTGTTTGCGGATCTCCTCGTTGGCCTTCCCTTTGGCGTGGGTCAATCCCTCGCGGGCGATCCGCCGGGCCTCATCGGGTTCATCCTGGTTCAGCTTGCACACCGCGCGGTAGAAGTAAACGATCGCGGCGTTGGGCGCCTTGGTGTGGGCGCTGTCCAGGTACCGTAACGCTTCCCGCCAGTTCTTCTTCTCCATCTGCTTCTGGGCTTTCTGGACATCCTCGCCGATGAGCATCACCGGGATCTGCTCGATGAACGCCTCGATCTCGCCCTTCAACTCGTCATCTTCGCGTTTGCGGCACTGCTTCATGGCTTCGCGGGCTCGGGCTTCCGCTCCTGAAGCGTCACCGGCGCGTCCCAGGCAGACGGCGTGGTAGAACGTGACCTGGGCGCTGGGCGGTTTCAGTCCGGCGCCCTTGGCCAGGATCTGAGCCGCCGGCTTCCATTTTTCGTCCTTCATCAGGGGAACAGCCTTGGACAGCAGCATCTGCGGGGCGTACTCGTCGATCTGCGAATTGAAGCTGGCGATGGCCTGGCCGAGTTCGCTATCCGGCTTCGCGGCCTTGGCGGCGCGCCGGAGCGCGTCTCTGGCTTCGTCGAAATCCGTGTTGGACAGATAGGCCTGGGCCAGCATGAGGAGCACGTACGGATGTTCCGGATGGTCATCGAGCACTTCGAGCGCCGCGATCACCGCCTCTTCCGACTGCTGGTTCTGAAGGTATCGCTGGACCTTCTCCAGCCGGCTTTGCACCCGGGAGATGTCCATCTGCTCCACAAAATTGGCCAGCATGGCATAATGCTCGTCATCCGGTTTGCAGAGGGCCAGCGCCTGCCGCGCGGCTTTCCAGGCCTCGTCCCAGCGCTTCTGCATGGCCAGGCACTGGGCCAGCTGAAACACCGCCGGCATGAACGCGGGGGCCAGCTCGCAGGCGGTCTGGTAGCACTGGCCGGCCGCCTCGGGGCGCTGCTGTTCCATCAGTTCACGGCCTTTCGTCAACCAGGGGAACAGGGCGACCGCACACGCTTCCGCGGCCATGTCGATATCCGGATCGAAGTCGGGGATGAGCTGCATCGCCCCGGCTTTCATGAGCTCGTGGGGGAAGGCCAGCACGCCGCGGGCGACGGTGCGATAGCGCTCCAATTCCGCCTCCGCCAACGTTTCCCCCTGCTCCTGCAGTTGCTTGATCAGCAGCTTCAGCACCTGCAGCAGCATCAGATATTGATGGACCGCCTGGTCCCGGTGCAGCTTGAACGCGTCCCGCTCGTCGTTGTAGTGGCGGCGGCTGTCGGGACCGGCCGCTGCGGCCGACTGCCGGGCATGGTCCAGGCGGATGCGCCGCGCATGGACCAGCTCGGAGCGGTCGGCCGGCAGCCCGGACCACTCGGCGGCCAGCTCCAGCCACCCCCGGGTGGCGGTGACGGCGGCGGTGAGCATCCGCTCCCGCTCGGCCTTGTTCCGATAGTCGTCCCGCCAGATCCCGCAGCGGAACATCGGATTCCGGAATTCAAGCTGACGCAGCGCCAGCAGCGGCACCGCTTCCCGCACCCAGTCCTCCGCCAGCTCCAGCCGTTCCCGGCTCCGGGCAGCCGTGGGTAGCGCCTTGTTCGCCGCCTCGACGAACGCCTGGTGCTTCTGGGTCAGGAGCCGGCTGAAGCCATCGGCCTCGGGCGCCATTTCACAGTACAGGTTCAACACCCGGGTGAGGCGATCCCAGTAGTGGCGTTGGCCGTCCTCGTTGTCCTGCCGGGTGTGCACCAGGGCCAGGTTCTGCAGCACGGCCGGATTGTACGGATCGATCCGCTCGGCTTCGTTCCAGAGCAGTCCCGCCAACTGGAATTTCTTGCCTTTGTAAGCCTCATCCGCCCACCGGTCGAGTTGGACGAGATAGGCATCCTTGAGCTCCGGCCAGGCGTCGCCCTGCCGCTCCACCAGCCGCTGCCAGGTGCCGACGAACTTCACCCGGTCCCCGTCGTCGCCGGTGGGCAGCGCTTGCGCCAGCCGGTAGGCCTTGAGCAGGTTCTCGAGCCGGTCGACGTCACCGGCGGGTGGCCTGCCGTTGCCACCCGACCGCTGCACCGGGAGTTGCGTCGCGTTGTCCAGCACCGATTGCGGCTCGAACATGGCCACCTGTTCCAGCAGCCGGTAGGCCGGATGGCCCGCGGATTGGGAGCCGAGTTTCCGATGGGCCAGGCCCAGGACAGCCACCGTGCGTTCGGGTTCGTTCGCCTCGACCGCGATCTTCAGGCATTTTTCGCAGAACAGCCCCACGCTGTCCGCGTCCACCTCGAGTTGGGTCAGCTCGTCCTGAACCTTGTCCCAATCCGCGCCGCCCCTGGCCAGGCGCAAGGCCGCTTCCAACCGCTCGAACGCGGCCTGCCGCCCCATGGCGCCATCGGCGGTCACTTTGGCCAGGTGTTCCAGCGCCTCACTGGGTCGACCGTCCGCAAGCAGCGCCTGTCCCAGGAGCAGGCATGCCGCCGGCGCAGCCGGCCACAGCGCGAGCGCGCGCTGGAGAACGTCCGCCGCATCCTTAAACCGACCGCTGTCCGTCAGCGCGGCGCCAAAGGCCTGCCGGTACTCCAGCTCGAACGGGTCCAGCACGGTGGCGTGGCCGAGCAGCCGCACGCGCTCGTCGGGCGAACGGGATTGCCGGGCCCGCTCGGCGAGCTCCGCCGCGAGCTGCAGCCGCCGTTCCGGATCGGCCATGGCCGTACGCGCCTCCGTTGCCAGGCGCGCGGCACCCGCCGCGTCCTGGATTCCCTTGCCGGACTTGCGGGCGCGGCGCGGCGCCGGCTGTCTGGTCGCGTCCTGTTCCGGCAGCGCCGTGTCCAGCAGGGACAACTCCCCACCGCCCGGCCCCGGCACACGGCGCGGCACATCCGGATCGGGGATGCGCCGGTTGCCATCCAGTGCGTAACAGAACTGGAACATCTTGTTCCGGGGCAGTTCGAGAGTGATTTCCCAGGTGTGGAGCGCGCCTCGGGACGCGCTCTGCTCCATGGCGTGTGCCGCGAGATCCCATCCGTTGAAGTCGCCGAGCAGGTGGACCTTGTGCACAAAACCCGGCAGTTTCAGCCGGAAGTCCACCACGACCTGATCACTCGCTGATGCGGCAGCCACCTCGATCATGCTTCACCCCGTTGCTTACCCATCGGTCGTCCCCCCCTCACTGCACCTCGAGCTTCAGGACGAGGTTGGCGCTCCGCAGCGCCACCAGCAGGCGGCCGGCGTCGTCCACGGTAAAATCCTCCACCAGCCCCGCATCGGCGGGCATGACCACCTGATAGACGAACTGGCCGTCGGCGTTGAATTTCTGGACCCGGCCGTGCTTGGAGTCCGCGACGTAAATGTCGCCGGCGGCATCCACCCGAACCACTCGCGGGTAGTACAGTTGGCCGGCGTCGGTGCCCTCCTCGCCGAACACGAGCGCCACCGCCCCGTCGCGGCCGAATTTCTGGATCCGGTGGTTGTTGGTGTCGGCGACGTAGATGTTACCCGGCGCGTCGGCGCAGGCACTCTTCGGCGCGTCCAGTTCGCCGGGTTCCTCGCCGGCCATGAGGCCGCCCATGTCGGGATCGGGCCGGTTGATGCCGAGCACGAGCCGGCAGCGGCCCTGCGGATCCCACCGCAGCACCCGGTTGTTGCCGGAATCCGCGACGATCAGGTCGCCGTCCGGTGCCACGGCGACGCCTTGCGGAGCGTCCAGTTGCTGGTCGGCTGTGCCGGGCCCGCCCAGCACCGCCAGGCAGCGGCCTTCGGGCGAGAACCGCTTGAGCCGGCTGGCGCCCATGTCCACGATCCAGCAGTTTCCCTCCCGGTCGGCGGCCACGCCGGCCGGGGCGTCCAGCGCGTGATCGCCGGCGCCCGTCTCAAACGGACCGGCACTGCCGGCCGGTTCGCCGGCGGCGTTGAAACGGAGCAGCTGCGTCCGGCCGCTCTCGTCGTAGAAATGAATCAGCCAGAATCCGCCGTCGGGCAGCGGCGCCAGTCCGAACGGCATCCGCAGCGTCACGTTCCCCTCGCCCGGTTGGCCGATCGCGAACAGCGGCTGGTACGGCCGTCCGTTCAGCGCCGCGCCGGCGGCGAAGTTCAGCTTGCCGGCCAGATCGAGCTTGCCCACATCCAGCAGCGCGCCCAGGTCGCGTCCGGGCAGGCCGCCGCCGAACGTCGGCACGCCCGGCAGGGGCATCTTCAGCTCGGGCAGCTTGAAGGCGGGCACGCCCGGATCGCCGCCGGCCACTGCGCCGCAGTTGGCGCAGGTCAGTCTGCCGCCCAGCGGATGCCCGCACTTGAGACAAACCGGTTCAGCGCACATGTCCTCAGCCTCCCGAATCAACGATTACCGATTTCCCCGCCGGCGGCGGATCTGACGATCCGGCGACACCCATCGTTCGCCGGCCGATGTACCCGGGCGGGTTACTCCCCCGCGTCGAGCAACAGCCGGCAACTGTCTTCGTACTCCAGATCCAGCGCGTCCTGGTAGCGCACCCGCACGGTCACGGGAAGGGCGCCCGACGCCCGCGGCTCCAGCGACACGGCGGCGGTGGCCCCCGTCCCTCCGGCCGGCACCTCCGTCGGCACGCCGTCCAGACGGACATCCACCGGACCGTCCACTTCCAGCCGGATGGCGCGGGCTTCCCGGCTCCCTTCGTTGGCGAGTCGCAGTTCCGCCCGGGTGAAGGTGCCCTTACGCAGGGCGCCGATGGGCTTGAGCGACACGCTCAGCCGCGGCCGGGACAGCCGGCCCAGCGTCAGGGCGCGTTCGCAGCCGCAGACCACGGCCCGGCCGTCAGGCAGCGCAGCCATCGCATGGATGAACCCCGCAGCCGGATCCCCGCCGGCGGATGAGATCCGGTTGGCCTGGTTGTCGGCGAAGTACAGCCCGCCGTCCGGCGCGGCGGCCAGCAGAAAGCGTCCGTCCGCATTCATCAGCAGGCCGGCGGAAGCAGCCAGGACGCCCACCGCGTGGTCCCGCCGCAGAATCAGCTTGTCGGCCAGCGCGTATACGCGGATATGCCCGTCGCCTGTGGCGATCGCCAGCCGCCGGCCGTCGCCGGACAGGCTCATGGCCAGTAGCGCCTGTTCGAACACCACCTCTTCCAGCACCCGCTGGTCGTCGATCCGAAGCCGGGTCAGCGTCCGGTCGCGCCGCATCAGCAGCAGTTCGGCGCCCTCCGCTGCGAACTGCACGGCGGAAACCGCGGCCGGCAGCTCCCGCAGCCAGACGACCTGGCCGGCGACATCCACCAGCGCCAGGTGGCCGGAGTAGGTGGCTGCCGCAACGTGCCCCTCGGACGCGGCCACACACGCGACGCCGTCGGCCAGGCGCTGGCTCCAGCGCGTCCGGCCGGCCCGGTCCAGGCTGCGCAGCAGGCCTTCCCATGTCCCGGCGAGCAGGTGTTCGCCGGAAGGCGAAGCCGCCAACGCGGCGATGGGGCTGTCGAGATGGACCTGCCAGCTCAGCTCCTTTTCAGCGAACGCGGCGAGCTGGCCGTCCCACCCGGCCAGCAGGGCCAGGTCGCGCGTGCTCAGTATCCGGAAGGGCCGCCCGCCCAGCTGCTCCGAGTAGATCAACCGGCCGTCCATGTCGCGAACCTGCGTTCCGCCGTCCGCCCCGGCGCAGAGCACCCGGACCGGATCGCCGAGCACCGCCACGCCGATCACAGGTGACGCCATCTCTTTCCGCCACACCACCTCAGTGGGATTTGCAGTTTCCTCCACGACGGTCGGCGGTTGCTCGCCGGGCGCCGCATCGGCCTGCCGGCGGCTTGCCAACTCCTGTCGGACCCTCGTTTCCAGCCGCCCGGCCTGCTCGGAGCTCAATTCCAGTTCCGCTGCCAGCGCGTCGAGACCGGCCCGACCGGCGGCCGTTCCGCCCACCGCGGCTGCCGCCTCTCGAACCGCGTCGGCGTAGCGCTCCACCAGCCGGCGCACCTGCGCCTCGAGCGCATCCAACCGCTCGGGTGCGGGCGCCAGGGCGTCTGGAAGCTCCCGAAGTGCGGCACGTTGTACGTCGTTGAGCTCGGGCACCTGGCTGAGCAGCTCACGGAGACGCGCCATAACGGGCCGCTCCATTTCGTCCTGAACCTGCTGTTCCAGTTCCGTGGCCCGTTCCACAGGCAGCTTCAGCATCTTGGCCAGGAATTCGAGCTTCTCCCGCTCGGCCGCGGTGATTTGCCCGTCGGCGAGCACTTCGCGGAGCGCCGCGACATAGGGTGCGACGGCCGGCGACGAAGGCACGTCCTCGCGGTTGGCGATGAAATGCTCAAGGGAGCGGCGGTCGTCGGCCGACAGCTCGTCGGCGTGCCCACAAGCCGGGCTTTCCCACACCGCCTCTTTACGCCCGTCGCCGCCCAGGACGTCCACCGTGGGCCGGTCGCAGGTGCGGCATCGGCGCACCTTCATCAGCGGGAACAGGTCCAGCCACGGCTCCAGCCCTCCGGAACCGGGGCGGCACATATAGACATGGCCGGCCGGCAGGGCCTTGCCGGTCCGGACCGCCTCCGTTGCCGGAGCGATCTCCCGGCCCATCGCCCCAAGCGCGGCGGTCCGGTCGGCGCCCCGCGCCGCGCCGCCCTCCGGCGCGACACCGAGGAGCGGAAACTGCAGGAGACACTCCAGTTCGGCGAGCGCCGCATCGAGCGCCTCCGCCAGCAGCGTTCCCCGCTGCCGGTATTCCTCGACCGGGAGCACGGCGCCGTCGGTGCCCCAGCCCTGGGGATGGACGCGGTACTTGGCGAGCAGCTCGAACAGGTCGCCGCCGGAAAATGGGGGCAGCTTGGAGCCCGCCTGCCCGATCCAGCCCTGCAACTCGCCGGCGGCACGGCCCATGGCGTCATCCCGGTGTTTCCGGTCGAAGAAGAACGCGTAGAGCGACCGGATGCAGGCATCGTCGGAATCCGGGTAGAGGCCCAGCGCGGTGTGGGCCAGCGCCACCCACGTGTCCGGCTGCGGCCGCGCCAACTGGCCGATCGACCCCTCGGTGAACGTGTCCGGCGCCGCGCCCATCCGGCAGCGCGCGCGGTAGTGCGCCGCCGCCACTATCGCCACGAAACGGATCACGGCGGCGCCGATGTCGCGCAGCCCCTCGTGGAGTTGGAAGGCCTGGCCGGCTTCGGCGCCGGCGATCATCCGGCGGGCGTACACGGCCGCCAGCGGGAACGGATAGCTGTCGGCGATGCGGCTGAAGGTCTCGCGGGCCTTCGGCAGCATTCCCTTGGCGCTCATTCCAGCCACGAGCCGCGGGATAAGCTGGGGGACCGTCTCTGGCGTCACCGGGACGCCCACCGCCCCGCCCATGGCCAGCGCCCATTCCGGCTGCTGTTTGTTGAACTCGTCCCAGCGGATGTTCAGCAGGATGGGGATGAACTGCTTGCGCGACTCGAGACCGCGGACCACCTCGATATTCACCTGATTGGACTTCCGGACCGAGTCGGGCGACACGATCAGCACGATGGCCTGCGCCTGATCGATGGCGTTACGGACCTGCGTCAGGTAAGGGATCACCGGCAGGCTGTTCCGGGTGTAACACCAGGTGGTGTATCCGGATAGTTCCAGCCCGGCGGCGATGTCCACGGCGACCTGAGCGTCTTCCTCGACATAGCTGAGAAACACGTCACTCATAGCGCATGCCGTTCCTGTGCAAAATGCTGAATTCTGTTGGAAAACCGAATCCCCTATATTCTAAGCCCGGATTCCCCCAGTTCAAGCCCTTTTTGGTTTTGTTTGGCCTGCCGTCTCCAGATTTCAACGGACGTGAAAAAAATGCCCGCATCGTTCGGCTGGATTTTTACGGCGGCTTGTTCTAGATTAGACTCGATCATTCCGCCTGACCCTCAACCGGAGACCCCGCGCCGACCGCACGGATCCGGACCGCCGACCGAGGAGGACCACCGATGTCGAAGACCGTCGTGATCGCCGGAGACGTGATGTGGGATCACAACCTGGTGCTCCAGCCCACCGTACCCCGGCGTTTCGCCGAGGGACTGCCGCACACCACCATGAAGCGGCGGCGCGGCGGCGCATGGTTCCTGCAGGAGATCGTCCAGATGGCGTGCGCCGACCTGAGCCCGTCGATCTCCGGGATGCCCAAAACGGACCGGGCCCTGCAGAGCTTCACCATCTGGGCGCTGCACGCCGAGGCGGACAAGAGCCGGAAGCAGGTCTGGCGGATCCGCCAGCTCCTGGGCTGTCAGCCGCCCGAGGAGGGACCGGAGCCCCAACCGCCGCCGACGAATGCCCCTGCCGACCCCGACCTGGTGGTGCTGGACGACCTCAACCTCGGTTTCCGGAATGCCGCCGAGCGGTGGCCGGCGGCTATCCGCGAAGGTGGCGCGCCGCGCGCCATCATCCTGAAGACCGGCACGCCGCTGGCCCAGGGGCCCCTCTGGAACCATTTGATCGCGCATCACGCCGACCGGCTGACGGTGGTGCTGAACGTCGACGCCTTGCGCGTGCGCCGGGCCATGATCCCGCGAGCCCTCTCCTGGGACCGCTCCATCGAGGAGATCGTCCAGGAATTCGAAGACGGGCCATCGGCGTTCGACCTGGCCCGCAGCCGCCGCGTGGTGGTGCAGTTCGGCTTTGAAGGGGCGGCGTGTTTCACCCGGCTGCCGCGGCGGAACCGTCCGTCCAAGGTTGGCGAGGCCTCGCCGGCCCTCCTCGCCCAGGCCCGGCTGGAACGGTTCCTCTACCACCCGGAATACCTCGAAGGCGGCTGGGAGGCGAAGCGGCCGGGTCATACCTTCGGCAGCGCGTCGATTCTCACTGCCGCCCTGGCCCGCCATGAACTGGACCCGGAAACGTATCCGCTCTTCATCGCCGCGGGGCGCGCGCTGGCGGCCATGGCCGTCAATCACGAGTGCGGATTCGGGCCGAAGGACAAGTTCGGTCCCGAGGCGGCCACCAAAAGGATTCGAGAGACTCTCCATCCCCCGGCTGACAGGGGAGAACCGGCCACCGCCTATTTCAGCACCATCGATCACGAGCTGCTGGACGGCCTGTCCGATGCCGGCCGGTCTCGCGCCCGCCGCACGTCCGAAGCGGCCGCGGCCCCCGCCTATCGTTCCGACCTCCTCCAGGACCTGACCGGCCCCAGTCTGGATTACGTCGCGGCCAAAGCGGTGGACGTGGTGCGGCGCGGCCCGGCAGCGGCGCTTCAGGCCGCGCCCAAAGCCGTCTACGGCAAATTCTTCACCGTGGATCGCCAGGAGATCGAGCGGGTCAACGCCGTGCGCAACCTCATCGTAACGTACCAGAACAACGTCGAAGACCGGCGGCCGCTGTCGCTGGCCGTGTTCGGGCCGCCGGGATCGGGCAAGTCGTTCGCCATCAAGCAGCTCGTGGCCGAGCTGTTCGGCGACGACAAGGGAAGTTACGAGTTCAACCTGTCCCAGATGGAGGGGCCGCGGGGGCTGCACCTGGCGCTGCAGCAGGTGCGCGACGCGGCCATCCGCGGCCGCATCCCGCTGGTATTCTGGGACGAGTTCGACACGGGCGACCTCCGCTGGCTGAAGGATTTTCTCGCCCCCATGCAGGACGCCCAGTTCACCGCCGACGGCGTGGTCTACCCCTTGGGCAAAGCCATCTTCGTGTTCGCCGGCGGCACCTGTCCCTGCTTCGAGGCGTTCGACCGGACCCGCGTCGGGGGCGCGGTCGAGGAGGCGTTCCGCGCCGTGAAGGGCCCCGATTTCGTCAGCCGGTTGCGCGGCTTCGTGAACATCAAGGGGCCCAATCCCATCTCGGCGGTATGCCTGGCCGCCGGCGGCCGCGCGGAGTCGCGGCCGGAGGACGATCCCGCCTTCCTCATCCGCCGGGCCATCATCCTGCGCTCCACGCTGGACCGATTCTATCCACAGCTCATCGATCCCGACACGAAGGAGGCGGCCATCAGCGGCAGCGTGCTGCGGGCGTTCCTTACCGTGAAGGAATTCCTGCACGGCGCCCGCTCGCTCGAATCGGTGGCCCACATGAGCAACCTCAACGGCGCCCGGTTTTTCGGCGTGGCGGAGCTGCCGCCGCCCGACTTGCTGAATCTGCATGTGACGAAGGATTTTCAGGAGATCGTGGCCCGCGCCCAGCTCGAGGCGCCCATATTCGAGGCCCTCGCCGAGGCGTGCCATGAAGCCTATTTTAAAATGAAGAGCGCAGCGGGTTGGCGCTACGGTTCGCCGCGGGACGACCAGGCGAAACTCCACCCTTGGCTGGTGCCGTACGACCAGCTGCCTGAGGTCGTCAAGGAGATGAACCGGGGCACCGCCCGCCTGACCCTGGCCAAGCTGGCGGATCTTGGATATGTCATCCACCGTCTGCGCCCCGCGGACGCGGCGGCCGCTACTCCTTACAGGTTCAACGCGGACGAGAAGAAAATGCTCGTCTGCCTGGAGCATGACATCTGGCTGCGCGACAAGATGCTCCGCGGCTACGCCTGGGCGCCGGAGACCTGCGAGCCGCTGCGGCTCCACCGGGACATCGCCGCGTTCCGGGACGTGCCTGACGAGGACCAGGAACTCGACCGGGTCATCACCGAAACGATCCCGGTCGTGCTTCACAAGCACGGCTTCGTTCTCGGGCGGAAGCAGAAGGAGTCGACGGTTTGACGGAATCCACTGCCCCAGCGGCTCCAGCGCCCGTGCTTCGGCTCGGCGTCACCGGACACCGTCGTCTGACCAACCCTGACGGCGTAGCCGCCGCCGTCCGGACCGCCCTTCACCGCGAGATCCTCCAGGCGGCCGGCCTGTCGGCCCTGCCGGCCGTCCGGATCCTGACCTGCCTGGCCGAGGGCGCCGATCGACTGGTGGCGCGCGTGGCGCTGGAGGAACCGGCGGCGGCGCTCAGTGTGGTGCTGCCGATACCGCCCGCCGATTATGCCGAGGAATTCAATAGCCCGGCGTCACGGCAGGAGTTCGAGGAATTGCTCCGCCGGGACCCGGAGCCGATCTGTCTCCACCCCCGCCCGCTGGCCGAGGAGTTTTCCGGGCTTGACGCGGCGTCCGCCCGCCGGACCGCCTACCGCAACGCCGGCCGCCATGTGGCCGACCGGTGCGACGTGCTCATCGCCGTCTGGGACGGCGAACCGGCCCGCGGCCCCGGCGGCACGGCCGAGATCGTGGCCTACGCGCTGGAGCGGGGGCGGCCCATCGTTCATATCCGCCCCGACGCGCCTCGGACCGTCACCGTGCTCTCCGGCCGTTGCGCCGAAACGCCCGCTGCGGCCTCACCACCGCCGTCTGCCGATGCCGCGGACGTCGACGGCGCCCGCCCCGCCCCGCGGCGGGTGCTGTTCCTGTGCAGCCAGAACAAGCTGCGCAGCCCCACCGCCGAGCGGGTCTTCCGCGGCACGCCGGGGCTGGAGGTCCGCTCGGCCGGGCTCGACGCCGACGCCGTGGTGCCACTCACGCGGGAGCTCCTCGAGTGGGCCGACCTGGTGCTGGTCATGGAGAAGCGCCATCGCAACGCCATCCAGAAGCGGTTCAAGGAGCTGTACCGGATCAAACGCATCGTCTGTCTCTACATCCCCGACGAATTCGAATACATGGACGAGGGCCTGGTGCGGCTGCTGCGCGAGCGCGCCGGCCCGTTGCTGGGACAGCGGCAAAACATTTCTTGACGATTTCGTCTAACGCGTCCCCCCCCCGGATGAGGGATCTTGCGCTCGCGGTTCACCTTCGTATTTCCCGCCAACGGCACCCTCGGCAGCGTCTGGGGCACCGACCTGTACACAGTTGGCTCAGCGTCTCATCGCCTCAATGGTAAATGCTCGCAGCCAAACCGAGTGATTGAGTGACACGATTCCATCGATCGGGGCGATGCATCGGGCCGCGTTCGTAGAGCCCAGCCTGCGGTGGAATCCAAAGCGACGAGACGCCATCCCTCAGCGCAGTCCGCGGCCGGATCCCGCCGCGCGAGCGGCGGCGGAGTGTAGTCCGGACCGACAGGTCCGGGTGCGCGGAGAATCCGGAATATCTGCAGGCTCCGCAGGAGCGGGGGAAAGCGAAGTCCGACCAGCCCCGCAGCTGGAGGTTCTGTGCGTGCCCCATATTGAAGTCATTGCCATGCTCCCGCCGCCGCATGCGCGGCTCCCCCAGTCACTCTTTGATCCGGCCACCCGGGCCTCTCGGCCCGGGCTACACGCCGCGGCCGCTGACACGGCCGGGCCGCAGGAATCGAACGATACGATCCCACGGATCGTGCGGATTCAGCGGACCGCGTCCGGCGGACGCGGCCTACGGCTGTCCCGTGAACTAACCGTTGACACGCTGTACCCCTCCCGTGAAAATGGATCCGCTGCAGTCACCGGTGCGTCCGCTAAAATTCGCCCTATTGCCGCTGCCACCTGAGGGGCCCACCAATCTGCAGCCGATAGTCTTCCATCGAGGTTTGCGCCATGATCCCCATTCTATCCGTCGTCGGCAAGTCCGACTCGGGCAAGACCACCCTGCTGGAGAAGCTGATCCCCGAGCTCACCCGCCGCGGTTGGCGCGTGGCCACGGTGAAGCATGACTCCCACGGCTTCGAGGTGGACCACCCCGGCAAGGACAGCTACCGGCACAAGCAGGCCGGCGCCCACACCGCCGTGATCGCCTCGCCGTGGCGCCTGGCCATGATCCGGGACGTGGAGCGGGACCTGACGCTGGACGAGATCCGCGACCGGTTCATCCAGGACGTGGACCTGGTGCTCTCCGAGGGATACAAGAACGACCGCCAGCCCAAGATCGAGGTGTTCCGGCCCGAGCAGCACGACGAGCCCATCTGCAAGCGGAGCGACGGTCTGGTGGCCCTGGTCAGCGACACCGACATCGATCTGGGCGTCCCCCGCTTCGGGCTCGACGACGCCGCCGGGCTGGCCGGGTTCATCGAGACGCGCTTCCTGGAGCAGCCGCGCCCCGGCCACGTCAGCGTGCGGGTGGACGGGCGAGCGGTGCCCATGAAATCGTTCGTCCGCGACTTCATCGCCGGCGCCGTCCGCGGGATGCTGGGCACCCTGAAGGACTGCGACTCGAAAGGGACCATCGACGTGCATGTGGAGCGGGAGAAGGAAGAAGAGATAGGAGATAGAGGATTGAATGGGTGAATGGGTGAATGGGTGAATGAGTGAATGGGTGAATGGAGACGAAGCGGATTGCATTGATCATTTTTCATTGATCAATGGTCATTGGACATTTCGGATTGTCGGGTTTATTGGTTATTGATTATTGCTAGATTTTATTGGCTATTTGGAAACGAGTTGAAGTTTGCCTGAGACGGGGGACCTGGGTGCTGGGGCCTGGGTGCTGGGACCTGGGGGCTGGGACCCAGGCCCCAGAACCGAGGTCTCAGGTCCGAATCCCGACGTCCGATTTCCGATGTCCGAAGTCCGAAGTCCGATGATCGGGAACGAGCCTCGAGTCTCGAGCCTCTAGCCTCGAGCATCGATTACGATTACGATTACGATCACGATTACGAGCACGAGCTGAGAAATGGCGATTTACACGACGGCGTGCCCGAGAAATTGCTACAGCACCTGCAGCCTGAGGGTGGAGGTGGTGGAGGGGCGCATCCGCCGCATCGAGCCCCACGCCGACAACCGGGCCACCGCCGACGGCGTCTGCCTCAAGGGACTGAGCTACCTGGAGCGGGTCTACTCCCCCGACCGGATCCTGCACCCGCTGCGTCGCACCGGCAACGGCTCTTTCACCCCCATCCCATGGGACGACGCGCTGGACATCATCACCGAGCGCCTGCGGCGCTACCACGCCGAGCCCGGCCCCCAGAGCGTCCTCTACTACACCGGGAGCGGCACCAAGGGACTGCTCAACGGCGTGGGGATGAGCTTCTGGCGGCGCTTCGGCGGCTGCACCACCACCTACGGCGACCTGTGCTGGCCTGCCGGCCTGGAAGCCACCCGGCTCACCCTGGGCGAGGTGAAGCACAACGCGCCGTGGGACCTGGCCCACGCGCGCCTCATCGTCATGTGGGGAAAGAACGCCGCCGAGACCAACGTCCACCAGATGGCCCACGTGGACGAGGCGCTGGCCGCCGGTGCGCGCCTGGTGGTGATCGACCCGCGGCGTACTGAGACCGCCGAGCGGGCCGAGCTGCTCATCCAGCCGCGCCCCGGCGCCGACGGCGCCCTGGCCCTGGGGATCGCCCACTTGCTCATCCAAAACGGCTGGATCGACCACCCCTTCATCGACGCCCACGTGCTCGGCTTCGACGCCTTCGCCGAGCGCGCCGCCCTCTGGCCGCCCGAGCGCGCCGCCGCGGTGGCCGAGGTGCCCGTGGCCGCCGTCCACCGCCTGGCGGAGCTCATGGGCACGGTCCGTCCGGTCACGGTGTCGCCGGGCTTCGGCATGCAGCGCTATACCAACAGCGGCCAGACCATGCGGGCGATGCTGGCGCTGCTGGCCATAACCGGCCAGATCGGCCGCCCCGGTGCCGGCTGGATGTACGCTAACCTGCAGACCCAGATCTTCAGCCCGGTGAAGGATCCGCTGGACTTCTACCCCCCCGAGCAGCCGGACGGCGTGGTGCGGGTGGGCGTGTCCACGGCGCGACTGGGCCCGGACATGCTGGCCCAGAGCGATCCACCGCTCCGGATGGCCTGGGTGGAGCGCGGCAATCCCATCCCCCAGAACCCCGAGACCGGCACCGTGCTGAAGGCGTTTCGCGCCCTGGAGTTCCGGGTGGTGGTGGAGGAGTTCCTCACCGACACCGCCCGCGAGGCCGACCTGGTGCTGCCGGCCAAGACGCTGTTCGAGCAGACCGACGTCATCGGCGCCTACTGGCACCCGTACATTCAGCTCCGCCAGAAGCTCATCGAGCCGCCGGGCGAAGTGAAGCCGGAGACGGAAGTTTACCGCCTGCTGGCCCATCGCCTCGGCTTCCCCGCCGAGGCGATCGCGGCGGAGATCCCCGGCCCCGCCGACGCCGACATCGAGCGGTGGCTGGCGCGGCGCCTGGCGCCCTTCCCGGAGCTGACCCTGGAGCGGCTGCGCGAGGGACCGGTGCCGGCGCCCGGCGCCGAAGAGGTGGCGTATGCCGACCGCCGCTTCGCCACGCCGTCGGGGCGGATCGAGCTTTACTCCGAAGAGGCGCGCACCCGCTGGGGGCTGGACCCGCTCCCCGACCACACCGAGCCGGCGGAGTCGCCCCGGCGCGCCGGACCCGAGTCGACCCGCTACCCGCTTCATTTCCTCACGCCCAACACCAAGAACCGGATCCACTCCCAGTTCAACAACCTGAACGTGATCCGCCAGTTCAGCGACCGGCCCCAGGCGTGGCTCAGTCCCGCGGACGCCCGCCTCCGCGAGGTGGCCGACGGCGACCGGGTGCGCATCTTCAACGACCGCGGCGAGCTGCGGATCGAGGCCCGGATCGACTTCAGCCTCCGCGCCGGCTGCGTGGTGGTGACCAACGGCTGGTGGCTCTCCGAGGGGGGCGCGGTGAACCTCACCTCCCGCGCCCGCGAGACGGACATGGGCTTCGGCGCCGCCTTCCACGACAACCTCGTGGAGGTGGAGCGGGCATGACCGAGCAGCGCGCCTTCCACGTGGACCTCAACCGCTGCACCGGCTGCGGCGCCTGCGTCGTCGCCTGCGGCAACGAGAACGAGCTCCCGGCGGGCCGCGCCTGGCGGCAGGTGCACACCTTCAACGAGGCCCGCCACCCGGCGCTGCCGGTGGTCCACCTGTCGCTGGCGTGCAACCACTGCGCCGACCCGGCCTGCCTGCGGCACTGCCCCGCGGCGGCCTACCGGAAGGATCCGGCGACCGGCGTGGTCACCATCGACGAAGCGCGCTGCATTGGCTGCACCTATTGCGCCTGGGCGTGCCCCTACGACGCGCCGCGCTACAACACCGAAACGCGCCTCATGGAGAAGTGCACCTTCTGCGCCGAGCGGCTGGCCGAGGGGAGGGAGCCGGCCTGCGTCGCCTGCTGTCCCACCGGCGCCCTGCAGCTGGACCGCATGGATCCGACGGGCGACCCGGCCGCGCCCGGGTTCACCGCGGCCGGACTGGGCCCGGCCATCCGCTTCACCCCGCCCCGCCGTGCCGCGCCGCCCGAGCTCACCGCCCCGCCCGACCCGGCGGCGGTGGCCGCGCTCCACCCGGGCGCGCTCGGCTGGCCTGCCGCCAAGATCACCCTGCGGGGCGAATGGCCGCTGGCGCTCTTCACCTGGACCGCCGTGGTGCTGGTGGCGCTCGCGGCCGCGTCGGCGGGCGACGCGCTGGCCGTGCCGCCGCTGCCGTTTCTGGCCGCCGGGGCGGCGGCGCTGTTCTTGAGCGCGTTCCACCTGGGACGCAAGGCGCGGGCGTGGCGGGCAGCGGCGAACTGGCGCACCTCGTGGCTGAGCCGCGAGATCGTCCTCTTCCCCCTGTTCCTGGCGCTGGCCGGCGCGCACCTCCTGTGGCCGGACCGGCCGCACCTCGGCTGGATCGCCGCCGTGGCGGGCTTCGCGGCGCTCATCGCCATCGACCGCGTCTACCAGGTGGCCATGCAGGTGGGTCCGCTGAATTTCTTGAGCGACCAGGCGCTGCTAACCGGGTTTTTCCTCACCGGCGTACTGTACCGCGATCCGTGGCTCTACGCGCCTGCCGGGGCGCTGAAGCTGGCACTCTACGCCTACCGGAAGCTGCGGCGGTGGGACGGGCTCCACCCCGGCCCGGCGGTGGTGTCCGCGCTGCGCGTCGCCGTGGGCTTCGGGCTGCCGCTGCCGGGACTGGTGCTGGGCGGCCCCGCGGGTCCGCTTCTCGCCACGGCGGCGGTGATTGCGGGGGAATTCATCGACCGGTGCGAGTTCTACGGGGAGCTCGAGGTGATTACGCCGCGCCGCCAGCTCCGGCTGGACATCGACACCGCGCTCGCCCAGGCCGCAGGCGCGTCGCGTCAAGACGCCAGGACGCCAAGCTAACATCATTATTTATTTCAAGATCTATCACCGCATGGCGGGTAGAATCCGGCGTGCGGTTCTTTGTGTCCCCTGCTTACGGATTCGTCATTGTATTAGTCCGTTTCGTCCCTGAAAAGGCCCGTTCCGTGAGGAATGGCGCCCGTCCCACCGTAGAAGCGGCTACGAACAGCCAACCAGGAGGAGAGACGCATGGGCCGCCTGCCGCCATTTCGGAGCATCGCGCTGCTGATCGCACTGTCCGTGGCCGCCGTTCCGCTTCTACGCGCAGACGCTCCGGAGCACTCGGCAGGCAACACCGTAGCGCCGGCCGCGCTGGCCGTCGCCACGTACGCCGGCTCCGAGGAGCAGGTTCGGTCGGTCCGGGCGATGGTGCGGAGCTTGCGTGAGCGCGGCGGGGCGTACCGCGACAGTGTGGTGCATGTCGTTTTGATCAATCCGGACCGCGTCCCGGGTGAGGCGCTGCGGGGCGCCGGCGTGGAGCTCGTGCCGCTGGCCCTGGAGCCGGCGGTGCTCAACCACCCCCTCGCCCTGAAGGCCTTCGCCGCGGCGGAGGTGGAACGGCGCGTCCGGGGAAAGGCGGCCAGCCTGGCCTGGCTGGACCCCGGCGTGCTGGTCCTGCAGCCGCCGGCGGCGCTGGACCTCGGCGGCGCGGCCGACGCCACGGTGCGGCCGGTGTCGCTGGCGAACACCGTGGGCATCCCGCCGGGCGCGGCGCCGGACGCCTACTGGGCGCCCATCTACGCGGCCACGCACCTCGACTACCGCGCACTGCCGACAGTCGAGACAGTGGTGGACGCGGTGAAGGTCCAGCCCTACTACAACTGCGAAGTCTACGCCGTCAATCCGGATCTGGGAATCTGTGCCCAATGGGCACGGATTTTCTCGGCCCTCCTTGACGACACGGAGTATCAGAAAACCGCCTGCACCACTTTCCTGAAGCGGCTCTTCCTGCACCAGGCGGTGCTCAGCGCCGTGCTCCAGGCCCGCGTGGCCCCGGACCGCCTCAGGCCGCTGCCACTGGCCGCGGGTTATCCCTTCAACCAGCACGCGCAGCTCGCGCACGTGCGGCGGGCGGCGTCGCTCGACGCCGTTGCCGCGGTGATCTTCGACAACGCCTGGCAGCAGCAACCGGGCTGGCTGGACGCCGTCCCCGCGAGCGAGCCGCTCCGCGGCTGGTTGTCTGACGCCTACCTCGAATACCTTGAACTGGCCGACGGCGTCTATCGGATCGAGGGCTCGTGCAACGCCTATCTCATCACCACACCGGCCGGCAGCGTCCTCATCGACCCGGCGGGAGCGGACGCGGCGCCTGAGTACTTCCGGAAGATCCTGGCGGCGCACCCGCTCCAGGCGATCCTGCTCACCCACGCCCACGAAGACCACGCCGCGGGGATCGAACGGTGGCGGGCGGGAGCGGACATCCCCGTGATCGCCCAGCGGAAATACCGGGACTACGTGGCGTACAAGCACGAGCTGGCCGGCTTCTTCGCCCGCCGCAACGCCATTTGGGCCCGCCAGCCGCTGCCAGTCACGCCGCCGGCTCCCACCCCGCCCGCCGCCGAACCCACCATCTACTTTGCCGATTCATACGAGCTGGCGGTGGGCGGCGTGCATTTCCACATGATCCACACCCCGGGCGAGACGCCGGACCACGCCACCATCTGGATCCCCGAGCGGTCGGCGGTGTGCGTGGGCGACAACTACTACGAGTACTTCATCAACAACTCCACCTTCCGCGGCACCCAGATCCGGCCGGTGGCGGGGTACATCCACGCGCTGGACACGGCGCTGGCTTTCGAACCCACCCTCTTCCTCCCGGGTCACGGCGCGCCGCTGGCGGGGCGGCGGCAGGTGGCCGAGACGGCCGGCCGCCTCCGCGACGCGCTGAAGCACGTCTGGGCGGAGACCGTCCGGGGAATCAATGCCGGCAAGGACGTCCACACCCTGATGCGGGAGGTCCGCCTGCCGCCGGAGCTCGCAATGCCGCAGTTCTATGGCAAGGTGGAGTGGACGGTGCGGGGAATCTACCAGGAGCTGGCGGGCTGGTTCGACGAGAATCCGGCGTCCATGTACGCCCTGCCGCCGGCCGGCGTCTACGCTGACCTCGTGGAGCTCGGCGGCGCCGACGCCATCGTGCGGCGGGCGGGCGAATACATCGAGCGGCAGGAATTCGTCCAGGCGCTCCACCTCACGGACGTGGTGCTGGCCCGCGACCCGCGCCACGCGCCGGCCAACGCCATGCGCCTCAAGGCGCTGGAGGGGTTGAAGGCGGGCACGCGCAACTACATCGAGCGCCTTTGGCTCGACTACGGCATCCGCACCGCGAAGGAGAACGGCGGTGAATGACGCGGGGCAATTTCGACCCGCCGGTCCCGTGACCGTGCTCTGCTCGGCGCGGACCGTTGGCGCCGCCTACACACTCATGCGTCACCTGCACGCGGCGGGGGCGACCGCTCGGGCGACCAATTCCGGAAGATCGGGCGAAGGTGCTGTTTCGCCCCAGACGGTCGAAGCGGATCACCTCGAGCCCCATGCGGACTTGTGGCTCCTACCGGCGCCTGAGATTCGGCGCCAGCTCCGGATCGAATTCAACCTGCAGTGAATCCGTCCAGCGCTCGAACGTTCCGGACAGAATCGTCGACTGAAGCGACCTCAGTTTTTTTATCGGGAGATGCACAGTGGGAAGAACGTTCCTTGTTTTGGGTGTCGCGCTCTCCATCGCCACAGCCGTCTGGGGGCAGGCCGGAGACGCGCCCGGCGCCGCCGATCCGGATATCCGGGTGGTCCGCCTGGGCGACCGGGCCGCCGTCCTCCAAGTGGGCGGAGAATTGTTCACCAACACCATCGTGCTGGCGTCGGCCCGGGGCCTGGTGGTCATCGACACGGGGCTGCTGCCGTCCCGGGGGCCGGCCCTGCGGGCGGCGGCGGAGCGGGCGTTCGGCCGGTCGGACATCGCCTTCGTCGTGAACACCCATCCCCATTTTGACCACATCGACGGCAACCAGGCGTTCGCCGGCATTCCCATCGTCGCCCACGCCAACGCCGTGCGACAGATGCGGCAGTGGTACGGGAGCCCGGCGGCGATCGCGGCGTTCGTCCGGAACCGGATCGCCTGGCGTACACGGGAGGAAAACCGCCTGCAGTCGCTGCCCGCCGACTCGCCGGACGTCGTCCGGACCCGGGCGGCGCTGGCCAACGACACGGCGATGGTGGACGACTTCCGCCAGGGCCGCTTCCAGCTCACCCTGCCCACCGTCACCTTCTCCGACCGTCTGACCCTGCACCTGGACGACCTCACCCTGAACCTCGCCTACTACGGCCGGGCCCACACCGAGGCCGACATCCTTGTCTACGTGCCGGAGCTGCAGCTCCTCATGGTGGGCGATCTGTTCGACAGCGGCTGGCTGCCCGATTTCGGGGGGCCGACCGCCGACCCGCCAACGGGATTCCGGGCCCTGGACGCCCTGCCCACCGGCGACGCCGCGGTCCAAACCGTGGTGGGCGGACACTCCGAGGCCATGAGCGGCGACGCCTTCCGTGCCCAGGTGGCCTACCTGCGGGATATCTGGGACGGCGTGGCCGCCGCCCGCCGGGAAGGCGCGACCCTGGCGGAGACCCGGACCCGTTTCCCATTCGAGTCGCGGTACCCTTCCCTGGCCGGCCTCGTCCGGAGCTGGCAGGGCCAGGACCTCCACACCGCCAACATCGACATGGCGTGGCGCCTGCAGTCCGAGTCCTCCGCCCGGACCCTGGAAACGCAGATCGGTGCCCGCGGGCTGGAGGCGGCGCTGGCCGAGAACCGCTCCGGCATCGCCGGCAACGACCGCTATTTCATGGACGAGACCGAGATGAACGCCCTCGGCTACCGCTACCTGCAGGGTGGCCGGACCGCCGAGGCGCTGGCCGTCTTCGAACTCAACGCCGCGGCGTTCCCCGACTCCTGGAACGCCTGGGACAGCCTGGCCGAAGCCTGCTATTTCAGTGACGATCTGGACAAAGCCGAGCAGTGTTACAGCCGGTCGGTGGAACTGAACCCGGGCAACCGGAACGGCCAGGACAGCCTCAGCCGGATCCGGGGGAAAAAGCTGGATACCGCCGGAGAGACCACCACCGCCATCCGGTATCAGCCCGGCGCCGCCACCGGGCTCCGCGGCCCCTACCTGGGCCAGACCCCGCCGGGAGCGACACCCGCGGCTTTCGCGCCCGGGATCGTGTCCTCGGCCGGAGCGGTCGAGTTCGCCATCGCCTTCACCCCCGACGGCCGGGAGCTGTTCTTCAGCCGGCGCGCCGACGGGGGCGAGAACACCCTGCTGGCCGCCCGGCTGGAACCCGACGGCTGGACCGCGCCCGAGCCGGCCGCCTTCACCGGGGGCTTCCCCGCCAACGCGCCGCATGTGACGCCCGACGGCAGCCGGCTGTTCTTCGGCTGCCTGCGGCCGCCCCCCGGGGCGGAGCGCCCGGAATGGGCCATCTGGTACGCGGAGCGCGCGCCCGGCGGCGGCTGGGGCGAAGCCCGCTACCACGGCCCCGGCATGTACGTCTCGGCGGCGCGAGACGGCGACCTCTACATGACCGACGTCTCCCGCGCCGCCGGCGGAGGCGTGGTAATCTACCCCTGGTCAGATGGCCAATACGGGCCGCCGCAGAAGCTGGGCGGCGGCGTGAACGCGCCGCGGGTCGCCGCCCATGCCTTCATCGCCCCCGACGAGAGCTACATCCTGTTCGACTCGTACCACCGGCCCGACGGCCAGGGGGGCGAAGGCGACCTTTACGTCTGCTTCCGCAGAGCGGACGGCTCCTGGGGCGAGGCGTACAACCTGGGCGACGCCATCAACACGCCGGCCACCACCTTCTGCCCCATGGTCTCTCCCGACGGCCGCTACATCTTCTTCAGCACCTGCCGCGACATCCACTGGGTCAGCGCCGGGGTGCTGGACGAACTCAGGGCCCGCGCCACGGGAACCGCGGCGCCCGGCCGCCCCCTGAATTGCCTGGTGCTGCTGGGCGAATGGTTCGGCGACACCTACTTCCCGCTCCGGGACGAGATCGCCCGGCGCGGCTGGACCATGATGCGGGTGGGCGTCGACGCCGAGTACCGCGGCTGCTACCAGAAGGCGCGCGACGTCGTGCTCACGAGCGAGATCCTCATCCCCGACCTGAAGGACTTCTCCGGCTACGACTGTCTCATCATCCCCAGCGGCCCGCAGTTCCGGAAGTTCAACGAGAACCCCGCCGTCCTCCGGTTCGTTCGCGACGCCCACGCAGCCGGAGTGCTCGTCGCCGCATTCTGCACCGGCAACCGGGTGGTCCAGGCCGCGGGGCTGCTGGAGGGCGCCGACGGCGCGACGATCTCCCCGGCTGTCGTCACCCGGATCCGGCCGGGCATCATCCTCGGCCCCCGCGGCGGCGGCCCGCCGCCCGGCGACGGCTTTCAGAGCGCGCCGGTCAAGGAGATCCTCGACGCCGTCGCCCGGGAGCTCGGCCCCGGAGACCGGGTGGCCGCGCCATATCTGGGCGAACCGCCGCCGGGCCTGGCGCCGCGCCTGTTCGCGCCGGAGCGGCTCGGTCCGGACGTCAGCCTCGGATGTTCCGGCTGGGGCGCGGAAATGGAGGACTTCATCTTTCAAACCTGGGTCGACCGGAAGCCCCACCTGTTCCTCATCTCGCAACGGGACGGGAACTGGGGCGAACCCGAACCGCTGGCCTTCGCCGACGCTTACGAAATCGGGGATTTCACCGTCGCCCCCGACGGCCGGACGGTGATCTTCGAATCGAGCCGGTTGAGTGTTTCCGACAACAGCGTGAGCAAAGCCGGAGACCTCTGGACGATCACCCGCTCCGACACCGGCTGGACGAAACCCCGCCCCCTGGGGCCGCCCATCAACACGGCGTATCACGAAAGCTACCCCTGCCTGGCCGCCAACGGCAACCTTTTCTTCTTCAGCCGGAAGCCCGGCGGTTTCGGCGAGTCGGACCTGTACATGTCCGTATTGGCGGACGGGAAGTACCAGGAACCGGTGAACCTCGGACCGCGCTTCAACACCGCCCAACACGAGTGGGACCCCTTCGTCGCCCCGGACGAGAGCTACCTGGTCTTCTGCTCCATGAAGCCGGGGGGACTGGGCGAGGATGATCTCTACGTCTCGTTCCGCCGCGCCGACGGCGCCTGGGGCGATCCGGTCCACCTGGGCGGGGCGATCAATTCGGAGAAATCGGAAAACCGGCCCTACGTCAGCCCGGACGGCAAGCACTTCTTCTACACGAGCACCCGCAACGGGCACCGGCAGATCTTCTGGGTGGACGCCGCGATCCTCGAGTCGCTCCGGCCCGGCAAGGAGGACAAATGAGCGCGTTCATCCGATCAGGCCTCGTCGCGGCCTGCCTGCTGTGGAGCATCGTCGCCGCCGCGGCCGTCGAATCCGGGACGACACTGACCTACGGTCCGCACCCGGTGGGATTCGAGCTGGTCCAGACCGCGGACCCGTCCCGCGCGTTCCCCTCGCTGGACGGCTCCGGCTTCCGGGACCGGCCCATGCGGATCTACATCTGGTACCCCGCCCGGGAGGCCGGGGACACACCCCTCACCATCGGGGATTTCGTCCGGATGGCCGCCGACGATTTCCGTCTGTCCGACGGCCCGGCGGCGGGCGGCGCTTCGCTTCCCGTGCCGCTGGCCAGGGGCCTGGACGACAGGGAGCGCGCCGCACTCATGGCCCGGCCGCTGGCCGCCCGCCGCAGCGTGCCCGCCGCCGGCGAATTTCCCCTGCTCGTGCTGGGCCAGGGTTTGTACTATGAATCCCCCTTGTCCCACATCTACCTCTGCGAGTACCTGGCCAGCCGGGGCTATGTGGTGGCCACCTGCCCGCTCCTCGGCACGCAATATCGCCTGGTGAACCTCAACATCGAGGACTTGGAAACCGAGATCCGTGACCTGGAGTACACCATCGCCGCGACGCGCTCGCGGCCGGGCGTCCACGCCCGCCGCCTGGGGATCATCGGCTACGATCTGGGCGGGATGGCCGGGCTCGTGCTCGCCATGCGCAACCCGGCCGTCGAGGCGTTCCTCTCCCTCGACTCCGGGATCCTGTCGCCCCACCACTCCGGCCTGCCGGGCAGCCTGCCGGAATACCGCGAGAACCGCTTCACCGTGCCCTGGATGCACATGATGCAGGCGCGCTTCATCGCGCCCAGCACCGACACGGCGAAGACCCGGGGGCTCTACAACCGGAAAACCTACGGCGACAGTTGGCTCGTCGCGGTGCCCACCGACAGCCACGGCCAGTTCTCCTCCTACGCCCGCTTCGGCATCCGGGCGGCGGTCCCCGGCTACTGGGGCCCCGTCGCCGACGACGCGGCTTCCCTCCATGACGGGATCTGCCGGCTGGCGGGCGTGTTCTTCGACGCCGTCATGAAGGGCTCCCCCGACGCGGCCGCCGCCCTGCAAGCCGCGGGAACAGGCGCCGCCGGCATCCCGGGAACCGTCGATTGGAAGAAGGGCCTCCCGCCGCCCCCCTCCTCGTCCATTCTCATGCACCACCTCATCGAGAAAGGCGTCGTCGCCACCCGGCCGGCGATGGAGCAGCAGCGCGCCGCCGCACCTCCCGGCCCGCTCCCCACCATGGACGAGCTCCGCTGGCTGGGCTACCACTGCCTGTTGTGGTGGGGCCGGGAGTCGGAGGCGCTCGACATTTTCCAGTTGAACGTGTCGCTCTATCCGAATTCGGCGGACACCCATGCCGCCCTGGGGGATGCGTTGGGCATGCTGGGCCGGACCGATGAGGCCGTCGTCGCGCTCCGAAAGGCCCTGGAACTGAATCCGGACATGCCCCGGGTGACCCGCCTGCTCGAGAGTCTGACCTCAAAGCAGTAAACGGAGACGAGCATGCGACACCATGTTTCGGCCCTGATGATCCTGGCGGTTCTGGCGACCGCCGTCTCCTGCACCCTTGCCGGTGGAGACACCCAAAGGACAACCCAAACCGGGCTGAAAGTCAATCCGCTGACGGAACATCGCGAGCAGCGGGCCAACGAAATCCAGCCGCCGGGACTGGTGATGGACCTCCTGGGCGTCCGGCCCGGGCTGGTCATCGGCGAGGTGGGCGCCGGCCGCGGCCGGGTCACGGTCCACCTGGCGGACCGGGTGGGCGACAAGGGAAAAGTTTACGCCAACGACATCAACGCCGCTTCGCTCGAATACCTGCAGGCGCGCTGCCTGCGACTGGGCCTGGCCAACGTGGAGACCATCCTGAGCCGGACCGACGACGCCTGCTTCCCCAAGGACAGCCTCGACCTGGTCTTCATGGCCTGGGTCTACCACCACGTGGACGCGCCGGTGCCCCTGCTCCGCAGCCTGCTGCCCAGCTTGAAGCCGTGGGGGGTCGTGGCCATGGCGGAGCCGAAGCCGGAAGCGCATTCCGAGGAAGAGGCCCGGCGGCTGACCCGGGAGTCGGTCGGAGCGGAGGCCCATGAGGCCGGCTTCACCCTGGACGCGGTGATCGAGGACAAGTTCAAGGAAGACAACATTTTCATCCTCCGCCCCACCGTGCCCGACACGCCCGATTCGCATGGCCGGGCGAAAGTCCGCGCCCTGTGGCTGGACTACCTGGAATGGTCGAAAACCGTTGGCGGCCGGAAGTCGCTGCGGGACTATGCGGTGCATCTCGACACGCAGGGCGTGCCCGGATCCGAGGTCCGGCGCCGGCTGCACGTCATCCGGGGCCAGTTCACCGAGCAGCCGGAAGGGATCGAGCTGATCTACGACCCCCTGTACGGCAAACCCCTCACCGGTGACTTGGCAAAAGACGGTTTCAAAACCGCGCCTAACGCCTTTCTCGTCGAGTCGACGAAAGGAATCCCGCCGGTCGGTCAGGCGCTGGACGTGGGGGCCGGGATGGGCCGGAACGCCGTTCACCTGGCGGCACTCGGCTGGGCAGTGACGGCGATCGACCTGTCGGCCGAGGGTCTGGCGGTCCTGAAGGCCGACTCCGCCAAAGCCGGCTTGAATGTTCAGACGGTCAAGACGTCCTACACCGATTACGATTTCGGGCAGGCGCGCTGGGACCTGGTGGCGATGATCCTGTCGTGGGCGCCGGTGGAAGAGCCCGCCTTTCTGGACCGACTGAAGCGGTCGATTCGGCCGGGCGGATACGTGGTGTTCGAGCACGTGGTCCAGCGCACCGAGAATCCCTTCCCGCCCGGCGTCCACGCCCTGGCGCCCGGCAAGTTGCGGGCGCTGTTCGGAGAATTTGAAATCGTGACCTACCGGGAGGCCGACCTCGCCGGCGACTGGGGCGGCCCGCCCACCCCCCACGTCCAGATGGTGGCCCGCAAGCGCGGTGGAGTATAGGAGGACATTTCCATGACTCACAAACCGATCGTCGCCGCAGGTCTCGTCGTCATCTTCACCTTCGTCGCCCTGGCCCTTGGATGCAAGGCGGCCTGGCCTGGAGCCGATGGATCAACGGCACTCCAAGGCGCGCTGGAACCCGAAAACGAGAACGAGGCCCGGCTCAACCGGCTGCAGCCCCCGGACCGGGTGATGGACGCCGTGGGCGTGGCGCCGGGCCAGGTGGTTGCCGAGATCGGCGCGGGACGCGGACGGTATGCGGTCCAGCTCGCCGCGCGAGTGGGCGCCGAGGGGCGCGTGTACGCCGAGGACATTGACGCCGATGCCCTGAAGTACCTGCGCGCCCGCTGCGACCGCTGGAACATCCGGAACGTCGAAACCGTCCTGGGCGAAGTGAACCACCCGCGGCTTCCCCCGGATTCGCTGGACCTGATCTTCATCATCTCCTCGTTCCATCACTTCGACGATCCCGTCACCCTCATGCGCAACGCCCGCAAAGCGCTGAAGCGGACGGGGTGGCTGGCCATCGTGGAGTGGGCGCCGCGTCCGGACCGCGAATACCTGACGCCCGAGCAGATGGCCGCTACGATGAAGCGGGCCGGCTTTGCGCTGGCGCGCACCGAGACGTTCCTGCTGTCCAACGGGCTGTACATTTACCTATTCCATCCGGACGGCGGTGCGCGCGGCACGGGACAGAAACCAACCCGGGAGAATGCCCGATGAGATTCGTCTTCGTCACATTGCTGGCGCTCGGGATCGCAATGCTCGGCCTCGCTCAGGATCCGGACATCTTCCGGCTGGTCCGGGACGGACAGTTGGACCAGGTCGCGGCGCTGCTGGACGCGCACCCGCTGCTGGTCAACGCCACCGACCGCGCCGGCCGCATGCCGTTGTTCGCCGCCGTCTCGGCGGGCAACCGGGAGATGGCGCGCCTGCTCCTGGAGCGGGGCGCGCCGGTTCGCGCGGGCGACCACAACCTGCGCGCGCCGATCCATGCCGCCAACTGGCGCGGCGACCCGGCGATGATCGACCTGCTGCTGGACCACGGCGCCGTGGTGGACACGCGGGCCATCGGCGGCGCCACGCCCCTGATCCACGCCTCCCTGAGCGACAATTTCGCGATGTGCCGCCACCTCATCGATCGCGGCGCCGACATCCACACACAATGCAATTCCCTGACCACGCCCCTGTACTTCGCCGTGCTCAACAACAACCGGGAGTATTATGACTATCTCCTCAAGGCCGGGGCCGAACTCGACGTGCCCGATTTCCTCGATCGCACGCCCCTGGCGATCGCCGTTCGGGACGGCAACCCCGCGCTCGTGCAATCCCTGATCGAGAACGGCTCGGATCCCTTCCGCAAGGACCGGCATCTCGGCCGGTCGTTCCTTCATCTTGCCGCCGGCGAAGGACACGCGGACGTCCTCGAAATCCTGCTGCGGGCCGGTTTGAAACCCGACGAGAAAGACACCAGCGGCGCGACGGCCCTCGACTACGCCCGCCGCTACGGGCACGCCTCGGCCGCCCGCCTGCTTCGGGAGAAGGGATCGGACATCGGCAGCCCTTCCACCCTCGGCGCCGAGGGCATCACCGCCCTGTCGGAACTCAAAGCGAAAGAGGCGGAGGTCATCAAGCTGCAGAACGGAAGCTGGGCGGTGAGCACCCGCAGCGCCCTCCTGGTCCTCGGCTATTCGGAAACCGGCGCCGCCCCTCCGGAAAAATCCCTGGCTAATGGCCACCTGACGGCCGAATCCCTTGCCGGTATTGCCGGTCGGGGCCGCCGCGTCATTTACATCGACAAGGACATCCATCCATCCGGACGCCCGTATTCCCTCGAAGGAACCAACCCGTTCTTTTCCTTCCAAAAAGACACCCCAGGGATCGCCTTCGTTCTCAATCCGGCCCATGACCGCTTCTATGCCCGGCTCGAACTGAAGCAGGCGTATTTTCCCCGGGCGAACGAACCCTTGACCCTCGACGGGCTCAAGGTCACGGCCCTCCCGTCCTACGGCGCTCACTCCGCCACGGTGCTGGAGATCGACGGCTTGACGATCGTCTGGCTGACCGGTATCTGCGACAACTATCTCGTCCAGCGCCGCGACACCGGCGTCATCGACCGATTGAAGACCCAGGGCGTCCGGCCCGACATCCTGCTCCTCGGAACCCCTTCCGGCATCGGCCCGGAGTTCGCCCACGGCATCCGCGAAACCTACCTGGAGGCGGCCGAGCTCCATCCCAAAGCCGTTTTCGCCTTCGGCCACGAACCGCTGGAGCGGAAAGTCCGCCTCCAGCTCTCCCGGAAGCAAGCGGACCTCTCCGCCCTGCGCACGGCCGACAATCCCGGCGACCGGTTCATGGTCCGTAATGAGGAGGCGCGCTGATGACGGCAAGATGGCGGCGGCTCGCTTCTGTTGTCGTTCTCCTCTCGGCGGGCACAGTGGCCGGGAGCGCGCCGGATCGGGACGTTCCCGTCGCCGACGTCTTCCAGGTGATGGCGCTGGCGGACGACGGCCGGATGGACGCCCTCTGGCCGGGCTTCCGGACGCGGGACATCCCCGTGCTCGTCTTCGACGGGCGGGACACCTACCTGTTCCACGCCCCGAGCGCCCCCGCGGGCTTCGCCCCGACGGCGCCGGACCCGGGCGTGTTCATCCACCCGGGCCGGCATCCGCTGGCGCGGGGGAACTCCGTGGCCCGGCTGGGCGAGGGCTGGGTGGCGACGAGCGTCCTCGCCGCCGCCTCGAAACGGACGGGCGAGACCTACGCGTTGAGGGACCTGGCCGGCATCATCGTGCACGAGCAGTTCCACGTGTTCCAGCGGACGCGCCACCCGCGCTGGCGGCCCAACGACGGGGTGCTGCTGCGCTACCCGGCCGAGACGGTCGAGGCGCTGGCGCTGCGGCGCCTGGAGAAGGAGGCCTTCCGACGGGCGGTGACCGCCGCGGAACCGGAAGCCATGGCCGGGTGGGCGCGGCAGGCGCTGCACTGCCGGCAGGAGCGGCTCGGCCCGCTCCCCGAGCCGTTCGTCACGTACGAACAGGAGCTGCAGCGCACCGAGGGGCTGTCGGACTACGTCGAGCGGATGGCCCGCCGAGTCGATCCGCTCGACGCGTCAAACATCACCGACGGCATCGCGCCGGCGGGTGTCCGCGATCTCGGCTACGTGGCGGGGCGCTGGATCGCCATGATCCTGGACGCGCTGCGACCGGACTGGAAGGCGCGCCTGGAAGCGGACGACCGCCTGTACCTGGAGGAGCTGCTCGTCGCCGCCCTCGGCGAGCGGCCGGAGGCGTTCCGGGCCTTCAGCCGCGACGAGCAGGAGGCGTTCAGCGCCGCGGCCCGGGCGGACCTGGCCGCGTGGCAGGAGCGGAAGGCGGAGGAGCTCGCCCGCCACGACGCGGCGCCCGGGTACCGCCTGGAGATCCGGGCCGCCGCCCGGCCTTTCGGCATCCGGCTGTTCGACCCGCTGGCGATGGAGATCCTGGCCGACGGCGGCGTGTACCACCGGCTGGTCTTCGTCGCCGTCACCGACGGGAGCAGCCTGCGGATCATGAACCATCCCATCCTTACCTGGTTCGACGACTCGCTCCGGGTGGTGCGGGTGTGTGTCCACGGTCTGCCGCAGCCGCCGGAGATCCGCGAGGGCGAGAGACGGCTCGTCGTGCGGCAGGGGGACGTGTCCATCGAATTGAGCTACGCCCGGCTCACCGTCGAGGGCGACCGCTTCATCGTCGAGATGTGAGGGCGGCCCGCCGGCGCCGGCTGGCCGCCGCTCATTTGGAAAAACTGAAACAGGAGATAACAGATGAGAGCATGGCGGACGTTTTCGATAGTGACGGCACTCTTTTTCCTGACCATGGCGACGGCGCGTTCCCAGGAGATCTTCGACGCGGTGCGCGCGGGTGACGCGGCCGCGGTCCGGGCGCTCCTTGAGCGGGCCCCCGAAGCCCTCACCGCCCGCGACGGCGGCGGCAACACTCCCCTGCACATCGCCGCCGCGACGGGGAACGTGGAGCTGATCCTCTGCCTGATCGAGAAGGGCGCCCCGCTGGAGCTTCAGAACGCCCGGGTCAAGACGCCGCTCCACCTCGCGGCGATGAACGACCGAACGGACGCCGTGGCTGCACTGCTCCAGAAGGGGGCCGCCATCGAGGCGCGGGACGACTACCAGCGCACCGCCCTGATCCTGTGCGCGCGTGAGCGGGGGCAGGCGGCCACCGGCCGGGTGCTCATCGAGACGGGAGCCGACGTCAACGCCGTCGACAAGTTCGGCGACAGCGCCCTCGGCCTGGCGGCCTGGCGGGGCAAGGGCGAGTTCATCGATCGGCTCCTCGAGGGGGGAGCCCGGATTCCGGAGGGCGGGAAAAAATGGCAGGGGCTGCTGTCCGAGGTTGCGTCCAATGGCCTGGCGACGCTGTTCCGGCGCCTGACCGACGGCGGGCAGGATCTGAAGACCGTCGATCCCGAAGGCCGGTGGCTGCTCCATTCCGCCGCCGCCGGAGGCTCGGCCGAGATCGTCGGCATCCTCCTGGGCAAGGGATTCTCCCCGGTCCAGGCCGATCGGTTCGGCTGGGCACCGCTCCATTACGCGGCCCGGGACGGGCGCACCGACGCCGCCCGGATCCTCATCGACAAGGGCGCGCCCCTCGACGCCCGGACCCTCATGGGCCAGACGGCTTACAACATCGCCCGGGAGCGGGAGATGACCGCCACGGCGGCCCTGCTGGCGGAGCGGGGCGCCGACACCGCGGCGATCCGGTTTCCGGTCCTCGAAGGTGATTACCTGGGCCAACCGCCACCGAAAGACCAGGCTGAATTGTTCGGCCTGGGCATCATCTCGTCGATCTGGGGCCTCCACAGCACGGCGGTGTTTTCGCCGGACGGGAACGAGGTCTACTGGGCGCCCATGATGGCGTTCCCGGGGGAGGTCTATTCCCGGGGGGGCCTGCTCATGATGAGGCGGGTGGACGGCCGGTGGACGGCTCCGGATTGGGCGCCCTTCTCGGGCCCCCGCGGCGAGGACGACGTGCCGTTCTTCTCGACGGACGGGCGCCGGCTCTATTTCATCTCCCGGCGCCCGCTGCCGGGCGAGACCCAGCCGGGGAGCGAGAAGATCTGGCTCACCGACCGGACCGCCGCCGGCTGGTCCGAGCCCCGCCCGCTCGATCCGGCCGTCAACGCGCACCCCATGCACTGGCAGTTCTCGCTGGACCGGGACCGGAACCTCTACTTCGCGGGACAGGGCACGGACAGCCACGGCCTGGACGACATCTACCGGGCCCGGTTCTCCGGTGGCGTGTATGAGCCGCCGGTCAACCTGGGAGCCCCCATCAACTCGGCGGCCGGCGAAACATCCCCATGCATCGCCCCGGACGGTAGCTACCTGCTGTTCTCCCGCCAATACGACATCTGGGCGAGCTTCCGCGACGCCGGCGGGGCCTGGTCCGAACCCGTCCGGCTGGGCCCGGAGATCAACAGCCCCTCCATCGAACTCTGCCCGGTCATCACGGCCGACGGCAGGTACATCTTCTTCCTGAGCCAGCGCGATGGCGAGAGCCACGCCTACTGGGTCCGCGCCGACGTCATCGCGAAGGCCCGGCCCAGCCGTGCGCCCACCGCGGCGGAACTCGTGGACCGCTGCGCCCGGGCCATGGGCGGCGCGGAGGCGATCCGGAAATTGAAGACCCTGCGCTTCCACTCGGTCTTCCCCGACCACGGAGAAACGCCGATCCTGTTCGAGATCATGCGGCCCAACCGCAGCCGAAGCCCCCGGGCCGATCTCGTTTTTGATGGAACGCGGGCCTGCTTCATCAACGGCAGGGGCGGCAAGCCCGGCCCGCAGATGGTCCCCGCCGAGGAGCTCGTCGACTTCGAGGTGGAGATCGGCTGGTTCTTCCCCGCCTTCTTCGACCATTCCGCCGAGTATGCCGGCGTCGAAACCGTCGCGGGGCGCGAGGCACACAAGCTCCGCGTCGCCCTGCCCCATGGGGCCCGAATGACCTATTGCCTCGATGCGTTGACGGACCTTGTGGTCAGGATCACCGCGGAATTCACCTTGGGTGGAAAGGAATACACGTTCGAACGGGCCCTCAGCGATCATCGTCCCGTCAGCGGGCTCGTGTTCCCCCACTGCTTCACCTACACCGGCCGGACCGGTGTCCAAACCGGGCGCATTGAGAAGATCGAGCTCAACGTCCCTCTCGCCGAGGATGCCTTCCGCATTCCGGCGGAGGCGGCCGGCGGCGATTACACCGTGACGTTCTACTCCGGCCGGGACGGCAACAAGGAGGTCTACATTCTCCATGCCGGACGCAAAGAGCCCGTGAACCTGACCCGCCACCCGGCCCAGGACCTTTGCCCCGCCGCTTCCCCGGACGGCGGACGGATCGCGTTCCTGAGCGACCGGGACGGCAACATGGAGATCTACAGCATGGCCGTCGACGGCGGCGACGTCCGCCGTCTCACCACCTCGCCCGAGACCGAGGAGCATCCCGAGTTCACCCCCGATGGCAAGAACATCCTCTTCGTCCGGGATTTCGGGGAGCGCACCGAGATCTGGACCATGGCCGCCGACGGCGCGGATCCGCGACGCCTCACGAACAACGCCGCCCGGGACGAGCGGCCGTTCATGTCGCCCGACGGGTCGAAGATCGTCTTCATGTCCAGCCGCGACGGCAACTACGAAATCTACACCATGGCCGCCGACGGCAGAGGCCAGACGCGCCTCACGAACACGCCGGAGTGGGAGATCTTCCCGGCCTGGTCCCCCGACGGCCGGCAGATCGCATATTCCCAAAAATTCAGGGCCGATGGCCGGATGCAGGGCATGATCCGGGTGATGAACGCCGACGGAACCGGCGACCGGGCCGTCACAGCGGTCGAGACGCGCGACGAAAACGCCATGTGGTCGCCCGACGGTCGCTTCATCGCCTTCCAGAGCGTCCGCGACGGCAATTTCGAGGTGTACCGGATCGACGCCGACGGCGGCCACCCGGTCCGCCTCACTGACCATCCGGACTGGGACGGCTGGGCCGCGTTCGTCCCCGTTCCGACTCCGAACCGGGGAGGATCCGAGTGAGCACCCGATCCCGCCGCCGGAACCGTCTGGGGCGCGGCACCACCAATCACGGCCTCATCTGACGGCGGCTTGGAACTTGCACGTATCGAAAACAAATAATCAGGGAGGACTGATGAAACAACGCACAGCATGTATCGCGATTCTACTGACCGCCGTTTTCGCATTCGGCCACCTGGCCGCCGCGGATGACCCGGCCGAGCGCGCGGCGGTGCAGCGCGCCATCGAGCAGTCCATCGGCTGGGCCATCGAGAAGGACTTCGACGCCATGTTCCGCCTGTGGGGCGACGACCTGTTCCACTTCTGGCTCTTCTCCGACAGCCAGGTGATCGGGCTCGAGAACTTCAAGAAACACGCGGAGCAGTGGCGCGACCCCGACTTCCGCGGCACCCGCTTCGAATTCCGCGACCTGCGCATCGTGTTCTCGCGCTCCGGCGACGTGGCCTGGTATTCCTGCCATCTCGACGACTGCGGCTCCTTCAAGGGGAAGGAGTTCTGCCTCAAGGACGTCTTCCAGACCGGGGTGCTGGAGAAGCGCGACGGCCGCTGGGTGCACGTGCTGATGCACGGCTCCTACCCGGTGGACAAGGTGCCGGCAGGCTACGTCCGCCGGTTCTACCGCGACCTGTTCGAGAAGCCGGAGGCGAAGGAGGCGAAGCCGCCGCAGCCGGAATGAAACGCAACGCGGCAGATGGTGGCCCTGCGGACAGAGGTTTTGAAAGAGTGGGCAAAGAATGATCGAAAGATAAACATGGAGATATCTCAATGAGAAAAGCAATCTCAGTGAGTTTCCTGTTGCTGGTTGCCACAGTCATAAATGCCCAGCAAGAGAATTTTCCCAGACTGATCGGCCCCTATCTCGGACAACAGCCGCCCGGGAAAGAGCCTGAATTGTTCGCGCCCGGCATCATATCCCGCGACGACTATTTCGAGCACAGTGCCGCAATATTCACCCCGGATGGGAAAGAAGTCTTTTGGACGGCAAAAGCCAACAACCGGAGGGAATATACAATCTATTCCATGAAAATGGTGGATGGAATTTGGTCCCGGCCCGAGGTCGCCGGATTCTGCCAGGAAAACAAGTACTATCAATCACTGCTCATGTCCCCTGACGGGAAAAGACTCTATTTCCCCGATGGGAGCAGTTGGCTGTTCGTCGAAAAGCAGGATGGGAGTTGGAGTTCACCAATACGTGTATCGCCGAAAATGGATCGGGGAACCGATGCAAACATATGTTCAGTGACGAGCAGCGGTTCGGTCTACTTCATCAAACGACCCGAGCATGATGTATATGTTGCAAAAATCGAAAAGGGAGATTATGCCTCCCCCGAAAGACTGGATGATCATATCAATTCCAGCGACACCAGAGAGAATTCCGTCTATGTAGCCCCGGATGAACGCTACATGATCATCGAAGCGACACCGGACGCCGCGACGTGCGAGCTGTATATCAGTTTCAAAACCGATCATGATTCATGGTCCGAACGGATCAAACTCCCCATCAAGTGGGGTCGCCTTCCCTGTGTATCGCCGGATGGGAAGTATTTGTTCTTTTTCACCCGCGACGGAATTTATTGGGTCTCCACAGAAATCCTCGAAGATCAGCGGCCGAAGAACTAGTCAGTCGATGGACGGAGGCATCGAAATGAAAATCGTGATTCTTGTCAGCTGCCTGTTGGCAGCGGCGATAACGTCAGCAGCCCAGGAACGGGTTGTTCCCGAACTCACCGTTCCGTACCTCGGCCAGAAGCCGCCGGGGCTGACGCCGGAGATGTTCGCGCCGGGCGTCGTCTCCCGGGATGGGATCCAGATGAAGCTGACGATGACGGCCGACGGGTCCGAGATCCTCTACACCGAACGAGATCCGGCGACGAATGCCGCTTCGTTCATCATCCGGCGCCGGACGGGGGATACCTGGGGAGAACCAGTCATTCTGCCCTACTCCAGGGAATACATGGACATTGAGCCCAGCCTGTCCCCCGACGGCCGGAAGATCCTCTTCGTCTCCAACCGGCCCGCCAGCGGCCAGGGCGAGCCAGGTAAAATGCCCGACATCTGGTTGGCGGAGAAATCCGGGAATCATTGGGGAAATCCCGTCCGCTTGGGCCCGCCGGTTCTCACGACCGACCCCACCGACATCGAAGCCCATCCGGCTTTCGGCCCCGACGGCGGGATCTATTTCATGCGGCAGAACGGCAAGAGCCGCCGCCTCTTCCAGGCCCCGCGCCGCGGCGACGGGTTCGACGAACCGCACCCCGTCCCCCTCCAGGAAGACCTGTTCGCCGGCGGATTCAGCGGGCCGTGCCTGTCCCCCAACGGCCGGATCCTGCTGATGCACTCGCGCCAGGAGGGCGGGTTCGGAAACTGGGACCTCTACGTGGCGTTCAGGGACGAATCAGGCGGCTGGAGCGAGCTGATGAACCTCGGCCCCGCCGTCAACACCGACAAGCCCGAATCCAGCCCCACGTTTTCGGCCGACGGGCGATTCATTTTCTTCACCCGGGAGACGGACATCTACCAGGTTTCCGCGACGATCATCGAAGAGCTGAGAGCGGTGGAAACTGCAAGGTAGGAGAAAACGATGGAGAGCAAGGCAATCGGGATCGCCGTCTCTTTGGCATTTTTTCTGTTCATGTTCGGAGCCCCCGCTCCTACCGATCCGGTTCAATCCGGGGTGGCCTTCTCCGCTACGGAAACCGATTCATTGGCGCCCCAAATAGATGAGATATTCAAGAAATGGAATCGCCCGGATTCGCCTGGCGGCGCCATCGTCATCGTGAAGGACGGCCGATTGGTCTTCATGAAAGGGTACGGCTGCGCGGATCTGGAAAACTCCGTCCGCTTCACGCCCTCCACGAAGGTGTACATGGCCTCGATAGCCAAGCAATTCACCGGCTACTGCGTCGCCCGGCTGATCCAGGACGGAAAGGTGGCATTGAATGACGACATCCGGAAGCACATTCCCGAAATGCCGCTGTTTCATGATGTCATTCAAGTCAGGCATCTGGTGTACCAGACAAGCGGCATACGGGACTTGTATGGATTGCTGCCTTTGACCGGTTTTCGGCTGAGCGGCCATTTAACGAACGATGACGTGTTGAAGATCCTGGTTCGGCAGACGGACCTGAATTTCCCACCGGGAAAGGAGTGGGAGTACAGCAACAGCAACTATTTCCTGCTCGGGGAAATGATCAAGAGAATTACCGGCGAAAGCTTGAAGGGATGGGCCCAGCGGAATGTCTTCGATGCGCTGGCCATGAAAAACACATTCTTTGTGGATTCCATCGAAACACTGATCCCCGGCAAAGCGAATTCCTACCGCCAGAATGACGACCAGAGCTTTTGCGGTGATCCTTTCCTGGATGTGACGGTCGGGCATACCGGCTTGTACTCCACGGCCGAAGACCTGGCGAAATGGCTCATCCATCTTCACGACATGATTCATCGGCGTGATCCGCTGCTTGCCCTGATGCTGCAAACCGACACCTTCAACAGCGGTGAGACGATCGGGAACTACTCGTTCGGCCTTTTCAAGACATCTCAACAGGCACTGAATTACTGGCACCGGGGAAGCCTCTTCGGATACAAATCGATCTTTTCTTATTACCCTGCACAGGATTTCGGACTCGTCATCATCGGGAACGTTCAAACCTTCAACCGCCGCCGGTATGCACGAGAAGTAACCCGGCTGTTTTATCAGGAAATAGCCCCCGCTGATCCCCCTTCACCCAACACATCGATATTTAACGATTCGCTGAAAAACAAAAGCGTCATCGTCGATGCCAGCCTCCTGAAGAGATACGAAGGCAACTATTATGTCGCCCCGATGACCGTCTACGTGGTCAACGTCCGGGACTATGCCCTTACGCTGCACGAAGTTTCGGGTTCACGCACGACCCATCTCGTGCCGGTCGCCAAGGATCAATTCCGGAATGAACTCGGCTCCCTGCTCATCACATTTGCCGAAAATAGTGAAGGCATAGTCGACAAGATGATCTACCAGAGCGCATCCGAAAAAGTCACCGGGGAAAGACCGGTAACGCTGTCTTCCCCCCAAGAAACCGCATTCATTGGGGAATATGGCAATCATGAATTGGAAATCTCCATCATGATAGAGCGGAGCGCCGAAGGCCTGAAGGCGTCCAATCTGGCACTTGGCAATATCGCTCTGGTTCCGACGCTCGCCGATCAATTTCGGTGTGATCATGATTTTTTCAGCTACATCGCCTTTTACCGAAATCCGGACAACAGCATCGCCGGCTTCCTACTGGATGGTTTCGGCGTCAGGAAGATGAAATTTGTCAGGCGATGAATACGACGAAGAAGAGAAAGTTGAGGTTGAAATGAAAAAAACCATTCTTATCGGTATATTGTTCCTGTCGGCAGCCATAAGCAGTACCGCTCGACAACATGAATCTGCCAAGCTCACCGGCTCCTACTTGGACCAGGTGCCGCCGGGGGTGACGCCGGAAATCTTCGCGCCGGGGATCGTATCCACCGGCATGAGCGAATCCGCCATCGCGGTGGCTCCCGACGGCAAAGAAATATTTTACTCGGTGCTTGCCGGAAACTCTGAAACCATCATCACGACACGATTTAAAAATGGCGGCTGGACCGCTCCGGAGGTCGCACCCTTTTCCGGGAAATACCTGGATGGTTTTCCGGCCATGCATCCCGATGGTTCCATATTGTTTTTTCATTCTTACCGACCCCTTGATACCGCCTCACCAATATCCGATGTGGTCAACATCTGGTATGTCGTAAGGAAAGGCGCCGGATGGAGTGAACCCAGACCCGTCGGTCCGCCCGTCAATGGCGATGGATTTGTTTGCTGCCCTTCGGTCACCAGAACCGGAACTTTGTATTATTCCAAAAAAACCAAGGATGGCGGTGAACGAATCTATCGGTCAAGGTTTGTGAACGGAAAATACATGGAGCCCGAGGAGCTTCCGCGGCAAGTGAACCGGGAAAAGGAGCAATATCATGCGGTGATTTCACCCGATGAAAGCTACTTGATATTGCCGCGTGACAATTATCTGGTCTCCTTTCGAGATGAACAGGATCGCTGGAGTGATTTAATCCCCCTCGGCGATGCCGTCAACAAGATGAGATCCGGAGGTTGCCCATCCCTGTCCTCCGACGGCAAGTACTTTTTCTTTTCGGCTTATCCCCAGGTCAAATGGAACAAGTACTTTGAAAAGCGAACTACATACAAGGATCTTCAGGACATCACCCTTCAACATCCGGCGCCTGAAAGAACTGACATTTTCTGGGTGGATGCAAACATCATCGAAGCGCTGCGACCGAAGGAATAACCAATCAGTTACTGGAGGAACCATGATGAAAACAGTAATTCTCGCCGGTTGCCTGTTGGCAGCCGTCATCACGTCAGCGGCCCAGGAACGGGTTGTTACCGAACTTACCGGTCCTTACCTGGGCCAGAAGCCGCCGGGGGTGACGCCGGAGGTGTTTGCTCCGGGCGTCGTCTCCACCGGCGCGCACGAGTTCGCCGGCTCGTTCTCGCCCGACGGCCGGGAGTACTACTTCACCCGGCGGGAGTCCAGGCAGAGCCCCACCCTCATCATGGTCACGCGCTGCGTCGACGGCGCCTGGACGAAGCCCGAACCGGCCGCCTTCAACGTCACCGCGGCCGGTCCGAACGCCATGTCGTTCGAGCCCATGGTGACGCCCGACGGCCAACGGCTCTACTTCACCTCCGACCGGCCCCGGGCCGGCCAGGCGGGACCGCCCGGGCCGCCCCAGTTGAACATCTGGTACGTGGCGCGCGCGGGCGACGGCTGGGGCGCCCCGCAGGACGCGGGCGCGCCGTTCAACCCCATGCAGGTCATGTACGTCTCCGCGGCCCGGTCGGGGACGATCTACACCATGGACATTTCCCAGGGCCCCGCCGGAGCCGCCATCGCGGTCATGAAACCGACGGCGAGCGGGTACGGGGTCCCCGAGCGGTTGGGGCCGCCCGTCAACGGCGAGGCCCCGGGCATGTACCCATTCATCGCGCCCGACGAGTCGTACCTGATCTTTGCCCGCATGCGGCCGGGAGAAGCCATCGACCAGGTCCTGTTCGTATCGTACCGCAATGCGGACGGGAGCTGGGGGGAACCCCGGGCGCTGGATCTGGGAATGCGGGCAGGCACGCCCTGCGTGTCCCCCGACGGGAAGTACCTCTTCTTCAGCGGCGGCGAACGGGGGAAAGGAGACATCTACTGGGTCTCGGCCGAGATTCTTCGCTCGTCGGCTCAGACTCGCTGAGGACGAGCGATGGTTGGATACGTATAAGTCGGATATGTCTTTTATAGGAGGAAGACCATGTTGCACCGAATGTTTGTTGTGGCGGCGCTGCTGACGGCCCTGGCGGGCCTGGCGTGCGCGGGCGGAACTGTCGAGGGACTGCCCCTGCACGTGAAGCAGCTCGCCCCGGGCGTCGTCCGCGTGTGGGTGGGCGACCAGATCTCGTCCACCGCCGTCTGCGCCGTCGCCACCCAGAAGGGGATCGTGGTGATCGACACCACCGACATCCCGAAGTTCGACCAGGCGTTCCGCCAAATCATCGCCAAGGAGCTCGGGCGCAGCGATTTCAAGTACCTCATCAACACCCACGGCCATCAGGACCACACCAACGGCAACGGCGTCTACGCCGACTGCCAGATCATCGCCCACGAGCGCGTCGTGGAGATGATGAAGGAGAACCAGGGCAACTTCGCCCGCCAGATCACCTGGCGCACCGAGGACATCCAGCGGCAGAAAGACCAGATCGCCTCGGGCAAGTTGAACGCGGAGCAGAAGACGGCTGCCGAAGAGCGGATCATCCTGGACACGCTGTCCATCGAATATGCCAAATCCGCTCCCGCGCCCACCTTCCCCACCAAGACGTTCACCGACAAAATGACTCTGGACTGCGGCGACGTCACCTTCGAGCTGTACCAGGCCGGCGGCACCCACACCAAGAGCGACATCTTCATCTTCGCCCGGCAGAAGGGGATCCTGTTCACCGGCGACATGATGTGCGACAAGTGGCTCACCGACACGCCCGGCTGCCTGGCCACCTTCGCCGTCCACACCGGCGAGGTGGCCGACTATCCCGTGCTGGTCCGGCACTGGCAGGCGCTGCTCGACCGCGGCGGCGAAATCAAGCTGTACATCCCCGGCCACTGGAACGGCGAACTCAGCGCCGCAGGCTTCCGGTCCCGTTTCGACTACCTGCAGGCCCTGCTGGCTGACGTGCCCGCCATGATCCAGGCGGGCAAGACGTTCGACCAGATGGTCGCGGAGTACACGCTCCAAGCCAAGTTCCCTCAACTGGTGGGCAGCCCCGGCATCGGCCCCAACGGGCAGCGGATCTCCATCGAGCATCTCTACCTGATCCACACCGGCAAGATCTCGGTGGGCCAAGCCCTGTGGGCGATGATTCGAGATGAGACCTTCGCCGCGAAATTCCCGCCGCTGCAAGCGAACATCCTGAAGCATCCGGACAAGTACTTCTACTCCGAAGCCCAGCTCAACGCCATGGGGTACGTCCTGCTCAATGAGCAGAAGAAGTCCGCGGACGCCCTGCAGGTCTTCGAGCTCACGCGCGAGCTGTACCCCGAGTCGTGGAACGCTTACGACAGCCTGGCCGAGGGCGTTTACGCCACGGGCAACAAGCAGAAAGCGATGAAACTGTATCAGAAATCCGTGGAGCTGAACCCGAAGAACGAGAACGGCGTGAAGTGGATCGCAAAAATCGAATCGGAACTGAAATAAGGTAACTGCGACCGTCCCCGCCCGTCGCTCGGGCGGGGACGGTCTGGAGTCAACCATGGCTAAAATCATCCGGATCGCGCTGCTGGCGCTCAGCATCACTCTGCCGGCGGCGGCGGCGGATCCCATCGCCGTCGACCGGGAGGCGGACCGGGCCGAGATCGCCCGGGTGGTCAGCTCGGTGATCGGCTGGGCCAAGGACAAGAATCTCGAGCTATTTTACGGCTCCATCGCCAACGATGAGGACTACATCAGCGTGACTCCGGGCCGGCGGGTGATCAAGCGGTTCGAGGACGTCAAGGTGAACGTGCCGTTCTGGCTGAGCCCCGATTTCCAGTACGTCCGCCACGAGCTGAAAGAGCTGGAGATCACCTTCGCCCGCTGCGGCGAGGTGGCCTGGTTCTTCTGCGTGCTCGACGACATCAACACCTGCAAGGGCGAGCCGGCCTCGTGGGAAAACGCCCGCTGGACCGGTGTCGTGGAGAAGCGCGACGGCCGCTGGGTGGTGGTTTCGCAGCACTTCTCGTTCGCCAACGACCGGTAATTCTATGGCCAGTTCAGTGGGATACGGCCGGTGCCAATACCACCAGTTCCGCTTGGCCCGGCCGGTTGAAAATTTGCCGCATTCAACTAGCCGGCAATTCAAGCATCTACGATCGACTGTCCATGTTGACGGGCGCCTCACTAATGGATATACTTTGTATATTCAATGGAGGTGACCCATGTCGGTGAAACTTCAAAAATGGGGGAACAGTCAGGGGATCCGCCTGGCCCGGCACGTGCTGGAACATGCCCACATCCGCGTGGGTGACGAGTTGGATATCACGGTGCGGGATGGCTGCATCATCGTCGTGCCCCTGAAGCGGATCCGGGGCAAAGTCAGCCTACAAGAACTGGTTTCGCGAATCCCGGCCGGCCACTCGTCGGCGGAGACCGTCTGGGGCCCGCCCGTGGGCAGAGAGGAGTGGTAAGTGAAGTCCTACATCCCTCAAAAAGGTGACTTCGTAAGCGTGTCGTTCGATCCGCAGTCCGGGCACGAACAGAAGGGGCGGCGTCCGGCCCTGGTCGTGAGCAACACATTGTTCAACCGGCACACTGGTCTGGCCATCGTTTGTCCGCTGACCACCACCGACAGGCGGTTTCCCTTCCATGTTCCGGTGTCGGGCGATGCGGCGGTGTCCGGATTCGTAATGGTGGAACAGGTCAAGTCCATCGACTTCCGCGCCCGCCGCGTCACCCGCATCGGCCGGGCCGCAGGCCGCACATTGGACGAAGCCCTCGCCATTCTCGACGCCTGCATTTACTGATCCGGAATTCGGCCTCCGCGCCTCGCCACCTCGGTGTTTAGCGGCGAGGAAAGCTTCCGACCACCCTCCGGATCAAAATATCATCGACCACCTGTGACGGTCCGTGTATCATGGTCACTATGAGAGACTGGACCTGCTGGACTATCGTCCTTTTTTGGGGGGCGATATGGGGACTGGCGGAGGCCACCGTCGGCTTCGTGCTGCACCTGGCGCCGATGCCCGGCCTGGCCGGGGCGGTGCTCTTCCCCGCGGGCGCCTGGTGCATGGTGCGGGCGGCTCGCTCGGCCGGCACGCCCGCGGCGGCCCTGGCGCTCGGCCCCGTGGCCGCCACGCTCAAGCTGCTGGACCTCGCCATCCCCGGAGCCGACCTGTTCGCGGTGGTCAACCCAACGGCGGCCATCCTGCTCCAGTCGCTGGCGGTGGGGGCGGTCCTGCGGCTCTGGCCGGTCGCGGAGGGGCGCCTGGGTTCCCTGACCGGACTCGCTGCGGCGCTCGGCTGGCGGGCCGGCTACGCGCTGCTCCTCGCCGCGGCCGCATCGCTGGCGCCCCTGCGTGGCATTCTGGACCACGGCGCCGCCGGCGTGTCCCGGTTCCTCCTGCTGGAGGGCGTCGTGAACGCGCTCCTCATCGGGCTGGTCATGGAACTGGATCGGCGGCTGGCCTTCCGTTGGCCAAGACTCGGCGCGGCGGCGCATCCGATTTCCGCCGGCGCGCTGGCCGCGCTGGCTGCTGCCGCCGGCTTCGTTCTCCCCTAAACCACCGTCAATAGGCGCAGGCGGCACGGGCCCGACGGCAGGTCCACGGCGATGTCCGCCCCGGGCCGGCGGTCCAGGAGCGCCCGTCCCAGCGGCGAGTCGGGACTCACCAACTGGATGCTCCGGCCGCCGGCGTCGACGGACATGCCCATTCCCCCGGACACGAGGAAATACAAGCCGGAGGCGAGCCCGCCTTCGGCATCAAGGTCGAGAAGCGCGCCGGGCCTGGCCTTGCGGGCCGGGCTCAGATCGAGATCGTCAAGTGCCCGCAGCAACACCTGGCACCGCTCCACCTGCTGCATCTGGGCGGAAACGAGGTAGGTCTGTTCGTTGAACACGGCACGCTCGCCGCGGGTGCGGGTGCGCTCGTCCCCCACGTGCATCCCCTCGCGGGCTGTTTCGGCCGCCCGCCGCGACGTCTCGGCCATCGCTGCCAGCTCGCGGCGCAGGGTAGCGAGAATCTGTTCCTTGACGGCGATATCCATGGACGAACTCCCGGCCCGTCACCGGGTCGACGCGGCAGTGGTCGTTCCGGCTTGTCACTTACGGCGCGAGGCGGCAATTTCTCCCACCGCCCGGATGGCCGCCTGGATGTGCGCCTCGGTGTTGAACGGCCCGATCCCGAAGCGGACCGCGCCGTGGATCTTGTCGATGCCGAGCTGCTCGTGCACCAGCGGCGCGCAGTGGAGGCCGGTGCGGCAGGCGATGCTGTAGTCCACGTCGAGCATGGTGCCGGTGTCCATCGCCTCGAGGCCGTCCACGTTGAAGATCATGACGCTGATGTGATTCTCCAGGTCGTCGGCGCAGTACAGGGTGACGCCGGGGATGTCGCGGAGCCCGTCGCGGAGCAGCCGGGCCAGACGCATTTCCTGCTCGTGGATCTTCTCCACGCCCTGCGCCAGCACCCACTTGACCCCCGCGTTCAGGCCGGCGACGCCGACGCTGTTGACGGTGCCGTATTCCAGCCGGTACGGGTATTCGTCCAGGTGCGTCTTCACGGCGGAGCGCACGCCGGTGCCGCCGGCGCGGGTGTGCCGGACCTCCACGCCCTCGCGCACGCACAGTCCGCCGATGCCCGTAGGGCCCAGCAGGGACTTGTGCCCGGTGAAGGCGACCAGGTCGATGTTCTGGGCGTCCATGTCGACGGGCACTTTGCCGGCGCTCTGGGAAGCGTCGATGAGGAACAGGATCCCCGCCTCGCGGCAGCGCCGGCCGATCTCGCCGATGGGCTGGACGGTGCCGATGACGTTGGAGGCGTGGTTCACCGCCACCAGCCGGGTGTTGGCCTTGAACCGGCGGGCGATCTCGTCGGGATCCACAAAGCCCTGCGCGTCGAAGGGCACGTAGTCGAGCTCGATGATTCCGTCCTGGAAGAGGTGATACAGCGGCCGCAGCACCGAATTGTGCTCCACGTTCGTGGTGATGGCGTGGTCGCCGGGTTTCAGCACGCCGAAGATGGCCAGGTTCAGGGCGTCGGTGGAGTTGTAAGTGAAGACTAGCCGGTTGGGGTCGGTGCCATGAAAGAAGTCGGACAGGAGCTTGCGGGTTTCTTCCACCATGGAGCCCGCCTCCATGCACATGTCGTAACCGGAGCGGCCCGGGTTCACGCCGTAGTTCCGGTAAAAAAAGTCCATGTACTGATACACCGACTCTGGCTTGGGAAAAGAGGTGGCTCCGTTGTCCAAGTAGATGATCGCTTCCATATGTATCCTGCCTGATAAAAGATTGGAAAAGTCTAGGTTAATTTCATTCTGCGGTCAACAGGAAAGGATTGGAATGAGGAGGAATGGCGGCGCATCCAGCCGTCCGCACGGCGCATCGAAGGATGGAACCTGTCAGGGAGTGAACACATGGAATCCGCCTTCTTGCTCATCAACCTGGGTGCCGCTTTGGCGCTGATGATCGCCGTCTGGCTGCTGAGCCTCCGGTCGCGCGACGCCAGCGTGGTGGACGTGTTCTGGGGACTGGGGATCGTCCTCATCGCCTGGCTGACCTTCGCCCGGACGGACGGGTTCGACGGGCGGCGGTTGCTGCTGGCGGGGCTGGTGACGGTCTGGGGCCTGCGCCTGGCCCTCCACATCCTGTGGCGGCGGCGCGGTCACGGCGAGGACCGCCGGTACGCCGCCATGCGCGCCGCCCGGGGCGCGGCGTTCTGGTGGCAGAGCCTGTTCGTGATCTTTTTGCTCCAGGGTATCCTCCAGTGGCTCATCTCGCTGGGCGTGCAGCTCGGCATCGCCGCCGCCACGCCGCCGCGCTGGACCGCCTGGGACCTGGCGGGCGCCGCCCTCTGGGCCGCCGGTTTCCTCTTCGAGACGGTGGGCGACGCGCAGCTCGCCCGCTTCAAGCGGGACCCGGCCAACCGCGGCCGAGTCATGGACCGGGGCCTGTGGCGCTACACGCGCCATCCCAACTACTTCGGCGAGGCGGTGATGTGGTGGGGGCTTTTCCTCATCGTGCTGCCCACGCCGTATGGACTGTGGACGGCCCTGTGCCCCGCCCTGATGACCTTCTTCCTGCTCCGGGTGTCGGGCGTGACCCTGCTGGAGCAGGACCTGCTGTCGCGCCGCCCCGGCTACCGCGAGTACGTCGCCCGCACGAGCGCGTTCATGCCGTGGCCGCCCGGGCGGAGAGAGAGTGAGGAGATAGGAGATAGGAGATAGGAGATAGGAGATAGGAGATAGGAGATAGGAGAAAGGAGATAGGGGATAGGGGGGAAGAGTGCGAAGTTCGTGTCGTGCTCGTATTCGTAATCGTAATTCGTAATCGTGATCGTAATCGTAATCGTAATCGAGGCTGGAAGCTCAAGTCTGGAGGCTCGTTCCCGTAACGCGGACATCGGAAATCGGACCTGGGACCTGGGACCTGGATTCTGGGACCTGGATAAAATAAATTTGATCCTAGTGCCCATCATCCATCCACCGATTCACCGATTCACCGACTCACCGACTCACCGATTCACCGATTCACCGATTCACCCATTCACCGATCCGCCGACTCACCGATTCACCGACCAGCTCCCGAAGATGGAATTCGTCGACACCACGCGCCGCGTCCAGACCCCGAATTGCAAAAAAAGTGGTACCGGTGTATAATGCTTTTGTTTATCGATATCACTATTAATCATTAGGATTTAACGGCCTGGCCAGATTGGCCGGCTACCGAATGATACCGAAAGATACACTGAGGAGGTGTGCATGGCCCTGACTATCCGGAGGTACACCGGTTTGGTCCACCGAAGCGTTTGTATTTGTCTGCTGCTGATTGTTGCAGCCTTCTCTTCGGCGGGAGCACCGGCCGGGCCGGCCGATGAAAGCTTCGGCCGTCTCCTGGACGCGGATGGCGTGGTTATCGGCACATTCGGATCCGTCGGATCCGACGCCGGCTGGTTCATGGGAGCCGATGGTGTCGTCCGGTTCACCCTGGATGGCGGCGATCGATGGACAGAACTCCAGGACGGGCTCCCACCTGCGCTCCTCGATAACTTTTTCCGCTGGCAGGAGCCATCCGCGGTGGATTCCGCCCTGCTGTTCAATCTGAACGGTGACTGGTCGGGAACCACCTCCCAGGGGCATCCCCTGTCGTTCCCCGTAGTGAACAATGCCGTTCCCAGCATCACGGTCAAGTGTTACATCGGCGCCTGCGGCGCCACCGTGGAAACCACCACCACGTTCGGCACCCCGATGGAGATCACCAGCAACAATTTCACGCTGAACGTCAGCGCCAGTCCGTTGTCCTACACCGCCGAGGGCACCTTCACTTCCGATACCACGGCCAACGGGACCGTCAATTTCGATTTCACCAACCCCTACCCATACTGTCACGGAACCGCAGCCGCCACCTGGAACGCCACCAAAGAAGCCCCGCCCGTGTACAACTATTATTTCCCGCGCCTGTCCTACCACTCGGGCACATGGACCGAAGGGTACGGATTTGTCAATCCATCCAACACAGACGCATCGGTCGACTTTGAGGCATTCGCCAACAACGGGTCCAGCATCGCCCAGTCCGCCGTCATGCCCTGGGCGGCCCACTGTCAGGGCGCCTACCAGGCAGAAGGCATTCTGGGATTGACCCAGCCCACCGAGGCCTGGGTCTCCGCGCAGAGCGACAGCAACTCCCTGCGGGGCTTCTTCCTCACCCAGTACTTCTCGGGCGGACTGGCCGGGCTGGATGGCGCCGCGGTGTTCACCACGACGCTCACCGAAGGCATATTCCCCCGGGTGATGGCCGCCGACACATTCACCACCGAGATGTTCGTCGCCAATCCGGGCGCCTCCGCGGTCGAGGCCACCTTCACGGGATTCGACGGCGTGAATGTCCATGCCGGCGGCACCCAGGCCATTCCGGCAAGGGGCTTTCTGAAACTCGACACGGCCACCTTGTTCGGCACCGCGTTCAACGGCTACGTGCACGTGACCGCGACAGGCGGGGTCATCGGCAACGCCGTCACGCAGGACGGCACCCTGTCCATCAGCTCGATCAACCTGCAACCGGTGAGTGAAAGCTCCGGCACGCCTGACGGTCTCGACGGAAACTGGGCGGGCACCACCTCCCAGGGACGCCCCATTTCGTTCCCCGTGGCTGACAGCGCCATTCCCAGCTTGACGGTTCAGGGGCACATTTCCGCCTGCGGCGCCACCGTGGACATGACCACGACGTTCGGCACGCCCTTGTCCACCGCGGGCAACCAGTTCTCCGCCAATGTGACATCCAGCCCGATGTCCTACACCATCAACGGAACCTTCACCAGTGACGCTGCGGCGAACGGCACGATCAACTTCGATTACACCAATCCCTATCCATACTGCCACGGCACTGCGGCCGCCACCTGGACCGCTTCCAAAGCCGGGAAATCCACCGCCCCGCCTCAACCGACTGCCTGCACCGTGCTGCTGCTGTCCCCGGACACCACGGAGGGCGACATCACCAGCCTCCAGAACGCGCTCGCCGGTTACGCCGATCTCACCGTCTCCGTATGGGACAACGACCTGGGGGATCCCTGGGCCGAGGCCCTCGCGCCATTTGACGTCGTGATTATTGGGAACGACATCCTGTGGGATACCGCCAGCATGGATCCGGTCGCCGTCGGCGACGCCCTGGCAGACTATATCGATGGCGGCGGCAAGGTGATCGAAAGTCTCTACACCCAAAGCTATGACGAATGGGGATTCGGCGGACGCTACATGACCGGCGGCTATTCGCCGTTCACGCCGGCCACCCAGGACCTTTGGGATCCCGATGACGTGGCCGTGGTGCAGGGCGGCCACGCGGTCATGCAAGGAGTGACTGCTATTCACGATAACTGGGGGCACCAGGATCCGGGATTGCAGGCCGGGGCGACCCTGTTGGCGCAGTGGGGTTCCTCCAACTACAACGCGGTTGCCGTCAACGACAACGTCGTCGCCATCAACATGCTCATCTTCCACGATGCCGACTGGACGGGCGACGTGCCCACTCTGCTCCACAACGCCATCGTCTGGCTCTGCGGCGGCGGCACTGTCCAGGGCAAGCTCTATGCGCCGCACATCGTCCTGATGCCCGACATTTACTACACCGAAGTCAACCTGATCAACCCTTCGCCGACGGCGGTCGATGCCACCCTGTCGCCTTTCTACGCAAACGGCACGCCCATGGCCGACCCGTTCCAGGTTCAGGTCCCGGCCCAGCAGCTCGTCACGCTGCGGGATACCGAACTCGGACTCCCGCAAGGGCTGCAGACGGAGGGCTGGCTGCTGGTGGACAGCGGCACCCAGCCGCTGGTGGGCTGTCTGACCTTCGGGAATCCGCAGGACAACCACATCATGTCCACCCTGCCCCTCCTGTCCGCCCCAGCCACGGAGATGTTCTTTGCCCAGTGCGCCAACAGCAACGTGGGCGGAGTGGACTTCTTCACCGGCATCGCCGTGATCAACCCGAACGAGGCGGCGACCGACGTCACCTTTTACATCCATGGCAGCGACGGGACGCTTCACGGAACGGCGGTCCGCTCTCTGGCCGCGAGGGAAAAGTACGTCCGGCTGATCCACTTCATCGAAGGCATCGGCACCTTGCCCACCATGTCCAGCGGCTACATCCGGATCACCGCCACCCAGCCGGTGTTCTCGTTTGTGCTCTTCGGCGACACGCCGCTCAATTTCCTCAGCGGTGTGCCGGCGCAGTACTGACCGTCACCGCCGGCCGGGCCAGCCCGGCCGGCGTTCTCTCTTCTTCTGACGGCGGTCCACTGAGGATATCCCATGATTCCGGATCTTGAGATTGTCCTCATCATCAACCTGGGCGCTGCCATGTGCGTCACGCGGAGTGCGGCGTTCTAGTGGCAGAGCCAGTTCACCATCTTCCTGCTCCAGGGTTTCCTGCAGTGGCTCATCTCGCTCGGCGTGCAGCTCGACATCGCCGCCGCCACGCCGCCGCGCTGGACCGCCTGGGACCTGGCGGGCGCGCCGCCCTCTGAGCCGCCGGTTTCCTCTTCGAGACGGTGGGCGACGCGCAGCTCGCCCGCTTCAAGCGGGACCCGGCCAACCGCGGCCGAGTCATGGACCGGGGGCTTTGGCGCTACACGCGCCATCCCGACTACTTCGGCGAGGCGGTGATGTGGTGGGGGCTGGGACTCATCGTCTGCCCCACGCCGTATGGTCCATGGGCGCTCCTCTGCCCCGCCCTGATGACTTTCTTTCTGCTGAAAGTGTCCGGCGTCACGCTGCTGGAAGCGGACCTGCTGGCCCGTCGCTCGGAATTCCGGGACTACATCGCCCTCGCCAGTGCGTTCATACCCTGGCCGCCCGGGAGGAAAGTGAAGGGATAGGAGACAGGAGATAGGAGATAGGGGGGAAGAGTGCGAAGTTCGTGTCGTGCTCGTATTCGTAATCGTAATTCGTAATCGTGATCGTAATCGGAATCGAGGCTGGAAGCTCGAGTCTGGAGGCTCGTTCCCGTAACGCGGACATCGGAAATCGGACCTGGGACCTGGGTTCTGGGACCTGGGACCTGGATAAAATAAATTTGATCCTAGTTCCCATCATCCATCCACCGATTCACCCATTCACCGATTCACCCATTCACCGATTCACCGACTCACCGATTCACCGATTCACCGTTCTGTGGCACAATGGAACGGATCTCATTTTCCTCTGGAGCACTCCCATGGACATGCTGCTTGACTGGGCCGAACGGGGCAAGCTGCCTGACGCCGCCATCCGCATGGGGATCCGCCGCCTGCTGCGGAGCCGCCTCCGCCAGGAGGATCGTGGCGACGCCGAGGCCAACCTGGCGCGGAAGATGGAGTTCGTCGAGTCGATGCGCCGCGCCCCGGTGGCGCTCAACACGGACGACGCCAACGTCCAGCACTACGAGGTACCCCCGGCCTTCTTCGAGCGGATCCTCGGCCCGCGGCTCAAGTACAGCTCCGGCTACTGGCCCGCCGGCGTGGCGGACCTGGCCGCGGCCGAGGAGGCCATGCTGGCCCTGACTGCGGAGCGGGCGGGGCTGGCCGACGGCATGCGGGTGCTGGACCTGGGGTGCGGCTGGGGCTCCTTCACCCTGTGGGCGGCCGAGCGGTTCCCCGGTTGCCGCTTCCTGGCGGTCTCCAACTCGGCCCCTCAGGGGGAATTCATCCGCCGGCGCGCCGCCGAGCGCCGCCTGCGCAACGTCGAGACGACCACCGCCGACATGAACACCTTCGAGGCGCCGGACCAGTTCCACCGGATCGTCACCGTGGAGATGTTCGAGCACATGCGCAACTGGGAGCGGCTGCTGGAGCGCGCCGCGGACTGGCTCCGGCCCGGCGGCCGTTTGTTCGTCCATATTTTTACCCACCGCCGCCTGGCCTACCCGTTTGAGACGGAAGGCGCCGACAACTGGATGGGCCGTCATTTTTTCACCGGCGGCATGATGCCCTCGGACGACCTGATCCTCTACTTCCCCCGCCACCTGGCGGTGGAGGCCCACTGGCGCGTCGACGGCCGGCACTACCAGAAGAGCCTCGAGGCGTGGCTGGCCAACCTGGACCGGCAGCACGCCGACATCCAGGCCATCCTGGCCGACGCCTGCGGCGCCGCGGAAGCCCCGCTGGCACTGCAGCGCTGGCGCATGTTCATCATGGCTTGCGCCGAGCTGTTCGGTTACCGCGACGGCCAGGAGTGGCTCGTCTCCCACTACCGGCTGGCGCCCAAGGGGGTGTAAGCACGGTGGGCGAGACGGTCTGGGTTCGTGACGTCGAGGTGTCCGCTTACAGCGGCTACCGGGCGGACGAGCGGCCCACCGCGGTTCTCTGGGACGGGAGGACGCAGCCGGTCATCGAGGTCCTGGACCGCTGGTACGGTGTCGGCTACCTCTACTTCAAGGTCCGGCTCGCCGACGGCGCGCGGCTGCTGTTGCGCCACGACGAATGGGACCACCGGTGGGACGGCGCGCCGCTGGAATCTTCCGATCCGCCGACCGCCGCCCATGAGTGACCACAGGCCATGACCCACCTCGTGATCTTCGACCTGGACGGCACCCTGACCGACTCGAAGCTGGACATCGCCCGCGCTCTCAGCCACGCCATCCGAAGCATCGGCCATGAGGTGGCGGACGAATCGGTTTTCTATCCGCTCATCGGCGCCACGCTGCAGGAGACCTTCACGGCGGTGCTGCCGCCGCACCGCCACAACCGAATCGCCGAGGCGGTCGCGGCCTACAAGGCGTACTACCCCGACCATTGCGCCGATGCGACCCGGCTGTTTGACGGAGTGCCGGAGGGCCTGAGGGCGCTGCAGGCGCGCGGATTCACCCTGGCGGTGGCGACCACCAAGCGCACCTGGATGGCGGATCGAGTGCTGACTCTGCTCGGGATCCGTGGTTGTTTCGCGCACGTCCAGGGCACCGACGATTTCCCGTACAAGCCGGATCCGGAGATCATCCGGCGGGTGCGGGCGGCGCTTGCCGATCGCTGCGACGACCGCCGCACCTGGATGGTGGGCGACACACCGCGCGACATCGAGACCGGGCGTCGGGCCGGCGTGCGTACGGCGGGCGTCCTGTACGGGTACGGCGACGCGGACGCGCTGCGCCGCGCCGGGCCGGACGTTCTCGCCGCCAGTTTCCGTGAATTGGCGGACCGGCTGCTGGCCGGCGCCGCGGCCTTTTCCGGCTGAGCCGGCGGCGGCCGTAAAAAAAGGGCGGCGGAAATCGAGGCGCTCCGCCGCCCCCGCTATCCCCTCCTCGACCGCGGACGGCCGGCTGCGCGATCCCCGCGCCGCCACCGTCCGGCCTCGGGCCTCTATCTCCACAGCGCCTGCCGGCGGCCCGTGGCGTCCGCGTGCCGCCGGCGCAACATCATCGCCCCATGCCGGGCGGGGGTTCCTGACCTTCTTCCAAGGCGCCTTCCAACTCGGCCGCCTGCCCCTCGCCCGCCACCCGGGCCTGCCCCGCGGCCATGGTCTGTCCTGCGGCCATGGTGGGCGCCTGGGCGGTGGCCTGGGCCCCACTCATCCCCGTCTCCGGGCGGTCGATGCCGTAGTGCTGCATCTCCCAGAGCAGGTTCGGCCCCTCCTGGCGGGTTTCGTAGTCCGTCTGCGCGTCGCCGGGCCCGGGATTGATCCGGGCGTCACGGCTCCCCTGGACGGTGTAGCTGCTGGCGTTGCCGCCCCGGTCGCCCTCACCATGATCGATACCCACCGCCTCACCCGTGGGCATCTTGTTGCGCTCGCGTTTCGGCCGGAAACCCAGCGGATCGGCATTACCGCCTTCACCGGTCTTGTCGGGATCGCCCGGGCCGCCAAACCCTCCACCCTTGGCCTCTTTCTTGTCTTTCTCCTTGCCGCCCGTGTCCTTGTCCGCCTTGTCGCTGGAACCGGAAGACTTGTCGGACTTGTCGGACTTGTCGGTCTTGTCCGAGCTGTCGCTGCTGCTGGTGTCCTTTTTGTCGGTGCCTCCGGTAGACGTATCGTCCTTCTTGCCGCCGGCGCCGCCCGCAGCGCCGGTGCCGCCCGTCTTGTCGTCGTCCTTGCCGGAGCTGCCCACGCCCGTCTTGTCATCCTTCTTGCCCAGACCGCCGGCATAGGAATCGTCCTTGCCCCGGTCGGTGAAATCCTTGCCGCCGACGCCGCTCCCGCCCGTGGGGTCGAACTTGCCGCCAGGGCCGCCGCCGGTCCAGCCGTCACCGCCGAACTTGTCACCCATGCCGCCAAACTTGTCACCGGGCCCGAACTTGTCACCCATGCCGCCAAATTTGTCACCGGGCCCGAACTTGTCACCCATGCCGCCGAATTTGTCACCGGGCCCGAACTTGTCACCCATGCCGAATTTATCGGCGTCGATCTTGCCATCGACACCGCCCATGGCGCCGCCCATGACGCCTCCGTCGAATTTACCCTCCACCTTGCCGGCGATCTTGCCGCCCAGGTCGCCCGCCATGGCGCCCACGGCGCCGCCGTCGAATTTGCCCTCCACCTTGCCGGCGATCTTGCCGCCCATTTCGCCTGCCATGGCGCCCGCGGCGCCGCCGTCGAACTTGCCATCCACCTTGCCGTCGATCTTGCCGCCCATGGCGCCGCCATCGAACTTGCCATCCACCTTGCCGTCGATCTTGCCGCCCATTTCGCCCGCCATGGCACCCGCGGCGCCGCCATCGAACTTGCCATCCACCTTGCCGTCAATCTTACCGCCCATGGCGCCGCCGTCGAACTTGCCATCCAGCTTGCCGTCGATCTTGCCATCCAGCTTCCCGTCCATCTTGCCGTCGATCTTGCCATCCAGCTTGCCGTCCAGCTTGCCATCCAGCTTGCCGTCCATCTTGCCGTCGATCTTGCCATCCAGCTTGCCATCCAGCTTGCCGTCCAGCTTGCCATCCATCTTGCCGTCGATCTTGCCATCCAGCTTGCCGTCCAGCTTGCCGTCCAGCTTGCTATCCATCTTGCCGTCGATCTTGCCATCCAGCTTGCCATCCAGCTTGCCGTCCATCTTGCCGTCCAGCTTGCTATCCATCTTGCCGTCGATCTTGCCATCCAGCTTGCCGTCCATCTTGCCGTCGATCTTGCCGTCCAGCTTGCCGTCCAGCTTGCCGTCCATCTTGCCGTCGAGCTTCCCGCCCGTGTCGCCGATGACCCCGGCCTTGCCGCCCTCGGCGCCCAGCTTGCCGTCGAGCTTCCCGCCCGTGTCACCGATGACCCCGGCCTTGCCGCCCTCGGCGCCCAGCTTGCCGTCGATCTTGCCGCCCGTGTCGCCGATGACCCCGGCCTTGCCCGCATCATAGGTTTTCATGGCTTCCTGAACTTTGGACCGCATGACGCTGCCGCTGATGGCCGATTCGGTCTTGGCCGGTTCGTTGGCGCCTGCACCGCCAACCCCCTTGCCGGAGCCGCCTTTGCCGCCGCCCGAATTGACCGTTAGGGCAGCACCGCCCCCGACGGACATTGACGTGCTTCCGGCCTGGGCATCCACTCCGACGGTCTTGCTCTGGCCATCTGAGCTGACGGAAACGGACCCGCCGGTCACCGATTCCGCAGACCCCGCGGGAGTGCGGCAAACATCCGGCTGAGAACCGCCCGCAGGCTTCCCCGATCCGGCCGTCGCCCCCGCGTCGTTGGGATTGTCATAGTCGTCGGGCGTGACATTCTGTCGCGACCCGCCTACTGGTCCGATGCTCATATGCGTGACCTCCTGGGATGATGATCCGATTGACTGCTGCCGATCTGAACTGTCCGCCTCTCTCCGCGGCGGTCGCACTGAAGACGGGCTGACTGTTCTGCCCTAATTATCGTAATCATTTCAAATATGTTGCGCGCCTACAATTGGGAAACTTCAAAGAAAAGGTGGGACCATTCACAGATTCCGCCTCGCGGCGGCTTCCAATCTCATGGGAACGCGGCCAGTCCGGCGAACGCACCGGACCGGCGCCACCCGACCCCATTGGTGGATTCGCCGCCCATTCGGATTGGCTGTTGCCATCCAGACCGCGCGGGACGAAAATATGCCGTGCCCGCCGGATTGGCCGGAGACAGTCCGAAATCGTATCCGGCTGCGGACAGATGCCGAACCGGCGGTAGCCCGTTGGGGTTGCGGAGGGAGCGCCATGGATGATTATCGGCTGGAACCGCTGACCGAAGCCCACGCGGGAGTGGTCACCGAGATCTTCAACCGGTTTGTCGGCAGCAGCTTCGCCGCCTACCCGTCTGCTCCGGTGGACGAGTCGTTCTTTCATCGGCTGGCCGGCCTGGCCCAGGGCTATCCGTCGGTCGCCGTGATCGCCCCCGACGGGAGCGTGGCCGGCTTCGGCATGCTGCGCCGCTGGCACCCGGCCGATTCCTTCGCCCGGACCGCGGAGGTGACGTATTTCATCCGCCCGGAGCACACCGGGCGCGGGTTGGGACGCATGATGCTGGAGCGCTTCGAGACCGAGGCGCGCCGGCTGGGGGTGGACACGATCCTGGCCAGCATCTCCTCGCTCAACGAGGGGAGCATCCGCTTCCACCGGCGGAACGGCTTCGCCGAGTGCGGCCGGTTCCGGGCCGTCGGCCGCAAGTTCGACCGCGACTTCGACGTGGTCTGGATGCAGAAACGGCTGGAGCCGACGTCACAGGTGCCACCACCCGAATAATCTGATAAGATCGCCGCACGGATCGAGTGACACTGTTCCACGGGGAGGTGTTCATTGCGTGATCGCGGCCTTGGTGTGATCGGCTGCCTCGTTGTCTTCGCCCTGATGGCTTCTCCCCGGGTGGCGGCCGCCGACTGGGTGATCGGCGGCGACGATCCGGACGAAACCGTGGTGCTATCGTCCGATCGCTTCGTCGACGGCAACCTGGTCATCCTCAACAACGGCCGGCTGACGGTGACCGGCGGCGGCGCCCTGCACCTGTCGCACGATGTCTATCTGTTCGGCAACGCCTGCCTGGATATCCGGCAGGGCACCCTCCGGTTCCGGCAGGAATACGCCTACCAGTCGGCGCTGATGGCGGCCGACCAGGCGGCCGTCGAGGTCACCGATGGCGCACTCGACGGGAACGGGCACTCCTTCAGTGTCGCCCTGGCCGGTTCGGCCGCCGCCAGTTTCACCCGGGCGGAGGTGGTCCGCGGATTCGCCACTTGGGCGCTGTTCGACCAGTCGGCCGCCACACTGGTCGACTGCATCAACGCGGGCGAGTTCGTGCCGTTCGGCGAAGTCACGCTCTCCATCGCGGATTCGGAAACGGTCCTGCTCTGGATGACCCTGTTCGACGGCACGATCATCGACACAATCCTGCCACCCCCAGGTGATGTGGCCGAGTTCCGTCTGGACGTCACCACGCCGTGGGCTACGAACATCCCCTACGCCGTCCACCTGGTTGACTGCCGCAACGTCATGTGGGCGCTCATGGGCCGCAGCGGCGCCCACGCGACGGTGCGCGATTCCGTGCTGCGCGCCGTCGGCACCATCTTCGAGCGCGGCCACGCGGTCGAAATCGCCGGGTTGGCCGACAACACCACCCTGGCCGCCGCCGATTTTCACTGGGGCGACATCGACTACACCTTTCACAACACGTCGGTGCGAAGTTGGAACTACTACTGCCGCGGCACCACTCGCCTGACGCTGCGCAATTGCGTGTTCGGCGAGCTGATCGTGGAGGAGAACGGCGAGGCGACGGTTCAGGAGTCCGTCTGCGACGGCAGCGGCGGCTACCTCGGCGTATTCGGCGATGGCCGGCTGGTCCTGTTCCTGTCCACCAACCTGTCGCAGCTGACCTGCGCCGACCGGGGCGTGTTCATCGGCTTCATCGCCTCCCAACTGGGGCGCGATGTCCATGCCGCCGGGAATGCCGCCATGCTGTGGATCAACTGCCTGCTCGGCAGCGCGCCCCGGGCCCTGGACGCCGCCGGCATCGTGGAGGCCCGGATCGAACCGGTCGCTGCCGTGACGGGCGATCTGACCCCACTCCGGGGCACCGCGCAGGTCATCCGGGGACCCGACAGCCCGCTGGATTACGACGGCTATCTGCTGGAATACGGGACTGGCCCGGAACCGGCCACGTGGATACCCATCGCCGGTCCTGTTCCGGAGATGCGCCACGACGAGATCCTCGGCCATTGGCCGACGGCGGGCCTGGCGCCGGGCGTCTACACGGTCCGCCTGACGGTGCTCACCGATGGGTTCGGACCCATCGTCGCCGACGCGCCGGCCGAACTGACTCGGCCGTGGCTGCCCGGCGACCTGGATGGCGACGGCGCGGTCACGCCCGCGGACTGGCGGATGCTGCTGTACGAACTCGCCGGAGGTCTGCAGCCGGAGCCGGCGGCCTTCGCGGCCCCCGCAGCCACGGCCGACCTGGACGGCGACGGGCGGCTCACCGCCGCCGACGCCGTCATCCTGCATCGGTTGTCAGCGGGGCGATGATCCTCTGGTCCGGCTCCGGCCGAACCCGTCCGAATGGTGCGTGTCGTCGGTCCGTCACGCCGCTTGCTGCTTCCGGAGCCAGCGGTTGTAGAGCCACATGCTGAACGCCGACCCGAGACCAATGGCCATGAGCAGCACCCAGCCGAAGGTGTTCCAGAACGGGTCGGGATCGAGCAGACCGTCCGGCCGCTTGACGGAGCCGCGGCAGATCACCTCGTTGAAGATGAGCGCGCCCACCGGCCCGCCGAAGAACGAGCCGATGGCCATGGGCAGGTTGGCGTAACCCAGGAACAGCCCCTCCTGCCCCTTGGGCGCCAGGGCGCCGATGTACTCGTAGGTCCGCGCCGACGTGAACAGCTCGCCGAACGCGATCAGCGCCACCGTCAGGGTGATGAAGATGGAGCCCAGCGGCAGCAGGGTGCCCAGGCTCATGTTCCGGATGCCGAGATAGTAGATGGGCACCAGGTTGATGACCATGGCCAGGCCGATGATCACCGTGCCCACCACGATGGAGTTGATGGGTTTCCATTTGCCGAAGAGTTTGGTGATGAGGAGCTGGAAGAATACGATGGTGAACGGGTTGGCCATGGTGATGAGGTCCACCGGCGGGTCGAGTTCCACGACCTTCTTCAGGTAGAGCGGCAGCACGTTGTACACCTGGTTGTAGATGAAGAAGAAGCCGCTGGACACAACCAGGAACAGGGCGAAGCGCAGGTTGCGGAGCACCAGCACCATGTCCATGAGGATGCGCCCGGGGGACTTGCGGGGTTTCTTTTCCGCCGCCCCGGGGAGCCGGTCCGGGTCCTTGTACAGGAAAAACACCACGAAGAAAGCGACGATGGCGAACGCCGCCGACACGGCGAAGATGTAGCTCAGGTCGAACTGCTTGCGGACGGCGTAGCTCACGCCGCGGCCGCACAGCGAGCCGATGTTGATGACCATGTAAAAGATGCCGAACGCCAGCGTCGCCCGGACGCCGGAGGTCTTCTGCACCGTCCCGGAGATGCACGGCTTGACCACCGATCCGCCCAGGCCGATCAGCACGATGGCGATGACCACCGGAATGACGATGTTGGCGCCGGCGGTGACTTCGCTCTCCACGGTGTTGGCCAGGGTGGCGCCGCCGAACCAGACCGGGTAGCCCATCAGGAAGTAGCCGGCGGCCAGAAGCACGAACGCCACCAGCAGCGACTTCTTGAAGCCCACCTGGTCGGCGATGGTGCCCGAGAGAATCGGCAGAAAATAGACCAGGGTCCAGAGCACGGTGCCGTTCAGGGTGCTGGGCCAGTAGTCGCCGAGGCCCAGCTGGCCGAGGTAGAGCACCACGAAGCTGGCCATGGCGTAGAACGCGCCGCGCTCGAAGAGCTCGGTGACGTTGGCCATCCAGAAGGTCGAGGGGAAGCCGCCGGGCTTTGGGTCCATGCCGCACCTCCGCTGGATTCCGGCCGCGTCCGCCGGGGCTCGGCCGGGGAGAAAACGGGAGTATAGCCGAAGACGCCCGCCGCGTCCACCGTCCCGGCGGCCGCGGCTCGAAAATCCCCGTGCATTCAGGCGGTTTTTCGGCTACCATCTGGGCGAGACCGCTCGGGAAGGGGTTCCCATGATCTCCATCGAAGAAGCCGAACGCATCATCCTGGACCAGTGCCAGCCCCGCGCGCCCATCGAGGTTCCCCTGCTGGAGGCCGGCGGCTATGCCGTGGCGGCCGACATGCGCTCCGGCGATGACGTCCCCCCCTTCAACCGGGCCATGATGGACGGGTTCGCGTTCCGCGCGGCCGACACGACGGGCCCGGGCGCGCGCCTCCGCGTGGTGGACTGCCTGCCCGCCGGGACGGTCATGTCCGGGGAACTGCCCCCCGGCGCGGCGGTCAAGATCATGACAGGCGCTCCCCTGCCCTCCGGCGCCGACACCGTAATGCCAAAGGAGCAGTGCCGGGAGCACCCCGACGACATGGTGGCATTCACGGAAATCCCGGCCGCCGGCCGGCACGTCGCGACGCGAGGTTCGGAGCTGGCGGCGGGCAGCCCGCTGTTCGCCCCCGGCGACGTACTCAAGGCCAGCGACCTGGGGGTTCTGGCCATTTTCGGCTTCACCCGCGTCCGCGTCTACCCGCGGCCGGTGCTGTCGCTCACCAACACCGGCTCCGAACTGGTGGACATCGACCAGCCGCCCACGGGCGGCCGCATCCGAAACTCCGACATGTACTCCATCGCCTCGTATTTCCGCAAGTTCGGTTACACCTGCGCCGTCCGCGGCATCGTGCCCGACCACGAGGCCGCCATCCGGTCGGCCGTGAGCGCCGAACCCGACGCCGACGTCATCCTGCTCACCGGCGGGGTCTCGGTGGGCGACTACGACCTCGTGCAAACCGCGGTGCGGGCCGAGGGTTTCGAGGTGCTGTTCGACGCGGTGGCCATCAAACCGGGCAAACCCCTGGTGTTCGCCCGCAAGGGCCGCCAGCTCCTGTTCGGGCTCAGCGGCAACCCGGTCTCGTCGCTGCTGCAGGCAGCCCGCTTCGTGCTGCCGGCCCTGCGGCGGCTGGCCGGGTGGAACCGGCCGGGCTGCTCGTTCGTCACGGCCGCGCTCACCGAACCGATGCGCCACCGGGGCGACCGCACCGCCTACCGCCCCTGCCGGCTCGTCGCCGAGGAGGGGCGGCTGCTGTGCCGTCCCGTCCGGGACAAGGGCAGCGCCGACCTGTTCTCGTGGCGGACGATCAACGGGCTGGCGGTGCTGCCGGCGGACCGTCCCGAACTTGCCGCCGGCGAGTTGGTCCGGGTCTTCATCCTCGAGCCGTTCAACTTCCTCCCGGCGGAATAACAGAACGAACCGGCGGGGGGAAATACACCGCAGAGTCGCAGAGGGCGCAGAGGGATCCATCTGTCATTGATCATCGGACATTTTTCATTGTCCATTTCGGATTATTGGTTTTTGACGATTGCTTATATTTTATTGGCTATTTGGGTTCGAGCCGGATTCTGCGGGGATTTGGGACCTGGGTACTGGGACCTGGGTACTGGGACCTGGGTACTGGGACCTGGGGCCTGGGACCTAGGTTCTGGGAGCAGAACTCTGAAACCAAGGAACGTGGTCGGGAGCCCCGGGCGCCAGGCCGGGGTTCATGTCGCCGGCCATCGTCAGGGCGCGACCCGCCAGGCGGGTCGAATGTGGCCCAGATCTCGATGGCAACGACGGACTACCATGGGTGGCCCGGAGGCTTCGGGACCACCATACCCCATCCACGCACCCGATCATATTCGACCCGCCCTGCGGGTCGCCCCGACTCACGATGGGGCGGAACGGACCCCGGGTTACACCCGGGGCTACCCATGTTCGACCCGCGTGCCGCGGGTCGCCGGAAGGATTCTGGTGGAGCATGAAGGCCCGGGCGCACCCGGCGCAAAGAATGACCCATAAGACCGTTCCCCACGCGAACGATCATCAAATAACGACGTTCAATGTCCGATGTCCGCATGACGGAAACGAGCCTCGAGTCCCGAGCCTCGATTATGACTGCGCGGGCGCGGCGCGACGCCATACCCGAGTCCCCGACCCGCCGGGCGGGTCGAATGTGGGTAGCCCCGGGCGCGAGCCCGGGGTCCGGGGTTGCCGGCCAACGCCAGGGCACGACCCGCAAAGCGGGTCGAATATGAAGGGTGCCGAAAGGATCCGAACGATCCGCCGGTCCCGGCATTCATTTTTCATCGCCAACGGTCGTCGGATCCACATTCGACCCGCGTTGCGGGTCGCCCCGGCCCGCGGCGGGGGTGAAAGAAACCCCGGGTTACACCCGGGGCTACCCATGTTCGACCCGCGTGCCGCGGGTCGCCGGAAGGATTCCGGTAGGGCGTAGAAATCCAGGTGTACCCAGCATCCGGTATAGCCAATTGGACAGTCCATCACGCGAACGATCATTAAATAACGATGTCCAAAGTCCGGTGTCCGTATGGCGGGAACGAGTCTCAAGCTTCGCTTACGATCACGATTACGATGACGATTACGATTTACGAGCACGAAATCCGATGTCCGACGTCCGATGTCCGCATGATGGGAACGAGTCTCGAGTCTCGATTACGAAGCACGATCACGATTACAAGCACGAGCACGTTCAACCCTTTTCCCTTCGTACTGTTTACTCTTTACTGTTTACTCTTTACCCCTAACTGCTAACTCCCAACTCCTAACTAAAAAGGGCTCCCCTGAGAGGAGCCCTTGAACCGAAACCGGGTCCGCCTAGAAGATGAACTTCAAGCCGAACTGGATCTGCCGGTTGGCCCTGGCGGTGAAGGACTTGCCCAGGTTGACGCTGGTGAGGGTGGTGTTGGGGTTGCCGTAGTTGGTGTGGTTGAACAGGTTGAACGCCTCGGCGCGGAACTGCAGCCTGGAACCTTCCGCGGTGAACCACGGCAGCTTCACGTCCTTGAACAGGGAGAAGTCCATGTTCCAGTAGCCGGGGCCACGGAACTTGCCGCGGTAGTAGTCGCCCTGGGGGTTGCGCAAGTTGATCACGCTGGAGGCGAAGCTGAAGTTGGCCGCGGTCGGACCCATGATGTTGTTCGCGGCGTCGGTGCTGAACTCGTAGGTCGTGACGTTCGGCCGGGCCGGGCCGCGGTTGTTGGTGTAGCCGGTGCCGAGGGTATCGCGGGCGACCTTGTAGTCCAGGGGGTAGCCGGTGTTGGCGGTCACGATGCCGTTGATCTGCCAGCCGCTGATGAGTTGGGCCAGCCAGCCCTCGGAGTCGCCGCCGAGCATCTTGCCGGGGCCGAAGGGGAGCTCGTAGATGAAGTTGCCGCTGAAGACGTGGCGCACGTCGAAGCCGGCGTAGCCGCGGTCATAGCCCAGGTTGTAGTAGTCGGACGCAAACGGGCTGGAGTTGCCCAGGTCCCACACTGTTTCGGAGCTGTTGTCGAAGGCGGTGGACCAGGTGTAGTTGACGGTGAACTGCAGGCCGTCCTGGAAGCGGTGGTTGAAGGAGCTCTGGAAGGCGTGGTAGTTGGAGTGGCCGCAGGTGTCGACGTTGTTCACGCGCAGGAACTGAGAGTTCTGGACGCTGTAGTAGCGGATCCACCACGGCACGGAGGTGGTGCCGAAGCCGTTGTCCGCGAGGCCTTGGATCGTCTCTTCGGACGGATAGAACATCTGGTTCGGGTTGTTGCGGACCAGCAGGTGGACGCCCGCGCTGCCGGCGTACGTAAGGTTCAGGATGTTGCCGGGCCAGATTTCGCGCTGGGCCGACAGGTTCCAGGTCTGGATGTACGGGGTCTTGAAGTCGGGGTTGTAGAGCGTCATGTCGTAGAAGGTCTCGGAGGCGAGGTGGAGCTCCACGTCCGGCAGGTCGTAGCCGTGGCCGTACCAGGCGACGCCGTCGGGGTAGACGCCGTCATAGGCGCCGCCCGGGGCGGCGGGCAGGAAGTTGGCCACACTGAACGGCAGCTGCGAGGTGTTCCAGGTGATCAGGTCGAACAACATGCGGTCGAAGCTGATGCCGTAGCCGCCGCGGATGGCGGTCCTGCCGTCGCCGAACGGATCCCAGGAGAAGCCGAGCCGCGGCGCCCAGTTGCTGGTGGACGCCTCGTACAGGTCGTTCCCGGTGTCGGGGCCGGCGAGGAAGATGTCGGCGCCGGTGCCCACCCATTGGGAGGGCACCAGATTCCACCACTCGCCGTCGACCCAGTTGGCCGGATCGAAAAAGTCGTTCTGGTTCACAATGTGGTAGCCCTGGATGCAGGGATCCATCACGTTAGCCGCCATGTTGTTGACTTCAAACAACGCCGGCTTGTACTCCCAGCGCAGGCCCAGGTTCAGGGTCAGGTTCCGGAGCACCTTCCAGTCGTCCTGGATGAAGAAGTCCCATTCCTTCTGCCGCCAGCCGCGCCAGTCGGATGTGGCGGTAGAGAACTCGTTGCCGTTGCTGTACACGCCGTGGTTGACGTAGTCAGCTGTGCCGGCCGCAATGTTGGCCAGGGTGTCGCCGCCGTAATAGTAGCCGTCAAAGAACACGGCCGGGACCATGTTGAAGCCCGTGCCGCCGTTGCTCTGGTTCCAGCGCAGGTCCACGCCGAACTTCAGCGCGTGACGGCCCAAGGTCCACGTGTAGGTGTCCTTCAGTTGGTACGTGTTCAGGACGGTGTATTCGCTGCCGTAGCCCGAGGGGCCGCCGAAGTCGGTGAAATAGCGGGTGGGGTCCATGAGGTTGCCGCCGAAGTTCAAATCCATGTCGCGCCACTCGCGGGTCCACTGGTTGGCACCGCGGGTGTAGCCGAGCTTAGCGGAGTTGACCATCGTGGGCGACAGGATCCAGGTCCAGTCGATGCCCCACTGTTGCTGCTTGCCGTTCCACGGCCGATCGTCCTGGAAGGTGGGCAGGGAGTTCAGCGCCGGGTCCACGCCATGGTTGTAGATCCAGCGGAACGAGAGCGAGTGGGCCTCGTTGAAGTTGTAGTCCACCTTGGCGGTGTACTGCTCGGTATCGAATGGGTCGGACTGGGCCCAGTAGTAATAGCCGCTGACGCCGTCGATGTTCACGTCGCCGTTCGGCGCCGGGTAGTAGGTCCGAAAGATGTGCGCCATGGCCGCGTTGGTGACTGTGTCCACCCAGTCAGTGTACGGAACGATGCCGGAGGAGGAAGCGGCCGCCCGGTAGTCCAGGATTTCGGTGTTGAAGAAGAAGAACACCTTGTCCTTGACGATGGGGCCGCCGATGGAGGCGCCGTACTGGTGGCGCTTGAAATCGCCCTTCGGCAGGTCGTTGCGGTTCTGGGCCCAGGTCTTGGCGTCGAAGTTCTCGGCGCGCAGGAAGTAGAAGGCCGCGCCGTGGAACTCGTTGGTGCCGCTCTTGGTCATCACGTCGATGATGGCGCCGCCCGCGCGGCCTTATTCGGCCGACGGGTTGGAGGTCACGACGAGGAACTCGGAGGTGGCGTCCACGTTGATGTCGACGGTGTTGCCGATGGTCTGGGTGTAGTTGTTCTCGATGCCGTCGATCTGGTAGTTGTTGCCGCGCTCGCGGCCGCCGCTGGCGGACGGGTAGCCGGTCTGGCCCCGGACCACGCCCGGGGTCAGGTAGATGAGTTCCAGCGGATCGCGGCCGTTGAGCGGCAGGTCGAGGATCCGCTTCCCGTCGATGACGGTGTCGAGCTGCGAAGTGTTCAGCTCCACCTGCGCGACCTTGGCCGTGAGCTCAACAGCCGTGGTCACATCGGAAGCGGTCATGACCACTGGGAAGTTCAGGACTTCACCGGCGGACAGCTTGATGCCGGTGATGCGGACCGGCTGGAAGCCCTCGAGTTCGGCCTTGATCTCGTAGTTGCCGATCCTGAGGTTCGTGAAAATGTAGAAACCGTTGTCGTCCGACACCGCCTGGCGCGTCGCGCTGGTGTCCGTGCGGGTCAGGATCACGGTGACGCCGGGAATGACGCCGCCGGTGTTGTCCTTGGTTCCACCCTCGATTCTCTCGGCCATGAGGCCCACAGCCAGGCAGGCCAGGAGCAGCGAGAGGACCAGAATCCTGTTCGGGTGGTTCATAAATCCTCCTCTTCGCCGATGATGAATACGCGATGCGTATTCCGTGACACACGGGGTCAATCCGCATGCAGGAAGTGGAAGTCCTCAACTGGTGTTTCAACTTTTCGAATGTCTAACGATGCGTCGCATGGCGTGCCCCCCTGTTCCAGTGTGGCACTAGATATATTTAGATACGCCGGCGCGGAAATAAACATTCCACGGCTGGCGATTATCGCTTGTTTCGGGGGGGGGGTAAGACTGATCAGACTAAGGACATCAAACATCGGATGCCCTCGCTGCCCAATTCAATTTGTCACAAAACTATCAAAATATTTACAAATAGTCAAGAGCTCATTATTCAAAGTCCCTTGTCCGTGTTACGGGAACGATCCGCCGGCGGGCAGGCGGGAGGTACTGAGTTCCCAGGTCCGATGTCCGAAGTCCGATGTCCGAATGGCTGAAACGGGCATAGATTACGATTACTCAATTACTCACAATATCCTGCCAAAATTTGACAAAATGTTTCACCGATTTCTCCCCCCCGCTCGCCCGTCCCATCATCGACCGGCACAACCCACGCTTTCACGACGAGAATAGCCAGGCGCAGCCCCGCGAACGCGGGGCCGCGCCTGGAAAATCGATATTTTTGACGTCGCGCGCCCCTGATAAGGGGCGCGGAGAAGATCACCGCAGAGATCGTTCGTCGACCGCGACGTGGTGCCGGCGGAGCAACCGAACCCACTCCTCTTGCGCCGATACCCGCCGGTGGTGCTCCGCCTGGTTCTCAATGTGCCGCCGGACGGCGGGGACCTGAGAGGCACTGGCCGAAAACGCCGAATCACCATCCGGCCAATCGAACCCGGTCGCGTTCGGCGGGAGGGCTTCTTTCCGAAGATTCGATCCGAATTTCTCCGCGCCCCTGTCCAGGGGCGCGCCGTGTTTTTTCAATTCCGCTTTCCAGGCGCTGCCCCGCATTCGCGGGGCTGCGCCTGGCTATTGTCTTTGCAACTGGACGGGCTTGCCGAAGACCCGGCATCGCGGCACGGAAACCGGAGTAAGCGATCATACCCTTTGGTTCCGGCTCCGCCCGATTGGGATGACGAGCACGACTCAATCCGTTTCACCTATTCACCGATTCTACCCATTAACCGATTCCCCCATCCACCGACTCACCGATTCACCCAGTGAAATAAAAAAGCCCCGCGGGTGCGGGGCTCGGATGCATGATTAAGGGGACAGGAATTACTTCTTCTTCACGTCGTGGACCAGGCCCTTGCTCTTCGCGTAGTCGAAGCCCTTGAAGGTGGGACTCTTCTTGTTGTGGCACTTCTCGCAGACTTCCTTCGTGGGCAGGATCAGGCCGTTTTGGATGGCCAGCTTCTGGTCCTTCATGACGCTCATCTTCCAGTAGTCGCCGCCGGCGCCGTGGCACGCCTCGCAGCTGACGCCGGTCAGCTTGGGCAGATCGGTGGAATGACAGCCCGAGCACTTGGCGTCGGTCTGTTCGGCCGGTTTCAGCGAGTTCCACGCCTTGGCGTGCTTGGTGGCCTGCCAGGAAGTGTACTCGACCTTGTGGCACATCTTGCATTTCTCAGGGCCGACGAAAGCGTGAGCGGCCATGAGCGGCAACGCGAGCACCAGCAGAGCCAGGCCGACGATAACCATGCGCTTCATGTAAGACCTCCTAAGCATAATGTACGCGTGTCAAGATACCGGGCATCAACGAATGTTTCACAGTCGGTAGAGATTTTATTCCATGGCGAGGTGAAGATCAACAGAATCCTTTCAGCGCCGGGCGTGGTATGATATTTTGTACCGGTTTTTCATTATCTTCAACAGGCAGGTTGCCATGCAGATTCTGGAGCACATCAGGCATCGGGCGGCCGAGTCGGTGCAGCATATCCTGCTGCCCGAGGCCGAGGATCCCCGCACCCTCCGGGCAGCCGTGGACGTGCTGGCCCGCGGATTCGCCCGAGTGAGTCTGGTGGGCCACCCGGACAAGGTCCAGGCCGCGGCCCAGGCCGCCGGCGTGGACATCACCGGCGTGCCCATCATCTCCATGGCCGACGACAAGCTGCGCAAGCGGGCCGCCGAACTCCTCTACGACCGGCGCAAGGCCAAGGGCATGACCCTGGAAGAGGCGTACCAGACCATCGAGGATCCGCTCTTCTTCGCCGATCTGATGGTCCGCGACGGACTGGCCGACGGCTCGGTGGCCGGCGCCACCAACACCACCGCCCACACGGTGCGGGCGGCCATCCTGTGCATCGGCCTGCGGCCGGGGATGTCCATCGCCTCGTCGTTTTTCCTGATGGTCACGCCGAAGACGGAGTACGGCACCAACGGCTCGTTCATCTACACCGACTGCGGCGTGGTGCCCAACCCCAACGCCAGCCAGCTGGCCGACATCGCCATCGCCGCCGCGGACTCGTGCCGGATGTTCCTCGAGGACACGCCCCGCGTGGCGATGCTCTCGTTCTCCACCAAAGGCAGCGCCACCGATCCGCTGGTGGACAAGGTGGTCGAAGCCACCCGGTACGTCCAGGCCCGCCGGCCGGACCTGCTGGTGGACGGCGAGATGCAGGTCGACGCGGCCCTGGTCCCCAAGGTGGGCGCCAGCAAGGCCCCCGGCTCGCCGGTGGCCGGCCAGGCCAACGTGCTCGTGTTCCCCGACCTGAACGCCGGCAACATCGCCTACAAGCTGACCCAGCGGCTCGCCGGCGCCGAGGCCATCGGCCCGATCCTGCAGGGACTGGACCGGCCAGGCAACGATCTATCCCGCGGCTGTTCGGCCGAGGACATCGTCAACGCCGTGGCCATCACCTGCATCCAGGCCATCCACGGCAAGCCGCGCGGCTGATCCCGATCCGAAAATCATTCAACCATACCGAGGAGGATTCATGAGCTATATCGATTTCATCGGCGCCCGCCAGGTGCTGGACTCCCGGGGCAACCCCACCGTCGAGGCAGAGGTCGTCCTGGAGTCGGGCGCCATGGGCCGCGCCATCGTGCCGTCCGGCGCGTCCACCGGCCAGTTCGAGGCGCTGGAACTGCGCGACACCGACGCCACCTGGTACGGCGGCAAGGGCGTGCTCAAGGCGGTGGAGAACGTGAACAACACCATCGCCGAGGCCCTCGAGGGGCTCAACGCGCTGGACCAGCGGCTGGTGGACGAGGCGCTGCTGGAGCTGGACGGGACCCCCAACAAGGGCACCCTGGGCGCCAACGCCATCCTGGCGGTGTCCATGGCGACGGCCCGGGCCGCCGCCGAATACCTCGGTGAGCCGCTTTACCGCTACCTGGGCGGGGCCAACGCCCACACGCTCCCCGTGCCCATGATGAACATCCTGAACGGCGGCAGCCACGCCGACAACAGTGTGGACCTCCAGGAGTTCATGATCATGCCCGTGGGCGCGCCGTCCTTCTACGACGGCCTGCGCATGGGCGTTGAGACCTTCCACGCGCTCAAGGGCGTGCTCAAAAAGCGCAAGCTCAACACCAACGTGGGTGACGAGGGCGGATTCGCCCCCAACCTGGCATCCAACGAAGAGGCGCTCACCGTCATTCTGGAGGCCATCGAGAAGGCCGGCTACAAGGCGGGCGAGGACATCGTCCTGGCGCTGGACCCGGCCGCCAGCGAGTACTTCGAGAACGGCCAGTACGTCTTCAAGAAATCGGACGGCTCCAAACGCTCCGCCAAGGAGATGGTGGCGTTTTTCGAGGCGTGGATCGGCAAGTATCCCATCTACTCCATCGAGGACGGCCTGGCCGAGGAGGACTGGGATGGCTGGAAGCTCGCCACCGACGCCATGGGCGACCGGATCCAGCTCGTGGGCGACGACCTGTTCGTCACCAACACCGAGCGACTGAGCCGCGGCATCGAGCTGGGCGTGGCCAACTCCATCCTGATCAAGCTGAACCAGATCGGCACCGTCAGCGAGACGCTCGACACCATCGAGCTGGCGCGCCGGAGCGGCTACACCGCGGTGATCTCGCACCGCAGCGGCGAAACCGAGGACACATTCATCGCCGACCTGGCGGTGGCCACCGGCGTCGGCATGATCAAAACCGGCTCCGCCAGCCGCACCGACCGGATCGCGAAGTACAACCAACTGCTCCGCATCGAGGAGCAACTCGGCAAGACTGCCCACTACCCCGGCTGGGACATCTTCAGCCGCTACCGTCGTTGACCACTCGTGCGGCGGGACCGGGCGGTACCGGTCCCGCTGCTCACCGTCTCTCCGCCTGAATCACCACAGCCCCCGCGCAGTGTGGACGATTCGCCAAAACACGGACCGGGCTGGGGGATAGGCGCCACAGTCAGGATGGGCCGAAATCCGGTTGTGCTCACCGGCATTTTTCGCCAGCGACCGACGGGCGTGGCCGGCCTGATTTTCACGCCCATCCTGGCATCCGGATTGCAATAAGAAATGCGGCCCGGACACCGACCCCGGAGATGAATGCACGGATGCACCGTCAATCCACCCTCAACGAAGCCCTCGACTTCACGGGCATCGGCCTGCACACCGGCTGTCCCGTCGAAATGGTCATCCACCCGGCGCCCCCGAACACGGGGATCGTCTTCCGCCGCAGCGACCTGAACGGATTCCCCATCGAGGCGCAGGCCGCCCACATCGCCAACGTGAGCTACGCCACGACACTGATGAAAAAAGGCGTCCTGATCTCCACCGTGGAGCACATCCTGTCGGCACTCTACGCCATGGGCATCGACAATGCCCATATCGATGTGGACAACCTGGAGGTGCCCATCCTGGACAGCTCCGCCCGCCCCTTCGCGGAGCGGATCGCGGCGGTGGGCCGCCGGGTCTACGACGAGCGACGGCGCGTCCTCCGGATCCGGCGCGAGATCCAGCACGCCTTGGGCGACAAGACCGTATCGGTGCGGCCGGCCGACGCGTTCATCGTGAGCTATCGCATCGATTTCACCCATCCCCTGATCGGGGTTCAGGAAATGCGGTGCGCCATCCAGCCCGAGCACTACCGGCGCGAAATCGCGCCCGGCCGCACCTTCGGTTTTCTCAAGGAGATCTCTTCGCTGAAGGAGAACGGCCTGGCCCAGGGCGGCTCGCTGGACAACGCCATCGTGCTCACCGACACCGGCCTGCTCAACCCCGAAGGCCTGCGGTTCCCCGACGAGTTCATCCGGCACAAGATCATGGATTTTCTCGGTGACTGCTCCCTGGTGGGGCATCCCGTCCTGGGCGAGTTTCACGTGGTCCGGGGCGGCCACGCCGTGCACGCGGCCATGGTGAAAAAGATCCTGGCCGATCCCGCCAACTACTCGCTGGAGCCGATTCCCGAGTCCGTGGCCACCGGCGTCGCCTGAGACACCCGCGGCCCGTTGCCGCGCACCCCGGCGGTGGCCCCGGCCGCTGCCGGGTGAGCGCGCGATTCTCAAGGAGGACACGATATGCGTTCCGCCCTGCTTCCGCTCCTGCTGGCACTGGCGGCGGCCGCCGGTCCGGCGGCCCGCGCCCAAACGGACAGCCGGCCGCTGGTCTTTTTCATCCAGCAGGACATCCGGCCCGACGCCGACCGGCTGCTCCTGAACGATGGCATGCGGGAACTCATGGGACGCCTGCCGGCGGAACTGCCGGTGCAAATCTACCTGACCACCCGCAACGAATACACGCGCATTCACGAGGGGCCCGCCGGGCAGCTGGCGTGGCCGCCGGCCGGCTTCGCCCTCACCGTCACCTCGCCGGCCACCACGCCGTACCGCAACCTGCTGAGTTTCCTCGCCGGCGAGGGGCTCGCCGGGCACACCGTGGTGTTCATCACCAACGGCCGATCGGAGAACCTGTTCCGCCTGGTCGACACCGAGGGCTTCATCCAGGGAGCCGATTCGTTCGCGCCGTCACGCTACCAGCCCCTGCGCGATCTGGTCAAGCATTGCAAGGAGCACCAGATTCGTCTGGTGGGGCTGTTGGTCTCCGCCACCGGTCCGCGGCTCCAACCCGACTTGCTCCGGGTCGTGAACGACGCCTTCAATTACGGAATCAACGGCTCGGGCGGCTGGGCCTATTCCAATTTCACCACGTTCACGAGCGTCTTCAACAGCCTGCTCAAGAAAGGGCGGCTCCAGCCGTAACGGCGACGGCCTCCCGGACCGTCCGACACCGCGACGACCGCGGCCTGTTTCGGCGTCACATCGGCCTGAAAGCATGCGCTTGTTCTTGACCCCGCGCCGCTCCTCTGATAATTTATTAAGCTCTAAATTTTCAATATTCAGGTAATCACATGAAGACCCTTGCCATCCGTGAAGAAGACAAATCCATCCTGGAGCGGCGGACGCCGGTGACCCCCGCCGATCTGCGGTCGCTGGTGGCGGCCGGCTTCCGCTGCCTGGTGGAGCCGTCGAACCACCGCGTGTTCCCTGACGCGGAATTCGCCGCGGCCGGCGCCACGCTGAGCCGGGACCTGTCCGCGGCCGACCTGATCCTGGGACTCAAGGAAATCCCCGCGCAGAAAATCCAGCCGGGCAAAGTCCATATCTTCTTTTCGCACACCATCAAGGGCCAGCCCTACAACATGCCCATGCTCCAGAGCATCCTGGATCGCGGCGCGACGCTGCTCGACTACGAGCGGGTGGTGGACGAGAACAACCGCCGCCTGATCTTCTTCGGCAACTACGCCGGCTATGCCGGCGCCATCGACACCCTGCACCTGTTCGGCCGTCGCCTCGCGACGGCGGGCATCGACACGCCGCTGGGGCAGATCCGCCGGGCGCTCGACTATCCGTCCCTGGCTGCCGCCCACGAGCACATCCGCGGCGTCGGCCAGGCCTTCCTGGCGGCGGGCATCCCCGCCGCGCTCAAGCCGTTCGTCATCGGCGTGAGCGGATACGGCAACGTCTCCAAGGGCGCCCAGTCCATCATCGACGAGCTGGCGCCCGTGACCGTGACCCCCGCGGACCTGGCCGCGGGCCGTCTCGACGCCGCGGCCGACACCGTCTACAAGGTGGTGTTCACCGAGGCGGACATGATCCGGCCGGCCGCGGCCGACGGCGCGTTCGAGCTGCAGGATTACTACCGGCACCCGGAAAAATACCGCTCCGACTTTGAGCGGTTCCTGCCGCTGATGGATATCCTGATCAACTGCATCTACTGGGACGACCGCTACCCCCGCCTCTTCACCCGGGCTGAAGCCGGCCGCCTCTGGCGCGAGGGGAGCCACAAGCTGCGCGTGGTGGGCGACATCACCTGTGATATCGGCGGCAGCATCGAATTCACCTTCGAGGCGCACGGCCCCGACAAGCCGTTCCTGGTCTACGACCCGATCCGGGACACCCACCAGCTCGGCGACAGCGGCGACGGGATCGCCGTGCTCATCGTGGACATCCTCCCCTCCGAACTGCCGCTGGAGGCGTCCAACTACTTCAGCGGCGTCCTGAGCCCGTTCATCCCCGCGGTCATGGCCGCTGACTTCAGCCACCCCTTCGAAACGCTGGACCTGCCGCTGCCGCTGAAGCGCGCGGTCATCGTCCACAACGGCCGGCTCACGCCCGACTACCAGTACATCGAAAAATACCTGCATCATTAATTAAACGATAAGGAGTTTAATCATGAAGAAAGCGTTGTTGCTCGGGGCCGGCCTGGTGTCAAAACCGCTGGTCCAGTATCTGCTCAAGCACGGCATCCAGGTGACGGTGGCCTCGCGGACGCTCGACAAGGCGGCCGCCCTGCTGGACGGACATCCGAACGGCCAGGCGGTGGCGTGGGTGGTGGAGGAGGCCGACCGGCTCCGCGGGATGGTGGCCGAACACGACGTGGTGATCTCGCTGTTGCCGTGGATCTACCACCTGCAGGTCGCCAACGCCTGCATCGAAGCGGGCAAGCACATGATCACCACGTCCTACGTCAAGCCGGAGATGAAGGCGCTGGACGCCCAGGTCCGGGTCAAGGGCCTCTGCTTCCTCAACGAGATCGGCCTCGACCCGGGCATCGACCATATGTCCGCCATGAAGATGATCCATGACATCCAGCAGCGCGGCGGCAAGGTCGCCGTATTCAATTCCTACTGCGGCGCCCTGCCGGCCCCCGACAACCTGGACAACCCGCTGAAATACAAGTTCTCCTGGAGTCCCCGGGGCGTGGTCCTGGCGGGCCGGAACACCGCCCTGTACCGGAAGGACGGGCAGGAAGTCAACATCGCCTCCGAGAACCTGTTCGACGACCATCACCCGCTGCAGCTCGAGGGAGTGGGCCAGATGGAGTTCTACCCCAACCGCGACTCGATCTCGTACATCGACATCTACAACCTGCCCGAGATCCGGACCATGTTCCGCGGCACCATCCGTTTCCCCGGCTGGTGCGAAACCTGGAGCGTGGTGAGCAAGTCGGGGTGGCTGTCGCTGGATCCGCTGGACACCGCCGATCTCACCCATCGCGCCCTGACCGCCCGCCTGGCCGGCCTGGGCGCCGGCGACGTCAAGGCGGAGTTCGCCAAGAAGTTCAAGCTGGAACAGCAGCCGCAGATCATGGAAAAACTCGAGTACATGGGGCTCTTCCTGGATACGCCCATCAACAGGGGCCAGTACCCGCCGCTGGACGTGCTGACGGATTACCTCCTGCCCAAGATGGCTTACGCCAAGGGACAACGGGACATGGTCGCCATGCTCCACGAGGTCATCGGCGAGTTCCCCGGCGGGCAGACAGAGCGCCACACCTCCCTGATGGTGGACTATGGCGTCGAAGGCGTGGAGACGGCCGTCGCGCGGACCGTGGCGCTGCCCGCCGCCATCGCCACCCGGCTTCTGCTCGAGGAGAAAATCAGGGCCGCGGGCGTGCTCATCCCGGTGGACCCGGCGATCTATCTGCCGGTTCTCGAAGAGCTTGAGAACACCGGCATCCGGTTCACGGAGAAGGTGGAAAAAATCTGACCGATCGGCCGAGTCCGCAACCGGAACGGCCGGGGCTCGCCCCGGCCGTTTCTTTTTTACCCGAGGACAGCCGGCCGCGGGCCGGATTGTCCGGCTGAACTTCGCGGCGACGGATTTCGTACTGGTTGTCATGATGCCGGGCGCCCGTCCGCGCTGGCGCCCGAGCGGAGAAGGAGGCACCATGAGTCGTCGCATCCGTTTGTTGACTCTGACCGTGATGGCGCTGGCCGCGCTCGCGCTGTCAGCCGCCCAGGCGGCCCGGTCGAAGGAATTCAACCAGACGGCCGATCTGGAGACCGGCGGCCGCCTGCGCGTCTGCACCTACAAGGGGACCATCGAACTCATCCCCTGGGACAAGCCGCTGGTCGAGGTGCACGCTCGCATCGAGGCGCCCGCCGATGTCAGCGACGCGTACGCGAAGAAGTCCATCGCCGCCACCCGGGTCGTGATGACCGGTGGGCGCGGATCCGTGACGGTCGAAGTGGATTACGATGACGTCCCGGCGGAGCGGGGCTGGTTCGGTTTTGAGAGCTCCAAGATCCTGCCCTACGCCCACCTGAAGGTGCACGCCCCCCGGCGGGTCAACCTGGTGATCGAAGACTACAAATCCGATCTCACGCTGGACGGATTCGAGGGCAAGCTCCGGATCAAGACGTACAAGGGGACGGTGCGCGGGCACGACTTGTCCGGCGAGCTGATCATGGACACGTACAAGGGCGACGCCACCTTCGCCCGGCAGGACGGCCGGGTGGAAGCGGAAACGTACAAGGGCCGGATCGACATTGAAGCCGATCGGCTCGAGGGCCGCTGCCGGCTGGAAACCTACAAGGGCGACATCCGGCTGCAGTTGAACAGCCGCCAGCCCGTGACCGTCATCGCCGACATCTCGGCCAAAGGCACGCTGGTCGATCGGCTGGGCCGGGCCGCCGAGGCCGCGCCGGGGCGGCAAGCGGAAACCGACGGTCCGGGTGCGGTCCGCCTGAGCGTGGAGACGTACAAGGGGCAGATCCGGCTGGAACGCTGATCCGGTCAGCCGGACAGTCGCGCCGCCCGGTTCACCACGAGATCCGCAGCCGGGATTTCGACAGTCCGAAAATATTAATCCTTTCCTCAAAATAGACTCTTGAAATTCAATTTCAACCTGAGTAGAATGAAGCGCACTCGAACAGTTCTGAGGATGTCGAAAGGACATGTGGTGCAGTTGCGAGCGGATGCGACAGTTGGATAGTTGTTTCCGAAACCCTAGAATCGACCGCGACCAAAACGCCGGATTCACCGGATCCTCAGGACAGCTTTATCCGTTTTTCATCCGGCAGCGCTAATTTATTAATGAACGCTCACCCTCATGAAGCGGACGTTTTGTTTTTGCAATAATCCTCTGTTAAGGAGCTGTGTCGTTATGCGCAAAACCTTATGGATCGGGCTGCTGATGCTACTCAGCATGCCGGTGCTGGTGCTCGGCCAGGGCGCCACCACGGCAGAATTCAGCGGCATCATCCTGAGCAGCGACGAGATGCCCCTGCCCGGGGCGGAAATCACCGCTGTTCACGTTCCCACGGGAACGACGTACACCACCATCAGCCGATCGGACGGCCGGTTCAACCTCCCCGCGGTCCGCGTCGGCGGCCCCTACACCATCACCGTGACGATGGAGAGCTTCAAGACCGACACCACCAACGACGTCTACGTCAAGCTGGGCGAGAACAAGCAGCTCTCCTACAAGCTGGTCCTGGCCAACGTCGACCTCGGCGAGGTGACCGTCGTCGCCTCCGAGGCGGAGCTGAGCACCGCCCGCACGGGCGCCGCTCACAACGTCACCCAGGCGGCCATCGAGAACATGCCCAGCATCTCCCGGAACTTCTCCGACTTCACCCGGTTGGTGCCCCAGGTCAACATCAGCGAAAACTTCAGCGACCAGGCCTACTCGGTGGCCGGCAAGAACAACCGCTACAACAACGTCCAGATCGACGGCGCCGTGAACAACGACCTGTTCGGCCTGGCCGACAGCGGCACCCCCGGCGGGCAGGCGGGCACGAACCCCATCAGCCTGGACGCCATCCAGGAATTCCAGATCGTCATCGCCCCCTATGACGTGCGCCAGGGCGGCTTCACGGGCGGCGGCATCAACGCCATCACCCGCAGCGGCACCAACCAGTGGCACGGGTCCGTGTTCTACTACGGCCGCACGGACGCCCTCGTGGGCAAGGGCGAAGACGACACGTCCGTCGGCGATTTCAAGGAGCACCAGTACGGCTTCCGCCTGGGCGGCCCCATCATGAAGGACAGGTTCTTCTTCTTCGTCAACGGCGAGATCACCCGCCAGAACCAACCCAACGATTTCCTCATCGACGACAGCGGCAACAGCAACGACTGGGGCGGCGCGGCGGTCTCACTGGCCGACGTCCAGCGTTTCCTCGACATCTGCGAAAGCTACGGTTATGATCCCGGCACCTACGGTGAATACACCGCCCACCGCGACAGCAACAAGTTTTTCGGGCGCGCCGATTTCAACATCAACGACAAGCACCGTCTCACGGCCCGCTTCAACTGGGTGGACGCGGCGAGCGACATCCTCTCCCGCGCCGGCAATTCCTTCACCTTCGGCAACGGCGGCTACACGATGGAGAACGACACCTACTCCACCGTCGCCCAGCTCGACAGCGTCATCGGCGACAACATGGCCAACGAGTTCCGGGTCAACTACACCATCATCCGCGACGCGCGCGCCACCCCGGGCGACCGGTTCCCCAACGTCAGCGTGGGCGTGAACGGCTACACCTTCGTGGCCGGCACCGAGCGCTACTCCACCGCGAACTCCCTGGACCAGGACGTCCTCGAGATCACCGACAACCTGTCGTTCTTCCTGGGCAAGCACACCCTGGTGATCGGCACGCACAACGAGATCTTCGATTTCAAGAACGTGTTCATCCGCGACAACTTCGGCACCTATCGATTCTCCAACCTCAACAACTTCGAAGCCGGCATCGCCAACCGCTACGAGTTGAGCTTCTCCAACATCGCCAGCGAACCGCGGTGGGCCGCCGAGTTCGGCGTCGCCCAGATCGGCTTCTACGTCGGTGACACCTACCAGATGAGACCCAACCTCAACCTCACGTTCGGCCTGCGCATGGACATCCCCATCATCGGCGATGAACCCAGCTACAACGAACTGGTGGAGGATGTGTTCGGCATCGACACCCGCGAAATGGCCTCCGGCAACATCCTGTGGTCGCCCCGCCTGGGCTTCAACTGGGATATGGCCGGCGACGGCAAGTCGCTGCTTCGCGGCGGTGTGGGCGTATTCTCCGGCCGGACCCCGTACGTCTGGATCTCGAACCAGTTCGGCAACACCGGCATCGAGTTCACCCGCTACTACGTCACCAGCAGCGTGCCCGCCTTCGTCGCCGATCCGGACAACCAGCCCAAGGGTTTCGCCATTCAGACGAGCGAGATCAACGTCATGGACAAGGACTTCCTGTTCCCCCAGGTGGCGCGCATCGACCTGGCCTACGACCGAGAACTCCCGTGGGGCCTGAAGGGGACGGTTGAAGGCATCTTCACCCAGAATCTCTCCGACGTGCTCACCCAGAACATCAACCTGGTCCAGACCACCAACGACGCGTGGGACCGCCGGGCCTACTACGGCGGCCGAGTCTCCTCGTCGTTCAGCGACGTGATTTACCTGAGAAATACCAGCGAGGGGTTCCAGTACAGCCTGAGCTTCTCGCTGCAGCGGCGCCTGCCCAACAACGGCTTCATCCAGGGCGCCTACACCTACGGCGGCGCCCAGGACGTGAACAGCGGTTCCAGCTCCCAGGCCCGCTCCAACTTCCAGTACAACCACATCGGCATCGACGCCAACCGGCCTTCGCTGACCGCTTCGAACCAGGACATCCGCCACCGCATCGGCATCGGCGTGTCCTACGTGCTGGACCTGCTCAAGAAGCATCCCACCACCCTGACCTTCTTCTACAACGGCCGTTCGGGCCGGCCATACTCCAGCCGGTTCTATGACGATGAGAACAAGGACGGCAGCTACTACAACGACCTGATCTACGTCCCGGCATCCGAGGACGAAATCATCCTGACCGGCGGCACCTGGGCCGACCTGAACGCCTACATCGAGGGCGACGAGGGCCTGTCCAAGTACCGCGGCCAGATCATCCCCCGCAACGCCAGCTACGAACCGTGGTATCACCGGGCCGACTTCCGGCTGCTCCAGGACTTCTCCATCCCCGGACTCGAAGGCCACAAGCTGCAGTTCTCCTGGGACATCCAGAACTTCCTGAACCTGCTCAACAGCAGCTGGGGCAAGTACCAGTACGTGTATTACCGCGGTGACGCCCCGCTGAGCTACGGCGGCGTCGACGCAGCCACGGGCAAGCCGCAGTACGCCTTCCTCAAGACCGGCACCAACCGGTATGACACTAACCAGCTGCTGTCCCGCTGGCAGATGCAGTTCGGTATTCGTTACATCTTCTAGCGTCTTCCAAGCTACCGGCCGGTTTCACCGCCGGCCGCTTGATCCAACCAGGGGAAAGCCGAGAGGCTTTCCCCTTTTTTAGTTAGTAGATAGGAGATAGGAGATAGGAGTCAGGAGTGAACGGTGAGTGGTGTGGGTTGAATTCGTGCTCGTAATCGTGCTCGTAATCGTGATCGTAATTCGTAATCGTGATCGTAATCGAGGCTAGAGGCTCGAGGCTAGAGGCTCGAGGCTAGAGGCTCGAGGCTAGAGGCTCGAGGCACGTTCCCTTAACGCGGATATCGGATATCGGACCTGGATTCTGGGACCTGGGTTCCGGGACCTGGATCACAGAACCCAGATCTTTGTATCGATTCACCGATTCACCGACTCACCGTCTCCGCAATGCCCAATGAAAAATGTCAGATGATCCATGACAAAAGGTCCCTCCGTGCCCTCTGAGTCCTCTGCGGTGATTCAGATATTGTGGGCATCCCACCGTCTCACCGCCATCCCCCGCGCGGGCGAGCGAGCAGGCTCCACGCCGGCAGGCAAAGCATCAGGAACGCTAAAAAGACAGGGGTCTGCAAGTCGCCGAGCGCCGGCAGGAAGAGGAGTCCCGTCAGGCCGGCGCCGGCCAGCGCGCCCAGGTGGTCGCAGGCGTTGATGCGTCCGGCCACTGTTGCCGGTGTGCCGGCGACCTCCATTTGCAGGCGGGCCGCCAATGGGAAGTAGAGGCCGGTCAACACGCCGGCCGACAGCATCGTCACAACAATGCCTGCCAGGGTCGCGGCCGACCGGCCGGCGATAACGATCGCCACCGTCACGCAGAGCGCCATGCCCGCGCCAGGCAGCAACAGGAAGGCCCAGCGGGCCATGCGAGCGGCGGGCCAATTCATCCGGCGGTCCATCCACCAGGCGCCGCCGGCCAGGCCCAGCATAAACACGCCGACGAGCGCCCCCAGCATGGAGTAGACATAACCAAAGAGGTTCTGGACGCGGTACAGCAGGAGGATCTCCAGCCCCATGCCCATGAAGCCGAACAGGAACACGCCGACCGCCGCACCCGCGGCCGCCGGCCACCCGGCGGCTCGACGGTCCGTCAGGAACCGATGGATCACCAGCCACACGAGCAGAACCGCCAGGACGATCCCCGCCAGCCGGATGATGTTCAGCGCCTCCACGGCATCTAGCCAGCCGCGCAGACGCCCGCCGGTGGCCAGATCCCACACCCGCAGGTTCAACAGGTGGCTCACGGGCCGCCGCTCGGTGTTTTCCCACGCCGGTTCGGACCGGGCCAGCACACCGCGCAGCCAGGCGACACGCTCCGCCGGCAGGAGGACCCGAAAATGATGGGGCGTGAACCAGTCGCTGCGGGCCAATCGGCGGCCCTCGAAGCGCCGGGCCAGCTCGGCGGGATCCACGGTGGGCGCGCCGAGCGCGTCCGAGGCCAAAAAGGTCAGCCGGGTCCCGGGCGCGGCCAGGACCCGCGGGAACTCCCGCCGCAGCGTCTGGTACACGGTGCCAACCGCGCGCTCCAGGTCGCCCGCGATCACGTTCTCGCCGCTGTCCAGGCCAACGGCCAGAACGCCGCCGGCAGCCAGGCGGGAACGACAGCGGGCGAAAAACTCCCGGGTGTAATAGCGGTTGTTCGCCGCCGTGGCGGGCGGCGGCGTGAGCAGGACGATGAGATCGAACCGCTCCGGCGTGGCGGCGAGAAAATCGGCCGCGTCCGCCGAGACGAGGGCCAGGCGAGGATCCGCCAGGGCGTGCCGCTCCGCCGGCGGCAGCCGGGGCTCCACCAGCCCGGCATACGCCGGATCCAGGCTGACCAGCGTCACGCGCCGCACCGGATAGTCCAGCATCCGCTGGATCATCCCCTCCAGGCCGCGGCCCACCACCAGTACCTGCGCCGGCTGCCGGTGCTGGTTCATCAGGAAGTGCGCCCGCATGTTGACTTCGAACGGCTCGGGAAAGGAGACCGCCTGCATGCCGTTGAGGTAGAGGGTGAACTGCCCCTCACGCTCGCCCAGAGCGAGCAACTGATAGCGGGACTCCCGCAGCTCCACGAGGCGGACGCCCGGCGCCAGCGTGTGCCAGTAGGCCCCGTCCAGCACGACTTGCAGCCGATCGGCGGCGCCGAACACCAGCGCCGCCGCCGCGATGACCGCCGCCCCCCATAGCGCCGGCGCCACGCGTCCCGAGCGCGATCGAGCGTCGCGGGATGCGGATTCAGGTGTCCGCGTGCGCCGCCGCTCGAGCGTGCACCCGGCGGCCAGGACCACCAGGGCGATCACTTCGGCCAGGCCGAGCACGCGGACCGGCGGCCAGCGCCCGGCCCACCAGAAGGTGTACGCCAGCCCGCCGGCCAGACTGCCGAATCCTTCCAGCCAGTACACCCGGCCGGCGGCGCTCAGCGACCGGCCGGCCTCCCCGGCCCCCGGCGCCCGGTCCGCTGCCATGGGGAAGGCCAGGCCGACCAGCAGGGCGACAGGCAGGACGCCCAGCGCGCAGGCCGGCAGGGCGTGCCGGACGTCCAAAAACAGTCCGGGCGGCACGCCGAGCCAATCCCGCACCGTGTACAGGAGCGCCAGCTGGACGGCTCCCGCGACGGGCAGGGCCGCCAGCAGCGCGGGCCAGGCGCGCGACGCCCCCGCCGCACGGCCGCGCAACCGCCCCCACGCCAGCGACCCCAGGGCGATGCCGGCGAACCAGAAGACGAACATCAGCGCGATCATCAGCTCGTTGCCGTGAAAGACGGCCAGGCCGCCGCGCAGGACGACCAGTTGGCCCACCATGGCCAGAAAGCCCAGCAGGAATGCCATCGGGAAAAACACCGCGGTCATCGGGTTCTTTCCATTTGATTGGAGGTATTGTAACATAGCCATCAATTCCGTCCGGCCGAGGCGGCATGCGCAGCAACGAACGTTTTCCACTGATTCATGAACCCACGCCGCTCGCCGAGGCGCCGCATTTGAGCCGGTATCTCGGCGGCCCCCGGATCCTGATCAAACGGGACGATCTCACCGGGCGCGTCGTGGGCGGAAACAAGATCCGCAAGCTGGAGTATCTGCTGGCCGATGCGCTTCGCGCTGACGCCACCCATGTGGTCACCGGCGGCGGCGCCCAGTCCAACCATGCCGTCCAGACGGCCGTCTGCGCCCGAATGGCCGGGCTGGAGACGGTCCTGGTGCTGTCGCGCCCGGAGCCGGGCCTCCCGTGCGGCAACATCCTGCTTCACCGGCTGCTGGGCGTCACTCCCAGGTACGTGGACCACTACAAACCGGATGATCTGGAACGGGCCATGCGGGATTGCTGCGACCGGCTGACCCATGAGGGCTTCCGGCCGTACCACATCCCGCTGGGCGGAAGCACCACCGTCGGCATCCGCGGCTACGTGGACTGTTGGCACGAGATCGGCTGCCAGAGCCGGGAGTTGGACCGGCCGCTCGCCGCGATCTATTCGGCGACCGGCACGGGTGGAACGCTGGCCGGACTGTTGCTCGGATATCTCGCGGCTCCCATACAGTGCCGGATCATCGGCGTGGATGTGGGCGCCATTCCCGGCGAGGGCCCGCTGCCGCGTGCGGAAGCCCTGGTGGCCGAAGCCCGCGGCGGCGCCTGTCCGTCGCTGCCCGTCGAGCTGGACCGCAGCCAGATCGGCCCGGGTTACGCCCGCCCCGGCCGCGAGTGCCTCGCGGCCATGCGGCTGTTCCTGCGGACCGAAGGCCTGCTGCTGGATCCCGCCTACACCGGCAAGGCGGCGGCCGCGCTCGTCGCCGACATCCGGGCCGGCCGCTGGCGGTCGGACGAAACCGTCATCTTCATTCACACCGGCGGCGCCGCCGGCTTCTTCACCGAGGCCATGGCGGCGCAACTGGGCGAATTCTCCGCGTGAGGTCACCATGTGCGCACGTCCCGTATCCGGTTCACGATCCCGCCTGGGCTGCGGCACCCTGCTCGGCTATGCCGCGGTGATCGTGCTGATCGCCGCAGTCGCCCTGCTGGCGCTGGCGCCTCATTTTTTCCAGCGATTCGATTTCAGCCGGTTTTTGAAGTCGCCGTGGGAGGAAATCCAGCGCGCGTCCCGGAAGGCGGAAATCCCCGTCGCGCCGGAAGCGCCCCCGGGCGCGCGCACCCTGAGCCACGGCGGCCTGGTTCTCCGGTACGAACCCGCTTCGCCGGACGCCGGCGCCGCACCGTTCGTCCCGGGCGTGGTCGAAAACACCGGCCCCGAGCCCGTTTTCAAGCTGATCGTGGAGATGCGGATCGACTCACCGTCCGGACCGCCTTACACCGAGTCGTTCGAGATCTTCCGCAACGAACCGCTCCTGCCCGGGCAGCAGCGCCGGTTCATCGTGCACCCCAGCGGCGCGCCGTCCGGCTGGACGCCGGGGCGCGTGAGTCTCCGGATTGTCGGGTTTGAATAAGCCGCCGTCCGCCCCGCGTCCCTGCGCCTATAGACGGAACCGGGTGAACGCGCCGATCTGTCCGCTTGTCTCCAGGCCCACGCCCTCGTAAACCTGCAGCACGCCGCAGTTGTGCTCCAGCGACCGGTCGATGGCTGCGGTCACGACATCGGTGATCTCCACCATGCTGACGTTGCAGAGCGGACAGACGCGGTCCAGGATCCCCAGGTACCCGCAGTGGCCGCAAATCGAGCCAGGCGCCTGAAAGTCGCGGGCGACCACCAGGGTCTCCAGCCCCTGGGCGTTGAGGTAGCGCAAGGTCTCCTCGAGCCCGTTCACCGCCAGGCCGCCCGAGGCGACGGCGTGATGCAGCCGCTCCACCTGGCGGCAGTGGTCCTTGTAGACCAGCCCCTTCTCCACCCGCGCCGAGCGCTCCAGCACCTCGTGTTCGGGTGTATCCACCGGCAGATCCAGCTCGGCGACCAACCGCTCTTTCAGATATGAGTGGAGCCATTCCTGGAATTCCGCCTCGAATTCGTTTTTGCACCCCAGGATCAGCCATTCGAACTGGTCGCGCTTGTAGAGCTGGAACAGGGTGTCGGCCACGTGGTGGAAATGCTCGCTGATCTTGTGGTCACGCTTGCGGGTGGTCCGCTTTTCGTCGTAGCCGGACCAACCGCCGCGGCGCACGCGGGCCGGCACCTCGTCGGCGATCCGTTTGTACTCCAGGATGGTTCCCTTGTGGATGATGTAGATGCGGGCGTCGCTCTTATCGACTAGCGCGGTGCAGAAGCGGTGGTATTCGATTTCCTGAAAGTGCAGCGGCCGCACGTGGGGCGCCTCCCCCACGAAGAACCGGTTGCGGGGGGGCCGCGGCAGCTCCACCTCGTGCCAGAAGTCGGCGGCCGAACAACTGAACAGAGCCAGGCCGCGGACGTTGAATTCCTTGTAATTCTTCACGATGTGATTCTCGACGCGCTGGATTTCGGTCAGGGCCTCACGGCGGTAGTCCCGTCGCGCGTCCGCCTCGGCCTGGGCGCGGGCCAGGCGAGTCATTTCCTTGAGCCGGGTCTCAACCTCCTTTTTGGACCCGCTCTTCCCGTCGGTGTTCAGGTAAACGGAGACCACCGGATGATCCGGCGAGCGGAAGCCGCGGATCTGCTCGATGTCTCGCTTGCTGAGCATAGTCTCCTCCTGTTTGGATGGGGTGGCCTTCGCACCGGACCGGGGCCTGAATCGGCGCCCCTGCGGCGCGTGGCCGGGGACGGGAACAAATCTGGAAACGCGTAGCTCATGGGCGCAACGCTGTCATAACCGGATTGTTAGAGAAATCGATGTCGCCTGATCATTTTGATTTCATTATAGTCCCCAATTCCGGTCCCGCCAAGCCGAAAAAAACCTGCAAGTCGCTCCGCCGCCTCGCGTCTTACCAGTGAACACTCGAATGGGAGGTCCAAATCATGAGGCAGAACGTTTTGATCATCCTGATACTGGGACTGCTGGGAGGCGTGTCGCTGGCGGTGCGCGCCGACGGCCCGCTGGACATGGCCGTCGTGACGGGCGGCCGTGCGCTCTCGCTGCACCGGCACCAGGGCAAATGTTACATCGAGGCGGTTCCGGGCCGCGAATACAGCATCCGCCTCACCAATCGCTCCGGCAACCGCCTGGCGGTGGCGCTGGCCGTCGACGGCCTCAACTCGATCGACGCCCGCCACACCAGTCCGCGTCAGGCCATGAAATGGGTGATCGATCCGTGGGAGACTGTCGAGATCTCCGGATGGCAGGTCAACAAGGATCGCGCCCGACGGTTCTACTTCACCACCGAGGATCGCTCCTACGCCGCCACGCTGGGCGACACGCGCAACCTCGGCTTGATCACCGCCGCCGTATTCCGCGAAAAAGCACGGCCGGTGGAAAACGAGATTCTGGGCGGCCTGCCCGCCCCTGGCGCCCCCTGCCCGGCCAAGCGGATGGACCGGGCGGAAAGCTCGGCGTCCGGCGAGGCGAAAAGCCAGGCGGACTTGTCCCAAGAGTCGGCCGCCACGGGCATGGGCCGCTCCACCGACCATCGCGTGACCCGGGTCAAGATGGACCTGGAGTCACAACCCTGCCAGCAGATCAACATCCGGTACGAATACCGCGACGCCCTCGTGCGCCTGGGGGTCCTGCCCCGGCCAACGGATCCCCTGCAGCGCCGGGAGCAGGCCCGCGGTTTTGAAACCGACGCCTTCTGCCCCGAACGTCCCCGCTGATTGTCCCGCCGCCACTCCTCCAACCCGCCGGCCGGGCGTAGCGCCCGGCCGCCTTTTTCAGATCCGGCGAAATCCCCGACCGGATCATCCGCCAACGCCGCATCTTTCAGTATTTCCCGTCCTTTGTTATAATCAGGCGATATTCAATCGTCGAACAATCGAGGCACGGACGGCATGAGCGACCCTTCGGAATTCCAAATTCAGTGGGACCGGTTTCAAACCGGCGTCAACGCGTGCGTCGAGCGCCTGCTGAACGATCTGGAGGAGTGCTGGAACGACTGCCGGCAGGTCCTGGACGCCCACCAGCCTCGCCCAGACCAGCCGCCGCCGGATAAATCCGCCGGCATCGCCGCATTCGCAGAAACGCGCCGCCGGCTGGCCCGCGAACAGCTCCAAGAACCGCTGGCGCGGCTCAAGAGCCTGAACGCCTATCCGCGGGCCCTGCTGGCGTGGCAGAAATTCGAGCAGGGGCTGGCCGACCTGGCCCTGCTTCTGCCGGACCAAATCACCGTCCCGGGCACGGACATGCTGGCCGCGCTCCTGGATGCCGGCTGTGCGTGGCATCAGCGTCTGCGACTCCGCTGGCGGCGCCGACCCGTCATCGTTCCGCTGCGTTCGGCCATCATGGGCGGGATCGCCCCCGCCCGCCCGGTCTGGTTCCCGGTCATCGGCAAGTTCCTCCTGGCCTTGCTCACGGCCCAGCGGTACGCCGGCCGGGCCTGGCTGGTCAACCGGGCCGTGCTGGACCACCAGGAAATCGACCGGCCGCTGAGTCCGAAACGCATCACCGCCCGCACCCGGGAATCCGAACGGGACATCACCGCGACGATGCAGGCCGTCGCCGGCGTGCTCATGGACCGGCCCCGCTTTCACCGCGCCGTCCGGCACCGTTTCGCCCGGGGCGTGATCCGCGATGCCCTGAAGCCGCCACCGCCGCGGGACCTGAATTGGGAGTCGAGCGGTCAGCAGTGGCGGGAGCATTGGTGGAAGCAGGAGCAGGCGGTCACTGACGTCAATATCCTGGAGATCCAGTTGGAGCGCTTCGAATCGCGCCTGACCGGACACGCGGAACAGTTGCAGGCATCCATCCATGCGGAATTCGATGAATTGCAAGATGTGATCGACCGGCTGCTGGAATGGCTCGCCACCCCCGTCACCACCGGTGGCGACGGGGCGCCGCCGTGGCCGGAGTTCCGCCTGGTGCCCGCGGCCAGCCGTCTGGCTGATTTCGAGAGGTTCTTTCTCGCGTCACTCGACGGATTGCCCAAGCAGACAGCCCGCCACAGCTGGCGGCTCGACAGTCCGGTACCCCCCCGTTCGGCGGACACAATCTCACCCCACCAGGTGGCCCAGGAGGCGTTCCGGCGGCAGTCCCGCGAGCGGCTCGATGTCATTCTGGCCCGTGTCGGCGAACGGCATTCGGCCGTGGTGACAGTGCTCGAGCGGGCGCGCGAGGTGATCCAGTTCGCCGCGGCGGACGGCAGCACAGCCATGGACCTGCGGGTGCGTCAGGAAGCCAGCGACAACGCGATCTCCCTGCTGGCCAACCAGCGGCGGGAGATCGACGCCTGGAAATCGGAGAGCGACCGCGACCTGCCGGCCGCGCTGGCGGCCCAGTTCACGGCGATGCGCCAGTTGCTGGCGATGCGGCGGCTGGGACTTCTGGCCAGCGCCTCGGAATACGGACTCGCGCGCTGCCTGACAATTGTCGGCGAGCACTCCCGGCGGGGTCTGCAGCGGTTGTTCGGCGTGACCATCGCCGCCACCGAGAAGGAATTGACGCATCTGCTCCGAATCATCGGCTGGAAGACATCGGGCGAATTGTACACCAGCGGCGTCACCCGGCGCCCCCTGTTGCCGGCGACCTTCACGGCCGAAAGCGACATCGTCGATTCGTCCGCCCTGTACCACCGCCTGTTCCGCCAGGTACCGGTGGAAGATCCCCGTTTTTTGCAGGGGCGGGACCACGAACTGGCCGCCCTGCACGAAGCCCGCCAGGCCTGGGACGCCGGCCACCCCACCTCCTGGCTGGTCGTGGGCGCGCGCGGCAGCGGCAAGACCAGCCTGATCAACTGCATCCTCCGAAAGTCATTCAGCGACGTGACCGTGCTGCGCGCCGAGTTCAAGGAGCGGATTCTGGACGCCGGTCAACTGCACGCGTACCTGGCCCGTCTGGCCGCGCTCGATGACCCGGACCGACTCGAGGAATGGCTGGGTGCCGGCCGGCGGGTGATCGTGCTTGAGGAACTGGAGCGCACCTTCCTCCGCCAGGTGGGCCGCTACGAGGCCATCCGGGCGCTGATGCGACTGATCTCCGCGACCAGCCGGAACACGCTGTGGATCGTCGCCATCAACTGGAGCGCGTTCAACCTGCTTCGAGCGGCGGTGGGTCTGGAGGCCGTGTTTTCCCACCGGCTGCGCATCGGCGTGGTGAGCGCCGCCGTGCTGCGGGAGGCGATCATGGCCCGCCACTACTATTCGGCCCTGCGGATCGAGTATCCCCCGCCGGCAGCGCAGCGTCGCCTGGTACGGCAGACCCGGCAGGTCATCGGACGCCGCACCGATCCGGAATCGGTCTTTTTCGACGCGCTGGCCACCGCGTCGGGCGGTTTGTTCCGCGCGGCCATCGACATCTGGCTGGGACAGATCGACCGGATCCAGGCGGGCGTGCTGACGCTGCGTCCGTTCGAGCTGCCGGACCTGACCCCGGTGATCGAAGACCTGGCGCCCGCCGAATTGTTCACCCTCGTCGCCATCACGCAGCACGGCAGCCTGGCCGTCGAGGAGCACGCCGAAGTGTTTCAGACGGACCTTTCCACCAGCCGCGCGCTGCTGGACGAACTGACCGCCCGTGAGATCATCGAACCGGATCCGGCCCATCCGGGATACCGGATTCGGCCGGAAGCCATGAAGCTGGTGTACGAAGCCGTTTATCGCCGAGGCTTGATCTGACCATGCCGCTGAACCGACACGATCCCGGATCGATCCGACCGCGCCGCAGCGTCATGATATCCCGGCCCCCGGAGATCGCTCCATGAACACGATCATCTGGTCGCCGGCCATTTGGCCCGTCCTCATGAAGGCCCAGGATCCGATCCAGTTTCTCGAACGCACCACCCTGGGTCAGGTCCTGCTGGTCCTGCTGATCGTGATGGTCAGCCTGCTGCTGATCCGCGGGCTGGTGGCCCTGGCCAACACGTTGGGACGAAAGGCGCCCCGGGCGCGCTTCTTCTTCAACCTCGTGGCGACCATCTGCCGCTTCGTGGTCTGGATCGCCGCGTTCCTGCTGATCTCCCAGATTCTGGCGCCCAGCCGGGAAACGTTCATCGCGATCATCGCCTCGGTGGGCATCGCCCTCGGCCTCGGCGCCCAGGATCTGGTCAAGAACCTCATCGGCGGGGTGATCATCCTCATCGAGCGGCCCTATCAGCTGGGCGACCGCGTGACGATCGGCGACGCCTACGGCGAGATCGACCACATCGGGCTGCTGAGCACGAAGCTGACCACTCCGGACGACACGCGGGTGACCATCCCCAACAGCGAAATCCTGACGGGCCAGGCCTGGAACGCGAACTCGGGCGTCCCCGCCTGCCAGGTGGTCACCGAACTGTACCTGCCGGCCGACGCCGATCCCGTCGCCGCGGTGGCGATCGCCCGGGAGGCCGCCTACAGCTCGCCTTACCTGTTGCTCGCCAAGCCGGTCGTGGTCAACGTGGAGGACGGCTGGCAGGACTGCCCGTTCATGCGGCTCAAGGTCAAGTGCTACGTCTATGACCATCGCCACGAGAAACGCCTGAGCACCGACATCACCGTCCGGGCCAAGTCGGTGTTCCGGGAACGGGGCATGCTGCGCCGCTGACCGCGGCTGCCGGACCGCTTCCGAGAGAAAAGACTTGACCCTGTTCCCTCCATCCGCTAGAATAACGCTCTTATAGCGGGGTGGAGCAGTCCGGTAGCTCGACGGGCTCATAACCCGTAGGTCGCAGGTTCAAATCCTGCCCCCGCAACCAAGATCGCGAACGGCCGTTTTCGGCCGTTTTTCTTTGGGGACGGCGGCAGGCGGCGCAGGGCCGGCATTTCCCGCGGCACCGCGACGGGCCCGTCGCCCAACCGCCCTCCGGTTTCGCCACTCTTCCCTTTAACAAGACGGATGACATGACTATAATGGCGTGTGCGCCGCGGCCGGTCCGTTGACCGGCCGAACTCCGACCGGCTGTACCAAACCCGATCCTGCGGCTGCAAGAACGTCGCATGGGAGGATTCATGCAGGGACCCAAGTTCATTTTCGTCACCGGCGGCGTGCTTTCTTCTCTGGGGAAAGGCATCTCGGCCGCATCCATCGGCAGCCTCCTCGAGGCCAGCGGCTATCGCGTGACCAACAGCAAGCTGGATCCATATTTGAACGTGGACCCGGGCACCATGAGCCCCTTCCAGCACGGCGAGGTCTTCGTGACCGACGACGGGGCCGAGACCGATCTCGATCTCGGCCACTACGAGCGCTTCACCTCCGCCCGGCTCACCCGCGACAGCAACCTGACCACGGGCAAGATCTACCTGTCGGTGATTCAGAAGGAGCGGCGGGGGGATTACCTCGGCAAGACCGTCCAGGTCATCCCGCACATCACCGACGAGATCAAGCAGGGCATCCTGAAGGTGAGCCGCGAAACCGATTTCGTGATCGTGGAAATCGGCGGGACGGTGGGCGACATCGAGAGCCTTCCCTTCCTCGAGTCGATCCGGCAGCTCCGCAACGACCTGGGCCGGGAGAACACCCTGTTCGTCCACGTCACCCTGGTTCCGTTCATGGGCACGGCCGGCGAGCTCAAGACCAAGCCCACCCAGCACAGCGTCAAGGACCTGCGCGAGATCGGCATCCAGCCCGACCTGATCCTCTGCCGCACCGACCGCCAACTGCCCGACGACATCAAAGCCAAGATCGCCCTCTTCTGCAACGTGGCCGCCGACGACGTGATCACCGCGGCCGATGTCCGCAACATCTACCAGGTGCCGCTGGCCTACCACGCGGAGGGGATCCTCCGGCGGATCGCCCTGAAGCTCGACCTGCCCGTGCCGACCGCCGACCTGTCGCGGTGGACGGACATGCTCCGGCGGATGGACAACCTGTCGGAGACGGTCTCCGTGGCCATGGTGGGCAAGTACGTGGGCCTGATCGACTCCTACAAGAGTCTCAACGAGGCGCTGATCCACGGCGGCGTGGCCAACGGCGTGCGGGTGGAGCTGCACTGGATCGAATCCGAAAACATCACCGCCGACAGCGCCGAAACGACGCTGGCCCCTTACGACGCCGTGCTCGTCCCCGGCGGCTTCGGCATCCGGGGCATCGAGGGGAAGATCCACGCCATCCACTACGCCCGCACGCACGACGTGCCGTTCTTCGGCATCTGCCTCGGGATGCAGTGCGCCACCATCGAGTACGCCCGCAACGCCTGCGGGCTGGCCGACGCCAACAGCACCGAGTTCGACGCGGCCACGCCCTACAAGATCTTCGTCAAGCTGCACGACCTGCTGGGCGTCGAGGAAATGGGCGGCAACATGCGCCTGGGAGCGTACAGTTGCCGCCTCAAGCCGGAGAGCCTGGCCTGGACGGTTTACCGCGCCGACGAGATCAGCGAGCGCCACCGGCACCGCTATGAATTCAACCGCAGCTACGAGGGGCTCCTGGTCAAGCACGGCCTGGCGGTGTCGGGCCTGAGCCCCGACGAGAAGTTCGTCGAGATCATCGAACTGCCCGGCCATCCCTGGTTCCTGGGCTGCCAGTTCCATCCCGAATTCAAGTCCCGGCCGCTGGAGCCGCACCCGCTGTTCTGCGATTTCATCCGGGCGGCTCGTGACCGCAAGCGCGACGGAGGCCGCGAATGAGCACCGTGCAGCTGGGTGACATCACCCTGGGCGGGGGCGAGCCCTTTTTCATCGCCGGTCCCTGCGTCATCGAGAGCGAGGACCACGCCGTGCGCCTGGCCGGGATGCTGCGGGACATCTTCCGGCGCCTCGGCCGCGCCTTCATCTTCAAGGCGTCCTACGACAAGGCCAACCGCAGCTCGGTCCGCTCGTTCCGCGGGCCCGGCCCCGCCGACGGGCTGCGCATCCTGGCCCGGATCCGGCGGGAATTCGATCTGCCCATCCTGACCGACGTCCACGATTGCGGCCAGGTGGCCGCGGCCGCCGAAGTGGCGGACATCCTCCAGGTGCCCGCCTTCCTGTCGCGCCAGACCGACCTGCTGCTGGCGGTGGGCGCCGCGGGCCGCGTGGTGAACGTCAAGAAGGGCCAGTTCCTCGCCCCGTGGGACATGGCCAACGTGGTGGACAAGATCCGCTCCACCGGCAACGACCGGATCCTTCTCACCGAGCGTGGCTTCACCTTCGGCTACAACAACCTCGTCGTGGACTTCCGCTCCCTGGCCATCATGCGCCGGCTGGGTTGCCCGGTGGTGTTCGACGCCACCCACTCCGTCCAGCTCCCGGGCGGCGCCGGGTGCGCCTCCGGCGGCGAGGCCGAATACATCCAGCCGCTGGCCCGGGCGGCGGTCGCCTGCGGCGCGGACGGCCTGTTCTTCGAGGTGCACGACGATCCCGCCCACGCCCTGTGCGACGGGCCCAACGCCTTCCCCATCCATGAATTTGAAGCGTTCGTTCGCCGCCTCCTGGATATCCATCGCGTCGCCCATGGAGCGCAGTCATGAGCATGGACGTCGCCCGCAAAGTCCTCCGCATCGAGGCCGAGGCCATCCTCGCCCTGCTCGACAAGCTGGATCAGCGGTTCGAGCTGGCGCTCAACATGCTGGAAGGGTGTCGCGGCCGGATCGTCACCACCGGCATGGGCAAGTCCGGCATCATCGCCCACAAGCTGGCCGCCACGTTCGCCAGCACCGGCTCGCCGTCGCTGTTCCTGCACCCCGCCGAGGCGATCCACGGCGATTTGGGCATGCTGGCCCGCGGCGATGTGGTGGTCGCCCTGTCCAACAGCGGCGAAACGTCGGAACTCGTCCGGCTCCTCGAGTTCATCCAGCGCCTGCAGATCCCGCTCATTGTGCTGACCGGCCGGCCCGACTCCACTCTGGGCCGCAGCACCCCGTGCTGCCTGGACATCGGCCTGCACCAGGAGGCGTGCCACCTCGGCCTGGCGCCCACGGCCAGCACCACCGCCGCCCTGGCCCTCGGCGACGCCCTGGCCGTGGCTCTCAGCATCCGCAAGGGTTTCCGGATGGAAGACTTTGCCCAGCTCCATCCGGGCGGCAAGATCGGCAAGCGGCTACGCCGCATCCGCGACCTGATGCGCGCCGGCGACGCCGTCCCCCAGGTCGAAGCCGGCGTGAGCATGAAGGACGTCGTGTACATCATGTCGGCCGGCCGGATGGGCATCACCGCGGTCGTGGACGCCGAACGCCGCCTCATCGGCGCCATCTCCGACGGCGACCTGCGCCGGCTGCTCGAGCGGCACGGCCCGGCGCTGCTCGACTTGACCGCCGGCGACTGTTTGAGCCGGTCGCCCAAGACCATCGACGCCGACGCGCTGGCCACCCTCGCGCTGGCGGTGATGGAGGAAAACAAGATCACCAGTTTGTTCATCACCGATGACCTCGGCGTGCTGGCCGGCGCCATCCATCTGCACGACCTGTGGGAGACCGAACTCTTCTGACACCGGAGGTCCGCCGTGCGCCGCGTTTCCCCAAAGCCCTGCGACCTGTCCCGGATCCGCCTCGTGGTGACGGATATGGACGGCGTCTGGACCGACGGCAGCATCTATCTGGATGACCGGGGCATCGAGTGCAAGCGGTTCTCCGCCTACGACGGCCTGGCCGTCCGGCTGGCGACGGAGGCCGGCCTGCGGATCGCCGTCCTGTCGGGGCGATCCAGCCCGGTGGTGGCCCTGCGGGCGTCCGCCCTGGGAGTCGAACGGGTCATCCAGAACAGCGCGGACAAAGGGCCCGACTTCCTGAAGCTGTGCCAGGAAATGGGCGTGCCGCCCGGCGAAACCGTCTACGCCGGCGACGACCTGCCCGACCTGGCGCCCATGGCCCTGGCGGGCGCCGCCGTCGCGGTGCCCAACGCCCCCGAGGACGTCCGGCGCGCCGCCGACTGGCTGACCGATTCGCCCGGCGGCACCGGCGCGATCCGCGAGATCGTGGAGTGGCTGCTCCGGGAGACCGGCCGCTGGGACGACATCCTGAAGCGGTACGGCCCCGCGGGCCGCGCCTGATCCCGCCGCCCGGCGAGCGCCGCGGCCCCACGGACCGGAGGCACGATTCATGACCCAGCGCCCCTCGATGATCCAGAAGATCCGCTACTACTATAACCAGCGGGACCTGCTGCTGAGCTACGTGCGCAAGGACCTGAAGGAGCGCTACGTCGGCTCCGTCATCGGCTTCTACTGGTCGGTGCTCAATCCGCTCATCCTGCTCGGCATCTATACCTTCGTCTTTTCGGTCATCTTCCGGGTCCGCTTCGGGGCGCAAGAGGGGCTGGTGCACGCGGCACTCTACATCTTCTGCGGCATGGTGCCGTGGATGGCCTTCAGCGAGGCCGTCGGCCGCTCCACCGGCGTGCTCATCGACAACGCCAACCTGATCAAGAAGGTGATGTTCCCGTCGAAAATCCTGCCCATGTACCTGGTTTTTTCCCACGCGGTGAATCTGCTCATCGGCTTCGCCATTCTGCTGGGCGCCGCGATAATGGCCGGCATGCCCCCCACTCCGTACCTGGCCTTCCTGCCCCTGTATGTGGGCGCGCAATTGCTCCTTACCCTGGGGTGTTGCTGGTGGGGCGCCGCCCTGAACGTCTTTGTTCGCGACATGGCCCAGGTGATCAACCAGTTCCTGATCATCTGGATGTACCTGACCCCCATCTTCTACTCGGTGGATTTCATTCCCGAATCGTTCCAGCGGTACGCCTATCTCAATCCCATGACGCACCTGATCGAAGGTTATCGGGACATGTTTCTCGACGGCTGCATGCCGGACCTGGGCGGGCTCGGCATCTTCACGCTCTTCGCGCTGGCCGTGTGCGCCACGGGCTACCTGTTCTTCACGCGGAACCAGCACAGCTTCGCCGACATCCTGTAACCGGGGTGAATCGAAGAAGAAATTCACCGCTGAGGACGCAGAGGGCACAAAAGATTCGATGGACCCCATTGCCCAGGTCTCAGAACAAAGGTCCGAGGTCCAAGTCCCGATGTCCGAATTCCGATGTCCGAAGTCCGATCACCCGGAGGTCCCATGGATTACCGCGTTGAACTGCCGGACGGGTTCTGCCTGAACTACGCCAACGTGATGCGCGACAAGATCGGTCCGCTGGGCCTGGCGGCGGACGCTCTCGCCGAGCGGCCGGAAATCGACGCGGCCCTGGACGCGCTGGCGGTCATGCGCCGCAGCGGCGACGTCCGCGGACACGACGAGAAGGTGTACTTCACCCGCCTGGCCTACCAGGAACAGGACGCTCCCGACCGGCTGCGCGCCATCGCCGAATGGGGCGCCGACGTCCGCTCCCGCTGCCGCGCCGTGGTGTCGCTCGGCATCGGCGGCTCGTACCTGGGCAACCAGGTGCTGGCCGACGCCCTGCTGTCGCCGCTCTGGAACTCCCTGGCGAGCCCGGGCGCCGCGCCGCGGATTTTTTTCTCCGGCAACAACGCGGACCCCCAGTCGATCCGCGACCTGGACAAGATCCTGGACCTGGAGCGGACCATGTTCGTGGTGATCTCCAAGTCGGGCACCACCACCGAGACCATGGCCGCGTTCCTCCATTTCTACAACCGCTGCCGCGCCGCCGGCCTCGACCCGAGCCGGCACTTCACCGCGGTGACCGATCCGGAGCGCGGCGTCCTGCTGCAGATCGCCCGGCAGGAACGGTTCCCGCGCTTCGAAGTGCCGCCCGGCGTGGGCGGACGCTTCTCGGTGCTTACCGACGTGGGCCTGCTCATCGCCGCTGCCGCCGGCATCGCCATCCCGGAGCTGCTGGCGGGGGCCCGGACCATGGTAGAGGCGGCCGAAAACCGAGACCTGCACCGGAATCCTCCCTGCCTCTACGCCGCCCTCTGCCACGAACTCTACCGGGGCTCGGGCATCCACGAGGCGGTGCTCATGCCGTACAGCGACCGGCTTAAGTCGTTCGCCCTCTGGTACGTCCAGCTCCTGGCCGAAAGCCTCGGCAAGGAGAAGAACCGCCGCGGCGAGACGGTCCACGAGGGACGCACGCCCATCGCCGCCGTCGGGACGTCCGACATGCACGCCCAGACGCAGCAGCACCAGGGCGGCAAAAAGAACAAGCTGGTCACCACCATCGCCGTCGAGGACTTCGGCGCCGACGAGATCACCCTGTCCAGCGAGGGCCCGTGGACGCGGGAACTGGCCTTTGTCGCCGGCCGGAGCTTCGGCCGGCTGCTGCGGGCGGCGCGGGTGGCCAACGAGGAGGCGCTGGCCGCCGACGGCCGGCCGAGCTGCTCCATCGCCATCCCGCGGCTGTCGCCGTACACGCTGGGCCAGCTGTTCCTCTTCTTCGAGCTGGCCACCGCGTTCGAGGGCGAGCTGCTCGACGTGAACGCCTTCGACCAGCCGGGCGTCGAAAACTACAAGAAACTGATGAAGGAGCTGCTGCGCTGAGATGGCCCGTTTCGTTCTGCCCCACTTGCCCACGGTTCCCGACGCGCGCGCGGCCGCGGCCCTCCAGCGGGAGCTGGCCGGCCGGGTGCGCCTGGAGCCCCTGGCGGCGCCCCCGCGGACCATCGCCGGAACCGACCTCGCCTTCGACCCGCGGGCGGGCCTGGCGCACGCCGCCGTCGTCATCGTGGACGCCGCGACGCTGGCGCCCGTGACCGCCGCCGCGGTGACCCGGCCCGTGGATTTCCCCTACGTGCCCGGCCTGCTTTCTTTTCGCGAAATTCCCGCGCTGCTGGACTGCCTGGAGCGCCTGGGGGAGCTGCCGGACCTGTTCATCTGCGACGGCCAGGGCATCGCCCACCCCCGCGCCTTCGGCCTGGCCGCCCACCTGGGCGTGCTGCTGGACCGCCCGTCCATCGGCTGCGCCAAGAGCCGGCTGGTGGGCGAGCACGCCGAGCCGCACGCCGACCGCGGCGGTCAGGCGGAGCTGTGCTACCAGGGAAGAGTGGTGGGAGCCGTGCTCAGGACCCGCCGCAACGTCCGGCCGCTTTATATCTCACCCGGCCACCGCGTCACCGTCGCCGACGCGACGGCACTCGTGCTGGCCACCGCGACACGCTTCCGGGTGCCGGAACCCATCCGCCTGGCGCACCGCCTGGCGGCCGAGGAAAAACGAAACCATCAACGCCGGAGTGCCCCATGACCGAACGACTGTACTACCAGGAAGCCACCCGCTGCGAATTCGAAGCCGACGTGCTCCGGTGCGAGCCGGCGGCGGGCGGCGTCCGCGTCTACCTCGACCAGACGGCGTTCTACCCGGGGACGGGCGGCCAGACGGCCGACACCGGCACCCTGGCCGGGCAGCCGGTGATCGAGGTGGGCGAAGACGACGCCGGCGACATCTACCACCTGCTGGCTCAGGCGCCCGAAGGACCGCGGGTCCGGGGCGAGGTGGACGCGGCGCGCCGCTTCGACCACATGCAGCAGCACACCGGCCAGCACATCCTGTCGGAGGCGTTCGTACGGCTTTACCAACTGGGCACGGTGGGCTTTCACATGAGCGCGGACGTCAGCACCATCGACCTGGCCACCGACCGGCTCGACGACCGCCAGGTGGCCGAAGTCCTCCGCCTGGCCAACGCCGTCGTCTGGGAAGACCGGCCGGTGGTGACCTCCTACCACGACGCCGCCGAGACCGGCGCCCTGGGCCTGCGCAAGCCCACCCGCCGCGAGGGGGAGGTCCGGGTGATCGGCGTGGCCGACTTCGACCGCTCCGCCTGCGGCGGCACCCACGTGGCCCGCACCGGCCAGGTGGGCATCATCACCGTCGTCCGCACCGAGCGATTCGGCGACAAGACCCGGGTCTATTTTCTGTGCGGCGGCCGGGCGCTCCGGGCCTGCCAGGACAACCAGGCGATTCTCAGCGCCCTGTCCGCCATGGCGACCACCGGCATCCCCGAGCTGCCGGCCAAGCTGGACAAGCTGCTCCAGACCGTCAAGGCGGCGGAACGGGAAACCGGCAAGCTCAAGGCCGAGCTGCAGGCCGAGCGCGCCCCGGCCCTCCGGGAGCGGCACCGGGGCGGCGACGGCATCAGCCGCGTGATCCTCACCCTCGACGAACCGGCCGACGCCGCCCGGGCGCTCTGCCAGAAGCTCATCGCCGGCGACCACCGGACCCTGGCGGCCGTCCTCTCGGCGCCGTCCGGAACCGTATTCGTCGGCCGCACCCCCGACCTGGGGGCCGACATGCAGGCGCTGGTGGCTGAGCTGCGCGCGGCGTTCGGCGCCAAGGGAGGCGGGCGACCGGACTTCGCCCAATTGGGCGGCCTGTCCGTGGAGACGGGGGCGGCGGTGTTGGAACAGATCCAAATCCGTTACCAGGCCTGCGCCGGCTGAAATCGCCCCCGGCGTCACATTAACTGGTATCGCGGAACATTTTCACCAAACAACTCGTAAAGCATACGAACGCTTGTGACCGAGGTCCCCATGTCCGCGATCGCCGAAGTGCCCGCTCTGACTGAAAACGCTGACTCCACACCCGCCCACACGCTCAGCGGCTGGCCGGTCCTGTTGGAAGCGCTGCGCATGGCCACCGAATCGGTGGCGGCGCACAAGCTGCGCTCCCTCCTCACCCTGCTCGGGGTCATCATCGGGGTCGCTTCGGTCATGATCGTCGGCGCCTTCATCAGCGGCCTGGAGACGTACGTGACCGAAAACGTCACCAACATGTTGGGGAGCAACACGTTCGTGGTCGCCCGCATCGCCGCGGTGAACCTGAGCCGGGAGGAGTACGAGAAGCGCCTGCGCACCCACCGGGACCTGCGCTGGGACGACTACGAGTACATCCGCAGCCGCTCGCAATTCGCCGACGAGGTGTCCATCGAGCGACCCACCCGCCGGGATGTCCACTACAAGAACCACGAAGTGCTGGACACGACGATCACCGGTTGCACCGCCAACATTCCCCGAATATCCAACATCAACATCCACAGCGGCCGCTTCTTCCAGGAATTTGAATTCGCCCGCTCCCTGCCCGTCTGCGTGATCGGCTGGGGCGTCAAGACCGAGTTGTTTCCCACCGAGGATCCGATCGGGCGGAACGTGAAGATCGCCGGCCGGGACTACCGCGTCGTCGGCGTGCAGGCCCGACGGGGTTCGTTCCTGGGCCAGAACCTCGACAACGAGATCTACATCCCGGCGACCGCCTACGCCAAGGTGTTCGACGTCCGCCGCGGCTGGGAGATCCGTGTCCGGACCGCCCCCGGTCCCGCGTTCGAGGCCGCCCAGGACGAAGTCCGGACCCTGCTGCGCGCCAAGCACCACCTGCGGCCATCGCAACCCGACGACTTCGACATCCTGTCCACTGAGGATATCAACCAGTCGGTGGGCCAGTTCACCGGCGCCATCGCCACTGTGGTCACGCCCATCACCGCGATCGCGTTGCTGGTGGGCGGCATCGTGATCATGAACATCATGCTGATGTCGGTGACCGAGCGGACCCGCGAAATCGGCATCCGCAAGGCGATCGGCGCCCGGCGCCGCGACCTGCTGCTGCAGTTCCTGCTGGAATCGGCCATCCTCGGCATCGCTGGCGGCCTGCTGGGGATCATGCTGTCGTACACCGCGTGCTACGTCATCGAGGCCGTGTCGGACTTCACCCTGACCATTACCGTGGGTTACATCATCCTCGCCTTGGCCGTCTCGGGCGGGGTGGGCATTCTGGCCGGGATGTACCCGGCGTTCAAAGCCGCCCGGCTGGATCCGATCCGGGCGCTGTCCTTTGAGACCTAAAGGAGTCGATCACCGTGACCGCCGCCGAAAAACGTCGCATCTGGTTCGAAAACTTTCTCCAGGCGTTCGACACCATCCTGTCGCACAAGTTTCGCTCGTTCCTCACGGTGCTGGGCGTCCTCATCGGCGTCATCACGGTGATCCTGGTGGCCTCGATCCTGACCGGCCTGCGCGGCCGAATCGTGAGCATGATCGAAGAGTTCGGCACCACCAACATCTACGCCTTCCATCTGAACACGGGCGTCCAGATCGGCCGCCGTCCCCGCAAGGAGATGGAACGCAAGCCCCTGAACATGGAGCACGTCCGGGCCATCAAGGACCGCTGCGACGCAGTCCAGGACGTGGGCTGCCAGCTGTTCCCGGTGCGGCTCACCGACCGGAGCATCAAGTACCAGGGCGAATCCTTCTACGAGGGCAGCATTGAAGGCATCACGCCCAACAACCACGAAATCGCCCATCACGAACTGGCCATGGGGCGGTTTCTCACGGAAACCGACAACCTGCACCGGCAGTTCAACTGCGTGATCGGCCACGCCGTGTACGAGGCGCTCTTCCCCAACATCCAACCCATCGGCAAGGACATCCTGGTCGCGGGGAAACGGTTCCAGGTGGTGGGGGTGCTGCAGAAGCGCAAGTCCACGTTCCTGGGCGAGAACCAGGAAGACAAGACCGTGAGCATCCCCTTGCTCACCTTCAAGAAGCTGTCGCCCCAGGACGACTGGCTGTTCCTGATCATCCAGTCGCGTTCGGGCCAGCTCGCCCAAGCCATGGACCAGGTGGAGCAGGTCCTGCGGGTGGAGCGGCGGCTCAAGGCCGACGACGACAACGATTTTTCACTGTCCACCGCCGATTCGATCATCGAGCAGTTCGATCAGGTGGTGGCGGGCATCGGCATCATCACCATCGCCATCTCCGGCGTCGGCCTCCTCGTGGGCGGCATCGGGGTGATGAACATCATGCTCGTGTCGGTGCGAGAGCGCACCCGCGAGATCGGCGTCCGCAAGGCGCTCGGAGCGCGCAATCGCGACATCACCGTGCAGTTCCTCATCGAGGCCATGACGCTCACCGGCATCGGCGGTGTCATCGGCATCGCGTTCGCCGCCGGCATCGGCCTGCTGATCTCGCTGCTGGCGCCCGATCTGCCCACCAGCATCCCCCTCTGGGCGGTGAGCGCGGCGTTTTCACTGTCCGTGCTCATCGGCCTGGTCTTCGGCGTCTGGCCCGCCACCCGCGCGGCCCGGCTCGACCCCATCGAAGCGCTCCGGTACGAATAGACGGCCGCTTTGCCTGTGGCGGCCTCCCCTCTTTTATGGTAGATTAGGGCCAACTCTGAGTGAGGGGATCGCCATGACCCAGTGTCCTTCGTGTAAGGCCGATCTTCCGTCCGGCACGCGATTTTGCACATCGTGCGGCCAGCCGGTTCCCGCAACCGGGCCGGCCGTGTCGCCAGACGCTAAAACCGTCACGGCCTCCGCCGCCGCGGGGGCGACGACGCCAGCGGACGGCGAAAAGACCGAGATGGTGATCCCGGCGGGAGTGAAGGCCGCGCCGGACCAGGCCACCGAAATGATGACCCGCGCCACGCCGGCCGACTCCCCTGCCCCTTCCGCCGCCCCTGCCGCCGCTCCAGCCGGCGGCGTCAAGGACGATATCTCCAAAATATTCGAAACATCGGGCGTCTGCCCCAACTGCTACGCCACACTGAAGAAGGGCGCCGGCCAGTGCGACGAATGCGGGTACCGCCTCACCGGCACGTTCTGCCCGCGCTGCAACACCCAGTTGCCGGACGACGCCAAGTCCTGCCCCAACTGCAAGTGGTCGGAAACTTCGCCCGGCACCTGGGCGCCGGGAGTCACGGCGGTACCCGTCTCGGCCGGGACCGTCCCGCCGGGCACCGTCCCGCCGGGCACCGTCCCGCCGGGACCGGCGATTGGGCAAACCGTCATGACGCCGCCCCCGGCCGCACCCGCCATCGGCCAGGCTGTGGCGGGGGGCGCCTCTTACGCTCCGCCCCCCGCGGCACCGGTCACGGGACAATCAGCCTACGCCGCGCCGCCGACTGCGCCGGCCGCAGCTCCCGCCGCCAGGAAGGGATTCCCCATCGTCCTGGTGCTGGTCATCGGACTGTTCCTGATCGGCATCCTGGGTGTCGGCGGCTGGTTCGGCTGGCGCTACTGGCAGCAGCGCCAGGCCGCAACGACGACGGGAACCGAAGGTCCGGGCGCGCCGGACGGCACCGCATCGACCGGGGAATCCCAGACCGGCGGCGCGGACGCCACGATTCAAGGCTTCGGCGCCGACGCCGGCGCGGACGCAAGCCTGCTGCAGCAAGCCCAGACCTACTTCGACAGCGGCGATTACGCCCGCGCGCTGGCCAAGGTGCAGCAGCACCTGCAGGACAATCCCGGCGACGCCACGGCGCATGCGCTGGCCGGCCAGGCGTGCCGCGCCCTGGGCCAGCCTGACGACGCGATCCGCCACTTCCAGTCGGCGCTCAGCATCCAGCCCGACAATGGGGCGCTCCGGCTGGAACTGGGCAAACTGTACACCAGCGGCGGATTCTCCGGCAAGGCCATCGAAAATTTTCGCGAAGCCGTGCGCCTCCTGCCCGGCAACCCGGAACCCCAGTGGTGCCTCGTCCAGGAGCTGCAAAAGTCCGGCGACGCCGAGAGCGCCCGCCGGGAAGCCGAACAGTACGTGACACGCCATCCGGCCGGTCCCAACCGGGGCGACGCCGACGCGCTTCTGGCCCAGGGCCAGCGGCCGCGCGGCGGCCGGACGGGTGGCGCAGCCGTCGGCGACAGCTCCAGCGGCAGCTGGACCGGCGCCGCCACCGGCGGGCAGTCCGGTGCGTCCTCCAGCCGGGTGGAACCCCCGCCCCCACCCCCGCCGCCCCCGCCATCCCCCTACGTCACCGTCATTCTTGACGGCTCCGCCCTGAACCTGCCGGGCAAGGTGGCCGAGGTCACGGTCAGCTTCGCCGGCATCCAGCAGCGCTTCACCAGCAGCGCCACCGCCCGATTGGACAACGTGGAGAAAGGCAGCCACGCCTACAACGTCGTGGTGACGTACATCCTCCCCGCCACGGGCGAGAAAGAGTTCACCTACAGCGGCAGCGGCACCCTGATGATCCGCTACCAGGACCAGAAGATCCGGGTCCGTCGGATCGGCGAGCGCATCCTGATGGATTGAGAGGCGGCCATGGACCAGCTGAAACGCATTCTGGAAACCGTCACCCAGCGCCCCAAGGAGGATGTCCGTTACGACGACGTCCTGCGCGAGGTGATCGCCATTCTTCACTCCAACCTGATGGCCCTGCACGGCGTCAAGGAGGACGAGGTGGCCATCATGCTCATCGACAAGCGGCAGCACCTCAAATTCTACCGGCCCAGCTACCTGGAAAAGACTGGCTCCATCCCGCTGGCCTACACCCGTTCGTTCGTGACGAAGGCGCTGCAGACCGGCAAAGCCATGCTGGACAACCGTTTCTCCTCGACCCCGCACCTGGGCGTCTTCGAGGAGATCAAGCGGAACAACCCGAACTTCCTCCCCATCCAGAAGATCATGTGCGTGCCGCTGGTCACCTCGGAGCGAAAGGTGTTCGGCGCCGTGGAGATCAGCCGAAAAGGCGAGCAATTGGAAGCCGCCGGTCCCGACTGGACCGTCGACGAAATGGACACCATCGTGCGGAAGCTGGCCTCGATCGCCGACCAATTCTACCGGGTCTACAAGCTGGCCGACACGGCCGAGTGAACCCATGCGCGGGCGGCCGCCTACTCCACTCCGCTCGACCGGCTGGCGGATCTCATGAACCGCTCCCGACACAATCCACCGGAGTCACGCCTTGCCGCCCCCGACCGTTTCACGCCCGAACAGCAAGCGATCATCCATGACTGCCTGGCGGTCGCCGAGCGCTGTCTGGAGGAGTTTTACCGGTTTTCGCCGCGCGAGTGGTTTCACTACAGCTACACGCTCATGACCGCCGCCGATCTGCCGGCCGGGTTTCCGGACCGGCCGGCCAACGTGTTCGGCGAGATCCTGAAGGACCCGGACCGGCCGCCCACCGGCCTCGGCGCCGAAGCCAACGCCAGCTACACCATCGTGCTGTTCGACGGCAACATCCTCCATCACCTGGGCGGACACCCTGAGGTGTCCTTCCGGCATCTCCTGCTCTACATCCTCGCGCACGAACTGGTTCACATCGCGCGGTTCCACCACGCGCAACCCTTCGACACGCCTGAGATCGAAAAGGAAACCGAGGAACGGACAGTCCACACGATCACCGGCCGGGTGCTGGCCGGGCTGGGCGACGCCCAGCTCATGCGGCTGACCGACAACTACTTGGCGGGGGAGTATTCCCTGTAGATCAGTTCCCGGCCGCGCCGGACCAACTCCTCCACGGTGATCGCCTTGAAGCAGCGCAGGTCCAGAGGGCATTCCCGGAGAAAGCAGGGACTGCATTCCACCGGTTTCTTGACCACCACCGCCCGCGGTGAAAACGGTCCGGTGGCCACCGGGTCGGTGGACCCGAACAGCGCCAATTGCGGGACCCGGAACGCCGCGGCCACGTGCATGGGCCCCGAATCGTTGGACACGAACAGGTGGCAGCTCCCGATCAGCGGCACGAGCTCGTCCAGGGTGGTCCGGCCGCACAGGTTGTGGAGGCGGCCGCCGCCGACTTCCGCGGCGATCGCATCCGCGAGCGGCTGCTCCGAGGGGGAGCCGAACAACACGACGGTCAGCGGGATGTCGGACCGCAGCTCCCGGATGAACGCGGCGAAACGGTCGGGGAACCACCGTTTGGCCGAACCGTAGAAGGCGCCCGCGTGCACGCCCATCACGGGCCCGTCGGCGCCGATGCCCAGTTCATCGAAGAAGCGCCGGCTGACCGCCTCCATCGCCGGCGTCCGCCGCAGGCGCAGGTCGGGCTTGAAATCCGGGTCGTGAAGATAATCGACGGGCGACAGGCCGACGGCGTGCAACAGGTGGAGATAGTAGTAGACCTGGTGCCGCCGGTGCAGCTCGGCGGGTATCGCGGCGCCGCGCGTCAGCAGAAAACCTCGTCCGTCGGTGCGATAACCCGCCCGCTGCGGCACGCCGGCCATCCGGCCCATCAGGGCGGATTCGAATGAGTTGGGCAAACACACGTAGAGCGACGGACGGCGGCGGCGGATCTCCCGGCAGCCGCGCAGGAAGGCCTGCCGGCGGGTCAGGCCGGCCTCGGCGGGAACGGGGATGACCTCGTCCACCTCGGGGATCCAGCGGTAAAAACCGGCCACACCGGGGCGGGCCGCCACCACCAGCCGGGCGGCCGGCCGGAGCCGGCGCAGCTCGCGCAGCGCCGGCAGGGCCATCACCGTGTCGCCCAACCAGTTGGTCGTCCGTACGATCAGGGTTTCCGTCGCCGTCATGGCCCATCGCCCCCTTCGGTCTGGTCCGCCCGAACATGTCCGTCGCTTTTCGAACGGGCGCCCGCGATGCCGCATCATAGCACTAAAATGAAACATTTTCACGGCGATGGCGTATATAATGTAATGCCTTTTAAGGCAGCCAAACAATCCCTGAAATTAATTCCCCAAAGGAGTATGCAATGAGGTTCCGCAACAGCGCACTCGGCCTTGCCCTGCTCCTGGTGCTGCTCGCCGGCGTTGCGCCGGCGACGGTGCAGCAGGACATGGAACGCAAGGTCACCGAATTCCGCCTGCCCAACGGCATCCAGTTCCTGGTCATGGAGCGCCACGAGGCGCCCGTGGCGTCCTTCGTCACCTACATGGACGTGGGCGCGTCCAACGAGAACACGGGCGCCACCGGACTCGCCCATTTCTTCGAGCATCTCGCCTTCAAGGGCACCCCGGAAATCGGCACGAAGAACTACGCCGAGGAAAAGAAAGTGCTCGACGAGATGGAAGTGGTCTTCCGCCAGATCCTGGCCGAGAAGAAGAAAGCGACCGGCCCCGACCCCCAGCGGCTGGAGCAGCTCAACGCCCGGATGGACGAGTTGCAGAAGCAGGCCGGCGAATACGTCGTGAACAACGAGTTCGTCACCATCCTCGAAAAGAACGGCGGCGTCGGCACCAACGCCGGCACGGGCATGGACGCCACCATGTACTTCATCAACCTGCCATCCAACAAGGTGGAACTGTGGGCCTGGCTGGAATCCGAACGGCTGCTCCGCCCCGTCCCGCGCGAGTTCTACAAAGAAAAGCAGGTCATCATGGAGGAGCGCCGCCAGCGGACCGAGAACAATCCCATCGGGCGGCTCATCGAGGAGATCCAGACCACGGCCTTCAAGGCCCACCCGTACAAGGAGCCCACCGTGGGGCACATGTCAGACCTGGTCGCCGCCAGCGCCACCGAAGCGCTGGCGTTCCACAAGAAGTATTACGTGGGGCAAAACATGACGGTCGCGGTGGTGGGTGACGTGAACCCCACCGAGATCAAGGCGCTGGCCGAAAAATACTTCGGTCCCATCCCGGCGGGCGAACAGAGCGGCCGGGTGGTCACCGAGGAGCCGAAGCAGATGGCGGAAAAGCGGATCACCATGCGCGATCCGTCCCAGCCGGTGGTGGTACTGTGTTACCACAAACCCGACCTGCGGCATCCCGATTCGGCGGTCTACGACGCCATCCAGGACATCCTCGCCGGCGGCAACTCTTCCCGCCTGCACAAGAAGATGGTCAAGGAGGAGAAGTCCGCCCTCTTCGTCGGCGCATTCCCAGGTTTCCCGGGCGCCAAGTATCCCAACCTGTTTCTCTTTTTCGGCATTCCCAACCAGAACCGGACGAACGACGAAATCGAGCAAGGCATCCACGCCGAGCTGGAGCGGCTCAAGACCGAGCCGGTGTCGACGGAGGAACTCACCGCCGTCCAGACCAAGGCCACGGTCAACCTGTACCGGCAGCTCATGTCCAACAGCGGCGTGGCGCTCCAACTGGCCTATTACCAGGTGATGACCGGCGATTGGCGCAACCTGTTCACCGCCATCGACAAAATCCAAAAGGTCACGCCGGCCGACATCCAGCGGGTGGCCCGGGAGTGCTTCGTCACCGACAACCTGACGGTGGGCACCATCGTCCACACCGACGGGCAGAATTGAACCGATCGCGCTGACAGATGGAGACAAACATGAACAAGAACAGCTATTGGATCGCCCTGATACTCATCCTGGCCCTCGGCCTGTCCGCCGGCGTCGCGGCCAAGGAGCGCAAGTTCCAGTACCCGCCGCTGCGGGAGATCACGGTGCCGCCCGTCACCACGGGCGCCCTCCCGTCGGGTCTCAAGCTCTACCTGATGGAAGACCACGGCCTGCCGATGGTGCAGTTCCAGGTGCTCGTCAGGACCGGGTCGGCCTTCGATCCCCGGAACATGGCCGGCTTGTGCGGCGCGACGATGGAGCTCATGCGCGCCGGCGGCATCCCCGACAAGACCGGTGACGAACTCGACCAGATGCTCAACGACATGGGCGCCGTCATCCGGGCCGGCGCCGACACCGATTCCGCGTTCATCTCCGGCTCCTGCCTGGCCAAGGACGCCGAGACCGTGCTCGGAATCGTGGATGACATGCTTCGCCGGCCCGCGCTGGCGCAGGACAAACTGGACCTGATCAAGGTGCAGAGGCGCAGCGCCATTTCCCGTCGCAACGACGACCCGGCCCAGATCGCCGCGCGCGAGTTCTCCCGCCTGGTGTACGGCGCCGACAGCCCGTACGCGCGGCAGATCGAGTACGCCGGCGTGGACGCCATGACCCGCGACGCCGTGGTGAGCTTTCACCGCCAGTTCGTCCAGCCCGGCGGCGTCGCCGTCGGCGTCTGGGGCGACTTTCAGACCGGGCCGATGAAGGCGTGGCTCAGCGAGCGCTTCGGCTCCTGGCAGAACGCGGGCCCCGTCGTGGGCGTCTTCCCGGAAGTGCGCGTCACCCCGGCCCCCTCGATCCGGCTGGTGGTCAAGAAGGACGTCAACCAGTCCAACATCCGGCTGGGCCACATCGGCATCCGCATGGACAACCCCGATTACTTCGCCGTCGAGATGATGAACAGCATTTTCGGCACCAGCGGCTTCCTTTCCCGGCTCATGCAGATCGCCCGGACGGAGCACGGGCTGACGTACGGTATCCAGGGCGGAATCGACGCCCAGCGCGGCTACCTGGGGCAGTTCGTGGTGGGCACCTCGACCAAATCCGAGTCGACGGTGGACATGATCAACATCATCATCGGCGAGATCAACCGGATCCGCAACACCCCGGTCTCCGACGCCGAACTCAACCTCGCCCGCGAGGCGTTTCTCAACAGCTACGTGTTCCAGTACGCCTCCACGTTCAACATCCTCACCCGGATGATGTCGCTGGACTATTTCGGCTTTCCGCCCGACTTCATGCAGACGTTCCAGAAGCGCATCGCCGGGGTGACCGCCGCCGACGTGCGCCGCGTGGCCAACACCTACCTGCACCCGGACAAGCTGACCATCCTGGTGGTGGGCAATCCCGACCAGTTCGGCAAGCCGCTGTCTGAAATCGGGGCGGTGCAGGAACTGGACATCACCATCCCGGCGCCGGCCGCCGCGGCCGACGAGGCGCCCGCCGCCACCCCCGCCTCCCTGGCCAGGGGTCAGGTGCTGCTGAGCCGGATGATCGACGCCATGAAGGCCGGCGACAAGCTGGACACGCTCGCGGGCATGCACCTGCAGCAGAAGTCCACCCTCCAGCTGGCGCCCCAGATGAGCTTCACCTTCGACGTCGACAGCTACACCTTCCTCCCCGACCAGCTCTACGTGAAGATGGCCAGCCCCATCGCCACGATCGTCCGCGCGTTCGACGGCAAGGCCGGCTGGATGCAGATGCCCCAGGGGATCAAGGACCTGTCGGCCGCCGATATCCAGGAGGTCATGGAATCCATCGCGCACTCGCCGCTAGTCTTCCTGAAACACTCCCGGGTGGAGGGCGCCCAGGCCGTCTACGCCGGTCGCGCCGACGTGATGGGCCGGAGCTACGAGTCGATCTACATCCCCCTCGGCGAGGGGAAGGGCTTCCGCGTGTATGCCGATCCGGACACGGGCATGCTCGCCGGGCTGGCCTACGCCGGCAACTACAACAACGAACCCGGACAGTTCATCCAGCTCTTCAGCAACCCCGCGGAGCTGGATGGCCTGTCCATCCCCCGGGACAGCGAAACGTATTTCAACGGCAAGAAGGTCGCCAGCGGATCCATCCAGACGCTGGAACTGAATCCGGCCCGGAATCCCGAGCTGTTCCAAAAACCCGTCAACTGATCGACAATCGGGGGGGCGGCGCCTGAACAGGCCGCCCCCTATTTCCCCTCACCCAGCAGCTCCATCAACAGCCCCTGCAGCTCCCGCATCCGGTCACGCAGCGCCGCCGCCCGTTCGAATTCCTGCTTGCCGGCGGCTTCGAGCATCCGCTGGTGCACCGCGCCGATTTCGCGCTCCAGTTCGTCCGGCGACCGCAATGCCCCGGTGTCGGGCAGCGCCCGGGTCAGATCCACGTAGTCGGCCTCGCACGCCCGCACGAGCTCCTCGTCCATTGGTTTGACGATGCTCCGGGGCGTGATGCCGTGGGCGCGGTTGAACGCCTCCTGGATCTCTCGGCGGCGCCGTGTTTCCCGAATGGCCGTCGCCATGGAGTCGGTGACGGCGTCCGCGTACAGGATGACCGTGCCGCTGAGATGGCGCGCCGCCCGCCCCATGGTCTGGATCAGCGCGGTGGCGGACCGGAGAAATCCCTCCTTGTCGGCGTCCAGCACCGCCACCAGCGACACTTCGGGCAGGTCCAGTCCCTCCCGCAGCAGGTTGATGCCCACCAGCACGTCGTGCACTCCGAGACGCAGGTCCCGCAGGATCTTCATCCGGTCCAGCGTCTCGATCTCCGAGTGGAGATAGGCCACCCGGACGCCCAGCTCGCGCAGGTAATCGGTGAGATCCTCGGCCATCTTCTTCGTCAGCGTGGTCACGAGGGTGCGCTCGCCCGCCTCCGCCCGGCGGCGGACTTCGGCGTACAGGTCGTCGATCTGCCCCTTCACCGGCCGGACGTGGATGACCGGGTCGAGCAGGCCGGTGGGCCGCACGATCTGCTCCACCACCCGCCCGGCGGCCTGCTCGAGCTCGTAGGGCCCCGGCGTGGCCGACACGTACACCGCCTGATGGACGCGGCTCTCGAATTCCTCGAAGTTGAGCGGGCGGTTGTCCAGCGCCGACGGCAGGCGGAACCCGTGCTCCACCAGGGTCAGCTTGCGGGTCCGGTCCCCGTGGTACATGCCCCGCACCTGGGGGATGGACACGTGCGACTCGTCCACGAAAATGAGGTGGTCGGACGGCAGGTAGTCCAGCAGGGTCGGCGGCGGTTGGCCGGCCTTGCGTCCGGTGAGGTGGCGCGAGTAGTTCTCGATGCCGCGGCAGTACCCCAGCTCTTTGATCATCTCCAGATCGTACATGGTGCGCTCGTGCAGGCGCTGGTGCTCCAGCAGCTTCCCCTCGCCGAGCAGGCGCGCCTCGCAGCCCTGCAGCTCGTTCCTGATGCTGGCCACCGCCCGGTCCCACTGGGCGCGGGGGATGACGTAGTGGCTCTTGGGATAGACCGGCAGGCGGTCGTGCTGCGACAGCGTCCGGCCGGTCAGCGGATCCACCATCGCCAGCGCTTCGATCTCGTCGCCGAACAGCTCCACCCGGATCAATCCCTCGCCGTAGGGTGGATAGATGTCGATCACGTCGCCGCGCGCCCGGAAATTACCCATTGCCGGCGCCACGTCGTTGCGGGTGTACTGGAGTTCCACCAGCTTGAGCAGCAGCTCGCGCCGGTGAATGGTTTTCCCCTTCTCCAGAAACAGGACCATGCCGTAATAGGCCTCGGGCGAGCCGAGGCCGTAGATGCAGCTCACGCTCGCCACGATGACGCAGTCGCGTCGTTCGAACAGGCTGCGCGTGGCCGAGTGGCGCAGCCGGTCGATCTCCTCGTTGATCTGGACCTCTTTCTCGATGTAGGTGTCGGTGGCCGGGATGTAGGCCTCCGGCTGGTAGTAGTCGTAGTAGCTGACGAAGTACTCCACCGCGTTGTCGGGAAAGAAATGCCGAAATTCCTGGTAGAGCTGGGCGGCCAGCGTCTTGTTGTGGGCCAGCACCAGCGCGGGCCGACCCATGGCCTCGATCACTCGGGCCATGGAGTACGTCTTGCCGCTGCCGGTGACCCCCAGGAGGACCTGATGCCGGGCGCCCGAACGCAGGTTGGCCGTCAGCGCCTGGAACGCCTGCTCCTGATCGCCTTGGGGCTGGAATCGGGCCTCCAGCCGGAACGGCCGCTCCTTCCCCACCTGTCGGGAATAGGCAATGCCGCGATAATTCAGCCCGTCTTCCGCCACGCTCCGCTCCCGCCGCTGTGTCGATGGCGCCGCAAATGTTCATTCTAGCACATTGCAAATGCTTGATTCTTGTGATATATCGAAGAATCTGGAGCCGTGATGGACGAGATCAAAACCGAATCCTTCGACATACAGGAATACCTGGCTCTCGTCAAGAAGAACCGCCGGCTGATCCTGGCCTGCGTTCTGGCCGGCGCGTTTCTGGCCCTCATCTTCAACGAATCGCGGACACCCATCTACAGCGCCACCGTCCGGATCGAGGTCCGCTCGGTGCCGCAGGTGCTGCTCACCCAATACGCCTACGTCTCCGACTGGTGGACGAAGGAACGCGACCTGAACACCCAGTTCGAGATCCTGCGCAGCCCCGCCATCATCGAGCGGGTGGTCCGGAAGGCGCGGATCATGGAGCAGGCCGAACCGCCGGGTGACAGCCCCGCCGGCACGGCCCGGTTCTTCTCGGGGCTCACCCAGTTCTTCGGCCTGTCGAAGCCGGAGGCGGCCACGCCCACCGACTCGCAGAGCCAACAGCGCTTCGATGCCATGGTGGGCTCCCTCAGCAAGGGCATCACCATCGAGCCGGTCAAGGACACCAACCTGGCGGACATCACCATCAAGCATTCGAACCCGACGGTGGCCTTCCTCGCCGCGGACACCATCGCCAAGGCGTACGAGGATTTCATCCTCGAGACCCGCTTCGACGAGATCCGCCGGATGATGAACATCTACACCGAGCAGTTGGTGACCCTGAAAAAGACACTGCGCGAATCGGAAGAGGAATACCTGGCCTTCATCCAGCGCGCCGGTATCGCCTCCCTCCAGGAGAAGAAAGAGATCACCCTGGAGGGTCTGTCCGATCTCAAGCTCAACTACACCGACACCAAGATCCGCCGCGCCGAGGTTCAGGCGGACCTGGAGACCCTGCGGGGCATCTCCCTGGAAGGCGAGCTGAACCGCCTGCTGCAGGCCCCCCTGCTCGACAAGAACACCACCCTGAACCAGCTCAAGCTGGAGATCCTGAACGTCCAGTTCCAGCTCCAGGACCTGCAGAAACGCTACCGGCCGCAGCATCCCGAAGTGACCAAGAAGGAGAGTCTGCTGCAGTCGCTCGTCGCCAAATTCCGCGGCGAGCTCGACACGTACATCCGCAGCAAGAACGCCGAGCGCGACGCGTTGATCGCCAAGGAGAACGAGCTGGCCCGGGCCATCCGCGAGAACGAGTCCATCGCCATCAAGGATTCCTCGGTGGCGCTGCAGTACAAAAAATTCAAGGACGAGCTCGAATCGAACAAGACGCTGTACGAGACGCTGCTGAACAAGATCAAGGAACTGGACATCACCAAGTCGTCCCGGGAAAGTTCGATCCAGGTCGTCGAGCAGCCCGCCCGGCCCGCGGATCCGATCTCCCCCCGCAAGGGCGTCAACCTGCTGCTGGGCGTGTTGCTGGGCCTGCTCAGCGGCGTCGGTCTCGCATTCGGCCTGGAGTACCTGGACCTGACGCTGCGGAACACCGACCAGGTCAAGCACCTGCTCAAGCTGCCCACCATCGCCATGATCGGCCAACTCACCGATAAAGAGCTGGCGGGCGCCGCCGTCCCCCTCGTCTCCGAGCCGACGATTCCCGGCACGTTCCAGGAGGCGTTCCGTTTCCTCAAGACCAATCTGACCATCGCCACGCTGAACCGGCGGCACACGCTGGTCATGGTCACCAGCACCGGTTCCGGTGAGGGGAAAACCACCACCGCCGTCAACCTGGCGCTCTCCTACGCCCGCGAGGGCAAGGACGTGCTCCTCGTGGATCTGGACCTTCGCCGGCCCAAGGTGCACGCGGCCCTCGGCATCAACAATCGTCAGGGCTTCACCGACCTCATGGTGGACCCGTTCACCTGCATCCCGCTCAGCGGCACCCTGGACAGCATCCCGCTGAGCGATCTGATCTACCTGCTGATCCATCTCGGGCACAGCGGCAGCCTCACGGTCGAGACGCCCGACGGCCGGTACGAGATCGTCCTGGTCAAGGGGCGGATCGCCCTGGTGAACTCCTCGCAGCGCGAGGAACACGACCGGCTGGGCCGCCTGCTGGTCAACAAGTTCGGGTTCCCCGAAGCGAGACTGGCCGATGCCATCCAGGAGGCGGCGCGACGCCGCCAACGCCTCGGCGAGTATCTGTTCGACATCGGCGCCGTGGAACTGGAACCGGTGATCGAAGCGCTGCGGCACCAGTTCACCGCCACGTTCCACCGCCTGCTGCCCGCCACCGCCGGCACGTACCGTTTCGAGGAGCGGGAGGATCTTTTCTTCCATCCCGAGATCCTGCAGCGGCTGGAGGCGGAAAAAGCGCTGGCGGACGATTTGGCGGTGCCCATCGGCAGCGTGGCCAAATTCCACGAACGCTATGGCATCGTGAAAGGCCCTGCCGACGGGCTGTACGTGCTGTCCGCCGGGTCCCGCTCCCCCGAGCCCGACGAAATCCTCGCCTCGGAGCGCTTGTTCACCATGCTGGACATGCTGCGCAAGCACTTCCACACCGTCGTCATCGACTCGCCACCGTCGGCCATGGTTTCCGACTCGAACACCCTGTCGCCCCATGTGGACGGAATCGTCTACGTCGTCCGTTACGGCAAGCTGCCCCGCAAGCTGATCCAAAGCACGGTGGAACGCCTCCGCGCCAACAACGGCAAGATTTTCGGCGTGGTGCTCAACGGGGTTGACATCAAGCGGGAATCGTACGTGGACGAGTACTACTATTACAGCGACTATTACCGCCGCACCGACGAAAGCTGAGCCGTCGCCACCGGTGGCTCGCGCGCTGTCCTCCCCGGGCTACCGCAAGGCGTCCAACTCCCGCCGAACCGTCTCATTGCCCGGATCCGCCTTCATCAACGCGGTGTAGCACTGCCGGGCCTTGTCCCGGTCCCCGGCCAACAGATAGCTCCGGCACACCCTGAGCTGGAGCGCCCGGTCGGACGGCCGCAGGCCGGCCAGCCGCTGGTACACGCCCGCAGCCAGCGCGTACCGGCCCTTCCGCTCGTAGAGGAGCGCCAGATACTCGAGCAGCGCGGCGTTGTCGGGAAACTGCCGCACCGCCATCTCCAGCTCGGGCACCGCCTGCTCCACAAGGTCCTGCGCCACCAGCACGCGGCCCAACTCCAGGTACAGTCCCGGCTCCTCCGGCCGGAGCCGGATCACCCGGCGCAGCGTCTCCTCCGCCCGAACGCGATCGCCGCTCCGGTTGTACAGTTGGTAGAGGCGGTTCAGCGCGTCGGCATCGTCCGGAAAGCGGCGCCGGTACAATTCCAGGACTCGTGCGGCGCCGGCGACGTCACCGTCCGCCTCCGCGGCTTGCGCGGCGAGCAATGCCGCGCGGGGATGCGCTCCGGTGCGGGCGGCGATGGCCGCCAGGAACCGTTCCCGGGCGGCGGCTCGACCCGGCTGGTTGAAAAACGCGTACGCCTGGCGGGCGGCGCCGGCGGACCATTCCTGCGAATCGCCGTACGCCAGCCAGAGGGCGACCGCCTCGACGTCGCGGTCCCGGCTCATCGCCACACCGGCCGCCAGTGCGGTCCGGCGCGGCTCGTTGGCCGCGCCGCGCCGTTTCACGTTCTCCAGGTGGGCGCTTGCCTCGTCCGGCCGGCTCGCGTCGAGCGCCCAGAGTCCCAGCGTCAGATGGATGCCGTCGGGATCGGGCGTCCACCGCAGGGCGGATTGCAAGCCGCGCCGGGCCAGTTCCCGAAAGGCCACATCGCCGAAATACGGCTGGAGCGGCTGGTGGTAACCGAGGTCCGGCAGCAGGGCCACGGCCCGCTCCACGTGCCTTCCGGCCGTGACCTTGTCACCGCGGCGCAGGAAGTGGATCGCGGCGATATCGTGAAAATACGGATTGTTCGGATCCAGTTCCAGGGCCCGCCGGTAGTACCGCCACGGATCCAGCTCGCCGTCGCGAGCGATCCACCGCCGTTCGATCGCCGCCAGGCGGTCCAGCACCGGTCCCATGTCCGCGTCGCTGAGCGGCGCGCGGTGCAGGCCGACCGCGGCCTCCGCCAGCATGCCCGCCCGGAGCCAGGCGAGACCGTGGTGCGGGAACGCCCGGATGGCGTCCAGATAACCCCGCCACGCCGGTTCAAAGGCGCGGCTGCGGTTCAACCCGAACCGGGCCCGTTGCGCCCAGCGTTCCCCCCACTCGAAATGCGCCTCGGCGTTGTCGGGGTCCAGGCACCGCGTGGCATCGAGCGCCTCGAGCGACGGCGTGTCCCGCTCCAACACGGTCAGCAGCCGGCTCTCCTCCAGCTTCAGGTTGGCGATTCCGAGCCAGGCCGCCGCGGGTACCAGCAGCAGGATCGGCGCGAAGAAAAAGCGCGGCAGCCGGATCGTTTCGCCCGACCGGTTCGCCACGGCGGCGCCCAGCAGTACCGCCAGCGTATAGGCACAGGCCAGGATGTGCATGTGGAAATCAAACGACACTTCGACCAGCAGGGCCACGAGCGCCCCCTGGCTGGCCAGAAACAGGCCCTGTTTGACCGGACGGCGCGCGGCGCGCAGGCCGGACAGCAGCAGCCACGCCAGCACCGCGACGAGACCGACGACCGCCGCGGCGCCGACCACCCCGGCTTCAGCCACCGCCTGCAGATAGTCGCTGTGGGCGAACCAGGCCTGGCTGTTGGCGCCCGGCGCGCGGTACATCGGAAACATCCAGCCGAAGGTGCCCGGCCCGCAGCCGAAGCCGGGGTGAGCCAGGAACATGGCCGTCGCCGACCGCCAGATCGCCACACGCCCGCCGATACTGGCCAGCTGGGCTTCGGAGCCCGTCTGGCCCAATCGCCAATCCAGCGGTTCCAGGCCCAGTTGCACCAGCACCCCGCCGATGATCACGAAGAGCAGCACGCCCAGCCAGAACACCCGGCCGCGGCGGGTCCCCCGGTCCAGCCGCAGCAGCCCCATCACGCCCACTGACGCCAACAATCCCAGCCAGGCGCCGCGCGACAGCGAGAAGGCCACGCCCGCGACGATGAGGCAGTCAGCCACCGCCAGCGCAATCTTCCCGGACAGCGTCCGGGCGCGCAGGTAGAGGATCAGCCCGAACGGAAACAGCAGCGTCAGGTAGCCGGCAAAATGGTTGCGGTTGATGAACGTGCCGTGCGCGCCGCCGCGGTCGAACGCGATCTCCACACCCCACACCTGGCGCACGTCGAGCAGCCAGTTCAGCAGGCCCCACAGCGCGACGGCGGCGGCCAGCGTCACCAGGCCGAGAGCCAGCCGGCGCCACCGCTTCAGGTCGTTGAACAGGGCCATGCCCAGAAAAAATATCAGTCCCAGGCCCGACCAGTACAGGAAGCTCTCCAGCGAGATCCGCCGGTATTCGCTGAACAGGCCGGCGGCGGACAGAGCCGCCACGGTCAGGCAAACCGCGAGCGCCAGAAGGCGCGGACAGGCCGCCTCCATGGCGCGGCCCACCGGAGCGAACGCCAGGGCGGCGACCGCCGCCAGCAGACCCGCCGCCAGCAGGGTGTAGCCCGGGGTCACGCCGCCGAAGTAGAGCGGCGCCGTCACCAGGATGAACAGCGCGGCGCCCCGAGCCGAGGTGGATCGCCAATGCCGTGTCATGCCGCGATCCGCTCAGAACCAGCTTTCCGGAACAATGACCTTGTCCCCCGGGACGAGGGGGACATCATGGATTTCGCCCTTCTTGATTTTCTTGATGTTGATTTTGAGCCGTGTGACCGTCTCGCCGTCCACTCGGATCACCTCGGTGCGGTTCTCCGCCGCAAACGGCAGGAATCCGCCGGCCAGCAGGCACAGTTCGTACACGGTCATGCCCGACCGGTATTCATACGCGCCCGGTGATTTCACCTTGCCCTCGATGTAGACCTGGTAGGACTGCGCGTCGGTCTTGCGGGAGGGCACGTTGATGATGTCGTCGGGCAGGATGGGCAGCGCGTCCGGATCCTGCCGGCCGCTGAGCACGTCCTGGAGATTGATCACGTGTTTCTCGCGCCCCTCGGCGCCGGCCGCCGGTTCGGCCACCCGCCGGAACAGGATGGCGTCCGCCGCCGCGTGCTCGGTCATGCCGCCCACGAGCGAGAGGACTTCCAGAATATTGGTCGCATCCTGCCGGAGGAAGTACTCGCCGGGCTTGCGCACCTCGCCCAGCACCAGGATTTTCTTGCTTTTGTACTCCTGGATTTCGACTTTGACGGTGGGATTCAGCAGGTAGTCCCGTTCAAGAATCTCCCGGATCCTGTCCCGGGCCTCGGTCAGGGTAAGCCCCCCCACTTCGATCTCGCCGGCCAGCTTGACGGTGACGGTACCGCGCGGGCTGATCGGAAACACTCCGGTCAGATCCGCTTCGCCCACCACTTCGATTTTCAGCACGTCGTTGGCGCCGAGATGATAGGTTTCCGCCGCGCCCGCCCACCCGGCGGCGGCGATCCACGCCAGCGCGCAGCAAGCGGCCACGACGGGTCGACAGTCATGAAGAAATGCGGTCAGCATGCGTTCACCGCCCGGGACAGCCGGCACGGCGGGCTCCCGGCAAGGCGCCGGGCCGTCCGTCCGGCGCTCAGAAAATCACGTACCGAACGCCCACCGAAAACACGTTCTTGCCGAACTCGTAGTCGGCGTCGTTGGAGTCGCGGTTCATGAACCGGTAGCGGGACTCGATGAACCAGCGGTCCTGCATCTGGCGGGCGTAGCCGACGCCGATGAACTGGTAGTCGTCCTCGCGGGTGGCGTCCGCGCCCGGATCGCCGGCGGCCAGAACCTCGAAATCGTTCCAGCGCAGGCCGAACTCCAGAAACAGGTTGTCCCGGGCGGTCACCAGCCAGCTGCCCCGCCCCTGGAGATAATAGTCCGTGTAGAAGTCCGCGCTGTAATTGGGCGCCTGGCTGCGTTCCCGGCCGACGGCCACATTCAGGCCGGAGCGTTCGCGCTGCATCTCGACGCCGAAATTGTAGTACAGGTTGGCGCCGCTGGCCCAGGCGTCGCCTTCGACGTCGCGGTCCTGGGCGCCGATCTCGCCGGTCAGGCTCCAGGCGTCGGAGAACTGCCGGGCGAAGACGCCACCGAAGGTGTTGTCGGTGTAGTCCATATACTCGGCATCGGGGAAGTTCCGGTCGTAATAGCGATAGATGAAACCGGCCCGGGTGCGGGTGTTGAAGTGATAGTTCAGGGCCGCGTTGAACTGGTGCCCCCGCGAGTTGATGAAGTCGTGGTCGGGGCTGTCGTCGTCGCGGTAATAGTCGACCACCGCATTGCCGTATCCCACGGCGATTTCCAGGTGATCGGTCGTCTTGAAGACCAGGTCCGCGAGCAGGTCGTTCTGGATGAACCGGCCGTACACCATTTCGTCCACGAGGCGGAAATCGGGACGGTTCGTGTTGTCCAGGTTATCCCGCAGGCGGAACAGCACGCGGTCGGTGAGCCGGTACCCGAAGTTTAACCGGAGGTAGTTGTTGTAGATGTCCGAGCTCTCCAGTTCCTGACCGGGCAGGGCGGATTCGGTATCCAGGTACAGGTCGCCTTGACCGCGGTAACCGATGTTGAAGAACGACCGGGCGCCCTCCCGGCTCCACTCCAGGTCCGGCGCGATGGTGAACACCCACGTGCTGACCTCCGTGCCGTCCGGGCTGTAGTACACGTTGTCGTCGTACTGGGGCATCACGGCCACGCTGAACTTGAACCCCTTGGCGGGCGTCGCCGCGGTTGCATGGCCGGCCAGCAGCATCAGGCCCAGTATTTGTCCGATGAATATCCGTCTCACGCGCGGGACCTCCCTTCCATCGAATTGCGCCGAGGTTTGAACCGGATCACTTTTTCCGGGAAGGATAAATGGGGCTGGCGGTTTCCTCGGTAACGTTCTTCAGCCGGTAATTGCCGAAGGGATCCGTCAGCAGGTCGCCCGGTTGGGTGCCCAGGGGTTTGCCCGCCGCATAGGCGGCCACCGCGGCGGTGAACGCGGGCAACTGCATCAGCCGGAGCACGTCATTGGCCGGCAGGCACTGCCCGGGTTCGCCCGGCGTGATGAAACCGGCCTCGGCCAGGAGACGGATCTTGTCGTCGCACGTTACGGCCGTGAAGTTGTATTGCCGCCGCACCAGTTCGAAGGTGACCTCCGCCACCAGGCAACGGGTGACGCACCGGGAGCAGTCCGCGTCGGCGAAGGCTTCGAGACCATGGGCTACCAGAACGGCCCGCCGCACCCCGCAGGCCTCATCGGGGATCATCCCCTTGTAGGCGTCCGGAAGCCGGCTCTCAAGACCCAGCGCGGGAACCAGCAACTCGGTATACCGGCTGACGGTCATGGATGCGCCCGGGCTGTCGGCGGCCCATGCGACTCCGGCACCCACCAACAGGATACACGCTGCCAGCGTTTTGATGTTCATGCGCGCACACCCTCGGTCAAGATACACATCTCCTAAAAAATGTGTCAAAGCAAATGTAGCAAATACTTGGGTATACCTGCAAGAAAAATATGGGAACGAAGCGGCGATTTTCCAATATTGGTAAACATTTACTGATTGTACGGTTGACACGCTATTTGGCCGGGGTATAACATGAAATTCGAATTATTCATCCTCGCGGGCCGTTACAGCTGCTTCCAAGCGACCGGTTCCGCGGCAGTTCGAGGAGGATCAGTCGATCATGAGCATCAGTCAACTGGCCCGGTCGATCGCCGAGTCGCCGACCCTGAAGCTGAACCAGGCCGCCCGGGTGCTCCAGGCGAAGGGAGAACCGGTGATCCATCTCGGCGCCGGCGAACCCAAAAGCAAGGTGCCCGTCGAAGCCATCCGCGCGTCCATCGCCCAGCTCAACACCGGTGAGGTGCGTTACACGCCCACCAGCGGCATTCCGGAGCTCAAGCGGGCGATCGTCGGGTACACTGAACAGCAATACGGCCGGACCGTCGCGCCTGAAAACGTCATCGTTTCAGGCGGCGCCAAGCAATCGCTCTCCGTGCTGCTGTTCACCCTGCTCAACCCGCAGGACGAGGTGATCATCCTGGCCCCCTACTGGGTCAGCTATCCGGACATGGTCAAGATGGTGTACGGCGTCCCGGTGATCGTCAAGCCGGAGGACGGCGGCTTCGAACCCCGCTTTGAGGAGATCACCCGCGCGGTGACGGCCTACACGAAAGCCATCATCATCAACAGCCCCAACAATCCGTCCGGAGCCGTCTATTCCGAAGAACTGGTCGCCCAGATCGTCCGGTTCTGCGAAAAGAAGAACATCTACGTCATCATGGACGACATTTACCACCAGTTGGTGTTCGACGGGAAGCACGCCGCCAACGCCTACCAGTGGGCCAGGGAGGACCTGGAGAGTTCCAAGGTCATCGTGATCAACGGCGTCTCCAAACTGTACGCCATGACCGGCTTCCGGATCGGCTGGACCATCGCGCCGCGCGCGATCGTCTCGGTGATGATCAACGTGCAGGGTCAGACCACCTCCTGCACCGCGACTCCCTCCCAGCACGCCTCCTTGGGCGCGCTGACCGGTGAGCAGAGCTGCGTCGAAAGCCTCCGCCTGACGCTCCAGAACAACCGCGACGTGATGGTCAAGGAGTTCGCGGCGTTCGACGGCGTCCGCCTGATCAAACCCGAGGGCACGTTTTACTGCCTGCCCGACTTCTCCGCCTTCAATCGCAACTCGGTGGAGCTGTCCAATTTCCTGCTGGAAAAAGTTTTGGTCGTGACCGTGCCCGGGCGCGAGTTCGGCATGGAGGGCCACCTCCGCCTGAGTTACTGCGGCTCCGTCAAGGACGTCACCGAAGGCATCGAGCGGATCAAGTGGGCGCTGGACCCCAGCGCCCCGAGCGAGCTGTACATCGGTGACCGAAAAATAGTCAAAGACTGGTCATGAAGCACTTCCTCGACATAAAAACGCCCGCGCAGGGCTTGGCCCAGGAGCGGGCCAGCTCCTTCACCCTGAAGAATCAGGGATTCCCCAAACTCAACCGGGTCTATTGGAACCTGCCCATCCCGGCCCTGTATGAGGAAATCGTGTTTCGCGGCGAGGGCCGGCTGGCCGCCGACGGGCCCGTGATGGTGTCCACCGGGCGGCACACGGAACGGTCAGCCACCGACACGTTCGTCACCCGCGAAGCGTCCACCGAAGAGCACGTCTGGTGGGGCCAGCACAACCGGCCGTTCAGCCCGGCGAAATTCAGCGGCCTTCTGAACCGGCTTCAGGCCTACTTGATGGACCGGGACGTGTTCGTCCAGGACGTCCACGCGGGCGCTGATCCCAACCGCCGCCTGAAAATCCGCGTGATCACCGAACTCGCCTGGCACAGTCTGTTCGCCCGCCACCTGTTTTTTCCCACTGAAACGACGGACGAACAACGCGCTTTCACCCCCGACTTCACCGTCCTCTGCGTTCCCTCGTTCCATGGCACGCCGGAGATCGACGGCTCACAGTCGCAGACTTTCATCGCCATGAGCCTCGGCCAGAGACTGGCGCTCATCGGCAATACGGCCTACGCCGGCGAGATCAAGCGGGCGGTGTTCACCTATCTGAACTACACGTTGTCCATGGCCGGCGTCCTGAGTCTGAACTGCGCGGCCAATGTCGGCCCCAGGGGGGATCCGGCGCTGTTCTTCGGCTTGTCGGGCACCGGCAAGACCGCCCTGGCGGCCGACCCGTCCCGCCGTCTTATCGGCGACGACGCGCACGGCTGGAGCGACGAGGGGGTTTTCAATCTCGAAAACGGGTGCTACATCAGGACGCTCGGGCTCAACGCCGCCGAGCCGCTGCTCCACGCCTGCACCCGCCGGTTCGGCAGCATTCTGGAAAACGTCGGGCTCGATCCGGTGAGCCGGATCCCCGAGCTGAACGACGCGTCCCGCACCGACAACGCGCGCTGCGCCTGCCCCCTGGCGTTCATCGACCAGGCGGTGCCCGAGAGAATGGCCGGGCACCCGAAGCACATCGTCATGCTCACCTGCGACGCCTCGGGCACCATGCCGCCCATCGCCCGGCTCACGCCTGACCAGGCGGCCTACCATTTCATCGCCGGCTACTCGACCCGGATCAGCGAAGGCCGGACCGCCAAAGGGGCGGATCCGGAGGCCGTCTTCAGCCCCTGCTTCGGCGCCCCGTTCATGGTCCTGCCGCCGGGCTTCTACGCCGACCTGCTGCTGCGCAAGATCACCCGCCACGGCATCAGTTGCTGGCTACTGAACACCGGCTGGATGGGCAAATACGGCCCGGGGAAGCGCATCGGTCTCCAGCATTCCCGCCGCCTGCTGCGCGCGGCCATCGCGGGGGATCTCGACAAGGTCAAGTACCGCAAGGATCCCGTGTTCCGGTTCTCCGTCCCCCTCGCCTGCCCCGACGTGCCTGAAAACCTGTTGTATCCCGAACGGGCCTGGCGCGGCAAGGAGGCGTACGCGAGGAGCTACCGCGCGCTGGCCTTCCGGTTCGCGGAAAATTTCAAGAAATACAAGGACCAGTGTCCCGCCGGCGTGGCCAAAGCCGGGCCGAAACCGTGATCCGGCCGGCCATCCGCCCGCCGTTTTCATTTTCAAGCAATCAGCCGCGCGATCGGGAGCCGCGGGATTCGTCGGCCGGCTCCGCCGGCTCCAGGTGCGCTGTCACCAGCGCCAGGTTGGCCGTGTCATCCTCCCCCCAGTCGCGCGTGTCCAGGAGCGCCGCCCGGACAACGAACCGGCTGAACGGCCACGGCAGGCGGGTCCGGTCCCACGAATTGAAGGTGATCCGCGGCCGCGGATCGAATCCCAGCGTGACCACCATCGCCCCGGCGCGCCGCGCCAGCAGGGCCGCACCCGGCTTCCCCACCCGGCGGGGTCCCCGGGGCCCGTCCAGGGCCAGCGCGGCGCAGTGGGGGTGTGGATCGGGCGGCATGGCCAGCCAGTGTTTCAGCTCGACAAGCCCGCCCACCGCCCCGCGGCTGGACGATCCCCGCACGGCCTTCAAGCCGAGTCGCTCCATCACCTGGGTCAGAATTTCACCATCCCGGGACCGGCTGATCATGACCGCGACACGGCCCTCCGGCCCGGCCCGGAGGTTGACGATTTCGATATTGAACAGGTCCTCGTGCCAGAACGCGAACACGATGGGTCGTCCGGACGCCTTCGCCGCTTCGAAATATGCCAGGCCCTCGATTCGCAGCCGCTGAGTGGCCGCCAGCGTCCGGATGTAACCGGCGATGAGCGGTACGCCGAGGCGCCGGATCAGCCGGTCGGTCGGCTTTACAGGCCGACGGACGACCGGCGCCGGATTGCCCGGTTGCGGGAATTCGGCGGTCATACCGGTTGTTCCTGAATCGGCAGAATGCGGCCCATGGCCGGATTATACGGGATGCGCCGGACGGCGCCAAGAGTTTCCCGAAGCGGGCGGGACTTGATCCCCGGGGCCGGTCCGTCTACAATCGGCCGGGAAGTAACCGTGACCATGAATCCGCCGAATCAGTCGCAGTCCCCTTCACCGGTTCCGCGTCCGGCGCCCGCCGATCCGCTGGACCGCGGCGCGTTGCGCCGCTTTCTCTACGGCTTCGGGGCGCCGTGGCGCGGCCTGCGTTTCCTGTTCACCCATCCCCGGCTGCTGCTGCAGATCATCGTCCCGGCGGCCATCAACATGATCCTGGTCCTGCTGGTGGCGGCGGCAGCGCTGATCTGGACGCCGGAACTGGTTGGGGCGCTTTGGGAGCGGCCGGCGGGGGCCGGTTTCGGCGCCATGCTCCTCACCGGCATGTGGCTGGCCGGCGTGGCCTTCGTCGCCCTGTTCCTGATCGCGCTGGGCATCATCTGCGTTTACGGCGTGGCGGGACTCATCCTGACCCCGTTTCTGGACTACCTGTCGGAGCGGGTGGAGACGCTGGCCGTTGGACCGCGCCCCGAGGGTTTCGCCTGGCCGGTGTTCTTCCGGCAGGTCAGCGTCTCCATCTGGCACTCTCTGCTGAATTTCGCCCTCTACCTGGTGGTGATGGGTCTGCTGCTCCTGCTCAACCTGATCCCCGCGGCGGGCCAGGTGCTGTTCCTGGCGGGGAGCTCGGTGGCCTCGTCTTTCTTCCTGGCCCGCGAGATGCTGGACGGCCCGCTGACCCGCGACCGCCTCCGCTGGACGGACAAGTACCGCGTGGTCTGGCGGCACAAGGCGGCGACGCTGGGCCTGGGCGCGGCCACGGCGGCGATGCTCTGGATCCCGCTGCTGAACTTCGTCTGCCTCCCCGTCGCCGTCACGGGCGGCACCCTGCTCTACGCCCACCTGCGCCTCACCGGCCGCCTGCCATCCAACTCGTGAGTCGTAATCGTAATTCGTAATTCGTAATTCGTAATCGTAATCGTAATTCGTAATCGTCATCGTAATTCGTAATCGTGATCGGGGCTTGCTGTTCGGGGCTCGTTCCCGGTTCCCATGCTCGAGCTCGAGCCTCGATGACGAGTACGATTACTCAGTTACTCCCGTTTTTCTGCCAATTTTTGGCAGGATTTTTTTCTGAAGCCATGAGCACAATCAAACAGCCGGCAAGCGGGAGGTACCGCGAGCGGCAGCGAGCGGCGCGATGGGCCAGCCGCCGCGATGTCCCGACGCCGCGACACCATTCCATCACGGTGGCGGCAACTCATGTCACGCGACCTGGTGTGTCGTTGCAGACCTCGCGGCGATGGTTTGCCCTTTGATTTCGGACGGGCGTTCAAGCGGCACAGACAGAGTGGTTGGGCGCCTGGGGTAAGGCGTGCCGATTGGGCTTTCGCGCCGCTCGCTGCCGAGGCTGTCCCAAAAATCTAGTCTGCAGTGGCTTTATCCGGCGATAGCTGGCTGATTGCGGTC